>Ga0081540_1000048_pt1 | contig 127924 bp, 99 predicted proteins | sample TabmetS2T1R1_FD_71024 | JGI IMG/M metagenome (GOLD analysis project Ga0081540, IMG submission 71024) | Tabebuia heterophylla rhizosphere microbial communities from the University of Puerto Rico - S2T1R1 | ecosystem: Host-associated > Plants > Roots > Rhizosphere ... | reverse complement strand
ACCACGGCGGTGGCGCGCGGCGACCTGTCGCGCAAAATCACCGTCGATGTGAAGGGCGAGATCCTCGAGCTCAAAAACACCATCAACACCATGGTGGATCAGCTCAACGCCTTTGCCAGCGAGGTGACGCGCGTGGCTCGCGAGGTCGGCACCGAGGGCCGGCTCGGCGGCCAGGCCCAGGTCTCCGGCGTGGCCGGCACCTGGAAGGATTTGACCGATAATGTAAATTCGATGGCAAGCAACCTGACGGGGCAAGTGCGAAACATCGCCGAGGTGGCGACCGCGATCGCCGGCGGGGACCTGTCCAAGAAAATCACCGTCAATGTCTCGGGCGAAATCCTGCAGCTGAAAGAGACCATCAATACCATGGTCGATCAGCTCAACGCCTTTGCCAGCGAAGTGACGCGCGTGGCCCGCGAGGTCGGCACCGAGGGCCGCTTGGGCGGACAGGCGCACGTGCGCGGCGTCGCCGGCACCTGGAAGGACCTGACCGACAGTGTCAACTCGATGGCAAGCAACCTGACGACACAAGTGCGAAACATCGCCGAAGTGTCGACCGCCATCGCCAGCGGCGACCTGTCGAAGAAGATCGCCGTCGACGTGCGCGGTGAAGTGCTGGAGCTGAAGGAGACCATCAACACCATGGTCGACCAGCTCAATGCCTTTGCCGGCGAGGTGACGCGCGTGGCCCGCGAGGTCGGCACCGAGGGACGCTTGGGCGGCCAAGCGCACGTGCGTGGCGTCGCCGGGACCTGGAAAGACCTGACCGACAGCGTAAACTCGATGGCGAGCAACCTGACGGGGCAAGTGCGAAACATCGCCGAGGTGGCGACTGCCGTCGCCCAAGGCGACCTGTCCAAGAAGATCACGGTCAATGTCTCCGGCGAAATTTTGCAGCTGAAGGAAACCATCAATACCATGGTGGATCAGCTCAATGCCTTTGCCGCCGAGGTGACGCGCGTGGCCCGCGAGGTCGGCACCGACGGCAAGCTCGGCGGTCAGGCCGCCGTGCCGGGGGTCGCCGGTACCTGGAAGGATTTGACCGACAGCGTGAACTCGATGGCGGGTAATCTGACCGCGCAGGTACGAAACATCGCCGAGGTCGCGACCGCTATCGCCAGCGGCGACCTATCCCGCAAAATCACCGTCGATGTGCGCGGCGAGATTCTGCAGTTGAAAGAAACCCTCAACACTATGGTTGACCAGCTCAACCGCTTCGCCGGTGAGGTCACGCGCGTTGCCCGCGAAGTAGGCACCGAAGGCAAGCTCGGCGGCCAAGCCAACGTGCCGGGCGTCGCCGGTACTTGGAAGGACCTGACCGACAGCGTGAACTCCATGGCGGGCAACTTGACCGCCCAGGTGCGAAACATCGCCGAGGTGACCACGGCGGTAGCGCGCGGCGACCTATCGCGCAAAATCACCGTCGATGTGAAGGGCGAGATTCTCGAGCTCAAAAACACCATCAACACCATGGTGGATCAGCTCAACGCCTTTGCCAGCGAGGTGACGCGCGTGGCCCGCGAGGTCGGCACCGAAGGCAAGCTCGGCGGCCAGGCCCAGGTTTCCGGCGTCGCCGGCACCTGGAAGGACCTGACCGACAATGTGAATTTTATGGCGAGCAATCTGACCGCGCAGGTGCGAAACATCGCCGAGGTGGCGACCGCGATCGCCGGCGGCGATCTGTCGAAGAAGATCACCGTGGATGTGCGCGGCGAGATCCTGCTGCTCAAGGAAACGCTGAACACGATGGTGGAACAGCTGCGCTCCTTCGCCGCCGAGGTGACGCGCGTGGCGCGCGAGGTTGGCACCGAGGGCCGGCTCGGCGGCCAGGCCGTGGTGCCGGGCGTGGCCGGCACCTGGAAGGACCTGACCGACAATGTCAACCTGCTGGCGGCCAACTTGACGACCCAGGTGCGAAACATCGCCGAGGTTACCACGGCGGTGGCGCGCGGCGACCTGTCGCGCAAAATCACCGTCGATGTGAAGGGCGAGATCCTCGAGCTCAAAAACACCATCAACACCATGGTGGATCAGCTCAATGCCTTTGCCAGCGAGGTGACGCGCGTGGCCCGCGAGGTCGGCACCGAGGGCGCCCTCGGCGGCCAGGCCCAGGTCTCCGGCGTGGCCGGCACCTGGAAGGACCTGACCGATACGGTCAATGTGATGGCGGCCAATCTGACTGAGCAGGTGCGGGGCATTGTTAAGGTCGTGACCGCCGTGGCCAACGGCGATCTCAAGCAGAACCTGACGGTTAAATCCAAGGGCGAGGTTGCCGCGCTCGCCGAGACCATCAACAACATGACCGGTACGCTTGCCATCTTCGCCGAGCAAGTGACGACGGTGGCGCGCGAGGTCGGCGTCGAGGGACGCCTGGGCGGCCAGGCTAACGTGCCGGGTGCCGCCGGCACCTGGAAGGACCTGACCGGCAACGTCAATCTGCTGGCGGCCAACTTGACCAACCAGGTACGCGCCATTGCCGAAGTGGCGACCGCCGTGACTACCGGCGACCTTACGCGCTCGATCCAGGTCGATGCGCGCGGCGAAGTCGCCGAACTCAAAGACAACATCAATACGATGATCGATAATCTGCGGCTCACCACCGAGCGCAATACCGAGCAGGATTGGCTCAAGACCAACTTGGCACGCTTGACCAGCATGCTGCAGGGCCAACGCAAGCTGGCGACGGTGGGGACGACGCTGCTGTCCGAACTGGTGCCCCTCGTCAATGCCCACCAAGGGTTGATCTACCAGATGGTGACCGAGGCCGACGGCAGCCAGAGCCTGAAGCTACTCGCCAAGTACGCCGACGACCATCGCGGCGGCTTCCCTGCCCGCCTGAGCCTAGGCGAAGGGCTGATCGGTCAGTGTTGCGTGGAGAAGCGCCGCATCCACGTGGCCGACATTCCCACCGATACTGCGCGCATCGAATCGGTGCTGTTGGATGCCTTGCCCCGCAGCCTGCTGGTCTTTCCCATCATGTTCGAGGATCAAATCAAGGCCGTGCTCGCCTTGGCCTCATTGCGGCAGTTCGATCCCGCGCACACAACCTTTCTCGAGCAGCTCACTGCCGGGATCGGCATCGTCCTCAACAGCATCGAGGCGACGATGCAGACCGAGGCGCTGCTGACACAGTCCCAGCAGCTTGCGACCGAATTGCAGTCGCAGCAAAGGGAGCTGCAGCAAACCAACGAGGAGCTCGAGCAGAAGGCGCAGCAGCTGGCCGAGCGCAATGTCGAGGTCGAGGCCAAGAATCAGGAAATCGAGCAGGCGCGGCGTGCCCTGGAAGAGAAGGCCACGGAGCTGTCGCTGACCTCCAAGTACAAGTCGGAATTCCTGGCCAACATGAGCCATGAATTGCGCACCCCGCTCAACAGCATATTGATTCTGGGTCAGCAGCTGAGCGACAACCCCGATAAGAACTTGAGCGAGCAGCAGGTCGAATTCGCGCGCACCATCCATGCCGCGGGCACCGATCTCATGAACCTGATCAGCGACATTCTCGATCTGTCCAAGATCGAGTCCGGCACCGTCTCGGTCGACGCCGAAGAAATTTACTTCACGAACTTGATCGAGACGATCGCCCGCCCGTTCCGGCACGAGGCCGAACGCCGCCATTTGTCCTTCAACGTCGATCTCGACCCGCATCTCAACCGCAGCATCGTGACCGACTCCAAGCGCGTGCAGCAGGTCTTGAAGAACCTCCTTTCCAACGCCTTCAAATTCACTGAACACGGCGGCGTGCGCCTGTTGATCTCGAACGCCGCCGGCGGCTGGAGCAGCGATCACCCGATCCTGAGCAAAACGCCGTCCGTGGTCGCCTTCGAGGTCACCGACACCGGCATCGGCATTTCGGCGGAAAAGCAGAAGATCATTTTTGAGGCCTTTCAGCAGGCGGACGCCAGCACCAGCCGCAAATACGGCGGCACCGGGCTCGGCCTTGCCATCAGCAGGGAGCTGGCGACGCTGTTGGGCGGGGAAATTCAGCTGCGCAGCCTGCCGGGAAAAGGCAGCACTTTTACGCTCTATCTGCCGCTCAAGTATGCGGGCCCACCGCAGGCCACGCAGGCCACCCAGCGGGCATTGGCGCCGGTCGTCGAGCCGGCCGGCTATCGTCTCCCCGATCGACCGAGCGAGCAATTGCCCGACGACCGCGACGCCCTGGGGCCGGGCGACATGGTTTTATTGATCGTCGAGGACGACCCGCACTATGGCCGCGTGCTCGTCGACCTGGCGCACGACAACGGCTTCAAGGTGCTGGTGGCCTCGACCGGCGCCGACGCCATCGCGCTCGCCAATGACTACCACCCGACCGCCATATCTCTCGATATCTTCCTGCCCGACATGCTGGGCTGGACCGTGCTCAGCCAATTCAAGCAAAATCCGGCCACCCGGCATATTCCCGTGCAGATCTTGACATTGGAGGAGGATCGCCAGCACGGCCTCGCGCGTGGGGCATTCTCCTTCATCACCAAACCGGCGAGCACGGAAAGCCTCAGAGCCGCGCTCAACCGCATCAAGGACTTCGCCGAGCCGCGCCGCCGCCGCCTTTTGGTCGTTGAGGACAATGCGGCCGAGCGTTTCAGCATTACGGAGCTGTTGGGCCATGAAGATATCGACATTGTCGGCGTCGAGAACGGCGCCGAGGCCCTCGCCATTCTGGAAAAGGAGGGCAGCGACTGCGTGGTCTTGGACCTGCGCCTGCCCGACATGACCGGGTTTGAGGTATTGGAAAAGATCCGCGATGACCGCCGCTTCGCCGATATTCCGGTCGTGGTGTTCACCGGGCGCGAACTGACACCCAGCGAGGAGACCCAGCTCCATAGCATTGCCCGCAGCGTGGTGGTGAAGGGTGTGGAATCTCCCGAGCGCCTGCTCGACGAAACGGCGCTGTTCCTGCACCGCATCGTGTCCGACCTACCCCCGCAAAAACAGCGCATGCTCGAGCGCTTGCATGCCTCTGATGAGGACCTGATCGGCCGCACGGTGCTGCTGGTGGACGATGACGCGCGCAACATTTTCGCGCTGAGTAGCGTGCTGGAGCGGCGCGGCATGCGCGTTTTGACGGCAACAACGGGCAACGAGGCCATCAGCATCCTGGAATCGACTCCGGAGGTAGCGATCGCCCTGATGGACATCATGATGCCCGAGATGGACGGTTATCAAACCATGCAGGAGATCCGCAAGAACGAGAAGTTGCGACGTCTGCCCATCATCGCCTTGACCGCCAAGGCCATGAAGGGCGATCGTGAAAAATGCGTGGCCGCGGGAGCCTCCGACTATTTGGCAAAGCCCGTCAATACCGAGCAATTGTTGGCTGCGCTCAGGACATGGCTGCACCGCTAAGCTCCCGAGCTGACACATGGACAGCAACGAAAATGTCAACGTCCTGATGGTCGACGACCAGCCGGCCAAGCTCCTGAGCTACGAGGTTATTCTGCAGGGGCTTGGCGCGAACCTGATCAAGGCCACGTCTGCGCGCCAGGCGCTCGAACGTTTACTGAAGCACGAAGTGGCCGTCGTGCTGATCGACGTCAGCATGCCGGAACTCGACGGCTTCGAGCTTGCTAAAATGCTGCGCGAGCACCCGCGTTATGAAAAGACCGCCATTATCTTCGTTTCTGCCATCCACCTTTCCGACGTCGATCACGTGCGCGGCTATGAGACGGGCGCCGTCGACTACGTATCGGTACCGGTGATCCCGGAAATATTGCGCGCCAAGGTGCGGATCTTCGTCGATCTCTACCGCAAGACACGGCAACTCGAGTCGCTCAACGACGAGCTCGAGCGTCGGGTCGCCGAACGCACCGCCGAACTCGAAGCCTCGACGATGCAGCTGCGCGAAAGCGAGGAGCGGCTGCGGCTCGCTAGCGAGGCGGCGGGCTTCGGCACCTATGACTACAAGCTGCCCGGCGGGGAGGTGTATTGGTCGCGATCGTTGCGCCGCATCGCAGGCGTCGAAGGCGAGCAGCTCCTGACCTTCGAAAAGGTCCTCGGCGTCATCCACCCCGACGACCGCGACGTGGTCGCCCAGCACGTGCAGGGCTTCAGCTCGGCGGCGGACCGCCGTACCCTCGAATTCAGGATTGTGCGCCCCGATGGCGGCGTACGCTGGCTGTTGGACCGGGGCCAAGCGATGCCGGATGGCCGGTCGGCGCGGAACGCCTGGCGCATCATCGGCACCGCGCTAGATATCACCGAGCGCAAGCAGGCCGAAGAGCGCCAACGCCTGCTGATGGCCGAGCTCGACCATCGCGTCAAAAACACGCTCAGCAACGTATCGGCGGTGGCCCATCTCTCCAGCCATCGCGCGGCCTCGGTCGGCTCGTTCGTGCAGGCACTCGACGGACGCATCCAGGCCATGTCCCAGGCCCACGCCTTGTTGGCGCGCGGCGCCTGGGCGGGAACCGATCTGCGCGAGCTCGTAACCGAGGTGCTGACCCCGTTTCTCACCCGAGCCAAAGACAACATCCGCATCGACGGCGAGCCGGCCTGGGTGTTGCCCGAGCTCACGCAATCATTGGCCCTGACCTTGCACGAGCTGGCGACGAATGCGCTCAAACACGGCGCTCTTTCCACGCCGGCCGGCCACGTCCGTATCTCCTGGACCATTGATACGGCGGCGCCGCGCCCGCAATTACAGCTGGCCTGGCGGGAAGAGGCCGGCCCCGCCGTCAGCCACCCGACGACGCAAGGCTTTGGCCTCACGGTGCTCAAGGCGGCAGCCTCCGACGTCGGCGCGCTCGCCGAGTGCCGGTTCGACCGAACCGGCTTCGAATACGCGCTGAAGGGGCCGTTCGTGATGCCACACAATATCCGCCCCGCAATGCCGCGCCAACCGCACACCGCCGATGCCGCCAGCCCAAGCCCCGCCGAGCGGGCGCGCCCGTCCCGATCGCGCATCCTTGTCATCGAGGACGAAGCCCTGGTGGCCCTGCAGCTGCAGGCGGACCTCGAAAGCGTCGGCCACACCGTGGTGGGGCCGGCGCGCTCGTTGCAGGCCGGCTTGTCGCTGGCCAAAGACGAGACCATCGATCTGGCCCTGGTCGATGTGAGCCTCGGTCGCGAGACCAGCGCGCCGATCGCCGACGAACTACTCGCGCGCAGGGTGCCGTTCGCCTTTGTCACTGGCTATTCGGACACCGCGGTGCTGCCGGAGCACTTGCGCAAGATGCCGCGCCTGAGCAAGCCCTACGTGCTTGCCGACGTTCGACGCATCATCGCCCGGCTGCTCGACGATCAACCCGGCCTGTGCCGGAATGTCTCGGCTAATTGAGCTTGACCTGCGAGCTCGCTCGAGGGCGCCAAAGAGGCGCGCGCCTGGGATTGGGGCGGGGTGGCGCGGCAGCGGACGGTGGCTTCGTTGCGCAGCTCCGTCCCCACGGCGGTCGATAATGACACCGCGCTTGCCGCTTGCGCGGCCGAAACACCGGACGCCGGAGCCAGCAGGCGGGCATCAGCGACCTTAATATCAGCAATAGCGCGCTTGAGCTCTCGGCAGCTCAACCGGGTCCGCAGCGCGCGATAGGCAAAAAAGCGCGTACCGTTGGCGTATTCCGCCGCGGTCTGGGGCTGGCCGATCCATCGCCGCTTCGGATCTTTGATCAAGGCGGCAAGCATCACGATACAGTCGCGGTCCGTCTGGCAGGAGGCGGCGCCTTGAGGTGGGCCTGAACCCATCGGCGCATTGGGTTTTCCGGCTGGGGCCGCGTACACTTTGGTCGCGGCAGCTTGCACGACATTTGGCGCCCAGCCGTCCTTCAAGGATCCGGCAGCCTCGCCGCCGGCAACGTCGACCATCGGTGGGTTGTTGGCAAAGGTGCTGCAGCCGCACAGGAGGAGCGCAGCGGCCAATGTTGGCGCAGTTTCAAAGAGGCGCCCAAGCATCTCCGCATCCCCGTGAGCCCACGGCGAAATTTATGAAACACGCCCTAACGAACCCTTAAGCAAGGTGTGCCGCCGCCAAGCGCCGACGATGGGACCAGCTTCGCTGTGACAGGGTCAGTTACCGATCTGCGCCCGATCCTTAGCGCTCCGAAAGCGCCTGCGTGGCCGTTACACGGTTGCTCGGTGCTTCGGACGGGGCCGGCGGCGTCGCTACAGCTGCGCCGCGCCCGGGGCGCTGCGGCTCGAGCTCAGCGGCAAGTTTTGTGGCTCGCTGCTCGGCCCGTTCAGCGGTCTCCCGCTCGCGCAGAATGGCAACGACGGAGATCACCACGTTGACCAGCAGCGCGGCCATGAACAGCAACAGCATCGCCTGGATCGCGAGGTCCGTGGCGGTCGGATGGTCGTGATGCGCCGCCCACAGTCCTGTCGCCAGGAGCATTAATGGCAGCGAAACCAGCGCGCGCACAAGCATTGGCGGCAGCACGCTGAAGGCGCGAAGAAAAGACATGGGCCCCCTTTGGCTGCCCGGGGCCTCGCGGCAGCCACCCGCTCTTGTCCTGGTCGCAATTGACCAAAACGGCACGACGGGCGGCCCCTTGCGAGGCCGCCCGTTAGGAAGGCGATTACTAGAGGATAAAGTCTTGCTGTGTAATCACGTTGTTGCCAACCCCTGTGACGCCCAACAAGGTGATTTGCTGCGTGCCGTCGATCGTGATCACGGTGTTGACGCCATTAGCGCTGATCGAGACGTGAGCGGCAAAATTTCCACCAATTCCACCAGTAATGTCAGGCGTATAGATCGAAAGGTCGAGCAGATCCTGGTTGCCGAGCGTGCCGTTGCCGTTAGCGTCGAAGTCGGTAATGACGTCGTTGCCAAAGGTTGGGCCGAACACGAAGGTGTCGCCGCCGGTGCCGCCGGTTATGGTATCATCGCCCGCGCCGCCGTTCAGGATGTCATTGCCACCAGCACCGCTGAGGGTGTTGTTACCCTCATTACCCATTAGGGTGTTGGCGGCCCCGTTGCCGATGCCGGCGATGTTCCCGGCGCCCGCCGCGAGCGTCAGGTTCTCGACGTTGGCACCCAGCGTAAAGCTCGCCGCCGAGCTGAACACGGTGTCCGTCCCGCCACCGGCTGCTTCAGCCACGGTGTCACCCGTTCCCAGGTGATAGGTGTCGTTGCCGAGGCCGCCGGCCAGAACGTTGGCGCCGTCTCCACCGGTCAGGGTATCGGCACCGGAGCCGCCGGTGACGTTCTCGATGCCGGAGATCGAGCTGAAGCCCGTAGCCGTCCCGGCTGCGAGATTGACCGCCACCCCCGCGCTCGTGCCCGTGTAGATCAGCGTGTCGGTGGCGTCACCAAGGGAAGCCGTCACCTGCTCGATGCCGGCGATACTGCCGGCTTCGAAGGTGGTGAGAGCCGATCCGTTCCAAACCACATCCAGCGCATTATTCGCGGCCGTGCCGAGGATGTTCAAGGTGTCGGTACCGATCGTGCCAGTGTCGCTCACCGTGTCGACGCCATCACCGAAGGTGTAGGTCACGGTATCGCTACCGTCACCGCCATCAACCAGATCGTTGTTGGCACCACCCACCAGCGTATCGTCACCGCTGCCGCCGCGAAGCGTATCATTGCCCACTTCGCCATTGAGCGTGTCGTTGCCCGCACCACCCTGCAGGCTGTCATTGCCCGCGCCGGCGCTGATGCTGTCGTTGCCATCCTGACCGTCGAGGACATTGGCGCCGCCATTGAAGATGATCGTGTCGTCACCCTGGCTGCCAATGATGTTCTCGATCGAGGTGAAGACATCGACGCCCGTGGCGACTGCGTCGGCGATGGCGCCGGCGGACGTGATAGTGGCCCCCGCGCCGGTTGCCGAGAAGTCGACGGTATCGATACCACCCGCGTTGCCGCCGTTGTAGGTGTCGTTGCCGTCGCCCATCGCAGCTATGAAGGTGTCATTGCCGTTGCCGCCGCTCAGCACATTGGCGCCAGCATCGCCCGTAAGCAGGTCGTCGCCGGTACCGCCCGTTACATTCTGGATGTTGGCGATGGAGAGGAAGCCGGCGGCCACACCCGTGGCCAGGTTCACCGTGACGGGACCTGTGGTGGTGCCGTAACTCAGCGTGTTCGTGCCGCCCCCCAGATCGGCCGTGAGCTGCTCCACGCCAGAGACCAGGCCGCCTTCAATGTTGGTGATCAGGCCGCCATTGAGCACCACGTCCAGCGTGTCATTGCCACCGACGCCCGTTACATCAAGCCTATCATTGCCCAGGCTGCCATTAACGGTGTCGGCGCCCTGGTTCATTACGTAGTTGATGGTGTCGTCGCCTGCACCCGCATCGATGAAATCACCGCCGGTGCCGCCATCGACGGTATCGGAACCGCCCAGCGTACTGATGACATCGTTGCCGCCGCCGCCGAAAATGAGGTCATCACCGGCGGTTCCCGGGAGGCCTTGCGCGGCACCGTTGGCAGCGATGAAGTCGCCCACGATGGTCGTGGCAGCCGAAGTCACCGTTTCCAGCGTGCCCTGGTCGTCGGTGTAGGTGACGACCACACGCAACAAGCGACCGACTTCGGCCTGGGTCGGGATGAACTGCGCCGAGCCAGCGATGCCGACATTGGTCCAGCTGGCGCCGTTGTTGGTGGAGCTCTGCCACTGATAATTCATCACAGCTTCCGTCAGTCCGTCCGCATCGTCGAACAGGCTGCTCGCTGTAATCGCCAAAATTTCCGTTGGCGAGGTATCGGAAATGACAACCGCACCAACCGGAGCGTCGTTTTCGTTGGCGACCGCCGCCGTAGGTGCGGAGTACACTTCCTCCAGCACGCCCGTCGCGTCCTCATACACGCCCCGTACGCGCAACCTGGCACCCACCTCGCCATCGCCGGGCGTGAATGTCGTGCCGGTGCCACGGATCGTTTCGCCGCCCGTACCGGGCGCGTCCTCGATCAAGATGTCTTCGAAGATATTGGTGTCGACCTCAATCTGCCAGAAATAGGAGACGGGCCCAACAATGCCGTTCGGATCGAAGACGTTGCCGAGGTTAACGGTGAGCTCTTCGTCCTCGGTCGGCGTGCCATCGCTTATCAGAAGCTGCCCGGTTGGTTGCCCATTGCCGCCAGCGAGCAAAACTGCCTGATCAGCGAACTGCAGGCGTTCGATGTTGCGGACGATATCCGATCCTTCGGTACCGACGTTGTCAGTAATTCTCCACTCGCCATCCCCGAGGACTGTGATTGTATAGTTGGCGAGATTGCCAGAGAAGCGAGCGGTGTCGAAATCGCCGCCAACGCCGCTATTGATCACCTCACGCACCACCACCAGCTGATCTATCTTATAGGTGCCGTCCAGCATGAAGGGCACCAGCGGGGTCAGATCGGTGACCCGCGTCAACTCGATGTTCGGATCGAGCGCGCTGCGGACGCTGATATAGACGTTGAGCGAGTAGTCGCCGTCGATGAGATCGTCACCACCGCCGCCGCTGATGATGTCGCTACCCCCACCGCCGAGGATGATATTGCCAGTATCGAATGATGTGACTGGGCCACCCAGCATATCATCAAGAAGCGCTTGCAGCCCGCCGATACGTGCGATGCCTTCCTGCGTGAGCACGCTACCTAGTGCAGCGCCATCGCCGCCAGCCTGGATTTCTGCTGCATTGGCATCGTCACCCTGCAGAACGTCGCCGAAGGCGGATCCCGACAGGCCTTCGGTGGTCACGAACCGGGTGAGGATGCCAGGGCTGCCCTGGGGCAAAGGCGTCTCGTCGAAGGCGCGGATGCGCATGTCGACGGCAACACCGGCCGTGTGGTGCTGGAAGCTTGCCCAGTCGAAACCGGACATGCCCTCGTAGCGATCACCCTGACCGCCGTTGCCCATCATGATGTCGTCGCCGCCTTCGCCATCCATTCGGTCTGCGACGCTGTCGCCGTAGAAGATGTCGTGACCGATTACGGTGTCGGCAGCGAAGGGATCAAAGTTGTCTCCCGCCTCGCCGTCGAACATGCCGAACTGGATCCAGTCGTTACCCTCGTTCCCGCGCACGACCTCATTGGCGCGGCCACCCAGGATGAAGTCGTTACCGGCACCGCCGAAGGCTTCAGAGGAATCCTCACCGGTGATGATGAAATCGTTGCCAAAGCCGCCCAAGATCAAATTGATGCCATTGCCGCCATGCAGGACGTCGTTACCATCACCACCTTGGATGTTGTCGTCGCCTCCCTGGTCGGTCAAGATGTCGTCGCCACTGCCGCCGAACAGAAAGTCGTTGCCATCGCCACCTTCCATGGTGTCGTCGCCACTGTCACCATACAGCGTATCGTCACCGATACTGGAGATGATGATGTCGTTGGCACCATCTCTGCCGCCGAGGACGACATGGTCCTCGCCGGTATATTTGAGGAAATTGGTATCGACCGCCGGTGTGTTCGGATTGTCCCGGGTCACCACGCCTTCCGGATCGTCGTTGCCATCTAACCCAAGTCCGGTGTGCTGCCTGGTCGGATCGACCTCGAGAGTGAACGCCGGGGTCGAGAAAACGTCGCCGGCCAAATGCGTGGCATTGGTGTTGGCCATGATCAGCTTGGCGAACGAATTCGATTCAAGCTCGTTCAGGAAGCTCATGCTGGCGGTGCGCTCTAGGTAGTAGAAGCGGTCGCCGTCTTGGAGCATCTCCATCTGGGTCTCGAATACGAAATTGAAGGTCGAGCCCAGGAAGCCGCCGAAGGGCATCTTCCTTTCGGCCAGGCCGCCAATCCACAGATCGACGTCATTGAGGCCGCCCAGATTTGCGGCATAGGCTCCCGTCCCATTGAGGAAGTCCATGCGATCAGAGGGTGCATCGGGACCGCCGACGACCAGATCGAGAGCCGCTGCCCGCTTGTCCGCAAGGGTAGTTGCCGACGCAATCGTCACATGTGTGCCGTAGGCGGCGATGAAGTTGATAATCGATTCCGGGTTTTTCAGGTCGTTCATGAAGTCGACCCAGCTGATGTATGGCTTCAGCTGGCTGTCGCCGGTCATGGCGTAGAACTCGGCGCGAGCCGCGTTCAACGAAGGTACGCCCAGATCACGTCCACGGGCCAAATTGATCGACGGCAAGTCGAGGGGCAAGCCCAGCAGATTATTGCGTAGCGCCTCGGTCACGAACTCATCGATCTCGTTGCCGAGCTGCCGCGTGGTACCGCGGACGATGGCACCCGCCGCGGCATCGGCGTCGACACCACTGGCAGCGAACTCGAGCGGGTTGAGGAAAGCCGCCACGAGGCCGATTGCATCGGCGCTGAAGTCTTCATCGAACCGGTCGATCGTTTCGGTCAACATGGAGTGGCCGAAGCGGTAGACCACGTGCGCAAACTCGGCCACGATCGCTGGGTTGATTGCAGAGTCGTAAACCTGAGTCGCCGCAAAGAAGATGTCGACTTGCGGTTGGATCTTGCGGGCAAACTCCTCGAATACCAGATGCTGATACTGCATTTCAGTGCCGAAGCGGGCCGCCTGAAAGATGCGTTCGCCGTCCCAGAGATTGAGATCATCGAGCAGCTCGATCAGCGCGGCCCGTCCGGCCGCATCCGTGGGCATTTCGGTGCCGTCTGGCAGGTCTCCGCGCAGCCATTCCCGCAAGAACACCGCGTCGTTGGATGCAATCGCCACATCCTTGATGTGCTGAGCCAGCCGGTTGTGTTCGGAGTGGAACACGTGATGGACGGCGGTCAGACCGATATTCTCGTTGCCGCGCCCGTCGCCGGTGATGAAGTGGGCATTTAGCAGTTCGTCGTCATATTCAAGATTTTGCCCCGTCAGCGGATTGACGGCGACCGAATTGCCCGCGGCCGGATTGCTGTCGGAAGCAAGCACCCGAGGCGTGTTGGGGTCACCATCGTCTGGGAGGAATACTGGCACGGCATTGTGCGCAATATCATCCAGGAAGGCGTGACCCGTGCGAGCAGCATTGGCGGGAACACTCACGCCCAGTCCGCCGTTGGCGTCAGGGTCGCCTTGGACATTGCCGGTCTGAGTGATGAGCTGCGGAAAACCGTTCGCGCCGGGAATGAAATTGCCGTACTCGTCGGTTGCCAGCAACGGTACGTTGCCCACATCGGCATCGGTTAGGTTGATGCCGAGAATTTCTCTCGCCTGCGCCTTGACGTCGGCCCAAGTAGCGAGCCCTCCGTCAACCCCTTCCAGCAGCCGCCCCGTAGTCATGGGCCGGTCGGGTGTGCCGGGATTGCCGTCGTGATCGACCAACACATACTCGCGCAGGAACACCTGGTGGGAGGGATGCGAGGTGTATGTCTGGTTCTGGTCGACGAATGGCGTGGTCTGATTCACGTTCCGGTGCACGTCATCAGCGGTGCCGAAGATACCGTCAATGCCCGACTGGATCGCGACATGGTCGGCCCTGGTCAGGATCATGAAGTTGGTATGACCGTCGTCCGCCGTACCGGCGATCCCGTCGCCGCCCTTGTCGTATAGGGGATCGTCGTGGGCCAGCGGGATGTAGATGGTACCGTTGCCATTACCCTTGTTGACGAGGTCCAGGCCGTGGTCGAAAAACTGACCGAAGAACGTCATCCAGGCATTAAAACCGGCCGATAGGCCCTCGTCGGGCGCGGTGTTGGGGATGACGAAAACGTCCTTGTCATCCTCGGTACCAAACACGCCGTCGAGTCCAGGGCTGGTAGCAATCTCAAGGCCGAGCTCACCGATCAGTGTATCGAATGCCGCCAGAGCAAGCTCAAGTGCATCTTCATCCCCGGACTGCTCCGCATTCCTGACCGCCTGCAGGGCATCAAGGAAATCCTGGGTTTCTTGTTCGATATCTTCGGATCCGGCAGCGCGCAGGGCGGCCGCGATCGCAGCGGGATTGTTGGCCGTCTGATCGACAACCAAGTTCGAGATGATGCGCGGATCGGCATCTACGACGCTGATCGTCCGCGTCTGCGTACCGTTGACGGCAGCATAGTTGGTATTGATCACCGTTGGGCTCGGACCCGGTCCATCCGGATCGAAGGCATCGCCATCCAAGTCGTTCCGGAACACCTGGTCCAGCAACGACGGGAAGGGCTGATCGGCAGCCCCATAGTGCGCCTGCCCTTCAACCAAGTTGTTGTATGAACCGTCTACCGTGCGCAGTCCGAAGGCAACGCGCGAGTTCGGCAAGATATCGATTAGTTCCTCGCCCGCTGCATGCCGCTCAGCGATCTTAATCTGGTCGAGAATGAACTGGAGGTCGGCTCTGATGAAGCGAATGCCCGCCGAGACCGTATCCATCGATTCTTCCGGGATCGGATCGGCCGCCTCGGCGGCAATGTCCGTGACCGGATCAGTCGCCTCGGAGAACACCATCTCAAGTACGCCGTTTTCGTCCTGATAAATGGCTTTGACGCGGATGGCGAGGCCGCCAAGGCCGTCAGGCACCATAAAACGAGCACCGCTCGCGGTCACAGCGGTGGCACCGGCTTCGCTAACGATATCCTCAAAGACACCCGAACCGGCCACCGTCTCGACTTGCCAGACAAATTGCACTGGCCCGCTGATAGCTCCACCACTGCTAACGTTGTCGTCGTCGGTTACTCCGGCGAGGGACGCACGAAGGACCTGTTCCTCAATCGGATTGCCGGCAAGCGGGCTGCCGTTGACCGCATCAACGATCGCGATCAAACCGTCGGGATCGGCATTGCTGCCGCTGAGTGTTCTCGAACTGTCCGCAAACTGCAGCCGCTCGACGCCAATGAGCTTGTCCGCGCCGTCGCGCCCGGCAACGTTGTCAACGACAGTCACGGTCCCATCGTCGCCGATGAAAACGCCGTACTCGCTTTGCAAGCCGGAAAACACCGCGGTGTCGAAGCCGTTGCTTCCCATCAAAATTTCGCGCACCGCCTGCAGCTGACCCGGATTCACGGTGCCGTTCAGCATCAGCAGGTGCAGGGGACCGGCGATGGCCGCCGGGGCCGCCGCGTTGGTTCGGGTGACCTCGCCAACCATGCTATCGGCGCTTGCCCATTCGACGTTGGGATTATTGGGATCACGAATGCTGATGCGCACGTTGAGCCAGCGGTCGCCGTCGATGAGGTCGTCGCCGCCACGGCCCTCGATGATGTCGCTGCCGCTACCGGCGAGGATGATGTTCCCCGAACCGAAGCTGGTGACGCCAACACCAAGCAGCTCCTGCAGGCCGTCAATCAGGTCGATGCCGGCCTGCGTCAGGACGCTTCCTTGCGCGCCACCCGCGGCAATATCCGCGGCATCGGCATTGTCGCCGCGCAAATGATCGGAAAGCGCAGAACCCGAAAGACCCTCAACGAAGGCGTAGCGGTCTAGAATACCCGCGTTGGAGGGCGTCGGTGGCGGCTCGATGATGTCGCTCACTGTCATGTCAGCGGTGACGCCGCGCGGATCATTCTTGAAGGTGACCCAATCAAACCCAGAGTCGCCATCGAAATGGTCTTCGCCTTCGGAGCCGACGAAGATGTCGTCGCCACCTTCGCCGAGCATCTCGTCGAAACCACCGCCGCCAAGGAAGATGTCGTTGCCCGAAATCCTGTCTTCGGCGAGCTCATCGAAGTTGTCGCCCGGCGCGCCGTCTTGGGTGCCGATCTCGATCCAGTCGTCACCCTCGTTGCCGAGGGTGGGCAGGTTGGTCTTGGCGCCGTAGACGAAGTCATTGCCGGTGCCGGCAAAGGTCTCGGAAACGTCCTCGCCTGTGATGATGAAGTCTTGGCCGGCTCCGCCAAGCAATAGGTTGAACCCGTTACCACCATGGATAACGTCGTTACCCTCGTTGCCCTTGAGGACGTCGTCGCCGCCGAGGTCCGTGATAATGTCGTCACCGGCGCCACCTTCGATGTTGTCGACGCCATCGCCACCCTCGAGACGATCGTTGCCACCATCACCCCACAGCGTGTCGTCGCCGAAGCTGCTGATCAGGGTGTCATTACCTGAGGTGCCGCCGAGCACAACGTGCTCGTCGCCGGTGTACTCCAGGTAGTTGCCAGCGCGGATGACGAGCGGTCGCAGCGGATTTTCACCCACCGGGTCGTCGCTGCCAAGATCGCCATTGAATTGCTTGGTCGTATCGACCTCGAGAATGAGCCCTGGCGTCGAGAACACGTCGGCCGGCAAATGTCCGACATCGGTATTCGCCATGATGAGCTTGGCGAACGAGTTGTTTTCGAGCTCGTTGAGGAAGTTCAGACCAGCCGTGCGGGCCAAATAGTAGAAGCGATCGCCGTTCTGGAGGGCTTCCAGCTGCGTTTCGAACACAAAGTTGAAGGTCGAGCCGAGCAGGCCGCCGAACGGCATCTGCTTCTCGGCCAGGCCGCCAATCCACAAATCGACAAGATTGAGCCCGCCAAGCGTTCCCCCGGCATAGGAACCGGTAGCGTTGAGGAAGTTCAAGCGGTCCTCGGCTACTGCCGTAAAGGTCCGCGTCGTACCCGCAATAGGATCTATCGTGATCGTCGCAGTGACACCCAGGACGAGCGCCGTAGCAACCGCACGCTTCTCCGCAAAGGTGTCGATATCAGCAGCGCTCAGCTCAGCGTGGGTGCCGTAGGCCGCGATGAAATTGATGAGCGATTCTGGGTGCTTCAGGTTGCCGGCAAAGTCAGCCCAGCTGGCGTAGGGTTTCAGCTGGCTGTCGCCCGTCATGGCGTAGAATTCGGCCCGCGCCGCGTTAAGCGGCGGCACGCCAGTTTCGCGCCCGCGAGCCAAATTGATGGTGGCAAGATCGAGAGGCAGCCCAAGCAAATCGTTGCGCAATGCCTCGGTCACGAACTCGTCGATTTCGTTGCCGAGTTGACGCGTGGTGCCGCGTACGATGGCACCAGCGGCTTCATCAGCGCTAAGGCCGGGATTAAGCGAGAACTCTAACGGGTTGAGGAACGCGTCAATGAGCGCGATCTCACTATTCTCGGTAAAATCGAGATTGAACCGATCGATCGTCTCCGTCAGCATCGAGTGGCCGAAGCGGTAAACCGTATGCGCGAACTCGGCCACAATCGCCGGATTGATGGTGGCGTCATAACCGGGGGCCAGGAATTCATCGACGTTGGGCTGTACCTTGCGCGCGAACTCCTCGAACACCAGGTGCTGATACTGCATCTCGGTGCCGAAGCGCGCCGCCTGGAACAGGCGCTCACCATCCCACTCCAGCGCTTGAACCCCGTCCGTTTGATTGGCACCCTCGACAAGCCACTGCGCGATGAATGCCGTGTCGCCGGAGGCCAGGATGACTTCCTTGATGTGCTCAACAAGCCGGTTGTGCTCGGAGTGGAAAACGTGGTGGACGGCACTGAGCGCGATGTTCTCGTTGGCGCGACCATCGCCCGCCATCAGGTGCGCATCGAGCAGCTCGTTGTCGTACTCGAGACTCTGCCCCCCCGGGCCGACCGGAAGCTCATTGCCCGCCACGTCGTCGCCATCGGGCGCAAGCACGCGCGGCGTATTGGGATCGCCGTCGTCCGGAAGCAACACGGGCACGGCGTTGTGCGCGATGTCGATGATGAACGCGTGTCCCGAAGCCAGCGCGTCCGCTGCTTGGACCAACCCTCCGACGCGAGGCACGATCTCTGGCGGCGGACCGACGTCGGAGATCAGCTGCGGCCGGCCGTCGTCGCCGGGAATGAAGTTACCGTAGGGATCCACGAGTACCAAGGGCACGCGGCCGACGTCCGCATCCGTCAGCACAATGCCCAACTTATCGACCGCCTGCGCCTTGACGTCGGCCCAGGTCGCCATGCCGCCATCTGTCCCCTGGATCAGTCGTCCGGTGGCAACCGGCTCACCTTCGGCGTTGAGCACATATTCGCGCAGAAAGATCTGATGAGAGGGGTGCGAGGTATAGGTCTGGTTTTGATCAACGAAGGGCGTCGTGCGATTGATTGCGGCGGCACTTGCGTCCTTCAGCGTGCGCTCGATCACCATGAAGTTTGTGGGCGAGCCCTCAACGAACAAGGGATCATCCGGTTGCAGCGGGATGACGACCATCTCGGTGTCGCGCTGGATGAAGTCGAGGCCATGGTCGAAGAACTGGCCGAAGAACACGAACCACGTATTGAAGCCCGCTGAGAGGCCCTCATCGGGCGTTGTGTTCGGGATCGTCAGAGTCACCCCGGCCGGAACAGGATCTCCGGTCGACCCATCCTCGTTCCGGAAATGGAGTACACCGCTAACCAAGATGCCAAAACCACCGTCGACGAAAGCCTGGACGGCGGCCGGATTGGTGATGGTCTGGTCGACAATCAGGTTGGAAATGATGCGCGGGTCGGAATCGACGACGTTGTTGTCGGCGCCATAGTTCGTGTTCGATATGCCCAAGAACGGTGTTTCGTCCCCTTCACTACGGAAGAGCGGATCACCCGCGATCGTCGGGAAGGGTTGGTCGGCGGCGCCGAAGTTTTGCTGCCCCGGCACCAGGTTGTTGTAGGAGCCGTCCACGGTGCGCAGACCCCAAGGGACGAACACGTTGGGGAGGAGGTCATTGAGGTCGGCGCCGGCAGCGTGGTCTTCGGAAATTATGATTTGATCAAGAATGAACTGAAGATCCGACTGGATCAAAGTAACGGCCATGACTTGCTCCCTGCGCCCCGCCCCTGCATCACCGCGCGTGTGCAAGTGGCTGAAAAACCTGGTTACCGGCACCTCGCCGATCTCGCCCGAATGTAGAAGACTGAAGGACGGCGCCAGCGGACCTACGTGCATCCGTGTGCGCGGAAGCTTTGTCCCGAAGGTCCGATGGCCATGGTGGGTCACGGGGACATTGGGGGCCTGGGTGCAGAGTGCCGGCAAAATCAAGGGGCTTGGCCAAGGACGTGCGCCCGGCCCCAGCCGCAACGGGTCTTGCGGAAACTGGCGTCATGTTTAATGGGCCAACGTCCGATTGACCCTCAATGGACGCCCGCGATAGGGTGGCCGCGATTCCTAAGCAAAATGCATTGTGGGGTGGTTGGACCATGGTCGACCAGCGGGACAAGTCGAAAGCGGCCAAGGGCGGAAACGGGGACGGCGCCGGCGCACCCGCCCGGGCCAGGCGACCGGCAGAAGCGCGCCAGGCGCGGTTCGGCCAGTCGTTTTCCCAGATCATCGCCGTGCTGATGCGCGATCAGAACTTCAAGAACATGCGCATCGCCGACCTGGAATGGCTGGTCCTGCCGCCGGTGATGGCGGGCCAATTTCGCTTGGCCCACATGCCCGCACCGCCGCGCCCCGGCGAAAAGCCAAAGCCGGACGAAAAAAGCGGTGTGCTCGTTCCCGTCGCCGTTGCCCTTTGGGCACGGGTATCGCCGCAAATCGACAAGGGACTGTCGGAAAACCTCGACAAGCCCGTGCGCCTGCGCACCAACCAATGGGCCTCGGGCGACATCATCTGGCTGATGGCCGTAGCCGGCGATCGGCGCGCCATCCCGAAATTCCTCGAGCAGCTCAAGGAAAAGGAATTTAAGGGCCAGGAAGTGAAAATGCGCGCCAACGCCGGCGACGGCAAGGTGGTGGTCAAGACCCTCTAAGCCGGCCGGAGGCGGAACTTAAGACCATGGCATTACCGCCGGCCCAACCGGCCGGCACCATTGGCGTCCTCAACACGAGCTGAGCAAGCGTTTGGCGGTCTGGATTGCCTGTAGGCGGTTGCGCACCTGCATCTTTTTGAAGAGCTGGGTCAGGTAATGCTTGATGGTGCGCTCGTTCAAGCCCAGCTGCAAGGCGATCTCCTTATTGGTCAGTCCCCTGGAAATCCGGATCAGGACCTGCTGCTCGCGGTAGCTCAATTCGAGCTTTGGGCTCGGCTCGCGAATGGCCGACAGTGGTCCACCCCGCGCCTCCGTCAACAAGCGTGAGGCCAGTTTCGGGGTAACGTAGGGCTGGTCGTTGTGGATGGTGACGATTGCCTCGATGAGTTCCGCCCCCGTTACACCCTTGAGGATGTAGCCTTGAATGCCGGCGGCCAGCGCCTTGGCCACGCTCGGCACATCATCGAGCGAGGTCAGCACCACGAGTTTCGAGGCGGGTGCACTCTTGAGAAATTCCGGCACGCCGTCGACCCCACCATCGGGCAGGCCGCCGATGTCAATGATGAGGACGTCGGGGCGATGCTCGCGGGCGGCGCGCTGGGCGTCGAGCCACGTTGCCCCCTCGGCCACCAAGACAAGCGGTCCAGCATGCACGATGGTCTGCACGATCCCCTGCCGGAACAGCGGGTAGGGATCGATGACGGCGACGCGTATTTTCTCTCTCACACCCATACCCCAATCACCGGCCTATGGATTGGCACGGCAAGTGCTCAGCCCCTGCGCCCAGCAAAAACCCCACCGCGGGCCGCTTTAGGCCCCTTGCCATCTTTGGTATTGCCGAAAGGGTGGCTACCCATGGACGCAATTTAACCTCCCTTTGGGCGTCCTAAGAGATGAGGAAGTCCTGGCTTTATCTAGACTAAAGTCCTATATTTTATTGCCCTAAGATACAATTCGGGAAACGCGGCCGGCGCCTGAGGCTGGCAAGGGCGCTGCGGGGCGTCGCCACCAGAGGCATCGCCCGAGGCTGCCCAAGGCTTGCAGACCTGGGTGACGCTGAGGGCCAGCATGAGGCGTCCCGACACAGGTCGACGCCCGCGGGTGGCGTTGCAATTGCCGCTCCGGTGTGCGAGCCAAGACGGAACCTCAATAGCACCGCTCAAAATTCGGGGCCCCAAAGGGCAGGGAGGAAACTATGGGAACGCGCGTTGGAAGTTTGCTTTCGCGTCGAGCCATGATGGGGGGCGCCGCCGCCTTGAGTGCGGCGACGCTGCCCAGCCGCTGGGTAATCGCCCAAGCCAAGCCGCTCAAGGTTGGCCTGATGCTGCCCTACTCGGGCACCTTTGCCAAACTCGGCGAAAACATCACCTATGCCATTGAAATCTTGATCGCCGAAAAGGGCGGCAAGCTCGCCGGCCGCGAGATCCAAATCATCAGGCTCGATGATGAATCAAAACCCGAGAACGCCCCGCAAAACGCCGAACGCCTCGTCAAACGCGATGCGGTCGATGTCTTGATCGGCACGGTACACTCGGGCGTGCAGATGGGCATCCATAAGGTGGTGCAGGACAGCGGCACGCTGACCATCGTTCCCAACGCCGGCAACGTGGCGGTCACACGCCAGCTGTGCGCCAAGAACGTATTCCGCTCGTCCTTTACCAACTGGCAGCCCGCCTATGGCATGGGGCTCGCCGCCGCCAAAAAGGGGCACAAAAAGAGCGTCTGGGTCACCTGGGACTACGCGGCCGGCACGGAAAGCGGCGCCGGCTTCAAGGAAGGCTTTGAAAAGGGTGGCGGCGAGGTGCTGCCGACCTTATCGCTTCCCTTCCCGCAGACCAATTTCCAGCCACTATTGGCGCAAATTCCAGGCCTCGGCGTGGACGTGGTGGGCGCCTTCTTCGCCGGCGGCGGCGCCGTTCAATTCGTCAAGGAGTACGCCGCAGCCGGCTTGAAAGTGCCGCTCTGTGGCTCGGGCTTTCTGACCGAAGGCACGCTCGAAGCCCAGGGCGCGGCCGCCGAGGGGGTCGAGACGGGGCTGCACTACGGCGATGGGCTCGATAATCCCAAGAACGCCGCCTTCCGCAAGGCCTTCAAGGACAAGGCCGGGCGTGACGCCGATGTCTATGCCGTGCAGGGCTACGATGCCGCCCAGCTGCTGGTTCTCGGGCTTGAGGCCGTCAAGGGCAACATCGAGGACGAGGCCAATCTCTACAAGGCCCTGCGGGGCGCCAAACTCGACAGCCCGCGTGGGCCCATCAGCATGTCGCCGGCGCAAAACATCACCCAGAACATCTATTTGCGCCGGGCCGAGGGCGGCCAGAACAAGGTGATCGGCATCGCCGCCGAAAACCTGGCCGACCCGGGAACGGGCTGTAAACTGGCCTGAGCTTGAGGAAATGCCGCCGTTCCGCAACAATGCGGACCGGCTTGTCACCTGACGTCGCGAGCGGCGCAAACGCATGGACTTTCCAGGACTGCTCGCGCAGCTCCTCAATGGACTGCAGTACGGCCTGCTCTTGTTTTTGATCGCCAGCGGGCTCACTTTGATTTTCGGCGTCATGGGCGTGATCAATCTCGCCCACGGGTCGATGTTTATGATCGGCGCCTATCTTGCCTTTCTGGTCACGGCGCACTGGGGCTCGCTCTGGCTGGCCTTGCCCGCCGCCGCCCTGGGAGGCCTTCTCCTCGGCGGGGCCCTCGAGGTCGGGCTGTTTCGCCACTTTTACGCCCGCGAGCATCTCGATCAGGTGCTGCTCACCTTTGCCCTGATTTTGCTGTTCGAGGAGGTCCGCTCCTTTCTGATCGGCAACGATTTTCATTCCGTGCCGGTGCCTGCACTGCTCGATTTTTCCGTGCCGATCACGCCCCACTTCGCCTACTCGGCGTATCGCTTTGCCGTCATCGGCATCTGCCTGCTGTTGGCGGCGCTTTTATTCCTGTGGATCGAGCGCACGCGCATGGGCGCCATCATCAGAGCGGCGGCCGAAAAACCCGAAATGGTCGACGTGCTCGGGATCGATGCGCGGCGCGTGCATCTGACGGTCTTTGCCGTCGGCAGCGCGCTGGCACTGATCGCCGGCGCGCTGGCCGCACCGCTTTATTCCGTCTATCCCAATATGGGCGACGGCGTCCTCATCATCTCCTTCGTCGTGGTCGTGATCGGCGGGCTCGGCTCCGTCTCCGGCGCCTTTTGGTCGGCCCTCATCCTCGGTCTCGTCGACACGCTGGGGGCGGCCTACGCGCCGAGGGTGGCGGGGCTCGCCGTTTACCTGCTGATGGCTGCCGTCTTGCTGTGGCGGCCGACGGGCCTTTTTGGGCGACGCGCATGATGGGGCGGCGAGGCGAGGCCGAACGGGTACCTCGATCGCAACGGCTGTTGCTGGCGCTGGGTGCGGTCGTGCTGGCGGCGCTCCCGTTCGGCATCCCCGAGTTTTACACGGGGCTCGTGACTTCCGGCCTGATCGCGGCCATGCTGGCGCTAAGCCTGCAGCTGCTGGTCGGCTGCACCGGGCTTGTCAGCCTCGGCCATGCCGCCTTCTACGGCCTTGGAGCCTACACGGTCTACGCCATGACGCCGGCGGACCAGGCCCTCTCCGTGATGTTGACGCTGCCGGTGGCGGCCGCCGTCGCCGGGCTGGCGGCGCTCTTGGTCGGTGCCTTATCGCTGAGAACCAGGGGCTTCTTTTTCCTGATGGTCACGCTTGCCTTCGGGCAGATGGTGTTCTTCATCTTCCACAATACCAAGCTTGGCGGCGGCGCCGACGGGGCCTACCTGATGCGGCCCACCTTGTCCCTGTTCGACTGGCAATTGCCCTTGACGCGGCGGCAGCGCCCGCTGGCCTACTATTATCTCTCGCTCGTCCTCTTGCTGGCGATGTATTTGGGCCTCGTGCTGCTCCTGCGCTCCCTGTTCGGGCGCGTGCTGCAAGGTATCCGCGTCAACGAACAGCGCATGCTGGCGCTGGGCTTTAATACCTATCGCTACAAGCTCGCCGCCTTTGCCATCGCGGGATTGCTCGCCGGCATCGCCGGCCACATGTACGCGATGAAGGAAGGTTTCGTGAACCCGGAGCTGGTGGGCTGGCACCGCTCGGCCGAGGCCCTACTGATGATCCTGCTGGGCGGCCTCACGACGCTCAGTGGTCCCATCATCGGCGCGCTAGCCTATACGGCGATCGGCGAAGTGGCCCAGCTCATCACCGAGCGCAAGCTTTTGGTTGAGGGCCTTGTTATTCTCCTGGTTGTGCTGTGCCTGCCGAAGGGCCTGAGCGGCGCCTTAAACGGTTGGCCGCGCTGGCTGCCTAGATTGCCGCGCCGCTCTCCCCCGTCCCGGCCCCCATCCGAGGCGCCCCACCATGGCTGAGTTAGGCGCTGAAGCGCGTGGCAGCGGCGCCGCCGTCTTGTGGACGCAAGGGCTCAGCCGCAATTTTGGTGGGCTTGCGGCCGTGCGCGAGGTCTCCATTGCCTTGCATCCTGGCGAGTTGCACGCCGTCATTGGCCCAAACGGCGCCGGCAAGACCACGCTCGTCAACATGCTCTCGGGCGCGCTGGCGCCAAGCGCCGGGCGCATTTTGTTCGCCGACCGCGACGTGGCGGGCGAACCGGCCTGGCGCATGAGCCGGCTCGGCGTCGGCCGCTCTTTTCAACGCACCAACATCTTTACACCCCTGAGCGTGCTCGAGAACGTTAGGCTCGCCGTGCAAGCGGTGCGCGACGGGCTCAATCCACTCACCCGCGCAGATCGTCAGTCCGACCTCGTGGAAAACGCCGAGGCGAGCCTGGCCCGGGTTGGACTGACGCACCTCGCCGGCCGCGACGCCGGTACCCTGGCGCACGGCGAGCAGCGCCAGCTCGAGATCGCCCTCGCGCTGGCCGGCCGCGCCAGGGTGTTGTTGCTGGACGAGCCGCTCGCCGGCATGGGTGTCGAGGAATCGCAGCGCATGGTGGAGTTGTTGCGGGCCTTGGCGCGCGAGCACGCCGTGCTGTTGATCGAGCACGATATGGACGTCGTGTTCGCGGTCTCCGATTGGATGACCGTGATGGCCGAAGGCGCCGTGCTCGCCGAAGGCAAGCCGGCGGCCATTCGGGCGAACGTGCAGGTGCAGGAAGCCTACCTCGGAGAGGAGCGCTGATGCCGCCCGCATCGTCGGCGTCCACACCATTGCTGGAGGCGCGGGCCCTCGACACCTACTATGGCCAGCGCCAAGCGCTTTACGGCATTTCGCTCAGCATCGCTAAGGGCGAAACCATCGGGCTGATGGGTCGCAACGGCATGGGCAAGACCACGCTGGTGCGCACCTTCGTGGGCTTGGTTCGGCCGCAGGCGGGCCAGGTGCTGCTGGACGGTGAGGACATCACCAAGGCGCCGACGCATCTTATCGCACGCCGAGGCGTGGCCTACGTGCCGGAAGGGCGCGGCATCTTCGCGACCCTGAGCGTCGCCGAGAACCTCGGCATCGCCGGCACCGCGGCCGCGCCCGGGCCGTGGACCTTGCCGCGCGTGCTCGAGCTGTTTCCTCGCTTGGCCCAGCGCCTCCAGCACCGCGGCGATCAGCTCTCAGGCGGCGAGCAGCAGATGCTGGCCATCGGCCGAGCGCTGATGACCAACCCCCGCCTGCTGCTCCTCGACGAGGCCACCGAGGGCCTGGCACCCCTGCTGCGCGAGGAGATCTGGCGCACCATTCGGCTCATCCGCACGACCGGAATGACCACGCTCATCATCGACAAGACCGTGGCCGCGGTCACGGCCATCGCCGACCGCATCATCATCCTGGTCAAGGGCGAGATCGTCTTCCAGGGACGACCCGACCAGCTCAAAGCTCAGCCCGACCTCATGCACCGGCACCTCGGCGTCTAGTGTCGGCCGTGCTCCGGCGGGAAGCGCCGAGCGCGCGCAAGGTATGGCTCGGCGCCACCTTAGCCACGCGTCGAAGGCGGTTCACCTTGACGACGTGGCGGCCCAGCTTGGCGACGCGCGCCTGCATCTCGGCAAACTTCCGACAACTTGCCAATTTGGGATTGCAGGCGTGCCGGGCACTCAGGGCGCGTGCGACGGGGCGCGATTGCACCACCGGTGCGGGCGGCGCGACGGCGACGCGCACGTGCGGGGCGATGTCAACTTCGTGCACGCTCTCCCCAACCTCGCGCGAGGTCCTGGCGATCAGGTTGCTCGTGCTCATGCGTGCCATGAAAGGATTGGCGCGGATCACCGCCGGCCCCAGCACCTCCGCCACCGGCGTGGCCGGCGCCGCCTGCAGCACCCGCGCTGCGGCGAAAGGCCCGACCAGGAAGGCCAGCCGCAAATGGCCGAAGGTCGGCTGCAGACCTTGCTCGGCCAAAAAGGTGAGATTCTCGCGCGAATAGGTCTCCGCACAGCGGCGCGCAAAACTGCGGTCCGTGCGCAGGCGCAAAATCTCCTCCTCGCTCAGCTCCTGCACCTCGACGCCAAAATGCCGGCGCGCCAGGTCGAGGAAGGTCGACTTGATGAATTGATAAGGCCCGAGCGCCGTGGAGCGCGGATTGGCCGCCGTGTCCCGCCCACCAGATTCGGCGTGCATCAAGCGATCAAGAAACGCATCGAAGGCGGAGCGATCGGCGGCCGCCGCCGACGATACCCTTGGCTCGGCCGTCGCCAGCGACGGCGGCGATGTTTTATCGACGGGTGCAGACCGGTCGATGGCTGATGTTTCGATGGTGGAGGTATCGCCAGCGAGCTTTGGTGGATCGGCGATGACGTCCTCGACAAGGAGAGAGGCCAACAGCATGGCCGCGGCCGCGCCGCGGCGGCCCACGCAAGAAAATGACACCTGATTGCTTCCCTAGCTTTGAGGATTGCTTCCCAAACCTTCTTGAGGCGCACCCCAGCTTTTTTTGCGCCTCACCTCTGGGGATCGCACCTGCACGAGCATGTCCGTTCCGTCAACCACGCAGCCCCGCCCTGAGACAACAGGAAGCTCGGGCTGAACCGGCTAGTCTGAATGGCTGTTCAGATAGGTGTCTGAATCGGGCGAGGAAGTGGCAATTTGGGGGAGACTTCGCCACAAACCGGCACCGGCGCACAGTCCGAAAAATCGCCACCGGCGGGCACGGCGTGGACGCCTCAACCGTCGAGCGACATGCGCCTGCGGCGAGATGCGACGCTAACGGACGATCGCCGAGTTGGCGGTAACGGCGCCTCTGTTAGAGTAAGGGCCTTGCTCGCGAGCACGACCGCACCACGCCGGGGAGCCCATGCCTGTTGCGATGATCGCCACCCGGCGCCTCCACTATCGCGCGATCCCTGGCGATGCGGCGCGCCCGCCGCTGGTGTTCCTACACGAGGGCCTGGGCTCGGCCGAACTGTGGCGCGACTTCCCCGATCACTTGGCAGCGCGGCTTGGCGCGCGCGCGCTCATCTACTCACGCTTCGGCTATGGTTACTCCGACGGCCTCGCGGGCAAGCGCACGCCCCAGTTCATGCACGAGGAAGCCTTGAGCGTGCTGCCCGCACTGCTGCGGGCGACCGGCATCGAGGCCCCGCTGCTGGTGGGCCACTCCGATGGCGCCTCCATTGCCCTCATCCATGCCGCCCGCGGCGGGCGGCCGGTGGCCGGGCTGGCGCTGATGGCGCCGCACGTGTTCGTCGAACCGGTGTGCCTAGCGAGCATCGCCAAGATCCGCGACGTCTATCTCAAAAGCGCCTCGGATGCCGGTGGCCTCAGGAGCCGGCTCGCCAAGTACCACAGCCGGGTCGACGACGCCTTCCTGGGCTGGGCCGACACTTGGTTGGCGCCAGAGTTTCGCAGCTGGAACATCGAGGACCTGATCGGCGCCATCGCGGCGCCGATGCTGCTGATGCAGGGGCGTGACGACGAATACGGCACGCTAGCCCAGCTCGACCGCATCGAGGCACGGACGGCGGGGCCCGTGTCCCGCCTGGTCCTCGAAGCCTGCGGCCATGCCCCGCACCGCGACCGCGAAAGCGCGGTGCTCGACGCCATTGCCGCCTTCGCGGCGGCGGTTCAGTAAAGCGTCTCGCGATAGGCCTTCTCGAGCCGGGCCTCAGACGCCACCTTGTCGAGCCCCTTGATCTGGTCGGCCAGCGCTTGCGCGAAGGTGGCAAGACCATCCAGCGACGGCCATTGCTCCTTCTGCCACAGCGCCGAGCGTATCAGCGCCTTACCGCACTGGAAGTAGACGCTGGCGGCGGTGACCTCGACGATCGCGCGCGCCGGCTTGCCGCCAACGGCATGCCGCGCCAACAGCTCGGGATCCCTCAGCAGGCGGGCGGTGCCGTTGACGCGCAGCGTTTCCAGCCGTCCCGGCACCACAAACAACAGGGCGATTTTCGCATTGGCGAGCAGATTCTGAAAACTATCGAGCCGGTTGTTGCCCGGGCGATCGGGCAAGTGCAGACGTTTGTCGTCGACGACGAGGACAAAGCCCGGTGCATCGCCGCGGGGCGATACATCGGGCCAGCCCTGGGCGTCCGCCGTCGCAATCACCACAAACGGGGCGTGGGCGATGAAGGCGCGAGAGTGCCGATCGATATGATCGAGTTCCTTGCGCAGCGCCAGGTCGCTCGGCTGGGCATAGACTTGACGCAGATCGGCGAGGTTTGAAATCTCCGTCATTCTTCTCCTCTTCAAGTCTTTGCCGCCGCGAGCACGGCCGCCACCGCCCGCTGCCATCCGGCATATTTACGCTCCCGTTCGGCCGCCGCCAGCCTTGGCGTGAAAGCGCGCTCTCGTTTCCACAGCCGCGCAAAGCCTGCCGCGTCGGGCCAAACCCCGGACCTGTGACCGGCGAGCCAGGCGGCTCCGAGCGCGGTCGTCTCGGGGATAGTGGGCCGTTCCACCACGGCGTCGAGACTATCGGCCAGGAACTGCATGGTCCAATCGCTCGCCACCATGCCTCCGTCGACGCGCAGCACCGCCTTGGCGGCTCCGGGCCAATCCTGGTGCATGGCGCGGAGCAAGTCGGCGGTTTGGTAGCAGACGGCCTCCAGCGCGGCGCGGGCGACCTCGTTGGGTCCGGTGGCTCGCGTCAATCCGAACAAGGCCCCGCGCGCCTCGGGCTGCCAGTAGGGCGCCCCGAGACCGACGAACGCCGGCACGAGGTAGACGTCTTGGCGGGGGTCCGCCGCGGCAGCGAGCGTGCCGCTCTCGGCCGCCGAAGCAATCAGGCGCAGGCCATCGCGCAGCCACTGCACGGCCGCCCCGGCGATAAAAATGGAGCCCTCCAGGGCGTAGGTGCGCGCGCCGTCGAGCTGGTAGGCAAGCGTGGTAAGCAGCCGATGCTTGGAGGCAACCTGCTCCCGTCCCGTGTTGAGCACGGCGAAGCAGCCGGTGCCATAGGTAGCCTTCACCATACCGGGCGCAAAACAGGCTTGCCCGATCAGCGCCGCCTGCTGATCGCCGGCAACGCCGCAAATCGGCACGGCGGCCCCGAGGATCGATGGCTCGGTCAAGCCAAAATCGGCATTGCAGTCACGCACCTCCGGCAGAATCGAGCGCGGCACACCGAACAGCCGTAATAGATCGTCGTCGAAGGCGCCCTTGCCGATGTCATAGAGCAGTGTGCGCGAGGCGTTGGTCGCATCGGTGGCGTGCACCCTGCCGCCGGTCAAACGCCACAGCAGAAAACTGTCGACCGTGCCGAAGGCGAGATGACCGGCCTCGGCCAGGGCACGCGCGCCCTCCACATGGTCGAGCAGCCAGGCGATCTTGGTGGCGGAAAAGTAGGGATCGAGGAGGAGGCCCGTGCGCGTGGTGATCATCGGCTCGTGGCCCTGCTGGCGCAGGGCGGCACAGAGCTCGGCCGTGCGCCGGTCTTGCCAGACGATGGCGCGATGGATGGGCTCACTCGTGCGCCGGTCCCACAACAGGCAGGTCTCGCGCTGATTGGTGATGCCGAGCCCCGCAATCTTGCCAGCCCTGAGATCGGCACCACTCAGCGCTTGCCGCGCCGTCTCGACCGTGGTGCGCCAGATGTCCTCCGGCTCGTGCTCGACCCAGCCCGAGGCCGGATAGTGCTGCGCGAACTCACGTTGCGCGGCGCCCAGCACGCTCAAATCGGACCCGAATAGGATTGCCCGGCTCGAGGTGGTCCCTTGGTCGAGAGCCAGGATTGCGCTCGCATCTGCCATTGCGCCGCCTGCCAGTCATCTGATCTATTGTGCCCGGGGATCAACCTAGGTGAAGTCTGGGCCAGGTCGCAAGATCGAGGCGCATGCGGACCCTCCCTTTTGCGCCGCACCGGCAGGTTCAGGTCTTGATGCGCGGCAAACTCGATCGTGCCTGGCTCAGCGTCGCCCCGTTGGTCGCCCTCGCTCTTTTCTCGCCCAAGCCCGCCCTGGCCCAGAGCATCGATGTCGTCGAAATCGCCAGCCGCGATCAACGCGTGCGGGCCCTGCTGCTGAAGCCGGCGCGGCCGGCCGGCAGCGTCATCCTGCTCGCCGGCGGCCACGGCAACCTGGCGCTCGGCAAGGATGGCCGCATCGGCTGGGGCGCCGGCAACCAGCTGGTGCGCACGCGGGCCGCCTACAGCAGGGCCGGCTTTGCCACCCTGGTGCCGGACATCGCCCCCGACCTCAAACAAGGCAGCGGCGGCGTCGCCCGCTATCGCTGGTCGAAACGCTATGCCCAGGACATCGGCGCCCTTATCGCCTATATGCGCCCAATCGCTGCGCCGGTTTACCTGATCGGCACCAGCCGGGCCGCCCTCTCGGTCGCCAAGGGCGCCGTGGAGCTCTCCGCCGGGGCCGTGCGTCCGGACGCCGTGGTCATTACCTCGGGCATGCTGGTCCACATCAGCGCGGCACAACCCTCAGCCGAGCGCAATGTGGGCGGGCTCGAGCGCGTTCGCCAGCCCATCCTGCTCGTCTATCACGAGAAGGACGCCTGCCCCTACACACCGGCGGCCTCAGCCAGCAAGGCCAAGAGGCTCTTCCGTGGCGCCAAAACGGTCGACATCGTCCTGCTGCGGGGCGGCTCGGCGGGAAGCGGTGAGCCCTGTGAGGCGCGCTCGCACCACGGCTTTGAGGGCCAAGATGCCGAGGTGGTCAAGACGGTGACCGCCTGGCTGCGCAAATTGTGAGCGGCGCCCGGCCGACGGCAGCCTCGCCCCCGCACGCCGCAGCTACTCAGCGGCCGCCTTGGGACCGTAGCCCAGCTGAGTGTTGAGCTTGTCCAACAGGTCGCCGGCGGCGTTCGGGATGTTCGTTCCCGGCCCGAACACGGCCTGTGCCCCCGCCTTGAACAGGGCCTCGTAGTCGGCGGGGGGGATGACGCCCCCGACCACGATCATGATGTCGCCGCGCCCCTCGGCCTTGAGTGCCGCTGCCAACTCGGGCACCAAGGTGAGGTGTCCGGCGGCAAGTGAAGATACGCCGATGATGTGGACGTCGTTTTCTACTGCCTGGCGCGCCGCCTCGTCGGGAGTTGCAAACAGCGGCCCGATATCGACGTCAAAGCCCAGATCGGCAAAGGCCGAGGCAATCACCTTCTGGCCGCGATCGTGCCCATCCTGGCCCATCTTGGCCACCAGGATGCGCGGTCTGCGCCCATCGTTTTTTTCAAATGCCGCGCAGGCGTTACGCACGCGTTCGACAGCCTTGCTCATGGCACCTGCCTCTGCCGTATAGACGCCTGAGACGGCCCGCGCCTCGGCGCGATGACGGCCCCAGACCTTTTCCATCGCCTCGGAAATCTCGCCCACGGTTGCCTTGGCGCGGGCGGCGGCAATGGCGCGATCGAGCAGATTGCCCTCCCCGCTTTCCGCCGTGGCGCTGAGCGCGGCCAGCGTGGCGGCGACGGCGGCGGGATCGCGCTCCGCCTTGAGGCGCTCGAGCTTGGCGATCTGACGGTCGCGCACGCCCTTGTTGTCGACCTTCAGGACCTCGATGTCGGCCGCATCGCCGACCCGGAACTTGTTGACGCCGACAATGGTCTGGGCACCTGAGTCGATGCGCGCTTGCGTGCGGGCGGCCGCTTCCTCGATACGCATCTTAGGGATGCCCGCGGCAATCGCCTTGGCCATGCCGCCGAGGGCTTCGACCTCGGCGATGTGGCCTTGCGCCCGGCGCGCCAGCTCATAGGTCAGCCGTTCGAGGTAGTGGCTGCCGCCCCACGGGTCGATGACGCGACAGGTGCCGGTCTCCTGCTGGATCAGGAGCTGGGTGTTGCGCGCGATGCGCGCAGAAAAGTCCGTCGGCAGGGCGATGGCTTCATCGAGCGCGTTGGTGTGCAGCGATTGGGTGCCCCCGTGCGTGGCCGCCAGTGCCTCGATCGCCGTGCGCGTGACGTTATTGAAGACATCCTGGGCCGTCAGGCTCCAACCACTCGTCTGACAGTGGGTGCGCAGCGCCAGCGACCTGGGGTCGGCGGGATCAGCCAGCGCCTTGATGAGCTTGGCCCAGAGGAGACGCGCGGCCCGCATCTTGGCGATCTCCATGAAATAGTTCATGCCGATCGCCCAGAAGAAGGACAGCCGCGGCGCGAAGGCATCGATGTTGAGCCCGGCGGCCAGCCCGGCGCGCACGTATTCGACGCCGTCGGCCAGCGTATAGGCGAGCTCCAGGTCGGCCGTGGCACCCGCCTCCTGCATGTGATAGCCCGAGATGGAAATCGAATTGAATTTCGGCATGTTCGCGCTGGTGTAGGCGAAGATGTCCGAAATGATGCGCATCGACGGCTCGGGCGGATAGATGTAGGTGTTGCGCACCATGAATTCTTTTAAGATGTCGTTTTGAATGGTGCCCGCCAGCCGCTGCGGCGCCACGCCCTGCTCCTCGCCCGCCACCACGAACAGCGCCAGCACCGGCAGCACCGCGCCATTCATGGTCATCGACACGGTCATATCGGCAAGCGAAATGCCCTCAAACAGCGTGCGCATGTCATAAATGGAATCGATGGCGACCCCCGCCATACCAACATCGCCTTTGACGCGGGGATGGTCACTGTCGTAGCCGCGGTGGGTCGGCAGATCGAAAGCAACGGACAGGCCCTTTTGGCCGGCGGCGATGTTGCGCCGATAAAAGGCATTGGAATCCTCGGCCGTGGAAAATCCCGCATACTGCCGGATGGTCCACGGTTGGGTCACATACATGCTGGGATATGGTCCGCGCAGATAGGGCGCAATCCCCGGATAGCCGTCGAGAAAGTCGAGGCCGGCGCTATCGGCAGCGGTGTAGGCCTGCTTGACGGCGATGCCTTCGGGGGTGAGCCAGGGTTGCGCGCTCCCGCTGGGGGCATCGAGACGGGCGGACGCCGCCTCCCCGGCCAACGGAACTTGCCTGAAATCGGGTATCGAGCCCATGTCTTGCGCCCTGTCTTGGCCCCACTTGTCTTGGCCCCAGTGTCTTGGCCCCAGTGTCTCGGCCCCAGTGTCTCGGCCCCAGTGTCTCGGCCCCAGTGTCTTGGCCCCAGTGTCTTGGCCCCAGTGTCTCGGCCCGCCGTGTCACCTGTCTCGGGCCCCACGTGTCTTGGTCTCTGCCGGCCGGCCCACGTGCCCATTGCGGCCGGCCCGCATTTGGCCCGATCTGGCCGCGATTTGACCGCGCCCCGGCCCCACTCTTCCCCATGAATCTAGTGAAAACGGCGGGGCAAGACCAGGGGCCGCTTGCCGCTGGGGGCGCCTACCGCCCTTGCCAAGGCTCAAGTTCGACGGTGCGCCCAGATTTGGTGCGCGAGATTAAAGCTGTGCAAGGTCTAAGGTGCCCTACGACAACCATGTCCGCGCCGAACGTGTCGAAACGCAAAACGTCCCCGCGGCAGCTGTCCCCGATCGCGGCACGCCGCGGCGCCCCTTCCGGCCAAGTCGAGCCCATCGCGCCCAAGCCTGGGCTGCCCGCTCCCACGGCGGCTGGCGACCGCGCGCCAGGGAGCACCGGCGCGGATCCGGCGCCGGCGCAAGAGCCCGTGCGCGCCAGTGCGGCACGCCATTGGGCCCCGCTTGCGCGCTTTATTGCGCAAGAGGCACGCATCGGCGCCTGGGCCGAGCGCCGGCCCCTGAGCCTCATCCTTTATGAATTCGCGCGCTTTGGCATCAAGCAGGGCTGGGCCTCGCTGTTCGGCGCGCTGCTCTTGGCCCTGCTGATCGGCACGCACCTCTTCTATCCGAGGGGGGCCCCGCTCAGCCGTTACGATTTCTTGGTGCTGGCCGCCATCGCCATTCAAGCCGCCATGCTCGCCGCAAAGCTAGAAACCTGGGAGGAGGCCAAGGTGATCTTCATCTTTCACCTCGTCGGGACGGCGATGGAAGTGTTCAAGACCTCAGTCGGCTCCTGGATCTATCCGGAGGCCTCGCTGTTGCGCATCGGCGGTGTGCCGCTCTTCACAGGCTTCATGTATGCCGCCATCGGCTCCTATATCGCGCGCTGTTGGCGCCTCTTCGATTTCCGCTTCAGCCACCACCCGCCGCTTGCCCCACTCGGCCTCTTGGGCGTCGGCATCTACATCAATTTCTTTACCCATCACTACCTGCCGGACATACGCCTTGCCCTGTTCGCGGCCACCGCCCTGCTGTTCGCTCGCTGTTGGGTGTATTTCAAAGTCTGGCGCCGCTGGCGCCGCATGCCGCTGCTGATGGGCTTCGGCCTGGTCGCGCTGTTCATCTGGTTTGCCGAGAATATCGGCACCTTCACGGCGGCTTGGATGTATCCGCACCAGCGGCACGGCTGGACGCTGGTGCCCTCGAGCAAACTCGGCGCCTGGTTTCTGTTGATGATCATCAGCTACGCCTTGGTGGCGATGCTGAACCGACCGCAGCGGCCGCCGCCGGAAAGCCTGGGCGCGGCGCGCGGATCCGCGCTACGCGCTTAGTTCTCCTCCATCTTGAGGGCGGCGATGAACGCCTCTTGCGGGATCTCCACCTCGCCGAATTGGCGCATGCGCTTCTTGCCCTTCTTCTGCTTTTCGAGCAGCTTGCGCTTTCGGGTGATATCGCCGCCGTAGCACTTGGCCAGCACGTCCTTGCGCAGGGCACGGATCGTCTCGCGGGCGATGATGCGCCCACCGATCGCCGCCTGAATCGGAATCTGGAACAGGTGCGGCGGGATCAGCTCTTTCAACTTTTCGCACATGGCCCGGCCACGGCTCTCCGCGCGCGCGCGATGAACGATGATCGAGAGGGCATCGACGGGCTCGGCATTGACCAGGATCGACATCTTGACGAGATCGCCGGGTTCGTAGCCGCTCAAGTGATAATCAAAGGAGGCATAGCCGCGGCTGATGGACTTCAAACGATCATAAAAATCGAACACCACTTCGTTGAGCGGCAGCTCATAGACCAGCAGCGCGCGCGTGCCCGCATAGGTCAGGTTCTTCTGGCGTCCACGGCGGTCCTGGCACAGCTTCAAGACCGACCCCAGGTGCTCATCGGGCACCAAAATGGTGGCTTCGATCCAGGGCTCTTCGATGCGGTCGATCTGCACGGGATCGGGCATGTCGGCCGGATTGTGCATCTCCAGGCGGGTGCCGTCGTTGAGATAGACATGGTAGATCACGCTCGGCGCCGTGGTGATGAGCTCGAGATTGAATTCGCGCTCCAACCGTTCGGTAATGATCTCCAGGTGCAATAGGCCAAGAAATCCGCAGCGAAAGCCGAAGCCGAGCGCGGCGGAACTTTCCGCCTCGTAGGAAAAGCTGGCATCGTTCAGGCGCAGGCGCGCCATCGCCTCGCGCAGGTCCTCGAACTGGGCGGCATCGACCGGAAACAGCCCGCAGAACACCACGGGCTGCGTCGGCTTGAAGCCCGGCAGCGGCGTGGCCGTGGGGTTCTTTTCGTCGGTGACGGTATCGCCAACGCGCGTGTCGGCCACTTGCTTGATGGCGGCGGTGAAAAAGCCGACCTCGCCTGGCCCGAGTTCGGCCAGCATCTCCTGCTTGGGGCGAAAGATGCCAACACGCTCGATCTGGTAGCCCGCCCCCGACGACATCAGCTTGATCTTCTGGCCCTTCCTCAGCTGGCCGTCGATCACGCGAACGAGCACGACCACGCCCAAATAGGCGTCATACCAGCTGTCGATCAGCAGCGCCTTGAGCGGCGCCTTCGCATCGCCGCGGGGCGGCGGCAGGCGCTCGACAATGGCCTCGAGGACGGCCGCCACGTTCTCACCCGTCTTGGCCGAAATGGGAATGGCGTTGGAGGCATCGAGCCCAATCACCTCCTCGATCTGCTGCTTGACCCGATCGGCGTCGGCCGCCGGCAGGTCCACCTTGTTGAGCACGGGCAGGATCTCGAGGTCGTTTTCCAGCGCCTGGTAGACGTTGGCCAAGGTCTGCGCCTCCACACCCTGGCTGGCGTCCACCACCAAAATCGCCCCCTCGCAGGCGGCGAGGCTGCGCGAAACCTCATAGGCAAAGTCGACGTGGCCGGGCGTGTCCATCAGGTTCAGCTGATAGGTCTTGCCGTCCTTGGCGGCATAGTCGAGGCGCACGGTCTGCGCCTTGATGGTGATGCCGCGCTCGCGCTCGATATCCATGGAATCGAGGATTTGCTCCTTCATCTCGCGCAGCGAAACGTTGCCGCACAGCTGGATCAGCCGATCCGAGAGGGTCGACTTGCCGTGATCGATGTGGGCGATGATCGAGAAATTGCGGATTAGTTTGATATCCGTCATGGCCGCGGTGCTTAGCATCGCGCCAAGCGGGTTTGAACCGGCAAAGGCGCGCGCCCAGGAAAATAATTCGCCTGGGATCCGGCCGCCGGCCAAGCGGCCCACACCGGCGCCGATTTGTTGGCCTGGGCGGCGCCCCTGGCGCCGCCCCTCAAGCCCTTTTGTAGGATACCTTGCGCCCTCCACCACCCTAGAAGTCTGGCCGTAACGCCCGCTTGGTCGCTTGTTCCAACAGAAAGAGAGATAAAGGCCTATCGTACGCGCCTTATAGCGGTTACAATCTGTCTGAAATTTGCGAAATGGCGAGCGCATGCCTTCCGTCCCCGCCCCTGCCGTTCGTGCCGAGTTCGCCCGCCGTTTGCGCACCCTGCGGGCGCAGCGCGGCTTCGAACGGGCCCGGCATTTTGCCAAGGCGCTGGGAATCGAGGAGAACCGCTATACGCGCTACGAGCGCGCCGAGGTCGAACCCAATCTCAGCTTGATTTTCGAGATCTGCCAACAGCTCGCCGTCACGCCCAACGAACTCATGGGCTTCGCCGACCTCGAGGCCCAAAGGCCGGCGGCTCTTGGCGACGGCAGGCCGGCGCCTCGCTCCGAGGCACGCCCGGCCGCGGCGGCCGGACCCGATCTGCGCGCGCTGGCCTGGCAGCTGGCTTCCGAGGCCGCCCACGTCGGCGCCGAGCTGCGCGGCAGCGCGCCGCTGGGCGCCGATCCCTTGCGCCTCGTGCGCGACACCGGCCGCCTCTACTCGCGCCTCGAGCAGGACCCTTTCGGCACGGTCGCCGAAATCGTCGATGATCCCGCGTTCGAGGACGGGGACGCCGAACGCAAGGTCAAGCTGGCGGCATTGATCGAGGCCTATACCGCGGGCATGAGCAAGTAGCGCTGCCGCGGCGGCTCAGCTGCGAATCTCGCCGCCGGTCGCCTTTTTCACCTCCGCCACTACCTTGGCGGACACGGCCTCGATTTCCTCATCCGTCAAGGTCTTGTCGGCCGGCTGCAGCGTGACCTCGAGCGCCAGCGATTTCTTGCCGGCGCCGAGGCTTGCCCCCTCGAACTGATCGAACACGTTGACGCCGCTGATGAGCTTCTTGTCCGCCGCCAGCACGGCTTTGACCACGTCGCCGGCCGCAACGTCGCGATCGAGCACAAAGGCAAAGTCGCGTCGCACTGCGAGCAGATCGGCGAGCTTGAGGGTCGGCCGGGCAACGCCCTTTCGCTTGTCGCGCGGCAGAGCCTCGAGATAGACCTCGAAGGCGGCGGCCGGGCCGGCGACGTCGAGGCCGGCCAACACCTCCGGGTGGATCTCGCCGAAGGCGGCGAGCACGGTCTTCGGCCCCAAGCGCAGCACGCCGGAGCGCCCCGGATGGAACCAGGCCGGGGCCGCGCGCGCCACTTGCGCCCGGTTGGCGTCAAATCCGAGTCCGGCCAGCAGCGCCACCACGTCGGCCTTGGCCTCGAAAACGCCCGCCGTCTCGGCGGTGCCGGTCCAATGGCGACCGCTGCCGGCCATCACCGCATTGCCCAGCCGCACACCGGAGGCGACCAGCACTTGGCCCTCGGGGGTGTCGTCGCGATAGATCTGCCCCAGCTCGAACAGGGCAACGTCGTTGAAGCCGCGATGGCGATTGCGTTGCCCCGACGTCAGCAGGCCCGGCAGCAGGCTCGGGCGCATCGACGTCATCTCGCTCGAGATCGGATTGGCGAGTTCGAGCCCAGGGCTGCCTCCGCCGAACGGGCGCGCCGCCGCCGCGGCAATGAACGACCAGGTAATGGCCTCAACCATGCCGCGCGCCGCCAGCTCGCGGCGGGCGCGGCGGACACGGCGCTGGGTTTCCGTCAACAACGCCCGCGCCACGCCGTGCCGGCGCGGCATCGGCGCCGAGGGCACCTTGTCGAGACCGGCGATGCGGACCACCTCCTCGACCAGATCGGCGGCCCCACCCACGTCCGGCCGCCAGCTCGGCACCGTCACCTTGAGGTTTGGTGCCTTGCCGGCAAGCGCAAAGCCCAGCGCCTCGAGCGTGTTGCGGATCTGCATCTCGGCCATGACGATGCCGGCCAGCTTTTCCACGCGCGGGAGTGAAAAGTCGATGACGCGCCGGGCCCGGGGCGGGGCCCCCGCAACCAAAGCCCGCGACGGCACACCGCCGGCCACCTCCAACATGAGCTCGGTGGCGAGATCGAGACCTGGCTCAATGAAGGCCGGATCGACGCCGCGCTCGAAGCGGTAGCGCGCATCGCTGACGATGCCGGTTTTGCGGCCGGTGGCGGCCGTGCGCACGGGGTCGAAATAGGCGCACTCGATCAGGATGTTTTTGCTCGCGGTGGTGACGCCCGTGTCCTCGCCGCCGAGAATACCGCCCAAACCCAGCACCCGGCGATCATCGGCAATCACGCACATGCTGTCGTCGACGGCGTGCGTCTTGCCGTCGAGACCGAGGAAGCTTTCGCCCTTACGGCCAAGCCTGGCACGGATGGCGCCCTTAAGCTTATCGGCGTCATAGACGTGCAGCGGCCGGCCGCGGTCGAGGCTGATGTAGTTGGTGACATCGACCAGGGCGTTGATGGGCCGGAGGCCGACCGCCGTCAGGCGCTGCTGCAGCCAGGGCGGAGACGCGGCGTTGCTGACGCCGCGAAGGTAGCGGCCGGCAAAACAGGGACAGGCGTCGGCGGCCTGGGGCGGAAACTCCAATTCAATGGCGATTGGACAGGCGAAGCTGCCGTCGACGCCGCTCGGCGCGCGCTCGGGCTTGAGCTTGCCGAGACCGGCGGCCGCAAGGTCGCGCGCGATACCCCTGACGCCGGTGCAGTCGGGCCGGTTCGGGGTCAGTTTCACTTCGATCACCGGATCGGCCAGCCCCGCCACCTCGGCAAAGCGCGCACCAATGCGTCCGCCGAACTCGGCCGGCAGTTCGATGATGCCGTCGCCGTCCTCGGAAATTTCCAGTTCGGCCTCGGAGACGAGCATGCCCGCCGAAACGATGCCGCGCACGGGACGAGCCTCGAGCGTCGCCTGCTTGCCGGGAATGTAGCTGCCAACCGGGGCGAATACACCGATCATGCCCGAACGCGCGTTGGGCGCGCCGCACACGACCTCGAGGACGCCGTCGCCGGTCTCCACCTTGCAGACCTTCAGCTTGTCGGCGTTGGGGTGCTGCTTGGCCTCGAGCACGCGGGCGACGGTAAAGGCCGCTAATTTGGCGCCGCGGTCCTCGACGCCTTCGACCTCCAAGCCGATCGATGACAGTTTATCGGTCAACTCGGTGATCGATGCCGCGGTCTCTAGATGATCCTTGAGCCAGGCCAGCGTGAATTTCATCTCAGCAAACCCAGGGCTAGCCCGACACGCCGCCGGCGAGCGTCGGCACGTCAAGCGCGGCGAACCCGTAGTGCCGCAGCCACCTGAGGTCGGCCGCGAACATGTCGCGCAGGTCGGGAATGGCGTATTTCAGCATCGTGATGCGATCGAGGCCCATGCCAAAGGCGAAGCCCTGATAACGCTGAGGATCAAGACCGCAGTTGGCGAGCACGTTCGGATGTACCATGCCGCTGCCCAGGATCTCGAGCCACTGCCCCGGCTTGCCGATCGCCGCCGCGTCGATGTCGACCTCCATGGATGGTTCCGTGAACGGAAAGTGCGAGGCGCGAAAGCGCATGCGCACCTCCTCGACTTCGAAGAACGCCTTGCAGAATTCCTCCAGGCACCATTTCAGGTGACCGAGGTGTGTGCTCTCGTCGATGACCAGGCCCTCGATCTGGTGAAACATCGGCGTATGCGTGGCATCGCTGTCGATGCGATAGACGCGGCCCGGCACGATGATACGGATCGGCGGCTTCTGGGCCAGCATGGTGCGGATCTGCACGGGCGAGGTGTGCGTGCGCAGCAACAGCCGGGATCCGTCCGCCTTGGCCGGGAAATAGAAGGTGTCGTGGTCCTGCCGGGCCGGGTGTTCCGGTGGAATGTTGAGCTTGCTGAAATTGAAATCGTCGGTCTCGATATCGGGCCCCTCGGCAATGGCAAAGCCCATGTCGCCGAAGATCTCGGCCACCTCATCGAACACTTGGCTCACGGGATGAATGCGCCCGTCCTGCAGCGGCCCACCCCGCACGGGCAAACTGATGTCGGCGCGCTCGCGGGCAAGCCTGGCCGAGAGTTGAACGCGGTCGAGCTCGAGTTTGCGACCCTCCAAGGCCTCGCTCACCCGCTGCTTGAGACCGTTGACGGCCTGGCCGAAGCCCTTGCGTTGATCGGGCGCGAGCGACCCCAACCGCCCCATCAGTTCAGCAACGCGCCCCCTGCGACCGAGCGCGGTGATGCGCGCCTCCTCCAGGGCCTTGAGGTCGCCGGCGGCGGCAATATCGGCGAGGAGCGCCTGCTCGAGCGCCGCAATGTCGATGTCCTGTGCCATTCGTGATCTTCCCGGGCCGCACCCGGGGCCCACTTCTTGGCCGAGGCCCGTCCCCAAACGCGGCACCTGGCGGCGACCCTCAAGCCCGTTTGCGCCCTGGCTCCCCGGCGGAGGCCGGCGAGAGGAGATGGCTAGGCCGCCCGCAGCTGCGCGGCGGCTTGATCGCACAGTGTCTTGAAACCGGCCGCATCCTTGACGGCGATGTCGGCCAGCACTTTGCGGTCGATGGCGATGCCGGCCTTGTTGAGGCCGTCGATAAATCGGCCGTAGGTCATGCCGTGCTCGCGCGCCGCCGCATTGATGCGCTGGATCCACAGCGCACGGAAGGTGCGCTTCTTGCGCTTGCGGTCGCGATAGCCATATTGCATGGCCTTTTCAACCGCCTGTTTGGCGACCCGGATGGTGTTTTTGCGTCGGCCATAGTAGCCCTTGGCCTTGTTCAGAACTTTCTTGTGCTTGGCATGGGCGGTGACGCCGCGCTTGACGCGTGCCATGGCAATACTCCGTCAGCTATCAGGTTGAAGAGCCGCTCGTCGCCGCGCTCAACGGTTGTAGGGCATATATTTCTTGACGATGCGGGCATCACTGTCGTTCAGCACCATGGTGCCGCGCGCGTTGCGCACGAATTTGGTCGTGCGCTTGATCATGCCGTGTCGTTTGCCTTGGGCCTGCGCCTTGACCTTGCCCGTGCCCGTCATCTTGAAACGCTTTTTGGCACCACTTTTGGTCTTCAACTTGGGCATTTTGCTCTCCTCGATCGGCCGCGCGCAGCCTTCGCCTGGACCCGGCAGCGCTTTTTTGAAGCAGGAAAAGCCGCCACGGCATGCCCCGCCGGGCGGCTTGCGGTGCTCTCATACGGCGATCGGCGATCGCGTGCAACGACTTTCCGCCAAGGCCCTCGCTTCGCCGCGGCCCAAGCGCGGGTTGGCGCGGTCTGCCAGCTAACAGACGCGCAGCAGCTCCCAGCCCCCGGGGTGCCGAGGCTCCAAGCCGGGCCCAGGGCTGGCTAGGAACGGTCGGACGCCAGGGCGGGCGCGGCGCGGCGGCTTGGGCCGAGGCCGGTGGCAAGGGCCAAGGTCGGTGGCAACGTCGGCGCCGCGCCGCTCGTTAACGCGGCGCCAACACCATCACCATTTGGCGGCCTTCCATGCGCGGCTCGGATTCGACCTTGGCGTGCGGCTCGGTGTCGGCCTTGACGCGCTGCAGGACCTGCCAGCCGAGTTCCTGATGCGACAGCTCACGGCCGCGAAAGCGCAGCGTGACCTTGACCTTGTCGCCGTCGTCGAAGAAGCGCTTCATAGAGCGCATTTTCACATCGTAGTCGTGATCGTCGATGCTGGGGCGCATTTTGATCTCTTTGATCTCGACGATCTTTTGCCGCTTGCGCGCCTCGGCGGCTTTTTTCTGCTCTTGATATTTGTATTTGCCGTAATCCAGCACCTTGGTCACAGGTGGGTTGGCGTCGGGCGAAATCTCAACCAAATCGAGCCCCGCCGCCATGGCTCGCGCGAGCGCATCGGCAATCGGTACTACGCCTACATTATCGCCATTTTCATCGATCAATCGCACTTCGCGGACCCGGATGTCCTCATTCATCCGTGGACCAGCGGGCTCGCGCTCCGGCGCGGCCCTCATTGGGCGTCGTATTGGGCAGTCTCCTTCAATGGTTTGCGATCTTGAGGCCAAGCGCCGCACCCCGCCACGGGGCGGGCCAAAAGCTCCCAGCCTGCGGGCTGACATTCGAAAAGAATAAGGCCCAAGTCAAGTATCCGGGGCAGTTTCCCCCCTTGGCTGGCGTGCTAGCGCCAATGCTCGGCGATCCAGGGCGTCGCCCGGACATGCTTGTACAACCGCTTCCACGAGCTTTTGACCGGCCAATGGCCGTCGCGCGCCTCATCGGGATCGGGTTTGCCCGTAAAGGCCACGACCTTGGTGCCTTGCGGCAGCTTGGGGACCAGAAAGAAGTTGAGGGGCCAGCGCGGCAACAGCGAGTGCTTGAAACTGAGGCACCACTCCGGCGGCCAGAACACCATGTCCTTGGCCTCCCCCGAGATATACTTTTGTGAGTTCCGGTAACGGGCCAGAAAGCGCTCACCGTCGCGGTTAAAGGCGTCGAAAATATAGGTCATGCGCCCCACAGGGAACCGGTAGACCGAGGTATTGCCGACCCGCAAATCGGGTTCGGACCAGTTCCTCGCCACGCAGTAGCGACCGGGCTCGAAATCGAAAAAGTCATCGAGCGAAGCGGTGATGACCACGTCGAGGTCGAGGAATAGGACGTCGCCGGCGAGGTCGAGCAGGGGGGCCTGCCATAGCGAAATCTTGCGCCAGCCCAACCACTGCACGCGCTCGGGAATATTGATCGGCGGCAGCGGCGCGATATCGACCCCGGGGTCGATGCCGTGCGGCCGGTCGGTGAAGCAGACGATGCGCGTCGGCCGCCGCGTATTGCGGCGGATCATGGAGGCCAATCGGTTGACATAGTCGACGCCGTACCGCGTCCCCCATTTCATGCAGATAATCGTCTGTTGTTGCATGTAAGTACCGCTGGCTAAGACTTTGAACGTGCGCCCTGGGGACGGGTGGCGGGTGAGGTGTTTTGGCCGGAATGGCGAGGGATGCCGGCTCTGTCAAGAGGCGAGCGTGCCGGCAAAGCGCTCGGCCAAGCGCGTGCCGAGCAGCCGATCGTAGACGGCAAGCGTCTGGCGCTGCAGTTGGCCAACCGAATAGTGAGCGCCCACGAACGCGCGCGCCCGCTGCCCCATCGCCCGGAGTGCCGCTTCCGGGAGGGCCAGCGCGTGTCGGATCGCCTCGGCCAACGCCGCCGCGTCGCCGGGTTTGACCAGCCATCCCGTCGCCTCCTCCGCCCCGACCGTGGGTGGGGCACGCACCGCCTCCGGCAGGGCGCCGATCTCGGAGGCGATGACGGGGCAGCCCATGGCTTGTGCCTCAACGGCGACGCGACCGAAGCCTTCCGGCTCGATCGATACCATCAGGGCCAAACGTGCGGTGGCAAGGCCGGCGGGCATGTCGTCCAGGTGCCCAACCAGGCGCACGCGACCTTCCAGGCCGCCGGCACGAATTTGTTCCTTGAGGGCTGCGGCGTAGCCGGGACGCGGGCCCGCATCGCCCGCAAGGACGAAAATGAGATCGTCGCCGGCATCCGAGTGGGCGAGCAAGCGCGCGGCCTCGATGACGACCGTCTGACCCTTGAGAGGGGTCAGGCGCGCAGCGTGCAGGATGACGCGCTGTGACGGCGCGATCCCCCAGCGCCCTCGCAACTGGGCGAGGCGATCCCCCGCCACCGCCGCGGGCTTAAACCGCGCAAGGTCCACGCCGCGATAGATGGTGGCGATTTCGCTTTCGGCTTTGCCGTAACGGCTTTTGATCGATCGTGCCGTGTAGCCTGAGTTGGCGATCACCACATCGCCGCGCGCCATCACCCCATTGTAGAGGTTTTTCAGCCGGCCCCTTTCCCGATAGGCGCCATGATAGGTGGTGACCAGCGGTAGGCCGAGGCTGCGCGCCGCCAGCAAGGCGCTCCAGGCCGGCGCGCGGCTGCGCGCATGCAGCAAGCTCACGCCTTCGCGTTTGGCAAGCGCCTTCAGTGCGCGGCCATTCCAAAGGATGCGCGCGGGATTTTTGCTGGCTGCCGGAAAGGTTTCAATCTCGCCGCCCGCGGCGATAATGCGCGCCGCCAGCCGGCCACCGCTGCTGACGACCAGGGCGCGACCACCGGCTTTGACGATCGCTTCCGTCACCTCGACCGTGGTAACCTCGGCGCCCCCCGCGTCCAAGTTGGGAACGATTTGGGCAATCGTCGGCCGTGCATCGGGCAATGGTGAGATCTCCTCGGGGCGCGCGCGAGCGCGCGCGCAAACACTGGCGCCGGTTCAAGCACGCGGATCCCCGCCAGCGCAAGGGCGCCGGAAGGGCCCCGTGCGCAACCAGCGCGGGTCCGGTGCCGGCCCAGCGACGGCCCCTTGGCGGCGTGTGCGGTTCGCCGCACCGCCGGCATTGGATGGACAAGGCGTGTCCTTCAATGCCATAGGAAATGCCGCCTCCGGCTGCGCCGCACAGCGCCTTCAACTTTCGAGGCCGCGTCGCGCGATCCTTGCGGGGTGCGCTCGCGCTTCCAGCGGGCGGGGAGAAAGTCAACCCAGCCTCCGAGCGCACGGGGTTGACAGCAGGGCTTCAGATGGACGCACAGGCTGAGCTTCGCGCCAAAATCGCCGACGGCACCGCGGTTGTCGGCATCTATGGGCTGGGCTATGTCGGCTTGCCGCTCGCGCTCGCCATCTTCGCGCGCAGCCGCTATCGCCTCATCGGCTTTGATATCGACGCGCAAAAGATCGAGAGCCTCAATGGGGGCCGCTCCTATTTTCGGCATCTGCCGTCGGCTGCAATCGCCCGCATGGTGGACTCGGGGCGCTTTGCCGCCACCACCCAGTTGGCGCGGACGCGCGAGGTCGACGTGGTGCTCATGTGCGTGCCCACCCCGCTCAGCCGCCACCGCGAACCCGACCTCTCCTATGTGACGAGCACGGTGCGCTCCATGCTCGACTACCTGCATCCAGGTCAGCTGTTGGTGCTGGAATCGACGACCTATCCGGGCACCACGCGCGACCTCTTGGCCCCGATCTATCAAGAGCGCGGGCTGGCACTCGGGCGGGACATCTTTCTCGCCTACTCGCCCGAGCGCGAAGATCCGGGCAACGCCGAGTTCGAAACCTCCAGCATTCCAAAGGTGGTCGGCGGTGACGGTGAGATCGCGCGCGAACTTGCCGTGGCCTTCTACGGCGCCTTTGTCGACAAGGTTGTCCCGGTGTCCTCCACCGCCTGCGCCGAGGCGGTCAAGCTTACCGAAAACATCTTTCGCGCCGTCAACATCGCCCTCGTCAATGAGCTCAAGCTCATCTACGCGGCGATGGGGATCGACATCTGGGAAGTGATCGAGGCCGCCAAATCGAAACCGTTCGGCTATATGCCCTTCTACCCCGGTCCGGGCCTTGGCGGTCATTGCATCCCGATCGATCCCTTCTACCTCACCTGGAAAGCGCGCGAATACGGCATTTCCACGCGCTTTATCGAGCTCGCCGGGGAAATCAATACCGTCATGCCGCGTGTCGTCGTCGAGCGGCTGGCGGAGGCCCTGGATCGGCGCTTGGGCCGACCCCTGTCGGGCAGCCGCGTGCTGATCATCGGCCTGGCCTACAAGCGCAACATCGACGACCTGCGCGAGAGCCCCTCGCTCAAACTGATCGAATTGTTGGAGGCGCGCGGGGCCGCGGCCGACTATCACGATCCGTATATCGCCACCATCCCGAGCACGCGCGAACACGCCCCGCTCAGCGGTCGCAGCTCGATTGCGCTGGCGCCGGCCACCGTTGCCGCCTACGAGGCCGTTCTGATCGCCACCGATCACGATGGCATCGACTATTCCGCTCTGGTCGCCAACGCCAAGCTGGTGATCGATACCCGCAATGTCTGTGAGCGCTCGGGGCTTCGCGCCGCCAACGTCATCAAGGCGTAACGGCATGATCACGGCGAACAAATGCGTTTCGTTTCTCGATGTCGGTGCCGGCGCAGAAGCGCGCCGCATCGCCTACCTCAAGTCCACAGGCAACGACGCCAGCCCGGGCGTGCTGTGGCTCAGCGGTTTTCATTCCGAGATGGCAAGCACCAAAGCTTCCGCGCTCGCGGACTGGGCCACGCAGCAAGGGCTCACCTGCCTGCGCTTCGACTACTCGGGGCATGGTCGCTCTGGCGGACGCATCGAAGATGGCAGCATCAGCCGCTGGCTCGAAGAGGCTCGGGCGGTCTTTGCCAGGCTGAGCCACGGCCCGCAGGTGTTGGTCGGCTCCAGCATGGGCGGCTACATCGGGCTTTTGCTGTTGCGGGCGCTGCTGGCTGAGGCCAAGAGCGAAGCGGCGCGCCTCAAGGCCCTGGTGCTGATCGCGCCGGCCTGGGACATGACCGAGCTGCTGTGGAAGAACCTACCGGCGAGCGCCCGGCAGGCGATCGAGGAGACGGGGGTCTATCTGCGCCCCTCCCGCTATGGGGACGGCCCCTATCCGATCACGCGTCGGCTGATCGAGGACGGCCGCCAGCATCTGATCGCAAGCGCCCCGTTCGATCCAGGGCGGCCGCTCTACATCCTGCACGGCCTTCAAGACCCCGACGTTCCGTGGGAACACACCCTCGACCTCGTGGCCCACCTCTCCGGCGACTGGGTGCAGGTCTCAGCGGTTCCCGACGGCGAGCATCGCCTATCGCGACCGCAGGATCTGGCTTTGCTTTTTGAGATCGTCGGCCGACTGACACAGACGCTCCCGTGAGCCCGCGCTCTAGCGCGGCGCCAGGTCGGCGGCACGCGGCCGCTCCAAGCCTTCGCTGAGCGCGCGCCAAAGCGCGGTCGGACCGGCCGCCGCCGCCAGGCTTTCGGGCACTATCCACAGGGCATAGTCCGCCTCCATGAGCCCCTCCTCGCACAGGAGGCGCCCACGCTCCAAGCGACAGCCCGAATCGGTGAAGGCCTGCTGGGCGCGCCGGCGGTCGTGTTTCAGGATATGCAAATCGACGGGCTGAAGATAGCCGGGCAGGCGTCCGAGATCGACATCGCGGAACACGCAGGCAAGTTCGTTGCGGCAGGCCCCGGCGCGACCGCCCCAGGTGTTGGCGAACCCCAACGCCCGGCGGCCCGGCAAAAAGCGGGCCGCGAGCTCCGGCCCGCGACTGACGTAGCAGCCGTCAGGTAGGCACAAAACCGGATCCGCGCTCGGGTGACTGCGGCGAATGCCATAGGTGCCCGGCGCCATCCACAAAAGCACCGTGACCCGCGTGTCCTGGAGGCGTCGCGGCCGGTAGGCGCCATCACGCCGCGACCAAGGCTCCACGGGGGTCGCTTGGCGCGGCGCGGCGGCGGGGAGCTCGGCCTCGGGCTCCATGCCGCCCGCGGCGCCACGCTGGGCCATGCCCAGGGCCGCGAAGGCGGCGACAATGAGGGAAATCCACGCCCGGCGAGCCCATCCCGACATGCCTCACCCCCCGCAATTCGTCGCGCTCGCGATCCCGCCACGACCGGCCAATGTCGGCCCGTCCCCGCCACCTTGTGCCCGCCCTTTGCGGCAAAAAGCGGGAGCGCTTGCGCTCACCCCCCTCCTCGCCGATCAAGCCGTGAGCAGGGAGCGCAGGCCCTCCCGGTAGCTGGGATAGAGCAGCTCAACTCCCAGCTCCTGACGGATGCGCGTGTTGCGCACGCGCCGGCTTTCCGACCAGAAGCTCGCCGCCAGTCCCGTCAGCTCGGCGTGCTCGAAGGGAATTTCCGGTGGCACCGCCAGCCCCAACAGCTCGGCGGCATAAGCAACCACATCCTGCGGCGGGGCCGGTTCGTCGTCGCTGACGTTATAGATGCGATAGCCGGTGTCGGTATCGATCGCCGCCGCCAGCGTGCGTGCGATGTCGTCGACGTGAATGCGATTGAAGATCTGCCCCGACTTGATAATGCGGCGCGCGGTGCCGCCGCGCAGGTTGTCGAGCACGCTGCGCTGCGGGCCGTAGATGCCCGCGAGGCGAAAAATTTCCACCCGCCGGCCTGTCTCCTGACCGAAGCTGAGCCAGGCTTGCTCGGCCTCAAGGCGGCGCAAGCTGCGCTCCGAACCCGGCCGCGTCGGGCTCGTCTCATCGACCCATGCCCCTTGGCAGTCGCCGTAAACGCCCACGCTCGAGAGGTAGCCGATCCAGGACAGCTGGCTGAGCCCAGCCAGATCGTGGCGATAATGCCGCAGCACCGCGTCACCCTCGAGATCAGGTGGGATACTGACAAGGACATGGCTGGTACCGGTGAGCGCGCGTTTGAGCTCAAGGGAAGGCCGGTCGCCCGCGTAGGCCACGAGCACCAGGCCAGGCAGCGGTGGGACGGCCTCCAGCAAAGATCGTCTGCTTCCCGCGCAGGTCATGGCGCGCGGAGCCAAGCGGCGCAGCAGCGCTTCGGCCGTGTAGCCACATCCGAAACAAAAAAGCCGCATCAGCGCGCCTCCGCGGCCCACTCCGACTGCACGGCGCCATCGCGCTCGCGCGCGCCATGTCGCGCGCGGGCTTCCGACCACGCCTCGGTGCTGGCAAGCTGCTGTAGCGCCCACACCGCCATGGCGCGCACCAACGGCGAACCATCCTCGAGCAAGTCCTCCACCAGCGGGAGCAAAGCCTGATCACGGGAATTGCCTGCGGCAATCAGGGCATTGCGCACGACCCGGTCGCGGCCGGTGCGCTTGACCGGCGTGCCTGCAAACCGCTTGCGAAAGGCGACGTCGTCGAGCTTCAACAGCTCCGCCAGTGGCACGGACGCGGCGCCGGCCAGCGCCGCCAGCTGCGTCGCCTGCGCTGCCACCGCGAACTTGTTCCAGGGGCACACGGCCAGGCAATCATCGCAGCCGAACACGCGATTGCCGATCGGTCGCCGGAATTCCGCGGGAATGTGGCCCTTGTGCTCGATGGTCAAGTAGGCGATGCAGCGGCGGGCGTCGAGCTGATAGGGGGCCGGGAAGGCCGCCGTCGGGCACGCATCGAGGCAGCGCCGACAGCTTCCGCAATGGTCGACTTCGGCCCTATCGGGCTCGAGCTCGGCCGTGCTCAGAATGGCGCCCAAGAACAGCCAGGACCCGAAGTCGCGGGAGACCAGATTGGTATGCTTGCCCTGCCAGCCGAGCCCCGCCGCCTCGCCCAACGGCTTTTCCATCAAGGGGGCGGTGTCGACAAAGACTTTGACCTCCGCTCCGCTTTCCGCCGCCAGCAGGCCGGCTACGCGTTTGAGCCCCGATTTGACGACGTCATGATAGTCCTTGCATTGTGCATAGCAGGAAATGGCGCCGTGCAACGGCTGCGCCAGCGCCGCCAGCGGATCACTTTGCGGAGCGTAGTTCATGCCAAGCATGATGATCGAACGGGTGTTTGGCCACATATTCAAGGGATGGCCGCGACGGTCGGCGGTGGTGGCCATCCAGGCCATGTCGCCGTGACGCCCCTCGTCGAGAAACTGTTGCAGCCGTTGGCTGGCCAGGGCATCGATCGCCGCCGGCGTGGTCACGCGCGCAACATCGAAGCCCGCCGCGCGTGCCGCTGCCAGCAGGCGCTGTTTCAGGGTTTCGGTCATGCCCTCGTCTCGCTTCTCAGCCGCCGCCAAGGATAGCGATGCAACCCCGCCACAACCAGCACCAAATCCCGGATCATGTGCTTGAGGGGGTGGGATGGCGCCGCTACTGGAGCAATGCCCGCGTTAAGCGCGGGCGGCGGGCGGGCCAGCGAACAGGGTAGGACGGCATGGTATTTTGGCAGGTGATCGTGCTCGGCCTGATCGAGGGCTTGACCGAATTCATTCCGGTCTCCTCGACCGGTCATCTGTTGCTCGTTGGCCATTTTCTGGGCTTTGAATCGCCCGGCAAGACCTTCGAGGTGCTCATTCAACTGGGCGCGATCGGGGCCATCGTCTCGGTCTACGCCTCCAAGCTCATGCGGCTTGCCTTGAACCTGCCCAGCGATGCTTCGGCCCGACACTTCCTGCTCGCCGTCATGGTGGCGTTCCTACCCGCGGCGGTGATCGGCGCCACCGCCCACAAGTACATCAAGACCTATCTGTTCGCCTCACCCTGGCTCGTGTGCACCACCTTGATCGTGGGTGGCGTAATCCTGCTTGCCGTCGACCGCATGCGCATCGAGCAACGCTACCACAGCGTCATGGACTATCCGCTGCCGCTTGCCTTCGCAATCGGGCTTGCCCAGTGCCTCGCCATGATCCCCGGCGTGTCACGCTCGGGCGCCACCATAGTCGGGGCCTTGCTGCTCGGCGCCGACAAGCGTTCGGCCACCGAGTTCTCCTTCTTTCTGGCGATGCCGACAATGCTGGGAGCCTTCGTCTTCGATCTTTACAAGAACATCCACGAGCTGACACCGGACGACGCCAAACACATCGCGCTCGGCTTGATCGTGTCCTTCCTCGCCGGCGTGCTGGTCGTGCGCTACCTTGTGGATTTTGTGGGCCGGCATGGATTTGCGCCCTTTGCCTGGTGGCGCATCATCGTCGGCGGCATGGGGCTCGGCGCCCTGGCCGTACTCGGCTGATCGGCAAGCCACAAGCCCTTGGCCGCCGAGGGCTCAGGCGGCGTGCGAGGCCGCCGGCGCGGTCAGGACCGCGTAAAGGGCGGTACGGTCCTTCGATGATCGCAACTTCTCGATCGTCGACGGTTCGCGCAACAGGCGCGAAATGCGCGCCAGCGCCTTCAGGTGGTCGGCCCCGGCGTGCTCGGGTGCCAGCAACAAAAAGATCAGATCGACATTCTCGTCGTCGAGGGCGCCGAATTCGATGGGCTGCGTCAGCCTCGCGAATAAGCTGACGATGTTGGTCAGTCCCGCAACGCGGCCGTGTGGAATGGCAATCCCACGGCCAATGGCCGTCGAGCCGAGGCGCTCGCGTTGCAGCAGCGTCTCAAAGATCTGACGCCCGTCGACGCCGGTCAGTTTGGCCGCCTCCTGGGCCAGCTCCTGCAGCGCCTGCTTTTTGCTCTGCGCCTTCAGGGCTGGGAAGACGGCTTCGCGCCTTATGAGATCACCAAGCTCCATTTGCTCTCTCGCGCCAGGGGTACCTACGGCACGTTCATGCCTCATCGGTGCCATCGCCCGACGGTTTGGTCCGGTTTTCTGGTTTGTCCTGTTCCCTAATGCGCCTGTTCCTCGATAGGGACGCGCCACCCCCTGCCGGCCGGGAGGGCCACAGACCAACGGCCTTGCGAAAATGGTTTTCGCAGGACGTCACCACGTCTTATTGCCCAGGGCTCCCCGTCTCGCCTTCAATAGCCTACGCACCGGAGTTTTGCTTGCGCATTGCCCGGCCACAGACCAGCACGTTGCCCGGATGACTGAACCTTGTTCTTGCAGCTCAAGGGCTTCAAATCGGTCGGGACCGTAGAGCAGGCGCCTAGGCCTGTCAAATGTAGCGTGCACACTTTCTATTGCAGCATCTGACAGGGCGATGGCAGCCACCGAAGCGGGGGTTGGCGGGCCATCCGCGCCGCACCTGCGCCAAAGCTTGGCGGCCGAAACCCGCGCGCAAGGCGGCAACCAAAACGTGGGGGGAAGGCGGGGCCGAGCGGGCCCTGGCCCCGGGGGCTGTTTGGGCGGTCGCTGTGGCAGGGCGCGGGGCCTGGGCACTCAGATACTGGGCACCGGGCGGGCCCGCACACGGGCGCGCCGGGACCAAGGGGGGCCCACAAACCTTAGGCGCCCACGCCGAGCCGGACCGCCATTTGTTTCTCGCGCCGGCGCTGCACCGAGGAGGGGATGCGCAGAGCTTCGCGGTATTTGGCCACCGTGCGGCGTGCGATGTCGATGCCGTCGCGCTTGAGCTGCTCCACGATCTTGTCGTCCGATAAGACGGCCTGGGCCGTTTCCGCCTCGATTAGCTGGCGAATACGGTGGCGCACCGCTTCGGAAGAATGCGCCTCCCCTTCGGCCGCCGCGGAGGCAATGGCGGAGGTGAAAAAATACTTGAGCTCGAACACGCCGCGCGGCGTGGCCACATACTTGTTGGAGGTGACGCGGCTGACCGTCGATTCGTGCATGGCAATGGCGTCCGCCACCGTCTTCAGGTTGAGCGGCTTTAAGTACTCCACGCCATGGCTCAAAAAGCCGTCCTGTTGGCGCACGATTTCTTCGGCCACGCGCAAAATCGTGCGCGCCCGCTGATCGAGGCTCTTGACCAACCAATTGGCGTTCTGCAGGCATTCGGTGAGATAGTCGCGATCCTTCTGCGACCCGGACGTCTTCGACACCACCGCATAGTAGCTGCGGTTGACCAGCACGCGGGGCAGCGTGTCGTTGTTGAGCTCCACCGTCCAACTGCCGTCGCGCGCGGCGCGCACGTACACGTCGGGCAGCACCGGCTCAATTTGCACGCTGCCGAACCTGAGGCCGGGCTTGGGATTGAGGCGCCGGATCTCGGCGATCATTTCGGCGAGCTCTTGCGCATCGACGCCGACCGTCCGCTTTAAGCCCGCCAGGTTGTGGCTGCCGAGCAGATCGAGGTGCGACAGCAGTTTGGCAATCTGTGGATCATAGCGGTTCTGCTCGCGCAGTTGCAGCGCCAGGCACTCGGCCAGCGTGCGCGCAAAGACCCCCGCCGGGTCGAATTGCTGCAGCCTCGCCAGCACCGCGTTGATCAGCGAGGCCGGCGCACCCAACCGCTCGGCTAACTCGTTCAAATCGCCGACGAGATAGCCTGCCTCATCGAGCATATGGATCAGATGCACGCCGATCAGCCGCTCGGCGGGATCGGCCAGGGTCAGGTTGAGCTGCTCGGTCAAATGCTCCACCAGCGACCCGGCGGTCGCCACGATGTTGTCGAAGCTGGCCCCAGTGCCGTCAAAGGCATTGTTGGTGCGCGGCCGCAGCGATGCCCAGCTGGAAGGCTCGGGCTCCGCCCCATTGCGGTCTTGGCCGGGCCCGGCGCCGTCGGTGGCCTCGGCCCCGCCCGTCCTGTCACCATTGCCCTCGCCATAGCCCTCAGACCAGTCCTCCTCGTGCTCCGGGTCCGCGCTCGCGGCGTCCGCTGACGCGGGCGGCGCCGCATCGACGGCCGGCTCTTCGCGCTCCAAAAGCGGATTGCGCTCCAGTTCCGCCTCGATGAAGGAGCCCAGTTCGATGTTGGAGAGCTGGAGCAGGCGAATGGCCTGCTGCAGCTGAGGGGTCATGACCAGCTGCTGGCCCTGTCGCAACTCCAACTTTGGCGAAAGCACCATCGATTACGGCCCCGATCGTCGCCAGACCTGCCACGGGGTTGAGCTATACGCCATTGGCCATTAATCGAACATGTCCCCCAGGTACACCCGGCGCACGTCTTTATTGGCTATGATTTCGCGAGGGTTACCGTGCGTTAAAACCTTGCCATCGTAGATAATGTAAGCCCGGTCCACCAGGCTGAGCGTCTCGCGGACGTTGTGATCGGTGATCAACACCCCAATGCCGCGCGCGGTGAGTTGCCGCACCAGTTGTTGTATGTCGCCGACCGCGAGCGGATCGATGCCGGCAAAGGGCTCATCCAGCAGCATGAACGAGGGGCGGCTGGCCAGCGCACGGGCAATCTCGCATCGGCGCCGCTCCCCGCCCGAGAGCGCCAGCGAGGGCGACTTGCGCAACCGCGTGATGTTGAATTCCTCAAGCAGACTTTCCAGCTGCTCCCGGCGCCGCTTGCGCACGGGCTCCACCAGCTCGAGCACCGACATGATGTTCTTTTCGACGCTCAGCCCGCGGAAAATTGAGGCTTCCTGCGGCAGATAACCGATGCCAAGCCGCGCGCGGCGGTACATCGGCAGCCAAGTCACGTCCCGGCCGTCGAGCGTGATGCGGCCCGCGTCGGCCGGCACCAGCCCCGTGATCATGTAAAACACCGTGGTTTTGCCGGCGCCGTTGGGGCCGAGCAGGCCCACCGCCTCACCCCGCGCCGTGGCCAAGCTCACGCCTTTGACCACCATGCGGCCACGATAGCTTTTTTGCACGACCTCGGCGGTGAGCCAGCCCTGCTGGCCGCCAACGCGGCCGAGATCGCGCTCCTCGCCGTGCCCGTTGAGCGGGGGCGGCTGTCGGCGGGCGGGCACCGGCACGCCCCGATCGCTTTTGCGAGAACCAAACGCAAACAACCGCATGGGCCTAGTCGCCTCGCCGGCTCGGGTCACCGGCACTCGTGTTCGACTGCCAGCCCTCGCCAATCTTGGCTGGAAGATTGGGCAGGACCTTTTTGCCCACCTCCTTGGCTCGATCCTTGGTATCCTTGGGATAGAACAGCAGACACTGCTTGCCGGCCGGGCACGCTCGTTTGGTGGGGTCGCTGTCCGCGCTCGCTTTGGCCGCGTCCGCGGGCGGTGGTGGGGCACTTACGACGGCCGCAGCCGCGCCCGGGGCCTCGTTTTCGACCTCGAACCGATACATGCCGGTGGTCAGATCGATCTTCAGGCGTGGCCCTTCCGCCACGTCCTTCCCGCGCGTGACGACGACGCGGCCGCCCATCAACACCGTATTGGCCTTGACGTCGAAGTTCGCCCAGTCGCCGGTGGCCGTCTGGCCGTCCTTGGAGGTAATGAGCACCTTCTGCTTGGCCTCGATGCGCACGAGCTGGGCCGGCGCCTTGTCGCCTGCCTTGTCACCCTGCTGGCCGGTCCCCAGTCCGAGACCGCTCTGGCCCGAATAGAAGGCCACGAGCTCGACGGTACGCAGGACAAATTCACCCTGCTGCGCGCGCACGTTGGTGTGGAAGATCGCCTGCCGTACAGGGTCGTTCACATCCAGGCTATCGGCTTCGATATCGATCGGTGCGTTGGGATCGGTCTTGAAGGAGCCGAACAGTTGTTCCTGTACGGCCGTGGCCGCCTCGGTGGCCACCGTTTTGGGCTTGGCCTGCGCCGCCTTGGTCTCGGTTTGGTAAAAAGTAGCCGTGATCCGGCCCTGCGGCTGGGCGCCGCCGCCGGGGGCATCGAGGCGGCTCTTGCCGGCTTTTCGGTCGACGAACATCCGACGCCCGTTGAGCACGTTGCGGCCCTGGTTGACCACCACGTTGCCGGTAAAGAGCGCCGTGTCGGCCTTGGCGTCGAAGTCGACCTCATCGCTCGTCACGCGCCGATCACCGCTGGCGGTGATCACCGCGCCCTTGCCGGCCACGAGCCGTGACAGCCGCGAGGCCTGCTCGTCCGACTTGGGCTGGCCGCTCAATTGTGCACTTGCCGCCTTGCCCTCGTAGGTGACGTTGAGTTCGGGCGATTTTAGGGTGGAATCACCCTGCGTGGCCGTCACGCTGCCGGTGAAGCGGGCGGTCTTGGAGGCGTCATTGACATCGAGCCGATCGGCGTTGACCTCGATCGGCTGGCGCGCGTCGCGGCCGAACCCGCCCACGCCCTGCCCGCCGCTGCCGACCAACCGCACAATGACATTGCCCTGGAAGCTGGCCTCTTGGGTATCCGTCTTCAGGCTCATGCCGGCGGAGCGGACATTGCCGGTGGGGGTACTCGCCGTCACCGGTTCCCTCGAGACGACACGGTGTTCCTTCATGGTGATGGTCGCCCGTGACAGGCGCGCGGCCATGCCGTTGCTGGTGTCGATCTCGATGCCGTCATAAAGCTCAAGCTGGCTGTTGGCATTGTCCAACAGCCCGTGCTTGGCCTTGAGCTTGGTGGTCACGTTATTGCTGCGGACGAGGTCACCGTCCACATCAATGAGCTTAATAGGGGCCTGCTGCCGGCTGAACTCCACGACCGCGCGCTTGGCGCGCACCTGATAGCGCCCGCCGTCCTTGGTCACCCCGAAATAGCTGGGGTTCTTCATGGTCAAATCGTCGGCCGTAAGCTCGACCTGCCCAAGGCTGAGCCGTCCCGGGCCAATCTTCCAGGCGCTGTTGAGGGCCAAGAGGTAGGCCGCCGAGGCGCCGAGCGTCAGCACCGGCAAGCCAATGCGCAAGGCCCGCACCAACAGGCTGTGCCGGCGCGCGCTGCGGAAGGCGCGGGCGCGATCCAAGAGGGCTTGCGACGCAGGCCCGAGGCCTGCCGGCCCGTCTCGGCCGCGCATTTCGAAGGTTATGGCCATGGCTGACCTACCGCAACGCGGCAGACGGTTCCCCAGTGCAGCGAGTCGCGCACAAATTGGCGATCAATTTGGGTGATATTGGGACCCCTGGCAAGCCACCAAAAAGCCAGTGGAGGACGGCCCTAATGGGCAAAAATGTCAACATCTTCAAAGCCAGCCAGGTCAAGCCCGGCGCGCACAGGCAAAAAGCGGAAGCAGGCTTCGGCAAAAGCGGTGCGGCCCTCCCGCTGCAGCATCATGTCGAGCTTGGCCTTCAGAGCATGCAGGTAGAGCACGTCGTTGGCCGCGTACTGTTTTTGCTGATCGCTCAGTTTGTCGGCCGCCCAGTCCGAACTTTGCTGGTGTTTGGATAACTCAACCCCCAAAAGCTCGCTGCACAGGTCCTTGAGCCCGTGCCGGTCGGTATAGGTGCGCACGAGTTTGGAGGCGATCTTGGTGCAGTAGACGGGTTCGGGGGCGACCTTGAGATAGTGCGCAAGTACGCCCAGGTCGAAGCGCGCAAAGTGGAAAATCTTCAACACGGAGCCGTCCGACAGCAGCGCCTTCAGGCGAGGGGCGGACCAGTCCTTACCGTCGAATTGTATCAGATGTGCATCGCCATCGCCGCCCGAGAGCTGCACAACGCAAAGTCGGTCGCGCAGGGCGCGCAGCCCCAGCGTTTCCGAATCAACGGCCACCGCCCCTGTAAAGCTGATACCGGCGGCCAAATCATTCCTGTGGACCTTGATGCTCAGGCATCCCTCCGGGGTCAGCGCACAACGGTAGGCTGAGGCATCACTTACGCCGCGCGCCCTGCCCCCGTCAATTCGCGACCGCTCGCGGCAGCCGGCACCCGCTCCCAGCCCATGCCCGCGGCCAACCGCGGCTCAGAAGGGATAGTGCCTCGGCCCGGACTGGATGGTGATCCAGCGAAGTTCGGTGAACTCCTGGATGGCCGCCTTGCCGCCGAAGCGGCCGTAGCCTGAGTCCTTAACGCCGCCAAAGGGCATCTGTGCCTCATCATGTACGGTCGGCCCATTGATGTGGCAGATGCCGGTTTCAAGGCGCCGCGCCACCCGCAAGGCCCGGTTGACGTCGCGACCAAAAACCGCCGCCGAGAGCCCATAGGGAGTATCATTGGCGATGCGCACGGCCTCATCCTCGCCCTTGGCGCGCACCACCACGGCCACGGGCCCGAACGATTCCTCGTGATAGATCCGCATCTCGGGCGTGACGTGGTCGAGCACGTGGGCGTTGATCAGCGTGCCGTTGACGCTGCCGCCCGCGACCAGCCTGGCGCCCTTGGCAACGGCGTCGAGCACCAGCGCGGTGACGCGCTCGGCGGCGGAGCGGTCGACCAGCGAGCCGAGCACGGCCGCGCCCTCGCGCGGGTCGCCGACCGATAGGGATTTTGCCTTGGCGGCAAAGCGCTCGACGAACTGATCAGCAATGGTCTCGTCCACCACGATGCGCTCGGTAGACATGCAGATCTGCCCCTGATTGGCAAAGGCACCGAAGGCGGCGGCGGCCACGGCGGCGTGCAGATCGGCGTCGTCGAGCACGAGCAATGGTGATTTGCCGCCCAGCTCCAGGAGCACGGGCTTTAAGTGTTCGGCGCAAAGCTTGGCGACGATCTTGCCGACCTTGGTGGATCCCGTGAAGTTGACGCGTCGCACGGCCGGGTGCGCAATCAATGCCTCGACCACGCCGCCGGCATCGCGCGGCGCATTGCTGAGAACGTTGACGACGCCAGGAGGGAAGCCGGCATCGCGCAGGACGCTGCCAATAGCGCGGTGCGTGCCTGGACACATCTCCGAGGCCTTGAGGATCACACTGTTGCCGCAGGCAAGCGGCATGGCGATGGCGCGCACGCCCAAAATCACCGGCGCATTCCAGGGCGCGATGCCGAGCACCACACCAACCGGCTGCCGGTAGCCCATGGCGAAGCTGCCGGGGACGTCGGAGGGGATCACCTCGCCGGCAATCTGCGTCGTCATTGCCGCCGCCTCGCGCAGCATGCCCGCGCCCAGCATGCAGTTGAAGCCGGCCCACATGGCGGTGGACCCGGTCTCAGCGCCCATCAAGGCCGCGAACTCGGCGCTGCGGGCTACGAGAAGATTGGCTGCCTTATTGAGGAGCGCGCGGCGCTCGGTCGGCGGTGTTTGTGACCAGGCCGGGAAGGCTGCGGCCGCCGCCTCGGCCGCACGCCGCGCATCGCACGGTGAGGCCGCGGCGGCGCGCGAGGCAACCTCGCCCGTGAGCGGGTTGAGCCGGTCGAAGCTGGCGCCGCCCGCCGCCCCCTGGTCGTCGCTGGCAATCAGAAGGGGCACGTCGAGCATGGGGCTACCCCGCGGCTGTCGCTCAAATCTCAGTCCAACAGGCATTGCACCGGGGCCGCCGTTGCGCCCGGGTACGGCTGGGACAACGGCGCAAGGTTCGACCGGCGCCAGGCGCTGGGGTTGGGCCGCCGCCACTTCACTGTTGGCCAAGACAGCCGTGGAGCGGCCAACGTTGGGGCGGCCAGCGCTGGCCGGGCCAGCGTTCGCCGGGCCGCCGCCCAGATAGGCCTGCTGCACGGCCGGCTCACCCTGGAGGTGGGTGGCGCTGCCTTCGCCAACGATGCGGCCGTTTTCCATGAGGTAGCCCCGGTCGGCAATCGCCAGACTCTGGCGCGCATTCTGCTCAACCAACAGGATGCCGACGCCGAGCGCGCGAATGCGCTCAAGCGTCTGGAACAGCTCCTTGCACACCATCGGCGCCAGGCCGAGCGAGGGCTCATCCAGCAACAGCACCCGCGGATCCGACATCAGCGCCCGGCCGATGCCCACCATCTGCTGCTCGCCGCCGCTCATGGTGCGGACGATCTGCCCTTGACGTTCGGCCAGCCGCGGAAACAACGCCTGGACCTTGCTCAGGCTCGCTGCCGCGGCGGCGCGTGCGCGGCGGCTGTAGGCCCCGAGCAGCAGGTTCTCTCGGACATCGAGCTCGGCAAAAATGCCCCGGTCGTCGGGCACGAGCACCAGCCCCCGTTCGACGACTTCGTGCGGCGGCAGTCCGGAGAGTTCGTGACCATCGAGCGCGATGCGTGCCCCGGGGACGTGCGCCACTATCGCGCCCAAGGCCTTGAGGCAGGAGGATTTGCCGGCACCGTTGGCGCCCAAGAGCACGACGATTTCACCGAGGCGCACGGAGAAGGCGGCATCCGCAAGGGCAAGATGCTTGCCGTAGCGTACCGACAAGCTGGCAACCTCAAGCATGCTCCTCCCCATCGCAGCCCAGCCGGGTGTTGCGCCCAAAATCCCCGGCACAGCTTGCGCACGCTTAAAGCAAATGAAAAGGGCTGTCAGCGGCCACCGGGTCAACTGCGATCGTGGTCATTACCTAATGGCTGGGCGCAGCTGCGTCGGTCCAGATCGGGGGGAAGTTGACCCAATTAGGTAATCGGCCCGAGCGATTCTAGGGGAGATCCCCGGTTTTCCGGAAACCGCGGCCTCGCTAGGTTGAGCGTGCTCTCCGGGGCTGCCTGAACCCTCGAGAGTGCTTCCCACAGCAGTAGTTGGCCTGGCTCTGATCTGCCCTCCCCCCTAAACAGATCAGAGCCATTTTCTTTTTGCGGCCCCCTTGGCCGTTTGCAGCGAGACAATGGCGCCGTGGCGCGTGCCCCAGTCGGCGCGGGCCAGATCGCACAACCTCATGGCAGGCCCGGGGCGCTGGCAGCCTCAGCGCGCACCGGGCGTCGGCTTTTGCGGCAAGGTTTCGCCCCAACCGAACAAGCCGCTCGGGCGCAACACGAGGAGCACGATCAGCAGGACAAAGATTGCAAGGTCGCGAAATTCGATGGGGAAGATGGCCGACCAGGCCTGCTCCAGCGCGCCGATCAGGACGCCGCCAAGGAAGGCTCCGCCCACGCGGCCGATGCCGCCCGCCACCGCGGCCAGCAGCGACTTGAGGCCAAGCACGATGCCGCCAGCGTAGCCGAAGGCGCCGTAGTAAACGGTGACGACATAGCCCGCCAAGCCGGCGAGCACGGAGGCGAGTGCAAAGGTCTTGAGCAGCAGCAGCCGGTGGTCGATGCCAAACAGCGCCGCCGCTGCGGGATCATCCGCGCAGGCGCGCCAGGCGCGTCCAAACCGGCTCGACTTGATGAGGCCGATCAGCCCCAGGGCCGCCAGCAGGCACAAACAGGCCGCTGCCAAGGCCACCGGCGTGAAGGTAACCACGAAGTCGCCGGACCGCGCGACGGCATAGGGTGTATTGAAAATCGGGTGCACCCAGATCAGCTTGGCACCCTGGCTCAAGCGCAGATATTCCTGCAGCACGATGGCCAAAGCGATGCTGCCGATCAGCACCTGTTGGCCCGCCGCGCGAAACAGGGGAGCAAACAGCAGTCGACCCACCACCAGGCCGTGCATGGTGGCCGCCGACAGCGCCAGCACCACCGCCAGCAACAGTGCCGGGACCTGGCCCGGCAGCGCGCCGCAAATGGCAAATCCCAGCAGAGCCGCATAGCCCGCTACGGCCGCCAGTTCGCCAAAGGCGAGGTTGATGCGCCCCACCAGCCCGTAAATCAGGGAGTAGGCCGCCGCCAACAGCGCATAGATGGCAATCGGCGGCAGGGCGAAGATGGCGTGCTGCAAGCCGATGGCAAGCCCGCGCGGCAGCGCCGGCGCCTCGGCGGCGTTGCTGATCGGCTCGGGGTCGGCCGCGGCCGCATCGGGCCCCAACCAAAACCGCTTGAGCACGTAAAGGCGCAGATCGCTTAGCGGACCAGCCTCCGTCACCACACCGGCAAGCCCCGCGCGCTCGGACCCCGCCTCCCTTGTGCCGGCAAAGCGACATTCCAGGAAGCGGCTCTTTTGACCCGCCGGCGCTCGCACCACCCGATAGTCAACCCGCACGCCAGGGGCGCCGGCGAGCGGCGCGGTGCGCACGATTTCGATGGCCGCAGCCTCACCATTGAGGGCGGGGATGATCGCGCGGCAAAGGCGGGCCTGGCCCGCATCGATGCCGGCCGCACAGCCGGTCAAGAGAGCGACGAGCAGGCTGAGGATCGCGAGCAGGCCGCCCTCGCCCGCGACGAGCAAGACCAATCGGTGCGCTGCTCTCATTCCTGCCGACATGCGGGGCAAAGCCTACCCCCCTACCCCGATTTGGCAATTGCCTTGAGGTGGACACGGCGTGGGCCTTGGCGCGGCGCGGGCGAGCCGCAGGCACGGCGGGCGGCGACAGGGCTTCGCGGACGTGCTAAGGCCCCTTCACCCGCGCCGGCGGGGCCCCGCTGCCACCTTGACCTCCTCCCATGCGTCTTCCCTTTTTTTACGGTTGGTTGATCGTTGCTGTCGTCTTCGTCAGCATGGGCATCGGCGTCAATGTCCGCACCGCCTTTTCCCTCTTGTTCCCGCCCATCCTCGGCGAATTCGGCTGGGAGCGCGGCGTCACCGCGGGTGCCTTCTCTTTCGGCTTTGTGGTCTCGGCCGTTTTCAGTCCATTGATCGGCCGTTTGATGGATCGAGCCGGGCCCCGCCTGGTGATGGAGATGGGCGTCGCGCTGATGGCCGCCGGGCTGCTGTTGGCGCCGCTCACGCATGAGCCATGGCACCTCTATCTTACCCTCGGGGTGCTGGTCGGCGGTGGCAGTGTCTGTCTTGGCTATTCGGGTCAGTCGCTGTTCCTGCCCAATTGGTTCGTGCGTCGGCGCGGCCTGGCGATGGGCATCGCCTTTGCCGGCGTCGGCGTCGGCTCGATCACGCTGCTGCCGGCAGCCCAACTCGTGATCGAAGGAGCGGGTTGGCGCAGCGCCTGCCTGGCGCTGGGTGCGCTCGTGCTGTTGGTGTTGGCGCCCATCAACTTGCTTTTGCGCAAGCGGCCGGAAGAGATGGGTCTGACGCCGGACGGCGCTCCGGCGGCGGGCGCGAGCGGAGCGCAGGCGCCGCCGGCAAACGTCGTCGATGAAGCCTGGGCCGCCGTCGATTGGACGCTTGCTCGCGCCGCGCGCACGCGCCGCTTCTGGTGGATCGCGCTCGGCTATTTTTCCGCGCTCTACGCCTGGTACGCGGTGCAGGTGCACCAAACCAAGTACCTGGTGGAGATTGGCTTCAGCCCCAGTATCGCCGCCTGGGCCCTGGGGCTTGTGAGCCTCGCCGGCGTCCCCGGACAAATCGTGCTTGGGCACCTGTCCGACCGCATCGGCCGGGAATGGGCCTGGGCCGCCGGCGGCCTCGGCTTTGCCATCTGCTACCTCACCCTCATGGCCATGCAAGCCTACCCCAACGTTGTGCTGCTTTATCTCATGATCGTGGCCCAGGGGGTGCTCGGCTACGGGCTGACCTCGGTCTTGGGCGCCATCGTGCTCGAAATTTTTCAGGGGCGGCACTACGGCAGCATCTTCGGCACTTTGATGCTGGCGGCGCTCGCGGGCGGGGCGGCCGGCCCGTGGCTGACCGGGCATCTTTATGATGCCCAGGGCAACTATTGGCTGGCCTTTGCCATCGGCGCCGGCATCAGCGTGCTATCGGCGCTGGCGATCTGGCGCGCAGCACCGCGCAAGGTGCGCGCGGTCGGCGGGCGCCTGCCGCAGCGCGCTCTCAGGCCAACGCCTCGGTGATAAGGGCAATGCGCCCAATCGCCCGGCGCTCGGCCAACAGGCGCATGGCCCGGGCGAAGTCCGCCAAGGCAAAGCTGGCCGAGAGCCTGGGCCTGATCAGGCCGGCGCGCGCCAGCGCCTCCAGCGCCTCCAGTTCCTGCCGGCGCAGGCCCGGATCCTTGCGACCGGCTTCGCCGGCGCGCACGCCGAGCACGCTCGCCCCCCTTAACAGGATGCGGTTGGCGGCATAGGCGGGAATCGTTCCCGCGCTGAAGCCCACCACCAGCAGCTTGCCGTTCCAGGCCAGGGCTCGCAGCGCCGCCGTCTCGTTGAGCCCGGTGGGATCCAACACGACATCGGCGCCGGCGCCAGCGGTCAAGCGCTTGACGGCGGCCTCGACGGGCTCGCGGCTGTAGTCGATCAGAGCGTCGGCGCCCGTCTCCTGGGCGGCGCGCAACTTGGCCTCACCGGCCGCGGCGGCGATCACCCGCGCCCCCAACACCTTGCCGATCTCAACCGCGGCCAGGCCAACACCGCCGGCAGCCCCAAGCACGGCCAGCGTCTGTCCGGCCCTCAAGTCGGCGCGGGTCTTGAGGGCGTGATAGGCGGTAAGGTGCCCGACCCGGAAGGTCGCCGCTTCCGCGAACGAAAAGCCCGGCGGCATCGGCAACACCTGCTCGCGGGCGCTAACGGCCTCCTCGGCATAGCCGCCGGTGCCGAGCGCAACGATGACCTTGTCGCCGACGGCGGGCGCGGTAACCCCGCCGGCCACTTCCGTGACGATCCCCGCCGCTTCCAGCCCCGGCACGAACGGCAGCGCGGGGCGATGCTGGTAGGCCCCGCGGATCATCAAAATGTCTGGGAAGTTGAGGCCGGCCGCCCTGACGGCGATGCGGACGCCATTGGGCTTGAGCGGGGCACGGGCAAGCCGCTTGAGCACGAGCCCCTCGATGGGGCCCAGCGTCTCGCAGACGACCGCGCGATAGCTGGGCTCGCCGGACACTTACGGATCGAGCCAAACGTTGGTCAGATCCGTGCCCTGGAAATGGCTGGGTGACATGGTCCACCCCTTGATCTTCTTGTCGTGCACGATGATGCGGTTCCACCACAGGATCGGCACCGAGTAGGCCTGGGTCAATGCATAGCGGTCGGCCTCCTGCACCAGCTGCAAGCGCTGGGCGGGGTCGAGCGTGCGCTGCTGGCGCTCGAACAGGTCGTCGAGTTTGGCGTCGTTGTGTCGCGAATAGCTGAGCGTGGAGGCCTTGTTGGTGATGAAGCCATAAAGTTGCGCGCTTGGATCGTCGGCCGGCTCCGTCAGCGGCCAGATCGCTACCTCGAAGCTACCCGCCACCAGACTGTCGAAGTAGGTCCTGGTTTCCACCTGCAGATGTTCGGCGGCAACCCCGATCTTGCGCCATTCGTTGATCACGAAGATACCGGCCGGGGTGTAGGGTTCCGACACCGTGCGATTGAAAAGCTTGACGGTCAGGTTTTCGACCCCGGCCTGCTGTAGCAGCTCGCGGGCCTTGGCCCGTGATTTTTCGATGTCTCGCCCGTAGCCCGGCTGCTGCTCGAGCTCGGCCTCCGGCAAGGCCCACTCGGACCCTGGACGCATGATGCCGCCGACGTGCTTCATGATGGAGATCCGGGACAAGGCCGCGCCCCCGGCCCAGCGGTCGAGCGCGAGGGACAGGGCCTGGCGCACGCGCACGTCATCGAACGGCTTTTTTTCGGTGTTGAAGATCAGAAGCATGACGGTGGCCCACGGTCCCTCGTAGGAAACCAGCCGGTCCCTAGCTCGCGCCAAAAGCTGATCGCGCTCGGCGGGGTTTTGGCCGCGGAACTCGGCGTCGAACTGGCCGCCGAGGATGCCGGGCACCACCGCCGTGTTTTTGACGAAAAATGCCTTGTAGCCGTCGAGGTAGGGCAGACCCTTGCGGAAATAGTCGTCATTGCGCTTGGCGGTCCAGTGTGAACCGCGCACGTGTTCGCTGAGACGAAATGGGCCCGAGCCCATCACCTCGGTGTCGGGATATTTCGGGTTCTGTTTGAGCTTGGCGGCGCTGTAGACGCAGTTGAAGGGCGAGGCCAACAGCGCCATGAAGGAGGAGTTGGGAGCCTTCAGCTTGAACACCACGGTGGCAGGATCGGGCGTCTCGATGGCGGCTACGTCGGCGAAACGCTCCTTGCGCACCGACACCACCCCCTCCGGTGGGGTGATGATGCGCTCGAAAGTGGCCTTGATGTCGGCCGACGTCAGCGGCGAGCCGTCGTGGAAGCGGACGCCGTCGTTGAGGGCGAAGGTGTAGGTGAGACCGTCCGGCGCAATGCTCCAGCTCTTTGCCAAATCGCCGATGATCTTCGAATTCTCGGTAGCGTCCCATTTTACCAACAGGGAATACTGCGGGCTCAGGGGGTGCAGCAGGGCAAAGGTTTGAGAGGCGTGGCAGTCGTAGCCGGAGGTTTCGGCTACCACGGCGAAATTGAGGATGCCGCCGCGCTTGGGCGTTTGCGCGCTGCTCCCACCCGAGGCCAGCCCCGTGGCGGCAAGGGTTGCAGCCAATAGCGATAAGGCGCGCAGCATGCCTTTCCTCCCTGTTCGTTTTAAAGTTTGTCGACGAAGGCTACGACATTCGCGCCCGGCCGCCAAACCTCAAAAGCCAGGCGGGACGGCGGGGTGCGTTAGCCGCCGGGGAGATGATGGATGCCGGCAAAGAACAGGTCCTGCCAGCTCGGCGGGCGGAGCTTGATGCTGCCGACGCCGGCCATGAAGTCGACATACTTCATGACGTTTTCCGGCGTTGTCGTGTAGCGGATATCGGGGTCTTCCAAAACCTCAAGCACCTCGGCCAGGGCCATGCTTTGCGCCTCCATGTCGATGAAGGTCTGGGCGGCGGCGCGTTTGTCGGCGTTGATGCTCCCAATCGCCTCCTCCAACGCCGGCAGGAAGGCGGCGACGGCCTTGGGATTGGCATCGTGGAAGCGGCTGGTCGTGTAAAGCAGGGTGAAGGTGCTAGGTCCGCCCATCACCTCATTGGAGCTCATGATCGTGTGCATGTCGGCGAGCTTGCGCTCGCGCTGATGGAAGGGCGGTGAGGCGAAATGCGCGGTGATGTCGGCACGCCCGGAGCTGAGCGCAATCAGCGCGTCGGCGTGGGTGAGCGAGACGGTGAAGGGGTCGTAGTGGGCATAGTTTGCCGCGCCGAACGCCTTGACTGCCGCCATTTGCATGATGATGGCCGGAATCGAAACCTTCACGGCGGTGACCGCAATCTTGTCGGTTGGCCTTAAGTCCTTGATCGAGTTGAGGTGCGCTGCCCGCGTATTGAGGTACATGGGGATCGAGCTCATGGCGGCAACGCCCCTGACCTTGATGGTCTCGCGCGTTCGATCCCATAGGGTTAAGAAGGCCGGCGGCCCGGCGACGACGACGTCGGCCGCCCCGGACAAAAGCAGGTCGTTGACGACGGCGGGACCGCCGAGCTTGATCCAATCGGCGCGCAGATTGGCCGCGCCCAGGGCGCGCGCCTGTTTCTCGACGAGCCGCATTTGCTCCATGACCAAGAGCGGCAGGAAGCCAACGCCCCCCGCCCCGCGCGGGATGCGGATGACATCGGTCTCGGGCCTGGCGGCGAGCGGCCATAACAGGGCGCAGGAGCACACGATCAGCAGAAGGGTTCCGCGCATGGATGTCTTGCCTTTGCTCATGCGCAATCAGCTGCGCTTGGGGTCAGCATTGAATGGCGGGTCGCGGTCTAGCGCGGCCTTGATACGCTCGGCGTCGACGGCGATCGAAACGCCGGAGCGCTCGAGCTGCGGCAGCATGGCAACGCGCGAGTCGCGCCCCGCCCAGCCGCGGTTGATGGCCTCGGTCATCTCGGCCAGCGCCAGTTCGGCCAGGCGCATCGGTACGCTGAGCTCGCGGCCAAGTTGGGTTGCCAGCGCAACGTCCTTGTGCGCCAAGCGCAGCTGGAAGTGCGGCGGATCGTACTTGCCCGGCAAGAATTGGTCGATTAGGGCATCGAAGGTGCGACGACGGCCGACCGCGCCGGTGCGGACCGCCTCCCATAAGGCCAAGGGCTCGACGCCACCCTTGACGCCAAGGGCGAACACCTCGGCCAAGGCGGCGTTGATGGCATAGCCGGCGCAGTTGTGGACGAGCTTTGCCACCGATCCCGCCCCGATCGGTCCAACGTAGCGGGCCTGATCTCCCATGGCATCGAGCAGCGGCTTGTGGCGCTCGAAGATCGCCGCCTCGCCACCGACCCACAGCGCCAGCCGGCCGGAGCGGGCGCCGGCGGGACCGCCGCTGACTGGGGCATCGAGCATGTGGAAGCCCTGGGCGCTGAAGCGGGCGTTGAGCTGGCGCACCATGGTCGGCGAGTTGGTCGACAGGTCGAAGTAGGCTGCCCCCTTGCGCATGCCCTCGAGCAGCCCACCCTCGCCGGCGGCGACGGCCTCGACCTCCGCCGGACCGGGCAGCGAGGTGAAGACCACATCGCTCGCCGCGGCAACGGCGCGCGGCGTATCCGCCCAGCCGGCGCCGCGCCCGAGGTGCGGCTCGGCCGCCGCGCGGTTGAGATCGTTGACCAGCAGGCGATAGCCGGCCTTTTGCAGGTTTTGCGCCATGCTGGCACCCATGAGGCCGAGGCCGATGAATCCAATTTGCATGTCGTGCTCCATCGATGGCCCGCCGCCAAGGCGCGGGGTGTGAAAGGCTCAACCCGTCAGTGCCCCGCGGCCGCAGCGAAGCTCAAGGGCGGCGCGATCGGTTCGGCATCGAGGCGCGCCACGATACTCTCGAGCGCCGGCTTTGGGGCTGGATATTCCTGCATGACGTAGGGATCGTGGCCCGGAACAATGTGACGGGCCGTCGGCGCCAGCCGCTCCAGGGTCCGATAGGCGTCGAGCATTTGGCCGATATGAAAGGCCGTGGTGAAGGGGCGGTTGGTGCCCAGGTTTTCATAGTAGTGGGTGGCATCGGAGGCGAGCACGACCCAGCCGCGCTTGGTGTGAATGCGCACCGACTGCAGACCGTCAGAGTGCCCGTGCGTCGGATGCAACGTCAGCCCCGGGGCGAGTTCGACCTCGCCGTTGTGCATCTCGACCCGGCCCTTGAAGTTGAGGCGCACCATGCCAACCACGTCGTCGACGTGGTAGCTGTGGCCGATGCGCGGATAGCGCATGTATTTGCCCGTGGCATAGGCCATCTCGCGCTCCTGCAGATGGAAGCGGGCATTGGGAAACTTGTGGAAGTTGCCGACGTGATCGTAATGCATGTGGGTGAGGATCACGTCACGCACGGCGCCGGCCTCGAGCCCCAGCAGCGCCAGGCTCTCGACGGGACAGCGCAGGAATGAGCGCTGGCGCGCGCGTGCCATCTCGGCGGTAAAGCCGGTGTCGATCACATAGGCCGCGCCATCGCCGAGCGCGACCCAGGTGTAGTAGTCCATCGGCATCGGACCGTCGTGTGGATCGCCGCCAATGAAGTTGTCGCGCCGCCGCGCCTCGCGCGTGGCATAGCGAATGGCATAGACCTCGTACTCGGGCAGCGGCAAGGGCATGCTCGCACTCCAGCTTTGGCGGTCGTGAGCGACGGCTCAACGATAGGGCAGGCGCCGGGGTCACGGAACGAAAAAACAGGGGTGCTGTCTTTGCGATGCGCGGGCAATGCGAGCTTGGCAGATGCTCGCGCGCATCGCGCGTTGCAGTTCGTGGGCGCTTGTGACCTAATGGCGGCACGAGGAGCCATGTTGCACGTGCGCCGATGGATCAGTGTCGTTGCGGTGCTCGGCATGCTGGCCCATGCCGCAGCCCTGCAGCGCCACAACACAGCCATGCTCGGCGGGGCCGCGCAGCTCTCCAGGCTCGCCGCCGATCTCGCCCGAATTTGTCATGGCGGCGAGGATGCCGGGCGCGCCGTCGACCAGCCGCCGAGCCCTGCCGACGGCCAACTCGACTGCGCGATTTGCGCCGGCCTGGGTCCGGCCTTTATCGACGTCCCCGATGGGAAAGCCTCGCCTGCTCGCCTGCTTGCCCCGGCGCCGGTATCGCCGCGGTTTGCCGCAGGCAGCCAGGGCTTGAAGCTTGCCCTGCGTCCGCCGGTACGTGGGCCGCCCGCACCGGTCCTCCAAAGCGTTTCTTGGACAGGGCGCCGCCCGCCGGTGCTCCAGCTTTTCTCGACCCTCAAGGATTAGTCTCATGTTCACCCTTTTGGCCTCCCTGTTTGCCCTGCGGGCACGGCGAGACGCGGCCGTGGGCCGCCGCGCTATCCTCCTCGTGGTCGTGGCGACATTTGCCTGTGGCTTGGCTTGCCGGGCCAGCGCGCAAACCGCCAGCTATCCGCTCGGCGATCTTGTGATCCAAGCGCCGTGGGCGCGCGCCACGCCAGTGGGTGCCAAGGTCGGCGGCGCCTACCTCAAAATCACCAACAATGGCGCACAACCGGACCGGCTGGTCGGTGGCTCGCTGACGGGTGCCCGGGAGGTGGAAGTGCACGAAATGTCCATGAGCAACAACGTCATGAAAATGCGCCACCTCAAGGACGGCCTCGAGATCAAACCCGGGCAGACGGTCGAGCTAAAACCCGGCGGCTACCATTTGATGCTGACCGGGCTCAGCGATGGGCTCAAGCAAGGGCAAAAGGTCAAGGGCAGTCTCACCTTCGAGAAGGCGGGAACCGTCGAGATCGAATACACGGTCGCCCCGGTCGGCGCCGCCTCCGCGGGGCACACGCACTAGGGCTAAGGCCGACCGCGCCGCCGGGCAGGGCGACCGATCGGCTAGGCCAAGGCGGCGCGGAAGGCCTGCACCAGGTCGGCGATGAGGTCGGCTGGATCCTCCAGGCCGATGTGCAGCCGCACCAGCGCGCCGCCTTGCCTGCCGTGAATGACGGGATAGGTGAGCGCCAGGCTTTCGTTGCCACCCCAAGATGCGCCAATTCCGAACAAGCGCAGACTGTCGATCAGGCGGTCGGCGGCCGCGGGCGCAATGTGGCCGGCAAGCTCGATGCACATGAGGCCGTGGGCGCCCTTGAAGTCGCGACGCCACAAGGCGTGACCCGGATCTTCCGGCAGGGGTGGATAGAGAATGCGTTTGACGTGCGGCTGCTGTTTCAGCCAGGCCACCACTTCGGCGGCGTGCGCGGCGTGCATGGCCAGTCGGGCGGCGGCGCTACGCAGGCCTTTGAGGGTATTGTAGGCCTCGTCCGGGCTCACCGTCTGGCCCAGCAGGGCCGCATCGCGCCACAGCCGGTCGGCGCAGCGGGGACCCGCCGCCACCGCGCCCATGACGAGGTCGGAATGACCGGCGAGGTACTTGGTGATCGCCACCACCGAGAGATCGGCCCCGAGAGCTAGCGGCCGATAAAGGCCGGGGCAACCCCAGGTGTTGTCGACCGCCAACAGCGTGTCACGACCGTGGAGCAGTCGCGCCAGCGCCGGCACGTCCTGGATGTCGTAAATAATGGAGCCGGGATTATCGAGGTAGACCAGGCGCGTTGAGGGCCGCAGGCGCTTGGCCACCTCCTGATGGCCGCCCGCGTAGAATTCGCAGGCGATGCCGCGCGGGGCCAGATAATTGAGGGCAATGGCCCGCGCCGGCCCGTACACGGTCTCAGCCAACAGCACGTGGTCGCGGGTCTCAACAGCGATAAGAAGACGTGCGCGATGGCCGCCAATCCCGTTGGTAACAGCACGCTGCGCTCGCCGCCTTCGATTTCGGTGATGGCATCCTCCAGGGCGAAGGCGGTGGGGGTGCCGCTGGCACCATACATAAAAAGCCGCTCGCCCTGTTCGCGCCGCGCCCGCACCTGCTTGCGCGTGGCGATGTCACGGTAGAGCACGGTCGAACACCTCACTACCGGCGGGTTGACGGTTCCCACCAATCCCATCGGCCTGGCACGGGACACATGTACCAGCCGCGTCTTTTCTCGCTCGCCCACGATGACCAACTCCCATTAGGATAGCGTCCTGAGGCCGATTGGCATCGAGACGGCCAAGCAACCTTGGCCATCCCTGAAGGGCCGACGCAAGGCCTCTCGTCGCATTTTGGGAGCCCCAGCATGCCCCGCAAACCCAAGGCTGCCGCAACGCCGGCCGGCAAACCGGCCGCGCCCGCGTCCACTCCCGCCTTTTGGCTGTTCAAGTCCGAGCCCGACAGCTTCTCCTGGGAGCAGCAAAAGACCAAAGGCAAGAAGGGCGAGCCCTGGGAGGGCGTGCGCAATTTCCTCGCCCGCAGCAACATGAAAGCGATGCGTCTGGGCGACCGCGGTTTTTTTTATCATTCCAACGTCGGCAAGGAGATTGTCGGCATCGTCGAGGTTTGCGCGCTCGCGCATCAGGATGCCAGCGATCCGACGGGCGTGTGGAAGTGCGTCGACGTGCGCGCCATCGCCGACATGCCAAAGCCGGTGAGCCTCGTCGCCGTCAAGGCGAACCGGAAGCTCGCCAACATGGTGCTGGTGCGATCCTCGCGCCTTTCCGTGCAGCCGGTGACGCCGCAGGAATGGGCCGAGGTCTGTCGCATGGGCGACCTCGACCCGACGTCGATCTGACCCACATCGATCCGGCCTCAGTCGATTTTGCACAAGTCGATCGGGCCCCCAGTTGATCGGGCCCTAAGTTTGATCGGACCAAGCCGATCGGACCCAATCCACTGCACCCAACTCGATCCGGGCCGGTTCTTCCCGCGCGCGGCAACAAAAAGGCTGCAGGCGTCCTTTGTCCGCGGGACGCGCGTTTGGCCTTGGCACGCGCATTTTGCGCATTTTGCCTTGGCGCGCTTGTGGCCACGCTGGCGGACGCTGCTCCGGCCCCTGCCAACAAAATCGGCAGCGGCAAGGCACCTTGCTCACGATGTGATCAGGACGCCGCACCCCATCGCTGCGTTGGCGCTTGCCGACGCGCGCCAGCGCCTCGACTTTGCCGACCGTTGCTCGGCCACGCCGCACCCCCCCGGGCTGTTGCACGATTGTTGCTTGCACTAGGTCCGCGCGGCTGGGATCCACAGGCGGAGCCCGGCCGCAAGGCCTGGCGCGGCGCGCAGCTTCAGGGCGACGGAGTGGGAACACCTCGCCGTTTTGAGGGTTAAGCCCGCAACAAGGCCCCGCCAGCTGGGCCAAGAGCGATGATCGTGAGGCAAAGTCATGCAGGTACTTGAGCAGATCGAGGATTTTTGGTCGGACACCTACCAGGGGCGGAGTATTGCCATCCTGAACCGCGGCGGCAGCTGGCTCGTCTACTTGGATCACGTCATGCAGCATCGCATGCTGTTCGACACCGCCGAGTCGGCGGTGCGCTGGCTGCGCCGGCAAATCGACCTGAACCGCGGTCCGCGCGTCCGCTAGCCCAGGCACAAGGCAGAGGCGCGTTATTCAGTTCAGGCGCAACTCGGTGATGTGGCGCGGGTCGGGCGCCAATTCCCCCCGCTCGACTCGCTTGACGATTTCGGTCAGAGCGGCGTTGGCACGGCAGGGCAGCGCGAGCCGCGTGCCCTCGCGCACCACGTAGCCGTTGAGAAACTCGATCTCCGTGCGCCGGCCCTTTTGCATGTCCTGACCCATGGATGGGCGCTGCTCGGCGGACGTGGCCTTGCTGTCCTTGCGCCGCTGCTCGTCGCAGCCGCGCATCGCCGCCTCGTCACCCTCCCCGGCACGGGCGATGGTCTCGGGCGGCAAATGCAGGATCTCCTCGAGCTGATAGCCAAGCGCCTGGCCGACCCGAATAGCCTCGCTGCCGAGACGCGTGGAGAAGCGGCGGATGGCGTCGTTGTCCAGCATTTGCGCGCCCGTGAGGCTCGTGCACGCCGATAGGCCATTGCCCATGACGTTGGCGACGAGTTTCGACCAGCGTTCGCCCCACAAGTTCTCGGTGGCCTTGGCGCTGTCGGCGTAACCGACCAGCCGACACACCTCCTCGGCGCGGCGGGTGATGCGCCCATGTACCTCGCCGGCGCGGAACACGGTGTGGGCGGCCCCGCGTTTGCCCGCACCGCGGTGGATGTGACCGGGCTCAGGCAGATTGACCGTGATCGAGCTGGCGATGCACCCGAGCGTCTTGCCCCAACCCACGACGCCGGCGATCGTTTCCTCGTTCATGCAGTTCTGTAGCGACACCAGGTAGCCGTCCGGGGCCAAGTATTGCCCGATCATCATGGCGGCCCAGGCGGTGTCGTAGGACTTCGTGCAGATGAAGGCGATGTCGACTGGCTTTTCCTTGCTCAACCGCTGCACGTCGGTGAGATGCAGGGCGCGCACGGGCACGGTGAATTCCGCCACGTCCCTGGCGTGGGTCACGCGCAGGCCGTGCTGACGCATGTGATCGACGTGGGCGGGCCAAGGGTCGATAAAGGTGACGTCCTCGCCCGCCCCAACCATGTGCGCGCCGGCGTAGCCGCCGACCGCGCCAGTACCAACGATCACAATCTTCTTGCCCATGCTGCCTCTCCCAACCTCTCGCGGCCGCGCAAGCCTAGCGCGGTTTTGCTCCCGCTCACAATGCCGCCGGCGCGGGAGCGGCGGCAGACGCCCGCCGCGCCGGAATGCTAGAGTTGCCGCGCGCGCCGCCTTTTCACCCCGCGTAGCGCTAGCCAAGGGAAGCCACAAATGCTCGAGAACAAGCGCTGGAAGAAGCGTCCAGAAAATTCCACCTGGGGAGACTACGGACCCGACGATCAGCTTGGGCGCCTCAACGAGCTCACCCCGGCCAAGGTCAAACAAGGCATTGCCGAAGTCAAAGAAGGCAAAACCTTCTGCCTGTCGTTGCCACTCGACTATCCCGGCGGCAATCTTTTGAACCCGCGGCGGCATCCCCCGCAGCTGCGCCCCACGCTGCGCGGCGACAAGCCCAACTGGCTCTATCGCAGCGCCTGGGATAAGCCGGGCATGACGGATGTGGTCAACGACGACGCCGTGGTGCTGCATCTGCAGTATTCGACGCAATGGGACACGCTGGCCCACGTCGGCGCCCTGTTCGATGCCAACGACACGGGCACGCCCGAGCCTACGTTCTATAACGGCTACCGCGGCGGCATCGATCTTGTCGGACCGATCGAGGCCAAGGACTCGGGCGCCGTTCCCGGCACCTTCGTCGAAGCCAAAGGCACCTCCTGCGCCAAGGCGCTGGGCGTTGAAAATATGGCGGTCCAATGCCTGCAGGGCCGCGGCGTCATGATCGACCTGTTCGCCCACTTTGGCCGCAAACGCCAGGCGGTGGGCTACGCCGACCTGATGCGCGTGATGGCGGCCGATGGCGTCAGCGTGGAGGCCGGTGATTTTGTGCTGCTGCGCACGGGCTTCGACGAGGTCGTGCTGGAAGGCAACAAGACGCCCGACAAGGAGCGGCTGGAGACGAGTTGCACCGGTCTTGACGGCAGCGACAAGCGCCTGCAGCAATGGGTGTCGGAGACCAAGCTCGTCGCCCTGATCGCCGACAACTACGCGGTAGAGCTGCTACCGCAGAGCTTTGCACCTGGCGACTGCGCCATGCTGCCCCTGCATCAGCACTGCCTGTTCAAGACCGGCGTCAATTTGGGCGAGTTGTTCCGCCTCTCGGAGCTGGCCGACTGGCTCCGCGCCAACAACCGCAGCCGCTTCCTGTTCACTGGACCACCGCTGCGGCTGCCGGGAGCCGTCGGCTCGCCGGCAACCCCTGTTGCAACGGTTTGACGGCAGGCGTGCGAAACGAGCGATTGTGCCGCAACCGGGGGACGCGCTTAAATTGCCGCAAATTTTGGCAAGAAAAATGGGAGCGGAGACGCAATGCAAGGCAACGGCAAGGCGCTCGAATGTCTCAAGGGCGTGCGCGTATTGGATCTGTCCCAGTTTGAGGCAGGTCCCTCCTCGACCGAGGCGCTGGCCTGGCTCGGGGCTGAGGTGGTCAAGGTCGAAAATCCCAAGGCCGGCGATCCCGGCCGCATAATCTTGTCCGAACCGGATCGGGATTCGTTTTATTTCCTAAGCTTCAACGCCAACAAAAAGTCGCTAGCGATCGACCTGAAGTCACGGGTCGGCAAGAAGCTGGTCATGGAACTGGCGGCCAAGGCCGACGTGTTCGTGGAGAATTTCGCGCCAGGGGCCATCGAGCGGCTGGGGCTCGGCTATGAGGTCTTGGCCAAGATCAATCCCGGCTTGATCTATGCCCAGGTCAAAGGCTTCGGCGAGGGCAGCCCCTTCGAGAGCAACCTTGCCTTCGACATGATCGCCCAGGCAGTCGGCGGCATCATGAGCATCAGCGGTTCACCCGGTGGGCCGCCCATCAAGCCCGGCCCGACGCTCGGCGACACCGGCACGGGCATGCTGCTCGCCATCTCGATTTTGGCCGCGCTGTTCGAAAAGCAGACCACGGGTAAGGGCCAACGGCTGCAGGTGGCAATGCAGGACGCGATGTTGCACTACATTCGCCTCGCCTTCGCCACCCAAGCGCGCAAGGGCGGACCGGTGCCGCGCGTCGGCGACCAATCGGTGTCGGGCGGCAACCCGCCGCAGGGCATCTTTCCCTGCAAGGGCGGCGGCCCCAACGACTACATCTACGTCTACACCAGCCGCGCCAATCCCGAGCATTGGAAGCGCCTCCTGCAAGTGATCGGCCGCGACGATCTCATCGATGATCCGCGCTATGCGAGCGCCGCGGCGCGCCTGGAGCACGAGGCCGCCATCAACGCGCTCGTTTCCGATTGGACCAAGCAGCACGACAAGCACGAGGCCATGCGCCGGCTTGGCGGGGCGGGCATTCCAGCGGGCGCGGTGCTCGACACCAAGGAGCTGATCGAGGATGAAACCATGCACGACCGCGGCATCCTGCAGGTGATGGATCACCCGGTGGTCAAGGGCTACCGCATGCCCGCCTGGCCCGTGCGTCACGACGGCGCTCCGCCGGCGGTCAAGGCCGCCCCGCTACTGGGCGAGCACTCCGCCGAAGTTCTCAAGCGCTGGCTCGGCCTCAGCGAACGCGAGGTGGACGGACTGGTCGGGGAGCGCGTGGTGGCGCGCCGATAAGGCCGGTCCACCACGCGACCGGGCGGCATGCGCCGGCGCGCCGTCCGGGCACGGCCTCGGGATCCCGTGTCGAGGAGTTGACCATGGCGGCGCGACGGGCTCGGAAATTTTGGCAAAAGCACTGAAGAGGGAGGGCGCCGACTGCTCTTTTTCATGGGCGGCCCAATGCTGCTGGCGGAAGCCTCCTGCATCAAGGAAGGCATCCGGCCGATCGATGTGCGCCACGCGCAGGCGGCGGCCCTTGATGGGACAGGCCTACAGCCGGCTGCTGCAGCGGCCGAGCGTCTGCATTGGCGGCCAGCGGCCCCGGCGTGATCAATTTCGCCACCGGTCTGGCCAACGCCTTGATCGACCGCTGCCCGGTGGTGGCGATCGGGGGTTTGAGCCCGATCCTGCAGTTCGGCCGCCAGGTCTTCCAGGAGATCAACCAGATCGCTCCATGCGCGGCTGCGTCAAGCGGGCCGATCGCGTCTGGAGTCTCAAGCGCATTCCGAGCAGGTCAACGCCGCCTTCCAGCACGCCATGCGCGGCGAGCCACCTCGATTTCCTCGGCGACCTGCGCTACGACAAAATTGCGCAAGAGCAGGTCGACTGGTCGATGAGCGGTCGCCCGCTCCTCAAGGCGCGGCCGTTGGGCGACCCGAACAGGTCGATGCCCTTGATCTTGGCCATCACAAAAGCCAAGCAGCCGGTGATCGTCTCGGGCAGCGGCGTGGTCTGGTCGCGCGCCTGGACCGAGATGCGTGAGCCGGTCGAGAAGGTCGGGATTCCCTTCTACACCACGCCACAGGGCCGGGGCGTGTTGCCCGACGACCAGCCGCGCTCTTACCTGTCCCATGCGCTCGACCGCATGCAGGGATGCCGACCTCATCATCGTGCTCGGCACGCGCACGAACTACATTGTCAGCCATGCGGCGCCGCCGCGCTTCAATGCCGAGGCCAAGATTGCACGCATCGACATCGATGCCAATGAGATCGCCACCGCGCCCCGCAAGGTCGATATCGGCAGCGTCGGCGACTGCAAGATGGCGCTGAACCAGCTCCTGGCCGGCATCGAGGGCAGGCTCGATCCCGATCGCTTTAAGGCTTGGCGTAAGCGGCTTTCCGACGCCGTCGCCCAGAAACTAACCGAACCGGGCGCCAACAAGCCGGTCGAGGACGGCGATATCCGTCCCCTGCGCTAGTGCGAGGAGATCAACAACTTCATCGATCGGGACGCCATCTCGGTGGTTGATGGCCAGGAGGTTTGAACTTTGGGCGTCAGTCCGTGCAGATGCACTCACCCGGCCATCGCCTGAACTCGGGCCCCTTCGGCACGATGGGCGTCGGCCTTCCCTTCGCGCTCGGCGCCAAGCTCGCCAAGCCCGACAAGCAGGTGGTGTGCCTGCACGGCGACGGCTCGTTCGGGCTCAACGCCATGGAGCTCGACACGGCGGTGCGTCACAAGCTCCCCGTTCTCGTCGTCATCAGCTTGAACGGCGGCTGGACCGCGGACCCCAAACGCGAAAAGCCCGGCCGCGAACTCGGCTACACGCGCTACGAAAAGATAGCCGAGGCGCTCGGCTGTTACGGCGACTATGTCGAAAAACCGAGGATATCCGCCCGGCGCTCGTGCGCCAGCGAGAGGTGGACACGGGTCGCGGCCGTGGTCAACGTCCGCACCGACTATCGCGCCCGCGCCGGGACGCTGCAGTTCGCTCAATACTCAACGTGAGACTTGTCCGCGACCGCCCCTTAGCCGGCGGACTTTTTGGCGGCGGGCTTGGCCACCGGCGGTTTCGCGGCAGCAGGCGCCGCTGCGGCCGGCGGCCCACCTTCGCCCGGCCAGCACACAAGCGCGCTGGCCTTGCAGGTGTGCTCATCAAAGACGATGAAGTTGAGGAAGAGCTCGCAGCTCACGTCCTTTTTGCCAACCGTGTAGGTCGCGATGTTGTTGTCCTTGGTCCACTTGGCAATGTACTTGTCGAGCAGGTCCTTGGCGTCTTTTGTGGGGCCGTCCTTGCCGTAATCGTTGACCGAAAAGGCCAGCGTCGTGCAGCGCGCTGCAGCCGAGCTGGCGCCGATCCCGAAGACGGCGAGGGCGGCAACAAGCGAGGCGAAAATTAAGTGACAGCGCATTGAGCACGCTCCAATTTTCGTCGAGGGCTGCCGGCATACTATCGCCCCCGCTCCCGCCATGCCTAGAGCCCGGGAGCCTCGCCATTCCGCGTTTTCTACTAGAAAAACATTGAAACAGCGCAGCGCGCGCCACCCCGTGGCCGCCCTGCATCGCCTCGCCCCGTCGGCGCGCCACTCCTCAGACGCGCCAAAGCTTCAGTGGGGGTAGGGAGCGTCGCCGGCGTGCAGCCCACAACAACCGGAATTGAACCAGAAGCCGCTGTCGAAGGGGCCGCTCGGGGTCTGGCGCACGTGCATATAGGGCGGTGGGTTGCGCGAGTTGTAGGTGCTGGTGACGTCCGGCACCCGGTAGGAATAGCCACCGCGGCGGCGCTGGGCATAGATGTCGATCTCCAGCGGCGGGCGCTTCTTGCGATAGGCGCGCACTTTTTCCGGCGCAGCCGCCGTAGTCAGCATCCGCCCACTGCGCTCCTCCTGGGCGGCGAGCGGTGCCGAGGCAGCGCAGATGGTAAGGGCGCCAAGCGATAACAGGAGGGACTTGAGCGTCATTTTTGGTCTTTCCGTTTGGCCCGCAGACGAGGATGCCGCAGCCCGCGCCCGGCAGTCTAGTGTAGGCAGGCAACCAATGTGTAAATAGTTCAGGCGCGGCGGGCAACCAAGCGGGGTGAGACCGCCGGTTGCGAACGCACGAAAAAAGGGACCGCCCGGCCTACCGGTCGGCCCCTCAAACCCTTGAAAACTTTAGCCTAGCAGGCGCGCTGGCTGGCCTTGCACTCCGACATGAAGGGGCCGGAGCATGAATACGACACCTTGCCTTTGGCCTTCATCTTCTTGTCTTGGAGGCCGGCGGCGAGATTCATCTTTGCCATTTCCTTGGCCATCTCCGGTCCAAGGCCGACGCCCGAGGCGCTTGCCTTGCCGCACTTCGCCTCGGCCGGCGCACCGGTGAACAGCACCAGCGCCGCCAGCGCGCAACCGCCGAGCGCAATCCCGAACAATGTTTTCATAGCCTCACCTCCAGCAGGTCATGGACGACGCATTATGGCCCGAGCAGTCGGCATTTCCGAGCGCATGCCGATTGCTGGCGCCGCTTTTGCACGTGCCGTGGCGGATCAGTCACGGTCAGGCTCGCAGGCTCACTTGCAAAGTTTGGCCTGCACGACGCACTCGCTTCCGAGCCCGCCCTTTTTGCAGTGTGCCCTCAAATTGCTGACCTTATATCCGGGCGCGGCACCGTATTTCATGCCCTGCCCCATCCAGACCGACCACATGCCCCAGTCGGTGGCTTGCAGGACCGCCTCATAGGCTTGGCTCTTGGCGCCATCCTCCGTCGTGTTGGTGCCCTGGCCCGCCTTGTTGACGCACTGGGCCTCAACGCTGCCGGCGGCAAGCCCAAGGGCGGCGGCTGCCACCGCCAGTGCCAGACCGTGTTGCTTCAGCTTTCCCACGCGCTGCATCGTCGTTCTCCTTTTAGCGTTGAAACCGAACGGGGTCTGCGCTTTAGGCCTTTTTGCAGAACTTGGCCCTGGCGCGGCACTCTTGACCCATGCCGCCGGGGCCGCACTTGAACTTCAGGCCGTCCACCCGATAGCCGGGCGCCTCGCCGACCTTGGCCCCGGCGACCATCCAGCCCGCCCACATGCTAAGATCGGTGCCCTGCAGCATGGCCTCATAGGCCTGGAAGCGGGCGCTATCGAGGGAGCCGCCGGTGCCCTTGCCGCCGATGGTGGTGCACTGTGCCTCGGCGGGGCTCGCCGCCGCCAACATTACCAGGGCAGCCATGGCGCCGCCGAGCCTGTGCATGAGGGGTGTCATGTGTGCCTCAAAAAAAGAAAAGCGACCTAGGGCACACTGCCCGAGATCGCCCAACTTGCACACTGGCGGCCGCCACCTAAGCTGCGACGGCCCACAGATTTTGCGTCACACGTTGCGCGCGGGTGACGGCATTGTTGCGTTACGTCGCGGCCTGCAAATTGACGGCCTTCGGTCCCTTGCCGCGCTTGTCGGGTTCGGTTTCGAACGACACGCGCATGCCCTCATCCAGAGGTCCAATTCCCGACCGCTCGACAGCCGTAATGTGCACAAACACATCCTTCCCGCCCTGATCCGGCGTGATAAAACCGAACCCTTTCGACTGGTTGAAGAACTTGACAGTTCCATTCTGCCGCATGCGAGGTCTCCATGTCCCCGGTAGAATACAGAATTTGCGTCAGCTGCTGGCGAGCCGGCGCGGGTGAAGGTTAGGCAGTCTCGTCCGATGTCGGGGAACGTGAGGTGCGCGAGATAGGAATAACGCGTCTGCGCAAATCATCTCAGAACAGTCTCAGCAGTCTCCGCCGGGTCCGATAGGCCGCCCGAACTGCGCCGAAGTATCGGTGATTGCCACCACCTGCGCAAGGCAAATTAGCGTATGAATTTCACGATTTACGGCGCACGCCATACTCTTGAGTCGCCCCGTCTCAATCCGTGCGCAACGCCTTGACCCAACGCACGGAACAGTTGGCACCTGGACCCGCAGCCAAGCGCCGGGCCAGGGCTGGGGCCACGGCATTGAGCTTACTTTCAAGCGTAAAGGGCGGATTGGCTACGATCAGGCCGCAGCCATTGAGCACCTCGGGATTGCGGGGTTGCCGTATCAACACTTCGAGGCTGATCAGCTTTCCCACTGCGATCTCGGCGACCGCCTTGAGAAGCCGGCGCGCTGCCTTGCCGTCCTTGATCGGGTACCAGGCGATGAAGACGCCCGTGGCGAAGCGGGCGAGGCCCTCTTTGAGCCCGCTGACGAGGCGGTGAGGTTCGCCGGCTTCTTCGAAAGGCGGGTCAATCAGAATGACACCGCGGCGCTCGGGCGGCGGCAGCAGCGCGCGCAAGCCCATCCAACCATCAAGCCCCAACAGTTTGACGCTGCCGCCGCGCCGGCGGCGAAGGTCCGCGGTCAAATGCTGCAATTCTTCGGGATGGGCTTCATTGGCCACCAGGGTGTCCTGGGCGCGCAACAGGGCCTGGGCGATCGTGGGACTGCCGGGATAAGAGGTGAGCGCGCCCGGCGCATTTTCGCCGCGCACCACGTCGAGGTAGACCTTGAGGCCTTGGGCAAGTTCCGGCGGCAGCGGCTTGGCGTCCGGGCCAATTAAGCGGGCGATGCCCTCGCACCACTCCCGCGTCTTGTTGGCTTCGGCAGCGGAGAGCAGGTAGCGCCCGCGGCCGGCATGTGTGTCGATGACGCGAAACGGCGCCTCCTTGCGCTTCAAGTAGTCGATGGCCAGCGCAAACACCCAGTGCTTCACCACGTCAGCGAAATTTCCGGCGTGGTAGGCGTGGCGATAGTTCATTGCTCGAGCTTCAGGACCAGCACGCGCGCCTTGGCGCAGCGCGGAGAACGCCTACTTCATCGTCGGAATCACGAATTCGGCGCCTTCCTTAACGCCCGAGGGCCAGCGCGAGGTCACCGTCTTGGTCCGGGTGTAAAATCTGATCGCATCCGGTCCGTGCTGATTGAGGTCGCCGAAGGCCGACCGCTTCCAGCCGCCGAAGGTGTAATAGGCAAGCGGCACGGGAATCGGCACGTTGACGCCAACCATGCCGACGTTGACCTTGGCGGCGAAATCGCGCGCGGCGTCGCCGTCGCGGGTAAAGATCGCAACGCCGTTGCCATACTCGTGGTCGTTTGCGAGTTGTAAGCCCTCCTCATAGCTTTTGGCGCGCACCACGGACAGGATGGGTCCGAAAATTTCTTCCTTGTAGATGCGCATGTCCCGCGTGACATGGTCGAACAGGCAGCCCCCCATGTAGAAACCGTTTTCGTAGCCTTGCATGCGAAAGTCGCGGCCATCGACCCGCAAGGTTGCACCTTCATCGATGCCGATGGCGACGTAGTCCTTAACCCGCTTGAGGTGTTGCGCCGTCACCAGCGGCCCGAAGTCGGCATCAGCCGAGGTGGACGGCCCAATCTTGAGCGATTCCACGCGCGGAATGAGCTTTTCGACCAAGCCCTCGGCGGCGGCCTTGCCCACCGGCACGGCGACCGACACGGCCATGCAGCGTTCTCCCGCCGAGCCGTAGCCCGCCCCGATCAGGGCGTCCACGGCCTGGTCCATGTCGGCGTCCGGCATGACGATCATGTGGTTCTTGGCACCACCGAAGCATTGCATGCGCTTTCCTTGCGCGCAGCCGCGGGCGTAGATGGATTGTGCCACCGGCGTCGAGCCGACGAAGCCGACGCCGGCAATGTCGGGATGGTCGAGAATGGCGTCGACGGCCTCCTTGTCGCCGTTGACGACATTGAGAATCCCGGGCGGCAGACCCGCCTCCAGCATCAGTTCGGCCAGCATAATGGGCACGCCCGGATCGCGCTCGGACGGCTTGAGAAGGAAGGCATTGCCGCAGGCAATGGCCGGGGCGCACTGCCAGAGCGGGATCATGGCCGGGAAGTTGAAGGGCGTGATGCCCGCGACCACGCCGAGCGGCTGACGGATGGAATAAAGATCGATGCTGGGCCCGGCACCTTCCGTGTACTCGCCCTTCATCAGGTGCGGCACGCCACAGGAAAATTCGACGACCTCCAGGCCGCGCTGGATGTCGCCCTTGGCATCGGCGATCGTCTTGCCGTGCTCGCGGGCGAGGCAATCGGCGAGTTGGTCGTAGTCGCGCTGGGCCAGTTCGAGGAACTTCATCAGCACGCGCGCGCGGCGCTGCGGATTGGTGGCGGCCCAGGCCGGTTGCGCCAGACGGGCATTTTCGACGGCCATTGCCACCTCGGCCTTCCCCGCCAAGGCCACCTTGCCGCGCAGTTCGCCCGTCATCGGCTGGAACACATCACCCGTGCGGCCGCTCGTTCCTTTCACCGGCTTGCCGCCGATGAAATGCCCGTAATCGATCATGGCTCACACTCCCGGGTTGTCACCGCCATTGGCGCCCCACCGCCGTTAACCCCATGCGCTAACATGGGCCCGACGGGCGTCGCAAGGGCGAGGGAAGCTCGGGCCAGCCTCGCCGCTCGCACCCCTCCCGCGGCGCGGCCGTGCCGGCACCGGCCGCGCCGGAGCTTGGCGCCGCCGGTCAGATCTCGGACTAAAGTCCAAGCTTCCCGGGCCGGCGCGGCCGCCGCGCCGCATTGCACCGGGCCCGCTCGAACGATACAACACCAAACAAAAAAGCGCCCAGTTGCCATGGGGCGGTGCGGCCTATTCAGGGAGGGCGTTGAAGCGTGACCTCGATGCGGGCTTCTCAAACCGTTGCGCCTACCGGCGACGACGCGCTCGACACGCTACCCAAGCTGCTGCTCCGCAACGCCACCCGGCACGGGCAGCGACCGGCGATCCGGCATAAGGATTTCGGGATCTGGCAAACATGGACCTGGGAACAATTGCTGGATGAAGTCCGCGCCCTCAGCATTGGCCTGCGCAAGCTCGATCTAAAGCGCGGCGACACGGTCGCCATCATCGGCGACAATCGACCCCGCCTCTATGCCACCTTCGCGGCCCTGCAGTGTTTGGGCGCGATCCCGGTACCGGTTTATCAGGACTCGGTCGCCGAGGAGATGGCCTACGTGCTCGAGCACGCCGAGGTGAAGATCGCCGTCGTGGAGGACCAGGAGCAGGTCGACAAGGTGGTTTCAATTGCGGATCGCTTACCGCAACTCAAGAAAATCATCTATGACGACCCGCGCGGGCTCAAGGAGTACGATGCCAATAACCTGCACGCGTTTGCCGACGTGCAGAAGCTCGGTCGCGAGGAAATCGGCGCCAATCGCGGGGCAGAGGGATGGTGGCTCGACGAAATTGGCAAAGGCCAAGGCGCCGACGTCAGCGTCATGCTCTACACCTCCGGTACCACCGGGCGGCCCAAGGGCGTGATGCTCACGCACGCCAACATCGTCATCTCCGCCCGCAACGGCAATCGCTTCGACGGCTTCGGCCCCGACGATACGCTGCTCGCCTACCTGCCGATGGCGTGGGTCGGCGATCACCTATTCTCCTACGGGCAGGCCTATGCCGCGGCCATGTGCGTGTGCTGCCCGGAAAGCCCGGAAACGGTGGTCGAAGATCGGCGCGAGATCGGTCCCACCTATTTCTTCGCGCCACCGCGCGTGTTCGAAAACTTGCTCACCCAAATCATGGTGCGCATGGAGGACGCCGGCGCGCTGAAGCGGCGCATGTTCCACGCCTTTTTGCGGGTGGCGCAGCGCTGCGGCGAAGACATCTTGAACGGCAAACGCGTGGGCGGCGCCAACCGTCTCTTGTACGCGCTCGGCAATTTCTTGGTGTACGCTCCGCTCAGAAACCGCATGGGGTTTTCACGCACCCGCGTCGCCTATACGGCCGGCGAGGCCATCGGGCCCGAGCTGTTTCGGTTTTATCGCGCGCTTGGCATCAACCTCAAGCAGCTTTACGGCCAGACCGAAGCCAGCGTCTACATCACCCTACAGCCGGACGGTGAAGTTTTTTCCGATAGCGTCGGTAAACCCGGACCCGAGGTCGAAATCAAGATTGCTGACAGCGGCGAGGTCTTGTTCCGGAGCCCGGGCGTGTTCCTCAAGTACTACAAGAACGAGGAGGCCACCCACGCCACCAAGAGCCCGGAGGGCTGGGTACACACCGGCGATGCCGGCTTCTTCGACCAGCGCGGCCACCTAAAGATCATCGATCGGGCCAAGGACGTGGGTCGGCTCAACAACGGCGCGCTGTTCGCACCCAAATACCTGGAGAACCGCCTGAAATTCTACCCGGAGGTGCGCGAAGCCGTCGCCTTCGGGCAGGGGGAAGACTTCGCCACCATGCTGGTCAACATCGACCTCGTTTCGGTCGGCAACTGGGCCGAGCGGCATGGCGTCGCCTATGCGAGCTACCAGGAGCTGGCCGCGCATCCTCAGGTCAGCGAGATCGTGCGCGCCCGCGTGGACGAAATGAACAAGGCGCTGGCCGAGGAGCCGCAGATGGCGGCCTCGCAAATTAAGCGCTTTTTGATCCTGCACAAGGAACTGGACGCCGACGACGGTGAGCTCACGCGCACGCTGAAGGTACGCCGGTCATTTATTGGGGAACGCTACGCTCCCCTGATCAAGGCGCTCTACGACGGTTCCCGCGTCTGCCAGGTCGCCACCGAAATGACCTTCGAGGACGGCCGCAAGGGCGTGGTCGAAGGCGAGATTGCGATTATCGACATGGCGGTGCACCCGGCGCGCGCGCCGCAACCGCTGCGGGAGGCGGCCGAATGAAGGCGGACGTCGAGCCTCGGCCGGTGCCCGGCCGCAGCAGCGTGGCGCCGGGCGATGTTTTGTTGTCGCTCGAGCACGTCTCGCTGTCATTTGGCGGGGTCAAGGCCTTGCGCGATGTGTCCTTCGACATCCGCAAGGGCGAGATCCGGGCAATCATCGGCCCCAATGGCGCCGGCAAGACCTCGATGCTCAACGTCATCAACGGCTTCTATCATCCCCAGGAAGGGGTGATCACCTTCAAGGGCAAGCGGCGCCACGACATGCGCCCCTATCTCGCCGCCAGCCAGGGCATCGCCCGCACCTTCCAAAACGTGGCCTTGTTCAAGGGCATGTCCACGCTCGACAACATCATGACCGGCCGCACCCTAAAAATGCGCCGCGGCATTCTCTCCCACATGCTGCACTGGGGCCCGGCGCAGCGCGAGGAAATCCGGCACCGGGAGGCCGTCGAGCGCATCATCGACTTCCTGGAAATTGCCCATATTCGCAAGGTACCGGTCGGCAAACTGCCCTATGGCCTGCAAAAGCGCGTCGAACTCGGACGCGCGCTGGCCATGGAGCCGGAATTGCTGTTGCTCGATGAGCCGATGGCGGGCATGAACCTGGAAGAGAAGCAGGACATGAGCCGCTTCATTCTGACGGTGAAGGACACCTTCGATACCACCATCGCCCTGATCGAGCACGACATGGGCGTGGTGATGGACCTGTCCGATCGCGTGGTCGTCCTGGACTATGGCCGCAAGATCGCCGACGGCTCGCCGGCGGCCGTGCAGGGCGACCAGGCCGTCATCGACGCCTACCTGGGTGTGGCGCACTAGGGAGTTGCTGGGCGTGCTACTGGCCGGCCAAGTTTTGGAAGTGTTGCTCGGCGGTCTGTTGTCCGGCGTGCTCTATTCGCTGGTCGCGCTCGGCTTTGTGCTGATCTTCAAGGCCTCCGGCGTCTTCAACTTCGCCCAGGGTGCCATGGTGCTGCTGGCGGGGTTGGCCATGGTGCGTTGCCTCGACTACCTCACCCATCACGAGTTTCCGATCTGGGTAGCCGTGCTGCTGGCCTTGCTCTTTGCCGCCGGCATCATGGCGCTGACGGCGTGGCTGGTGCAGCGTTTCGTGCTGGGGCCGCTGGTCAACCAGGATGGTCTCACCCTGTTTATGGCAACGATCGGCGCCACCTTCGTGCTCGAGGGCGCCTCGCAAATGATCTTCGGTTCCGACGTCTATCCCTTGCGCCTTTTTCCCACCGACGCCTGGATCATCGGCGATGGCATTTTTCCTGGTGGTATTCTGATCAACAAGCTCGACGTCTGGGGCGGTCTCATCGCCGGGCTGCTGGTGGCGGGCCTCGCCGTTTTCTTCCAAAACACCAAAACCGGCCGGGCGCTGCGCGCCGTTGCCGATGACCATGCGGCGGCGCAATCGGTCGGCATCCCCATCAGCTGGATCTGGTTCGTGGTCTGGCTCGTGGCCGGCCTGGTCGCGCTGGTGGCCGCCACCGTCTGGGGAACCAAGCTTGGAGTGCAGTTCTCCATCACCTTTTTGGCGCTCAAGGCCTTACCGGTGCTGATCATCGGCGGCTTCACCTCGGTGCCGGGCGCCATCGTTGGTGGACTGATGGTCGGAGCGGGTGAGAAGCTCGCCGAAATCTACCTCGGTCCCCACATTGGCGGCGGCATCGAGTACTGGTTCGCCTACGTGTTGGCCCTGTTGGTGCTGCTGGTGCGGCCGCAGGGCCTGTTCGGCGAACGCATTATCGAACGCATCTAGGGAGCAAGGCGTGCTTTATCGCGAGGCCGGCCAATTCAAAAGCAGCTACGCGGCCGACATGGCAATCTTCCCGATCCGCCAAGATCGCGTCGCCCTCTTGTTGCTGCTGGCGTTCGCCTACGTCGGCGTGCCCTTGCTGGCACAGCTCAAAATCTGGCCGTTCGGTAGCGACTATCTGCTGCGCGCCATCCTCATTCCCTTTCTGATCCTGGCGTTGGGAACCATCGGCCTCAACATCCTGATGGGATATTGCGGGCAAATCTCGCTCGGTGCCGGCGCTTTTATGGCGATCGGTGCCTATGGCGCCTATAAGTTTGCCAACGGCGTGCACTTGCCGCTCGCCTGGTTGGGCAGCGAGATTTCCATTCCTCCCCTGCCGGTGCTGCCGTCGATCCTGCTCGGCGGTCTGATGTCGGCGCTGGTCGGCATCCTGTTCGGGATGCCGAGCTTGCGCATCAAGGGTCTCTACCTGGCGGTGGCGACGCTGGCAGCCCAGTTTTTCTTCGATTGGGTGTTCATTCGCGTGAAGTGGTTCACCAACTACACGCCGTCCGGCTCGGTGACGGCGCCCGAGCTGAAAATCTTCGGCCTCACCTTCAACACGCCCAGCGAGCGCTATTTGTTCTGCCTGGTGTTTGTGAGCTTGTTCGCGCTGATGACCAAGAACCTGGTGCGCGGCAACCTCGGCAGGCAGTGGATGGCGATCCGCGACATGGACATCGCCGCCGAGCTGATGGGAATCAGGCCGCTCTATGCGAAACTGTCGGCGTTCGCCATCTCCTCCTTTGTCGTCGGCGTGGCCGGTGCGCTATGGGCCTTCGTCTACCTCGGCGCCTGGGAACCCTTGGCCTTCAACATCGATCGCTCCTTCCAGCTGCTGTTCATGGTGATCATCGGCGGGCTGGGCTCGATACTTGGCTCCTTCCTCGGCGCCGCCTTCATCCTCATTCTTCCCATCATGCTCGATCAGGTGCCGCACGCCTTGGGCATCCCGGTCACCGTCGAAACCGTTTCGCTGCTGGTGCTCATCATCACCGGCGCATTGATCTGCTATCTGTTGATCGTCGAGCCGCTGGGCTTTGCCCGGCTGTGGTCGATCGGCAAGGAGAAATTGAGGCTCTGGCCCTACCCCTACTGAGGGGTGTGGCCGGGCGCTTCCAATGCCGGGCGCGCAGTGCGGAGCGGCGCGCGTGGTAGCCAACAAGCAAGGCCCGCGCAGGACGGCGCGTTTCGAGGCGCCAGCAGAAAGCGTCCGGCCAGCGGCCGGGATGAAGGAGGAATTCTCGATGAGAAGTAAAACACTCGCTTTGGCCGCGGCGCTCGTCGGCGCAGCGGCGATTGCCGAGCCGGCGGCGGCACAGAACGAGCAGTTCTTGCCGGCGCTGGTTTACCGGACCGGTCCCTACGCCCCGAACGGCATTCCATTCGCCGACGGCGTTGCCGACTATTGGACCCTGCTCAACGAGCGTGACGGCGGCATCAACGGCGTCAAGATCGCCTTCGAGGAGTGCGAGACGGGTTATGCCACCGACAAGGGCGTGGAATGCTACGAGCGCTTGAAAGGCAAAGGTCCGACGGGCGCTGGCTACTTCTCGCCCCTGTCGACAGGCATCACCTTCGCGCTGACGGAAAAAGTACCGGGCGACAAGATCCCGCTGCTGACCACGGGCTATGGCCGTTCGGAAAGCCGCGAGGGCTCGGTGTTCACCTGGAATTTCATCGCCCTTGGCAGCTACTGGACGGCGGCCGATATCGCCATCCAGCACATCGCCAAGGAAATGGGTGGGTTTGACAAGCTCAAGGGCAAGAAAATCACCTTGGTCTATCACGACAGCCCCTATGGCAAGGAGCCGATTCCGGCGCTGGAGGCCAGGGCAAAGCTCAACGGTATTGAGTTCAAAGCCGTGCCCGTCACCCATCCCGGCGTCGAGCAGAAATCGCAATGGCTCGCCATCCGCCAGGACCGCCCCGACTACGTGCTGTTGTGGGGCTGGGGCGTGATGAACTCAACGGCCATCAAAGAGGCGGCCGCCGTCGCTTATCCGCGTGACAAGATGATCGGCGTCTGGTGGTCGGGGGCCGAGCCCGACGTGACGCCGGCCGGCGACCAGGCGGTCGGCTACAAGGCACTGATGCTGCAGCATCCCGCCGGCAAGTTCAAAGTGCACGAGGACCTGGAAAAGTTCGTCATCTCCAAGGGCAAGGGAGCCGGCAAGGACGACTTTGCCCAGGTGCTCTATAACCGCGGCATCATCAATTCCATGCTGGGCACAGAAGCCATTCGCACGGCCCAGGGCAAGTTCGGCAAAAAGCCATTGACAGGCGAACAGATCCGCTGGGGCTTTGAAAACCTCAATCTGACGGCCGACCGCCTCAAAGAGCTCGGCTTCGACGGCATGCTGAAGCCGATTAAGTTCTCCTGCCAAGATCACCAGGGCGCGGATCAGGCGCGGCTGCAGCAGTGGGACGGTAAACAGTGGAAGATCATCTCCGACTTCTACACCGCCGACGAATCGCTGCTGGCGCCGATGGTCAAGGACACCGCCGCCAAGTACGCCAAGGAAAGAAACATCACACCGCGCGACTGCGCCAAGGAAAGCTAACGCGATCCCCGTCAAATCATGAGTGGCCGCCGCGCGGCGGCCTCTCATCGCACCAAACCGCTGCAGTGGCCAGGGCCCAGGAGTTGACGTCTCGTGTCTGATGCCCGTTCCCAGTCGGTTTCCGCCGGCCCTGCGGCAGCAAGCGGCGCCGTGCTGCTCGGGGTCAAGAATATCGAGGTCATTTACGATCACGTGATCCTGGTGCTGAAGGGCGTCTCCCTGTCGGTGCGCCCGGGCAGCATCGTCGCCCTGCTCGGCGCCAACGGCGCCGGCAAATCCACGACCCTGAAGGCGATTTCCAACCTGATCCGCGGCGAGCGTGGCGAAGTCACCAAGGGCTCGATCGAATTTGCCGGCGAGCGCATCGACGGCCTTACCCCCAACGATTTGGTGCGCCGCGGCTGCATCCAAGTCATGGAGGGCCGCCACTGCTTCGGCCACCTGACGGTGGAGGAGAATCTCTTGACCGGCGCGTTTACACGCCGCGACGGCCGCAGCGCCATCGCCGCCGATCTTGAGCTGGTCTACGGCTATTTTCCGCGCCTGAAAGAACGACGCGCCTCGCTGGCGGGCTACATCTCCGGCGGTGAGCAGCAAATGGTGGCGATCGGCCGCGCGCTGATGTCGAGACCCAAGATGATGCTGTTGGATGAGCCATCCATGGGACTGGCGCCGCAGCTGGTCGAGGAGATCTTCGAGATCGTCAAGCGCCTCAATCTGGAACAGCACGTGTCGCTGCTCTTGGCCGAGCAAAACACCAACATGGCGCTGAAATACGCAACCTACGGCTACATCCTGGAAAATGGCCGGGTCGTGATGGACGGCGCCGCTCAGGAACTGCGTGAAAACGAGGACGTGAAGGAATTCTACCTCGGCATCGGCGGCGGCGACCGCAAGAGTTTCCGCAACGTGAAGTCCTACAAGCGCCGCAAGCGTTGGCTGGCTTGATGCGCCGGAGCGCCTCTGGCACTGTTGCGGTGAGCCGCTGCCCCGCAACAGGAATAGCCCGACCGTGACCGACTATTTCGATCAGCTCGAAGTCCGCGATCCCGAACAGCGCGAGTTGGCGCAGTTCAACCTGCTTCCCGACCTCATTCGGCACGCGCTCGCCAACGCGCCCGGCTGGGCGGAGCACTTGCGGGGCATCGAGGTCGGGGCCGTAACTTCGCGCGAGGCGCTGGCCAAGTTGCCGGTGCTGCGCAAGGCGGCACTCAAGGACCTGCAGGCCAAGCGACCGCCCTATGGAGGTTTTGCCACCTCGCCGGCGGGCGCGCTGGCGCGCGTGTTTATGTCACCAGGCCCGATCTTCGAGCCCGAGGGGCACGGCGAAGATTGGTGGCGGGCGGCACGCGCGCTCAATGCAGCCGGCATCCGCAAGGGCGACATTGTGCACAACACCTTCGCCTATCACCTGACGCCGGGCGGCTGGATCCTGGATTCCGGGGCGCGCGCGCTCGGCTGCACGGTGATCGCGGCCGGGCCGGGCAATACCGAACAGCAGCTCGAGGCAATCGAACGCTTGCAGCCGACGGCCTACGTCGGCGTGCCCGACTATCTCAAGATCCTGCTCGACAAGGCCAAGGACGCGCGCAAGGACGCTTCCTCCTTCAAGAAGGCGCTGGTCGGCGGCGGCGCGCTGTTTCCCTCGCTCAGAGCCGAGTACAAGCAGCGCGGCATCGCCACCTACCAGACTTATGCGACCGCCGACCTCGGCATCATCGCTTACGAAAGCGCCGCGCTCGAGGGCATGATCGTTGATGAGGGCGCCATCGTCGAGATCGTGCGGCCCGGCACCGGCGATCCGGTGGCGGCAGAGGAGGTGGGCGAAGTGGTGGTGACCACCTTCAATCGCGACTACCCGATGATCCGCTTCGCCACCGGCGACCTCTCGGCGATGTTGCCGGGTCTGAGCCCATGCGGGCGCACCAACATGCGCATCAAGGGCTGGCTTGGCCGCGCCGATCAGACCACCAAGGTCAAGGGCATGTTCGTGCATCCCGAACACATTGCCGAGGTCGCCAAGCGCCATACCGGCTTGGGGCGACTGCGGCTGGTGGTGGGGCGCGCCGGCGAGCAGGACACCATGACGCTCAGGGCTGAAAGCTCGGTCACCGACAGCGCGCTCAAGGGCAAGTTGGCGGAAAGTCTGCAAGCGATCACCAAGCTGAAAGGCGAGGTCGAGCTAGTGGCGCCAAACTCGCTGCCCAACGACGGCAAGGTCATTGCCGACGAGCGCACCTATAGTTGACGTCAGCAGTTGACGTTCTTGCCCCGAACTGTGCCCGCCAGCGTGCCGGCCTAGCCCTTGAGCAATCGGGGCGCGCGTCGGCGCCTCAGCGCCGCGTGGCGGCCTTCTCGATGGCCCCAACCGGCATCGATTTTACCCCGTAGCGGTCCCGAAAGGCTGCGGTTTCGATCTCTTCGAGCACGATCTTGCCAGCCATCACCTGCTCTTTCCAGGCGAGGTGCTGGGCGTGGCGGCCTTGGAACTCGGGCATCACCTCTTTGGCAAACAACTCAAGCGACTGAGCGATGTCCTCGTGCGCATTCTTGCCAGCCTGGTTGAGCAGGATGACCTGATCGATATGGGAGGTCTCGAACTTGGCCAACTTCTTGCGCAAGGTGTCGGGCGAGCCGATCAGGCCGCCGCGCAGCGCCGCCTCCTGCGCCGTGGGGTTGGCACGCTTCCAGGCGTTATATTCCTCCCACATGTTGACCGTGCCGGGCGCCGGTCGTTTGCGGTCGCTGGAGGTACCGTAAAAGCGCAACGCGAACTGAAAGAAGGTGGCGCCATCCGCCTTTTTGCGCGCCTCCTCGTCGGTCTTGGCGCACATGAAGAAGCTGACCAGCGCGATATTGGGATTGACGCGATAGTCGGCGAGCTTTGCCAAACGCTTGGTCATGGCATTGTAATAGGCATGAACCCAGGCGTGCGCCGCATCGGCGCTGACGAACTGAAAGCCCAGTGCCCCCAGTCCGCAGCGCCCGGCGCGCTCGATGGTGTCGAGCTGGGAACAGGCCATCCACAAGGGCGGGTGCGGCTGCTGGATCGGCTTCGGCACCACGTTGCGCAGGGGAATATCGAAGTACCTACCGTGGTGCTCGCTGCCACCCTCCTTGAACATGGGGAGGATGGCCGCCACCGCCTCCTCGAACACGGCCCGCTTGTCGTCCATCGAGCGGCCGAAGGGCTCGAGCTCGGTGATGGACGCGCTCTCACCCATGCCGAATTCGCAGCGTCCGTTGCTCAACAGGTCGAGGACGGCCACGCGCTCGGCCACCCGCACGGGGTGGGATGTGGTGAGCTGCAGGATGCCGTGCCCAAGACGGATTTGGCGCGTGCGCTGGCTGGCGGCGCCAAGAAAGCTCTCCGGGGCTGGACAGTGCGAATACTCTTCCAAGAAATGATGCTCGACCATCCAGGCGTAGTCGTAGCCGAGCCGGTCGGCCAGCTCGACCTGGGTCAGCGCGTCCTGATAGAGCTTGAGTTCCGCGTTAGGCGCCCAGGGTCTGGGTAGCTGCAGCTCGTAAAAAATGCCGAACTTCATGCCTCGCCTCCCTCGCGGACCAAGCGGCAACATAGCGGAGCCACGGCGCGCTACACAACCGGGCTCAGGTTGCCGTCGATATTGATGGCGGTGCCGGTGACGTAGGAGCCGGCATCGGAGGCCAGAAACAGCACCATATTGGCGAACTCCTCGGCGGTGCCAATGCGACCCATCGGAATCGATTTGCCCATGTCGCCGTAAAAGTCGGCAAGCGAGCGCCCCTTGCCCTCGGCCGCATGCCGCCGCACCCACTGGTCGCTTTCGATACGCCCGACCAGCACGGCATTGACGAGCACGTTATGGGGAGCCCCCTCGCCCGCCAAGACCTTGGTCAGCGCCATGCCGGCGGCGCGCGTGACCGCCGTCGGCGCGCCGGATGCGGGAGGCGCTTTGGCGCCGGTGTTGAGCACATTGATAATGCGGCCCCAGCGACGCGCCTTCATGCCCGGAAAGGCCGCCCGAGTGAGCCTGATGGCGGCGAACAGTTTAAGGTCGATGTCGTGCTGCCACAGCTCATCGGAAAGGCTCTCAAACGGCCCGCGCTGCGAGGTGCCGGCGTTATTGACGAGAACGTCGATCTGCCCGAGGCCCGCCTCGGCAGCTGCAAAGGCCGCCCGACAGCCGTCGGCGGTACCGACATCGGCCGCCACCGTGACCACCTTGGCGTTGTTCGCCGCGGCAACCTCGGCGCGCGCCTCATCAAGGATGTTTTGCCGCCGCGCCACCAGGGCGACATTGGCGCCAGCGCCGGTAAAATGCTTGGCGATGGCACGGCCGATACCGAGACTGCCACCGGTGATCAAGGCGTTGCGGCCCTTCATGCTGAGCTGCATGATGCGTCTCCTCCTACTTGCTGCGGTCGGTTGCTGGAGAGGCCGCGGCGCGCAGGCAAAAGACGCGCCGCCGCCGTTCAATCCAGCACTTCTTTGTTGATGACGTTTTCGCTAATCGGCTTGCCATCGAGCGCGCTCAGAATATTGCGCGCCGTCTGCAGGCCCATGCGATCGAGGGATTCGCGGGTGACACCGGCCATGTGCGGGGCGCTGATGACGTTGCCGAGCTTCAAGAGCGGATTGGCGACCGGCGTCGGCTCCTGCTCGAAAACGTCCAACCCCGCGCCCGCGAGCTTGCCGGTACTGAGCGCCTTGTGCAGGGCTGCCTCATCGATGATTCCACCGCGCGCGGTATTGACGAGATAGGCCGTGGGCTTCATGACCGCCAGCCGCGCGGCGTTGAACATGCCGACCGTCTCGGGCGTCTTGGGGCAATGAATGCTGACGAAATCGGCACGCTGCAGGGCGGCCTCGAGCTCGGCCACCGGCTCGCAACCCGCCGCCTTGATCTCGGCGGCCGGCCGGTAGGGGTCATAAACCAAGACGTTCATCTCCATGGCCTGGCAGCGTTTGGCGCTGCGGCTGCCAATGCGACCAAAGCCGACGATCAGCACGGTCTTACCAAACAGGTCGACGGGTACCCTCTCGAGCCGGCTGTTCCAAGCGCCGCCCTGCACCATGGCATTGAGCTCGGCGCCGCGTTTGGCAAGCGCCATCATCATGAACATGGCCTGCTCGGCAACGGAGGGTGAATTGGCCGTCCCGGCCACCATCAGCGGAATTTTTTTGGCGGTCAGCGCCGGCACGTCGACCGCATCAAAGCCGACGCCGATGCGCGCCACCACCAGCATCTCGGCGGCCGCATCGATCTCCTTTTGCCCAAACTTGGTTCCCCCCAGAGCAACCCCGTTGACGGGGGCTCGCTCGGCCAGAAGCGCCTGGAACGCTGCCTCCGAGATCGTATTGGGAAAGCCAACGATCTCGATATCGCCCCGCTCGATCAGCAAACCCCGGCCGCTCCGCGACATCGATTCCGTCAGCAGCACCCTTTTCTTGTTGCTCGCCATTTTCGTCCCCTGAACCGAACTTTGACCCGGCAGGATTACACCGGCGGGTGGCCTTTGCCCACGTCCTTTGCGCATTGCTGATCCCCCCGCCCGCCCAGGAGCCTGCGGCGCGCCCACTCGCCAAGGGGACATGCGCGCAGCGACGACCTTGGTATAAACTCGTGGCTGAGCAAATCGTCTGCCGGAGGACCGCGTGGCCACAACAACCGTCGAGGTGCTTGCCGATGGCTTCAAGGAGGCGGGGACCCCATTCATCGTCGGGCACCCCGGTGGCGAGTCGGTGGAGCTGATGGAGGCCGGCCGGCAGCGCGGAATGCGCTTTCTGCTCATGAAGCAGGAGGTGGCGGGCGCCATGCTGGCGGCAACCTGGGGCGAAATCACCGGCAGCCCGGGGGTGTGCCTGTCGACCCGCGGACCCGGCGCCGCCAACATGGTCAACGGCGTGGCCCACGCGTTGCTCGATCGCGCGCCGCTGATTGCCATCACCGATGCTTACGCCCGCCCGACCTTCGAGATCGGCTTGCGCCAGCGCCTCGACCAGAAGGCGCTCTATGCGCCGCTGGTCAAATGGAGCACCACCATCGACGCGCGTAGCGTGCGCCAGCAGCTGCGGCGGGCCGTGCGCACGGCCACCGGCGCGCCGCCGGGGCCCGTGCACTTCGAGCTGCCGCAAAGCGAGACCACGCGTGAGGCGGGCGCCTTGCTGGCCGAGCCGCCGCTGCGCCCCAACCTCATCTGTCCCCGACCCGAGCGCAGCGACCTCAAGGGCGTGCTCGACCGCATCGGCCGGGCCAAGCGGCCGATCCTCCTCGCCGGCCTCGGCGTGTTCTGGGCGCAGGCGGCCGGCGCCTTCGTGCGCTTCGCCGAGCGCCTCGGCGCCCCCGTACTGACAACCTCGAAATGCAAGGGTGCCATTCCTGAAGACCACCCCTTGCGTGCCGGCTGCATCATCGGCGGCATGATCGAACGCAACCTTGTCAATCAGGCCGATCTCATTATCACCGTCGGGCTCGACGCCGTCGAGCTGCAGCCCAAGCCTTGGCCCTACACGCTGCCCGTGCTGGCGCTCTCGGGCGTCGCCAGCCTCGATGCGCTGGTGCCGGCCGATCCCGAGGTCGTGGGCGAGCTCGGCGCACTCTTGTCCGCGCTGGCCGAGTGGGCACCGGAGCGCGCCAGCTGGGGTGAGAAGGCGGCCCGCCAATTCCGCGCCGAGGTCAACCACGCCCTCGACACGCCGAGCCGCGGCCTTTCCCCCCAGCGTGCGGTTGAGATCGCCCGCGCCGTGCTGCCGCGCGACACCATTGCCACCTGCGATGCCGGCGCCAGCCGGCTGCTGGTGGTGCAGAAATGGCAGGCCTACGCCGCGCGCGATTTTCTCACCTCTAATGGATTGGGGTCGATGGGTTATGCGGTGCCCGGCGCGCTCGGCGCACGGCTGGCCCACCCGAAACGGCCGATCGTGGCCTTTTCGGGCGATGGCGGCTTCCTGATGGCCGTGGCCGAACTGCAAACGGCCCAGCGCGAAGGCCTGCCGATCATCGTGGTTGTGTTCGACGACGCCGAAATCGGCCTCATCCGCATCAAGCAGGAGATCAAGAACATCCCGCTCAACGGCGTGAAGCTTGGCGGCGTCGACTGGGAAAAACTGGCCACGGCCTTCGGCGCCGACGCCGCCGTGGTGGCAACGGAGACGGCGCTCGGTGACGCACTTGTGGCCGCGCTGGCGTCCGCACGCACGACGCTGATCGCCGCACGCATCGATCCTTCCGGCTACGTCGATCAGTTCAATGCCTTGCGTGAACTGTGAGCGGCCTTTTTGCAGCTTGAGCGGCACGATCAGAGGAGCCAGCATGACCGCTAACCGCAAACCCACCGAGTTCGGCATCGCTATGCGCAATTTTACCAAGTATCCGGAGATGCCGGATGCGCGGGCGCTGATCGACTACGGCGTGCGCATGGAGGAACTGGGCTACGAATCGCTGTGGGCCTGGGACCACATTCTGCTCGGCGTCGATCCGAACTTCCCGATCCACGAGGCCCTTGCGCTGCTGACCGCGGTCGCCGCGCGCACGACACGAATCAAGGTCGGAACCGGCATCCTGGTGATGCCGGTGCGCAACCCGGTGATTTTGGCCAAGGAGCTCGCCACCATCGACCACATCTCCAATGGGCGCTTGCTGGTGGGGGCGGCGGTTGGCTGGTACAAACGCGAATTCGACTCGCTTGGGGCTGACTTCCACAAGCGGGGCAAGATCATGGATCAGCACCTGGAGATCATCAGCCGACTGTGGACGGAGGAGCGGGTCGACGGTTCCTATCCGCCCTATGAGCTGCGCGGCGCCGTGCTCTATCCCAAGCCCGTGCAAAAGCCGCGCCCGCCGTTGCTGATCGGTGGCTATGTCGACGCCGTCTTACAGCGCGCCGCCCGCAAAGGCGACGGCTGGCTCACCTACTACTACACTGCCGATAGCTTCCGGCGCAGCTGGAAGAAAGTCACCGACTTCGCCGAGGCCGCCGGCCGCAACCCGGCCGAGCTGAGCTCGACCAACCAGCTGCCGATTTGCATCGGCCCGCGCGCCAAAATCGAGGCGCCGATGAAGCATTGGCTGCAAACAGAGTGGGACTACGCCTCCTGGTCGGAATCGACCATGGACAGCGCCATCATCGGCAGCGTGGAGGAATGCGTCGAGCAGCTCGAGGCGCACCTCGAAACCGGCATCGACCGCATCATCTTCGTCCCCTACAAATATGAAAAGGAGCAGGTCGAAGCCGTGGCTCAGGAGATCATTCCCCGCCTCAAGCGGCGCGCCGCCTAGCGCTTGGGCCATATCGTCGCAAAGCTCGGCTTGTGAGGTGTCCGCGCTCTCCTCAAGCTTGCGGTCAGGTGAGCGCTCGCGCATCATAAGCCGGCAAGAGATGGAGACCCCCATGAGATCGCGCATCCTCAAGTTGATGCTGGCCGGCTTGGCGCTGGGCTTTGTTGCAGGCAGCGCCGCCGCGCAGGACACCATCAAAATAGGCGTGACGCAGCCGTTGACCGGCGCCTTCGCCGCGTCCGGCAACTACGTGGCACAGGGCGCCAAGATCGCCGAGGAGGAGATCAACAAGGCTGGTGGCGTGCTCGGCAAAAAGCTGCAGCTCATCATCGAGGACAACAAATCCAATCCGACCGAGGCGGTCGCCACCGCCGAGAAGCTGATCAACAGCGACAAAGTGCCGGTGCTGATGGGTGCCTGGAGTTCGACGCTGACGCTTGCCGTGATGCCGAAGCTCGAGGAATACAAGGTGCCGATGCTGGTGGAAACCTCCTCGTCCGGCAAGATCACCACCTCGGGCAATCCCTACATCTTTCGCATCAGTCCGACTTCGGAGATGGAGGCCAAGGCGTTCGCGCCCCTATTCAAGAGCATGGGCATCAAGAAGGCCGACTTTCTTGCCACCAACAACGACTTTGGCCTCGGCGCTTCGAAGGAATTCAGCGCCGCGGCGCGGCAAAGCGGCGTCGAGGTCGGGGTGATGGAGACCATGGATCCCAAGGCCACAGATTTTTCGGCTCAGCTCGCCAAGATCAAGGCCTCCGGCGGTGACACGCTGTTCGTGACGACGGCCGTCGAACAGATCACCTTGATCCTGAAGCAGGCGAAGGACCAGCAGCTAACGCAGCGCATCATCACCACCGGCGGCTCCAATTCGCCCGACCAGCTGATTGCGCAAGCCGGCGATGCCGCCAACGGCTCCTACCATCTGGTATTTTTTACGCCCTGGTTTCCCGAGGCGGTCAAGAACCCGGAAATCGCCAAAAGGTTCGTCGCCCTTTGGAACGAGAAGAAGCACAACGTCGGTGGCCTTACCGAGGGCTTTCGCGGTTGGGACGGGATCCACGTGATCGCCGAGGCGATCAAGGCCGCCGGCAAGGCGGAGCCGGAGGCGATCGGCAAGGCGCTGTGGGACGTCAAGGTGAAAGGCATCAATGGCGATATCAGCTTTATCAAACAGGGGCCGGCCGGTAAGGAGAGCGCCCAGAACGTTCCCAGCGTCTATCTGGTCAAGATCGACGGCGGCAAGGTGACGCGCCAGTAACGGGCGGCAGCGGGCGCCGCTGATCTCAGCGCACCGCGCTTGGGCGCCAGTCAGCCTGAGTCTTAAGCCCCGCGGACGCCGCGGGGCTTGCCTTGCCGCCGGCGGGAGCACGAGCCGCGTGGACCAGCTGCTACAGCACACCCTCAATGCCCTGATCCTCGGGGGGACCTATGCGCTCCTCGGCATCGGCCTGACGCTGATCTTTGGCATCATGCGGGTCGTCAATTTCACCCACGGGGAGCTCTACGCCTTCGGCGCCTACATGATGTACATGTGGGTGATGCTGGCCGGCGTGAACTTCTATCTCGCCCTGGTGCTGGCCGTCGCCTTGGGCATCGCGTTGGGTGCCCTGATCGAACTGCTGCTGCTGCGGCGTCTCAGGGGCGCCGACATCGACACCACCATGCTGGTGATGATCGGCGCCTGGATTGCCCTGCAAAACCTCGAGCAGTTCACCTGGTCCGGGGTCGCCAAGTCGATCAATTCGCCGTTTCCCTCCTCGCCGCTGGTGCTCGGGCCGATTTCGGTTTCCTGGAACCGGTTGTTCGTATTCGCCGTCGCCGCGGTGTTGATCGTGGCCACCTACGCGTTGATCAATCGCAGCAAGCTCGGCAAGGCCATGCGCGCCACCTTTCAAGACCGCGAAACGGCGGCCCTGATGGGCGTCGAAATCAACACCATTTACACCGCAACCTTTGCGCTCGGCTCGGGGCTGGCGGCAGCGGCGGGCGCGCTCCTGGGTCCCGTGTTCGTCGCCTATCCGAGCATGGGCGACTTGGCCTCCCTCAAAGCCTTCGCCATCGTCATCCTCGGCGGCTTGGGCAGCATTCCCGGGGCTACCGCCGGCGGCTTCATCCTCGCCTTCATGGAGGAGCTCGGAGCTGGCTACATCTCCTCCGGATTCCGCGACGGCATGGGCTTCCTGTTGATCATCGTCATTCTCATCGTCAAACCGACGGGACTGTTCGCGCGCCGGGAGCGGATCGGGTGAAGCGATTCTCAACGCTAGCCTTGCTGACGGGGCTGTTGTCGCTACCGCTGTGGATGTCGAACCTGTACGTGCTCCACATTCTGATCATGACCGGCATTTTCATCATCGCCGCCATGAGCCTCAATCTGCTGCTCGGCTTCACCGGCCAGCTCAGCCTAGGACACGTCGCCTTCTTCGGCATCGGCGCTTACACCTCGAGCCTGGTGTCGTTGGGCTTTGAGGTGCATCTCCTGCCCGACTGGCCGGTGGGCCTGGAGGCCAAGCCGGTCTGGCTCGGCATGCTGTTGGGCATCTTGTTGGCGGGATTGTGCGGCTGGGTGATCGGCCGCGTGTCGTTCAAGGTACGCGGCGCCTACTTCGTCATCGTCACGGTGAGCTTTGCCGAGGTGGTACGCCTCGTTGCCCTCAATTGGGTGGAGTTGACGCAAGGACCGATGGCGCTCAACAACATTCCGGTGTTGCGGCTGGGTGTTCCCGGCTGGTTCGAATTCGCCTTTCTGCGCAAACCCGCCAACTACTACCTCGTGCTGCTGGTGGGGATCGTCGCCTACCTTTTGATCCGGCGGCTTGTCAATTCGCGCGCCGGCCGCGCCATGATAGCCCTGCGCGAGAACGAAGCGTTGGCCGCTTCCGTCGGCATTGACGTCACACGCTATCTCGTGCTCGCGACCTTCGTGTCGGCCGGCATCGCCGGCGCGGCTGGCGCGCTTTATGCCCACTACGTGCGCATCGTCGACCCGGAGGTGTTCTCTTTCATCTATACGGTAACGATGGTGATCATGGTCATTTCCGGCGGCAAGGGCACGCTGGCGGGACCCATCGTGGGAGGATTGATCTTTGGCCTATTGCCCGAGACCCTGCGCGCCTTCAGCATCCAGCCCGAGATTCAGTGGGTGATCTACGGCGTGCTGATGATCCTGATCGTGTATTTCCTGCCCGAGGGTATCGTGCCGGCGCTCCGGCGCTCCTGGCAGGGGTGGCGCGAGCGGCAGGGCGCGCCAGCGCTCAAAAGCGAGGCGTCGCCGTGAGCGCGCCCTCCACGCCGGAATTGTCCGTCGATCGGCTGACGATCCGGTTCGGCGGCTTAACGGCGGTGGACGGGGCGTCCTTCGAGGTGCGTCGCGGCGAGGTGCTGTCCCTGATCGGGCCCAACGGCGCGGGCAAGACGTCGGCCTTCAACGCCATCACCGGGTATATCGCGCCGGCCGCGGGCTCGGTGAGCTATCGCGGCACGCCGCTCAACGGGCTTAGGCCCAACCAGATCGCCCGCCTTGGCGTTGTCCGCACCTTCCAGAAAACCAGCGTGTTTGCGGGCCTCAGCGTGCTCGACAACGTGCTCGTCGGGCTGCATCTCGTCTCCAAACAGCAGGCCTTGGCCATTCTACTGGGCGCCGCCAGCGTCGCCCGCGAAGAGCGGGCGCTCGCCGCCCAGGCGAACCACATCTTGCAGTTCATCGGCCTGGCGGCACGCGCCGGCCAGCTGGCCTCGGCGCTGCCCTACGGCGAGTTGCGACTGTTGGAGGTGGCAATCGCGCTTGCGGCAAAGCCGCGGCTGTTGCTGCTGGACGAACCCGTTTGCGGTCTCAATCCGGCCGAGACCGCCAATTTCATGGCTCTGCTCAGGAGCATTCGTGCCCTCGACATCACCGTCCTGCTGGTCGAGCACGACATGAAGATGGTGATGGGGGTGTCGGATCGGGTCATCTGCCTCAACCAGGGCCGCATCATTGCCGACGGCACGCCCGAGGCCATCCGCAGCAACCCCGAGGTGGTGCGAGCCTATCTCGGCACCCAGCGGGCGGCGGCCGGCTAAACTAGCTTGCCGATCCCCCGTGGCTCTGCTCTGCGTTCAGCTGAGCTCGCGGATTTTGAACGGTAGGCCCCCCTTGGGGGTCAACGTCACCGTGGCATTGATGCCCGGCGGCTCGGGGCCCACGTATTCGGGGCGGAAGCGGCGCAACAGAATCGACAAGGCCAAAGTGTTCTCGACCTGGCTCATGGCCCCGCCGATGCAGGAGCGCTTGCCACCGCCGAAGGGCAGGTAGGTGTAGGGAATGCGCTTCTTGGCGGCATCGCCCAGCCAGCGCTCGGGCTGGAATGTCTCCGGTTCCGGCCAGAATTTGGCGCTGTGGTGGGCGCCGTAGGCAAAGAGCGCAACCTTGTCGCCGGCGCGAATCTCCTTGCCGTCGATCACGTCGTCCTTGGCGGCGACGCGGATCAACATCCAGATCGGCGGATAAAGACGCATCGTCTCTTGGATGACGGCGCGCGTGTAGGCAAGCGCCGAATAGTCGGCCGCCGTTGGCTCGCGATCGCCACAGACGAGTTCGCCTTCCCTGCGGATGCGCTCGGCTGCCGCCGGGCTCTTGGCCGTTTCATAAAGCGCCCAGGCCAAGGTCAGCGCCGTGGTCTCGGTGCCGGCCCACAGGTACTGCTTGATCTCGTCGATGGCTTGCTGGCGGTCGAACTCCGGAATGGCGGGATCGGCCACCGCGGCTTCGATCATCTGCAGGAGCGTGCGCTCGCGCGCCTCGCGCGGGTCGGCGCCGAACACCTCTGGCGGCACGCTGGCCCAAACCTCCATCGCCTTGGCGGCGTCCTCTTCGGTGATCTCGAACTCCTCGCCGGCCACCTTCTTTAGGCGGATCGACTTATGGTTCATCACGTCGGTATAAGTCTTCACGCACTTGAAGACGAAGTGCGGATTGAAGGGCATCTCCCGGTCGAACAGCGCTTTGCAGATCATGTCGGCCGCCAGCGTCCAGGTCTGCTCGACCATCTCGACGGTGTCGCCGCTCTGAGCCAGCTTGGCCCAGGTCTGCATCTTGCTGCGGATGGCGGCAAGAAAGTAGGGGATGTACTCGGCGAACATGTCCGGGTGGAACGCCGGTTGCTGCGGCATGCGAATCTTCTGCCACAGCACTCCGTCGTGGGTGATCATGGACTTGCCGAAGATCGGCTTCAGGCCATCGAAATACTTGATGTAGTCGTCGGCCTTGGTGACCAGCACCCGCTTAAAATGCTCAGGCGCCGTCAGCAGCACCACGCGCTGGCTCGCCATGTTGACGGGGATGACGCCGCCGTAGCGCTCCGCCATTTGCATCAGGATCGTCAGGGGATTGTGCGGCCCCTTCAAGAGCGGGGTCAGCTTGAACCAGACCGAGGACTCTTCCCCGAGCTGGTGGATATGGGATTGAGCGGCAGTCATCTCGTTGCGCTCCGGAGCCGACCGCGGCGGTACCACGTTACGACACCACGTCACTGAGTCTACCCACGGTCTGGGTTTACCCACGGTCTGGGTGTTCCGCCCCGGGCCCTTGCTCCTCCCTTCTGGTCTTAACGTTTCGAAAGGTTTGACGGTCTCGTAGCACCGTCTGCAAAACTCTGTCCAGTTTCGGCGCTGCGGCCAATGCGCTTTTGGTTGAAAAGTGTGGCCACGATTAACCCTAACGCCAAGGTTGCGCTGGGCTGTGGTCGATTCGCCTTTAAGTGGCGTCCGGTCCAAGGATGCTGACGCGGCCATCCCGCAGCCGCGCGCGGCCGGTGGCGACCAGGGCCAGGGCTTGGGGATAAAGCGTGTGCTCGGCGCGCAAAATTCTGGCGGCCAGTGATTGGGCCGTATCGCCCTCGCACACGGGGACCGCGGCCTGGGCGATGATGGGGCCGCCGTCAAGAGCCTCGGTGACGAAGTGCACCGTGCAACCGGAGATCTTGACGCCCGCGGCGAGCGCCTGCGCCTGGGGATTGAGGCCTTTAAAGGCGGGCAGCAGCGAGGGGTGGATATTGAGCTGGCGCGCGTGCCATTTGCGCACGAACTCGGGGCTCTGAATGCGCATGAAGCCCGCCAGTGCGACGAGCTCGATGCCGGCCTCCGCCAACACCCGGTCGACGGCTGCATCGAAGGCCTCCCGCGAGGCATAAGCCTTGTGGTCGATCACGGTCGCCGACAGGCCTTGAGCCCGCGCCCAGGCCAGGCCCGCCGCCTCTGGCCGATTCGAGACGATGGCCGCCACTTCGGCCGGATAGTCGGGCGCGCGCGCCGCCTCGAGCAGCGCCAGCATGTTGGAACCGCGCCCCGAGATCAGGATGGCGAGGCGTTTTTTTGCCATCAGCCAGCCCAGCGCAGGCGCCCGCTGTAGCGCACGGCCTCGGCGTCGCCTTTGCCCTTGGCGGGTGCCTTCAGACCGCGGCCGGGCTCGAGACCACCGATCAGCGCGGGGCGTTCACCGGCCGCTTCGAGCGCCGCCATCACCGCGGCGGTGTCGGACTGGGCGACCACGGCCACCATGCCAATACCGCAATTGAAGGTGCGCAGCATCTCGCCATCGTCGAGACGGCTCGCCTCTTTCAGCCAGCCGAATACCGCAGGCACCGGCCAGGCGGCGAGATCGAGATGGGCGGCCACGGCAGCGGGCAGGACGCGTGGCAGATTTTCCGTCAAGCCCCCGCCGGTGATATGGGCGAGACCCTTGATCGCTCCCGTTTCCCGCATGGCCTTGAGCACGCCCTTGACATAAATGCGCGTGGGAGCAAGCAGCGCCGCCCCAAGCGAGGTTGCGGGCTGGAACGGCGCCGGGGCTTCCCAGGGGATGCCGGCCGCCGCCACCAGCCGGCGCACCAGCGAATAACCATTGGAGTGAACCCCCGATGAGGCGAGCCCGATCAGGCCGTCGCCGGCGCCGACATCCGGCCGCGGTAGCAGCTCCCCGCGCTCGGCGGCACCGACGCAGAAACCCGCAAGATCGTAGTCCCCGTCCGCATAAAGGCCCGGCATCTCTGCCGTCTCGCCGCCAATCAAGGCGCAGCCGGCCAGCCGGCAGCCGTCGGCAATGCCGGCGATGACGGAGCGCGCGGTCTCAAGCTCGAGCTTGCTGCTGGCAAAATAGTCGAGAAAGAACAACGGCTCGGCCCCCTGCACCAGCACATCGTTCACGCACATGGCGACAAGATCGATGCCGATGCTGGCGTGCTGCCCCGTGGCAATGGCGATCTTAAGTTTGGTGCCGACACCGTCGTTGGCGGCAACCAGGATCGGGTCCTTGAAGCCGGCCCGCTTGAGGTCAAACAGGCCGCCGAAGCCGCCGAGCGCCGCATCTGCACCGGGGCGCAGGGTCGCCTTGGCCAGGGGTTTGATCGCCTCGACCAGGGCGTTACCGACATCGATATCGACGCCGGAATCGCGGTAGGAGAGGGTTTGGTGCTGCGGCCGGCTTGGCATGGCCTCAAAGCTTTGCCCTAATGGCGCCCAAGATGCTGCGGCATAGCAGATGCATGCGCGTAGCGGTAGGCTCCACCAGCCCTGGAACTGGGGATGGACCGGGCCGAGACCGCGGGCTCAGAGGGCTGAGTGTTGGCGGCGGGAGGGCGAAAGGGCGTGCGGTTGAGCGTGGCAGAGCGGCTGGGTGGCACAGGCCTCGTCTTGGCCGTAGGCGCCGCCGTGTTTGCCGTTGGGGCCGTATTGCCCCAGGGCCTGTTGCGGGGCCTGCCGGCCGCCGCCGCGGCCGAAACGGTCTTCACCGTCGGCAACTATCCCGTCGAGGCGCGCGCCGACAACGCGGTTGCCGCCAAGGATCGCGCGCTGAGCGAGGGTCAGCAAGCGGCCTTTCGCTCGCTGTTGCGCCGCCTAGTGCCCGTCACGGCCTTCCAGCGCCTCAAGCAGCTACCCGCAGTGCGCGCCGGCGACCTCATCGAGGGCGTCAAGGTGCGCGCCGAGCGCAACTCGGCGACCGACTACATCGCCAGCCTCGATTTCTCCTTCCAGTCGAAGGGCGTCCGCGACCTGCTGCGGCGCGAGAACATCCCCTTTACGGACGAGCAGGCGCCGGTTGTGACCTTGGTTCCCGTTTGGTTGGCCGCCGGCGGTGCGGCCAAGACCGATACCGCTTGGACCTCGGTCTGGAGCGGGCTTGATCTCGAGCATGCCCTAACGCCCACGAAACTGCAGCCCCTCAAGGCGGAGGTGACGGCAGAAACCATCAACGCGCTGCTTGCCGGTGATGGCGGGGCGATGCGTTCGCTTGCCCGTGCCTACCAAAGCGAACTGGTGCTACTCGCCGCCGCTGCTCCCGACCCGGCCGCCGGCCGGCTCAACGTCACACTTACGGGGCGCGACGCCGTCGGCGCCTTCACGCTCAAGCGCGCCTTTCGCCTCGATCGTGGTGACCCCGCCTACACCAGCGAACTGGCCGCGGTCGTGCTGTTGGGCATTGTGGAGGGCCGCTGGAAAGCCATCCGCGCGGGAGGGAGCGCCGCAGCCGCGGCTGCGGGCGGCGACCTGTTGATCGCCGTTGAATTTCGCGGCATGGGCGAGTGGCAGGAGATCAGTCGCAAACTGAGCGCAATTCCCGGCGTGGAAGAGCTGGAGGTGGCCGGCCTGTCGGCGCGCGGGGCACGCGTGACCTTGCGCTATGCGGAAGGCGCCGAGCGTCTGGCCCAAAGCCTGTCGCAGCAAGGCCTGGGCTTGCGCAACGTGGCCGGCAAGTGGGTGCTTTCGCTGCAATAGAGGCTCGACGGCGCGAGGCGCCCGGGCCTAGCATTAAGGCGGTTTCGCATTCGACCGGGCGCGCGGCGCATAGCCGTGGCAGGCCCGTATCAACGCCTGGGGTGCTCTTGCTCGCGAATATCCCAAATGCCATCACGCTTGGGCGCGTCATGTCCGTGCCGGTACTGTTCTACCTATTGATATCGGGGCGCAGTCTGGCGGCCTTTGTCGTGTTCGTGCTGGCCGGCCTCAGCGACGCCGTCGACGGCTATCTTGCCAAGCGCTTCGACTGGCGCAGCGAGCTTGGGGCCTATCTGGATCCATTGGCCGACAAGCTGCTGATCGTCAGCATCTTTATCGCGCTCGGCGTGCGCAACGAACTGCCGCTTTGGCTGGTGATCGCCGTGGTCAGCCGCGATATTCTGATCGTCGTGGCGGTATTGCTGTCGTTGGTGCTCGATCAGCCGATCCCCATCAAGCCCCTGGCGATCAGCAAGATCAACACCGTGGCGCAAATCGTGCTTGCTGCCACCGTACTCGCCAACGACGCATTCGCGCTGCAGCTCGAGGCCTCGCGTTGGGCACTGGTGTGGATTACGGGAGCATTGACGCTGCTTTCGCTGGCGGCCTACCTGCGGGATTGGTTTATGCACATGACGGGCTATGAGACGGGCAAGGAGCCACCGGGCTAGAGGGCACTAGCCATGCCCGCGGCCGATGCGCGAAAAGGAGAGCAGGCAGGGTGCAGGTGTGTTCGCTACTCCTGGCGATGGGCCAACAGTGCGGCCAACCGGCAGGTCAACGGTGGGGCAAGCGCCCGACGGGGAGGCAAACATGAGCGCTGCCCCCGGCCAGCTTGTTTTTGATCTGCCCCACCGCGCCGCCCTCGGCATCCAGGACTTCCTGGTCAGCGCCTCCAATCAGGCTGCAGCCGAGATGATCGATCGCTGGCCGCACTGGAGCGACCACGCGGTGCTGATGGTGGCACCGGCGGGGGCGGGCAAGACGCACCTCGCCAACGTCTGGCGCCTGAAGTCTGGTGCCGCGGTGCTGACCGGCGCGCACCTCGGGGAGGCCGACGTGCTGGCGGCCGCCGGCGCCCTGCTGATTGAGGATTTGCATGTAGGCATCGGTAGCGAGCGGGCTCTGTTCCACCTTCTCAACCTCGCGCGCGAGCATTCTCGCAGCATGCTGTTGACCTCCCGCCTTGCCCCTGGCGCCCTGGCCGTTGCGCTTCCCGATTTGCGCTCACGCTTGCGCGCCTTGCCGCTGATCGAGATCGCGCCGCCCGACGCGGCGTTGCTGCGGGCGGTCCTGGTCAAGCACTTTGCCGACCGCCAGCTCGCGGTGGAGCCGCACGTGGTGGCTCATCTCGCGCTGCACATGGAACAATCGATGGAAGCGGCTGCCGCCGTCGTAGCCGAGCTCGATCGGGCGGCCATGGCCTCCCATCGTCGGATAACACGCGGGCTGGTCGGGGAAATCCTGGCGCGGCAGCAGGGGCGGCTTAGCTAATTGCGACCGGCCGTCATCAATCCTTCATTTCGGCTTTGCAAAATTGTATGATTGACGAGGCAAGACCGGAGCAAACCGACCATCTTGTCTGCAGACTGAAGGATTGGCATGAGCTCGGCGAAACCCCGTCAACGGGAAAAGGAGCAAGCACTCGAGGCGGCTCCCCTGCCCTTCACAGCCCTTGGACCGGCGCGCTTCTACAATCGTGAGCTGTCCTGGCTGCAGTTCAACCGGCGCGTGTTGGAAGAGGCGCGCAACGTCCGCCACCCGCTGCTGGAGCGGCTGCGCTTTCTGTCGATTTCCGCCTCCAATCTCGACGAGTTTTACATGGTCCGGGCCGCCGGGCTTTACGGCCAGGTCAGCGCTGGCGTCGTGCAACCGAGCCAGGATGGCCTCACCCCCGCCCAGCAGCTCTCGGAGATCACACGCTTTGCCGGAGCCCTTGCGAGCGATCAGCAGGCCTGCTGGAGCGCGCTCAAGGCCGAAATGGCGACGGCGGGCATCCATATTGTCGAGCCCAAGGACCTGCAGCCTCCCGACCGCGATTGGCTCGAGCGTCAGTTTCTGGCGCACCATCTTCCAATTCTGACGCCGATCGCCGTCGATCCCGCCCACCCCTTCCCGTTCATCCAAAATACGGGCCTCACCGTCGGGGTGGAGCTGCGGCGCGAGCGTGACAACAAGACCATGCACGCGCTTTTGCCGATCCCGGGGCAGCTTGCCCGTTTCGTGCGCCTGCCGGAACCGGCGGCGCGGCCGGAAGGCGACGAGCCGCCGCCGCACCGCTTTATCCGCATCGAATCCGTGATCGCCATGTTCCTGTCGCGCCTGTTTCCGGGCTTCCTGGCGCGCAGCCAGGGCGCCTTCCGGGTCCTGCGTGACAGCGACATCGAGGTCCAGGAAGAGGCCGAGGATCTGGTGGCGCTCTACGAGACGGCGCTCAAGCGCCGACGCCGCGGCAACGTGATCCGGCTGGAGATTGACGGGCAAATGCCGGCGCGCCTGCAACGCTTCGTCGTGCAGGAACTCGAGCTCAGCGAGGATGCCATTTTCGTCAAGGAGGGCATGCTCGGCCTGGCCGATACTTCCCAACTCATCGTTTCCGAGCGGACCGATCTCGTCTTCAAGCCGCTCAACATCCGCTTCCCGGAGCGGATTCGCGAATTCAACGGCGACTGTTTCGCGGCCATCCGCAAGAAGGACATCGTCGTGCACCACCCCTACGAGTCCTTTGACGTCGTCGTGCAGCTGCTGCGGCAAGCCGTGGCCGATCCCAACGTGCTGGCGATCAAGTGGACGCTTTACCGCACTTCGAAGGACAGCCCGATCGTGCAGGCGCTGAAGGAGGCCGCCGATCTGGGCAAGTCCGTCACCGCCGTTGTGGAATTAAAGGCACGCTTCGATGAGGCCGCCAATATCCGCTGGGCCCGCGATCTAGAGAGCGCCGGCGTGCACGTGGTCTACGGTTTCATTGAGCTCAAAACGCACGCCAAGCTCGGCCTGATCGTGCGTCGCGAAGGCGGCGAACTTGCCACCTACTGCAACATCGGCACCGGTAACTATCACCCCGTCAACGCCAAGATTTACAGCGATCTGTCGTTCTTTACCGCCGATCCTGTGGTCGGGCGGGACGTGACGCGCATTTTCAACTTCGTCACGGGCTATGCCGAGCCGGCCGAAATCGAGGTGATGGCGGTCTCCCCGAACGGCATTCGCGCTCGCATCCTCGACCACATTCGCGACGAGATTGGTCACGCCAAGGCGGGGCGACGGGCCGCGATCTGGATGAAGATGAACTCGCTGGTCGACGGCCAAATCATCGATGCGCTCTACGAGGCGAGCCAGGCCGGTGTCGAGATCGACCTCGTTGTGCGCGGCGTCTGCTGCCTCAGGCCGGGTATCGCCGGGCTCTCCGAGCACATTCGGGTCAAAAGCATCATCGGCCGCTTTTTGGAGCATGGGCGGGTCTACTGCTTCGGCGCCGGACATGGTTTGCCTGCGCCCAAGGCCCTGGTCTATATCAGCTCCGCGGACATGATGCCGCGCAACCTGGACCGTCGCGTCGAGGTTATGGTCCCGATCACCAACGCGACGGTACACGAACAAATCCTCGACCAAATCATGGTTGCCAACCTGAAGGACAATGAGCAAAGCTGGCGCGTCTTGGCCGATGGCACCTCCGAACGCATCCGGCCGGGTGCGGGCGAGGAACCTTTTAATGCGCACGAGTATTTCATGACCAACCCGAGTCTTTCCGGGCGCGGGCAGTCATTGAAGGATAGCTCACCGCGCCGGTTCAGCGTTGCCTAGAAGAAACGAGCTGGCAAAGGGCGCTAGGGCGTGACGCGCGACAACGCCGAATTTTGGCGCAGGGGTGAGCTTGAACCCATCGGCGTCGTTGATATCGGCTCCAATTCGGTACGGCTTGTCGTCTACGAAGGGGCGGTGCGAAGCCCGACCCCGATTTTCAACGAAAAGGTGCTTTGCGGCCTCGGCCGACAGGTTGCCTCCACCGGCCGCCTCGGTGCCGAGAGCGTCGAGCGCGCCTTGGCGGCCCTGGCGCGGTTTCGCGCCATCAACCGCATTCTGCGCGTCAAGAATGTGCGCGCCATCGCCACCGCCGCCTGCCGCGAGGCCGCCGACGGCCCCGATTTCATCGTGCGCGGCGAGGCGGTGCTGGGGGCCCCGATCCAAGTGCTCTCTGGCGAACGCGAGGCCGCACTGGCCGCGCAGGGCATCATGATGGGCTTCCGCGCCCCCGACGGCGTGGCCGGCGACCTCGGCGGCGGTAGCCTAGAGCTCATCGACATCAAGGTCGACACCTTGCGGCAGGCGGCCACGCTGCCGCTCGGCGGTTTGCGCTTGATCGACACCTCCGCCGGCCGGATCGACAGGGCCGTCGACCTGGTCGACGAGCAGGTCCAGCGCGTTCGCTGGCTGGAGGACGGGCACGAGCGGGCCTTCTACGCGGTCGGCGGCGCCTGGCGGGCCATCGCCCGGCTGCACATGGAGGAAGTGGACTACCCCCTGCGTGTAATGCACGGCTACGCCATGCGGACCGAAGACGCAATCGCCTTCTGCGAGGATATTCGCAAGACAAAGCGGCTCTCGACGCTGTTGGGAATTGAGGACATTCCACGGCCGCGGCGCGAGGTGCTTCCATTCGGAGCGCTGGTGCTGGAGCGTCTATTGAAACGGCTGAAGCCGAGGGAAGTGCACTTCTCCGTTTTCGGTATTCGCGAGGGGCTGCTCTACAGCCTGTTGTCTGAAGGCGAGCGTCGCCGCGATCCGTTGCTGTCGTTTTGCGCCGACTACGCCCAGTTGCGCTCGCGCTCGGCCGAACACGCCGCGGAGCTTTGCACCTGGACCGATGCCCTGTTCGAACCGCCGGGCCCGAAGGAGACCGAGGAGGAGCGACGGCTGCGGCACGCTGCCTGCCTGTTGTCCGACATCAGTTGGCGCGCCCACCCCGACTACCGAGGCGAGCAGAGCCTCAACTTGATTGCCCATACCGCGCTTGGCGGCATCGATCACCCGGGCCGCGTGTTTTTGGCGCTGTCGATCTATTTCCGCCACATTGGTACCGCCGCCGACGCCAACGCCGACAGCCGGCTCTCGGACCGGCTCAAGGATCTGGTCAGCAAGAAGCAGTACCGGCGTGCCCGGATCATCGGAGCGGCAATCCGTGCCGCCCACATGCTGTCCATTGGCCGCCCGGGTATCGTCGATGAGACCACCTTGTCCTACGAACGCGATCGCTTGGCGCTGACGCTGCCCAAATCCTATGCTGCGCTGGACGGCGAGCGCCTGCGGCGCCGATTCGCCGTGCTGGCAAGCCTGCTGGAACGCGTCCCCGAGGTGCGCTTGGAGCCATAAAGCGGCACCACGGGCCCCCGAGCCGCCCGTTTCGAGGCGGATCTCCCCCGCTGGCGCCGAGACCGCCCATAGATTGGCGCACGGACGCCATGATCCTATCTTAGGGTATTGAACAAGCTTGCTGGATGGGCTTTGAGATGGTCGAAGATCCCTACAAGGTGCTGGGCGTGCCGCGCACGGCAAGCGATGAAGAGATCCGTCGAGCCTATCGCAAACTGGCGAAGGAACTGCATCCCGACCTCAATCCCGCCAACCGGGTCCAGGCCGAGGAACGTTTCAAGAAGGTATCGGCCGCCTACGAGATCGTTGGTGACCCGGACAAGCGCAAGCAATACGATCGGGGCGAAATCGACGCCAACGGCGAGCAGCGCCGCAGCTATCAACGCGCCCACGCCGGCGGCAGTCCGTTTGGCGGGCGGACGGCCGGTGCCCGACCGGGCGATGACTTCGGGTTCGGCGACATATTTTCCGATCTGTTCGGCTCGATGCGCGGCGGGCGTGGCGCCGATACGGCCTTCCGCATGCGCGGCCAGGACATCCGTTACACACTGGAGGTCGATTTTCTGGAGGCCGTCAACGGGGCGACCAAGCGCGTAACCATGCCCGAAGGCGGAGTGCTCGATCTCAATGTCCCCGAGGGTGTCACCGACGGCCAAATCTTGCGCCTGCGTGGCAAGGGTGGTGCCGCGAGCCGCGGCGGTGAGCCGGGCGACGCGCTGGTCGAGGTGCGCGTGCGCCCGCATCAACAGTTCAAGCGTTCGGGCGATGACGTCACGCTTGAGCTGCCGCTCACAATCGACGAAGCGGTGATCGGTGCCAAAGTCGAGGTTCCGACCATCTCCGGGCGCGTCCAACTCACGATCCCCAAGGGCACCAGCTCGGGCCGCGTCTTTCGCCTCAAGGGCAAGGGCGTTCGCAACAACGCCACCGGCAATACGGGTGACCAGCTCGTGACGGTGTACATCGTGCTTCCCGACAAGATCGACGACGAGCTTTCCTACTTTCTCTCCGAGTGGCGTTTGAAGCACCGCTACGATCCCGGCCGCTCGAGCTGAACCCAACGGCAAGGTTCAAACCTCGTCACGCCCCTGTGACCGGCCTTTTTTGGCCGTCCGTTGACGCCATATCTCGCGCAGTACGATGAACAAGCTCGATGTCTCGCCACAGCGCGAGGCTAAAGCAACACAAAGCAACGCGCTAAGGAACAGAAAATGAAAATGGTTATCATTGGCGGGGTCCTGACGGCAGCGCTGCTCTTTGCCGTTGTGTCCTCAATCAGGGCCGACGGCCCGCGTTGGGTTGCTGGTGGTCTTTTGGCCGATGGTCCAAGCCTCGGAGGTCCGGCCCGCGGCAACGGCGCTTGATGTCGGCGCGAGCCCGCCCAGCCGAGTGCCGGCCAGGCCCGCCGCTGGGCGAGACCCTGGCCTCGGCCCTCCCGAGATTGGCGTTGCTCGAGCCTCGCCGCGCATGCCTTACTGTGCGCGCCCCGCGATAGGGAGCGGTCGACGGCGAGGAGGGCAGCGATGCATTTCGGCCAATTCAACCTGATGGGCTACCGCACACCCGGCGCCAAGGCGCATGAGCTTTACGACAACGCCATCGAGCAGGTAAAGGTCGCCGAGGCCAGCGGCTTTGAAATCGCCTGGTTCGCCGAGCACCACTTTTCCAACTATTGCGTCTGTCCCTCCCCGCTCATGATGCTGGCGCGGCTGGCGGGCGAGACCAAGCGCATCAAGCTCGGCTCAGCCGTGGTGGTGACGCCGCTCTACCAGCCCGTTCGGCTGATCTCCGAGGTCGGTATGGTGGATGCGCTGAGCCATGGCCGGCTGGTGCTGGGGGTGGGCAGCGGCTACCAGCCCTACGAGTTCGAACGCTTTGGGGAAGCGCTGGAGCACTCCGTGCCCAAGCTCTTCGAATTCATGGAGATGTTGGAGCTCGCCTTTAGCGGCGACACCTTCAGCTACCAGGGCAAATACTTCACGCTGCCCGAAACCCATATCGCCTCCCGGCCGTTTGCGCGGCTGCCGGAAATTTGGGTCGCCGGCGACAATGCCCAGTTGCACCAAATGGCGGCCCGCAAGGGTTGGACGGTGATGCTGACGCCGCGCCATGCCAGCATCCCCCAACTGCTCGACATGCGCCGCCGTCTTGCCGACATCTATGCCTCGGAGGGGCTTGATCGCTCGCGCGTGGCCATTGCGCCGTTGCGCCATGTCTGCATCACCGCTGCCAAGGCCGAGGCGCAAGACTTCATTGACAATGTTCGCCATCAGATTCGGCTCTCACAGAGCCTGCGCTTCCGCGAGGAGCTCATCGACGGCACCATGCTGGTCGAGAAGCCTTACAAGAACGAACCCCCCATGGCAGAGCTCGCGCAAAATGTTTTGGTCGGCGATGCTGAAACCGTCGCCGAGCGCTTAGTCGCCCTCGTGCGCGCGGCGCGCCCCAAACACATGCTGCTGCACTTTCAGGCTGGCGCCTCACCGCAAAAGGCGGCGTTGCGGTCTATCGAAGCGTTTGCGGAGCGGGTGCGGCCGATGCTGGAAAAGGCGCTGGGACCACTCGACCGCCTGGGCATCGAAGAGGCGGCCTGAGCGGACGGTTGCGCGTGCCGAAGGCGCGCAAGAGAGCGCGTGCCGAAGGCACGAGTGGAAGGCGCGAGATCTCCCAGCCTGCAAGCCGGCACCCCCACCGGAGCGAGCCCTTGAGCGTCCTTCAGCGCCGGGGAAGGTCTCGCTTGGCTCAGGACGGCACGGGCGCGGCCTCGGCCAGCAATTTTTCGTGCTTCAGCTCGCGCCAGAAGTCGGCCGGGATCGGCGCCGACATACGCGCCACATTCTCGCGCACTTCGGCGGGCTTGAGCGCCCCCGCGACAATTGAGGCAAGGCGCGGATGGGCCAACGGAAACCTGAGCGCCGCCGTCGTGAGATCGACGTTGTGGCGCTGGCACACGACCTCAATGCGACGCACTTTCTCGAGGATCGGCGCCGGTGCCGGCTGGTAGTCGTAGGTGGCGCCCGAGCGCGGGCCCGTGGCCAGAATTCCGGAATTGAGCGGCGCCGCCAGCAGGATCGACATGTTCTTCTGCTCGCACAGCGGCAGCAGCTCATCGAGTGCCCCCTGCTCCAAGAGGGTGTAGCGGCCGGCCAGCATGATACAGTCGAGATCGGCCTCACGCGCAAAGCGCAGGCTCATCGCCGTCTCGTTGAGGCCGACGCCGATGGCCCTGATGATGCCAGCGCGGCGCAGCTCGACCAGGGCGGGATAGCTGCCGGCCATCGCCTCGGCAAAGCGCCGGTCGGCCTCGGCCTGGCTGCCGTGTGTGTGCACATCGGCGTCGTGAATCAAGGCGATGTCGATGCGCCCCAGCCCCAAGCGCAACAGCGACTGTTCGAGCGAGCGCAAGGTGCCGTCGCGACTGTAATCGAAGGTTGCCTTGAAAGGCAGGCCACCGGCCCGCCAGCCCTCCACCTGCTCGCCCGGCCGCAGCGGGGTCATCCAGCGGCCGACCTTGGTCGATAGCACGTAGTCGTCACGCGGGTGCGGGCGCAGGGCATAGCCGAACAGAAGCTCGCTGCGCCCATAGCCGTAGTAGGGAGAGGTGTCGAAATAACGAATGCCGCCGTCGAAGGCGGCGGCCAGCGTTTCGGTGCCCTGCTGGTCGCTGAGGGCAAAGCGAAAGCCGCCGATCGGGGCCCCGCCGAACCCCAGGGCGCTCGTCATCACCGACGTGCCGCCCACGCGACGCCGCTCGAACGCCATGCTGGACATCCCTTGCGCTCCTGCTTGGCGGCGCCGCTTGGTTGTTAAGGCGCCGGTTCGCTGGATGGTTGCGGGCCGAGGCCCGGCTGTCAACTCGCCGCCACCGCTGCGATCAATGCCGCCAGTCGCGCGATGCCGCTGTCGATCTGGGCCTCGGTAGCCAGCGAGTAACTCAGGCGCAAGTGGTCGTGGCCGCTGCGATCGAAATAGAAGGCGGCACCCGGTACGAAGGCCACCCCGGCCTCGTCCACGGCGCGCCCCAACAGAGCGCCGCTATCCTGGCCCTTGGGAAGCCGCAGCCAAACGAACAACCCGCCCTTGGGTTCGCTCCAATGGCAGCCGCTCGGCATGTGGCGCGCAAGCGCGGTCAACATACGGTCGCGTCGGCGTCGATAGTGTGCGCGGGCCATGGCAACTTGCCGGTCGTAAACCGTCTCGGCCAAGCGGTGCATCACCATTTGATTGAGGGTGGCACTGTTGAGGTCGGAGGCCTGTTTGACGAGCACCAGGCGGCGGATCAAGGCCCGCGGCCCGACAATCCAGCCGACCCGCAAACCGGGAGAGAGCGTCTTGGAGAAGGTACCGCAATAAATCGTGCGCGCGGCTTCGATGCCGCCGCAGCGCGCCACATCCAGAGCCAGGATCGATGGCGTGGGCTCACCCGCAAAGTTGAGCGCGCTATAGGCCGCATCTTCGACAATCGGCATGTCGAGGTGCCCGGCCAGATCGAGCAGGCCCTTGCGCGCGGCAACCGACAGCGTCTCGCCCGTGGGATTGGCGAAATCGGATACCACGTAGGCAAGCTTGACGGAGCCGCCGTTTTCCGCCGCCGCCGTACGGTAGGAGTCGGCCGTCCGGTTTCCCTGCTCGGGGCGCAACTCGTCGTAGCGCGGCTCGTAGGCGGCGAAGGCCTGGAGGGCACCAAGGTAGGTGGGCATCCCCACCAGCGCAGTATCGCCCGGCGAGATGAGCAGCCGGGCCAGGAACTCCAAGGCCTGCTGGGAGCCGCTGGTGATGACGATATTTTCCGGCGTACAAGGAACGCCGCGCCGACCCATGTCGTGGGCAATCCACTGCCGCAGGGGCGCATAGCCCTCGCTCAGAGAGTACTGCAGCCCCGCCCCGGCGGCGGTTGGATGCGACAGCACGTCGGCGTAGACGGCACCGATTTCGTTGACGGGAAACAGCGCTGGATCGGGGATGCCGCCGGCGAAGGAGACAACGTTGGGACGCTCCAACACCTTGAGGAGCTCGCGGATCTCGGAAGCGACCATGCGCTGGGCGCGCCCCGCATAGCGCGGCTCCCACTCGCTCGCTTGGGCGGCGATCGTCATCGTTGGCTCCTGGGAGTGCTCTTTGGCCAGGAGACAATTATGTCAGCAATACTGACCTATCAGCAAGGTGGTAAATAAAGCATTGAAAAAGCACCAGATTTCCCTAGCTTGGGGGCGTTGCGCCCGTTCATCGGCTGGCGATGCCGAATTCGGAAAAGGGCAAAAACGCAACCGGGTCGCCCCACTTCACCTCGACCACATCTTCGGGGATTTCGATCAAGCCGTCGGCGGCGCGCAACCCAGAGATCAAGCCCGAGCCATCGCGCGGAAACTTGCTAACTGCCCAGCCCGCAGAGTCCGGCACGAGCGTGCCACGCCAGAACTCGCGCCGTCCCAGCTTGCGATTGGGAAAGGCGAAGTGGGCCGGCAAGCTAAAGCGGCGCGGCTCGGGCCATGCCGCGCCGCCCAAGCGTCGCAGCATCGGCCACACATAAAGCAAAAAGCAGACGAACACGGCAACCGGGTTGCCCGGTAGACCGACCACGATGGCATCGCCGATTTGCCCGAAACTCATGGGCCGCCCCGGCTTGATGGCAAGCTGCCAGATGTGGCGCTTGCCCAGGGTCGCAAGCGCCGTTGCCAGGTGGTCTTCCTCGCCCCGGCTGGCGCCCCCCGAGGTGATGATCACGTCGTAGGCCACCGCCGTCTCGGCCAGCCGGCGCCGGACGATCTCGGCATCGTCGGGCAACACGCCGAGATCGACGACCGCCGCACCCGCCCCGGCAATCAGACCCACCAGCATGGGCGTGTTGGCATCGTAAACCTGTCCCGACCGCAGTGCGCTCCCCGGCCGCACGATCTCATCGCCACTGGCGAGGATGGCGACCTTAAGTCGCCCATAGCAGGCAACCTCCGCCATTCCCAGGGCGGCGAGCGCCGCCAGGTCCTGCGGCCGCAGTAGCGTTCCCGCGCCGAGCACCGTCTCTCCGGCTTCGACGTCCTCACCAGCCCTGCGCACATTAGCCGTTGGTTTGAGGCCGCCGGGGATGCTCACAACGGCGCGGCCATTCTCGTCGCGCGCCTGCGCGTCTTCCTGCATCGCCACGGTATCGTGGCCGGCAGGCATGACGGCACCGGTGAAGATCCGCACCGCGGTGCCTGGCGGGGGCGCGCCAGGCAGCGGATGACCCGCCGCGGCCCGCCCGCCGAGCGCCAACGTCGCGCCGACGTCTCTGCGATAGTCGGCGGCGGCGAAGGAGTAGCCGTCGACGGCGGCATTGGTGTGCGCGGGCACGTTCTCGGAGGCGATGGCCGGTTCGGCAAGGATCCGGTTTGCGGCATCCGCGAGCCGCACGCGCTCAACCCCAACGACCGGTCGCACCCGGTCGCGCAGGATCGCCAGCGCCTCCGCGTGGCGCAGGCGGGGCCGATCGCTCAGAAAACAGTCGTCGAGCAGCTTCTTGTCCATGCCGTCGTGCCGGCGTTTTGCCGCGGTGCGGCCGCGCCTAGTTCTGCCGCCGCGCAATCTAACCAAAAAGACGGCTGCGAGCTATGCGCGGTGTGGGCGGCAGGACGAATTGGGGCCCGGCACGGGTGCGCGCGCCTCAAAAGATCAGGCCTGGATGGGTGATCTGGTCGAGCGGCCAGATCGGACGCTGGACTTTGCTGTAGGGCACGCGGCGATAGTCGCGAGCCAACGGCGCATCGCTATCGGCATAGATCACCTTTTGCGCAATCGGCCCGAACGCGGCCATGAAGTGATTGGTGGACTTGAGAACCAAAATCCGCTTCTCCGCCGGATCGATGCCAAGGTTGCTGAAGAGCTCAAGACCCAAGGCTTGGGTGCGGTTGCTGATAAGCACGACGTCGATGTCGCCGATGCGTACCGCGGCGCAATCGCCCAGGGGAACCTTAGTGGGACCAAAGCTTTGCCAGCCATCCCTGGCAAGCCCCCTGACGGTCACCTCGGCATCGAACGGTTGGCCGGAGGCCGGTCCGGTCTTGCCGCCGAGGCGCAGCGCAAAGGTGGCGCCCACCCCGGCATCGAAGCAGAGCTTGACGGCCACCGGGTCCCAAATCGGTCCGAGGCCCGTGTTGGCCGCGTTGTGCGCAACCAGCGCCCGCAAAATGCTGGTGTTGTCGGACGGGGCCCCGCCGCCGGCGTTGTCGGCGGGCTCGGCGATGACGACGGGTCCGGCGCGTTGGGCGCGCGCGGTCGCGATCGCCGTTTCGATATCGAGGTAGTCCGGCATGGTCTTACCGCGCATCGCCACCAATTCCTCGCCCAGCTGTTGCGCCAGCGCATTGGCCTTGTCCTTATCGCCGTTGGCGATCACGAGCACGCGGCCGGAAAGTTCAGGGACATCGGCATAGGGAAAGCAGTGGCAGATCGAGATGGAAAGAATACCATTCTTACCCTCCAGCGCTTTGACCTTGTCGACGAACCGCCGCATCAGCGGCAGCGTCGTGGGATAGCTTTGGATCTGGCGGCAATCGTAGACCGACATGACCGGCTCAATTTCGCCGCGCAGGGTCGCCAGCATGAGGTCGAGCACCTCCTCGGCGCGTTCGACCACGTCGGTGTGCGGAAACTCTTTATAAAGCACGATAATGTCGGCGAGCTCGACGCGCTTGCGCGTCAGATGGCAATGCGGATCGAGCTCAACACCGATCACGCAATGGCTCGGAACGATCTCGCGCACGCGCGCAAGTATGTCCGCCTCCACGTCGTCGTAACCGTAGGCGACCATGGCCCCGTGCAGGCCCAGCAAGACGCCGTCAACCGGCAACGCACTTTTGAGTTGGGTGAGAATTTCGTCGCGCATGGTCTCGTAGGCTTGGCGGTTGGTGGTTCCCGCCGGGCTGGCGGCAAAGCAGCTACCCTCGATCAGGCTAAAGCCGTCCTTGGCCGCGCGCCTGCGGGCGATGAACAATGGGGCCGTACACATGCGCGGGGCATCAGTGGGATGCTCACCCGGGCGCAGGAAAACGCTCTCCTGGTAGGAAGCAAGGCTGGTGGGTAGCGGCGAAAAGGTGTTGGTCTCGGTGGCAAGCGTCGCCGTGAAGATGCGCATTTTTGCTTTCCCTCAGCCTGGACGGGGGTGCTAACCGCAACGAGGTCGGACACTCCTTGTTGGGACATCGCAACGCCGACCGTCAAGGGTAGCAGGCCCGCCGGGAGTTGGAGGGTCGCTGCGGCAGCCGCGCAACGGCGGACGGGTTGCACGGCCTGCCGATCCCGCCCGGCCAACGAGGCCTGCCTTTACCAAGGGCCTGAGCAAGGGCGGGTTTTGCGCCGAGCGGGGGCAGCGTGGACACGGGGAAGGCACGGCCGCTACGCCAATCCCCCTCCTTCTCGCGTTTTTGCTCGCCGCGGTTGCGTGGGCGCTGATAAAACGGCGGCCGGCCGCCCAAAGCCCATGGACCACGCGTGAGCAAACCCGCCCCGACCGCCACCCCGCCAGCCGGCATCAGGAAGGCCGAGGCCATCCGTCGGGCGATGACGCTGCATCGCAGCGGCAAGCTCGAGGAGGCGGCGCGACTTTATCGCGCCGTTCTCGCGGCCGCGCCCAACGACTTTGATGCCCTGCATCTTTTGGGGGTCCTGTTGAGCACGCGGCGGCAGTCGGCCGAGGGTATCGAGCTCATCAAACGCGCGCTCGCGCTGCAGCCCGATTTCGCCGGCGCGCACAACAATTTGGGCACGGCGCTGCTCGCGGCAAAACAACCGACCGCCGCGCTCGCGAGCTTTCAACGCGCCGTCGAACTCAAGGCCAATTTCGCCGAAGCGCACAGCAACCTCGGCAATGCGCTGGCCGACCTGGACCGTCGCGAGGAGGCCGTCGCCAGCCATCGGCAAGCCATTGCCCTCAAACCCGACTACGCGGAAGCCTACAACAATTTGGGCAACGTCCTCATTGCGCTCGGGCGTTTCGATGAGGCGGCCGAGGCCTGCCAGCGCGCCCTAAAGATCAGACCGAACTATGCCAAAGCGCATAACAATCTGGCCACGGCTCGTGCTCGACAACGGCGCAACGAAGAGGCGATCGTCGCCTTTGGCCAGGCGATTGCCGCCAATCCCGATTTCGCCGAGGCCTATCGCGGCCTCGGCAACGCGCTGTTGGCGCTGCGGCGGGACGAGGAAGCCGTCGAGGCCCTCGAGCGCGCCATCCGGCTGAGGCCCGATGATGTCGACGCGCACCTTAGTCTCGCCAGCGCCTTGAGTGCGCGGCGGCAATTGGACGGGGCCGCCGCCGCCTGTCGGCGCGCCATTGCCTTGCAACCCGACAACGCGGCCGCCCACTATAACCTTGGCAATGCCTTGGCCAGCGCCGGCGACCTCGGCGCTGCCGCCGCCAGCTATCGCCTCGCCAGCGCAGCCATGGCGGAGGACTGCCGTGCCCTGTTGCAGTACGTGCAGGTGTCCAACCAAATGTGTGCCTGGCGTCAAGCGGCGCCGCACTCGGAGGCGCTGCTAGTACGAGCGCGGCAGGAAAGCTTTAATGCTTTGCCCTTTCCCATCCTGGCCGTCGCCGATGATCCCGCCCTGCAGCACGCGGCGGCGCGAGCCTTTGTCCGGCACAGCATTGGCAGCGGTTATCCCGCGCTATGGAACGGCGAGAGCTACCAGCACCAGCGGATCAAACTGGCATATTTCTTCTGCGGCGTCGGCGAGCACTCCGGCGCGCGTCTGATCGTCGACCTGATGGAACGGCACGACCGCGCTCAATTCGAGGTGTTCGCCGTCTCGTTTGGACCCGACGACAACGGCGTGCTGCAGCGCCGGCTGGCTCAGGCCTGTGATCATTTCATCGACGTGCGCCAGCTTGCCGATGCGGACATCGCCCAAAGGTTGCGCGCGCTTGAGATCGACGTCCTCATCGATCTCGATGGGCACACGGAGGCAGGCCGCAGCCGGGCTCTGGCCTGGCGCCCCGTTCCAGCGCAAGTAGCCTACCTCGGCTACCCGGCGACGATGGGTGCCGATTTCATCGATTATGCCATCGTCGACCGCACCGTCGTGCCCGAGGAGCAGCAGCCGTGCTTCAGCGAAAAGCTGATTTACTTGCCCGATTGCTTCCAAGTCAGCGATAGCAAGCGGCCGACGCCGGCAGCCGCGCCGCAACGCGCCAGGCTGGGTTTGCCCGACCATGTCCTGGTGTTTTGCTGTTTCAACAACAGCTACAAGATTACGGCGGCGTTCTTCGACGTCTGGATGCGGCTGCTCGCCGCCGTGCCGGGCAGTGTGCTTTGGCTGCTTGCCGACAATAGCTGGGTTGAGGCCAATCTTAAGGACGAGGCGCGCCGAGCCGGCATCGACCCGGCGCGCCTGATCTTTGCCCCACAACTCGACGATCCGAGCGAGCTTGGCCATCGGCGCGCCGCCGACCTCTTCCTCGACACTGCCCCCTACAACGGCGGCGCCACCTGCAACGACGCGCTGTGGTGCGGATTGCCCGTGATCACCTGTTGCGGCCACAGCTTCGCCTCGCGCATGACGGCAAGTCTGCTCAAGGCGATCGGCATGCCCGAGCTGGTGGCCCATTCGCTCGCCCAGTACGAGGACTTGGCCTTGACCTTGGCCCGGTCCCCGGCACGCCTGGCCTCCCTCAAAGATCAACTCCTGCGCAACAAGGCGCGCACCGCCCTGTTCGATACGCAGCGATTTTGCCGCAACCTCGAAGCAGCCTTTGGCGAGGTGCGGCGCGTGAGCGAAGCCGGCGAGCAACCCTCCTCGTTTTCGATCGAGCTGGCGAACTAAGCTCAAGCCGACTGCCTATTCGATGCGGCTGAGGTGGGCTATGAGGCTGTTGGTGCGGTGAGCGTTCCGGAGGCGCCCCAATGTCGAGCATGATCCGCGGCGCCGATATCGTCGTGCGCGCCCTAGAGCTGGCGGGCTGTTCGCAAATTTTCACCTTGTCCGGCAACCACATCATGCCGATTTTCGATGCCGTGCTCGGCTCGAAGTTGCGCTTGCTGCACGTGCGCCACGAGGCGGCGGCCGTGCACATGGCCGATGCCTGGGGTCGTCTGACCGGCCAATGCGGCATTGCCTTGGTCAGCGGCGGGGCGGGTCACGCCAACGCGCTTGCCGCCCTGGCGACGGCGGAGGCAGCGCACGCCCCGCTTGTGCTGCTGTCGGGACACGCCGGTCTCAACGAGCTCGGCCGCGGCGCCTTCCAAGAATTGCGCCAAGCGGACATGGCCGCGCCGCTGACCAAGGCGGCCTGGACGGCGCAAACGCCCGAAGGGCTCGGTGGCGATATCGCCCGCGCCATCAGCACGGCCGTCTCCGGCAGGCCGGGTCCCGTGCACGTGAGCCTGCCCTTCGACGTGCTGGAGGCGCGCCTTGAGATGCGCGCCGACTTCCTGCCCCCGGCCGAGACGTTCCGGGCTCACGTGCAAGCCCTCGAGGCCGCGGCGGCCGAGCTGGTGCTCGCGCGCCTGCGCGAAGCCGACAAGCCCTTGATCCTCGGCGGGCCGATGCTGTGCCATGGTGACGGTCCCGCCCTCCTGCGCAAACTCGAGGCGGCAACCGGCGTGCCCTCGCTCGGCATGGAAAGCCCTCGTGGCCTCAACGATCCGTGCCTCGGTGCCTTTGCCGAGGTGCTCCGCGACGCCGATCTCGTCATTCTTTTGGGCAAGCCCCTCGATTTTACGCTGCGCTTCGGCGAAGCCCCCCACGTTGCCCCGCAGTGCCGGTTCATCGGCATCGATCCCGAGGTCCGCCTGCTGGCGCGGCTTGCCCGTGACAAGGGCGAGCGTGTGCTGCTGCAGGCAAACGCCGATGCTGCCATCGCGGCCGAGACACTGATTGCACGCGCTCCCGCGCCCGCGCGCGACGGCGCCTGGCGACAAGAGGTGGCGGCCGCGCTCGCCTACCGACCGTCGGCGTGGTCGCACCTGCGCTCGGCAGCGGCAGGCAAACTGCACCCCATCGAGCTCTGCCGCGCCCTGGTGCCCCAGGTCGAGGGGAACGCGGACGGCGTGCTGATCTGCGATGGCGGCGAGATCGGCCAATGGCCGCAAGCGGTGCTGGCCCCCCGCCGCCGGCTCATCAACGGCACCGCCGGCGCCATCGGCGCCGCCATCCCGTTTGCCTTGGCGGCGCGCCTTGCCGAGCCTCGCGCGCCGGTAATCGCCGTGATGGGGGATGGCAGCTTCGGCTTCCATATGGCCGAGTTCGATACCGCCGTGCGCTACGACCTCCCCTTCGTGGCCGTCGTCGGCAACGATGCCACCTGGAATGCTGAGCACCAGATCCAGATCAGGAACTATGGCGCCGACCGCACGCACAGCTGTCGGCTGCTGCCAACCCGCTACGACCTGGTCGCCACCGCGCTCGGAGGCCACGGCGAATACGTCACCGCCGCAGATCAGCTGGCGGCCGCGTTGGCGCGCGCCTTTGCGGCCGGCAAGCCCGCCTGCCTCAATGTCATGATCGAAGGCGTGCCAGCGCCCACGTTCAAGCGCTAGCGCCACCGCGGGCACGGCCGTTTGCCCGGGCCAATCGCCACTTGAGCCCGCAGGGGGGGCGGCCCATATCTGGGGTGTCGGGGGTTGAGACAGTTACGAGGCCATGCCATGCGAGCATCGATCATCGTTGGCGCCGGGATTGGCATTTTTGTCGCCTTTGCCGCCCAGGCCCAATCATCCAGGCAGCCGCCGAACCCGCCACCGCAGTCGGAACGCGCCATCATCATCGAACGGTCGCCGCCGGTGCCGATCCCGCCGCCGCGTCAGGCCAATCCGCCACGCACGTATCAGGACATTTCGCCGCCGATGCAAAGCCCGACCCCGCTTTCGCCAATGGCGCCCCGGGTCGGCGGCTGAGGCGCTCGCTCAGATGTGAATAGCTCGCTTGTCGACCGCCAGCGCCGCCTCCTTGACGGCTTCCGTGAGGGTCGGGTGGGCGTGGCAGGTGCGGGCCAGGTCTTCAGCCGAGCCGCCAAACTCGATGATGGCGGTAGCCTCGGCGATCATCTCGCTGGCGGCCGCGGCGATGATATGGACGCCGAGAATGCGGTCGTTGCCGGCGTCGGCTAGGATCTTGACGAACCCATCCGTGGTCTTGTTGACCTTGGCGCGCGCGTTGGCCGTAAAGGGGAACTTGCCGACCTTGTAGGCCACATTGGCGGCCTTCAAGTCCTCTTCGCTCCTGCCAACCGTTGCAACCTCCGGGAAGGTGTAGATCACATTGGGAATGGCGTCGTAGTTGACGTGGCCTGATTGGCCGGCGAGCGTTTCGGCAACGGCGATGCCCTCGTCTTCCGCCTTATGCGCCAGCATGGGGCCGGCGATCACGTCGCCGATGGCGTAAATACCGGCGACATTGGTTTGGTAGCGCGCATCGACCACGACGCGCCGCTTGTTGTCGAGCTGCACGCCGGCCGCCTCCAGCCCGAGACCGTCGGTGAAGGGCACGCGGCCAACCGCCACCAGCACCACGTCAGCCTCCACGCCGATGGGAGCACCGCCCGTGGCCGGCTCGATCGTCACCTTTTGCTGGGCACCGTTGCGGGCGATGCCCGTCACTTTGCTCCCGAGCTTGAAGCTCATGCCCTGCTTCATCAGCAGGCGCTGCAGGGCGCGAGCCACCTCGGCATCGGTGCCCGGCAAAATGCGATCGAGATACTCGACCGTCAACACTTCGCTGCCAAGCCGGCGCCAAACCGAGCCCAGTTCTAATCCGATCACGCCGGCGCCGATGATCAGCAGCCGCTTGGGGACCTGCAACAGTGAGAGGGCACCCGTCGAGGACACCACGGTTTGTTCGTCGATTTCGATACCCGGCAGCTTGGCAACGTCCGAGCCCGTCGCGATCACAATGCTGCTGGCCTCGAGGTTTTCGCTGTCGCCGCCATTGAGCGCAACCTTGACCTTGCCCGGACCGTTCAGGCTGCCGGCGCCGTGAAACACGTCAACCTTGTTTTTTTTCAGCAGGAAGGCGACGCCGTCGACGTTGCCCTTTACCCCCTGGTCCTTAAAGGCCAGCATGCCGGCGAGATCGAGCTTTGGGGATACCTCGATCCCCATGCCCGCCAGCGCCTGGCGCGCCTCCTCGTAGCGCTCGGAGGCGTGCAGCAAGGCCTTGGAGGGGATGCAGCCAACGTTGAGGCAGGTCCCCCCATGGGTGGCGCGCTTTTCGACCACGGCCACCTTGAAGCCGAGCTGGGCGGCGCGGATGGCGCAAACATAGCCGCCTGGTCCCGTGCCGATCACGACGAGGTCGTAGCTAGCCGCCATCGCTCAGAGCTCCAGCACCAAGCGCTGCGGATCCTCCAGGTAGTCCTTGACGCGCACCAGAAAAGTCACCGCCTCCCGACCATCGACTAGGCGGTGGTCGTAGCTGAGCGCCAGGTTCATCATGGGGCGCGCCACGATCTGGCCGTTGCGCACCACCGCCCGCTCCTCGATGCGATGCATGCCGAGAATGCCCGACTGCGGCGCATTCAGGATCGGGGTGGAGAGCAGCGAACCGTACACCCCGCCATTCGAGATCGTGAAGGTGCCGCCCTGCATTTCCTCGATGCTGAGCTTGCCGTCGCGCGCGCGCCGACCAAAGTCAGCAATGGCCTGCTCGATCTCGGCGAAGGACAGCCGGTCGGCCTCGCGCAGCACCGGCACGACGAGACCACGCTCGCTGCCGACGGCAACGCCGATGTGGTAGTAGTTCTTATAAATAATGTCCTGGCCATCGAGCTCGGCGTTGACGGCAGGCACTTCCCTGAGCGCCTGGATGCACGCCTTCACGAAAAAGGCCATGAAACCCAATTTCACCTGGTGGCGCTTTTCGAACAGCTCCTTGTAGTCGCCGCGCAGCTTCATGATCGCGCTCATGTCCGCGTCGTTGAAGGTCGTGAGCATGGCGGCCGTGTTCTGGGCCTCCTTCAGCCGTCGGGCGATGGTCTGGCGCAGACGCGTCATCGGCACCCGTTCTTCGCGGCCCGCGTCGTTGGGGCCCGAGGGGGCGCGCATCTGGTGCGCCGGCACGGGCACGCCCGCCGGCAGGGCGCCGGCCGCGGCCGCCGGCGCCGCCTCGCGGCGCGCAACCGCCGCCAGGGCGTCTTCCTTCAGGATTTGGCCGCGCCGTCCGCTGCCCACAACCTCGGCCGCGGTCAAGCCCTCTTCCGCCATGATCTTGCGCGCCGCCGGAGCCGCCGGCATGGCGCCATCGCCGCGCGCCGGCGCCTCGGAGGCGGCCTGCGGCGGGGGCCGCCG
>Ga0081540_1000047_pt1 | contig 129126 bp, 116 predicted proteins | sample TabmetS2T1R1_FD_71024 | JGI IMG/M metagenome (GOLD analysis project Ga0081540, IMG submission 71024) | Tabebuia heterophylla rhizosphere microbial communities from the University of Puerto Rico - S2T1R1 | ecosystem: Host-associated > Plants > Roots > Rhizosphere ... | reverse complement strand
TGTACGGCTCGCCGGTCTTGGCGATCCGGAAATCCATGCGGGCGTAGTCCCGGAGCTTGAGCGCCCGGTAGGCCAGGCGTGCCGCGCGGTGGATGCGGGCCCGGAGCTCGTCGGACAGGTCCTTGGCGATGACCAGGCGGGGGCTGCCCTCGGTCTCGGGGGCGAACTTCACCTCGCGGTCGGACACCATCGGGACGGCCGGGGACCAGTTCCCGAAGTCCATCTCGATGATTGGCAGGATGGTCGGGTTGCTCGCCGGACCCACGATGCCGACGTAGACCTCGCGGCCGTCGATGTACTCCTCGACCAGGGCCTCGTCCTGGAGGTCGTCGCGGATCTCCCGGACCCGCTCGGTCAGCTCCTGCCAGTTCTGGACGACCGAGTGGCGGCCGATGCCGATGGAGGCGTCGGACCGGGCGGGCTTCACGATGAGCGGGAAGCGGAGGATGCCCTTGGTCTCGAAGGTGTCGTTCTCGAACACCGCGAAGTTCGGGGTGGAGACCTCGTGGAACTCGAGGAGCTGCTTGGTCAGCACCTTGTCCTGGGCGAGGAGCAGGCCCGCGGTGCTGGACCCGGTGTACTTCACCCGGCCCATCTCCATCAGCGCCGCGACGTTGACCTCCATGCGGTAGTCGGAGGCGAACGTCTCGCAGACGTTGAACACCAGATCGCACTTGGCCCGCTGGATGTCCCGGAGGATCTCGCTCACCCGGTCGTCCACGGCGACAGTGGTGACCTGGTGGCCGAGACCGGAGAGCGCCTCGGTGAGCTGCGTCACCACCGGATCCACCTCATCGCCCTTCGGCTGGTAGTGGAGGATGGCGATCTTCAGCGCGGGGAGCGGCATTCCTCCGCACAGATTACGACGCTCTCAGCGATTCGGCTACTCGGTGTCGAACAGTCGACCCGTGTAGAGCTCGTTCATCGCCAGCGCGGTGACGAGTGAACCGAGATTCGCGACGTATCCGCTCGCGCGATCCGGCGAAGCGGTGAGCTTCAGCTGGTCGGTGCGATCCGTCAGGTGGTCGACCACGCTGCGGACCACCCCCCGGTTCACGCCCGAGTACTGGGTCGCGGCCTGGATGAGGGTCTGCCGCTGGTCGCGGAGCATCTGGGCCGCCGACGCCGGGGCCGAGCCGGGCGGCTCGAACAGCTGGAACAGCTCGGTGTCGAGCTTCTCGCCGATCTCGAGGTCGACGCGGTCGGCCAGGTCCCGGAGCCGGTAGTAGTCGGCGACGGTCTCCTCCATCTGGTCGGCGTCGATGTCGTGCGTGTCGAGGGCGACCTGGGGCGGCCGGCGGCCGAGCTCGGTGGCGGTGGCGTCCACGTACTGGAGCTTCTTCAGGGCTGCTCCCCAGTTCTTGTAGCGCTGGCGCCAGTCGAGGCCGGGGGTGAGCCACACCGCGAAGGTCTCGGCGAAGTCCTCGTCCGGGTGCTTCTGCGCGTACCAGCCCGGAATGTGGGTCACGTAGGCCCGGGAGAACGGCTTCGGCTTGAACTCTTCCTTGTACGGCTGGTGATAGTCGCCGAAGAGGGTCCGCCAGCCCGGGGTCTCGTAGAGCCGGTAGGCATAGTTGAAGCAATGCCCCGCCTCGTGGCGGAGGTACATGAGGATCTCGCGCTCGGACTCCACCCCGCCGCCCAGCTCGCCCTCGATCGACTGCAGGGCCGGGTTCGCCAGGTAGAAGGGGATGCCGATGACCGGGATGCCGGACGGGCAGCCCCACTCGTCGCTCAGGTAGCACTGGGGCTTGATGTCGATGCCGCGCGCCGCGAGCTCCTCGTGGAGCTGGTGGATGAGCCGCTCGAGGTGGGTCCCGGCCAGCTGGAGGCGGAGGTCCTTGATGCGGGCGCGGAGGAGGGCCTGCCGCTCAGGACGGAGCGCCGGCTGGGCGCGATCGCGGGGGTCCGGCTGCTGGCGCTCGTGAAAGGCGGGCGGTGCAGGTGTCGCCGGCTGCGGTGGACGCTCCCGCGCCTCGTGCACGGACCGCTCTTGCAGCGTCGGCGTCGACGTCTGGGTCGGCTCCTCTTGCGGCTGGGTCTGGGCGGTGGCGGGGGCGGGGGTCACGGCGAAGAGGGACCTTAACCAGTCCCGCCAGTGGTCGGCTTCCCGACCCTGCAGGACCCGTTCAGCTGTGCTGGGGTCAGGTCAAACGGCTGGAATCACTTGGCTTCATGAGCGACCGAGCAAGCGTGCGAATGGCCGACTCCCAGAGCCTGAGTTCCGTCCGGGTCAAACCCGACCTGCGCCAGGGAGCAAGCAGGGGAGCGACCCCGGGACGGCCGCGGCGAACGAAGCCGGAGGCGCGGAGGACGTCGTCGAGCACCCGCTCGAGGCGGCGAAGGTCGGCGTCGGTGCCGGGACGCGAGATCTCGCGGGTTCGCCTCGCCGGCCCGCGCGCGAGCACGTAGGCGTAGAGGCAGATGGCCTGCGCCAGGTTGAGCGAGGGCTGTCCGGCGTCCGCAGGGATGCGGGTGAGCGCGTGGCAGCGGGCGAGCTCGTCCCTTCCGAGGCCGGTCCGCTCATCGCCGAACACCAGCGCGATGCGTCCCGGCCGGCGCGAGGCCTCGGCGGCGAAGGTCTCGGGGTCCATGGGCGCCGGACGGAGCCGGGACCGGCCCGAGGTGCCGACCACCCAGCTGCAGTCGGCGACGGCCTCCGCGAGGGTCGAGGCGAGGCGTGCGGAGGCGAGCACGTCCTCGGCGCCGACCGCGAGGGTCCGGGCGCGCGGATCGTCCGGGTTCCAGGGAGGGCGGACCCAGGTCCAGTCCTTCTGGCCGAAGTTCTTGAGCGCGCGGGCGGCGGCGCCGAGGTTCTCGGGCGTGCGCGGGTGAACGAGGACGAAGCGGATCGGCGTGGGCATGCGTTGAGGAGGAGGCTAGGAGGGAGGAATGAAGTCCACCGTGCAACGTCGGACGGTCGATCTCTCGGGCTACCCGGACCTGGTGGTCATCTACCTCGGGATGCGGGTGAACGCGTGGTACGGGCTGAAGACCCTGCTGGGCTTCGGTCCGCGCATCCAGGGAGCGGTGGACGCGAAGCCACCCGGGCTGCTGCTCCACGAGCCGGTCGTCTACTCCTTGTTCCCGCCGAACGTGGGGATGCGCCAGTACTGGAAAGACTTCGACAGCCTCGAGCAGTGGGCGCGGTCCGAGCCTCACGCCGCCTGGTGGCGGCAGTTCCTTCGGGACTCGGGCGGAACCGGCTTCTGGCACGAGACGTACTTCATGCGGGGCGGCATGGAGGCCGTCTACGAGGACATTCACCAGCCGCTCGGTTTCCTCCGGTTCGCCCCGGAGGTGCTCGCGCGCGGCCCGATGTTCGGCGCCCGCAAGCGCGCCGGCCGGCCGGGAGAGTCGGCCGTTCCCGTGCCGGTCGAGGAGGGGAGCCTCGACGAGGGCTCGCCCGGGACATAGTGTGCGCTCCATCGCTGCTAGGGGTGCCGCGCCCGGGACAGGGCTCGGCTGAGACGGCCGGTGGCCGGACCCTCGGAACCTGAACCGGGTGATGCCGGCGGAGGGAAGCGCGATCGGAGCCCCAGGCCCCGTCCCTCCGCCCGCGTGGGAGTGTCATGAGCGGACGGACGAAGCTGAGCGTGAGCGGTGAGCGGCTGGAAGGCATCACCCGCGGGCCGCTGCCTGCCTCGAGGAAGGTGTACCGGAAGGGAAGGCTTCACCCCGAGGTGCGGGTGCCGATCCGGGAGATCTCCCTGTCGCCCACCCGGGTGCACCAGGGCGCGACGTGGGTGGAGACGCCCAACGCGCCGCTCGAGGTCTACGACACCAGCGGCCCGTACACCGACCCCGAGGCGCGCATCGACCTGCGCCGGGGGCTCGAGCCGGTCCGGACCTGGCTGGACCGGGACCCGGTGCTGGAGACGCTCCCGGAGGTGACCTCGGCGTACGGCCGGGCCCGCGAGGCGGACCCCCGGCTCCGGGACCTTCGCATGCCGCGGGTACGGCCTCCCCGGGTGGCGCGGCGCGGCGGAAACGTGACCCAGCTCCACGCGGCGCGGAAGGGCATCGTCACCCCGGAGATGGAGGCGGTGGCGATCCGCGAGAACCTCGCCGCCGAGCAGGCCGCAGAGAGCCACCACAGCGGCCAATCGTTCGGGGCCAGCATCCCGCGGCAGGTGACGCCGGAGCTCGTCCGGGAAGAGGTCGCGCGCGGCCGGGCGATCATCCCCGCCAACGTGAACCACCCGGAGCTCGAGCCGATGATCATCGGCCGCAACTTCCTGGTGAAGGTGAACGCCAACATCGGCAACTCCGCCGTGACCTCGTCCATCGAGGAAGAGGTGGAGAAGCTGGTGTGGTCCATCCGCTGGGGCGCCGACACGGTGATGGACCTCTCGACCGGCCCCAACATCCACGAGACACGGTCGTGGATCCTCCGCAACAGCCCGGTGCCCATCGGAACGGTGCCCATCTACCAGGCGCTGGAGAAGGTCGGCGGCAAGCCCGAGGACCTGACCTGGGAGATCTACCGGGACACGCTGGTGGAGCAGGCCGAGCAGGGGGTGGACTACTTCACCGTCCACGCCGGGGTGCGGCTCCGGTACATCCCGCTCACCGCGAAGCGGGTGACCGGCATCGTCAGCCGCGGCGGGAGCATCCTCGCCAAGTGGTGCCTCTCCCACCACCAGGAGAACTTCCTCTACACGCACTTCGACGAGATCTGCGAGATCATGAAGGCGTACGACGTGAGCTTCAGCCTGGGCGACGGGCTGCGGCCAGGGTCGATCGCCGACGCCAACGACGCCGCACAGTTCGGGGAGCTGGAGACGCTCGGCGAGCTCACCAAGAAGGCCTGGGCGCAGGACGTCCAGACGATGATCGAGGGTCCGGGGCACGTCCCGATGCACCTCATCCGCGAGAACATGACCAAGCAGCTCGAGGTCTGCGCCGAGGCGCCGTTCTACACGCTCGGGCCCCTGACCACGGACATCGCCCCGGGCTACGACCACATCACCAGCGGCATCGGCGCGGCGATGATCGGCTGGTTCGGCACGGCGATGCTCTGCTACGTGACACCGAAGGAGCACCTGGGGCTGCCGGACCGCGAGGACGTGCGCCAGGGCGTGGTGACCTACCGGCTCGCGGCGCACGCGGCAGATCTGGCCAAGGGACATCCCGGAGCGCAGGCCCGGGACGACGCGCTGTCCAAGGCGCGCTTCGAGTTCCGCTGGGAGGACCAGTTCAACCTCTCGCTGGACCCGGAGAAGGCCCGCGAGTTCCACGACGCGACGCTCCCGGCGGACGGAGCGAAGGTCGCGCACTTCTGCTCGATGTGCGGCCCGCACTTCTGCTCCATGCAGCTCACCCAGGAGGTCCGGGCGGCGGACGTGGAGCAGGGGATGAAGGAGAAGGCGGAGGAGTTCCGGCGGGAGGGGGGAGAGATCTACCGCTGAGCCGCCGTCACTCGCTCACGCATGTCGGCTATCCGCCGTCCGGAAGTGGCGAGGTGCCTGGAGGACGAGGCCAGCGGACGGCGGCGAACTCGCCCTTGAGGCCTGGGCGCTAGGGCGGCCCCTGGGGGCATGGCGCTGCGAGAAACTCGCCCTGAAGCCGCGTCTCGTCGTTCAGCGTCACGTCGATCGTGCCCTGCGCATCGGTGCTCGAGAGGTGGTCGAGCTCGACGTGGCTCGAAACAGACGACAGTTGTCTCGGCGACTTATCGTAGTACGCGTTTCCTTCGAACTTGCCGGGCCCGAGTGAAGTCTCTGCCGTACCGATCGACACGCGCAGGACCGCGCCCGCTCCGGGGACGGAGGTTTGGAAACATCCGCCGGGTTCCTGGTGGATCTCCACCGAGAGCCCGCTTGCGGCCGGCTCCGAAAATGACCAGTAGAGGAAGTAGGCGATCGTACCGGTGAAAAGCGTGTCGCCGCTGACGGTGTGAACGTCGGTTCTTCCCGCGCCGCATGCAGACGCAGTGAGCAGGACGACCCAGATACTTGCGAGCCGGTGCACCGCCCCCCCGATCTGAACTCCAAGAGCCCTGCTTTACCGCTGGCCCTGCGCGAGGCGGGCGGCGACCTCGGCGGAGTCGAGGGCGCGGTCCAGCGCCTCCTCGGCGTCGCGCGCGTCCTGCTCGACGTCACCGGCCTCGCGGGCCTTGGCGGCGGCCATGTCTTCCTTGATCCGCCGGAGGTTCTTCACCCCGATGTCCATGAACGCGCGCACCACCTCGGGATCGAACTGCGAGCCGCCGCAGCGCTGGATCTCGTCCACCGCGTTCTCGAACGTCGTGCCCTTGCGGTACGGCCGGTCCGAGGTCATCGCGTCGAGGGTGTCGGCCACCGCGAAGATGCGGGCGCCGATGTGGATCTCCTCGCTGCGGAGCCCGCGCGGATAGCCGCGGCCGTCGAAACGCTCCTGGTGGCTGAGGACGATGGCCGCCGGGGTGCTGAGGAACTCGATGCTCCGGATCATGTCGTAGCCGATGTCCGGGTGCTTCCGCATCTCCTTCCACTCTTCCGTGGTCAGCTTTGCGGGCTTCAGCAGCACCGCGTCGCTCACGCCGATCTTCCCGATGTCGTGGAGCAGGGCGCCGCGGCCGATCTCCTCCAGCTCCGGCCCCCGCAGGCTCAGCCGCTCGGCGATGGCCTCGGTGTACTTCACCACCCGCTGGGAGTGGTCGCTGGTCTCGTGCTCTCGCGCGTCGAGCGCGCGCACCAGCGCGAGGAGGGTGGTCTGGTAGGTGTGCTGGATGTTCCGCAGCGCGGTGCGCAGCTCACCGGTGCGGTCGCGCACCTTCCGCTCCAGCTTCTTCTGGTAGCGCTTGCGCGCCAGCTCGATGCGGCGCTTCGCCAGCGCGCGCTCGATGGCACGGATGAGGTCGGTCAGCTTGGGTGGCTTGAGGAGGTAGTCCACCGCGCCGCGCCGCAGACAGTCGACCGCGGCCTCGGTGTCGCCGTACCCGGTGAGCATGATCACCGCGGTCTCGGCGTAGCGCTCGCGGAAAGCCTCCAGCAACCAGATGCCGTCGCGCCCGGGCATCTTCATGTCGCTGATCACCAGCGGAGGGGCCTCGGCTGCGGCGATGTCGAGCGCCGCCTCGGCCGAGCTGGCGGTGCGACACTCGTACCCTTCCTCCTGAAGGAGTACCGAGATCACATCGCGGACGGAGGCATCGTCGTCGACGATCAGGATGCGTGTCGGCGCAGCCAGGTTGTCCACCAGATGCATCCTAGGGTTCCGCCTCTCGACGCTGCCACGGGGCGGCCCGGACCCCCTCGGGTCTTCCCGTGTGCACGTTCACGGCTGTCACAGTGTAAGCGCCTTCCGGTCGACCCGGAACGGGGTCAGATCGAGTGAGACCGGTCGTCCCAGAATTGTTTCGGAGAGCAAGGCGGCGGTGATCGGTGTCAGTAGGATGCCGTTGCGGAAATGTCCGCTGGCGAGGAATAGACCCGGCTGAGGCGCCGGTCCGAGGACGGGAAGACCATCTGGCGTATGCGGCCGGAAACCGGCCCAGGTTTCTACCACGGGAGCGCCCGCGAGCCCCGGAAACAGCTGAAGTCCCACGCCGAGAACCGCCGCCAGACCGCCGGCCGTGACCTGCTTTTCGAAGCCGGCGAACTCGACCGTGCTTCCCAGGATGAGGCGACCATCGGTCCGCGGGACAGCGTACCCATGCGCCCCGAACACCACATGTCGGCAGATCGGCGCCCGGTTGCGCACCATCACCATCTGTCCGCGTGCGGGCCGGACGGCGGCGGGAGAGCCGAGCGCACCGGGCACCAGCGCGGTCCACGCGCCGGCCGCCACCACCACTGCGTCGCCGCCGAGCTCGCCCTGATCCGTGGCCACGCCGACCACGCGGCCGCCGCGCTCGACGAGCGCGTGCACCTGCGTCGTGACGAAGCGCGCGCCGGCGCGCACCGCAGCGATCGTCAGCGCGGAGACCAGGAGCCGGTTGTCCACCACCGCGTCGCCGGGGAAGTGAGCGGCGCCGTGGATCTCCGGCGACAGCTCCGGCTCGAGCGCGCGGGTCGCGGCCGCGTCCAGCCAGCTCGCCTCCAGCCCGCGGGCGCGCTGCCAGCCGATGCGCTGGCGCACCTCCTCGACGCCGACGTCGTCGAAGCGGACCGCCAGCACTCCGCAGGGACGGAAGGCGACGTCCACGTCGCTCGCCTCGCGTACCTCGCGGACGAACGCCGGGTACAGAGCCCGGCTGGCCAGGCACAGCTCGAGGAAGGGCCCCGGCCCGTCGGCCTCGGCCTGCGGCGCGAGGATTCCTCCTGCGGCGCTCGAAGCCTCGGCGCCGGGGATGCTTCGCTCGAGCACGGTGCAGTGGACCCCGGCCTGCTGCAGGCGCCAGGCGACGGCGCAGCCCACCACGCCCGCTCCGACGATCAGGACCTCCATCAGCGCTGCTCCGGCGGCGGGGGGAGGGGACGGACCGGGATCGGCGGATGAGGGAGCTGGGGCCCGGTGACCGACGGGGGCGGCCGTGTCGACGCCCGATGGGTGATCCACCACATCCGGGCGAAGACGATCAGCGCCAGGATCATCAGTAACAGCGTGCGGAGCGGGAAGCGGCGCGGACCGCCTGAGCGCGTGGGGGGAGTCGTGAGCAACGGACGCATCTGTCCCATGACGGTTGGTGCTTGATCGGGTGGAAACGGAGGGTTAATGCCGCCGCGCACCCACCCGGTGCAAGGAGGCTGGACCAACGTGGCTGACATTCTGGACGTGGTGATCATCGGCTCGGGCCCCGGGGGGTACGTGGCCGCGATCCGCGCCGGCCAGCTGGGCCTGAAGACGGCCATCGTCGAGCGGGACAAGCGCCTGGGCGGAACCTGTCTTCACCGCGGGTGCATTCCCACGAAGGCCCTCCTCTGGACCGCCGAGCTCTTCTCGCACATCCAGCAGGCCGCCGAGTTCGGCATCGACCTCAAGTCGCCCACCATCAACTGGCCGGCGGCCATGGAGCACAAGGCCAAGGTCGTCACCGGCGGCGCCAACGGCATCGACTACCTGATGAAGAAGAACAAGGTCCAGGTGGTGAAGGGCCACGGGCGGATCGCCGGCAAGGGGAAGGTCGAGGTCACGCTCAGCGAGGGTGGCGGCAAGCAGGTGCTGGAGACGAAGAACATCGTCATCGCCACCGGCTCGATCCCCAAATCGCTCCCCAACGTCATCGTCGACCACAAGCTCGTCTACAACTCCGACTCGATCCTCGAGATCAAGGAGATCCCCAAGAGCGTCCTGGTGCTCGGCGCCGGCGCGGTGGGCTGCGAGTTCGCCTCGGTCTTCAACCACGTGGGGAGCGAGGTCACCATCCTCGAGTTCCTGCCCCACCTGCTTCCCATCGAGGACGAGGACGCGAGCAAGGAGCTGGAGCGGTACTTCCGCCGCCGGAAGATCGGCTACGAGCTCTCCGCCCGGGTGACGAAGGTGGAGCCGGGAGGGAAGGGCGTGAAGGTGACCATGGACACGCCCTCGGGGAGCAAGACCCTGGAGGCGTCGATCCTCCTCTCCGCGGTGGGCCGCAGCCCCGTGACCGACGGGCTGGGCCTGGAGAACACCAGCATCAAGCTGGACCGGGGGGGCTTCGTCCCGGTCGACGAGCTGACCCGCACCACCGAGCCGCACATCTACGCCATCGGGGACGTCATCCCCGGCCCGATGCTGGCCCACATGGCGTCGGCGGAGGGCGTCCTGGCGGTGGAGCACATCGCCGGCAAGGAAGTGCACCCCATCAACTACGACCTCACGCCGTCCGCGACCTACTGCTACCCCGAGGTGGCGTCGGTGGGGCTCACCGAGAAGAAGGCCAAGGAGCGCGGCTACGAGGTGAAGACCGGCGTCTTCCCGTTCAGCGCCATCCTCAAGGCGAAGATCTCCGACGAGGGGATCGGGATGATCAAGGTGGTGAGCGACAAGAAGTACGACGAGGTGCTCGGCATCCACATGGTGGGGCCGCACGCCACCGAGCTCCTCGCCGAGGCCTGCGTCGCCCTGCGGATGGAGATCACCACCGAGGAGCTGGGCCGGACCATCCACGCCCACCCGACGCTCTCGGAGATCGTCAAGGAGGGCGCGGAGGCCGCCCTGGGGACGCCGATTCACATCTGACCCGGGGACGGCGGAACGGACGTCTGACCGGGGGTCCATCCTTGACCCCCGCCCGGCCCCGCCGTTAATCGGGAAGGGCCCGTCATGGCCACACCCGACCGATTCGCCCTGCCGCAGCTCGCCGAGAGCACCCGGAAGCCCGAGTGGCTGAAGGTCCGGATGCCGCACGGACGGGAGTACGAGCGGGTCCGGGACATCGTCCGGAAGACCGGCCTGGCGACGGTCTGCGAGGAGGCCCGCTGCCCCAACATCGCCGAGTGCTGGGGCGGGGGCACCGCGACCGTCATGCTGATGGGCGAGGTCTGCACCCGGGCCTGCCGCTTCTGCCACGTGAAGGTGGGGGCGCCGCCGCCGCTCGACCCGGAGGAGCCGGAGAACCTCGCCCGGGCGGTGCGGGAGCTCGCGCTCGAGTACATCGTCGTCACCAGCGTCAATCGCGATGACCGGCCGGACGGCGGGGCCAGCCACTTCGCCGCGGCCATTCGCGCGCTGCGCCGCGAGAGCTCCCGGACGACGGTCGAGGTCCTCATCCCCGACTTCAAGGGCGTGGAGCGGGACCTGGACACCGTGGCCGAGGCGCGGCCGCACGTGGTGGCCCACAACATCGAGACCGTGGAGCGGCTCACGCCCACCGTCCGCGACCGGCGGGCGGCGTATCGCCAGAGCCTGCGCGTCCTGCGCTACCTCAAGGATCGCCCCGAGAAGCTCTACACCAAGAGCTCGATCATGGTGGGGCTGGGCGAGACCGAGGAGGAGCTGGTCCAGACCTTCCGCGACCTGCGCGAGGCCGGGGTGGACGTGCTGACTCTCGGGCAGTACCTCCAGCCGTCGCAGTACCACCTCCGGGTGGCGCGGTTCGTTCCGCCCGCCGACTTCGACCGGTACAGGGAGCTGGCGGAGGAGATGGGATTCCTGTACGTCGCCTCGGGTCCTCTGGTCCGCAGCAGCTACCGCGCGGCCGAGTTCTTCATGAAGGGTCTCATGGAGCAGGGGCGGCACGCCTGAGCGCGATCCCTGCGAGGAGCTGACAGCGCGTGGCCACGTTCGAGTTCAAGCTTCCGGATCTCGGGGAGGGCGTCGTCGAGGGCGAGATCGTCAAGTGGCTGGTGAAGCCCGGTGACACGGTCCAGGAGGACCAGGGTGTCGTCGAGCTGATGACCGACAAGGCCACGGTCACGGTGCCCGCGCCTCGGACGGGGAAGGTGGTCTCGCTCCACGGCAAGGAGGGGGAGATCGCCAAGGTGCACCACCTCCTGCTGACCCTGGACGTCCAGGGCGGGGCGGCCGCACCGGTCGAGGTGGTCCACTCACCGGGAGCGGCGGCAGTCGCTGCGAGCGCTCCGGTGGCGCAGGCCCGCGCGGTGGAATCCTCGGCGAAGGTTCTCGCCACGCCGGTGACCCGCCGGATGGCCCGGGAGCACGGCCTCGACCTCGCGGCCATCTCCGGCACCGGGCCGCAGGGCAGGGTGCTGAAGGCGGACGTGCAGGCGGCGCTGGACCTCGGCCGGGCCGAGCCGGCGCCTCCCCGGGCGAAGCTGGTCCCGCTGCCGTCGGCGGGGGCCGATCAGCGCATCCCCATCCGCGGGCTTCGCCGGAAGATCGCCGAGAAGATGGTGCGGTCGAAGTTCACCGCGCCGCACTCGCTCTTCGTCGAGGAGGTGGACGTCACCGAGCTGGTGGCGCTCCGCAAGCGGCTCAACGAATCGCTGGCCGCGTCGGGTGACACTCTCAAGGTCTCGTTCCTGCCCTTCATCTGCAAGGCGCTGGTCCCGGTGTTCCGGAAGTACCCAGCACTCAACGCCAACTTCGACGACGCGGCCCAGGAACTGGTGCAGCGCGGCTCGTACAACTTCGGGATCGCCGCGGCGACCGACGAGGGGCTGACGGTGCCGGTGGTGAAGGACGTGGACCGGCTCACCGTCCGTCAGCTGGCGGAGGAGATCTCCCGCCTGGCGGCCGGCGCCCGGGACAGGACGCTGAAGCTGGACGAGCTGAGCGGCGGGACCTTCACCATCACCTCGCTCGGGACGAACGGCGGGCTGTTCGCGATGCCGATCATCAACTACCCAGAGGTGGCGATCCTCGGCATCCACCGGATCCGGAAGCGGCCGGCGGTGACGGACGACGACGAGATGGTGGTGCGCGAGATGATGAACGTCTCGCTGTCGTTCGACCACCGGGTCATCGACGGGCTGGTAGCCGCGGAGGCGGTCGGAGCGCTGGTGCAGCTGCTCGAGCACCCCGAGTCGCTCCTGCTCGAGATGGCGTGAACCCGCGCGAGCTGCTGCAGTCGGCGCAGGCGGCGGAGCGAGAGGGAGACCTCGCCCGCGCCGGTGCACTGCTGGAGCAGGCGGCGCGGATCTACGAGACGACCGGGCACTCCGCCCGGGCGGCCCAGATGCGCCGCCATGTCGACCGTCTCGGCGTCGCGGCGCTGGCGGGCTCGCGCAGCGTGGAGGAGCCGCCGGGGAGCCGCGGGAACCGGGAGAAGGAAGCGACCGGCCCGGAGACGCTTCCTGGCCTGGAGCAGCCGCTGTTCGAACGGACGCCGACGCTCGCCGACCCGACACTCGAGGCGTGGTGCAGCTTCTGCTGCCGGCCATCGCGCGAGGTGGGGGCGCTGGTCTCCGGTCCCTCGCACGCCTACGTGTGCCGGGCTTGCGTGGAGCTGGCGGCGACGCTGCTCGACGGCGCCAATCGGCCCGGTCCAGAAGAGCCGCTCCCGACGACACGCCGCCTGCGTGCCTTCGACGAGGGCGTGCAGAGACGGACGGGGAGCTCGGAAAGGGCGCCGGGGAGGCCCGAGGCCTTGCCCACGCAGACCGAGGCCGTCACTCGCATCGAAGCGGCACTCGCGGCCGGTCACGCGCGGGTGCTGCTGGTGGGCTCGGCGGGAAGCGGCAAGAGCACCTGGCTGCACGCCTGGGCCGCGCGGGGTCTCGGGACGGCGTGGGACGGCACGCTGCCGATTCCCGAGCACGGGCCGCTGCTGGTGGACGACGTCGACGGGCTCGAGCCTTCGGCGCGGCGGCAGCTGGCGCGGGTGCTCGGGACCCGCCCGGTGGTGCTGGCGCTGGATGCGACCTTGCCCGAGCCCGAGCACGAGGTGGGCGGCCGCCGGGTCCATGCGCCCGAGCAGGTCGAGTCGCTCGCCGGCACCTGGCTCCCAGGGCCGGTGCTGGACGGGTTGACGCTGGAGTGCTTCCGGGCGCCTGGTGAGAGCGAGCTTCGGCTTCTCGCCGAGCGGTGGCGTGCGCCGGACGGCTCGGCGGCTCAGCCCGATGCCCTTGAGGAGGCTCTGCGGCTCTCGGTCCGGTCCACGCGGGCCGCGCATGCGCTTCATGCGTTGCTCCTGCGCTGGTGGGCCTCTCGATGAGCCGGCGCACGCTGACCGTTCATCGCCTCGGGCGGGTGGAGTACGACGATGGGCTTCGGCTGCAGGACGTGTTCGCTCGCGCCCGGAAGGAGGGGAAGGTCGGCGACGTGCTCCTGCTGCTCGAGCACCCGCCGGTGCTCACCCTCGGCCGCGGCGCCAGCCGGACCGACGTGCTCGCCGGGCCCGAGGTGCTCGAGGCGCGCGGCGTGGAGGTGCACGAGACCAACCGTGGCGGCGAGGTGACGTACCACGGCCCCGGGCAGATCGTCGGATATCCCATCCTCGACCTCGCTCCCGACCGGAAGGATGTCCGCCGGCACGTGCGGAGCGTGGAGGAGGGGATGATCCGCGCCCTGGCCGAGCAGGGCATCCAGGCCGGCCGGATCGAGAAGTGGCCCGGCGTCTGGGTCGGCTCCGAGGGAAGCGGTGACGCGCGAAAGATCGGGGCGGTGGGCGTGCACATCGCCCGGTGGATCACCACGCACGGCTTTGCGCTGAACGTGAACAGCGCCCTGGAGGACTTCGATCTCATCATCCCGTGCGGGATCCGCGAGGCCGGCGTGACCTCGATGGAGCGCGAGCTGGGGCACCCGGTGGAAGTCGGCGTCGTCGAGGATGCGTTGGCGCGAGCGTTCGGCGCGGTGCTCGAGGCGGAGCTCAGGTTCGAGGATGCGCGCACGAGGACGATCTCCGTCACCGCCGTGCGGCGAGGCGCGTCGGGTCCGGAGGTCCTGCTCCTGCGGCGGATCCCCGCCCGCGGGGGGTTCTGGCAGCCCGTCACAGGACGTCGCCTGCCGGGAGAGTCGGCCGAGGCGGCCGCGCGGCGCGAGCTGGAAGAAGAGACCGGAGCGCGACTTCCGGTGCGCTCGCTGTCGTACCGGCACAGCTTCGCCTTCGGGGATGCCGTCCCGCCGGCGCTTTTCGAGGAGGAGGCGTTCGCGGCGGACTGGCCAGAGGGACTCGACGTGAGCCGTGGGCCCGAGCACGACGCGGCGGAGTGGGTGAGCGTGGACGAGGCAGTGAGACGGCTGCCGTTTGCTGGAATCAAGCGCGCCGCGCACCGGGCGAGCTCGGACTCCGGAACCGGGTGCTGGCGGTAGCAGCTCCCGGGGCTAGGCCGCCGCGGTGGTCAGCCAGCCTGCGTCCCGCGCCAGGACCGCGATCGCCTTCCAGACGTCCGCGGCGATGTCCTCGGTCTCCTGCGACGGGATCCAGTCCGAGGCGGTCGCATCCCAGCTCAGCGCAATGGTGATCGAGCCCAGCTGCATGCGCCCATCGTCGCCGAGTGCGGTCACGCGGATCGCCGACGGGTCACCGACGCCGGGAGGCTGGATGCGCCAGTGGCCGCGATGACGCGGGACGTAGATGACGAGGCTGCCGTCCTTCGCCGGCTCGTAGGACAGACGGAGCGCGTCGAGTAGCCCACGGCGAAGGCCGTACTCGATGATCCGCTCGTTGATGGCCCGCGCCTGGAGGTCCTGGAGTCGCTTCTCGGGTCTCGTCATGAGGGCGAACGACTCTATGGAGACCGGCTGACGCGCCGTGGCGGGTCTGACACCCGCTCCCACCTTGCGACGACGACCTGCTCAGGCTCGGGACCGACTCGCGAGGCGCAGCGTGAGCCCCTCACGTGCCGCGATCGCACGCGGGAACTGCTTCTGCACCCGCCTCAGCACCGCCTCGAGCGCCCGGTCGTCGCGGTCGGGATCGTGGTGGAAGAGCACCAGCGTCTTCACCTTCGCGGCCTTGGCCGTGGCGAGCGCGCCGGCCCAGGTGCTGTGGCCCCAACCGCGTCGCTCCTCGTACTCGGCGGCGGTGTACATCGCGTCGTGCAACAAGAGATCTGCGCCGCGGGCCAGCTCCACCAGGGACTCGGCGGGCCGGTCGGTGTGCTCCACGTCCGTCGCGTAAACCAGCACACGGCCGCGGTACTCCAGCCGGTAACCCAGGTTTCCGCCCGGGTGGTCCAGCTCGGTCGCGGTGAGGCGCACCGGGCCGATCTCGAACTCCTCGTCGGGCTCGATGCTCCGGAACTCGATCTCCGAGCGCGCGAGCTCGTCCAACGTGACCGGGAAGTAGGGCGGCACCATCTGCCCCTCCAGCACGTCCTGGACGCTCCGTCCCTCGCGTCGCGGCCCATGGAAGACGAAGCGGTTCCCCGGTTCGGCGAGCGGAGCGAAGAAGGGTAATCCCTGGAGGTGGTCGTAGTGGTAGTGCGAGAAGAGGAAGTCCGCCTCGACCGGACCGCCCGCGTCCCTCAGACGCTCGCCCAGCGCCCGGAGGCCGGAGCCGGCGTCGAGGATGATTCGCCTTCTCCCGGCCACCACCTCGATGCAGGGGGTGTTGCCGCCGTAGCGCTGGGTCCTCGCACCTGGCGCGGGAACCGAACCGCGCACGCCCCAGAACGTGACCTCGAAGCGGTCGACCGGGGTGCGTGCGTCAGCCGGCCTTCGCCGCGTCCTCCCCGAAGAGCTCAATCAGGTGTCCCGTGCGCTCGCGCTTGGTGCGCAAGTAGTCGACGTTATGCGGATTGTGCGCGGCGGGGGAGGGGATTCGACCGCGGACCGGGATTCCTTCCTCCACCAGCCCAGCGATCTTCAGAGGATTGTTGGTGATGAGATCGACGCTGCGCACCCCGAGCAGCCGGAGCATGTCCGCCGCCACGTCGTAGGTGCGGAGGTCGTCCGGGAACCCGAGCTGCCGGTTGGCCTCGTAGGTGTCCAGCCCGCGCGCCTGGAGCGCGTAGGCCTTGATCTTGTTGCCCAGGCCGATTCCCCGGCCTTCCTGGCGCAGATAGAGCACCATCCCGCGCCCGCGCGCGGCGACCAGGTCGAGCGCACGATCCAGCTGTTGACGGCAGTCACACTTGAGGCTGCCGAGCACCTCGCTGGTCAGGCACTCCGAGTGGACGCGGACCGGCACGCCGTCCTGACCGAACACCTCTCCCATCACCATCGCCACGTGCTCGTTCTGGTTCCGGCGATCCCGGAACACCACGACCCGGAAGGTGCCCCGCGCGGTCGGCAGCGGTGCCTCCGAGTAGAGCTCCACGACGTGGCTGCGCCGGGTCAGGGGCTGTGGAGAGAGGCTGGACATGGTCAAGAACTCAAGGGCTCCCGATCTCGTTCGACCGTTCTATCGTCATTGGATGCTCGGGAGGGGACCCCGTTGCCTACGGAGCCCATCCCACTGGTAGCAGCTCGACCGGATCTCCCCGCCGGATACTCATTGCATCCATTGGAAAATGCAGCAGATGCGTCGCCGATGCCGCCGACCGCACCGCACCGGAGGTCTGGGTCGGAAGGGGATCCGCCCAGGGTTCTCCCTCTCGCCAGGAGAGCACCACCCGGACGAAGTGAGCCAACCCCTTGTTCTTCTTGAGATCCGCTCCGCTCCGTGCCTGGACAGGGACCGGGAGCGGCGCGCGCCGGCCGACGAGGCGCAGCAGGGCGGGGCGCACGAAGAGCTCGAAGGTGACCAGCGAGGACGCCGGATTGCCCGGAAGCGCGAACACCCGGGTGGCCCCTCGTCGCCCGAAGGCGAGCGGCTTGCCGGGCTTGATCGCCACCCGCCAGAAATCCATCACCACGCCGAGCCGCTCCAGCGCCGGCCGGACGTGATCGTGCTCGCCCACCGATGCGCCGGCCGAGGTGAGCACCACGTCGTGGTCGAGCCCGGCATGAATGAGCCGCTCGACCTCCTCGGGTCGATCGCGGGCGATGCCGAGCACCACCGGGCATCCCCCCGCCCGCCGCACCCCCAGCGCGAGCGCGACCGAGTTGGTGTCGACGATCCGCCCGCCGGGTTCCTCGTCCGGACGGCAGAGCTCGTCACCGGTGGCCACGATGGCGACGCGCGGGCGCCGGGGAACGCGCACCGACGTCATCCCCTGCGAGGCGAGGAGCGCGAGCTCCGGGATCCCGAGCACCGTCCCGGCCGGGAGCAGCACCTCTCCGGCGCGGGAGTCCTCTCCGGCATCGCGCACGTTCTGCCGAACGGTCGCCGCCTCCTGGATCTCCACCTGTCCCAGACCCGATCCGGGGAGGGCGTGCGTCCGCTCCTGCATCACCACCGCGTCCGCGCCGGGGGGCATCGGCGCTCCGGTCATGATCCGCACCGCCTCGCCCTGGCCGACCGCTCGGGTCGGCTCGTCGCCCGCGTGCACCACCGCCACCACGGAGAGGGTCATCGGCGGGCGTGCGACATCCGCGCTGCGGACCGCGTAGCCGTCCATCGCCGAGTTGTCCCAGGGCGGCTGGGTGCGGCGGGCGAGGACCTCGGAGATCAACCCGAAGCCGAACGCCTCCTCGAGGGGCACCCAGGCCTCCGGCAACGGCTGAAGGTCGTGAAGGATGCGCTCCTGGGCCTCCGGGGCGGGCAGCGGGGGCAGCTCGGCCATGGCGCTCTCGTAGCGCGAAGCTCCCGAATTCTCAATTCTTCAGAGGGTTTACGGTTGACAGTGTCGGGGCGCGACGTTATGTGGCCGTCCACATCCACGTGGCGAAGCCAAAGCCAAAGACGAAGTCCGGCGCGGCAAAGCCTGGCTCACGAAAGAACGAGGCCCGCCTGGGGCTCCTGAAGAAGGCATCGGCCAAGGTCGCCAAGGCCGCTGCCAAGCTTGTGAAGTCGGCGGCCAAGAGTCCCCCGAAGGCAGCGTCTCCCAAGGCCAGCAAGAGCGCGGGGAAGCACCCGGCGCGCCCGGCCACGAAGCCGGTGTCCGCGCCGGTCGTGCTGCGCACTCCCGAGAAGCCGCGTCCGCGCGCCACGAAGCTTCCTCCTGTCGGCGAGCCTCTCACCAAGCGCGAGCTGGAGCAGATCCTCACTCCCGCCGCCGGGCGCGGCGTGGGCGGTGAAGGGAGCCTCAAGGGTCGCCTGGTGGTGAAGGACGGCATGCCCTACCTCCACATCATCGGCCGCGACAAGCGCGAGCTCGTCTTCCTGCTCCAGGGACCGGATCAGGAGGTGCTGCCGGCGTACGTGGACCACAAGGTCAGCGTCACGGGGCTCATCAAGAAGACGCACAACAACGGCGGCACCGTCGACGTCCGGAAGTACGCGGCGAAGCGGGCGGACGCCGAGCCCGCCGCGGAGCCGCAGGTGGAGAAGCTCCGGTTCCTCTCTCCCGGCGAGGTGGAGCAGATCGGCAGCCCGGGCATGGGCGCGGGCATGCGGGGTTTCGCTGCGGTGCGCGGGGCGCTGGAGATGTCCGGCGAGGACTTCATCCTGGTGGTCTCCAACGCCGGGACGCGCCAGCAGGTCACCTTCCGCCTCGGCGGCAAGATGCCGAAGAGCTTCCGCAAGAACATGGGCCAGCCGGTCCAGGTGACCGGGGTCGTGAACAAGGAGTCTGGCTGGGGCGGCACCATCGAGGTCGAGGGCGCCGAGCTCCGGCCGGGCGACGCGCGCAGCATGGCGCGGGACGCGCTGGAGGTGCTGGAGCTCGAGGGCGTCCCCGGCGAGGGCGCTCCGCTGGAGGTCCGCATCGGCCAGGCGCTCGCGGTCCGCATCCCCGAGCGCGCCGGGTACACCTGGGCGGTCGAGCCAACGGTGGCCAAGCGCATCGGGTTGCGCGAGGCGAACTTCATCGCGTCGGCGAGCGGCCCGGGAACCCGCGAGTTCTTCTTCACCCCGCGAAACCCCGGCCAGTACGACGTGGACTTCTTCCTGGCCAAGGTCTTCGCGCCGGCGCAGGTGGCGAAGACGCAGCGGCTGACCGTCGCCGTCCGGGCCTGATAGCCGAGACCATCCTGATTGTTCGTTCCTCGCTCGCCCTGGCGGCCGGCCTCTTCGTCGCGCCTCCGGTCACTTGACCCGAGCCAAGCTCCCCTCCGGCGCTCCTTGACTCCGACCGCCATTGCGTCGCGATCCTCCGACCAATCAGGATGGTCTCGGCTATGAAGCCCCCCGGCGCAAGCATGGCAGCACGGGTCGATAGCTCGGGCCTGCTGAGGACCCTGGAGAAGGCCGACCACCCGCTGGGCGTGGCCGAGCTGCTCCGCGCCTCCGGGCTCCACGGCGGCCAGCGCACCGAGGTGAAGCGGGCGATGCGGGCCCTGGTGCGGGAGGGCCGGGTGGAGCGGGCCGGGCAGCGGTTCTCCATCGCCGGGCGTCGCGCCGCAGCGAAGGACGGCCAGCGTGCGGGTCCCGGTGCCCGGGGCCGGAAGGTGCTGGAGGGCACGCTGACCGTCCACCGGGATGGCTTCGGCTTCGTCGATGTCGGGACGGAGGAGGACATCTTCGTCCCCCCTCACGAGGCGCGCCGTGCGCTCGATGGCGACCGGGTGAAGGTGGAGGTCGTCAGCGCGCGGGGTCGTTCGGAGGGGCGAATCGTCGGCGTGGTCGACCGCCACCGGGAGGCCCTGGTCGGCACCTACGTCGAGCGCGGCCCGCACGAGGCGCTGGTCCGCCCGAACGATTCCTCGCTCCCGGGTCCGGTGCGGGTCCCCCGCACGCAGCTGGCGCGTGACGGCGACGTGGTGACGGTCCGTCTGGGCGTTGGCGCGGATCTCCTGCCGCCGGGGGGACTGGTCGGAGAGGTGACCGGCTCGCTGGGGCGTCCCGGCGATCCGTCCCAGGACGTGCTGGCCATCGTCTTCTCCCAGGGCTTCTCGGAGGCCTTCCCCTCCGAGGTGATGGACGAGGCAGACCGGGTGCCGCTCCATGTTCCGGCCACAGACCTCCACGAGGGCGGCCGGCGGGACGTCCGGGGGCTGTCGCTGGTCACCATCGACGGCGTGGATGCGCGCGACTTCGACGATGCGGTCTACGCCGAGGACCAGCCCGGCGGCGCGACGCGCCTCTGGGTGGCCATCGCCGACGTCAGTCACTACGTCCGTCCTGGCTCGCCGCTGGACAAGGAAGCGTTCCGTCGCGGTACGTCGGTGTATCTGCCGGACCGGGTGCTGCCGATGCTCCCGGAGCGGCTGTCGAACGGCATCTGCTCGCTGCGGCCGGACGTGGACCGGCTGTGCCTGGTGGCGGAGATGGTGTTCGACCGCCACGGCCACCGGAAGGCGACCGAGATCTACCCGGCGGTGATGCGGAGCGCGGCGCGCTGCACGTACGACGAGGTGCAGCAGGTGCTCGATGGGGACCCGGTGCCGGCTCGCGATCGGTTCCGGCCGCTCTTCGAGCGGCTCCGGCGCCTCGGTCGCACGCTGCGCACGGTGCGCGAGCACCGCGGGGCGATCGACTTCGACCTGCCGGAGACGCGGCCCGAGCTTGACGACCAGGGTCGCCCGGTGCGGATGGTGCGGCGGGAGCGGAAGGAGAGCCACCGCATCGTCGAGGACTGCATGCTCGCCGCGAACGAGGCCGTGGCGGCGTATTTCCAGGAGCGTGGGCTCCCGTCCGTCTACCGGTTCCACGGCGAGCCGGACCCCGACAAGCTGGCGGCCTTCGCCGAGCTGGCGCGGGCGCACGGGTTCACCGTCCCCGGCAAGGGAGAGCCCACCTCGCGCGAGCTGAACCTCTTCATGCGCGGGCTGGTGGGCCACCCCGGGCAGCGCGCGCTGAATCAGCTGCTGCTCCGCTCGATGATGCAGGCGGTCTACTCGCCGGATCAGGTCGGCCACTACGGGCTCGGCGCGGAGGAGTACCTCCACTTCACCTCGCCCATCCGGCGCTACCCGGACCTCCTGGTTCACCGGCTGCTGCGGGCCGAGTGGGCGCGCGGGAAGCGGCAGCGTCCGGACCGAGAGCTGGAGCGGGAGCTGGACGAGCTGCGGCGCATGGCCGAGCACAGCTCGGAGCGCGAACGGGCGGCGATGAAGTGCGAGCGCGAGGTGAACGCGCTCTATGCCTGCCTCCTGATGGAGGACCGGGTCGGCGAGGAGTTCGCGGCCACCGTGTCGTCGCTGGCGGACTTCGGCTTCTTCGTCGAGCTCGATGCCGAGCACGTGGAGGGGCTGGTCCGCGCGGACGAGCTCGGCCCCGGGCACCGCCTTGCGGTGGGCGCGCTGGTCTGGCCGAGCGGTCGGCGAGTGCAGGTGGGGCAGGTGCTGACGGTGCGGCTGGCGGGCGTGAACGTGCAGCGCCGGCAGATGGACTTCGACGTGGTGGCGTTCGCGGGCGAGCGGCCCTCGCGACGGCGTGGCGGGGCGGAGCGGATCGATATGCCGCCGAGGGCCTCCGAACGCCCAGCGCGCCAGGATCGCCGGAGCGGTCGGGCGAAGGCAGATGCAGCGCCGGACCGCACCGGGTCAGGGCGGAGGCAGCAGCAGGAGCGACGTGGGACGCAGCAGGGATCGCGAACACCGAAGGGCTCGCTCGGGCGTTCGGTCCAGCGCGGCGGATCGCGCGGCCGTGACGAGCTCCAGCAGCGTCCGGACCAGGATGTCGGTGCGTCGCCTCACCCGGGCTTCGATCGCCTGCGGGCACTCGCCGCGCGGGAGGGTCGTCCGGGAAAGCGCCAGAAGGAGCGTGGAGGCTCCCCTGGACCCGGCCAGCGCCCCGGTGGCAGAAGCGGCCGCGACGGTTCGGGTCAGGGCCGCGGTCGTCGACGCTAGGGAACGGGAGCGAGCGAGAAACGCGCTGTCGGGACCTGCGCGGTGGTGCACGGTCAGTCCCCGGAGTCGCGCGGTCGCCGCCGCGGTGGTGGTCCCACGGGCGCAGGACCTTCGTGGAATAACGCCTCGGCGGCGCGTGGTCCGTCCCGCGTGGACGCCCGCCTTCTCAGGCGGGCGTCCGACGGCGGGTGACCAGATCAGTGATGCTTGGCGCAGCGGTCGAGACTCTTGGCCTGGTCCTTGGTCAGGACGCCGGCCGAGAGCAGGGCCTGCTCGAGGTGCTCGATGCAGGAGATGTAGCTGCCGTGGTTCTTCGCCTGATCGGCGCAGTCGTTCGCCAGGTCCGCTACTCGGCAACCATTCACGAAGACGGTGTTCGGGGCAGTGGAGACGCAGCTGCCGATCTCCACGGTTGCGCTCCGGGGAGACCCGAGGCAGGCATCACGCCCATCCGGGACTCCGTCGGCGTCCGAGAACCAGCCGATGTCGGTCATCAACGAGCTGGTCAGGTCCTGGGGCGGGGTCACCGAGTTCGTCAGGTCGGCGTTGATGGCCGGCTCCATCAGCTGGTTGGGGAAGGCCACCGCCTCCCAGTGGGAGATGGACGAGCCGAGCGCGACGGGGTCGAGAGCGGCGAGCATCGCCAGTCCGAGAACCCGATCCGTTCCCGCGAGCACCGAGAGGTCGAGGACGAGCGCGCCCGTCGCCGGGAGCACGCCCTTGATCGTGTTCCCATCGGTAAGCGTCACCCGCACCGAGGGGATGGTGATGGTGGGATCGGCGCCCCCGAGGCCCGCCGGAGGGCTCCCAGCAACGTTGTCGGCGATGATCACCGCGATCGCGCCGGCATCCTGGGCATTCTTCACCTTGACCACGAAGGTGCAGGTTCCTCGGTCGAGCAGGGCGATCTTCCCTTGCAGCGCCCCGGGGCTGAACGCGGTGCAGCCATCGCTGCCGGGGGGGACGCCGTCGTCGCCGAGCACGATCTGCCCGCTGATCCCCGCGGCGGTGAGGGGAGGCCCGAAGGAGGCGGTCCCGACCATGAACGGCCCCAGAGCAGCGGGCGCGGTGATCCGGAGCGCGGGCTCACCGGGCTGCAGGACCTTGGGTGTGTCCTTGGCGACGTTGAGCCCGCTCCAGCTGACCTTCCGGATATTGAGCGCCGAGGCAGCCCGCTCGGCATTCGTCATCTGGTTCCAGATCTTGAAGGTGGTCACGTCCAGCGTGTACTCGGAGTAGACGTCTGGGAACCCGAGGAACTGTGCGCCCGTGGTCTCGGTGACGAAGTTCGCAAAGCCGAGGCCATGCGCGAGCTCGTGGATCACCACCGGGAGCAGGTCGACCAGCGTCCCCTCGTTGTTGTCGAAGCCCAGGTAGAAGACGAAGTTGGTGCTGAAGGACGCGTTGATATCGGGGAACCCGGGGTTGAGCTCCTGCCCGGCGAGCTGGTCGGCCAGCGCGGAGGGGTACCAGGTCCCCGGAAGCTCCGCCCCCGGGAAGTCCCGGAACACGAACGTCGTCCCGGCTGATCCGAGCACGTTCTGCCCGAGCGGAACGAACTGGGCCTGGACGAAGATGTCGTTCTTGGGCTTGAGCGTCGCTTCCCAGATTCCCGCGGCGAACTCGAAGACGTTCAGCCGCTGCTGTCCGAGCGTGGTCCCGGGGTTGCCGCCCACCGGGGCCGCAGGGGTGGGATCATTGAATCCCACTCCGGGCGCATTGTTGTTGATGATGATGATTTGCCCCTGTGCCAGGGCCGGGCTCGCCGTCAGCAGGAGGCTGAGGGCAGCTCCGAGAATCCAAGATCCGTGCTCTCGCCGCATCGCTATCTCCCCACGGCCGAGCTGGCCGCCGCGAGGTCATCGGTGCAGATGGTGGTCACCTTCCCGTCGCTGCCGGGAACCGCGACCAGCACGTGCTGGTACCGGCCCTCGAGGTCGACGGAGACCGCTCCGTTCGAGCGCTGGACCTCGGTGAGTCCCGCGCTGGAGCGATTCGTCATCACCTCCAGGGTCGCTTCCGCGGATTTCCGGTGCTGCGCGGGCCTCTGCTTTCCCTTGGGCGGCTCGGCCTGAGCCGCCGACGCGAGGAGAAGCGTGAGGACAACCATCAGCCCGGAGGCGAGCGCCCTCCGGGACGTGCGTCTCGTTCGATGCTCCATGTTCCCTCTCCCTTCTGAATGGCCACGGTGTGGCTGGTGCAACGGCGGCGGAGAATCCCCGCGCGGATGGGGGAGCACCAGAGGAAAAGAAGGACCCGAAGCGACTGTTCCGCACACGTCAGGTGGCGCCGCGGGTCCTGGGGTCAGCAAGACCCGGGAAGACGCCTCAACTCAGCGGAACAGCGCCTCGGCGTTGTCGTGGAGGATGGCCTGCTCCTCCTGCCGGGTGAATCCGAGGCGACGGATGGCGCTCAGCGCGGTGTCCAGGTTGGTCAGCGGAAAGTCCGACCCGAAGAGCACGCGGTCGGCCCCCACCGAGCGGCAGACGAACCGCAGCTGCGCGGCATAGGGCGAGTCGACGTAGAGCGGCGCCACCGCCGAGAGGTCGAACCACACGTTGCGCGGGTAGAACGGGTAGAGCTCGAGGAGCCGGAAGACGAGTACGTCGTCGAAGCGGATCCCTCCCATGTGGGTCAGGACGAAGCGGCCGTTGGGGAAGGCCAGCGCCATCTTGCCGGTCTCGTGCGCCGCCCCCGGCCACCACCCCTCGATGTAGACGACCAGCTTCAGCGCGGTGGCCCGTGCGACGAACGCCTGCACCTCGGGCGTCTGGAGCTCGAGCTTCGACGGGGAGAGCTTGACCCCGCGGTAGCCCATCGAGGCGATGCGGTCCAGCTCGCGCAGTCCGGCCTCTCCGTCCGAGGGCTGCACCGCGCCGATGGCGATGAAGCGGCCCGGATTGGCCCGGAGGACGCCGGCCACCTGATCGTGCATCTCGCGTGCGGTTGCCAGATCCGGCCCGGGGGGGACCACCAGCAGCACCGCCCGGTCCACGCCGGAGCGGTTCATCTCCTGGAGCAGGACGCCGGGCCGGCCGGAGACCTTGGGCTGGATGCGCCCCGGAGCCGAGTCCGACTCGAAGTGGGCGTGAGCATCGATGGTCTTGCCGGTGTAACCGCACCCGCTCAGGGCGAGTGCTGCCGCAGCGAGGACGACACGTCCGCTCATTCGTCGACCCGAAGCCCCACGACGGTCACGCCGTCACCCCCTTCATGGCTCTCGCCCGGACGGTACATCCGGACGTACGGCGATTCTTCCAGGTAATCGCGGACAGCCTGCTTCAGCGCTCCGGTCCCGTGGCCGTGGAGCACCAGCACCCCCGGGTCGCCGTTGCGGAACGCCTGGTCGAGGAAGGACTCGACCTCTCGAACGGCCTCGTCTGCCCGGAGACCGCGCACGTCCACCCGGAGCGCCGGAGCCTCCAGCGCCCGTGGAGCCGCCGCGGTCGCCCGCGCCAGCGAGCCCCGTCCTCGGTCCGAGGTGGGAAAGCGGCTCGCCGGCCGCTCGTCGCGCGCTCCCGCCAGCTCGGCCCGGGGGACGCGCATCTTCAGCGCCCCCGCGGAGACGAGCACCTCGTCCCCCGCGAGCTCGAGCACCGTGACGTCGCGGCGGAGCCCCACGTGGTGCACCACGTCGCCGACGTGGAGCGTGTCCGGCGCCGGCGCCAGCGTTGCCCGCGTGCTCTCCCGTGACAGCGCCTCGGCGCGGTTGCGGGCCGCCTCCGCCTGGGCGGCGAGGGCTGTCCGGGCCGCCTCCGCGCGTTCGACCGACGCCTGCTGGCGCAGCTCGGCCAGCTGGCTGGACACCTCGGCCAGCGCTCGTTCGGACTCGACCCGGATGCGCTCGGCGTGGGCCGTCTCCTCGGCCCGTCGCTGCGCGGCGAACTCCGCCCGCTCGGCGGCCAGGGCTTGGGCGCTGGCCCGGGCCCGCTCCAGCTCCTCGGTGAGGGCCCGTCGCTCTTCCTCGGCGGCGGCGAGCGCCTGAGCCAGCGGCCCGCCCGAGCTGCGCGCCAGCTCTCGAGCGCGGTCCACCACGTGTGGCGTCAGCCCCATGCGCGAGGCGAGGTCCAGCGCGGAGGAGGTACCGGCCGCCCCCAGCTGCAGCTTGTAGGTGGGTGCCATCCGCTTGCTGTCGAAGCCCACCCGGGCATTGAGGAAGCGGCGGTCCACGTGGGTCAGGGCCTTCAGCTCCTCGAGGTGGGTGGTGACCAGCACCCGGACGCCGCGGCCGATGAGCTCCTCCAGCACGGCGATGGCCAGCGCAGCGCCCTCCCGCGGATCGGTGTCGGCGGCGATCTCGTCGATGAGGGCCAGCCCGCCCGGCCCCGCCGACTCGAGGATGCGCTTCAGCTCCTGCACGTGCGCGCTGAAGGTGGAGAGATCCTGGGCGATGTCCTGTGCGTCGCCGACCGCCGAGTGGACCGAGGTGAACAGCGGGACCCGGGACCCGGCCGCGGCCGGAATCTGGAGCCCGGCGCGCAGCAGCACCGCGCACAGCCCCACGGCGGTCAGGGTGACCGTCTTGCCGCCGGCGTTCGGGCCGGAGACGACCAGGGCCCGCACCTCGTCCTCGAGCCGGACGTCGTTGGCGACCACCTCGCGCCCGCGCAGAACCAGCAGCGGGTGCCGGAGCTGCAGCAGCACCAGCGGACCGTCGGGGTCCTCAACGACCGGGGTGGAGGAGTCCAGATCCGCTCCCAGCTGGGCCGCAGCCTCGGCCTCGTCCAGCTCGGCAGCGGCGTCGACGCCCTCGAGGATGCGGGCCGACTCGCGACCGACCGCGTCCGACAGCTCCTGGAGGACCCGGCGCTCCTCCTCCAGCGCCACCGACTGGGCGATGGCGAGGTCGTTGCCGATGCCCACCAGCGACTGCGGCTCGACGAACAGCGTCTGCCCGGACTGGCTGGCGTTGTGGACGATGCCCGGCACCTCGGCCCGGGCCTGGGCCAGGACCGGCACCACGTAGCGGTTGTTCCGGAGCGTGTAGTAGCCCTCCCGCAGGTTCAGCAGGAACTTCTCGTCGTGCAGGAGCGCGTCCAGACGCGACTTGATGCTGCGGTGCAGTCCGCGGATGCGGTCCCGGGCCTCCTTCAGCGCCGGGCTCGCGCGCTCGGAGACCTCTCCGTCGGCCTCGAAGCAGCGGTCGATCCGCACCGCCAGCTTCTCCAGATCCGGAAGTCGCTGGCCCACGAAGGCGAGGCGAGGAACGAGCCCCGACCTCTGGGCGAGCGCCTCGCGAGCCCGGCTGAAGGCGAAGAGCGTCTGCGCGCAGGCGGTCAGCTCCTTCGGCTCGAGGAGGCCCCCCTTCTCGGCGCGCTCCACCGAGCCGCGGACGTCGGCCACCCCTCCGAGGGGAAGGCTGACCTGCGCCTGGAGGAGGGTACGTGCCTCGTCCACACGGGCGAGCGCCTCGCGAACGGCGGAGGCGTCGTCGAGGAATGAACGGGCCAGCGCACGGGTCCGCCCCGCCGCGGTCCGGCAGCGCTGGCCGAGAGCGGCCAGAACCTCGGGAAAAGCGAGGTCCTCCAGTGTTCGGCGGGAGATGTGCACGGCGCGGCGATGTTCTGTCGGCTCGTGGGTGCCCCGGTCAAGCGGGTTGAGGCCCCGTCGCTCGCTTCGGTACCATCCTGGACCGAGATGATGGCGGCGAGCGCGGTGATGGTGGTCGGCATCCTTCTGAGCGCGACGCCGCAGGAGGAGATTGCCGCATTCGAGGGTGCAGGGAACGACGTCGGGGCGCTTGCCTGGGCCGAGTGGTGGTCCCAGACCGAGCCCCGCTCTCCCTATGGGCACCTCGAGGCGGCGCGGCTGGGGCTGAAGCTCGGGACCCGCCTGGAGATGGTGGACTGGCATCTCCGCTGGGCCTACGCGCTCGCGCCGGACAACCCGCGGGGCCTCCACCTCTGGGGCGTCCTCCAGGAGGAGCGCGGAGACATCCAGGGAGCCCGGGAGGCGCAGCGAAAGGCGATCGCGCTCCGGATTGACTACCTGGACGCGCACCGCCGCCTGGCGGCGCTCGCGCAACGCGCCGCTGACTGGGCGGAGGCGGAGGGCGAGCTCCGCTACCTCATCGGCGCGGGCGACGGGGACACGGGGGTGAAGCTCCAGCTCGCCTCCGTGCAGGAGAAGTCGGGGCAGCTCGCCCCGGCCGAGAAGACGTTGACCGAGCTCCACCAGGCACAGCCGAAGAACGTGGTCGTCACCCGGTCCCTGGCCGACTTCTATGGGCGAACCGGCAAGCAGAAGCAGGCCACCGCGCTCCTCAAGTCGCTCGAGCCGCAGAAGAAGGCCATGCGTTCGCTGAGCGCCTCCCGGCGCTGAGCGGCCCCGCGCTCGCGGGCGATGCGTCCCCCCGTCGGCGCCGCCGCGAGGAGGCGCCGTGAGGGGCAGGGTCGAGCGAGTTCTCTGGGTCAGCCGTGTGACGGGGTACGATCCGTCGCCATGCGGGTCAGGACCGGGCTGGACGTGTGGGAAGGGGAGCAGTTCCGTGCGCTGCGGGGGCTCCGGGTGGGGGCCATCGTCAATCCCACCAGCGTCGACGGCCACTTCCGGCACCTGGCCGATCTGCTCTGGGCCGCGCCCGGTGTGACGCTCGGCGCGCTCTTCGGCCCCGAGCACGGCGTCCGCGGCGAGGTGCAGTACATGGAGGCGGTGGGCGAGGCGAGGGACCCGCGGACCGGCGTGCCCATGTACTCGCTCTACGGGAGCACGGTGGAGTCGCTCCGGCCTCGCCCCGAATGGCTCGACGGTCTGGATGTGGTGGTCTTCGACATCCAGGACGTGGGCGCGCGCTACTACACCTACGTCTACACGATGGCGCTGGCGATGGAGGCCTGCGCGAAGGCCGGGGTGCGCTTCGTGGTGCTCGACCGACCCAACCCGCTCGGGGGCGAGCGGGTGGAGGGCAACCTCGTGGAGCCCGGCTTCCGGAGCTTCGTCGGGCTCTACCCCTTGCCCAACCGGCACGGGATGACCCTCGGCGAGCTGGCCCGGATGCTCAACGCCGAGGAGCGCTTCGGCTGCGACCTCGCCGTCGTCCCGAGCCTCGGGTGGTCGCGGAGCATGCGCTGGGCCGACACCGGACTTCCCTTCATCCCACCCTCGCCCAACATGCCCACGCCGGACACCGCGCAGGTGTATCCGGGGATGTGCCTCCTGGAGGGGACCAACCTCTCCGAGGGTCGGGGGACCTGCCGCCCCTTCGAGCAGTTCGGCGCGCCGTACCTCGATGCGCAGGACCTCGCCTCCGCGCTCGAGCGCCACGAGCTCCCGGGGCTCAGCGTCCGGCCGGTGCACTTCGTCCCCACCTGGGACAAGCACCGCGGCGCGGGCTGCGCGGGTGCGTTTCTCCACGTCACCCACCCGGCGGTCTTCCCCTCGGTCAGGACGGGCCTGGCGGTGGTGGCAGAGGCACGCAGGCTGGCTGGCCGCGAATTTCAGTGGCGGGCCGAGGCCTACGAGTTCGTCACCGACGTACCGGCGTTCGATCTGCTGTGCGGAAACGCCAGGGTGCGTCAGGCGCTCGAGCACGGGGCGGAGTTCGAGGAGGTGGCTGCGCTCCTGGACGGTGCCGAGGCGGCCTTCCTCGAACGCCGGGCGCCGCACCTCCTGTACGGGTAGGCTCCTGCCCCAGGCATGGACGTCGCGCTCCTCGGGGGCTCCTTCAATCCGCCGCACGTCGGTCACCTCCTGGCCGCCCACGTGGTGCGAGCTCTGGAGCCCGTCGACCAGGTGTGGTTCGTCCCGGCGGCGCACCACCCGTTCGGCAAGCCGCTGGTCGACGTCCGGCACCGGCTCGCGATGTGCGAGCTGATGTGTCGGGACGCTTCCGGCTGGCTCCTTGCCTCGGACATCGAGGCTGCGCTCGGCGGCGAGGGCTACACGGTGGACACGCTCCGCGAGCTGCACCGCCGCTGGCCGGACCGGCGGTGGACGCTGGTCGTCGGGAGCGACATCGTCCAGGAGATGTCGAAGTGGCGGGAGCCGGAGGAGATCCGGCGTCTGGCCCGCATCGTCATCCTGAACCGGGCCGGGCATCCGGCGCCGGGGGCGCTCGGCCCGCCGCTGGTGAAGGTCTCGAGCACCGAGGTGCGGGCGGCGCTCGCCGCGGGGCGGGGAGGGGAGGGACTCGTTCACCGCGAGGTGCTCGCCTACATCGAGCGGCACGGGCTGTACCGGACGGGGTGAGGCGCACGTGGCCGCCGTGACACCAGGAGCTGGCGGCGACGGCTCGGAGCTGGAATCGCTCCCGTTCATCGACGAATACGCCGAGGCGACCACTGCTCCGGCGGACGTGGTGTGGACGGCGTTGCTGCGCGTCCTCCGCGGCCAGACGCGCGGAAGCGCGCGCCTCGCACGGGTGCTCGGCTGCGACCCGGTGGAGGGCACGCCGGGGTTCGCCGGTCGATTGGCGGAGTCGGTGCCGGGCTTCCGCGTGGTCGAGTCGGAGCCAGGACGGAGGCTCGCGCTCCGCGGACGGCATCGCTTCGCGCGCTACGCGCTCACCTTCCTCATCGACGGTGGCCAGCTGCGTGCCCGGACCGAAGCCGCCTTTCCGGGCGTGCGCGGTCGGATGTACCGGGCGCTCCTCCTCCGGACGGGCGCGCACCAGGCCATCACCCGGAAACTCCTCAAACGGATCGCGCGCGCCGCTGGCCCGGCCCGGCCATGAGCCCGCTCGCCGCTACTCGAGCGCGATGCCGAGGACGTGCAGGGTCGTGAGCCCGTCGTCTGGACGCCACGCCACCTGGTAGAAGAACGACAGCGGCAGGCCCGAGCCCCACAGCGTGCGGAAGTAGACCGCGCCGCCGAGCGTCCGGTGGTCGCCGGTGGTGGCGGGCCCGGTGCTGCTCGCCGAGGTCCAGGTGTGCGCCCACTCGCCGAACATCTCCAGATCGGCCTGGCGGATGAAGAACGAGGGGAGGAGCCAGAGAAACGACGACCACCCGTAGTCGACGATGATCGGCGCGCGGTAGCGGAAGCCGCCGATGACGACCTCGTTGCAGCGCAGGGTCGCGTCCTCGTAGCCACGCAGCGGCTCGCGGAAGGTGATGTCCGGGAAGACGGCCAGCCCCGTGCCCGCCTGAGATTTCTCCGGCTGGGAGTCCCACTCGAAGAATCCACGGTTGCTGCCGCCCACGCGCAAGAGCCGCGCCGGCGCCCCGGCCAGCGCTCGCCCGCGGAGCGTCAGCTGGAGGGTGTGGCGCGCCCAGAAGGGCAGGGGGAGGTAGTAGGCGGCCGTGGCCCGGAGATCGGCGAAGGTGAAGTCGGACCCGAACGTCTTCGCGTACCACTGGACGCTGCCGGTCAGGGCGATGCCCCGGCGGGCGCCCGCGTACGGCGTGGATTCGGTCGCGGACCAGGCCGTGGCGAGCCCGGGACCGAACAGGTCCGAGTTGCGCGCGCCGGACTCGAAGCCCTCCTTGCGGTGGAGGCCGACGAAGTTGAGCGACACCGGAGTGGTCCAGAAGGTGCGCGACGCCGTGAGGCTGCCGCTCATGTCGACCACGCTGGGGATGAAGGAGTTGTCGGACACGTCCCGGAGCGCCGGCTCGGCCGACCGGGAGAACACCGCCTCGAGGTAGACCGGAGCGAGCTGGTAGTTGCCGTACCCCACGGAGAAGGTCGGCCCGGGGTCGCTCGTCTCGTAGCCGATGTTCAGCGCGTACTGGTGGAGCCCGAGCCGGTCGCTGCCCTGGAGAGAGACGCCGCCGTAGACCGTGCTCTGCTTCCCTCCGTACTGCTCACGGCTGCCGAACGCGACGAACGGCCCCCGGAGGGTGGGCACGAGCAGGTTGTCGAGAGCGTGATACGGGTCGTCGCTCAGGACGGGGACGTCGGGCTCGGTCGTCACCTCGCCGGCGGAGGGCGCGCCCTGGACGGTCTCAGCGGGCGTGACCGGACGACCCTGGCCGACGTCCATCCAGTCGAGGGTCCAGCCCCAGCCCTCGCGATTGACGAAGGCCAGGCGCCCCCCGGGCAGCGGCACCGGGTCGAGGACGACGAACGGCGCGTCGGTGAGGACGGTCATCGCGCCGGTGGAGACCTGGATGCGCACCGCCTGGGTCCGTCCGTCCACCTCATGCAGGGCCACCACCTGGTCCGGGCCCACCCAGCGCGGCGAGTAGTTGAACTTCCCGTCGCGAGTGAGCGCCCGCTCCGAGCCGTCGGGCTCCCGGATCCAGAGGTCGAAGTCGTCGGCGATCTTCCTGGCGAAGACGATGCGACCGTCGTCGGCCGGCGCCGGCGCGCCGAGCGTGAGGCGGCCCTGGTGGTGGGTCAGTGGCCGCTGCTCGCCGGTGGCGAGGTCGATCTCCCAGAGGTCCGCGGTGTCGCCGTGGCTGCGGATGAGGACGTAGCGCTTGCCGGCGGGGTCCACGCCGCCGCCGAGCGCGTCCGGCGTCTCCCAGGTCTGGAGCAGCCCGCCCTCCTGCGCGTCCAGGGAGAGCAGCTTGGGCGCGGTGTCCCCGTCGATGCCCACGTCGGCGAGGACGAAATAGAGCCGGCTGCCGCTTCCGTCGAAGGACAGACCGCTCACCGAGAGCGGGCTGGTGGCAATGTAGGGGCGGCCTGGCCAGAACTTCGTCAGCGGACGGCGGAAGCGAACCGAGCCATCGGGATTGTAGACGCGCAGCTCGGAGACCGAGTCGCGCCCGGCGGTGACCGCGGCCAGCGTTCCGTCCGGCGCCGAGGCGAGCCGCGCGAAGTAGCCCAGGTCGGGGTCGAGGACCTTCTGGTTGCCGGGGCGCTCCCGCCAGGGACCCGAGTGGCGGAGTGACTCGCGCCACTCGTCCACCAGCTCGCCCGGTCCCTTGCCGTAGACCCACATGAAGCGGAAGGAGACCCCGAGCACCGGGATCCAGCTCCGCCCCTGGACGTCGATGAGCTCCCAGAGCTTGTCGGCTCCGTAGCGGCGGGCGAGCCACTCGATGAAGTGCATCCCGACCAGGTAGTTCCCCCCGAAGGGAATGAGCTCCCGCTGGGCGGAGGACAGGTCGCCGGAGCGGATCTCGCCCTTGCGGAGCGCCACGCCGGACTCGAACAGGCCACGCCAGATCGGGCTGTGCGGGCGGCCAGTGTCCCGGTCCAGCCGGCCCTCGTAGTAGGTCGCCAGCCCCTCGAGGAAGTAGGACTCGGTGAAGATGTTCGGGTCGAGCAGGTCGCCGAAGGCGAGGTTCAGGTAGTACCAGAGCTCGTCGACTTCCTGGAACTGCACGTAGTGCACTGCCTCGTGGCACGAGACGTCGTCCACGTGGTTGGTGCCGATCTCCAGGAGGTTGAAGAACTCGGTCGTGAAGTGGTGAGCCAGCACCATCTGGATCGGGAGCCCGGCCACCTGAGGCTGGACGTAGGCGTTGTCGAAGTTCGCGGTGGTCAGGTAGGCGAGGACCTTCGGGCGCGGCGTGGCGGAGAAGCGATTGCGTCGCAGCAGCTCCACGCAGTGGTCCAGCCGCTGGATGAGCCGGAGCGCCTCGTCCCGGTTCACCTCCGGGTAGTAGAGCTCCACCCGTGCCGTCTCCAGCTTGCGCATCGGCTGGCGGGCAAACGAGGTGGTGATCGCCTGATCGAAGCGGGGGGAGAGCGTCGCGCACCCGGTGAGCACCAGGAGCACGGGCAGAACGAGGGCGGCAGCCCGACCGTCCACTCGGAATCCCCTCCCGGCTCCGGGCTTCTCCACAGCGCCCCTGGTTCTACGCTAAGGGGCCCACCCATGGCTTCTTCAGCAGGACATCTCGACGCCGCGACCCAGCAGCTCGCGGCTTCGCTGGCACAGGTCACCGGGTCGGCGATGGATCTCAAGACTGCGACCTGGGCCGACATCGAGAAAGGTGTCATCCGGTTGCTCATGGGCCCGTTCCGGCCTGACCAGCCGGAGCACCAGCTCGTGGCGCTCGGGCTGGCGGGCGCGCTCGCTGACCGGCTCATCGCCAGCGACCAGGCCTTCTGGTTCCCACACCGGGAGGCGCCGGAGGGGGGGATGCTGGGGTTTCCCGAGGCAGTGCTGATGCTGTCGCCTTTCCAGGCGGTGGTGGAGGCGCTGGCTCGGGGAAAGCTCGAGCGGCTGGACGAGGTGACGGCCGACATCCGGCGGGCGCTGGCCCAGGCGCGCTTCGCCCCGACGGGCGGAGCGCCGGTGAGGCTACGGCCCGACGACTACGCGCGGCTCTTCGACCCGGGCTTCCTGCAGTTCATGATCGTCGACCCACGCCGGGCCAAGGAGCTGTGGGAGGCGAAGCCCTCGGTGCTCTCGGCGGACGTGAGGGCGGCGCTGGGCAGGGTGAGCCCGCAGCGCATGTCGGCCGAGGCGAAGACGCAGTTCGAGCAGCAGATTGCCGGGGCGCTGGTCCGGCTCGATCCTGCGCGGAGCTTCGGGGACCAGGTGGGGCAGGCGCCCCGGCTGGCCGAGCTGATGGTGACCCTGGTCGCGGCGAGCAAGCAGAGCGGCTCGGCACCGGACGAGTTCTGGGAGCAGGCCGTGTTCCCGCTGCTCTTCACCGGAGCGCCGACCGCATACCCGCCGCTGGACCCGCAGGACGTGGAAGCGGCGAAGCAGGGGGTAGATCCGCTCGCGCTCTTCCTGGACGTCGTGCCGTACAGCTCGCCGGCGCCCGAGGATGGGCTGCTGGGCGTGTTCCCGATGCAGGAGATCGACGTGCCTCACCCGGGGCTGGCGCAGGGCGGAGTGCCTCGGCTGCTCCAGTTGCCGAGGCAGGCGCTGCAGGCCAAGCTCGCGGCCTACGACCCGAAGGTCACCCGCGCCTCGCTCGACGGATTCATGAAGTACCTGAGCGAGAAGGCGGGGAGGCCGATCGCGCCGTCCACGCCGGGAAAGCAGATGGAGGACGCCGCGCTGGCGCTCCTCGCCGAGCTGAAGGGGATGTTCGAGGGCGCCTCGCCCGACGCACAGCTGGTGCTGCGGCGGCTCACCGAGACAGAGGCCCTCTCGGACGGGGCGCTGGCGGCGGTGCGGGAGGCGATGCAGGGGCCGCGGATCATCCTCGCGCCCTAGAAACTCAGTCGTAGACGCGGGCGTCCATGCCGTGCCGGAAGGCGATGCTGATCCGCGGACCGGCGTGAGCGACCTTCAGCACGGCGTGCTCCCAGGCGCGCTGCGTCTCGCCCCCGGTGACGAGAAGATCTCCGTGCCCGAGCGGGAACGGCCGCGAGGTTCCGCCGCCCCGGGGGCGGAGCAGCAACCGGCGTGGCTCGCCGAGCGAGACCAGGGCGACGACGGGCTGGTGGATGCGGGCGGGAATCTTGTCGCGGTGCCAGGCGACGCTGTCGCGCCCGTCGCGGTAGAGGTTGAAGCCCGCGGAGTCGAGCTGGACGCCGTAGCGCTCCGAGAGCGCGGCGCGCATCTCCTCGAGGATGGGCGGCTCGAGTGGCTTGCCGCCGGACGCGCGCCAGCCCGCGGTGAGCCGAGGCTCGATCCGGTGCTGCTCGTAGAGGAACCGGGTCCGCTGCGCCCAGGGGAGCGTCTCGACCAGGGTTTGGAAGAGCGCGTCCGAGCGGCTCACCCAGCCGGGCGCCACGTCGATCCAGGCGGTGGGGTCGAGGTGGATCCGCTCGAGCCGGGAGAAGGTCCGGTCGAAGGTCAGGGGGTCGAGGTCGAAGAGGCTGGACTGCATGGCAGGGGAGAACGGCCGTTCAGAATAACCAGACGTCGCCGCCGCGCGAGCGAGTTCTCTGAGACCTGGAAAGCTCCGTTCTTTCGGCGTCTTGCGGCTGAGCGCGACGGGTGATCCGTCCGGAGGACTGCAGGCCGCCGTCCTGGAGCTCGACTGACCGCGACACTCGTTTGCTTGCCGCCATTATGAGCAGGCATGCGACCGGAGCGAGGCGGACTCGGATGAGCACCGAACGGCTCTTCCTCGACGACCCGTACCTCCGGGAGTTCGACGCTGTGGTGACCGACAGTGCCGACGGATGGGCCCTGCTCTCGCGGACGGCCTTTCACCCCGGCGGTGGAGGTCAACCGTTCGACATCGGCCGGCTGTCCTCCGCCGCAGGCTTCCACCCCGTGACGGAGCGACGGTCCATGGCGTCCTCGATTGGCCCCGACGCCATGCGCTGATGCGGCACCACTGCCTCCTCCACGTCGTGAACGCTCTCGCCTACCAGCGATACGGCGGGCTGGTGAGTGGTTCGGAGATCGGAGTGGAGAGGTCCCGGGTGGATCTGAGCGTCACTGCATTCGCCCGAGATGACATCCCCGCCTTCGAGGCGGCGGTGAACGAGGTCATCGGCCGCTCGCTCCCGGTCCGTGCTTCCGTCGTTCCGGAGGCCATGCTCGACGAGCGACCCGAGCTCGTTCGCACTCTGAAGGTGAGACCGCCGGTCGTGAACGGGGGCGTTCGCATCGTGGAGCTCGGATCATTCGATGCGCAGGCCTGCGGCGGAACCCACGTTCACTCGACCGAGGAGATCGGTCAGGCGCGGATCGTGAAGTTCGACAACCGCGGCAAGAACAACAAACGGTTCTACTGGGAGCTCGGACCGCCCTCCGTCGTCGCATCGTAGGGATTGTCGAGGGCTCGCCAGCGAACTCCCGGGAGCGCTGCCCGGAGCGGCGCGCTCTGAGGCGGAGTCCCGCGGAGGCTCGCCGGGAGGCCTCCGTTGAGCTCGAGACCGGAACTGCGCTCTCCGGAGCCCGGGGGGAGTGGGGGCGAAGGACGCTCCGCGGATTTCACGGTCGGTCTCGCTTTCTCGATGCCAAGCCCCCGGAATCTCGTGCAGAGTCTTCACTCGCGTTCCAAGTCGGAGATATATCTCCAACCAAAACTGAGAGTGCGTCGGAGCGGCTTCCAACTCCTCGGAATCGCGTCCGATCCTTTCACTGGTGTTGCGAGTCCGCGGAGCGTGTCCGGCGTGCCCACCGGAGAGCCTCGCCTCCAGGCTGCGCGCCGCCCTCGAGCGTTCGGGTTCGCTCAGGCCCGGCATGGAGGTCGGCCGGCCCGTGACTTGGTTTGAAGCACGTTCCTCTCGGGGGGGGGATCCGACGATCAACTCAGCCGCGGCCTGGATGGCTGGCGACGCTCAGCGGCGCCGAGGCTTGCGGGGCCGTCGCGCCGCTTCCGGGCCGAGCACGGCGGCGACCCGCGCCACGGTGGGGCGGGGGAGCCGCGCCGCCGCGTGGAAGAGCACCCGCCGCTGCAGAGCGACGTAGATGGGCAGGACGTCATCCGGAAGGGCGTGGACGTGCGCCTGGACCACCTCGGCGTCGCCCCGGACCACAGGCCCGGTGAACGCGGCGACGGTGCCCCGCGCCTCCGCCCCGGCGAGGGCCGAGCGCAGCAGCGCCGCCAGCGCGACGGTCGCCTCGCGCTCCGGCACGCCGGCCGCCTCCCACGCGGCGATCGCCGCATCGAGCAGCGACACGAGGCCGCTCGCCACCATCGCCGCGCCTGCGTGGTACGCGCCCCGACCCTCCTCCGGAACGCGGAGCGGGCGCATCCCGAGCGCCTGCGCCAGCCGCCCGAGCAGGGGCGCCAGCACCCGGGACCGCGTGGCGATGGCCACCGAGTGCCCGGCCAGCGGCGTGTCCGGGCCCGTGACCGACACCAGAGGGTGGAACGACCCGGTGGGGCGTCCAGCTGCCGCTGGCTGCAGCACCTCGAGCGTCAGCGCACCCGCGCAGTGCACCAGGCCCGTCGTCTTCCCGAGCAGTGGGGCCACCGCCTGTGCCACGGCCTTCACCGCCGCGTCGGGGACGGTGAGCAGGCACAGCTCGGCCCGGGACATCGCCGCCGCGTCCGCCTCGACGAGACCGAGCCGCTTCGCCTGCCGCCGCCCCGCGGGCGACTGGGTGCGCACCGTCACCGGCCACCCCGCCTTCCGCAGCTGCACGCAGATCGCGCTGCCCAGCCGGCCCACGCCGACCACCACCACGCGCGGTCGCCGGGGCCCGGTCGCCGCCACGGCGCTATCCCGAAGTGTCGCCGAACCGGATGCGGCCGTTCACCACCCGCACCCGGATCCGGCTCCCCGCCGCCACCTTCCCGGCGAGGATGTGCTCGGCGAGCGGCGCCTCGATGGAGCGCTGGACGATCTGCCGCACCGGTCGTGCCCCGAGCAGCGGGTCCATGTCCTCCGAGTCGAGCAGCAACTCCACCACATCGTCCCCGGCAGCGAAGGCGATGCCCCGCTCCTCCGCCAGCCGACGGCTGCTCTCCTCCATCAACATGCGGGCGATGCGGCGCAGCTCGTCCCTGCCGAGCGCGCCGAACACCAGCCGCTCGTCGATGCGATTCCACAGCTCGGGGGGCAGCGCCCGCCGCGCCTCGCCGAGCGCCGCCGACGCCCCGCCCTCGTCGGCATCGTCCGAGCCGAAGCCCACCCGGGCCCGCGTCCGCCCGAAGGCCTCGGCGCCCAGGTTCGAGGTGAGCACCACCACGGTGCTGGAGAAGTCGACCTGCCGGCCCTTGCCGTCGGTCAGACGCCCTTCCTCGAGGAGCTGGAGGAGCAGCATCAGCACGTCGCGGTGGGCCTTCTCCACTTCGTCCAGGAGCACCACCGCGCTCGGACGACGCCGCACCGCCTCGGTCAGCTGTCCGCCGTCCTGGTAGCCCACGTACCCCGCCGGGGCGCCGATGAGCCGGGACGTCGCGTGCGACTCGGAGAGCTCGCTCATGTCCAGGCGGATGAGGGCGTCGCGGGTGCCGAAGAGGACGTCGGCCAGCGCCCGGGCCAGCTCGGTCTTTCCCACCCCGGTGGGCCCGAGGAAGAGGAAGCTTCCCAGCGGCCGGCGACTGGCGAAGCCCGCGTAGTTGCGCCGGAGGACCCTCGCCACCCGCTCCACCGCCGCGGCATGGCCCACCACCCGGGCGCCCAGCTCCTCCTCGAGGCGGAGCAGGCGGGCCGCGTCCCCGGTCAGGAGCCGCTCCACCGGGAGCCCGGCGATGCGCGCCACCACCTCGGCGACATCGCGCACCTCCACCCGATCCCGCTCGGCCCGCGCCACGCGAGAGCCCGCGAGGTCGAGCAGGGACACCGCCTTGTCCGGGTTCTGGCGATCGGTCACGTACCGGGCGGCCAGCGACGCCGCCGCCTCGACCGCCGCCCGGGCGTAGCGGACCCCGTGGTGCTCCTCGTAGCGGGCCAGCAGCCCGGAGAGGATCTCCACCGTCTCTGCCACCGTCGGCTCACGCACCACCACCGCGGTGAATCTCCGCTCCAGCGCCGGATCGGCCTGGATGAAGCGGCGGAACTCGTCGTGGGTGGTGGCCCCGATGCAGGGGAACTCACCCCGGGCCAGCGCGCCCTTGAGCTCGTTGGCCGCGTCCTGGGCGCCCTCGCCGGTGGACCCGGCCCCGACCAGGGTGTGGATCTCGTCGAGGAAGACCACCACCCGCCCGGCGGCGCGGCGCATCTCCTCCTTCAGCCCGTTGAGCCGCTCGGACAGAGAGCCCCGGAGCGACGTGCCGGCGAGGAGGTCCGCGGTCGACAGCTCCACGACCACCTTCTTCCCCAGATCGCCCGGGGCGGAGAGCAGCCGCTGGGCGACGCCCTCGACCACCGCCGTCTTGCCCACGCCGGGCTCGCCCACGAGGCACGGGTTGTTGGTGCGTCGCTTGCCGAGGACGTCGAGGACCTCCTCCATCTCCCGCGCCCGTCCGACCACCGGGTCCAGGTGGCCGTCCCGGGCCAGCGCGGTGAGGTTCCGACCGAGCTGGGCGAGCAGCGGAAAGGTGGCCGGGTCCAGCTCCCAGGGCAGGCCCTCGGTCGGGGTGATGACCCGGAGCAGGGGCGAGGGTGCCGCGGCAGGGCCCGGCAACGGCGTGGGAAGGGGAAGCGTCGCCAGCGCCTCGCCGTCCGAGTCCACCAGCGCCCGGGGTGAGGCCTCGGGCAACAGGGCGACGGTGGTCGCAGCCCGCGGGGGAACCGGCGCGGGACGGGCCGGCGAGCGGGCGTCGCGCGGTCCGAACTTCCGCGGCATCCGTCCGCTGAGGAAGTAGGAGAGGGCGGTGTTGCGCACCGCGGTGAGGTCCAGCCCGGTCCCGGCCAGCAGCTCGTGACCAGCGCATCGCAGCCGGGTGACAGCGATGAGGAGGTGCAGGCAGTCAGCCTCGCGCGAGCCGCAGGCCCGGGCGATCTCCCGCGCGCGCTCCCGGAGCTCGCGCAGGGTACCGTCCGGCTCCGTGGGCGCGGACTTCACCAGGGCCAGGAGCCTGTCCTCGTCCACTCCCCGCTCCTTGAGGAGCCTCTGCCCGGGGTTGTCGACGGTGAAGAGCGCCAGGACCGCGTGCGCCGTCGTGGGTTTCTGCGAGACGCTCAGGGCGATGTCATCCGCCTCCGAGAGCACCAGCGCCAAGTCGCTGCTGTCGACCATGCCCTCCCCGGACCGCCCGAGCGGAATGCGGTGGATCCTTGAACACCTACCCCCGGCTATGAGACCCGGCAAATAAACTGCTACAGCCCGGATACGCTCCGACCCAGAGGGGGTACGCCACTGTCGGAATCCCGGAGCAATCACCGCGGCAAGCCGCCGTAGAGCAGGGCAATTCCCGATGACCGCGCTCACCATTCCTCGAACGTTGACCGACCCCGGCGACGGTGTGGCCACCGCTGTGCAGGAGAGGCGCATCCTCTGGCCATTGCTGGCCTTGATGGCCGCGACGTCCTTCGCCGGCGCCGCGTTCGCCCTCCGCTGGGACCCGGCCCCGGGCATCCTCAAGAAGCTGGAGATGACGGGGCAGCTCAAGGGCATGCCCGAGGCCGAGCTGGTGGAGCAGATCACGACCGCCGGGCGGCTCAAGCTCGTCACCGGCATCGCCAGCGGCATCTTCGTGACCCCGCTCGTGGTGCTGGGGATCGCGGTGGTTCTCGCGGTCGTCGCCTGGCTCCTGGGAAGGAAGGCCCCGTTCCCTGCACTGTTCAGCGCGTCGGCAGTGGGGATGCTCCCCATCGCCCTGCAGCGCGTGCTCTGGGGCGCCGTGGCCCTGTGGCAGCTCGGCATCACCGAGGAGCGCGCTCGAGATCTCCTGCCGTCGTCGGTGGGAGCCTGGGTCCACTTCGGGGGCCCCAAGCTGTCCGGTCTCCTCCACTCCCTCGACCTCTTCCACCTCTGGGCCGCGCTGCTGATCGGCATCGGGTTCGCGGCGGCCACCGGCATGCGCCGGCGCTCGGGTCTCTTCGTGGGTCTCGTCCTGTTCCTCGCCTACGTCGGCGTCTTCGGCGCCGGGATCTCGAGCATGGCCGGGGGAGGCCCAGGCCGCGGACCGGGTCCGGGTCCGGGAGGTGGCGCGTGAACGCGCTCCTCCTCTCCGCCGTCCTCGCCGCCACGCCCATCACCCTCCAGCAGGTCCGCGAGGAGTCCCGGAACAATCTCCAGGCGCTCCTCAGCGAGCTCGACCGGGTACGGGCCAGCGAGCAGAAGCGGTTCGCCACCGGGGCGCTCCTTCCGCAGGTCCAGCTCCAGGCCCAGGCCGGTCGGACCATCCAGCAGGAGTACCGGGACCTGGCCACGGTCGTGGTCCAGGACGCCAGCGGAAACCCCGTCCTGGGTCCCAACGGAGAAATCCAGTACCGGCAGCAGGTGACGGACCAGCCGCACTACGCGGCCAACCGGTTCCAGCTCGGCGCCACCCTGACCCAGGTTCTCTTCGACCTGAACAAGTTCCAGCTGCTCGCGCAGTCCGGCCACCTGGAAGCAGCCGCTCGCGGCACGGCCGCCGAGCAGATGCTCGCCTCGGAGTACGAGGCGGTGCGCCGCTTCTACGCCCTGTGGACGGCGCAGAAGCAGCTCCTCGTCTTGCAGGCGACGGCGGACCGGAGCAAGGAGTTCGCCGACCGCGCGCAGGCCCTGTTCGAGGCCGGCCGCGGCACGAAGGGAGATGCCCTGGCCGCCGTGGTGAACCTCGGGACAGACCGCATCAACGTGGAGAAGCAGCGGGCCGTCGTCTCGCAGGCGCAGATCGACCTCGCCTCGTGGCTCGGGCGGTCCGAAGGCCAGGAGCTCGACGCGGTGGACCCCGCGCTCCCGGACAAGCCTCCCCCGCCTCCGGTCACGCTGGAGCAGGGCCTGGACCTCGCCCGGACGAATCGCCCGGTGCTGGTCCAGTGGGGCGCGCAGGTGAAGGCGGCCAAGTCCTTCGAGACTGCGCAGGCGGCCGGCTGGGCGCCGCGGATCAACTTCCAGCTGCAGTGGCTCCGCGCCGGCCCCGAGGCCGACACGGTGTACACCGACTTCGGGAAGCAGAGCGCGGTCAACGGCGCCATCACCCTCAACTGGGACCTCTTCAACGGCTTTCAGACCGACGCGCAGACGAAGCAGGCCCGCGCGCAGCTCGCCCAGGCGAAGCTCAACCTCTCGCAGAACGAGCGCGACGTGGAGGGCCAGGTGAAGGTGGCGCTGGACTCGCTCGGGGCGCAGCTGCGAGCGCTCGAGGTCGCGCAGTCGAACCGGGTCACCGCCACTCAGAACCTCGAGTACGCACAGGAGCGGTTCAAGGCCGGCGCCTCCTCGACCCTCGAGGTGCGTGATGCGCAGCTGAAGCTGGCGCAGGCTTTTCAGACGCTCATCCAGACCCGGTCGGACGCCGAGGTGGCGCGCGCCGGGCTGGAGAAGGCGATGGGCACCCTCGGCAACGGAGCGACGCCATGACGTGGTGGAAGGGGTTGATCGCGGGAGTGCTTCTGCTGGCGGTGGTGGGAATCACCGTGGCGGGGTTGAGGGACCGTCCGCCTCCGGCCACCGAGGTCCAGGTGGCCAAGGTGCGCAAGGGAACCATCAGCCGGGTCATCATCGGCGCGGGCAAGGTGGAGGCCTCCACCACGGTGAAGATCTCCTCCAACCTGTCGGGCGACCTGGTGGAGCGGCCGGTCGAGCTCGGGGACAAGGTGAAGAAGGGCCAGGTCCTGGGCCGCATCGATCCTCGGCCCTTCGTCGCCGGGGCGAAGCAGGCGCAGGCCTCGATGAGCGCTGCAAGGGCCGACGCCGCCAACGCCCAGGTGGATGTGGACCGGACCAGGCTCGAGCTGGAACGCGTGGAGGGCCTCGCCAAGCGCGGGATGAGCTCCGGAGCCGAGCTGGACAAGGCGAAGGCGGATTACAACGGCGCGGTGGCCCGTCTGGGCGCGGCGCAGCAGCGCTTCCAGGGTCAGGTCGCCGCGCTGGAGCAGGCCCAGACCAACCTCTCTCGCACCACGCTCGGCTCGCCCATCGAGGGCACGGTCATCGAGCTCACCCGGGAGATCGGCGAGCGAGTCCGTGGCTCCGACTTCTCCGAGGACACGGTGATGACCGTCGCCGCGCTGAACAGCATGGAGGTCAAGATCGAGGTCGGCGAGCACGAGGTGGTGCACCTCCGCAACGGCCAGCACGCCGAGCTCGCCGTGGACGCGCTCGAGGGTCAGAGCTTCGAGGGTCAGGTGGTGGAGATCGCGCAGAAGGCGACCATCAAGAATCCCGGCACCGAGTCGGAGGTCACCACCTTCCCGGTGAAGGTGGCGCTCGACAGCCGCCCGCCGGGAGTCCTCCCCGGGATGAGCTCGGAGGTGCGCATCACCGCCGAGACCCACGACGGCGCGATCATCGTCCCCATCCAGGCAGTCACGGTGCGGCCCGACAAGTCGCTGCCGGACTCGCAGCCGCCGGGCGAGACGTCGCTCGCGGCCAAGAAGCGGAGCGAGACCCTGGCGAAGATCGTCTTCGTGGTCGACGGGGACAACAAGGCGCGGGCGCGGCGGGTGCGCACCGGCATCGCCTCGGACACCGACCTCGAGGTGCTCGACGGGGTGAAGGATGGCGAGCGGGTGGTTGAGGGTCCGTTCCGCACCGTCAGCAAGGAGCTCAAGGACGGCGACCCCCTCAAGGAGAACGCGCCCAAGGGCGGTCCCAAGGGCGCGGAGCCCCCGGGCACCAAGACCGCCGTCCGCGGGTAGTCACATGCTCATCAAGCTCGAGGACATCCGCCGCTACTACACCGTCGGCACCGAGGTGGTGCACGCGCTGAACGGCGTCTCCTTCGAGGTCTCCAAGGGCGAGTGGGTGGCCATCATCGGTCAGTCGGGCTCGGGCAAGAGCACCCTGATGAACGTGATTGGCTGTCTCGACACCCCGACCGCCGGGCGGTACTGGCTCAACGGCCACGACGTGAGCGGCATGTCCGACAACGAGCTCGCGGACATCCGCAACCGGGAGATCGGGTTCATCTTCCAGACCTTCCAGCTGCTGCCTCGCGAGACCGCCCTCGGGAATGTGGAGCTGCCGCTCATCTACCGGGGCCTGCGGGCGAAGGAACGCCGCGAGCGCGCCCGCCACGCCCTGGATCAGGTGGGCCTCTCCAACCGGGTGACCCACCGCCCCAACGAGCTCTCCGGCGGCCAGCGGCAGCGGGTGGCCATCGCCCGGGCGCTGGTGACCGAGCCGTCGCTCCTGCTCGCCGACGAGCCCACCGGCAACCTCGACTCCGCCACCGGCCTGGAGATCATCGGCCTGTTCGAGCAGCTGCACCGGCAGGGCCACACCATCTGCCTGGTGACCCACGAGCCCACCCTGGCCGCTCGCTGCCCACGGGCGATCCGGATCAGCGATGGGCTCATCGTCAAAGACGGACCGGGCCCGCAGGTCGCGCTGGAGAACCGGCCCGAGAGGGCGCGCGCCGCGGCCACGTGAGCCTCCGGGTCGATCTGCTCGAGGGCGGGCGAATCGCCCTGCGCAGCCTCGGAGTCAACCGGCTCCGGACCCTGCTCACCCTCACCGCGGTGGGCATCGGGGTGGCCACGCTGCTGGCCATCGTGGGCATCATCCAGGGCCTGAACGGCGCCTTCGCCCGGCAGCTGGCCTCGCTGGGGACCGCCACGCTCAACATCTCGCGCCGGCCCTACGTGGTGACCGGCGACTGGTGGCGGTACCGGAACCGGAAGCAGCTCACGCTCGCCCAGATGCAGGTCCTCGCCCAGCAGTCGCAGCTTGCCACCGCCGTGGTCCCCGAGGTGAACGAGGACGGCCGGGAGCTCACGGCGCTGGACCAGAGCGTCAGCGCGGTGGACCTGATCGGGACGCTGGCCGACTTCCAGAAGATCTGGGGCTACGAGGTCCCTGCCGGGCGGTTCCTGACCGACGCCGACAGCGACGCCGAGCGCCAGGTGATGGTGCTCGGCGCGGACGTCGCCGAGCAGCTCTTCCCCGGGCGAAGCCCGCTCGGCCAGTCGGTGCGGCTGGACAACCGGCCGTACCGGGTCATCGGTGTGCTGGCCAAGAAGGGGCAGATCCTCGGCCAGAGCATGGACCTGGTGGCCCTCATCCCGTTCAACACCTTCCTCGCGATCTACGGGAAGCGCGACTTCCAGATCGACGTCGCGGTGGACGACCCCCAGTTGCTCGACCGGCTGGAAGACGAGGTCACCGGCATCATGCGCCGGGTCCGGAGCGTCTCCCCGGGTGCGCCGGACGACTTCAGCGTCAACCGCACCGAGCAGCTCGCCGACACCTACCGCCAGCTCACCGGGGCGCTGTACGGAGTCGCGGTCGGCGTCGGGCTGATCACGCTCCTGGTGGGCGGCATCGGCATCATGAACATCATGCTGGTGAGCGTGCGCGAGCGGACGCGGGAGATCGGCATCCGGCGGGCGCTCGGGGCGCGACGGAGCACCATCGTGGTGCAGTTCCTGCTCGAGGCGTCGCTGGTCTCCGCCGTGGGGGGAGCCATCGGGACCGCGCTGGGGCTCGGGGCGGCGAAGGTGGTCTCGCTGGTCACGAGCCTCGCCGCGGCGGTGCAGCCCCTGACCGTGCTCGGGGGGATCCTGTTCGCTGCGGCGGTGGGGCTGATCTTCGGCATCTGGCCTGCAGCGCGGGCGGCCCAGCTCGATCCGGTGGAGGCACTCCGGTACGAATGAAGGCCCCCCGGTTCATCGCCCTGTGGGACAACGCCCGGCTCGCGGTCGGCACCCTGGCCGCGAACCCGCTGCGTTCCCTGCTCACGCTCCTCGGCGTGGTCATCGGGGTCACCACGGTGGTCACGATGATGGCCCTGGTGGAAGGGCTCCGGACCAAGGTGACCACCGATCTCTCCAACCTCGGCGCGAACGTGTTCACCGTCTCCAAGTGGCCAGGGGGAATCAACCTCGGCCGCATGGACTGGAGGCGGTTCCAGCGGCGACCAAACCTCGGCCTGGAGGATCTCCGCGCCGTCCGCGAGGGATGCCCCTCGGTGACGACTGCCTCGGCCATGACCTGGCTGGGTCCGAACAAGATCTCCAGCGCCGTCGCGGAGACCCAGCCCAACGTCATCGTCCAGGGAGCCACCGCGGAGTGGATCGAGACCAGCGGCCGCGCGGTCTCCGCCGGTCGCTTCTTCTCCGCCAGCGAGGTCCAGGCGGCCCGGGCGGTGACCGTGGTCGGGCTCGATGTCGCGGACCGGCTCTTTCCCGGCCAGGACCCGCTCGGCAAGGAGCTCCGCATCCGCGGCCGCATCTTCCAGGTGGTGGGCATCCTCGAGAAGCGCGGGAAGATCTTCGGCCTCTTCAGCGCGGACAACATGCTGATCCTGCCGCTGCCGAACGCGCTGGACATCTACGGTCGGAACCGGAGCCTTCGGATCAACATCCAGGCTGCCGATCCGAGCCAGCTCCAGCGGGCTCAGGACGAGGTGGTTGCGCTGCTCCGGATGCGCCGCAACGTGAAGCCCGGGGCAGTGAACAACTTCGAGGTGGACACCAACGAGTCCATGACCCGGACCTTCAACAACCTGAGCAACGTCATCACCGCGGCCAGCTTCGGGATCTGCCTGCTGTCCCTGGTGGTGGGCGGCATCGGCATCCTGAACATCATGCTGGTGAGCGTGACCGAGCGGACGCGCGAGATCGGCATCCGCAAGGCGCTGGGCGCCAAGCGACGGCGCATCCTCGGGCAGTTCGCGCTGGAGGCGGTCACGCTGTCGCTCTTCGGCGGTGTGCTCGGGCTCGTGCTGGGACTGTCCCTGACCGCGCTCGGCCGCTGGGCCTTCGGCTTCCCGATGACCGTTCCGCCCTGGGCGATCGCCCTGGCGCTGGCGATGAGCAGCGGGGTGGGGCTGGTGTTCGGCATCTACCCGGCGGCTCGCGCGGCCCAGCTGGACCCGGTCGAGGCGATGCGCAGCGAGTAGGCTGCGGCGACCGTGGACGCACGCGCGCTGCCCTTCCTCGGGCTCGGTCTCTCCAGCAACCTCGACCCGGCCGTCGAGCCCAACCCCTGGGCGCTGCACGAGGCCGAGCCGTCGCTCTTCGACCTCGTCGAGTACAGCGCGCCACTCGCGTTCGAGGAGGCCGAGCAGCAGGCGGGCCTCTTCTCCGAGCTCCTGGCCGCCCGGACGCGGCTGCCGGCGCTCTTCCACCCGGTGCACCTCAACCTGGCCGGGCCCGAGCTCGAGCCGCCCGAACGGCTGGCCGCGCTCGAGGCGCACGCCCGCGCCGTGGGCTCGCCCTGGGTGGGGAACGATGTGGCCTGGTGGCACGTGCTAGGGCAGGCGCTCCCCGGCTACCTCTACCTTCCGCCGCCGTTCAGCCCGGCGGGACTGGACGTTGCGGCCGCGCACGCCCTTCATGTGGCGTCGGCGCTCGGCGTGCCGCTGGCGCTGGAGAACCCGGTGGTGGTGCGGCGGGACGGACCGCTGCACGTCCTGGACTTCATGGGCCGACTGCATGAACGCACCGGGTGCCCGCTCGTGCTCGACGTGGGGCACCTGGTCGCGGCGCAGCTGGCCTCGCGGCTTCCGCTCGAGACGGGGCTCGACGGGTTTCCCTTCGAGGCGGTGATCGAGGTCCACGTCGCCGGCTCCGTCATCACCCGGACGCCGGACGGCCGCGGGGTCTACATGGACGACCACGGCCAACCGCTTCGCAGCGAGGTCCTGGCACTGCTGGCCGAGGTGCTGCCCCGGTGCCGCGCGCTGCGGGCGCTGGTGTTCGAGGGCGACGGACACCCGGCGAGCGCCGCCCGCCGCACGCTGGCGACGCTGCGGGCGATGCTCGAGCCCGTCGCCGAGCGCGCGGCCATCGAGCTGCCGCCTCCGCGGAGTCCCGTCCCGGCGCTCCCGGCGTACGCCGGGGATCTGTCCTGGCGCCGATTCGACGAGGTGCACGGGCGCGTGCCGTCGACCGAGGACCCGATCGGGGTCCGCGCCGAGCACGGGCTGAGGCTCGCGGTGACCCTGGAGGCGCTCGATGCGCGCTGGCCGCTGTCGCGTCCGCTGCTGGCTCCCTCCCGTCCGGCACTGGAGCGATTCCTCGGCTCGGAGCCGTTCCGCAATGCCTTCGCCGCCGGACAGCCGCTCGACACCGCATGGGCGAGCTGGGCGCGAGGCGAGGTGCGCAGGTCCGGAGCCCCGGAGCTGGCCACGGCGCTCGCCTTCGATACCTGGGCACACGGTCTGGCGCGCGCTCCCGGGGGGAAGAGCGGCGTCTTCGCCGCGGACCTGGGCGAGGCGCTCTTCGCCGCGCACGCGCTCCGCCGGCACCTCGCCGCGCGCGCGCTGGGCGAGGGGGTGGTGCCGGAGGGTGCTCTGGAGGGGCTGGCGCAGGCGGTCCGCCGTGCTCCCACACGTCCCTGGCGAGTCCACGCGCAGTGGAGGCGTGGGCGGTTGGAGGTGGGAGAGCGTGGGCTGGACCCGCCCGGGTCACCGGGGGAGACTTCCGGTCCGACATGAACCGCAACCTGGCCATCGTCCTCCTGGTGGTGATCGTCGGCTTCAGCGCGGCTGGACTCGTGGGGTACAGCCGGGCATCCGAAGCGCAGGCCCATTCGGCCAAGGAGATCGCCGCGCTCCGTCTCCGCACCGAGGCGCTTGAGCGCGCGGGGTGGATCCGGAGCAACCCGGATGCCGACGGGTACAAGAACGACATCAAGGGGTACCTGCGCTGGTACTTCGAGCAGGTCTCGGCGCAGCACGCGAAGTTCGGCGGCAATCCCGCCTACGACGACTACCTGAAGGACATGGACCGCAAGGCGAAGGCGGCGGCCGAGATCGAGCTGCCGCAGCTCCCGGACGGCCGCCCGCGGGGTCCGTTGGCCAATCCGGTCAACCGCAAGGCGTTCTGGGAGTGGGAGAAGGCGATGTTCGACCGGATGCGGACCGGCAAGTACTCCCCGGTGCTGACCGGCACGGACAAGGGGCTCCGCCTCGACGTCGTCTCGACCGACGTGGTGATGGCTGGCAACAAGCCGAGGATCCGCTTTCCGCTCGTCCTCTGGGGCGCGCAGCGCGAGACCCGCGAGGACGAGCGCACCGGCGTCAAGCGCGTGCTGACCTGGGCCGAGTTCGCCACGACCTTCCGGCTCCTGGACGACAAGGGGAAGCTCTACGGCGAGATGAGCACCGGCAACCCCGGGATGCGGAACGACTACCCGGAGCGCCTGATCGCCGAGTTCCCGCCGCAGACCGTGCTCGGCCAGTACGAGCTCGATCCGGTGCCGGCGAACGTGAGCCAGATGGAGATACTGGTCGCGGTGCGCTCGCACGCGCCGACCGGCGGGGACATCAATGCCCAGTACAGCTGGAAGGTGCCGGTGCCGGACGACTGGAAGCTCAAGGCGGGCGAGACCTGGGAAGGCGCCACGGTGACCACGCGGAGCGAGGAGGAGATCGACCCCGCCGTGGCCGCCCGCAAGGCACAGCAGAAGTAGGAACCGTCAGAGCCGCGGCCCAACGTTCGAGCCCGGGAACGGCCGCCGTGACTCACACGACGGCGAAGTGGCTGGCCAGACGGTGGATGGCCAGATCCCCCGACTCGTCGAGCAGCGCCACGTCGAGCCGCTGACTCACCGCCATGGCGCGCACGCCGCGTCCGGCGGGCAGCTCGGCCAGCACGCGCCCCTGGCGCACGTCCATCGCGCGGACCACCGGGCCGGCGGCGAGCACCACCCCGTGCTCGAGCGCAGGCGGCACCGCGGACGGACCGACGCCGGCCGCGCCCGTCCGCCAGACCGGCTTCCCGTCACGCCGGACCCGCACCGCCGCGCCGCTCGTGCCCACCACCACCAGCTCCACGCCCGCGCGGAGCAGGCCCGCCGGTCGCTCCGGCACCGGCACCGCGCGCTGCCAGAGCACCCGGCCCCGGACGTCGAGGCAAGCGAGGGTGGGGCGATCCTCGTGCAGCCCGGCGATCCACGCGCGGGCGCCGCCGGCGGTGGGGGGAGCAGCCTTCCGGAATGGAAGCTCGGTGAGCCAGCGCACCTCGCCCAGCACCGGGTCCAGCGCGAGCAGCGCGGAGCGGTCCTCGCGCCCCAGCGGGACCAGCACCACCGGTCCCCACGCCAGGGCCGGGCCGGCGAAGGGCAGGGGGGCGGCCACGCGGAACCGCACGGTGCCGTCGTGGAGGTCGAGCCCGGTGAGGACGCCCGACTCCGAGGCAGCGAGGATGGTCACTCCCGAGAGCGCGATGTGAAGCCGTCGTGTCCGGGGCGGCAGGAAGGACCACCGCTCTCGACCGGTGAGCGCGTCCACCGCCCGCACGCCCCGCCGCTCGACGCCGAAGACCACCATATTTTCGGCGGAGATGGCCACCGGGTCGAGCGCCGCGCCATCGTGCGGCTGGAACCAGCGCGGGTCGGGGTCCTGCGGGCCGTAACCGTAGAGCCGGCTGCGCGTGGCGGCGATCGCCCGGCCGTCGGGAGCGGCGGTGCCTCCCCGCGGGGTGGGCCGGTGCAGACGCAGCTTTCCATCCCAGCCGACGATGTCCATTCCGCGGTCGGAGATGAGGATGACGCTCGCCTCGGTCGTGACCAGCGCGGCAGGGCCGGGCCCGGCGAGCCCGGGAGCGTGCGCCACCGGAAGGAAGCGCAGGCGACGGATGCTGCCCTCGCGGCGCAGCGGTCGGACCGCCCGGGCGGCGCGAGCGGTCCTTCGCCGCTTCACCGGCGCGCGCTCTCTCCTCTCTCGCGTCGGCGGCCGGAGGAGCGCCAGCCCGGCCTCGGAACGCGCGACGAGCTCCTCCAGGTGCGGATTCCTCCGCTGTCCCGGCACTGCCCAGCGCACCGCGCGCGCGGCCGAGGCACCGAGGGAGAGCAGCGCACGGGCCACGTCCTCGGCGGTCCAGGGAAGCGTTTCCTTGCCGAGCGTCCACGCCGCGCTCTGCAGTGACACCCGGGAGGGCCCATCAGGCAGCTGGATCTCGATCGCCTCGACGCCCGTCCCCAGCGCGCGCTGGACCTCCTCGCCGCATCGAACGAGCTCCAGGACGTGGAGGATCACCGGGCCCTTGAGCTGCCAGCCGTTGGGTGCTCCGGAGATCCAGATGCGCCCGGAGCCGAGGAGCGCCCCCAGCGCGGCACCGTGTCCGCGCGGAGCCCGCTCGAGGAGGCTCGAGCCGTCGGTCAGCTGAAGCACCAGCGCACGTCCGGCGGCGCCGAGCCGGAGCCCGAGCGGGGCCAGCGGACGCGGGGGTGCGAGGCGCGATGGATGCCGGAGCGCACGGACTCGCTCGCGGACCGCGCGCCGGCTCGCGGCGGGGACAGGAGCCTCCTCGAGGTCACTGAGGAACTGCTCGCCCATCCGGATGACGGCCTCGCACCACTCGGACCAATCGAGCCGCACACGGCGCACGAGGCGCGCGGGGCGAGCCAGCGACGCGATGCGCAAGGCGCAGCCGTCCTCGGTGTTCTCGAGGCAGAGGACGAGCCCCGACTCGACGAGGGAGACGTCGGCCATCGCCGTGCCACGGGCGAGGGCGGCGGTGCATCCGAGGAGGGCCTCGACCAGCGGAAGGAGCGGCTCGTCCTCGGCGCCGTCGACCAGCGCGACTCCGTCCAGCTCCAGAGACACCGAATCGTGCGGGGCGGTGCCACGCTCGCGGGTCCAGCGTCGGCCGATCCGGATGCGGAGCATGCGAGAGTGGGGGTGCTTTGCACGGGCGGTGACGCCCTGCAAGCGCAAGTCCCGCAGAGGGCGCATGGCAGAGCAATCGAACGTCACTGAGCTGCTCGTTCTGCGGGAAGTCTCAGCACGAAGTTCGAAAGCTGATCGCGGGCCGACGGTTTACATCTGCGACGAGTGCCTCGGGCTCTGCAACGACGTCATTGCCGAGGAGATCGAGCGGGAAACCGACGAGGCGCCGGAAACCATACGCCTCCGGATCGGGCCTGCTCGCGCACACTCTCGCCAAGCTCACGCTGACCGAGGAGCTTGCGCACGCACTGCGCAACGCACTGGAACGCTCGCTTGCTCCCGAGCGGCTGATCGCGTTCGACCGACTCCTGGGTCTGCTGTCGGGGTTTCGAGAGACCCTGATACTGAACGCCGGGAACGCGGACACGGGGCGGCGGGCTGGAGCATCCGATCAGCCTCCGGTTGATTGACCCAGGCGGAGGGTCCCGCTACCTTCCCGCGCTCACATGACTTTCTACGAGGCCGCGCTCCGGGTCCTGGAGGCCGCTGGCCAGCCGCTCACTTCGGTCGAGATCACCGAGCGGTCGATCGCCCAGGGCCTTCTCAGCCACGTCGGGAAGACGCCGGAACAGACGATGCTCTCGCGTCTCGCGGCGATGGCCCGTCGCGCCCGCGATCGCCGCGTCACGGTCACCGCCCCCGACACCTTCGCCCTCACCGAATGGGGGCATCCCGAGGACGCCGCCGCCCTGGAGGCGATGTCCGCACCCTACGAGCACCCCGAAGAGGGGCTCCCTCCGCTCCGCCCCGTCGAGCGCCACCCCGAGCCGCGAAACGAGAACGTCCGCGGCATCGGCCGGCAGGAGCGACGGCGCCGCGCCGAGGAGGAGGAGCGGGGGAAGAAGCGCCGCTACCCTCCGGTCCCCGAGGTCGCGTTCGAGCTGCTGGGGGAGGCCGACTCCCCGCTCGCCCCTTCCGAGGTGCTCCGTCTCGCGCGCGAGCGGCAGCTCGCCTCGGACGAGCTCCAGCCCGAGGCGCTCCTCACCAGCCTCGCCGAGGAGAACCAGCGTCGCATCGACGCGGGCCGACGCCCCAACTTCGCGCTCGATCCCACCGGCGCGCTCATGCTCGAGCGGGACGATGCCCCCGTCGCCGAGGTGCAGTCCGCCTTCGCCAAGGCGCTCGATCTGCCGTTCGCCGATGGACACATCGCCCTCCGCCAGCCGCCGCCCTCCGCTCCCGAGGCGCTGGCCGATGACGGGCTGGTCCATGCGGCCAAGAGCGCGGTCAAGGAGGCGCGCCGGGCGACGGCCCGCGCGCTCCGCTCGCACCTGGCCTCGCTCGAGCAGGGCACCCTGGAGAAGGCGTGCGTGAAGATGCTGCACGGGCTCCACTTCCGGGAGATCAAGGTCGCCAAGCGGAGCAACCACGGGCCGATGCTCACGGCCCGGCGCAAGGACGGAAGCCTCGAGCTTCGCTGGACGATCCGGATCCACAAGGGCAACGGTCCGGTCGACCGCCGCGTGGTCCAGGACTGCCGCAAGGACGTTCAGCATCAATCCGCGCACGTCGCGCTGCTCATCGCCACAGGCGACCTCCGGAGCGACGCGCGGTCGGAAGCGCTCAACGGCGCGCCGGTCCACGTCTGGGCCGGGGAAGGGCTCGCGGAGAAGTTCCTCGAGTCGCATTGCGGAGTCCGCGTGGTCTCCCTCGAGCTGTTCGAGCTGGACCGCGCCTTCTTCGACGAGGCTGCCCGCGGCGCCGAGGAATCGCGCCGTCGCCGCGAGGAGCGCCACCGCGAACGGGAGGAGCGCACCGAACGCGTGGAGCCGATCGAGCCGGCCGAGCCCGTCGAGGCATCCTCCGACGAGGACGAGGGGGAGGACGAGGGCGACGAGGAGGGTCCGGAGGAGTCGGGGCCGGAGGCTGCCGCCGCCGGAGCCGGAGCCGAGGGAGCGGCGGCGGGTGCGGGCGAGGCCGGAGCCGGGGAGCGTCGCCGTCGCCGTCGTCGCCGCCGGGGCCGGCGTGGCCGCGGCCGTGAGGGCACCCCCGGGGCTCCGGGAAGCGACCCCGCCGCCGGGAGCCAGTCATCGGGAACGCCCCCGGCTGGTCAGGACACCGGGGGTTCGGCGCCCGAGGCCGCGGGATCCCCTTCCGAGCCATCCTCGGGTGGCGGACAGTCCCCCACGCCAGAGCAGGGGTAGACCGCACAGCAGCAGCCGAGGGCGCAGCCGGAGGCGGGGTCCCCTTGTTACACTCCCGCCTTGTGCTGAGGACCGCGTCCGTCGCTGCCGGGCTGCTCCTGCTGGCCGGGTGCAAGCCACCCCCGCATCCGGTCGAGCGGGTCGACGTGGTGGCGGCTTCCCTGGCCGAGGCACAGCTGCTGGCCCTCACCGCATCGCAGCTGCAGAGCGAGCTCTCGACGCGGCTCGTGCCCGACCGGGGCTTCAGGCTGCTCGACCCGCGGAGCCGCAGTGAGTCAGGAGCGGTGCGCCTCACCCTGGAGGTCGACGCGGTCCAGGAGCAGCTCAGCGCCTCGGCCCTCCCCGCGACGGAGGAGGTGACCGCCTCGCTCGGCATCCGCCGGAGCACCGACGAGGGCGTCGAGCGAATCGCGCTTCAGGCCACCCGGAGCCAGGCGGTGGAGGGCGACCCGCTCGAGGGTCGCCAGGAGGCTGCCCGCCGGGCGCTGGACCAGGTGCTGGACCGGCTCGTGAAGGAGGCCCGGGTTCACCTCGACGCACGGAAGCGCGACGATGCGCGCCTGGTGAAGGACCTCCGGGCGGCCGACCCGCTCGTCCGAGACGCGGCGGCGGCGGCGCTGGTGTCGCGGGGCAACCGGGCTGCCATTCCCGCTCTGGTCGAGCGGCTCCGCGGCGACGACCCGCTCGAGGTTCGCCGCGCCATCGGCGGCCTGGTCGAGCTGCAGGCACGCGAGGCGGTCCCCGAGCTCATCGAGATCAGCCGCGGCAAGGACCCGGGGTTCCTGCGCGAGCTGGTCTATGCGCTGGGAGCCATCGGCGGGGAAGAGGCGCAGGCTTACCTGTACACGATGTCCCAGGGGCACGATCAGCCCGCGGTGCGCGACGCGGCCCGTCAGGCGCTCGAGGAGATGGAGCGCCATGGCCAGAAGGGTGGCCCGCCCGGGCCCTCCCGGAACGCCAGCCTCGCTCCCGGGGGAAATCCCCGGTGACCTTCCGTCACTGGGTGGTGCTGGCAGCCGGGGTGATGGGATGTGCGCACGAGGCGTCGGCGCCGCCTCCAGCGTCCGCTCCGGGGCCCGCGAGCGCCGGAAAGATTCCGGACTCTGCCCGCTACCTTCCCCTCGCGGTGGGGAACCACTGGACCTACGACGCGACCCTCCTCCGTGAGCGGTCCACCCGTCGCGTGGCGGTGATCGCCTTCCGCGACGGCAGCTACGTGGACAACGATGGGCGCATCCTGCGCGTGGACCGCGAGGGCGTTCGCGACCAGGTGCGTTACCTCCTGCACGAGCCGGTGGCCGCCGGCGCGACCTGGACCAGCGTGGTGGCCCCGGGGTCAGCCGAGCACTACCGGATCCTCTCCGTCCGCTCCCCGTGCGAGGTACCGGCGGGCAAGTTCCCCGACTGCGTCGAGGTGGAGAGTCGGACCATCGCCGACCCCAGCACGCCGGGCCGGCTCCTGGTCAACCGGATGACCTTCGCCGCAGGCGTGGGCATCGTCCGGGTCCGGACGGCGCTGGAGGAGGGCGCGAAGAGCGCTCCCCAGGCAGAGCTCGTCCTGACCTCGTTCGAGGTCGCGACCCCCCCGCCGCTTCCGCTGCGCTGAGCATGGACGCTGGCCCCCCTGGTGCGCCGGGCTGGGCCTGGACGCCGGCTGAACCCCTCCCCGGGGGCGGGCCGGGCCGGGACGTGGCACCGGGATGCTAGTCTTTCGGCAACTCTCGCCCCGACCCGATGGTGCCCCTCGATCGCCAAGACGCGACCAACGCCCAGCTCGTGCTGGAGCTGTTGCTCGAGTCGGGCACGGACTTCGCGTCGGGGGAGGCGCTCTCCGGCAAGCTCGGGCTGTCGCGCACCGCGGTGTGGAAGGTGGTGAACGCGCTCCGTGACCGGGGCTACGCCATCGAGGCCGTCCCCTCGCGCGGGTACCGCCTGGTCCGGGTGCCGGACCGGCTGACCGGGCTGGAGATCAGTCCGTTGCTGGAGACCCACGACCTCGGACGCGCCGTCCATGCCTTCGAGTCGATCGGGAGCACCAGCGAGCACGCCTTCCGTCTCGCCGCCGAGGGTGCCGAGCATGGCGAGCTCGTCGTGGCCGAGACCCAGACCGCGGGACGGGGCCGGCGCGGCCGCACCTGGGCCTCACCGCCCGGGAAGAACCTCTACGCCTCGCTGATCCTCCGCCCCGAGCTGCCCCCACAGCGAGCGCCCGAGCTCACGCTGCTCGCCGCCGTGGCGGTGGCCGAGACGCTCCGGGGCGAGGGGGTCAAGGCGACCATCAAGTGGCCCAACGACCTCCAATCCGGGGTGAAGAAGATCGCCGGAATCCTCACCGAGCTGTCCGCAGAAGCAGACCGGGTGCACTTCGTGGTGCTGGGCATCGGGGTGAACCTCAACGCCGCTTCCTCGGACTTCCCGCCCGAGGTCGCCGAGGTGGCGACGAGCGTGACCCGCGTGCTCGGCCGGCGGGTGAACCGCGCCGCGTTCCTCTCCCGGCTGCTCAGAAACCTCGAGCAGTGGCTGGACACCCACGAGCAGGAGGGCTTCGAGCCGATCCGGGAACGCTGGCGCGAGCTTTCGTCGACGCTCGGCCAGGAAGTGCTGGTGAAGGCGGAGCGTCGCGAGCTCCGCGGAGTGGCCGAGGACATCGACACCGACGGAGCGCTTCTCCTCCGCACCGACGACGGTGTGGAGCGGATTCTCGCCGGAGACGTGGAGCAGGTCAGGTCGCGCGTTCGCCCCTAGAGCGATGCTTGACTCCGACCCCCGACCGCTGACCTGTTAGGGCCGATGCTGCTCACGATCGACGTCGGGAACACCAACACCGTCCTGGGAGTCTTCGACGGGACGAAGCTCCTCGACCACTGGCGCCTTGGCACCGAGGCCCGCCGCACCTCCGACGAGTACGGGCTCTGGATCCGCCAGGTACTCCAGTGGGCCGGCATCTCCGCCGAGGGCATCAAGGCGGTGGCGGTCTCCAGCGTCGTGCCGCCGATGCAGTTCTCCCTGGAGCAGATGAGCAAGCGCTACTTCTCCGTCGCGCCGCTCTTCGTGGGCCCCGGGGTGAAGACCGGGATGCCCATCCTCTACGACAACCCCCGGGAGGTGGGCGCCGACCGGGTGGTGAACGCGGTGGCAGCGTACGAGAAGCACCACGGCGGGCTGATCGTCGTGGACTTCGGGACAGCGACCACCTTCGACGCCGTCAATCCGAAGGGCGAGTACCTCGGGGGGAGCATCTGTCCCGGAGTCACCATTTCCATGGAAGCGCTCTTCCAGAACGCGGCGAAGCTCCCGCGCGTCGAGTTCGCCCGTCCCCCCGCGGTGGTGGGGAAGAACACCGTCCACTCCATGCAATCCGGCCTCGTCTTCGGCTACGTCGGAATGGTGGACGGCATCTGTGAACGCATGACGCGTGAGCTGGGGTTCGCGGTCCGGGTGGTGGCCACCGGCGGCCTGGCGAGCCTCATCGCCGGCGAGTCCCGCTGCATCCAGGAGGTGGACGAGTTCCTCACCCTCGAGGGGCTGCGCATCATCCACGAGCGGAATCACGGCCATGCTTGAGCTCTCCCCGAACCTCCGGAAGCACGTGGATCCCGGCTCGCCCGTCCTCCTGCGGATGATGGCCGCCAAGGCCCTCGTCCCGCTGCCGCCGCCGGACATGATCACCGCCTTGTTCCTCCTCACCGCCGACGCGGACGAGAAGGTCCGGACCACCGCGGTGGAGTCGGCAGCCAAGCTCCCCGACCGCATCCTCAGCTCGGCCCTGCGCGACGAGGAGGTGGACCCGCCGGTGCTGGGCTGGTTCCTGGACCGGCTGGCCCGCCAGGACGTCTACGCCGAGATGCTGGTCCTCAATGCCTCCACCCCGGACGACGCCGTGGCGCGCGCCGCCGCCCACTGCGGCCTGCGAACGGCGGAGATCATCGCCCAGAACCAGCTGCGACTCCTCCGGCACGAGGACATCGTCCGCCAGCTGTGCCTGAACCCGCGCTGCGGCCCCGCCCTGATCGACGGGGTCTGTGACTTCTGCGTCCGCTCTGGCCTGCTGCTGGACGACGTGCCGCAGATGCGCGAGTCGCGGGTGCGCATCTTCGGCCCCGAGGCCGCAGACGCCCCGCCCGACCTGGGGCCCAGCGCGGACGAGGTCATTGCCGAGTACGGAGTTGGTGACGAGAACGCTCCGCCCCTGGAGGAAGGGAAGCGAGTCACCCTTGCTCAGCGGATCATGAAGATGAGCATCGCCGAGAAGATCAAGCTGGCCACCAAGGGGAACAAGGAGGCCCGGAGCTATCTCCTCCGCGACAGCAACAAGCTGGTCGCGGTGGCGGTCATCCGCAGCCCGAAGCTCACCGACGGCGAGGTGCTGGCGGTGGCCAACAATCGTGCTGCCCTCGATGACGTGCTACGCGTGGTCTACAGCAACCGGGAGTGGCTGAAGGACTACCGGGTGAAGGTGGCCCTCACCAAGAACCCGAAGGTCCCGCTCCCGGTGGCGATGAAGTTTCTCGCCCAGCTCCGCGAGTCCGAGGTGAAGGACCTGGCGAGGAACAAGAACGTGCCGTCCGGCGTGCAGCTGATGGCGCGGAAGATGCTGGACAAGAAGAACGCGCCCAAGAAGGAGCAGAAGTGAGGACGCAGGTCTCCGTCGAGTGCTGCGTCGAGTAGCAGCCCTGGCGCCTCAGGCGACGGCGGGCTCGTCGGTCTCTGGCTCGGCCTCGCCGGGGAGGGGCTCGAGCGTCGGAGTGGCCGATTCGGGCGTGGCGAGCGGCGCCTCGGCGAGCAGCTGACTCGCCACGGTCACCGCCTTCAGGGCCTTCTCCCGGGCGCGCTCCTCCGCCTTGAGACGTGAGTAGAGGCGGGTGACCCGCTCGCGGTTCTTCCGGGCCTCCTCCTCGAGCTCCGCCACCCGCGCATGGAGCGACTCCAGCTCCTCGGGGGTCGCGGTCGGCGGAGCGTTGTCCTGAAGGCGCAGCAGCTCGGCCTCGGCCACCTCCGCGCGCTCGCGCATGTCCTGGGCCTGGCGCTCGGCCCCCTCGGCGTGGGCGCGGTTGAGCTCGAGGTCCCGCTGCGCGGCCGCCAGCTGGTCCTCCAGCGCGCGCCGCGCCTCGTCCGCATCGGCCTTCCCTCCGCCCTGGAGCGCCTGCTCCAGGCGCCGCTTCTCCTGGACCAGCTGGTCGAGCCTCGTCTGGACAGCCTTCAGCTGCCCGTCGCGCCGGCCGAGCTCGGTCTGCAGCTCCAGCTCGCGCTGCTCGGCGTGGGCGTGCTGGTCCCGCAGGTCTCCCACCAGCTGCTCGGCGGCATGAAGCTCCGAGCGCAGGCGCAGAAGCTCGTCGGTCTCGCCCATCGCGCCGGCCGACTCGTCCGGGTAACCGTGGAGCTGCTCCTGCGCGGCCTGGACCTCGGCGGCGAAGGCCCGGGCCTGATCGTCCTCGACGGCGGTGAAATCGCCGGGGGAGAGCTCCGGTTGCGCGGACTCCTCGAACGACGGCGTGGCCGGAGCGAGGTGCTCGAGCTGCAGGGCGGTGGGGCCCTCATCGTCGGAGGTGAGCCCCGAGAAGTCGTCCTCGGCGCCGGCCATCGGCGGCTCCGGAGCCGGAGCGAGCGGTGCGGTTTCCAGCACCGGCGCGTCGTCGAACGCCGCGTCGATGAGGTCGAGGTCCGGGTCGCCGGTGACGGTGGCCTCCTCTTCCAGCACCAGAGGCGTCTCCTCGGAGGAGCCGGAGAGCCGGGCGACCGCGGACACCACCCGGGAGACGTCGAGGGGCTTGGGCAGGTACTCCTCCGCCCGGTTCTTCAGGCGGGCGTGCGCCTCGAAGCCCTCGGGGTTCCCCGTGATGATGACCGGGATCGACTTGAGCGCGTCGTCCTTCTTGAGCTTCCCGACGAGGAGATAGCCGTTCTGCCCTCCGGGCAGCTCCACCGACAGCACCAGGACGCCGGGCGGCCGGCGCCGCACGACGTCCATGACGCCACGTCCGTCGGTGGTCTCCTCCACGGTGTGCCCGCGTTGCTGGAGCGCCGAACGGAGACGGCTCGACAGGGTGGTGTCTCCTTCGACGATCAGGACATGGGTGGGCATCGACGGAGCCAAAAGGCTACGGCCACGCACCCACACTGGGCAAACTTAGTTCTGGAAGCCCGCGGGAATCAGCTCGAGCGTCGGGTTCCGGGGCGGGATGGGCAGCATCGGCCGCGGACGCGGCGGCTGCACCGGCTCAGGCGGCGGGGAGGGTGGGGCGGTCGGGTCGATCTCTCGAAGCGTGCGGCGCAGGTCCGCCTCGTCCATGTCCGAGACCAGCTCGTACACCAGACCACCCGAGCGCCAGCTGGCGATGCTGACGCCGCGCACGTTGCGCACGCCTACCTGGGGCCAGGCCGCGACCGACGGAATCTCGCGCTGGGGGTCCTCGACGACGAAGAGGCCCAGCCGGCGGTCCTGGCCGCGCGGCTGCGCCGGCAGCTGGTAGACCACGTAGGCGGCGTCGTGCTCGCGCAGGTTCGACAGGCGCGCCCCGGCGATGGTGGCGCCCGGGACGTGGGGCAGCGCGACCCGGGTGCTCATCTGGTCGCCGAACCAGCGCTCGACGTCGGCGCGGCTGGCGGTGGTGAGCTCGTAGGGCAGCCGCCGCTGGTAGCGCAGCGCGGCGTCCTCCAAAAGCTGTTCCCGGTGGCCGGGCCGCGAATCCAGGTAGAAGACGCCTGCCGCAGCGGCAGCGAGCGCCAGGCTGCCCCACCGGGCCCAGGACAGCATCTGGACGCGGCGGTTCTCGCGGCGAATGCCGGCCCGGAGCATGGCCCGGAGCGCCTCGGGGGCGGGTCCCCGGGTGCGGAGCTGGACACTGCGCCGCAGCGCGCCCTGGAAGGCCGCCTCGCGCGACAGCCGCCCGCGGCAACCGGCGCAGGCCGCCACGTGGCCCTCGAGGTGCCCGCGCTCCGCCTCGTCGAGCTCGCCGTCCAGGTATGGATAGATGAGCGGGTCGAGATCTGAGCAGGTCATGGGCGGCCCCGAGGGGCTCGGGCAAATGTCTAGCCCGGGAATCCCCGATCTGGCCAGCGGCCGACCTGGAAGGGCCCGTCAGCCCGTACGGCGGCGGCGGTACGCGCCCAGGTCGACCGGGGCCTCTGGGGCCTCGGGCGTTTCGGCGGGAACAACACCCTGACCGGCCGCGTAATCCCGAAGAGATTTCTGGAGCGCCTTCCGCCCGCGGAAAAGCCTGCTCATCACCGTCCCGACCGGGACGTCGAGGATCTCGGCGATCTCCTTGTAGGAGAACTCCTGCAGGTCCGCGAGGATGACCACCAGACGGAAGTCGATGGGGAGCCCGTCGATTGCCCGGAGCACGTCGTCCGACAGCAGACGGTCGAACATGTACTGCTCGGGGTTGGCTGCGTAGTCGCTCGCGTCACGGCTGATGAAGGCCTCGTGCACGGCCTCGCGCTCGGAGCCCTCGGTGACGTTCCGCTCCTTCACCTTGCGGCGATAGCGGTTGATGAACGTGTTGGTCAGGATCTTGAACAGCCAGGCCTTGATGTTGGTGCCGCGCTCGAACTTGTCGAAGAAGCGGTAGGCCCGCATGCAGGTGTCCTGCACGAGGTCCTCGGCATCGCGGTCGTTCTTCGTCAGCCGGAGGGCTGCGGAGTACAGCGGGTCCAGATGGGCCAGCACCAGCCCCTCGAACTCCTGCTTGGTGCGGTGATTGTGGCGAAAGTCCAAATCCGCTCCTCCCTGGGCACGCCCAACACCGACGGCCAGGCCAACGTTGCTCTGTAGATACGGGGCCAACGTCGGAATGCGTCACCGATTGCCGAAAAAGGTGACCCTCAGGCCGGGGAGCAGCCGGGCGGCCGAGCCGGGCTACCGTCGCGACAGGGCCTGCTCCAGCGGGACGTAGGGATGCCCCAGGTCCCGGGCGACGGCCTCGTAAGTGACCGATCCGCCATAGGTATTCACGCCACGGGCCAGGGCCTTGTCCTGCCGGATGGCCTCCACCAGGCCGAGGTCCGCGATGCGGCGGGCGTAAGGGCGGGTGACGTTGGTGAGGGCGAAGGTCGAGGTCTGGGGGACGGCCCCTGGCATGTTTGCCACGCAGTAGTGGACGACGCCGTGGACCAGGTAGGTCGGGTTGTCGTGGGTCGTCGGCCGGCAGGTCTCGATGCATCCGCCCTGGTCCACCGCGACGTCCACCACGACCGAGCCGGGCACCATCTCGCGGATGAGGTCCTCGCGGATGAGCTTCGGCGCCTTGCCGCCGGGGATGAGGACGCCCCCGATGACCAGATCCGCCTCGCGGACCGCGCGGGCGATGGTCTCCGAGTCCGAGGACAGCACCTCCACCCGCCCGAGGAACACGTCGTCGAGGTAGGCGAGCTGGCCCTGGTTGATGTCGAGGATGGTGACGTCGGCGCCCATCCCCACCGCCATCTTCGCCGCGTTGGTGCCCACCACGCCGCCGCCGAGGATGGCGACCCGACCGCGGCGCACGCCCGGGACCCCGCCGAGGAGGATTCCCTTCCCGCCGCGCTCCTTCTCCAGAGACGCCGCCCCGACCTGGATCGACATCCGGCCGGCGACCTCGCTCATGGGGCGGAGGAGGGGAAGGCTGCCGTCGTCGAGCTGGATGGTCTCGTAGGCGACCGCGGCGACCTTCTTCTTCAAGAGGACCTTGGTCAGCTCGGGGTCGACGCCGGCGAGGTGGAAGTAGGTGTAGACGATCTGCCCGTCCTGCATGCGCGCGTACTCGGGCGTGATCGGCTCCTTGACCTTGACGATCATCTCCGCCCGCTTCCACACCTCGTCCGCGGAGGAGATGAGCTGGGCGCCTGCCCGCGCGTAGTCAGCGTCGGGGAGGCCCGAGCCGACGCCGGCGCCGGACTCGACGACGACCTGGTGGCCGGCATCGACGAGCGCCTTCACCGCCCCCGGCACCATGCCGACCCGGTACTCGCGAACCTTGATCTCCTTGGGGACGCCGACGATCACGGGACCTGCCCTCCGCTGCTTGGTGGGGAAGCGCCGGGGGCCAGACCACAGGGATGTCGCCCGGTCAAGCACCGCGCGCGCCGACGCGGGGTGTTATGTGGCGGGCGCCATGCCGTCGCGAAGGCCCGCCCTGCTCGTCGCCGATCCCTCGGGGAAGGTCCTCGAGCACCCGCGCCTGCTGGCGACCGTCCGGTCGGGAGAGGAGGTGCTCCTTCCGCCGGAGCCCGGCGTCCCGATGCCGGAGGGCGGACGGCTGGTCCATCTGCCCGGGCGCAGGCCGGTGGGGGTGGATCCCGAGAGCGGTGAGCTGGTGCTGGTCTCCGAGGTCCAGCTGGGCCGCCGCCGCTTCGTCCCCGACGCGGTGGGAGCGCTCGTTCCGCCCGGCTGGACCCGGACGTACCTGCCGGGCGAGGTGAAGGCGGACGGTCCGGTGCTCCCCCAGTGGGCGTACACCGCCGCGGGCTGGGATGCGGGCTCGGGAGGCGCCGTCGCCTGGGCGCTGCACACCGACCGGCGCACGCACTGGGACCCGGAGCGCTTCTCGACGAAGGAGCTCGGGTCCCGGGTGCGCGCCGCCCGCGCGGCCGACCCGGAGAATCTAGTGCTGCGCCAGCTCGAGACCTGCGCGCTGGTCTACCGCTGCTTCACCAGCCAGAACGTCTTCTACGGCCGGGACGAGGGCGCGCTCCCCGTCTCGACCATGTGCAACGCCGCCTGCGTGGGCTGCATCTCCGACCAGCCGGAGGATGGGCCGCCGGCATCGCACGCCCGGATGGACGACGGACCCGGGGCGGAGGAGCTCGCGCGGGTGGCGGTGGCGCACCTGCGCGCGGCCGGTCCCCGGGCGATGGTGAGCTTCGGTCAGGGGTGCGAGGGCGAGCCGCTCACTCGCTGGCGGGTCATCGCCGAGGCCATCCGGCGGATCCGTGCCGAGACGCTCCGGGGCTCGCTGCACATCAACACCAACGCCAGCCTCACCGCCGGTCTCGCCGCGCTCTACGACGCCGGCCTGGACTCGATCCGCGTCTCGCTCAACTCGGCGGTGGCGGACCTCTACGAGGCCTACTACCGGCCTGAGAAGTACGGCTGGCGCGACGTGGAGGCGTCCGTCGCGCTGTCGCGCGAGCGGGGCGCCTACGTGGCCTTGAACCTCCTGACCTTCCCCGGCGTCACCGACCGCGAGGGCGAGGTCGAGGCGCTGCTCTCCCTCATCCGGCGTTACCGGGTGGACCAGGTGCAGACCCGCGGCCTGTGCATCGATCCGCTCCAGTACCTCGAGGTGGCCAGGGACCGGGGCGCCGGAGGCCGCCCGATGGGCATCGCGCGGATGCTGCGGGTGTTGCGCGAGGGCGCGCCCTGGGTCCGGGTGGGCAACTTCGCGCGCGGGCTCGGCGAGCGGGCGCGCCCGGCGGGAGCTGCGGCGGCCCGCTGAGAGCAGGGAGCGCCGCACGGAGCATCCCCAGGGCCCGACACCCGGCGGGCGAGCCGTTGCGGCCGGGCGGCGCGTTGCGAGGGTGGAGGCGCTTCTGGCAGCGTGCCCCCCGCAATGCTCATTCTCCTCAAGGCCGACGTCACCCCCGAACAGCAGGAGGCCGTCGAGAAGCACATCCGCAGCCTCGGCTACGTCCCGCACGTCATTCCCGGTGCCACCCGCACCGCGGTGGGAATCACCGGCAACAAGGGGGCGCTCGACCCCGAGCCGTTCCGGATGATGCCGGGCGTCGCCGACGCCATCCCGGTCAGTCAGCCCTTCAAGCTGGTGAGCCGCGAGGTGAAGCCCGAGGACACCCTGGTGAAGGTCGGAGGCCTCACCATCGGCGGAAACGAGCTCATCGTCGCCGCGGGCCCGTGCTCGGTGGAGACCCGCGAGCAGATCGTCGCCACCGCCGAGTCCGTGCGATCCCAGGGTGCGCGGATGCTGCGGGGTGGCGCCTTCAAGCCGCGGACCTCGCCCTACGAGTTCCAGGGGCTGAAGGCGGACGGGCTGAAGCTGCTCGGCGAGGCGCGTGCGGTGACCGGACTGCCGGTGGTCACCGAGGTCAAGGACGTGGAGAGCCTGGAGATGGTCGCCCAGGGCGCGGAGATGCTGCAGATCGGCGCCCGGAACATGCAGAACTTCTCGCTGCTCGAGGCGGTGGGTGAGATGCGGCGGCCGGTGCTCCTCAAGCGGGGGATGAGCGCGACGCTCAAGGAGATGCTGATGGCCGCCGAGTACATCGTCGCTCGCGGGAACCGGCAGGTCGTCCTCTGCGAGCGCGGCATCCGGACCTTCGAGACGATGACCCGCAACACCTTCGACATCAACGCCATCCCGATGCTCAAGCAGCTCTCGCACCTTCCTGTCTTCGCCGACCCCTCGCACGGAGTGGGAGTGCGGCACAGCATCGCCGCGGTGGCCCGGGCGGCGGTGGCGGCGGGGGCGGACGGCCTGCTGATCGAGGTCCATCCGGATCCAGCGCGGGCGCTGTCCGACGGCGCGCAGTCGCTCACCTTCGCCGAGTTCAAGGATCTCATGTCGGGCGTGCGCGCGGTGGCCGCGGCCATCGGCCGCTCCGTCGCCGCGCCCGTGGCCTGAACATGCGGATCCGGGTCCGACGGGCGGCGCGTCTGGAGGCCGACGTCCTCACCCCGGGGGACAAGTCGATCTCGCATCGTGCGCTGCTCTTCGGCGCGCTGGGGACCACGCCGATGCAGACCCGGAACCTCGCTCCGGGCGCCGACGTCCGATCCACGGCGTCGTGCCTCCGCGCGCTGGGCGTCTCCATCGCCGAGGGCGAGGTCCCGGGAACGGTGAGCGTCCGTGGCGTGGGGCCGGGCGGGTTCCGGCCACCGGCGACGGTGCTCGACTGCGGCAACAGCGGGACGACGATGCGCCTGCTGCTCGGGCTCGTCGCCGGCGCGCGCACCGCCTGCACCCTGGACGGCGACGCCTCTCTCCGCCGGCGGCCGATGCGCCGGGTGCTGGCGCCGCTGCGGGCAATGGGAGCGCGGATGGAGGGGGAGGGCGGCGCGGACGACGAGCGCGCCCCGCTCCGGATCGAGGCGGTCGCAACTCTCCGGGGGGTGGCGCACCGCCTGTCCATCGCCAGCGCCCAGGTGAAGAGCGCCCTGGTGCTCGCCGGGCTGATGGCCGACGGGGAGACACGGGTGAGGGAGCCCGAGCCGTCGCGTGACCATACCGAGCGGATGCTCGGCGCCTGGGGCGCTCCCATCCGGGTGGAGGACGGGGAGGTGGTCGCCACCCGTCTGCTCCGGCCGCTCTCGCTTCCCGACGCGATGGAGGTGCCCGGCGACCCGTCCTCCGCGGCGTTCTGGGTGGGCGCCGGTCTTCTGGTGCCCGGCGCGACCGTGGTGGTGCGCGGGGTGGACGTGAACCCGACCCGAACCGGGTTCCTGAGGGTGCTGGAGCGGATGGGCGCGCGGGTGGAGCTGGAGCCGGAGGCGGCGCAAGCCGGCGACCCGGTGGCGACTCTGCGGGTCCGGGGAGGGCAGGCGCTCCGAGGGACGGAGATCCGGCCCGCCGAGGTCCCGTCCCTGCTGGACGAGATCCCCCTGCTCGCCGTCGTCGCGAGCCAGGCCACCGGGGAGACCAGGGTCAGCGGGGCGAGGGAGCTGCGGGTGAAGGAGTCGGACCGCCTGCGGCAGCTGGTGGTCGGGCTCCGGGCGATGGGGACGGACATCGACGAGCTCGACGATGGATTCGTCCTCCGGGGGCCGGCCACCCTGCGTGCCGCCGGCATCGACGCCGCGCACGACCACCGCATCGCGATGTCCTTCGCCATTGCCGGGCTGGTCGCCGACGGGCAGACCGAGGTCGAAGGCGCGGAGTGGGCCGACATCTCCTACCCCGGCTTCTTCCGGGAGCTCGCCGCCGCCACCGGCCAGGCGTTCGAGGTGCGCCCGTGAGCGGCGGTGGGACCTTCGCTCGCCGCTAGCCCGGCCTCACCCCGGCCTGCTGCAGGAACTGGTGCACGAAGGCGATGGCCATGCTGCCCTCGCCGACCGCAGCGGCGACGCGCTTGACCGGGCTGCTGCGGACGTCGCCGCAGGCGAAGACGCCGGGGACGCTGGTCTCCAGGAGGTACGGGTCACGGCGCTCGGCCCAGCGGCCGGCCTTCACCACGGCGTCGCCGGTGAGCAGGTAGCCCCGCTCGTCCCGTGCCAGGTCCGCCGGCAGCCAGGAGGTCTCCGCGTCTGCCCCGATGAAGACGAACACTCCGGAGCTGGGCTCGCGGCGGACCGTCGCGGTGGCGCGTTCCACGACGTCGATGGCCTCGAGCTGCTCGCGGCCGTGAATTGCCTGGAGCTCCGAGGAGAGGGCGACCCGGATGTTCGACTTCCCCCGGAGCTGTTCCACCAGGTAATGCGACATCGTCCGCTCCAGCGAGCTGCCCCGCACCAGCAGCGTCACCGTCCGGGCGTGGTTGGCGAAGAACATCGCCGCCTGCCCGGCGGAGTTCCCGGCCCCGACGAGATGGATGTCCTGGTCCTGGGCCATGCTCGCCTCGCTTCGGGAGGCGCCGTAGTAGACGCCCTTGCCGAGGAGGCGGTCGAACCCGTCGATCGGCAGGCGGCGCCAGCTCACGCCGGTGGCGATGATCATCGTCCGCGCGTGAAGCGCGCCATGGCCCTCGAGGTGAACGGTTCCCGTCCGGGGCTCGATGGCCGTCACCGGGCGGGTGACGATGATCTCCGCCCCGAGCCGCCTCGCCTGCTGGAGCGCTCGCCTGGCCAGCTCATCTCCCGACACGCCGGTCGGAAAGCCGAGATAGTTCTCGATCCGCGACGACGTCTCGGCCTGCCCCCCCGGCGCCTCGCGCTCGATGACCAGGGTCCGGAGGCCCTCGGAAGCCCCGTACACCGCCGCGGCGAGCCCGGCGGGGCCTCCGCCGAGGATGACCGTGTCGTACTCGTTCCCGAGCGGGAGCGTCTGCAGCCCGAGGCGCTCCGCCACCTGCCGGGGCCGGGCGCAGAGCAGGGTGGTGCCGTCCTCGCAGTGGAGCGCGGGAAGGTCCTCGGCGCGGGCAGTCGCACCCGGCCAGCGCGAGGCGTCGTCCGAGTCGAAGTTCAGCCATTCGAAGCGGATCTGGTTCCGGGTGAGGAAGGAGCGAAGCTCCCCGAAGGCGGGGTCTCCGCGGCGTCCGAGCACCGTCGCACGGGACCGAACCGGCTCGGCGGCGAGCCCCTGGAGGCCACCGATGCGTTCGCGGGCCAGCGCCGCCACCCGGGTCAGCACCTCCGGAAAGTGTGCGGCGAGGGCGTGGAACTGCCGAGGATCTATCCGGATGACCCGTGACGGCTCGTGCGCTCGGAAGCTTCCCTGGAACGGGATGCCGAAGATGACCGGGATCTCACCGAAGATCTGTCCGGGTGCGCGCCACCCGACGGTTCGCGGGATCCCGTCCATGGCCTTGGTGACCTCGATCTTGCCGGCGAGGACCACGAACAGCGCCCGGTCGTCTCCTTCGTGAGCGGCGTACTCCCCAGGGGCGAGGCGGATGTCCGGGGCGGTCCGGGCCACCCGGGCCAGCTCCTCACCGGAAACCCCGGAGAGCACCGGGACTGCCGCGAGCTCGGAGACGTCGATCATGGAGCCCTCATGTTGCGGCTCCACTCTAGGTGCGCGTGGAAACCCGAGAATACGCACGAATCTCGGCATGCTGGTCGATAACCTCAGGGAATGGCGCTCAACCTGAACTCCCTGCGGCTGTTCCTGGCAGTGGCGACACACCGTGGCTTCTCCCGCGCGGCGCGCATCACCGGGGTGAGCCAGCCGGCCATCTCGAAGGCGGTGCGGCTGCTGGAGCAGCAGGCCGGGGCGCAGCTCCTGGTTCGCGCTCCCTCCGGCGTGGTCCTCACCGAGGCCGGAGAGCAGCTGGCGGAGCACGCGCGGGCGCTCTTCGCCGAGGAGCGCTCTGCGGAGGAGCGCCTCGAGTCGCTCCGCGGGCTGCGGACCGGGGTGCTTCGCGTCGGAGCCAGCACGACGCTGGCCGACTACTTCCTGCCTCCCATCCTCGGGGAGCTCTACCGGGCGCACCCGGGGCTCGACATCCAGCTCCTCTCGGCCAACGCCCGGACGGTCATCGGCGCCGTGCTCGAGCACCGGGTCGAGCTCGGTCTGGTCGAGGGGCCGGTCCAGGACGGCCGTCTCGAGACCAGGCCCTGGCGGGACGACGAGCTGCTGGTGGTCGTGGCGCCGGGACACCCCCTGGCACGAAGCCGGAAGGTGACCGGCGCTCAGCTCATCGAGGAGGTGCTGGTGCTCCGCGAGGAAGGCGCGGGCACGCGCGACGTCATGCTCGCCGCGCTCCGCCGCCGCCGCTGGACTCCGAGCCGCACCTTCGAGGTCAACAGCACCGAGGCCATCAAGGGCCTGGTGTCCGCCGGGGTCGGCTGGGCGATCCTCTCCAGCCGGGCAGTCCGCGACGAGCTGCAGCTCGGACGGTTGGCGCGCCTCGAGGTGACCGACTTTTCGCTGCGCCGCACGCTGTCCTGGATTCGCTGGAAGGCGCGGCGCCTCGGCCCGGCGGCGACAGCCTTCCGCAGCCTTGCCGATGCGTTCACCTTCGCCTGACCGTTCTCAGGGCATTCCGTCGAGCTCGGGCAGGGTCGCCGAGGCCCCAAGGCCCGGCTGCTGCAAGAAGAGCTTCTTCCAGAAGTTCGTCATGGTCTTCCTCCTCGCCCCCCAACATGCGGAGCAGGAGCCAGGCGGTCCAAGATCTTCGAGTCACGGCTTCCATCACTTCAGGAAATGGGGTGCTCGTCAGCGCGCCATCAGCGCGTACTGGCCCACCCAGCCGGGGAGCCCCCGGATCCGGTCCAGCCAGGCCACGACCGCCGGCCAGCGCGCCAGGTCGACGCCCGCTTCGGGCGCGAGGAAGACGTACGCCGAGGCCGAGAGGTCCGCGATGCTCGGCGCGTCTCCGGCGAGGAAAGGCCGCGCCGACAGGTCCTGCTGGAGCCGGTCCATGTCGGCCATCACCCGGGACTCCACCCAGGTCACCGCCCCGGAGGGCGCTGTGTCGAACCCGCGCCGGTAGTAGCGGAGGTTCGCCATCGAGAACCCGATCCGGTTCGCCTCCCAGAAGAGCCAGGTGGTGAGCTGCTCCCAGGTCGACCCCGGTGGTGGGCCGAACCTCCCGGTCTCGCGAGCCAGGGTCAGGAGAATCGCGTTGGACTGCGCCTGAGGCGTGCCGTCGGTGACGAGGACCGGCACCTCACCGAACTGGCTCGCTCGCCGGAACTCCTCCGGGCGGGCCGAGCGGGGAACCTCGGTATCCACCCACAGGTAGCGGTGGGGGACGCCGGCGAGCGTGAGGAAGAGCCGGACCTTGTACGAATGGCCGGACTCGTGATGTCCGTAGAGCACGAGGTCGCGCATGGGAGCGCACGGTACGCCGCCGGCGGGCGCCGAGGGGGTACAGTCCCGGGGCACCACAGCCCCTTCCGCCGCCGTGCCCCGCCTCGCCGTCATCGGAGACCCCATTGCCCACTCGGCCTCGCCGAGGCTGTTCCGCTGGCTCGCCGGAAGCCTGGGACTGCCGCTGACCTACGAGGGGGTCCGGGTCCCGGCCGGGGCGCTCCCTGCGGTGCTCGAGGAGGCGCGCGCCGGGCGCTGGGACGGGATGTCGGTCACCATCCCTCACAAGCAGGACGCCCTGGTCCTGGCCGACCGGGCCGATCCGCGCGCCGCGCGAACCGGCGCGGCGAACTGCCTGGTGCGGTCGCCGGAAGGGCGGCTCGTGGCCCACAACACCGACCTGGAAGGAGTGGTGAAGGCGCTCGCCCGGCACGGACGCTCCCTCGCCGGCAGCGCGGTGCTGCTCCTCGGCGCCGGTGGAGCAGCTCGCGCGGGCGCGATGGCAGCCCGGGAGGGAGGTGCCGCCCGCCTGTGGATCGCCAACCGCCACCCGGCGCGCGCGCTCGACCTCGCCTCTGCCTTCGACGGAGAGGCCATTCCGTTGAGCGCTCAGGCGCTCGGGCCGGTGCTGCCACGGGCGGACCTCGTGCTGCAGGCCACCTCGGTGGGCCTGGATGCCCCCGACGACTCGCCACTGCCCCCGGGGTGCGTGCTACACGACCGCCTCACGGTGATGGACATGGTGTACCGCCCGCTCCGGACCCGGCTCCTGCGTGACGCGGAGACGGCCGGCGCCCTCGCCATCGACGGGCTCTGGATGCTGGTCTTCCAGGGGCTGGCCGCGCTCCGGCTCTGGACCGGCGCGGAGCCTGGAGCCGAGGTTGCGGCCGCTTTGCACGCGCACCTCGCGGAGGGCGGATGACGTTCCGGCGGCTCCGGGCGCTCACCGCTGGCGAGAGCCATGGTCCGGCGCTCCTCGGGATTCTCGAGGGTCTGCCCGCGGGGCTCCCGCTCACCGCCGCGCTCATCGACCGGGATCTCGCCCGCCGGCAGATGGGCTACGGACGCGGCGGGCGCATGCGCATCGAGCAGGACGCCGCCGAGATCCTGGCCGGCGTGCGCTTCGGTGAGACGCTCGGGTCACCGCTGGGCCTGCTGATCCGCAACCGCGACTGGGAGAACTGGAGCGAGCGGATGAGCCCGGCTCCGGGCGGCCCGGACCCCCGTCCGGTTCAGGTGCCGCGTCCGGGGCACACCGACCTCGCCGGCGCTCTGAAGTACGGGCGCACGGCGGATCTGCGCGACATCCTGGAGCGGGCCTCGGCGCGAGAGACGGCGATGCGGGTGGGGCTCGGCGCCGCCGCGCGGGCCCTGCTCCGCGAGCTGGGCATCCAGGTGGGGAGCTACGTGCGCAGCATCGGGACTGCCGAGGGCGACGCCGCGTCCGACGTCGCGCCGGAGCTGCTCCGGGGCGACGCGGAGGCCCTCGCGCTCCGGGCCGACGAGACCGAGACCCGCGCGCTCACCGCCGCCGCGTCCGACCGGATGGTGCAGGCGATCCAGGAGGCGCAGCGGCGCCGGGACACCCTGGGCGGGGTCATCGAGGTGATCGCCACCGGGGTTCCGCCCGGGCTCGGCTCGCATGTGCAGGCGGACCGCAAGCTCGACGGTCGGCTCGGGGGCGCGTTGCTCTCCATCCAGGCGATCAAGGCGGTGGAGATCGGCGATGGCATCCGCGGAGGGCGTGCCTACGGGAGCGAGACGCACGACCCCATCGTGCTCTCCGGCGATCGGCTCTCCCGCACCAGCAACCACGCCGGCGGGCTGGAGGGCGGCGTCACCAACGGCGAGCCGGTGCTGCTCCGCGCGGTGATGAAGCCCATCTCCACCGTCCCTGCCGCGCTTCCCTCGGTGCACCTGGGAACGCTGGAGCTCGTCCCCGCCCACGTGGAGCGGAGCGACACCTGCGCCGTTCCCGCGGCGGGCGTGGTGACCGAAGCAGTCCTCTCGCTCGCCCTGGCCGACGCGTTGCTCGAGGCGCTGGGCGGCGACACCATGGACGGGCTCCGTCCGGCGTTCGCCCGGCTCCGTCTGTCGACCCGGACGCGGCCCGGACACGTGTGGCTGGTGGGACCGATGGGCTCGGGGAAGACCGAGGCCGGGCGGCGGCTGGCGGTGCTGCTGGGGCTGCCCTTCGTGGACCTGGATGCGATCGTGGAGGAGCGGACGGGCAGATCGGTGGTCGAGCTGTTCCGCGCCGAGGGGGAGGCTCGCTTCCGTGCGCTCGAGGCAGAAGCCGTGGGCTCGGCAGCGAAGGGTCCGGCGGCGGTCGTCGGCACGGGTGGGGGCGTGGTGCTGGGCGAGCCTGCCTGGCGGACGATGCGAGCCAGCGGAGTGGTGCTGGGCCTTACCGCCCGGAAGGAGACGTTGCTCGCGCGGCTCGCCAGCCAGACCGCGCAGCGACCGCTGCTCTCTGGAGACGCAGGCTCGGCGCTGGAGAAGCTCCTGAACGAGCGCCGCCACCTCTACCGGCGAGCGGACCTGACGCTCGACACCGAGGGCCTGACTCCGGACGGCGTGGCCGGGGCGCTGGTCGGTCTGATCCGCTCGCTGCAGGGCCCGCTGGCCCGGCCCGGGGCCGCCCCGTGAGAGTGACGGTCCAGTCGCGCGCCGGAGCGTACGCCGTGGACATCGGCCCCGGGTTGCTGGCGAGCCTCGCCGAGGATCCCGCGGGCTCCGGCATCACCGGACGCGTGGCTCTGGTCACCGACGCGAACGTCCGGCCGCTGTGGGGCGACCGGGTCCGGGCGCTCCTGGCCGGGGCAGGCCTGGATCCGCTGCTGCTGGAGATCCCGGCGGGCGAGGGGAGCAAGACGCTCGTCCAGGCGGACGCGCTGTGGACGGCTCTCATCCAGGCGGGGGTCGGCCGGGGCGACACGATCATCGCGCTCGGCGGCGGCGTGGTGGGTGACCTCGCGGGCTTCGTCGCCGCGACCTACCACCGGGGGGTGCGGCTGGTGCACGCGCCGACCACCCTGCTCGCACAGGTCGACTCGTCCATCGGCGGCAAGGTGGCCATCGACCACCGGCTGGGGAAGAACCTCATCGGCGCCTTCCATCCGCCGGTGCATGTCGTCGCGGACGTCTCCACGCTGCGGACGCTGCCTATGCGGGAGCGGTGGAACGGGCTCGCCGAGGTGGTGAAGACGGCGCTGGTGCTCGACGGCGAGCTGTTCGGCGAGCTGGAGGAGGCGCTGCCGGTGCTCGGGAGCGGCCGGGCCGACGACGAGGGCTGGGACGGGGTGGTGGGTCGAACGGCGGCCTTGAAGGCACGCCTGGTGTCGGAGGACGAGCTGGAGCGGGGGCCGCGGATGCTCCTGAACCTCGGCCATACCGTGGGCCATGCGCTGGAGGCGGCCACCGGGCACGGACCGCTGAGCCACGGTGAGGCGGTGGTGCTGGGGATGCGGGCGGCGGTGGCTGTCTCCGAGCGACTCGGCCGGATCGGTCCGGAGCAGGTCCAGCGGGTGGGGGCAGTGCTGGATTGCTTCCCTCGGCCGCCGCGGGTGCCGAGGCCGACGCGTGAGGCAGTCCGGGCAGCGCTCGGCCGGGACAAGAAGGCGAGCGCGGGGAGGATCCGCTTCGTCGTCCTCGACGGTCTCGGGCGGGGAGCGATCGAGCCGGCGCTGTCGGAGGACCTGGTGAGCTTCGCCATCGACCACGCGCTGGAGTCCCTCTGATGCGCGTGCTGGTGCTCCACGGTCCGAACCTGAACCTGCTCGGCGAGCGTGAGCCCGCGGTCTACGGCCGGGCGACCCTGGAGGAGATCGACGCGCGCATCGGCGAGCGTGCCCGGGCCCTCGGTGCGGAGCTGCGGACGTTCCAGAGCAACCACGAGGGTGCGCTGATCGATCGCCTCCACGCCGAGCGCCGCTGGGCCGACGGGGTGCTCTTCAATCCCGGCGCGCTGACCCACTACGCCTGGTCGCTCCGGGACGCGGTGGCCGCGGTGTCCTTGCCTTGCATCGAGGTGCACCTGTCGGATGTGAGCAAGCGCGAGCCGTGGCGGCGGACGAGCGTGCTCGCCGACGTGCGGGTGGCGCTCTGCGCGGGCCTGGGGCTGGACTCGTACCTGGAGGCGCTGGAGCTGCTGCTGGAGATCGCGCCCGGACCGGAGAACGAGGCCGAGGCCACCGTGGCGCTCCTCGCCGAGCGGCTGGCGCACCCGGAGGAGCGGGGGGTGCTCGCCCGGGAGCTGTCGCAGCTTCTCCGCCGCTCGGGCCGCTTCCGGTGGGTGGGCCTCTACGACGTGGGGGCGGAGGAGGTCGAGGTCCGCGGCTGGGCCGGACCCGGTCCGCCGGTCCATCCGCGATTCGCCCGGACCGAGGGGCTGACGGGGGCGGCGATCGCCAGCGGCCGTCCGGTCATCGCCCAGGACGTCCGGAGCGATCGTCGCCATCTCGCGACGCTGGAGGGGACGCGGGCCGAGGCGATCTTTCCGGTGGTCGCGCCGTCCGGAGTGGTGGGGACCATCGACGTCGAGAGCGCAAATGCTCAGGCCTTCACCGCCGAACGCATCCGATGGCTCGAGCGCTGCGTCGACGCGCTCGCCCCCTTCTGGCAGAGTGAGGCCGGCGCCAGCTGACGGGGGGACGATGCTTCGGATGCGGTGGCTGCTCCTGTCGGTCGCGGCGAACTGATCCAGCCGCGGCTTCGTCGCCTCGATAGGCTGTGGCGTCGATGAAGCGCATCGGTTTCGTGACCTCGGCGGAGCTCAGGGACCTCACGCCCGACGATCGGTCCGTCGTTCCTGTCCTCGCTGCGCGGGAGATCGAGGTCGTCCCGGTCGTCTGGACGGAGCCGCTTCCCGACCGTCTCGACGGCCTCGTCCTGCGCTCCACCTGGGACTACCACCTGCGGTTCGAGGCGTTCCTCGCCTGGGTCGACTCGGTGGAGACCGCCGGGCTGCCGCTGTGGAACCCGCCGACGACGGTCCGCTGGAACGTCGACAAGAAGTACCTCCTCGACGTCGAGGCGCGCGGGATTCCCGTCGTCCCTACCCGTCACGCCGCCCGGGGCTCGGGCGTCGCGCTGGCTGCGCTGCTCCGGGAGTCCGCCTGGGCCGAGGCGGTGGTGAAGCCGAGCGTCTCCGGCGGCGCGTTCGAGACCTGGCGGGCCGGTCCGGGCGAGGCCGATACCCGGCGCTTCGCCGGGCAGCTCGCGACGATGGACTGCCTCGTCCAGCCCTTCCTGCCGGAGCTGGTCTCGGCAGGGGAGTGGTCGCTCCTCTTCTTCCGGAGCCGGTACAGCCACGCGGTGCTCAAGCGCCCGGTGAGCGGCGACTTCCGGGTCCAGGAGGAGTTCGGAGGAGCGTTCGCCGCCGCCCAGCCACCGCCGGGGGTCCTCTCCGCGGCCGGTGCGGCGCTCGAGGCCGCCGGACACGAGACGCTCTACGCCCGGGTGGACGGAGTCGTTCGGGGAGACAGGTTCGAGGTCATGGAGCTGGAGCTGGTCGAGCCGTCGCTGTTCCTCGGGACAGCGACCGGGGCCGCCGAACGCTTCGCCGAGGCGATCCTCGCGGGCCTCGGCTGAGGTCAGCGCACGCGCACCGCGTGGACGGCCTCGGCCAGCGCGCGGGCCAGGGCGACCGGACCCTCCAGCTTCCCGCCCGAGCGGGCGATCTCTGCCACCAGGGCGCTGCCCACCACCACGGCGTCGGCGTGCTCGGCCAGGGCCCGTGCCTGCTCGGGCGCGGAGATCCCGAAACCCACCGCCACCGGGGCGGCGCTCGCCGCTCTCACGGCATCGAGGCGGGCGGGGAGATCGGCGGGGAGCGCTGCCCGGGCGCCGGTCACCCCGGTGATGCTGACGAAGTAGAGGAAGCCGCGGGTCCGCTGGCCGATCCGCGCAAGGCGCTCGGGCGGAGTGGTCGGCGCGGCCAGGAGCACCAGCGAGAGCCCCCGCGCGGCGGCCGGCTCGGAGAGCTCGCCCGCCTCCTCGAGCGGCAGGTCGGGGACGATGAACCCGTCCACGCCGGCCTCCGCCGAGCGGGCCACGAAGGCGTCCACGCCCATGCGGACGATGGGGTTCATGTACCCCATGAGCACCAGCGGCACCTCGCACCCCTGGCGCCGCAATCGCGCGACCAGGTCGAGGATGCCGGCGAGGGTCGTCCCGGAGCGGAGCGCCCGCTCGGCCGCGGCCTGGATCGTCGGTCCATCCGCGAGCGGGTCGGAGAAGGGAACGCCGAGCTCGATGACGTCGGCGCCCGCCTCGGCCAGTGCCGGGACCAGCCGCTCGGTGGCCGCGAGGTCCGGGTCGCCCGCGCAGAGGTAGACGATGAGGGACCTCCGCCCGTCCGCTCGCGCGGCGGCGAGGGTCTGCTCCAGCCGGTTCACCTCCGGGCGCTCCCCGACCGCGTCTTCGTCACCAGCCAGGCCTGGATGCCCTCGTCCGTGCGGTCGTGGATTGCCGCGCAGCGCTCGATGCGCCTGAGCGCCCGCTGGAGCACGAAGGGCCAGTCGAGTTGCTGCATCAGGGGGCCGAGCGTGCTGCTGGCCTCGTCGGCGATGCGGCGGTCGCAGGCGGAGCCGATGGTGGACAGAAGTCGCTGCGCCTCGTCGTCCCGCATCTTCGGCACGAGGGTCGAGGCGCGATCGCGGAGGACGGGCCACGCCTGATCGCGGGTCTCGCTCCGGGTGACCTGCTCGCCCAGCACCAACGCGGTGTCGCGGATCTCGAAGCGCGGGTCGTCGAGCAGCGCGCGGGCCCGCGCGGCCAGCACCGGGTCCTCGAACCAGCCGAGAGCGTTGATGATCCGCGTCCGATCGTTTCGGTCCCTGGCGGCCAGCGCCTCGCGCTCCATCAGGTCGAAGAGCGCGGCGTCGCCCCGGGTGGCGGCGACATGGAGCACGGGCTCGAGGGCATCTACGTCCAGCCCGGTGCGGTCCGCGAGCCAGCTCTGCGCGAGCCGGGTGGCCTGCGCCCGGAGGACGCTGTCCTCGCCGCCCCGGGTCACCAGCGGGACGACCTCCCGGCGCGTCTCACGGAGGTCGAGGGAGTCGCCGGCCCGCGCAGTCCAGCCAATGCTGCGCGCTCTGGCGGAGCCCAGACGGGAGAAGAGCTCGATGCGTCGACCCTGGCTCTCGCGCGACAGGCGATCCTTGCGAAGCCACGCGTCGAGCATCTCCCAGCCGGCGACCGCCACGTCCGAGTCCGTCTGCCGGGTCATGGCCGCGGCCTGGTCGAGGACCTCCTGGACCGGCACGTCGCCGCGCTCGGCGAGGGCGGAGAGGTCGTCGGCCATCGACACCTGCTCCGCGGCAGAGAGCGCGCCGGGAGCCATCGCCCGCAGCTTCCGCCGCAGCTCCGGCGCGTATGCCACCCGGTAGTACCCGAGCCCGCCGTCGTTCAGGACGACCCAGCCGGGGCAGCCCAGGGACGCGGGGAGCGAGAGGGTTCCGGTCTGTCCGTCGAGGAGCGTGCAGGTGCGCTCCACCCGCTTCCCGGTTCCCGCCCGAGCGCAGACGGGGAACTGCCAGGTTCCTCCGCTCCCGGTCACGAAGGGCTCCTGCGAGAGCTGGATGCTCGCCGCGGCCGAGCCGTGGCACTCCAGGGTGGCCTTCAGCAGGGGATAGCCGGACTGGTTCACGAAGCCGGCGAGTGGGCCGGAGACGTTGCGCCCGAGCGTGGTGTCGAGGGAGCGGAAGAGGTCCTCGGAGGTCGCGTTGCGGTCGGCGTAGGCGTTCAGATACGCCGCCAGGGCGCTTCTCCAGGGCGCCTCGCCGATCCACCGCTCGAACATGCCGATGACGGTGCGCCCCTTGGAGTAGGTGAGCGCCGCGTCGAACGAGGCCTCGATGTCCTCGCGAGTCCGGATCGGCTGGCGGATGCGCTTGGCGCCCGGGACCGCATCGGCGTGAAGCGCGCGAGCCCGGGCCTCCAGCGACCTCCGCTCCCAGCGCCAACCCGGCTCGAAGCGGGCGGTCACCTTGCCGTCGAGCCAGCTCCCGAAGGACTCGTTCAGCCAGGTGTCATCCCACCAGGCAGTGGTGACCAGGTCCCCGTACCAGTAGTGCGCCAGCTCGTGGATCGCGATGTTGGCCCCGCGCTGCTGGCGGGCGAGCTCCTCCTCCCCCGGGGCAAAGAGCATGAGCGGCTGTCCCAGCGCGACCAGGCCCGGGTGCTCCATCGTTCCCCAGAAGCGCGGCACGACCAGGACGTCGAGCTTGCCGTAGGGGTACGGAACCGCGGTGGCGTCCTCGAGGAGGGAGACGATCCGCGGAAGGATGCTCTGCGCGTACGTCAGCTCCTCGCGGTGCCCCGGGGGGACGATGAAGCGGAGAGGGGTCTGATGGTGACCCGCCGGCGGCCCCGGGACGACGTCGAACGGACCGGCGGCGAACGCGACCAGGTAGGTGGGCAGAGGGCGGCTGCGCTCGAAGCGCACGGTCACCCAGCCGTCGGCTCCGGTCTGCTGCGCCGCCTGGGCGGTGTTGGCGAAGGCACCGTTCCCCGGAGGGACGGCGATCTCCAGCTCCCAGGGAATCTTGAACGAGGGCTCGTCGAAGCAGGGGAAGGCGCGACGGGCGTCCACGGGCTCGAAGAACGTGTAGAGGTAGGGGCCGTCCCGTTCCTCCACCCGGTAGAGCCCGCGGCTCCGCTGGCGATCGAGGATTCCTTCGTACTCCAGCACCAGCTCGGCTTGCCCGGGGGCGAGCCGGGTCGCGGGGACCACCGCGAGCAGATCGGGCGGCGCGATGGCCGTGCGCACCCGTTGCTCGGTCCCGCCCTGGATGAGGGTCGCGCGGCGGATGGTGAGGTCCTGGGCGTGCAGCCAGAAGGCGGGTACCGGCGCGCCGATGATCAGCTGGATGCGAGCGGTTCCGGTGAAGGTGGTCGCCCTCGGATCGAGACGGAGCGACAGCCGCTGAGCGGTGGGCCGGACGTCGGTGGGGAGCCGCAGCTCCGGGGGAGGCGTCGGGACTCCGAACGCGGCGCCGGCATCCGGCGGGTTGGCCGCGACCGTAGGCGTGGGGGGAGACGAGGCGCAGCCGGCGAGGAGCGCCAGCGCGACGAGACTGGACCGGGTCGCCGGAGCGGACCCGCTCACGAGCGCGCTCCGGGGGTGCGCCTTTCGATCTCGGCGAGCGCATGGACCAGGTCCTTGTCTCCGCGGCCGGAGAGGTTGACCAGCAGCCGCCTCCCGTGTCCCAGCTCCCGGGCCACCTCCGCTGCCCGGGCGAGCGCATGCGCGCTCTCCAGCGCGGGGAGGATTCCTTCCAGCCGGCAGCACTCCTGAAAGGCAGCGAGCGCCTCGTCGTCGGTCGCGGTGCGGACCTCGAGGCGGCCGGCGTCACGGAGCTGGGCCAGCTCCGGGCCGACGCCCGGATAGTCGAGCCCGGCGCTCACCGAATGTGCTTCGGCGATCTGGCCGTCATCGGTCTGGAGCACCGAGCTCGCGCTCCCGTGCAGCACCCCGAACCTCCCGGCGGTGAGAGACGCTCCGTGCTTCCCGGTGGCGAGACCTTCGCCTCCGGCCTCGACCGCCACCAGGCGGACCGGGTCACCGAGGAAGGCGGTGAAGATCCCCATGGCGTTGGAGCCGCCTCCGACGCAGGCGACGATCGCGTCGGGCAGCCCCCCGAGCCGCTCCCTCCACTGGGCGCGTGCCTCCTCGCCGATGATCCGCTGCAGGTCCCGCACCAGGCTCGGGTAGGGATGCGGACCGGCCACGCTGCCGATGACATAGAAGGTGGTCTCCACGTTCGTCACCCAGTCGCGGATCGCCTCGTTCATCGCGTCCTTGAGCGTCCGGGTGCCGCTCTCGACCGGATGGACCGTCGCGCCGAACAGCCGCATCCGCTGGACGTTGGGCGCTTGCCGCCGGACGTCCTCGGCGCCCATGAAGACCTCGCAGGGAAGTCCCAGCCGGGCGCACGAGGCGGCGGTCGCCACGCCGTGCTGGCCCGCTCCGGTCTCGGCGATGACCCGTCGCTTCCCCATCCGCTGCGCGAGGCGCACCTGCCCCACCGTGTTGTTCACCTTGTGCGCTCCGGTGTGGAGCAGGTCCTCGCGCTTGAGCCACACTTCGGCGCCGCCGAACGACTCGGTCAACCGGGCGGCGAAGGTGAGCGGGGTGGGGCGACCGGCCCAGTCACGCAGATCGGCCGCCACCGCGGACCGATACGCGGGATCGACCCGCGCCTCGGCCCAGGCCCGGGCGAGCTCGTCCAGCGCCGGGATCAGCGTCTCCGGGACGTAACGCCCACCGTACTTGCCGAATCGACCTGCCTGCTGCTCGGCGATGCTCATCGCTCCTCCGCCGCACGAACCGCGGCCACGAACGCTCGTACCAGCTCGGGATCCTTCAACCCGGGGCGCGACTCGACGCCCGAGGCGACGTCTACCCCGGACGGCTCGGCCCGGCGCACTGCCTCGCCCACGTTTGCCGGCGAGAGTCCACCGGCGAGCCAGAAAGGAAGCCCGTACCGTCTGGCCGCGCGTGCGAGTGACCAGTCGAAGCTGCGCCCGGATCCGCCGAAGCCCTCGACCTTTGCATCGAGGAGCACCTCGGCCGCCCGCACCGAGACCGACTCGGGCAGGGAGGACCCGATGCGCAGCACCTGCCAGAGCGGCACCCCCGCGCCCGCGTAGTCGGCCGGATCCTCGTCCCCGTGCAGCTGGACGGCTCCCAGTCCCACCGCGGCCACCGTGTCGCGCACCTCGAGCGGCTCCGCGCGCACGAAGACCCCGACCCGGAGCACCCCGGGAGGGAGGGCCGCGGCGATCTGCGTCGCCCGGGCGACCGCGACGTGGCGCTTGCTCCCCGGCCAGAAGTTGAATCCCACCGCGTCGACGCCGGCCTCCACGCAGGCCAGGGCGTCCTCGAGGCGGGTGATGCCGCAGACCTTGATCCGCGTCTTCACGCCAAGGCCTCCACCAGCTCCCGCGCCGCCGCCACCGGGTCCGTGGCGCGCATCAGGCTCTCGCCCACCAGTGCCGCCCCGGCGCCTGCCGCCGCGAGCCGGCGGATGTCCTCCGCGGTGCGGATCCCGCTCTCGGCCACCAGCAGCCGGTCGGCATGCCGGAGCGCGGGAGACAGGCGCCCGAACCGGGCCTCGTCGACCTCGAGCGTCTCGAGATCGCGTGCGTTCACGCCCACGAGGGTGGCCGCGAGCGCATCGGGGGCGGCGAGCTCGAACGGCTGCACCACCTCGAGCAGGACGTCCAGCCCCAGCTCCCGCGCGCTGATCCACAGCTCGGCCAGCCGCAGCGGCTCGACCGCCCCGGCGAGGAGCAGCACGGCGTCCGCTCCGGCATCGACCGCCTCGGCGATCATGTGGGGGTCGATGATGAAGTCCTTCCGGAGCAGCGGGAGGCTCACCGCCGCTCGAACGGCGCGGAGGTGATCGAGACTCCCGCCGAACCGGCGCTTCTCCGTCAGGACGCTGACGCACCGGGCCCCACCGTCGGCGTAGGCGCGCGCCTGCGCCGCCGGATCCGTCCAGCGGATGATCCCGGCGGAGGGGGAGGCCTGCTTCACCTCGCAGATGAGCGGAAAGCCGGTGCCGGAGCGCAGTGCGGCCTCGAAGCGACGCGGGCGGCGCGGTCTGCTGGCCACCTCGGCGACGAGCCCCGGACGTTCGCGCTTGAGCCGAGCGAGGTCCTCCGTCGCCGCGGCCACCAGCTGGCCGAGCACGCCCTGCGGTGGCCTCCACGCCGGACCCCCGCCGCCTCGCGGGTTCACGCGGCCACGCCCGCCCGGGTCAGGGCGATCAGGCGCTCGAGCCGCGTGCGCGCGGCGCCGGAGTCGATGCTCTCCGCCGCCCGGAGGACTCCCTCCGGGAGTGTGTCCACCGCGTCCGCGACCCAGAGCGCGGCGCCCGCGTTCAGTAGCACCGCGGCCCGGATCGGGCTGTCGCGGCCGTCGAGCAGCGCCGCGAGGAGGCGCGCGTTGTCCTCGGGCGTCCCGCCCTGGATGGCGCCGCGCGGGACCGGCTTCAGGCCGCCGTCCTGGGGCTCGATGACGACCTCGCGGACCTGGCCCGCCTCCACCCACGCCGCCCGGGTGGGACCGCTGGGGGAGATCTCGTCGAGCCCCTCGAGGCCGTGCACCACGAGAGCTCGCTCCGAGCCGAGGCGGGCGAGGGTCTCGGCCACCACCGGAACGAGGCCCGAGGCGTAGACGCCCAGGAGCTGACGCGGCGTTCGGGCCGGATTGGCCAGGGGGCCGAGGAGGTTGAAGATGCTGCGCACCCCGACCTCGCGGCGAACGGGACCCACGTGGCGCATCGCTCCGTGGAGGGCCGGCGCGTAGAGGAACCCGATGCACACGTCGGCCAGGCAGCGCTCGACGACCTCCACCGGCGCGTCCACGGCGACGCCGCAGGCAGTGAGGAGGTCCGCGCTTCCGCTCTGGGAGGAGACGCTCCGGTTGCCGTGCTTGGCCACGGTGACCCCGGCTCCGGCGACCACCAGCGCCGCGGCCGTCGAGATGTTGAACGTCCCCGCGCCGTCGCCTCCGGTGCCACAGGTGTCGAGCACCACCCGGCCCGGGGGCACGCGGACCGGCGTCGCGCGGCGCCGCATCACCGTGGCCGCGGCGGCGATCTCCGCCGGGGTCTCCCCCTTCATCCGCAGCCCGACGAGGAACGCGCCCATCTGCGCCGGGGTAGCCTCGCCCTGGAAGAAGGACTCGAAGGCGGCCTCGACCTCCTCGGGCGAGAGGTCGATCCGGTCGACCAGCTTCTGGAGGAGCGCCTTCATGGGCCGAGCCGCCCCTGGAGGAAGTTCCGGAGAAGCGTTGGACCCTCGGGGGTGAGGACGCTCTCCGGATGGAACTGCACGCCGGCCGTGGGGTGGCTCCGGTGCCGGAGGGCCATCACCTCGCCGTCGTCGGCCGAGATCGCGGTGACCTCCAGCACGTCCGGCAGCGTCGGCCGATCCACCACCAAGGAGTGGTACCGCCCGACCGGGAGCGGCCGCGGCAACCCGGCGAAGAGGCCGGTGCCCTCGTGCGAGACCGGCGAGGTCTTGCCGTGGACGACTCTCCCCGCGCGCCGCACCACGCCCCCGAACGCCGCGCCGATGGACTGATGCCCGAGGCAGACCCCGAGGATGGGGACCGATCCGCTGAGTGCCCGGACGAGGGGAACCGAGACTCCCGCCTCGGCGGGGGTGCACGGCCCGGGGCTGATGACGACCGCCTCGGGCTTCATCGCCCGGACGTCGTCCACGGAGATCTCGTCGTTCCGGTGGACCTCGACCTCGCCCCCCAGCGACTGGATCGCCTGGACCAGGTTGAAGGTGAACGAGTCGTAGTTGTCGATGACGAGGATCACTGGGCTGCCTCGTCTCCAGCGATGGCCACCAGGGCAGCACGGAGCTTGTGCGCGGTCTCCTGGTACTCGGCCTCGGGGGTGCTGTCGTGGACGATGCCGGCCCCGGCCTGGAACCGCAGCCGGTGGCCGCTGAGGGCGACGCTGCGGATGACGATCGCCAGGTCCATGTCGCCGTCGAAGCCGACGTATCCGGCGGCTCCGGCGTAGGGGCCACGGGCGATGGGCTCCAGCTCGTCGATGATCTCGAGCGCACGCACCTTGGGCGCGCCGCTGACCGTGCCGGCCGGGAAGGAAGCGGCGACGACGTCCCAGGCGTCGAGCCCCGGGTCGAGCGTGCCCGAGACCTGGCTGACCATGTGCATCACGTGGCTGTACCGCTCGATGACCTCGCGCTCCTCGACCTTCACCGTGCCGGGGCGGCTCACCCGTCCCACGTCATTGCGTCCGAGGTCCAGCAGCATCACGTGCTCGGCGCGCTCCTTGGGATCGGCCTTGAGCTCGGCCTCGAGCGCGGCGTCCTCCTCGGGCGTGGCGCCGCGCTTCCGGGTGCCGGCGATGGGACGAACGGTGACGGTCTCGCCGGACAGGCGGACCAGGAGCTCGGGGGAGGCCCCGGCCAGCGCCCGCTCCCCGAAACGGAGGAAGAAGAGGTACGGGGTGGGGGAGACGCGGCGGAGGGCCCGATACAGCTCGAAGGGCTCTCCCCGGTAGTCGGCCGTGAGGCGGCGAGAGAGCACCACCTGGTAGCAGTCGCCGGCGGCGATGTACTCGCGGGCGCGGCCCACCGCCGCCTCGAACCCGGCGCGGTCCCATCCGTCCTCGAGGCTTCCCAGCGAGGGCGCGGGAGGGGCCAGGGGCAACGGCCGCTGGACGGCCTCGGCGAGCGCGTCCGCCCGCTCCATCGCGGAGTGGTACGCCTTCTCGACGCTGGCGTGGAGCGGCAGGTGCACCGAGGCCCAGATCCGCAGGCGGTGGCTCAGGTTGTCGAACACCGCGCAGCGGTCGATCAACATCCACTCGCCGTCGGGGAAGTCGGGGTCCGGACCGTGCCGCTGCGGGACTCGGGGCTCGAACCACCGCACGGCACCGTGCCCCAGATAGCCCACCAGGCCACCGACGAAGGGAGGTGCGCCGTCGGGCCGGACGAACTCGAACGTCTCCATCAGCTCGCGAAGCGCATCGAGCGGCGGCAGCTGGTCGTCGAAGGTGCGTGATCCGGCCTGCTCGAGCACGGTGCCGTCCGCTCCCTGGCGGACGAGCGCGACGGGCTCGTCGCCGAGGAAGGAGTACCGGCCCCAGCGCTCGCCCCCCTGCACGGACTCGAGCAGGAAGGCGTGGGAGGGGGTGGGGAGCTTGAGGAAGGCGCTGACCGGCGTCTCGGTGTCCCCGGGGAGCTCGCGCCACACTGGCACGAGGTTCCCGCGGGCAGCGAGTCGCTCGAAGCTGGCCAGGCTCATCCGGGTGTCACGCATCGTCCGGGCACCCTAGCGCAACGGTGACGGGCGAGCGGATCGAGGGGCCGAGCGGGCGCGAGAGGAGAGGCGAAGGAGAGCGGCCATGTCCTTTCGGGGACACCGGCCGGCCGAGAGGTTGCCGCCGTGCATCGAGCTTGGCGGTCGGACGAGCGGGGTGCTCTCGCCTGTCGATTGCGTGGGCCGCCGGGAAGCTCGTGGTTCCGCCAGCAATGATCGGGGGGGCGAGTGCGGCAAAACCTCCCGACTGAGTGAGCGGTTCGGCACCTGGAAGGAGCTCCCACGTGCGCGGAGCTCGCGCAGGCCGGCCCTGCCTCCAGCGAGGGGAGCGCGACCACCACCGCCGCCTCCTCCGGGCAGCCCGCGCCACCCGCGCGGTCCCTGCTCAGGCCTTCTCGAGCTCCTCGATCGACTTCTTCGGGTCCAGCCAGGTCTCGAACTTGTGGGTCAGGTACTTCTTCGCCTGGCCCCGGAGCAGCAGCCCCGGGTCGCTGGCCTCACCCCCCACCGTCTTCTCGGTGACCCGCAGCACCGCGTCGAGGTGGATGCCCATCACCCTTCCGTGGAGCTTCGCCTCGTCACCGGACCACGTGGACTGGATACCGTGCTTCGCCCAGTGCTGGGTGAGCTTCTCCATCCGCTTCTTCGCCTCGGCCAGCGAGAGCGTATGCGCCACGTGGAAGTCGATCTTGCCCATCGTCGTTCAGACTCCTTCCGGTCCGCTGGACGAACCTTGCCGAGGACCGGGCGTTCCTGGAAGGGGCCTGTCCAACGGACATGCAGCGCCTCTTTCATGCCCCGGCTATGCTGTCGACGTAGAACGGAGCACCCAAGGTATGGCCTTCCCCACCCACCGTCCCCGCCGCCTGCGCCGCACCGAGGCGCTCCGGCGCATGGTGCGCGAGACCGAGCTCCGCCCCTCCGATCTCATCTATCCGATCTTCGTCGTGGAGGGCCGGGGAGTGCGCAAGCCGGTGCCCTCGATGCCCGGCGTCGACAACCTCTCGGTGGACCTGGCGGTCGAGGAGGCGAAGCGCGCGCGGGCGGTGGGGGTCCCGAGCGTCATCCTCTTCGGCATCCCCGGCCACAAGGACCCCCGCGGGAGCGGAGCATGGGCCGAGGACGGGGTCGTCCAGAGAGCGCTCCGGGCCATGAAGGAGTCGGTGCCCGAGCTGCAGCTGATGGCCGACATCTGCCTCTGCGAGTACACCGACCACGGCCACTGCGGCGTCATCCACGGAGGCGACGTCGACAACGACCAGAGCCTTCCGCTGCTGGCGCAGACGGCAGTGTCGTGCGCCAGGGCCGGGGCAGACATCGTGGCCCCCTCGGACATGATGGATGGTCGGGTCGCCGCCATCCGCACGGCGCTCGATCAGGCAGGACTCTCCGGGACCCCCATCCTCAGCTACGCGGCGAAATACGCCTCGGGCTTCTACGGCCCGTTCCGGGAGGCCGCCCAGAACACCCCTCAGTCCGGGGACCGCCGCGGCTACCAGATGGACCCGGGGAACGTCCGCGAGGCGCTCAAGGAAGTCGCGCTCGACCTGGAGGAGGGAGCGGATCTGGTGATGGTCAAGCCGGCGCTCAGCTATCTCGACGTCATCACCCGGGTGAAGGAGCGCTTCGATGTCCCCGTCGCGGCGTACAACGTCTCCGGTGAGTACGCGATGGTGAAGGCGGCCGCGGCCAACGGATGGATCGACGGACAGCGGGTGATGATGGAGGTGCTCACCTCCATCAAGCGCGCCGGCGCCGACCTCATCCTCACCTACCACGCGGTCGAAGCCGCCGAGCTCCTGAACTCGTGACTCGCTCGCGAAAGGGCAAGGCCAAGAGCGCCGGAGAGCCTCCGCCCCGACCGGAGACGCTGCACTACAAGGTGGTGGAGCTCTCCACCGTCGATGAGGGCAGCCTCGAGCACACGGTGAACGTCTGGGTTCGCCAGGGCTGGACGCTGGAGAACGTGCAGTTCGCGATGCGCGAGTCCTCCAAGCGCCCGGCGATGGCCTTCGTCTTCTTCACCCGGGCAGGTGAGCCGGTGCCGGCCGAGGCGGCGCAGGCGGCCGGAGCCCGGGCGGAGCCTCCAGGCGTCGATGCCTGGAGCCGGCTGGCGGCGCTGGCCGCCGAGGGAGAGGAACCATGAGCCGGCTGCGAGCCCCGTTCGGGGCGCCCAAGCTCCAGCTCGTCCCCGAGGACGGGATCCCCGAGTCGCCCTACCCGAAGTGCTCGATGCTCCTCCGCCTCATGGCGCGGGTGGCGGACATCGGGGTGGCCTGGGCCCTCGCGGTCGCGGCGGGGCGAGCCGGCCTCGTGGTCGCGGTCCTCTACCTGCTCCTCGCCGACGGGATCTTCCACGGCCAGAGCATTGGCAAGCGCATCTTCGGGGTGAAGGCGGTGTTCCTCCCCATGCGCACCGACGCCCGGTTCCGGGACAGCACGCTGCGGAACGCACCGCTGGCGCTGATCGTCCTCTTGCGCATGATGCCCGAGCCGCTCGGGCTCCGGGCGGGGCTGGGCGGGCTGGTGGTCATCGGGGCGGTCGAGTGCTGGAAGTCGTTCCGTGACCCGCTGGGCCGCAGGCTCGGAGACGTCTGGGCGCAGACCCAGGTGGTGGACGGGAAGGTCGTCTCCGGCTCGCAGACCCTGGCCCGTGCTCCCGGTGTGCCGGTGGGACCGGAGCGCTGGATGAGTGGCAACGCCGACCGGAGAATCTCCCCAGGAGGCCGCTGAACCCGTGCGCATCGCGCTGACCTACAACCTCCGCCTCTCGGATTCCGAGGAGGAGGCGGAGTTCGACACCCAGCAGACCGTGGACGCGCTGGCCGGCGCCATCGACCGGCTCGGCCATCGCCTGGAGCGCTTCGAGGTATCGGGACCCGCGTCGCGGACCGTGGCCAGGCTCGAGGCCTACTCGCCGGACCTCATCTTCAACACCGCCGAGGGAAGGCGAGGGCGGTTCCGGGAGGCCTTCTACCCGGCGCTCTTCGACGAGCTGGGCTTCCCCTACACGGGGAGCGACGCCTACGCCCTGGCGGTGACCCTGGACAAGCAGCTCACCAAGCTCATCCTTCGCGACCACGACGTCTTGACGCCGGGGTGGCAGTACATCGAGAAGCTCAGCGAGCTGAAGGCCACGGCGCTGCGGTTCCCGATCATCGTCAAGCCCAACTTCGAGGGGAGCAGCAAGGGCATCACCCAGGACTCGGTGGCGGAGACCGTCGCCGAGCTGGAGGAGAAGGTGGCCTGGGCGCTGGAGCGGTACCCGGCCGGCATCCTGGTCGAGGAGTACATCTCGGGGCGGGACCTGACCGTCCCGTACCTCGCCGCGGTGGAGAACGACTACGACGGGGTGCTGGCTCCGGTGGAGTACGTCATCGACCCGGAGCTGTCGAAGCAGCGCCGCTACGCCATCTACGACTACGCGCTGAAGACGTCCGAGGAGCGCGCGGTGAGCGTGAAGGCGCCGGCCGCCATCTCCAAGGCCGTCGCCGACGAGCTGCGCCGCACGGCGCAGACCGTGTTCCGGCTCACCGACTGCCGGGACCTGGGGCGGATCGACTTCCGGATCAGCGATGCCGGCGTGCCGTACTTCCTGGAGATCAACGCGCTTCCCTCACTCGAGCCCGGCGCGGGGATCTACGCCGCCGCCGAGCTGGACGGGCTGCACTTCGACGCGGTCATCGGCTCGGTGATCCAGGCCGCCGCCCGCCGCCACGGCATCAAGGACAGCTCGCGCCGCCAGGGGAAGCCGCCGAGGAAGACCGGCCCCCTCCGGGTTGGCTTCGCCTACAACGTCAAGCGCATCAAGCCGACCGACGACGGCGTGGAGGACTCCGAGGCCGAGTACGACAGCCCGAGCACGCTGCAGGCCATCCGCGAGGCCATCGCTTCCTGGGGCCACGAGGTCATCGACCTCGAGGCGAACCAGGAGCTGCCCACCGTGCTCGCGGTCACTCCGCTCGATCTGGTCTTCAACGTCGCCGAGGGATGGAAGGGGCGAAATCGAGAGGCCCAGGTGCCGTCGCTGCTCGAGCTGCTGGACATCCCGTACACCGGCAGCGACCCGGCAACTCTCTCCCTCGCCCTGGACAAGGCGCTGGCCAAGAAGATCGTCCGGCAGCACGGCATCCACACGCCGAACTTCCAGCTCTTCACCACCGGCAAGGAGCGGCTGAATCGCGAGTTCGACGAGTTCCCCTTGATGGTGAAGCCGGTGGCCGAGGGCTCGAGCAAGGGCGTGGTGAGCAAGAGCGTGGTGCAGAACGAGGCCGAGCTCCGCGAGGTGGTCCGGGAGATGGTCTCCAAATACCAGCAGCCGGCGCTGGTGGAGGAATACGTCCGGGGCCGCGAGTTCACCGTGGGCCTTCTCGGCGAGCGCCGCCCGCGGGTCCTGCCGCCGATGGAGATCGTCTTCGTCGACACCGACGATCCGAACCCGGTCTACAGCTTCCAGCACAAGCTCGACTGGAACGATCGCATCCGGTACGACGTCCCGGCGAAGCTGGAGCCGAGCCAGACGGAGAAGCTCCGCACCGCGGCGCGCGGGGCCTTCATGGCGCTGGGCTGCCGTGACGTGGCGCGGATCGACTTCAAGATGGACGCCAAGGGGCGGTTCTACTTCCTGGAGTGCAATCCGCTCCCGGGGCTCACTCCCGGGTGGAGCGACCTGGTTCTGATCGCCAAGGGTGCGGGCATGGACTACCGGGCGCTCATCGGGGAGATCCTCAGCGGGGCCATCCGCCGCTACAAGGAACGCGAGCAGTCGCGTCGCGCCGCCGCGGATCTCGCTCCCCAGCCATCCAACGGGAACGGAGGCAACGGCAACGGCAACGGCGGCCACGCCAGCGACCTGGCCGGGTCCGAGCTCCGCGAGGGCAAGGGATGAGCCCGGTCACGCGGGCTCGCACCCGTCCGGCGGGACGGCGGGTGGCGGTGGAGAAGAAGCGCGGGCGCTACCACCACGGCGACCTACGCCGGGCCCTGCTCGATGCGGCGCTCGACGTGCTCGCCCGCGAGGGAGCGACGGCGCTCACGCTGCGCGAGGTGGCCCGTCGGGCGGGCGTCACCCATGCCGCTCCCTACCGGCACTTCACCGACAAGCAGCAGCTCCTGGCCACCGTGGCCGAGGAGGGCTTCCGGATGCTCGCCTCGCACATGCGCGAGGCCTGGATGAAGCACGAGGGGGATCCGGTGCACGGGCTGGAGGCCATCGGGGTGGCCTACGTCCGGTTCGCGACCGGCCAGCGCGCCCACTTCCAGGTGATGTTCGGCAAGGACATCGACTGGGGTCGGGAGCACGCCGGACTCGAGGAGACGTCGGACTGCTGCTTCGAGGTGCTCATCTCCGCGGTTCAGGCCTGTCAGGGGGTGGGCGCCATCCGACCGGGCGATCCGCTCATCCCCTCGATCTGCGCCTGGTCGATGGTCCACGGGCTCTCCGAGCTCATCGCCAACGGCCAGTTCAGCGCCATGGATCTGCCCTTGCCCTCGGTCGAGGAGCTGCTGAGCAACTACAACCGGATCCTCATCGAGGGCCTGCGGGCGAAGGAGTAAGCTCGGTCGCATGGCCGAGGAGACCGCTGCTCCGCGGGTCCGGGCCCGCGCGCTGGATCTGCCGCTGGGGCGCTTCCGCACCGGTCGGTTCAACGCCATCACCGACGTGAACGGCGTGCTGATCGGGCACACCACGCTCATCGAGGGGGAGGGACCGCTCCGCCCGGGGAAGGGCCCGGTGCGCACCGGGGTCACCGCCATCGTTCCCAGCGGCGGGAACATCTTCATGGAGCGGCTGCACGGCGGTGGGTTCGTCCTCAACGGAGCCGGCGAGGTCTCGGGCCTGACCCAGGTGATGGAGTGGGGCCTCCTCGAGACGCCCATCCTCCTCACCAACACCATGTCGGTCGGCGCGGTCTCGGACGCGATGGCCCGCATCATGGTGGAGAAGTATCCGGGCATCGGCGACGAGCACGACGTCATCATCCCGGTGGTGGGGGAGTGCGACGACAGCTGGCTGAACGACATCACTGGCCGTCACGTGCGCGAGGAGCACGTGCGCGCCGCGGTGGCCTCGGCGGCCGGCGGACCCGTCGCGGAGGGGAGCGTGGGCGGCGGTACCGGCATGGTGACCTGCGACTTCAAGGCCGGCATCGGCACCTCGTCACGCAAGCTCCCCGAGTCCCACGGCGGCTACACGCTCGGCGTCCTGGTGATGTCGAACTTCGGGAAGATGCACAACCTGAGGGTCGGCGGGCTCCCCCTCGGCGAGGTGCTGGAGCAGCGTTACCAGGAAGTCCCCCGGCGCACCGCCACCTACGGGAGCATCATCGCCGTGGTTGCCACCGACGCTCCGGTCCTGCCAAACCAGATCAACCGCCTCTGTCGCCGGGTCGCCCTGGGCATCGGGCGGGTGGGGAGCTACGCCGCGCACGGCTCGGGGGAGATCGTGGTCGGCTTCTCCACCGCGAACGTCATCCCCCGGCGCACCCAGAAGATGGTGACCAAGGTGAAGTTCCTCCTCGACCAGCGGCTGGACCCGCTCTACGAGGCGGTGATGGAGGCCACCGAGGAGGCCATCCTCAACTCGATGTGCATGGCCGGTCCGATGACCGGTATCAACGGCAATCACTGTCCGGCGCTCCCGCTCGACGAGGTGCGCCGCTTCGCCGAGGCCGTGCGGCCGGCGCTCGGGGTTCGCCGCCGTGTCCCCGGCCCGCCCCCGGACCACGATCGGGAGGGGACGGTGAAGGTCGCAGAGGCGCTCCCCACGGCGGTGCGCGGCGCGGAGGGCATCCCCTTTCCCACCCGCCCTCCCGAGGGCTCCGACTGAGCGCGGGGTGACGCGCCGCTGCCCATTCTGCTAGGAGGCGGCGCTCCAGAACCGAGCAAGGAGCAGCGATGGCCCGCAGCAGGAGCAAGCACCGCCGCAAGCAGATGAAGATCAGACAGCACTGGAAGAAGCGCAGCGAGCGGAAGAAGACCGCGGCGGCGGCCACGAAGTAGTCGCAGTTCCTCGAAACGTTCCCCAGAACGCGACCCTGAACATCGGCGGGGCGTTCTGATGACGTCCGCCTGGGCGCTCTCCGACAGGGCGCCTGGGCGACCTCTTGACACTATGCCGCGCTGCGTTATGAGAGCGCCGACTGGCAAGTCAGCCAGCCCGTCGAAAATCCCAAAGGAGGCGAGGTGTCATGTCGAAGAACACTGAAGTTCCGGCGTTCGTGAAGGAGCAGCTGGTCGAGGCGCAGAAGCGGTTCGCGGTCATCCAGGGCCAGGCCGAGAAGACCATCAAGGAGTGGGTGGCCAAGGGCCACTCGATCCAGGTCACCACCGCCAAGCGCACCAAGGCGCTGGGCAACGAGGTCCGCAAGCAGGCGGAGTCGTTCCAGAACCGCCTCATCCAGGCGGCCGGCGTGGCCACCCAGAGCCAGATCAAGGTCCTGACCCGCGAGCTGTCCAAGCTCTCCAAGAAGGTGGACGCCCTCGTCGAGAAGAAGGCGACCGCCAAGACCGACGCCCGCGCCTGAGAATTCCTGGAATGGGTCCCCGAGGACCCGCACGCGCCGTCCCAGTCGTGGCTTCACCCGGGGGCGGCGCTTATGTTCTAGCAGTCAATCGACACCTTGCCTGATGGACAGGCAGGCATCCTGAGGGTCGGAGTCCGACATGGCTGGCGAGGTTCCCAAGGATAGACGCCCGGTTGTAGAGGCCCTCGAGCGCATGTGGGCGCAGGCGGTCACGGCGATGTCCAGCGTGGAGGACGAGGCGGCCCGGGTCGTGCAGCGGGCCCAGACGGTGGCGGGGTGGAGCCAGGACGAGGTGCGGCGCCAGATGGGTGATCTCGCCGAGCGGCTTGCCGCTCAGCGTCGCGAGCTCGAGGTGGGCCTCGAGGAGCGGGTCCGGGGAGCGTTGCTGCGCCTCCGGGTCCCCCGTCGCGAGGAGGTCCAGGCGCTGATGGCCCGGGTCGACCGGGTGGCGGAGCGAGTGGAGAGGCTGGAACGAGGGAGCTGACCGACCGGTGCGACGACTGCTGTTCCAGATGCACGCGCTGAGCTCGCACTGCGCGGTGCTGCCGCTCGTGGCGGCCGTCCTCCTGCTGGGGGCGGCCCGCATCGAGAGCACCGTCCAGGGGCGGGGCCGGCCCGCGGCCGAGCCTGCCGTGGCCGTCGTGCAGCAGCCGGACCCGGACCTCGCGCTGATCGACGCGGTCCTGGCCAAGCGCGCGCCCGAGCTCGGACTCGTGCTTCGTGCCCAGGTGAGCCGCGCCATCGCCCAGGAGGCGCGGCGTGCCGGCTACGACCCGCTCCTCATCCTCGCCATCATCGACGTGGAGAGCGACTTCGACCCCGAGGCGGTCAGCTCCCGCGGCGCCCGCGGCCTCATGCAGATCCAGCCGGTGACTCTCCACTGGTTCGCCGAGAAGCAGGGGCTCCGGCTGAGCCGCGAGGAGATGGCCGCCGACCCGGGCCTCTGCGTCCGGCTCGGGATCCGCTACCTGCGGTCGCTCCAGGACAGGTTCGGCGGTGACCTCTCGATGGCCCTCATGGCCTACAACGCCGGGCCGGACCGTATCCGCCAGGCGCTCCGCGAGCACGCTGTCGACCCGTTCCGCTTCTACCCGCGGCGGGTGAAGCGCGACTTCGAGCGCTTCCGCAAGGGCGCGGGCCTCGGCGGCGACTGGGCCTACGCGCTCCGCGACCCCGAGCCTGCCGCTCGCTAGACGCGGGGTCCCCGTGGCATAAGCTAGGGCCTCGTTCCCGTGTTCTCGCTCGACGATCAGGCGCGTGGACTGGAGGCCGCTCGCGAGCAGGTCGCGGCGCTGTTCCAGAGCATCAACGCGCCCCACGTGGTGGTGCCCGGCCGGCGCGCAGGACCGGCGCAGGCGTTCATCGCCTGCCTGCGCGGAACCCATGGGTTCTCGGTGGGCGTGTACCTCTGGCTCTCCGAGACCAAGGAGTGCGCCGTCTACACCACGCCGGCCACCGCCCAGACGCCCGAGGAGTACCGGGCGCTGCAGACCGAGGCCCTCGGCTTCGTCGAGTCGATGGGTTTCATGATGGACAACCTCAATTTCCGCTCGCTGTCGCCCGAGCACCAGGCCGAACTCTTACAATCGGTCCCGGTCTGGCGGGGCGGGCGGGCGGCCACCGGCGGCACGCCCACCGTGTCCCCGCCCGGGCAATCCGGCTCGCCTGCCGCGCAGACCGGGGCGGCGCTGGCCCGGCTGTTCTCGTCGTTCTAGACCCTCACCCCGAATGCTCCGTTCTTCCTCCGCCGTCCTCCTCCTCGCCGCCGCAGGCGTGCTCGGATCCTGCGTCCACATCCCGACCGACAAGGAGCGGCAGGGCGCCGAGGCGCACTACGACCTGGGCATCAACGCCCAGGCCGCCGGCGACGTCCGCAGCGCGCTCAAGGAGTTCGAGGAGTCGCTCAAGCTCGACCCTGACTTCGCCGAGGCTCACAACGCCATCGCGGTGCTGCTCCACCTCTCCTTCGACCGCAAGGACGAGGCGGAGAAGCACTACAAGCAGGCGCTGGAGACCCGTCCGAGCTTCTCCGAGGCCAAGGTGAACCTCGGAAACCTCTACCTGGACGAGGGTCGGCTGGACGAGGCCATCGCCCTGTACGAGCAGGCGCTGAACGACATGCTCTACGCCACGCCGTACATCGCGGAGGCGAACCTCGGCTGGGCGTACTTCAAGAAGGGCAACAGCACCCAGGCGCTCGAGCACCTGCGGGCCTCGGTCACCCACAATCCGTCGTTCTGCCTCGGCTACAAGGACCTGGGCCTGGTGCAGGACGCGAAGGGTGACCTCGCCGCCGCCTGCACCGAGTTCGGACGGTTCGTCCAGGCGTGCCCCAAGGTGCCGGAGGCGCACCAGCTCCTCGGCAGCTGTCTCGTTCGCCAGGGCCGGGCCGCCGAGGCCCGGGCGAGCTTCGACGCCTGCGTGGCGAACGCCACCGATGCTCCCCAGCAGCGGGTGCGCGAGCAGTGCATCCACCTGCGCGACGGGCTGGGAGGGCAGGGCGCGCGGCCCTAGCTCGCTCGTGGACCGCTGGGAGGACGAGGCGCTGGTCCTGAGCACGCTGGACTACGGCGATGCGGATCGGCTGGTGACGCTGCTCACGCGCGGACGCGGCAAACTCACCGCCTTCGCCGCCGGCGCACGCAAGAGCCGCCGCCGCTTCGCCGGGGCTCTCGAGCCGGGAACGCTGCTGCGGGCGCGGCTGGTGGAGAGGCACGGCTCCACCGTCCGGCTCGACGCCGTGGAGGTGGTGCAGGCCTACCCCCGGATCCGCGAGGAGCTGCCGCGCATCGCCCGGGCCCTCTACGCGCTCGAGCTGTGCCGGGAGCTGCTGCGGGACGACGAGCCCGCGCCCGAGCTCCTCTCGCTCGCCGTGGAGTGGCTGGGCCGGCTCGATGCCGGTGAGGCTGGCCCGACGTCCGTGCTCGCCTTCGAGCTGCAGGCGCTGGCCCTGGCCGGCCTCATGCCGCGCTTCGACGCCTGCACGCTGTGCGCGGGGCCTCCCGGGGAGACCCCTCGCTTCGACGTGGACCACGGCGGCGCGGTCTGTGCCGGATGCGCGGCGCGGGCGACCGGCCCCCGCATCGACCCGGCGGTGCTGGAGGGGCTGGCGGCGATCCAGGCCGGAGCACGCCAGCCGCTCTCGCCCGCGCTCCGCGCCGAGGCCCGCGGGCTGCTGGCTCGGTTCATCGAGGCCCAGCTCGGGCGGCGGCTGAAGAGCGTGGACTTCCTGCGGAGCGTGGGCGTCGACTGAGCATGGTCGCTGGCGCGCCACTGCGCGCTTCCGCAGGCGTCCCCCTGGTGCGGGGGACTGAGGAAGGTTGCTGACGGTCGATCCAGGTGGTCCTGGCGTGGTAGGTGCGACGCCTTGGCGATGACCTTCCAGGAACTGATCCTCGCGCTCCAGCGGCACTGGGCGGCTCAGGGCTGCATCCTGACCCAGGCCTACGACGTGGAGGTGGGCGCGGGCACCATGGCGCCGACCACCTTCCTGCGCGCGCTGGGGCCCGAGCCATGGAACGTGGCCTACGTCCAGCCGTCGCGCCGGCCGGCGGACGGACGGTTCGGCGAGAACCCCAACCGGCTGTTCCAGCACCACCAACTTCAAGTACTCCTCAAGCCCGCGCCCAAGGACGTGCAGGCGCTCTACCTCGACTCGCTCCGGGCCATCGGCATCGACCCGCTGGAGCACGACCTCCGCTTCGTCGAGGACGACTGGGAGGCTCCCACCCTCGGCGCCTGGGGGCTGGGCTGGGAGGTGTGGTGCGACGGGCAGGAGGTGACCCAGTTCACCTACTTCCAGCAGTGCGGAGGCTTCGAGTGCCGGCCAGTGTCCGCCGAGCTCACCTACGGACTCGAGCGCATTGCGATGTATCTGCAGAACGTCGACACGGTCTTCGACATCGAGTGGGTGAAGGGCGTGAGCTACGGCGAGGTCTTCCACCGGAACGAGGTGGAGATGAGCACCTACGCCTTCCGCGCGTCCGATCCGGCGGTGCTCTTCGGCCTCTTCGACACCTACGAGAAGGAGTGCACCCGGCTGCTCGGGCTCGGGCTGCCGCTGCCGGCCTACGAGTCGGCCCTGAAGTGCTCCCACACCTTCAACCTGCTGGATGCGCGCGGGGCGATCAGCGTCACCGAGCGTGCCGGGTTCATCAAGCGGGTCCGGGACAACGCCCGCGCCTGCGCCGAGGCCTACCTCAAGGTGCGCGCCGAGCTGGGCTTTCCGCTCCGGAAGACCGGGTGGACCGTCGGGCAGCAGCCGCCGCTGCTCGAGGGTGAGCCGGCGAGCAGGTCCTGGGAAAAGTTCCTCGCGGAGCAGAAGGGATGAGCGAGGACCTCCTCTTCGAGATCGGCACCGAGGAGCTCCCCGCGGGCGCGGTGGAGCCGGCGGTGGATCAGCTCCGGTCTCTCGTGCTCTCCGGGCTCGCGGAGGCCCGGCTCACGTACGGGCCCGTCCGGACCTTCGCCACGCCGCGCCGGCTGACGGTGCTCGTCGAGGCGGTGGCGGACCGCAGCCCGGATGCCACCCGCCAGGCCCTGGGTCCATCGGTCAAGGCCGCCTTCGCCCCGGACGGGACCCCCACCCGCGCGGCGACCAAGTTCGCCGAGGCCCAGGGGGTGGACGTGTCCGCGCTCCGGCGGGTCCAGACGCCCAAGGGCGAGTACCTCGGCGTCGAGGTCACCGAGGCGGGGCGCCCCGCGAGCGCGCTGCTCCCGGGCGTCCTGGGCGCGGCGGTGCACGGCATCCAGTTCAAGAAGAGCATGCGCTGGGGCGACGTCGACCAGACCTTCGCCCGCCCGGTGCAGTGGCTCCTCGCCCTCCACGGGCAGGAGGTCGTCCCGGTCGTCTTCGCGGACGTGAAGAGCGGGCGGATGACCCTGGGGCACAGGTTCCTCTCGCCGGGGCCGCACCCCGTTCCGCACCCCCGCGACTACCCCGCGCTGCTCGAGCGGGCATCGGTGCTGGCCGACGTGGCCCGGCGCAAGGATCGCATCCGCACCGAGGCGGCGAACGCCGCGCGCAGCGCCGGGGGACGGATCCGCGAGGACGAGGCCCTGCTCGACCAGGTGACCGAGCTCGTCGAGTGGCCCACCGCCGTGCTGGGCAGCTTCGAGCAGCGACACCTGGACCTTCCCCCCGAGGTGCTGGTGCAGGAGATGACCTCGCACCAGCGCTACTTCCCGGTGGCGGACGCGGCCGGCAAGCTGCTGCCGCGCTTCGTGGCCGTCTCCAACACTCCGGTGAAGGACCCTGCGCTCTCGCGGCGGGGCTACGAGTCGGTCCTTCGCTCTCGCCTCAGCGATGGCAGGTTCTTCTTCGACGAGGACCGGAAGGTGCCCCTGGCCGGCCGCGTCCCCGCGCTGGAGCGGGTCGTGTGGCAGGGGAAGCTCGGCACCTACGCCGAGAAGGTGGGCCGCATCCGGTTCCTCGCGACGGCGCTCACCCGCGCCGTGGGACGCCCCGAGCTCCTGGAGGTGGTGGACCGCGCCGCGCTGCTGGCGAAGGCCGACCTCACCACCGGGATGGTGGGCGAGTTCCCCGAGCTCCAGGGAGTCATGGGCCGCGAGTACGCGCTCGCCTCGGGAGAGCCGCCGGCGGTCGCTCAGGCCATCGCCGACCACTATCTGCCCCGCGGCGCCTCGGACCCGGTGCCCGCCGACGACCCCGGAGCCCTGGTGGGCATGGCGGATCGGCTGGACACCCTGGCCGGCCTGTTCGCGCTGGGAAGGCCTCCCACGGCCTCGGCAGATCCATTCGGTCTCCGCCGGGCCTGCCTCGGCGTGGTTCACCTCGTGCTCGGACGCGGCTACCGGCTCTCGCTCGGCGAGGCGGTGGACCGCGCGCTGGAGGGAGTGGGGAAGAAGCTCGGCCTCGGGGCGGCGCAGCTGGCCGAGGCCCGGGCCCAGCTTCTGGAGTTCTTCCGCGGCCGGCTGCGCGCGCTCTGGGCCGACCGCGCCCGGGCGGACGTGGTGGACGCGGTCCTCGCCGCCGGCTTCGACGACCTGAGGCAGGCGAGGGCCCGGCTCGACGCCTTCGCCCAGGTGGTGGGCGCACCCGACTTCACCCCGCTGGCCATCGCCTTCCGGCGGGTCGCCAACATCGTCGAGAAGCAGGGGAGGGACGTCACCCCCGAGCCGGCCGACCCGAAGCTGTTCCAGGAATCGTCGGAGACGTCGCTGGCCCAGGCTGCGCGTCAGGCCTCGGCCGCGGTGCAGAAGGCCCTCGCTGCCGAGGACGCTCCGGCCGCGCTCGCCGCCGCCCGCGCGCTCAAGGGCCCGGTGGATGTCTTCTTCGACAAGGTCCTGGTGATGACCGACGATCGACCCGTGCGAGAGAACCGCGTGCGCCTGCTTCGCGAGGTGGCACAGGTCTTCGCCCCCCTGGCGGACCTGTCACGGATCCAGTCGGAGACCGGAGGAGCCCCGTGACCGCGCTCGTGCTGCTTCTCCTCGCAGGGACCCCGGTGCTGGAGGCGGAGATCGACAGCCAGACCCGCGAGGACGACGAGCTGCCGCCGTCCTCGGTGACGCCGTACACCCCGCGCTTCGAGGGCAAGACTCTGTCCGGGCTGGTCTGCGGGCCGGAGGTGAAGAACGGCTCGGTGAAGAAGCTCCTGCAGGACGGCACCCGGCTCACCGACAGCAAGAACCTCGCGGAGGTGAAGCGTGCCGTGCCGAAGCTCCAGCGCGCCCTCGAGCTGGACCCCAGGGCTGGCTGGGCCTACCTGATCCTCGGCAGCGCCCACGCCAAGCTCGGTGAGCCCGAGTCCGGCACCCGGGCCTACGAGACGTATCTGCTGTCCTGCCGCACCTACCCCAACGCCGACCGGGTGCAGCGGATCCTCACCGACTACTGGCGAGCCACGGGCGGAAAGGCCGACCCCACCCCCCGGCGGTAAGAGCGCTTTTTCCACCCGAGAGGGGGAAGAAGCCCGGTCGGCCGGCTGTTGCCGGTTCCGCCGCTTGTCCTTGCGACGCCGGGTCGCGGATCTCTAGGATGCGCGCCCTTTTGATGCGCCTCAGCCTCGTTTCCCTCCTGCTCCTCGCGGTCGCGTGCAACCAGGACCTCAAGCCGCGCCCCCCGGTGGAGACCCGGCTCTACTACCCCTCGGGCCTCGCGATCGTCCCGGCCTCCGACGGCGGCCTGGGCTGGCTCTACGTGGCGAACTCGAACTTCGACCGCCGCTTCGACGTGGGGTGGCTGACGGCCGTCGATCTGTCCCAGGTCCGCACCGCGGAGGCCGATGGCGGGAGGGCGCTGCCGCTTCCGGGGCAGCCGGTGCCGCCTCCACTCGACGGTGGATCGGATCAGGGCCGACCGGTGCAATTCACCGAGCTGGCCACCACCACCGCCAACATCGTCAACATCGCCAGCTTCGCGGGACTGGCCACGGTCGACGACGCCGGGACCCGGCTCTTCGTTCCATCGCGCTCCGAGAATGACGAGCTGGCGGTGATGGACATCACGGGCGGAGACGGCGGCGTGCCACTCCGCTGCTTCTTCTCGGGCGGAACCGATTGCACCCTGGACTCGCTGCGGTTGGCCCAGGCCCAGGAGCCCGGGCAGATCGGCATCCCCGCAGCGCCGCAGCCGTACAGCGTGACACTCGCCCAGGTCCCGGACGGTGGGACGGACACCGAGATCTACGTGACCCACCTCCGTCCGGCCTCGAGTCCCGCCCAGAGCGTCACGAATCTGGAGAACTTCCTGGTGACCCTGCATCAGTCGGACCTCGACCGTGCGCGGGCCAGCTACGCCACGGACGGCGGCTACGTGGTTCCGGACTCGGCGTTCAGCACCATCGGGCGTGGTGCCTCGAACAGCATCGAGGTCACCCAGGATTTCCTCTACGTCTCCGGCCGGGCGAAGCTCGTGGCCACCGACCCGGACGTCCTGCTGCGGGTCGTGGATCGCTCGAGCAATCTCATCGCCTTTCCGCAGCTGCAGCTGGTCTGGGCCTCGGTCGACGCGCGCGGACTGAAGCTTCGCCCCGACGAGAAGCGCCTCTACCTCGCGGTGGACAACCCGGCGGCCTTGCTGGTGATCGACATCACCGTCCCGGTGGGGGAGAACCTGGTACCGACCTTCACCCTCGTCCGGGCGGTGTCCTTGCCCGCCGGGCCCAATGACGTGCAGCTCCTCACCCGTCCCGGCCGCTCACCCCTGGTGGTGATCAGCTGCTCGGTCGACGGGTCGCTGGCGTTCTACGACGACGACCTGGGGCAGATCGCGGCGCTGATTCCGGGCATCGGGGCGGTGCCCTTCGGAATCGCCATCGACCGGCGCGGTGACGACTGGGCCCGCCTCTACGTCAGCAACTTCGGAGACGGGCGCGTCGCGGTGGTCGACGTCCCCCTCTCGCCGACCATCGCAGGCGGGCGGCTGGCACCTCACCTCGTGGCCCACGTCGGGTCGAAGCAGTACTGCCTCCTCGCCACCGACGACCGCAACTGCGTGGACCCCTCCCCGTGAAGACGAGATACCTCGCCCTCCTCACCGCGGCGCTCGCCGCCTGCTCCCAGAGCGGTGTCGCTCCGCCCACACAGCTGAGCGGCACCAGCTCCTCCGTGGTTTCCGGCTCGCTGCTCTTCGTCACCAGCACCCGGAGCAACGAGGTCCGCGTCCTCGACCTCGAGCCCCGCCTGGGTCTGCAGCGGGACTTCGTCCGTGCTCCGAACCCGCTCTCGCCTCTCTCCATCCCCACCTTGCCGGCGCCGGTGGAGCTCGCCACGCCCATCCGCTACGGGCCGCTCGGCCAGCCGCTCCAGGGCGACTGGGTCTTCGCCCGGGGCGCCGGCAGCTCGTCGGTGTCCATCGTCGGCGCGGTGAACTGTCCGCAGCAGCTGAAGGAGTTCGGCCGGATCTCCCCCCGGCCGGACTCGGTGGTGACCGCGCTCGCCTCGCGGCTGACGGCGGACGACCGCCAGGCGCAGCTGTACTTCGCCACCTTCGACGGGACGGACACGACGCTGTGGGAGCTGATCCTCCCGAATCTTCCCCGGGACCGGGGGACCACCGTGGTCGACTCGCGCAACTGCGGGCTCTACCCCGCGGCGCTCCCGCCCTACGTGCTGCAGCCGCTCGACGTCATCCGCGACGAGGTGGTGACCGCCATGGTGGCGTTGCCCACCGTCGTCCACCCGCAGAAGCCTCCCGATCCGGAGGAGCAGCGGGTGGTCATCGCCAGCCGCCTGATGGTTCCCCCGGTGCCCTTCCTCCGGCCGGACATGACCGAGTCCGGACGGATCCGGGTGGTCACCCCGCAGCCCAGCGGCCTCGCCGACACCTTCGAGGCGGTGTTCAACCCCGACACCACGGTGGCCGAGAGCTTCCCGGTCAAGCGCCTGGTGACTCACGGGAACGTGGTGAAGGTCATCGCGTACTCCGACGCGGGCGTCCCGAGCACCGTCTATCTGGACACCGACGGCGGCGTCGACGGCGGCATCACCGACGTGGTGATGGACGCCGGGACCCGCATCTTCGCCATCCTCGACGAGGCCTCCTGCCAGGGAAGGATCGACTGCGTGGGCGTGATGGCGGTGGACCTGGATCGCACCCGGGATCTGCCGCTGGTCGACGGCGGGACGGTGGTGCGCTACCCGGTCGCCATCGACGGGTTCGACGATCGGCGTGACTCCTACGACGGCGGCGTGCTGGAGCGTCTCGTCGACGGCGGTCCCAGCCGCTTCGCGGACACCTACTACCGGCCGCCGGAGGACTTCGACGGCGGTGTCCCGCGCGATGCGAACCGGATGATCCCCATCCGCTTCTCCAACAACGGCTCGGTGGGAATCATCCAGGACATCGTGGTGCAATCGAGCGGCCTCGCTCTCTACATCACGGGGGTCCCGGTCCAGTACGGGTTGCTGGGCTTCGTCACCGTGACCGGCTACGGGAACAGCATCCCCGCGGCGCAGATCTACGCCTTCGACGCGATGACGCTCCGACAGATCAACTTCGCGCTCCTCGAGCCGGGGATCACGGACAACAAGGCGGTGCTGAACAACGGGGCGACGGCGAACTTCCGCGGAGGCCCCCAGACCAACGAGATCCAGGTCGAGAAGGGCATCTGGCCGGTCAGCGAGAGCATCTTCATCCTCTACGAGGGGGTGGTCGCGGGCATCGCCCAGGAGCCGCTGGACGCGGGCCTGGGGGACATCCACGCAGGTCGCTGGCCGCTGTCGATCAACAGCCGCATCGTCGCCGAGAGGGGCTTCGTCGAGCCCGGGGACATCGTCGTTCCCGTCGACTACACCGGGACCGAGTGCGAGTTCGCCTTCCCGGTGCTGCCGGCCGGAGCCGATGGTGGGGTGATCGTGTCCGGACCCGACGGCGTGGTCCTGGTCACCCGCACGACGGCCCTGGCCGACATCCTCGACGCGGGGGCTGGCGTCGAGGGGGGCAATGTCCTGGTGCTGCCCGATGGCACCGTCCCCACCATCGACAGCTGCCCGCCGCCGGTCTCGTACAACCTGCGGAGCAGCAGCATCGCGCCTCACCCCCTCACCGTGACCGGGACCGGATCGGGGTTCCTCGGCCGGATGGAGCTGCCCCCGAATGGAGGCTCGAGCTTCTTCGACGCGGGCGTGAACTCGAACCCGCCGTTCACCCGGTTCTGGCGCCCCGATGCCGATGCAGGCAGCTCGGCCGCAGGCCTCACCTCGGTGGGGCTCGCCTTCCAGATCCACGACACCATCGTGTACCCCGGCGCGGGGGTCGATGCGGGCATCGAACCCGTGCTCACCGGCGGTGACCTGCCTGCGCTGCGCGGCTCGGGGTACTTCTTCACCTTCAACAACGGCTACACGCCTGCATCGGTGCCGATCAGCTCGGCCAGCCTCGGGGTGGGCGGGCTGAACCTGCCGGGAGCCCTCTCCCTGTACCAGCGGAACTTCTTTCCCCAGATTGTGGGGGCAGACCGCATCTTTGTCCTCTACCCGGGAGGGAACGTGATCGTGGACTTCTCTCCCACCACGGTCACCTTCGCCGGGACCTCGGTGGTCGACATCGGCGTCCACTTCTGACCGTGGTAGCCTTTCCGCCCGTGCACGCCATGGGCGACTTCAACCCTCCACATCCCGTCCGCAAGGTGACCATCCCGGACCACCTCTGGGACGCGTTCGAGGAGATGGCGAGACAGATGGGAAGCGAGCGGGACGGGCTCATCAACCAGGCCCTGTTCATGTTCGCCCGCCTGAACGGCTTCCTGGAGGTCTCCTCCCGCCGGAAGACCCCGGTCCCGGCCCAGCCCACCCTGAACCACCGGGTGGCCGCCGCCGGCCCGGCCCGGACCGCCCCCCTGCGGAGCGCAGCCTCCGCCGAGGCCGTCGCTCCCACCATCGGGACGCCGGTGCTGGGCAAGGGCGACCTCGACGATCTGGCCTCCCTCGGCGAGGTCGACACCGGCGCCCCCGACGGCACCCCGGACGACCCGCTGGACATCCTCGACCGGCAGCTCCCGGAGGACGAGGAGCGCTCCGGCTCGGGCGGCCAGCTGTATCTCATGGCCGAGAACGGCGCGCTGGACCGCATTGCCAAGGACCGCTTCGTCATCGGCCGGGGCAAGCACTGCGACTTCATCATCAATTCCGGCAAGGTCAGCCGCGAGCACGCGGTCATCGTCCGCGACGACGGCGCCTACTACATCGAGGACCTCGGATCCTCGAACGGCACCTGGTTCAACAAGCAGCGGATCAAGCGCAAGCAGGTGGAGGACGGCGACGAGTTCTTCATCTGCAACGAGAGAATCAAGCTCGTGCTGCGGTAGTCGCTCGCGGGGGATAGGGTGGGGCAGAAGCTCATGCCCAGCCCCCGCCCCGTCCTGACGCTCATCGACGCGTCAGGCTTCGTCTTCCGCGCCTACCACGCGATCACCAACCTCAGCACCAGCCGGGGCATCCCGACCAACGCCGTCTACGGCTTCACCCGGATGCTGCTGAAGACGCTCCGGGAGATGAAGCCCACCCACGTGGCCCTGGCGTTCGACAAGGAGAGCCGCACCGGCAGGCAGGAGATCGACCCCACCTACAAGGCCAACCGGGAAGGACCGCCGCCGGACCTCCCCCATCAGTTCGAGCTGGTCCGCCAGGTGGTCGACACGCTCCGGGTCCCGGTCCTCGAGTACGCCGGCTGGGAGGCGGACGACATCATCGGCACCCTCACCCTGGCCGCGAAGCAGCAGGGCTTCGACGTGCAGATCGTCACCGGGGACAAGGACTTCATGCAGCTGGTGGACGACCGGGTGCGGCTCTACGACCCGATGCTCGACCGCCACACCGGCCCCCGCGAGGTGAAGGAGCGGCTGGGCATCGAGCCGGGCCAGATGCGTGACTACCTCGCGCTGGTCGGAGACCCCATCGACAACGTGCCGAAGGTCCCGGGCATCGGCCCGAAGACCGCCGCCGAGCTCATCCAGCAGTTCGGCAGCGTGGAGGGGATGCTCGGGCGGCTGGAGGAAGTGAAGAAGCCGAAGATCCGGGAGGCGCTGGAGCAGCACCGCGAGGGAGTGATGCGGGCCAAGACCCTGGTGAGCTTCCGCACCGACCTCCCGGTGGAGACGGATGCCTCCCGCTTCATCCGACAGCCGATCGATGGGGAGCGGGCCCGCGCCCTCTTCACCGAGCTCGAGTTCTACAAGCTGCTACAGGAGATGCCGCCCAGCCCGGACGCCGCCGCGATCCGGCCGATGGGGAAGACCGCGGTCATCGCCGACCGCGAGGCTCTCCTCGGGCTCGTCGAGGCCATCCGGGCGCACGGACGGATGGCGCTGTTTCCGGCACACGACGGTCCTCCGGCCACCGCCCCCCTGGTCGGCCTGGGCATCGCATCCGGGGACACCGCGGGGTACGTCTCCCTGGACCATCACGGGCTCGGGGCGCGACGGCTCACGCTCGAGGACCTGCGGTCGGTGCTTGGCCCCATGCTCGCGGACCCGCGGGTACCCAAGGATGCGCACGACGCGAAGGCGCTGGAGCTGCTGCTCCTCGGCGTCGGCATCGAGCTGCAGGGGCTGGACGGGGACGTGGAGCTCCTCTCGTACCTCCTCAACCCCTCGCGGCGTGAGCACGCGCTGGCGGATCTGGCGCGCGAGCGGCTCCACCTCGAGTTGCCGGTGCCCTACGACGCCGCGGCCGCTCGGCGTGCCGGGAGCGGGCTCTCCGACCGGCCGCCCGAGGAGGTGGCCGAGGCGTATGGCCAGCGAGCCCAGGCGGTCGAGCGGCTCGGACCCGGGCTGTGGCGAGACGTCGAGTCCGCCAAGCTCACCGGCCTGGCCCGGGAGCTGGAGCTGCCGCTGGTGCCGGTGCTCACGCGCATGGAGCGTCACGGCGTCCAGGTCGACCTCCAGGTCCTGTCCGAGCTGTCACGCGAGGTGGACGCGCAGTGCATTGCGCAGGAGCAGGAGCTGCACCGGCTGGCGGGTAGGGCGTTCAACGTCAACAGCAACGCCCAGCTGGCCCAGGTGCTGTACACCGACCTCTCGCTCCCCGTGCTCAAGAAGGGGAAGACGGGCCCCTCCACCGACGCCGAGGTGCTGGAGAAGCTCGCCGAGAAGCACCCGCTTCCGCGCGCGCTCCTCGACTACCGCACGCTGAGCAAGCTCAAGAGCACCTATCTCGACGCGCTGGTGCCGCTGGTGAAGAACGGCCGGCTGCACACCACCTTCCACCAGGCGGCGACGGCGACCGGGCGGCTCTCCAGCTCGGATCCCAACCTCCAGAACATCCCCGTGCGCACCGACGTCGGTCGGGCCATCCGCCGGGCGTTCGTGGCCGAGCGAGGCTGGAAGCTCATCTCGGCGGACTACAGCCAGATCGAGCTGCGCATCCTCGCCCACGTCTCCGAGGACCCGGGGCTGCTCGCGGCGTTCCAGGCCCGGGAGGACGTGCATCAGCGCACCGCCGCCGAGGTGTTCGGCGTCACCCCGGGCGAGGTGACCGCCGATCAGCGCCGGGTGGCGAAGATGGTCAACTTCGGAATCGCCTACGGCCTGTCGCCCCACGGCCTCTCCACCCGGCTCGACATTCCCCACGAGGAGGCCGCGTCGATCATCGACCGGTACTTCGCCCGGTACGCCGGCATTCGCCGCTACCTGGAGGAGACGGTGGAGCGCGCGCGCCGCACCGGCAGCGTGGAGACGCTCTTCGGCCGTCGCCGGCTGATGGATGACCTGCACTCCTCCAACTGGGCCACGGCGCAGGCGGCGGAGCGCGCGGCGATCAACATGCCCATCCAGGGCACCGCGGCGGACCTGATCAAGATGGCGATGCTGCGCATCGACCACCGCCTGCGGGAGAGCGGGCTGCGGACCCGGATGCTGCTCCAGGTCCACGACGAGCTGTTGTTCGAGGCCCCGGAGGACGAGGTCGACCGTGCGGTGGAGCTCGCCCGCAGCAGCATGATGGGCGTCGCCCAGCTCCGGGTTCCCCTGGAGGTCGAGGTGGGCCTCGGTCAGAGCTGGGCCGACGCACACTGAGCTGGACCGAGCCCCCGAGTTTTCAGACACTCCGAGCGCGGTCGAAGTTCACCCGGGAGGCCTGTCCTCCGCTCCTGGTGTAGAGTGTCAACCCCGGACGAACTGATGGCGGATCGACTCAAGGCGGCCGAGCCCGTCAGCCCGGCCGGACTGCTGAGCGGCCTGACCGACAAGCTGCAGGAGCTCGAGTCGGCAGTGCTGCGCCAGGCGGAGCGCTTCAGCGCGGTGCTGGAGATCGCGACGCTGCTGTCCTCCGTCCGCGACGTCGACGCGCTGTTGCGCACGGTGATGGACCGGCTGAGCTCGCTGCTGCAGGCCGAGGCAGCGACGCTCTTCATGCTCGACGCCGAGAAGCAGGAGCTGTGGAGCCGCGTGCTCCGCGGCGGAGGGCAGCTGGACGAGATTCGCCTGCCGCTGGGGACAGGCATCGCCGGTCACGTGATGGCCACCGGCCAGAGCCTCCTGCTCGGGGACGCGTACACCGACTCGCACTTCCACCCGAACATCGACCGGATGAGCGGCTTCGTCACCAAGTCGATGATCGCCGTCCCGCTGAGGCACGTGAGCGGCCGGATCCTCGGTGTGGTCGAGGTCCTGAATCGCAAGACCAACGTCTTCAGCGCCGAGGACCTCGCGCTGGTGGAGGCGGTGGCCACCCAGATCGCCGCGGTCCTGGACAACGTCCTGCTCTACGAGGAGCTGCGTGCCCAGAACGAGGCGCTGCGGAAGGCCAAGGCCGATCTGTCCGCCGCACTGAAGGACCTGGACCTCCTCTTCGAGACCGAGAAGGCGGTCTCCTCCGCCGAGAAGCAGAGCGACCTGATGGACGCTCTCCTCGCCCGGGTGGCGCCCACGCTGGGAGCGACCGCGGCGGCGATCTTCCTGGTGGACCCCGGCGAATCGCAGGGCGCGCTCTACTTCAAGAGCGTGGTGGGGGAGAAGGCCGAGTCCCTGGTCACCGTGAAGCTCAAGCCGGGGCAGGGCATCGTCGGCCACGTCGCGCGCACCGGTCAGCTGGTGCGGGTGGCTCGCGCCGCGGACCATCCCGCGCACGATCCGAGCATCCCCGCGCGGCTCGACATCCGCGCCGACGCCGTGCTCTCGGTCCCCATCACCGTGGAGGAGGGCGTGGTGGGCGCGCTGGCGCTGCTGAACAAGCCCTCCGGCTTCACCGAGAGCGACGAGCGGCTGGCCACCCTCATCGCCGGACAAGCCGGCCGGTCGATCAAGGTGCGAAGGAACCGCGACGAGGCCGAGCAGCGGGAGCGGCTCGCGGCGATCGGCCAGATGCTCTCCGGCGTGGTGCACGACTTCCGCACGCCCTTGACCGTCATCAGCGGCTACACCGAGCTCATGGCCACCGAGCCCGACGAGCAGCAGCGGCTCCAGTACGCGGGCGTGGTGGACAAGCAGTTCGAGCACCTGAACGCGATGATGCGCGAGACGCTGGCCTTCGCCCGCGGCGAGCGCGAGCTGCTGATCCGGAAGGTCTATCTCCAGAAGTTCGCCAGCGAGACCGAGGCCTACCTCCGCCAGGAGTTCAAGAAGAGCCCGGTGCGCCTCTCGGTCGTGCCTCGCTACACCGGCCCGGCGCGCTTCGACGAGGGGAAGCTTCGCCGGGTGGTGTTCAACCTGGCCCGGAACGCGGTGGAGGCCATGCCCACCGGCGGGAACTTCCTCTTCAGCATCGACCGGGAGGAAGACGACCTGGTCCTGCGCTTCGAGGACGACGGGCCGGGCCTCCCTCCGGAGATCGCCGACCGGGTGTTCGACCCCTTCGCCACCGCCGGGCGCCCGGAGGGAACGGGGCTGGGGCTGTCGATCGTCAAGCAGATCGCCGACGAGCACGGCGGCACGGTGAGGGTCCAGAGCGAGCCGGGGAAGGGGACTCGCTTCGAGTTCAAGATCCCGGTCGGCCTCGCGGCCTGACGGGCTTCCTCAGCCAGAAAGCCCGAGCCGGGCTTGGACTACGGCGTGCCCGCCTTCTTCGGGGCGAGGAACGACACGTTGTCGTCCACCCGGACCGGGGCCTCGCCGTCGGGCGCAGCGACCGCCTCCAGCAGCTTGAGATGCCCGGACACCAGCGCGCGCAGCTCGGCCTCGAACCGGGCGCGCTGCCGCTTGAGCTCGTTGATGTCGTCCACCACCTGCACCAGCTTCTGGTGCGCCGCGTGGACGATCTTCTCGGACTGGAGCTCGGCCTCGGCGACGACGATCTCCGCTTCCTTCTTGGCCGCGTCCCGGAGATCTTCCGAGACGCGCTGGGCGGTGACCAGCGTCTGCTGAAGGGCGCGCTCGCGCTCCAGGTGACGCTCCAGCTCCAGCTGCGTGCGCTTGAGCTCGTCCTTGAGCGCGATGTTCTCCTTCACCACGTCCTCGAACTCGGCGGCGAGGAGCTCCAGGAACCCCTGCACGTCGCGAGAGGCATAGCCGCGGAAGGAGGTCTCGAAGCGCTTCTGCCGGATGTCGAGCGGGGTGAACTTCATGGACGCCCGAGTCTAGCGGAACCCCGGAAGACCCCAAGGAATCGACTACACGGCCGGTAGAAAGCTCGCGCCCGGGCACAACACCGATGTAGGTCTAGCGCGGAGGCGGGCTCCGCGGGTCCGGCGGAGGAGCGTCAGTTCCGGGCGTGGTCGGAGTCCAGCCCGGGGGGTCGCTCGCGGGGAACGACTCCTCGGAGGCCTCGTCCACCTCGTCCTCCTTGTGGACGTGGCGCTCTGGCTTCGCTGGCCGCTTCTTCTCGGGGCTGGGGTCGGGCACGGGGGTCGTCCTCCCTCCAGGCTTCCATGACCCGGGGGGGACCGCCGCGCAACCTCAGAATTGCCAGCCGGCGATGACGAACAGTCGGCAGGCGGGATCCTCGTGGAACAGGCCGAAGAGCGCGGTGGCGGTCAGCTTCAGACCCGCCGGGCGGTAGGCGAGAAGAACGTTCGGTCCGACGAGCCCGGAGGCATAGAAGCGAGGGCTCCCGTGCTGGTCGACGCCGCCCTGAACCTCCCCGCCGAGTCGTAGCCAGTCGCCGGCGACGGGGAAGCTGGCCGAGAACGTCGCTCCGAACTCGCCGTCGAATCCCTCGGCGTAGGACGCGTTGAAGTAGTCCACGTTCCCCTCGGCGAAGACGTTCGACGCCCAGACGCCTCCCGCCCACGGCAGGTCCCCTCCCATCAGGAGGCGGATCTCCGCGCGGTCCTGGGCCTGCTTGCGCGGGTGCCACTCGAGGTAGAGCACCGGGTTCCAGGAGATCTCGTTGTACTGGGAGGCGAAGGCGTAGCGGAGCTCGATCTGGTTCCCCTCGACGTCGAACTGCCCTTCGGAGATCTGGAAGTTCTGGTAGATGTCGAGCTGGATGTGGGGGGTGAGGCCGATCTCGATCTCCAGCTTCAGCACCGACTCGTTCGGCTCGTCCCGCTTGAACTTCTCGTCCCACCACACCTCCACCTCGTAGCGGCCGGGGTCCAGCTTCCAGAACCGGGTCGAGCCGAAGAGGCGGTCCTGCGTGTAGACCGGCGACTTCACCCGCGGGGCGTTGACGGTGGTCTGGTAGTCCGGCGCGCCGAGTCCCGGCCCAGCCGAGTAGCCGCCGGCTTCCTGGGCCAGCGCGGTCGAGCCGACCGCGAGCGCCGCGACGAGAGCGAAACGGTTCAGGATCCCCTCCTCCGGTGCGTTCGCACCGCGCGCGGATCGTCCCGGACGCCGGGTCAATCCGGCAATCAGGTGGATACCCGAGCCCGGCCGCCCTCTAGAGCAGGCCGCGCCGGACCGCGAAGCGCGTCAGCGCCTGCGCGTCGTGAACGCCCAGCTTCCGCATGAGGTTGGTGCGGTGCGTGTCCACCGTCTTGGGGGACAGGGAGAGCTCGGTCGCGATCTCTCGATTGGTGCGTCCTTCCGCCACCCGCCGGAGCACCAGACGCTCGCGGGGAGTGAGCCGGGCCCAGTCGTCGTCCTCCGGCTCGGAGCTGGCGGTGAGCCCGCTCTCGGCGGCGGGATCGAGGAAGCGGCGACCCCCGGCAACGGCCCGGAGCGCAACCACCAGGTATTCGATGCCCGCGCCCTTCACCACGTATCCGAGCGCGCCGGCCCCGAGCGCCTGGCGCACCGTCGCGCCGTCCTGGTGCATGGAGAGCACGCAGACGCGGGTGCCCGGGGCCTCCGCGCGGACTCGCTCCAGCACCGTCCGTCCGTCCCCGGGGAGCGTCCAGTCGAGAAGGAGCACCTCCGGAGCGTGGGCCAGCACTGCCCCTACCGCCGACTCGCCGTCACCCGCCTCGGCGACCAGCGAGACGTCGGGCTCGGAGGCCAGGACCGCGCGCACGCCGGCGCGAACCACCGCGTGATCGTCGGCGACGACGACGCGAATCATGCGGGTGCGCCTCCGAGCGGGATGCGCACCCGGAGGTGGGACCGCCCGGGCTCGGGCCAGTCCACCGCCCCGCCCAGACCGGCGACGCGCTCGCGGATGGACTGCGAGCTGGCCTGGTCCGGGAAGCCGCGTCCATCGTCGTCGAACTCGAGCGAGAGCCCGTCGCGCAGGCGGCTGACACGCACCGACGCCCGGGCGGCGCCGGCGTGGCGGACGGTGTTGTGGAGCGCTTCCTGCACGATGCGGTAGAGGCCGGCAGCCATCGACGGAGGAAGCTCGGGGAGGTCCTCCGGCGTGTCGAGGGAGATGTCCAGACCGGTCGCCCGGGAATAGCTCGCGCAGTGCTTCCGGACCGCGCCGATGAAGCCGAGCGTGGCGAGCGGCGCGGGGATGAGGGCCGAGGTCGAGCGCCGGACCTCCTCCAGGGCCTCGTCGAGGTGGTGCTCGACCTGCGCGGCGTCCTCGGGCGCGAGCCCGCGCTTGCGCAGCGCGAGCAACTGGAGCCGGGCGGCGGTGAGTGCCTGTCCCGCGCCGTCGTGGAGCTCCCGGGCGATGCGGCGGCGCTCCTCGTCCTGGAGCGCGACCCGGCGCTCGGCGAGCAGCGCGGCGATCCGCTCCTCCGCCCGGGCGACGGTGCGGACCGGGAAGAGGAAGAGGAGCGTGCCCAGCACGGCGGCGAGGAGCAGGCATCCGGCGAGGAGGCGGAAGGACTCCGCGCGCAGCGGCCCCAGCGGCGCGCCCGACCAGACGGTCGCGACCGGGATGCCATCCACCTCCACCGGAACCATCGCCCAGGCGACCGAGGATGCCGGTGGGCTGGTGATCGGCACCGGCCGGTTCTCGCGGTCACGGATCACCAGCGGTGCGCCGAGCAGCCCGTCCTGCTGGAGTCGCCCTGCGAGCTTCAGCGCGTCGTAACGCCAGAGCAGTGGACGATCGCGGACGACCTCTCCGAGGAGGTGCGCCACTCGCTCTCCGCGCTCGCGCGCGACGAGGACCGCGCGACTCCGGGCGTCGATGTGATGCGCGAGCGGGACAACGACCGCGAACAGGCCCGTCGCGACCAGCACCAGCGGCAGCAGGCGGCGGGCAAACGGCCGGGTGAGGGCGACCGGGATCATCGCCGCGCCTCCAGCGGGAGGTACCCCAGCGAGCGGATCAGCGCCCGGCCGCGCTCGGAGGCGGCGAAGGCGAGGAACGGCGCCACCCGGTCGCGCCGCTCCGGCCGGAACACCACGCCCAGGGTGCGGACGGCGCGCCAGGTGCCGCGGGCGAGCGCATCGGTCGAGGGAGCGACCCCGTCGAGGCGCAGCGCACGGAGGGGAGGGCGCACCGCTCCGAGCGAGAACACTCCCACCGCGCGAGGCGTGGTCGCGAGGGCGAGGGCCATGGCGTCGTCGTGATCCAGGACCCGGAAGCGGCCACTGGCGGCAGAGTGGCGCCGCTCGTCGGCGAGGCCGGGGAAGACGGACTCCAGCGCGCCGTTGGCGGACTCGGCCTCGTCCCGGAGGAGGAGCGTGAGGCCGCGCAGCTCGCCCCGGTAGAGGCCGTGAACCTCGGCGGAGGACAGGTCGTCGAAGGGGAAGTCGGCCGCCGCTGCGAGCACCACGGCGTCGCGGGCGAGGTCGACCCGCTCGAGGCCCTCGGCTTCCTCGGGACGCAGAGCCCGGGACACCAGCCCGAGATCGACCGCCCCGTCGCGGGTCGCGGCGATGCCACCTCCGGATCCGATGCTCGGCTCGACCCGGACCCGCGGCCCCGGGCGGGAGGCGACCTCCCGGGCGAGCGCGATGGCCAGCGGGGTCATGGCTCCGGTGCCGGCGGCGAGCACATCCGGGCGTGGGGCGAGCACCGCGCCCGCGGTGGAGGGCGGCGGAGGCGGGGGATCGCCGGCGCAGGCAGCGGACAGCAGGAGGAGCGCCAGGGTGCGTCGCACTGGCGCGCACTCTAGCGTCGCCGCGCGACGGGGCGAACCACCCCCGCGCCAACGGACAGCCCTGCACGCGCGCCGGGTCGTCGTCCCGTCCGGGTCGTCGAGAGGCGGGGTCTGCCGTTGCGCAGTTGACGGCGACCTCGCTCAAGATGTAACCAATCAGTTACACAAAGGAGGAGCCATGCGGCGCTGGGCGTTCGTGGTCTCGACGGCGTGTCTTCTGGCGACTGCGGGGGGCTGGGCGGCGGAGAAGGCGCAGCTGCCGCCGATGAGGGATGTCCCGAAGGACATGCGGGTCTATTACCTGTGCTTCCTGGTGGCCGGGCCGCAGTTCGCGCCGGACTCGCCGGACCACGCTGGGCTGAGGGCGAAGCACCTCGCCTTCATCCGGAAGATGGTCTCCGAGAAGAAGCTCCGGCTCGCCGGTCCGTTCGCCGACGAGGGCAAGATCTTCGGCATCTCCATCGTCGATGCAGCCTCGGCCGAGGAGGCGAAGGCGCTGGTGGAGCAGGACCCGGCGGTGCAGGCCGGCTTCTTCGCCCACGAGATCCACCCGGTGATGCTCCCGAACCTCGAGTCGCTGCGCGTACGGTACTGAGCTCCTAGAACGTCCAGCCCAGTCGATCGGCCCGCGGAAGGAAGCCGTCGATCTCGGTAGGGTCATGCGCTGGAGGGAGCTTCCCCGGAGCCACTCGTGGCCTGGCGCTCCTTCCGCGGTCGGAGGAAACGGCAACCTCTGACACCCCGTGCGCCGATGTGGTCGACCTGCGGCCGCGCTCGCTGCTTTCGTGAGATTTCCCTTTCTTGAGAGCGCGGTGAACGCATCCGTACACTGCGGGCAATGCGTACAGCTCCGATCATCGCGCTCGCCGCGCTCACCTGTCTCGCTGCTTTCGCCGCCTGTGGAAGCGACGTCAACTCCACCGAGGACGCCAAGAAGGCGTACCTGGGCCTCGATCCGTCCGTGGACAAGGCGATCAAGCTCGGGTTCGACGGCTACAACGCCGATCCGAACGGCGCGAACATCCAGGCCCAGTCCGCCGACGGTGGTGTTTCCGGGACCATGACCGTCACCGGGCAGGTCGACCAGGGATCCTCGGACAACAAGGGGATGCGTCTGGCCGATGCGCTCGCGAACTACTCGGAAGACGGACACGTCACCTACAACACCGATTCGAACGCGCTCCCGGCGCTGACCATCAACCTGAAGAACATCCCCAGCGGGACCGTCGACGGCTCGCTCAACGGCTCCTTCCTCATGTCGGGTGGGCTCACCGGGCAGGTCTCGCTGGCCTTGACCTTCTCCGGGCAGATCGAGGCCGGTCCGGGCAACACCGTGGTGCGCAAGGCCGGGACGACGCACATCACCGGCACCGCGACCTCGCCTGCCGGCACCTACAACGTCGACGTGACGCGCTAGCCGCTCGCCGCGGCGCTTGCCTGCGACCCGTCGATCGCGCGAGCGTCCTCCGCCCGATTCCCCGGGAGGAGGAGGGAGCCGTGCCCCACGTCCCGCTCTCGCAGGCGCTGATCGGCACCTGGCGACTGCTCAGCCGCGAGGACCGCACCGCTTCCGGTGAGCAACGCATCGACCCAGGTCTGGGCGCGGATCCGATCGCGCTGCTGGTCTACGACCGCGGCGGCCACTTCGCCGCGCAGTTCATGAAGCGCGACCGCCGGAGCGTCCCGGTGGCAGCCGGTCCCTCCACGCCGAACAACAGCCAGGCGGTCGGCGGCTACGACGCGTACTTCGGCAGCTACACCGTGGACGACTCCGCCGGCACCGTGACCCAGCGCCTCGTGGGCGCGCTCTCGGCGGAGAACGTCGGGCTGGTCCTGACCCGGTCGATGCGGGTCTCGGGTGACGAGCTCGTCATCCAGCTGGAGACCGCCTCCGCCGACGGGACGCGGGTGGTCCGGACGCTTCGCTGGGCCCGGGCAGCCTGAGCCGAGCCGGGGCCGGCGATCGGCCACGATGCAACGGAACCGCCGTCGGACCCGTGGAAGACGGCTGGCCGAGCGGCGAGAGTCCCCCGCGCGGGCCCGGGCCCGCCCGAACCGGAGGAGCCGATGCCGAATGCCTGGCCAGAGATTCCCTTCAGCGCCTGGCGGGAGACCTGCGCCGCGCTCCACCTCTACGCGCAAGTCCTGGGGAAGTACCGCCTGGCCCACACGCCGTGGCTGAACCACTCCTGGCACGCGACGCTCTACGTGTCCGCGGCCGGCCTGACCACCGGGCCGGTGCCCGATGGTGCGGGTGCCATCGACCTCGCGCTGGACCTCGTCGACCACGCGGTCGTCGGTCGCTCCTCGGACGGGCGCAGGGCGATGTTCCCGCTCGGCCCGGGGACGGTGGCGGATTTCCACCGGCGGACGCTCGGGCTCATTGGCTTCCTCGGCGGCTCGCCCCATCTCGACCCGCACCCCAACGAGGTCCCGGGCGCGATCCCCTTCCCGACGGACCACGTGCCGCGTCCCTACGATGCCGCGGCGGTGAAGCGATTCTTCGAGGCACTCGTCCAGGTGGACGGCGTGTTTCGGGAGTTCCGCACCTCGTTCCTCGGCAAGGCCACGCCGGTGCACCTCTTCTGGGGAAGCTTCGACCTCGCCGTCACGCGCTTCTCGGGGCGTCCCGCGCCGCGGCACCCGGGCGGGGTGCCGGGGCTTCCCGACGCGGTGACCCAGGAGGCCTACAGCCACGAGGTCTCGTCGGCGGGGTTCTGGCCGGGCGGGGGCGGGGTGGACGACGCCGCCTTCTACTCGTATGCGTACCCCGCGCCGGAAGGCTTCGGGAAGGCGAAGGTGCGGCCGGCATCGGCGTTCTTCGACGCGAAGCTCGGCGAGTTCGTCCTTCCATACGAGGCCGTCAGCAAGGCCCGCGATCCGCGCTCCGAGCTGCTCGCCTTCCTGTACAGCACCTACGAGGCCGCAGCCGAGCTGGGCCACTGGGACCGTGCGGCCCTGGAGTGTCCGACGGGGGAGTGCGGTCGGCCGCGGGTGGTCTAGGTGAGCTCGAGCGGCATCAGCCAGCCCGCACCGCGGAGGTACATCAGAAGGTGGTCGAGCGGAGGCTGGCAGTGGAGGTCGTCGAGCCCGACGTTCGTGCTGGACGGGGACGCGTCGACCCGTGCCCGGGGGGCCAGGGCGAGCGCCTTGCGGAAGGCGTCCAGCGGGACCGGGTAGATGTACAGCCGGACGTCCTCCACCAGGAGCTTGCCCAGGCTCTCCAGCAGCTTCCCGGGGAGCGTCTGGTATGACCCCGAGAGGAGACTTGCGAAGAACGCGACGCTGGTGACCGAGCGGATCGGTCCCGCGGTGTAGCGCCGCAGGTACTCGATCACCGGATGGAGATCGTTCTGGTTGGTCACGATGATCGGAGCTCGTTCGGTCAGACGCGCGAGGCGTTCGCCGACCGAACCCCCTTCGGCGGTGGAGGTCAGCTGCTCGAGACGCACGTCGAGGAGGAGCATCGGCTGCTCGTGCTCTCGCCGCGCTTCGTGCTCGAGCTGGGCGAAGGCCGCCGACACCAGCGCGCGCGGGTCGGCGGCCCCCGCGTCACGGCCGCCTCCCTCGACGATGAGGGTCCGCTTGCGCAGCATCGTCGACGGCTGCTCCGGCCGCCCGTCCCCGCCGAGGAGGAGCGCACGCGCCAGTCCCAGCTCGAGAGCCTTCAGGCACCAGAGCCTCGAGTCCTGCCCGGCGAACGCCGGCCCGGCGAGCTCGACGACGTCGATCTCCAGTCGCTCGAGGGACAGCCCCTCGAAGACCGCGGCGAGAAACGGTCCCGGGTCGGGCTTCTGATGGTAGGCCGCGTGGACCAGGTTGACGCCGAGGATCCCGAGGGCGTTTCGCTGCATCTCCACCGTCCGGTCCCGGAGCGCGACGTGGAGCAGGATGTCGCTGGGCTGCGCGCCGACGGCAGCCTGGAACCGGAGACCCACCCAGCCGTGCTGCTCGTTGTCGCCCCGGAAGCTCCTCGCCGCGACGGTGTCGGCGAAGGCGAAGAACCGCACCTCGGGCCCGCGAGGTCCGCGGAGCTGCGTCTCCAGCGACTGGTACTCGCGATCCAGCATCGCGAGTAGACGCTCGCGCGAGACGTAACGCGTCCCCTTGCCGTAGCGCTCGTCGCTGAAGGCCTTGTCGTAGGCGCAGATCGTCTGGGCGACCGTGCCCGAGGCCCCGCCGACCCGGAGGAACCAGTCCGCGACCTCCTGCCCCGCGCCGATCTCCGCGAAGGTGCCGTACTGGCTCGGGTCGAGGTTGATCTCCAGCGCCTTGCGGTGAGGACCCGAGTCCGCCTCGGAACCCTCCACGGACGTTCCGGTTTCCATGTGTCCCCGACGGGATTCGAACCCGTGTTACCGGCTTGAAAGGCCAGCGTCCTGGGCCTCTAGACGACGGGGACTCTGCGGACGGGCGACGACTAACCCGAAGGCGGGTCTGAATGCCAGTGCTGGACGAGACCGGACTACTTCTTCTGCTGCGCCATCTGCGCGACGAACGCGTCCTGCGCGGCCTTCATCTCCGCCGGCGAGAGATTCTTCGTTCGCTTCGAGATGGCCCAGCGGATGTGCCAGCGGTCGACGAGCATCCCCATCCGGTCGCCCCAGAACATGTCGGCCATCGGCATGGTCACCTGCGCGCCCGCCTTCACCGCGCGGTCGAACGCGGCATCGGCATCGGCGACGTAGATCCACAGCGAGGAGAAGCTCGGCGTCGCCCCCATCTCCGGCGCCGCGTCGTTCACGAAGAACACCGAGTTTCCGATGCGCAGCTCGGCGTGCCAGACCTTGGTGCCGGTCGGATCGAGCGCGCGCGACCGCTCCTCGGCGCCGAAGGCACGCTTGTAGAACTCGATCGCCTCGGCCGCCCCTTCGATCGTCAGCGAGGGCGTGAGGGTGTGCAATCCGTCGGGGATGGGATTCACCATGGTTCGACCTCCCGTTCACCAGCAACTTGCTGGAGCCTGCGTCGCCTCTGTGAGTCGCCAGGGGCTCGAACCCTGGACCCTCGGCTTAAAAGGCCGGTGCTCTACCAGCTGAGCTAGCGACTCGGACAGCGACGGATTGGTACTACGGCCCGGCCCGGCCTTCAAAGGAACGCTCGATGACGACGATCCGGCACAACCCCGCAGGAGTCTTCCCCCCGTACCGCGCCTACGCCCATGCGACCGAGGTCCGCGGAGATGCGCGTCTGCTCTTCGTGAGTGGGCTCAACGGCTACGAGGCCGACGGAAAGACGCTCCCGGAATCGTTCGATGCACAGGCGGAGCTGATCTGGGTGCACCTCCGGACCATCCTCGCCTCCGCGGGCATGGAGTACGGCGACCTGGTCTCGCTCCGGACGTACCTCGTCGACCCAGCCGACGACGAGGCCAACGTGCGGATGCGCGTGAAGCACCTCGGCAGTCACCGGGCTTCACTGACCGTCGTCTGCTGCCGGTTGCTCGACCCCCGCTGGAAGCTGGAGATGGAGGCAGTCGCCGCGCGGTGAAGGACCTCCTGTACGGCCGCCTTCACGGACAGTCTCGATCGGCGGCGGGTGCCCAGTAGACTCTTGCTGAAACGGAGGCGGTGCGGTCGAGGCCGCCGTGGAACTCTCGAGCAGCCGTGGCGGATACCGACGAACCCGAGGACGACGATCTCCCCGCCGGACCCGGACGGCGCTACCTGACGCGTGCCGGCGCCGAGCGGATGCACGCCGAGCTGCTCCGGCTCCTCAACGACGAGCGCCCCCGGGTCACGGCGGAGGTCAGCGCCGCCGCTGCGCAGGGGGACCGGAGCGAGAACGCCGAGTACATCTACGGCAAGAAGCGGCTCCGGGAGATCGATCGCCGGATCCGCTTCCTCCAGAAGCGCCTCGACACCTCCACCATCGTGGCCCCGGAGGACCAGCAGGACATCGAGCGGGTCTGGTTCGGGGCCTGGGTCACGCTCGAGGACGAGGACGGGGCGGAGCGCACCTACCAGATCGTCGGCCCCGACGAGATCGACGCCCGGGGAACCCTGGTGAGCGTGGACTCTCCGCTCGGTCGGTCCCTCCTCGGAAAGCGCCGGGGTGACGACGTGACGGTGCGGCGTCCTCGAGGAGAGGTGGAGCTCGTCGTGCGGGACATCCGATACCGCCGGGACCCCGGATGACGGCGACCGTCCGCGTCCAGCCGCGCCTGTGGCGCATCTACCGGCGGATGGACATCGGAGCCCTGACCTCTGAGCAGGACGTCGCCGGGGACGGGGACACGCTCGACCTCTCGACGCGGGAGGGCCGCACCCATCTCGCCTGGGGGACCTACAGCCGCGAGGGGCTCGAGCACGCGTTGCGCGCCTACGGGACGCTGGAACGGCTCCAGGCGCGGGGGTTGGGGAAGCTCTCGGTGGGCCTCGAGCTGGACGATCCGTTCGCGCCGGCGGTCGTGGTGCGCAGCGATCTGTTCGAGGCGCCGGTCATCAAGGCGCAGCTGCGACAGGTGAGTGGCCACCAGCTCGGCCTCGAGCGGGCGGCGAGCGACGTGCCGCTCCTGTTCCTCGAGTCGCTGCTGCTTCAGCACCCCGGCAGACAGTTCGACTGGCACCGTCCACCGCTGCCGGGTCAGCAGTTCCCCGGGCTGAGCCTGTCGGGCGAGGTGATCCAGCTGCTGTTGCTCCTGGCCAAGCGGGTCGGTGCGGTGGGAATGGCGCTCCGCCCGAGCAGCTTCCACGCCGCGTGGGCCTACGCCCGGTACTTCGTCTTCGTGGACGGCGCCGCGCAGGCGAGGTTCGACACGCTCCGGGACGAACCGCGGCTGCGACCGCTGTGGCTGCTCTCCTGGGCGCTGGAGCTGGGCTGCGTACGGTCCGGTGTCGAACGGGTGACGTGGACGCCGGACCTCATGATCGCACCTCTGGATGTTCACCTGGCCCGGGCGCTGAGCTCCGTCGCGCGGCGGGGAGCGGTCCGGCGCGGAAGACGGCGCGCCTACCGGTTCGACCTGACCTGCCTGCGGCGGCGGTTCCCCTGGGCGACCATGCCCGGGCCGCCAGTGCCCCGGACCGTCCAGGAGCTCCTCCGTGCCCCTCGTGGTGGCGTTTGAGCGGCCCGGACGCGTCGGCTCCGTGCCTATACTGGAGGGGACGAGGAGCCAGAACCCACCGCAACATCACGAGGTCTCGCCCGAGGGAAGCCCCCGGCCAGTCGATGAAAAAGAACTTCGTCCTCGACACCAACGTCCTGCTGCACGATCCGCGGTCGCTGTTCAGCTTCGACGACAACAACGTCGTCATTCCCATCTACGTCATCGAGGAGGTCGACAAGTTCAAACGCGACCAGAGTGAGCTCGGGCGCAACTCGCGCGTCGTTGCTCGCTACCTGGACGCGTTCCGCGCCGAGGGTTCGCTGGCCGAAGGGGTTCCGCTTCCGGGCGGCGGGCTGCTGAGCGTCATCTTCACCCACCGCACCATCCCCGCGTCCCTGGGAGATCCGGGGCTGATGGACAACCGGATCCTCGCGGTCGCGCTCGACATCAAGGAGCGCGATCCCGAGGTGCCGACGATGTTCATCACCAAGGACACGTCGCTCCGGATCCGTGCCGACGCCGTCGGCCTCATCGCGCAGGACTACGACGCGCAGCGGGTGGAGATCTCGGAGCTGTACACCGGGCACACCGAGCTGTTCGTCTCTCGCGAGGCGGTGGATCAGATCTACCGGCCAGGCGCGGAGGTGAGCGTTCCCGGCATGGAGGGACTCGCCGCGAACGAGTTCGTGCTCCTGAAGGACGCCCAGAATCCCTCACACACCGCGATGGCGCGCATGAACGCGGTGAAGGGGAAGCTCGTCCCCCTGGTGCGTCCCGCCAAGGAAGGCGTGTGGGGCATCCGGGCCCGGAACATGGAGCAGAGCTACACCCTGGATCTCCTGCTCAACGACGAGATCAAGCTGGTCACCATCGTCGGCAAGGCGGGGACCGGGAAGACGCTGCTCGCCATCGCCTCGGGGCTGCACAAGACGACCGAGGAGGGTAACTATCAGAAGCTGCTGGTCAGCCGGCCCATCTTCCCGCTGGGGCGGGACATCGGGTACTTGCCGGGTGACGTCGAGCAGAAGCTGAACCCCTGGATGCAGCCCATCTTCGACAACGTGGAGTTCCTGATGAACCTCAGCCGCGCGGACAAGAAGGCCGGCCGCGGCTACCACGAGCTGCTGGACCTGGGCATCCTGGAGATCGAGCCGCTGACCTACATCCGCGGCAGGAGCATCCCCAACCAGTTCATCATCGTGGACGAGGCGCAGAACCTCACCCCGCACGAGGTGAAGACCATCATCACCCGGGTGGGGGACGGGACGAAGATCGTCCTGACCGGGGACCCGTTCCAGATCGACAATCCCTACGTGGACGCGACGACCAACGGCCTGGTGCACGTGGTCAACCGCTTCAAGCAGGAACGGATCGCCGGCCACATCACCATGACCAAGGGCGAGCGGAGCGCGCTGGCCGAGCTCGCGGCGAACCTCCTGTGAGCGGCGATCAGGGACAGGACACCGGGGCAGGACCGCCGGAGCCGGAGGCGGCGGAGCGGAAGCCGCTCATCGACTACCCGACCACCTACACCTTCAAGGTGATGGGGAAGCAGGAGCACGGGTTCCGTGAGTACGTCCGCGGGCTCTTCCATCGAATCATGGGGCAGGAGATCTCCCCCGACTCGATGAGCGAGCAGGCATCGCGCGGGGAGAAGTACGTCTCGGTCTCGGTCACCGTCGTGCTGCTGAGCGAGGAGCAGCGCCGGCACGTCTACACGGAGCTGCACAAGGAGCGGCGCATCCTGTACTACCTCTAGTTCCTCCACCCCGATGCGCGCCGGCCAACGCCCGACCGAGGAGTTCCAGGGGAGCGACCCGCGGGCCCCGTTCTGCCGGGCCTCGGTCGTGTCACGGCTGGTTCGCCGGCTGGAGCTCGAGCCCGGCTCGGAGGTGCTGGAGTGGGGCGTGGCCCGAGGGTCCAGCGCGGCCACGCTGGTGGAGCTGGGGATGGCGGTGACCCTGGTCGAGCCCGACGAGGAGGTGCTGGACCGGGTGCTCCAGGAGACGCGCGTCCAGGTGAACGCGGTGAAGGCGGAGCGGCCTCCGGCGGCGATGGCCGGGCGCTTCGCGCTGGTCCTGCTCCACGCCCGGGACGCGCTGGGCGAGGACGTCGCATCGGTCGCGCGTGAATTTCTCGCGCCGGAAGGGCGGGTGGCATTCGTCCGTCCGGTAAAGGTTCTGCTCCGGCCCCCTCCGGGGCTCGTCGAGCAGTGGGAACGCCACTGGGGCCGTGCGCTCCGCACGCCCCAGGAGCTGCTCGCGTCGTTTCCCGCGGCCGGGTACGAGCCCGAATTCGCTGAGGCGCTGGGGATCGACGAGATGGACGCGCTCTACGACGAGGCGCCCGACGCGCTCGCGGAGGAGACCGCGCTGTATCGCGCCGGTGCAGCGGCCATCAGCTTCGCCCTGGCGGTGGGCCGCCGCCGGGAGGCGGACGAGAAGCCGCGGCCGTCGCGCGACCGGGGCTGAGACCGCACCGGGGACGCCGGCCGCCCGCCGGGACGCCCCGTCCCGACACCGGGTCGTTGCACTGTCGACGAAGGGACGGGCCGAGCGGCCAGGCGAGACTGGCTCTGTACGGATGGCCACTGGATGACAGTGCCCAACAGGAGTCTCATGCACCCGAGCTGCAGGGGGTGGCCATGGGTCTGCTGTCTCCGCGGGTCTGGGTGGTGGATGACGACCGGTCGGTCGCGTCGGCGCTGGCCCGGGTGCTCCGGACGGCGGCGGTCGACGTCGAGGTGATGCACGCCCCGGTCTCCTTGCTGGAGCGGCTGGATCGCGAGCAGCCCGACTGCGTGCTGCTCGACCTCTGGCTGGGAAGCACCTGCGCGCTCGACCTCCTCCCGGCGATCGAGCGGCAGCCGGCGTACATCCCGGTCGTGTTCCTCAGCGCCCAGGCGGACGTCCCGACGTCGGTCCTGGCGATGAAGCACGGTGCGATCGACTTCCTCACCAAGCCGGTGGAGGCCGGCCCGCTGCTGGACGCAGTCATCCGGGCCGTGGCCCGGGCCCGGACCTGGCGAGAGGCGGCTGCCACCCGGTCCGAGGCGGCGAACCGCCTGGCCTCGCTCACCCGGCGGGAGCTCGAGGTGTTCGATCAGGTGGTGCTCGGCAAGCCGAACAAGCGGATCGCCGTGGAGCTCGGGACCAGCGAGAAGACGGTGAAGGTCCACCGGGGCCGGGTGATGCACAAGCTGGCCGCGCACTCGGTGGTGGATCTGGTCCGGCTCGCGGACCGCGCGCGCGGGAGCTGAGCCCGCAGCGGAGTGCAGTCGCCGGGCGGAGAGTCAGCCGGGAGACGGGTGGGGCGCCGCTGTCCGCTCAGGCGCAGGCCGGCTGGGACCAGTCGACCAGCTCGACGCGCTTGCTGGACATCCGGAACTCGACCGAGGTTCGCTCGCCGGCGGCGTCTCCGCCGATCTGCAACGGCATCGGCCGGGCCGCGCGGACACTCACCGCGACGGCGTGGAAGTCGTGGATGCTCGAGGGGAACCACTCGCCCCGCCACAGGGTGCGGAGGTTCGCCACCGCTGCGAGCGGGTTCACGGTTCCCAGCCTCAGCTGGAGATGCCCGGGACGACGTCCGGCGAAGGGGAACATCCGGAGCGCGTAGCCGTAGAAGGGGATGGTGCTGGCGGCGACCAGCATCGCCGGGCCGCGGTAGAGCAGGGCGCCCGGGGGGAGCTCCTCGATGGTGCCGCCACTGGCGTCGAGTCGATAGGCCGGAACGTCCGCCGAGTTGTGAACCTCCACCTCCTCGGTCAGCCGGCGGACGAGGACGTGGGGGAGGGTGCGGAGCCCGACGGTGAGCGCGTAGCCGCGCGCCCCGGTGAGCGCCCAGTGGCCCCAGGTGCCGTGCACCTTCGACTTCAGGCCCAGGTAGTCGTTGAGCAGGCGGGCGTCGATACCCAGCCCGGCGAACTGTGCGCGGCGGCCGTCCACCTTGAGCAGCTCGAGCGGCCGGTAGCCGGGGATGGCGCCTTCACGCGCGCGACGGACATCGTCCACCACGCCGCCGTCCTTCAGCGGTGACGCCTGGACCAGCGCGGCGAGCCCGTTCCCGGTTCCGAGCTTCAGGACGCCGAAGCGCGGCGCGAGCGCGTGGGCCCGCTCGGCCTCGGAGAGAATCTCGTCCGCGAAGCCGATGAAGGTCCCGTCTCCGCCGCCGCAGAACACGGTGTCGTAACCGCGGGAGAGGATGGCGCGGGCGATGGTGCGGGCGTCCTTCGGCGAGCGCGACAGGTAGAGGTCCGACCGCGGCACCACGTGAGAGAGCGCCCGGACCACCCGCGGAGTCACCTTGCGCGCGCGCGCGTTCAGCAGCACCGCCACACGGGGTGGGGCGGAGTCGGCTGGCTGGGTCGGTGGGGGAAGCAGCGGGGCGGTCAGAGAGGTCGCTCCAGAGTGGCGCAGTGCGTTCAATTCCTCTGCCAAGGTCGCCATGGCTGGACAGATGTTGCGCTGCTGTAACGATTTCGACAGGTTGCGGCCACGCGATCGCCGCCCTGGGCGGCCGGTGCAAACGCAGGGTGTCAGTGAGGTGCGTTGCCCCGGTGGCAGTTCGGGCCGGGGGGCGCTCCTACGAGGTCTCTGAGACGTCGGTCGGGCCGGGCAAGCAGCCAGGACGGCGGCCTGGCCAGACGGGTCCCGAAACGACCTCTCGACCGGCGCGTCTTCCCGGGGCAGTTCCCGGACAGCGGCACCCCCAATCTGCGTTTGACACACCTGCACCCCTGGTTAGCTTCGAACGACGACAGGCCGGGTCCCGACCGGCGCGGAAGTTCCCGGATTTCAAAGGTTTTAGGAGGCATTCACCGTGGCGAAGATCATCGGCATCGACCTGGGGACCACGAACAGCGTGGTGGCCATCATGGAGGGCCGCGAGCCCAAGGTGCTGACCAACGAGGAGGGGAGCCGGATCACCCCGTCCGTGGTCGCGTTCACCAAGGATGGTGAGCGGCTGGTGGGCCAGGTCGCGAAGCGGCAGGCCATCACCAACCCCGAGCGGACCATCTACTCCATCAAGCGGTTCATGGGCCGCCGGTTCGACGAGGTCTCCGAGGAGATCAAGCTCGTCCCCTACAAGATCGTCCGCGGCCCCAACGGAGACGCGCGGGTGGAGATCGACGGCAAGCAGTACAGCCCGCCGGAGATCTCGGCGCAGATCCTCCTCAAGCTGAAGCGCGCTGCCGAGAACTACCTCGGCGAGAAGGTGACGGACGCGGTCATCACCGTCCCGGCCTACTTCAACGACGCCCAGCGGCAGGCCACCAAGGACGCCGGCGAGATCGCCGGGCTGAACGTCCGGCGAATCATCAACGAGCCCACCGCGGCGGCCCTGGCCTACGGCCTGGACAAGAAGAAGGACGAGAAGATCGCCGTCTACGACTTCGGCGGCGGCACCTTCGACATCTCCATCCTCGAGGTGGGCGAGAACGTGGTCGACGTGCTGGCCACCAACGGTGACACGCACCTCGGCGGCGACAACATCGACCTCAGGATCATGGACTGGCTGATCACCGAGTTCAAGAAGGACTCGGGCATCGACGTGAGCAAGGACAAGATGGTCCTGCAGCGTCTGAAGGAGGCCGCGGAGAAGGCGAAGATCGAGCTCTCCAGCACCATGGAGACGGAGATCAACCTCCCGTTCCTCACCGCCGATCAGACCGGCCCGAAGCACCTCAGCGTCAAGCTGACCCGCGCGAAGTTCGAGTCGATGATCGAGGACTTCATCGAGCGGTCGCTCGAGCCGTGCCGCAAGTGCCTCAAGGACGCGGGCCTCGAGCCCAAGGACCTCCAGGAGGTCGTCCTCGTCGGCGGCAGCACCCGTATCCCCAAGGTGCAGGAGGCGGTGAAGAAGCTGTTCGGCAAGGAGCCCAACCGGTCGGTCAACCCCGACGAGGTCGTGGCGGTCGGCGCGGCGGTGCAGGGCGGCGTCCTCTCCGGCGAGGTGAAGGACATCCTGCTCCTCGACGTCACCCCGCTGTCCCTCGGCGTGGAGACCCTGGGCGGCGTGATGACCCGGCTCATCGAGCGGAACACCACCATCCCCACCAAGCGGTCGGAGACCTTCTCCACCGCGGCGGACGGGCAGACCCAGGTGGAGATCCACGTGCTCCAGGGTGAGCGCGAGATGGCGGGCGACAACAGGTCGCTCGGCAAGTTCCAGCTCACGGGCATCCCGCCGGCGCCCCGGGGCATGCCGCAGATCGAGGTCACCTTCGACATCGACGCCAACGGCATCCTGAACGTCAGCGCCAAGGACAAGGCCACCAGCAAGGAGCAGAAGGTCACCATCACCCACTCCTCGGGTCTGTCGAAGAACGAGGTGGAGAAGATGGTCGCCGATGCCCGGAGCCACGAGACCGAGGACAAGGACCGGCGTGAGCTGGTCGAGGTGAAGAACCGGGCCGAGAACCTCCAGTACCAGATGGAGAAGCTCGTGAAGGAGAACCGGGACAAGCTCGCCCCGGACACGGTCACCAGCCTCGAGGCAGCGGTGAAGGAGCTCGAGTCCGTGCGCTCGGGCAACGACAAGACCGCCATCCAGAACGCGATGACCGCCCTGGAGCAGGTCAGCCACAAGGCCGCCGAGGAGATGTACCGGAACGCCGGCGGTCAGCCCGGTCAGCCCGGCGCCCCCGGAGCCGGCCCGAACCCCGACGCGCCGGGCAGCCAGGCCACGCCGAAGAAGGATGACGTCGTGGACGCGGAGTTCCGGACGAACTAGGCGCGAGGGACGCGTCCGCGATGCGAGACGGCAGGTGGACCCGCGTGGTTCACCTGCCGTTTTCGTCTGGCTTTCCGAAGTGTCACCGCCGGCCGACGCGGGCGGGTGCTCAGCTTTGCCGGGTCGATGCGCCTTTCTCCGGCCGCCGTCGCCTCCTGCGTCTGTGCGTCGCTCCTCGGCTGCGCCGGCGGCAACCACGAGACAGCCAGCGCTCCCGCGCCCTCACCGCTGCAGGTCGAGATCACGTCGGCCGTGGCGGGCGTCGGCTGGCAGAGCCGCGGCTCCGAACGGGTCGTCTTCGTCCGGGAGTTCACCGGACCTGTCGAGGACCTCGTGTGGCAGCCGGGGGCGAAGGACGCGGCCCTCCTCCAGTGCCTGGAGGGCCTCCAGCTCAAGATCCGCTTCGCGACACCCGAGGACCGTGCGTCGGCGGGCTTCCTGCGGTCCCTCGTGGATCGGTGCGCGAAGGACGCCGGGCTCGGAGATCCTCGGGTGGACCCGCATCCGGATGCTTCTCGATACCGGATCCACCTCCAGACCAGCCCCGGCGACCGTCTGGCAAACGCGCGGGGGCCGGCCCTCCAGACCACGGGCGCCGGTCAGCTCGGCGGAGCGCGCCTGGTGAGCCGCGGCTCGGTCACCTCCACGCAGGTCCGGGCCGACGCCGAGGCCTGCGCGAGCGCCGCGACGGCCGGAGGAATCCTCACCGAGTCCCGGATGCAAGGGACGCCTCAGGACGGATGGACGGTCGGGGTCCAGTCGGTCTCCATCGCACCGCTGCTGGACCGCTTCGACGCCTGCCTGCGCGAGCGGGGCTACACGGTCGAGCAGCCCGGCGCCCAGCCAGCGACCCCGGCATCCGGAAGTCCCACGACCTCGTCCAGCGGGAGAGCGCCGGCGACGGGAGGTCGCTGACCGGAGCAATCGCCAGGCGTCACGGGCGTTTCCGGGGCAGGGGGCGGTAAGGTGACCGCATCCTGTCCAGCATGAGCGACCTCGCACCGGACGCCCGCGCCTTCCAGACGTTCCTCGACGCCCAGCGCGCCGTCTTCCTCGAGCGCGAGGCGGTCCTGGAACAGCTCGCACTGGCGCTGCTCGCCCGGGAGCACGTGCTGCTCACCGGGCCGCCCGGGACGGCCAAGAGCGCGCTGGCGCACGCGGTGCTCGGCGGCATCGTGGAGGAGGACGGCAAGGCCTCCCTCTTCACCCGGCAGCTCACCGAGGGGGCGGTGCAGACCGATCTGCTGGGTCCCGTGGACTTCAAGGTCCTGACCGAGACCGGGCGCACCCGGCACATCCTCGAGGAAGGGATGCTCGGCCACCGCTACGCCTTTCTGGACGAGATCTTCGACGGACGGGACATGCTGCTGCGCGCGGTGCTGAACGCGCTGCACGAGCGCGAGCTCAAGCAGGGAGCGTCGGTGGAGCGCGGGCTCCTCGAGACGGCGGTGCTCACCAGCAACCGCTTCCTCTCCGAGGTGGTGGCCCGGGTCCCCGAGCTGCTCCTGGCCTTCGCCGACCGGATCGCCTTCCGGGCCTTCGTCCCGTCGAGCTTTGCCCGAGCGGAGAGCCGGCGCGCGCTGCTCCAGGGAGCGCTGCGTGCCCGCACGCCGACCGTGGAGGTGACGCTCCCCAGGGCGTCGCTCGCCCGACTCCAGGCGCGGCTTCCCGACGTGGAGGTCCCGGCGGAGGTGCTCCAGGCGCTGGAGCGGCTGGTGGACGTGCTGCAGCCGGCGCTCGCCGCCGATGCCTCGGGCGAGCCGAGCACCCGGCTGTTCTCGCAGCGGACACTGGTCCGCGCGGTCTGGGCGCTCCGGGCGGCGGTGGTGCGAGACGCCTGCCGCCGCGACCGGCCGTTGCGGGCGAGCGCCGAGGACCTGCGCTCGCTCGGGCTCTTCTTCGCCACCGC
>Ga0081540_1000046_pt1 | contig 131375 bp, 117 predicted proteins | sample TabmetS2T1R1_FD_71024 | JGI IMG/M metagenome (GOLD analysis project Ga0081540, IMG submission 71024) | Tabebuia heterophylla rhizosphere microbial communities from the University of Puerto Rico - S2T1R1 | ecosystem: Host-associated > Plants > Roots > Rhizosphere ... | reverse complement strand
CTCCATCCAGCCGCCCGAGCGTTGCCGCCGCGCCGCTGCTCGTGGTCGCCAGGGCCTCGAAGCCGAGTGAGGCGAGCAGCTTCGCCGACCCTGCGTCCCAGGGGTTGGGAAGCAGGAGCGGATGCTCGCCCCGGTGGAGCGACAGGAACCGCTCGGCGCGCTCGCTCTGGCTGGCCACGACCACGAATGTACAGGGCGTCTCCGTACACTCGCCCCGTGGATAGGGATCGCCTCGATCACGCCCTCCGCGACGCCGGGGAGCCGGCCTACCGCGCCGCTCAGGTGTGGGAGTGGGTCGCGCGCGGTGTGCGCTCCTACGAGGAGATGACCAACCTGCCGGCGGGGCTGCGCGAGCGGCTGGCCGCTGCGGTGCCGCTCTCCACGCTGACGCTCGAGGCCGAGGCGAAGTCCGACGACGGCACGGTCAAGGCGCTCTTCCACACCGCCGACGGGCGGCCGCTCGAGGCGGTGCTGATGCGCTACCGGGACGGGCGCCGCTCGGTCTGCCTCTCCTCGCAGTCGGGCTGCCCGCTCACCTGCACGTTCTGCGCCACCGGCCAGATGAAGTTCGGTCGCAACCTCAGCGCCGACGAGATCCTCGATCAGGCGCTCCACTTCCGCCGCGCCGAGCGGATCGACCACGTCGTCTTCATGGGCATGGGGGAGCCGACGATGAACCTCGACGCGGTCCTCGCCGCCTGCGAGCGGTTGCCCGACCTCGGCGTCACCCACCGCCGCACCGCGATCTCGACTGTCGGCTGGGTGCCGGGCATCGACCGCCTCACCGAGTGCGAGATGCCGGTCAGCCTGGCCCTCTCGCTGCACGCACCCAACGACGGGCTGCGCTCGCAGCTGATGCCGGTCAACGACCGCTACCCGCTGGCCGAGGTGCTGGCCGCCTGCGAGCGCTACCGCGCCCGCCGCCGCCGCAAGGTCTTCGTCGAGTACGTGATGCTCGACGGCGTCAACGACCACCCCGAGCACGCCCGCGAGCTGGCGACCCTGCTCGACCCGCGCGCCTACAAGGTCAACCTGATCCCCTACAACCCGACCGGCGCCTACGACGGCTCCTCGCCGGAGCGGATCGAGCGCTTCCGGGCGATCCTCGCCGAGCACCGCGTCACCGCCACGGTCCGCCTCACCCGCGGCCGCGACATCGACGCCGCCTGCGGCCAGCTCGCCGCCGCGGCAAAAACTGGCTAGGCAGCCAGTTATAGTCCGCGGCATGGCGACCCTCGACGAGACGGGCCCGGTTGCGCGGCCGCCGCAGATGTCCGCCAACCCGCTGCGCCGCGTGGTCGGAGACTTCGCCGACGAGTGGCGGGGGAGGGGCAGGTTCCCGCCCGGGCCGAACGACTTCAGCCTCGCCCGCACCCACCAAATCGCTCACGACCCGCTGCCGCTCCTGCTCGGCGCCTACGAAGAGCTCGGTCCGATCTTCAGCATGCGGCTGCTGCACTCGCGGGTCGTCTTCATGCTCGGGCCGGAGGCCAACCACTTCGTCACCGTCGGCCACCCGGAGAGCTTCCACTGGCGGGAGTCGAGCTTCGGCGACCTGATCCCGCTGCTCGGCGATGGCCTGCTGACCGTCGACGACGACTTCCACGACCGCGCCCGGGCGATCATGATGCCGGCCTTTCACCGCGAGCAGGTCGCTGCGGCGGTGGCGGCGATGGAGATCGAGGCGGCGCAGGAGATCGACCGTCTGCGGCCGGGCGCCGTCGTCGATGTCTACGACTGGATGCGGAACCTGGCGATGCGGATCGCGATGCGGGCGCTGCTCGGGCTCGATCCCGACGAGGCCGGCAAGGGCGCCGCTGCGGCCGCGCACTTCGAGCGCGCCTTGGGGTACTACGGGATCGACTTCCAGTGGCGGCTGGTGCGAGGGCCGCGCTCGCCCTGGAGCAAGCTGCTCGCCTCCCGCCGCGTCCTCGACGAGATCGTCTTCGCCGAGATCGCCCGCCGCCGTGACCACCCCGAGCCCGACCGCCACGACATCCTCAGCCTGCTGGTCGACGTCCGTGGAGAGAGCGGTGAGGCCTTCACCGACCGCGAGATCCGCGACCAGGTGATGACCCTGATGTTCGCCGGCCACGACACCTCGACCTCGACCGTGACCTTCATGCTGCACGAGCTGGCGCGCCACCCAGACATCGTCGTCAAGCTCGTCGAGGAGCAGGAGAGGGTGCTCGGCGGCGCCACGCCGACGATCGACCAGCTCGAGCGCGAGATGCCCTACCTCGAGATGGTGCTCGACGAGGTCCTGCGCCTTTACCCGCCGGCCTGGATCGGCCCTCGCCGCGCCGTCCGCGACTTCGAGTTCGGCGGCTACTCGGTCCCGCGCGGCGCCTACGTCAACTACTGCTCCTGGGCCAGCCACCGGATCCCCGAGGTCTTCCCCGACCCCGAGGCCTTCATCCCTGAGCGGTTCACCCGCGAGCGCAAGGCGGCGCTGCCGCGCGGCGCCTACGTCCCCTTCGGCGGCGGCCAGCGGATCTGCATCGGCAAGCGCTTCGGCCAGACCGAGGTGAAGCTGGTGGCGACGATGCTGCTCCAGCGGCTGCGCCTCGACGCCCTCCCCGGCCGGACGATGACCGTGCGCCAGATGCCGACGCTCTCGCCCCGCGGCGGACTCCGCATGCGGATCCTGGACCGCGGGTCTCCGGTCTGAGCGGTCGGAGCGCTCTGCCCTAAGATCCCAGGCCGATTGGCGGGGATCGCAGGCGACAGGCTGGCGGTGCTTGGAGCGGCGCTCTTCGTCGCCTGCTGCCTGCTGGCTCCCGGCCTCGCGCGGGCCGCGCCGGCCAACGACGACTTCGCGGCCGCGTTGGTCGGCGGCGGCGACCACCTCGAAGGCAGCGGCAACAACTTCGGCGCGACCAAGCAGGCCGGCGAGCCCGACCACGACGGCGATCCCGGCGGTGCCTCGGTCTGGTTCGGCTGGACCGCGCCGCGCTCGCAGCTGGTCTACGTGACGACCTGCTCCTCCGGCTGGCGGGCGCAGACCGGCATCTACCGGGGCGACTCGGTCGCGGCCCTGCAGCCGGTGGCCGCCGGCCACGTGCCCGGCGACTCGTCCTCCTGCGGCCGGCTCAGCTTCCGGGCGATCTCAACCGTCACCTACCGGATCGCGATCGACGGCACCACCGACGCCGGCGCCCCCGAAGAGGGCAACTTCAGCTTCGAGATCTCCTCGACGGCGCTCGAACTGCCGCTCAACGACGAGTTCGCCGCTGCGAGCCCGCTGCAGTCGAAACCGGAACAGTGGATCTGGGGCAGCACCGACTCGGCCACCCGCGAGCCCGGCGAACCGGGCCACGGCGGGGATCCCGCCGGCGCTTCCGTCTGGTACCGGTGGACCGCGCCGGAAACGAGGCCGATGCGGCTCTTCCCCTGCCAGGCCGGCTTCCATCCGACCCTCGCGGTCTACGCCGGTTCCACTCTCGGCAGCCTGCGGCCGGTCGGCTACCCGGCGCCGCTCGATTCCCGGGCCGCCGCCGAATGCCAGCTCGGCGGCAGCGGCGGCGTCGGCTTCGAAGCCAGCGCCGGGACCACCTACTCGTTCGTGGTCGACGGCGAGGACGGCGGCTGGGGAGAGTTCCAGCTCCGGCTCCTGCCGCTCCTCGCCCCCTACGTCGACGTCTATCCGCCGGATACGTACATCTACGACCTGCTGCGGCTGCGCCGCCGCGGCGTCGCGGTGAAGTTCGGCGACGGCGGTGCCTCTCCGGGGGACACCTTCCTCTGCAAGCTGGACGGCCGGTCCTTTGCAGTCTGCGGCTCGCCGGTCAAGTGGCACGGGTTGGCTCCGGGCCGGCACCGGGTCGCGGTCGTCGCGACGGACGCGGCGGGCAACCGCGACCAGACGCCCGCCGTCCGCTACTTCCAGATCCGCGGCAAGGCCGGGCGGCGATGAGGCTGAGGCTGTCGATCCTCGCCGCCGCGCTGCTCGTGTTGGCGATGATCGCCGCGCCCGCCCGCGGGGCGGTCTACTGGGCGAACAGCAACTGGCTCGGCATCGCCAACGCCGACGGCGGCGAATCGTCGTGGCTGCCGCACGGCTACCTGCCGGCACCCGAAACCAAAGGCGGCTGCGGCCTCGACGTCGACGCCCAGCACCTCTACTGGGGCGAGGCCCGCAGCGGCGCGATCGGCCGCGGCCTGCTCGACGCCAGCCAGTCCAACCAGGCGTTCATCACCGGTCTCGGAGCACCGTGCGGGGTCGCGGTGGGCGGCTCGCACATCTACTGGAGCGACCTCGAAACCAACCTGATCGGCCGCGCCAACCTCGACGGCAGCGGCGTCGAGCCGGCCTTCATCGCCGGCGCCGACCGCCCCTGCGGGATCGCCGTCGACGGCACCCACGTCTACTGGGCGAATGCCCTCGGCGGCGCGATCGGCCGCGCCAACCTCGATGGCAGCGGTGTCGAGCAGCAGTTCATCAGCGGGTTGGAAAACCCGTGCGGGGTCGCCGTCGGCGGCGGCTACGTCTTCTGGGGGGACCAGGGCCTGAAGTCGATCGGCCGCGCCGGAACCGACGGCGCCGACGTGCTGCCGCAGCTCGTCGCGGGCGCCGGCGAACCCTGGGACGTCGCGGTCGACGGCAGCCACGTCTTCTGGGCCGACCGCTGGGGGACCCCTGCCGACCCGAATGGCGGCATCGGCAGAGCGGGCCTCGACGGCGGCGCCGTGATCCACGACCTGATCCCGGGAATCGGCAACCCGAGCGGAGTCGCGGTCGACGGGCGCACCCTGGGCTCATCGCCGCCGGCGCCGCTTCCGTCCGAATATCTTCGCTTTGGCAGGCTCCGGCACCGCGCCGACGGCGGCTTGGAGCTGTTCCTCTTCGTGCCGGCGCGCGGCGATCTCGAGGTCACCGGTCCGCGGATCGGGTGGCGGATCGAAAAGGGGAACCCGCCGCCGGTGGTCGGCGGCGCCTTCCGCTGGACGCTGCAGCTGTGGCCGGGAAAGCGCGGCGCGGCGGCGCGGCGGATTCATCGCCAGCTGCAGCGCACGGGCCGGGCCGAGGTCATGGTGCGGGTCAGCTACATCCAGGAAGGCCGGACGCCGCTGGTCAGCACGAAGCGCGTCGTCTTTCGGCGATGATGCGGCGCGGATGCGCGCGCTGGTCATCTCCGACACCCACTTCGGCGCTTGGACGGGCCGCGACCTGCTGCGCGAGGGGTTCTTCCTCGACCGGCTCGCGCCGGCGCTCGACGGCATCGACGAGGTGATCCTGCTCGGCGACCTCTTCGACTTCCTCTTCGGCTCGGTCGACGACGCGGTCGACGCCGCCGGCGGTCTCCTCGACCTCATCGAGTCGAGGCTGCCCGGCAAGCGCTTCGTCTTCCTCGCCGGCAACCACGACCACCACCTCGTCCACCGCGACGAAGAGGACCGGCTCGAGGCGCGCCTCGCCGAGGGCGCTGCGGCCGCCGCCGGCGGGCCGCCCGGCCCGGGCTTCTTCCGCTCCTTCCTCGAACGTCGCCTGCCCTCGCTCGAGGTCGAGATCGCCTACCCGACCTACCGCTTCGGCGACGTCCTCTGCACCCACGGCCACTACCTCGACCCCCACGCTCGGCTCAGCGGCTCGCGCGCCGACCGGCTGCTGACGCGGACGTTGTGGGCGATCGCCGCCGGCGGGCCGGAGGAGCCGAAGTGCGTCGAGGACTACGAGTCGGTGATCACCCTGCTGACCGAGTGGCTCTACATCGCCGCCCAGATGCCGCACGGCACCCACGCTCAGCAGAACGTCTTCCGCAGCGCCCAGCAGGCCGGCCGCTTCGTCTCGAAGCTCGGGGCGCCGGTTCGCGGCGCCGAGCGGGTCGCGGCGCGGCTGCGCGACACGGGCGCCGCGGCCGCCGACGAGGGCCTGCTGCCGAGCGCCGAGCATTTCGACGCCGTCGTCCGCGAGGAGGCCCAGCGACAGGCCCGCGAGCAACCGCTGCAGGGCCCGCCGTTCTCGCGTCCGCTATACCCCGAGCCGACCGTGATTTCGCGCAGCGACCCATCCGAGCACGCGCTCGACGCCTTCGCCCAGGTGGTCGAGAACCTCGGCTGGGACCAGCAGGCGGAGACGATCGTCTTCGCCCACACCCATCAGCCGCTCGCCGACGTCCGCTGCCGCGCCGCGATCGGCACCCGCTTCTGGAACACCGGCTCCTGGATCTACGAGCCCGACCTCGGCTCGCGCCAGGCCTACGGCCGCTACCTGCGCTATGCCTGGCCCGGCACCGCGGTCGTGATCGACACCGGGGAGCCGCAGCCGCAGCTGCTCGAGCTGCTCGCCGACCTCAACCCGCTGCAGGGCGGACCCGGCCTGCCGCCGGCGCGATGACGCCGCTGGCGCTCGAGTCGGCCTGGGCGGTGGCCGGCGGCCTGATCCCGATCATCGGCGCCCTCGCCGTCTTCTTCATCATCTTCCAGGCGGTCCGCGAACCCCCGGACGACGACGAGCACGAGGACGACGAGGAGCAGTAGCGCCGAGGGGCCGAGAACGCAGTTACTCCCGGATAGCGGGCGAAACTGCGTTCTCAGCCGGGCGCGGCTACTTGATGAACAGCATCTCCTCGTACTTCGGCAGCGGCCAGAGGTCGTCGGCGACGACCTTCTCCAGCCTGTCGGCGGCGGCGCGGACGTCGGCCATCGCCGCGAGTTGGTGGTCGCGGGCGTAGATCGCGAACTCGAGGCCCTCGAGACCGGGGTCAGCGTTCGCTTCCTCCAGCTTCAGCAGCGCCCTGCCCATCGCCTCGAGGTGCTCCCGCACCTCGCCGGCGACGCCCTCGGCGACGCCGGCCTCGCCGATCAGAGCCAGGTAGCGCAGTGCCGCCGGGAGGATCATCGTCTTCGCGATCGAGTGCGCGGTCTCGGCCTCGATGTTGGCCCGGATCGCGTACTGCTCGACCCAGACCTCGAAGCGGGACTCGAGCTCCCGCTTGCTCAGCACGCTGTAGTCCTCGAAGGCGACGACCGTCTGGTCGGAGATCACCTCGGGCAGCGCGTCCGGCGTCGTTTTGAGGTTTTTCAGCCCCCGCGCCTCAGCCTCGGCGTGCCACTCCTCGGAGTAGTTGTCGCCGCTGAAGCAGACCGCTTTGTTGGCGAGGTAGGAGTCTTTGACGACCTCCATCACCGCCTGCGGCATCTCCGTGCCGCCGTCGAGCTTCGCCTGCAGCTTGCCCGAGAGGTCGTCGATCGCCTCGGCGGCGATCGTGTTGAGGACCGTGTTCGGGAAGGCGAGCGACATGCTCGACCCCAGCGCCCGGAACTCGAATTTGTTGCCGGTGAAGGCAAACGGCGAGGTCCGGTTGCGGTCGCCGCCGTCGAGCGGCAGCGGCGGCAGCACCGTCGTCCCCAGGTCGAGGAACGAGGCCGGCGTGTTGGGGTCGCCCTCGCCGGTCGCGATCGCCTCGAACACCTTTTCCAGTTCGGCGCCGAGGAAGACCGAGATGATCGCCGGCGGCGCCTCGTTGGCGCCGAGCCGGTGGTCCTGGCCGATGTTGGCGACCGAGGCCCGCAGCAGGCCCTGGTGCTTGTTCACCGCCTGGATCACCGCCGCGCAGAAGAACAGGAAGTGGATGTTGTCCTCGGGCGTGTCGCCGGGGTTCAGCAGGTTGCTGCCGCCGTCGGTCCCCATCGACCAGTTGTTGTGCTTGCCGGAGCCGTTGACGCCGGCGAACGGCTTCTCGTGCAGGAGGCAGACGAGCCCGTAGCGGCGGGCGACGCTTTCCAGCGTCTGCATCAGCAGCTGCTGGTGGTCGGAGCCGACGTTCGAGTTCTCGAAGATCGGGGCGATCTCGTACTGGTTCGGCGCGACCTCGTTGTGGCGGGTCTTGACCGGGATGCCGAGCTTCCGCATTTCCAGTTCCGACTCCATCATGAAGGCGAGGATCCGCTCCGGGATCGAGCCGAAGTAGTGGTCGTCGAGCTCGTGACCCTTCGGCGGCTTGGCGCCGAACAGGGTGCGGCCGGTGGCGATCAGGTCGGGCCGCTCGAAGAAGTACTGCTCGTCGATCAGGAAGTACTCCTGCTCGGGGCCGACGGTGGTGAAGACCCGCTTCGTCTCCTCGTCACCGAGCAGCCGCAGCGCTTTCACCGCCGAGCGCGAGAGCGCGTCCATCGAGCGCAGCAGCGGGATCTTGGCGTCGAGCGCCTCGCCGGTCCAAGAAGCGAAGGCGGTCGGGATGCAGAGCAGCGTCCCGTTCGGGTTCTCGAGGATGAAGGCCGGGCTGGTCGGGTCCCAGGCGGTGTAGCCGCGGGCCTCGAAGGTGGCGCGGACGCCGCCGGTCGGGAACGAGGAGGCGTCGGGCTCGCCCTGGATCAGGTCCTTGCCGGAGAAGTCGGCGATCAGCGAGCCGTCGCCGGCGGGCTCGAAGAAGGAGTCGTGCTTCTCCGCCGTCGAGCCGGTCAGCGGCTGGAACATGTGGGTGTAATGAGTGGCGCCGTTCTCCAGCGCCCAGGCCATCATCGCCTCGGCGACGGCGTCGGCCAGGCTCGGGTCGAGCGCCTCGCCGCCGGCCATCGTCGCCTGCAGCTTCTCGAAGACGTCGTTCGGCAGCCGTTCCCTCTGCACGTCGATGCCGAAGACGTTGGCGCCGAAGGTCGCGTTCTCGGGCAGCGTCAGGTCGAGCGCGCCGAGCGCCTCCCCGTTGGAGCTCCACTGAGCCGCGGTCACGTTCTGCTGGCGAATACGAGTCATCGCTTTACTGGTCCCTTTCCCTTCCGTCCTTGATAAAGAGCCAAAAAATCCTAACCGCCAGCGGGCGAGCGTGGCTTTGTACTCCCGTACAGGGTTGCCGGCCGCGGCTTATCCCATCTGTCGGCGAGGGGCCGGGCGCGCGCGTCAGTGAGCGAGCGGGATCGCCGCTTCGAGCCCGAGCGGGTGGCGCAGGCGGAAGCCGCCGGCCGGGCGCATCACTTCGCTCCAGCCGGGGCCGGTGCGGTCGCCGTCTTCGCTGTAGGAGGTATCCCAGCGCAGGCCGGCGATCACCGCGAAGACGTGTTCGCGGTTGGCGTAGATCCGCACCCAGCTGCCGCCCCCGCCGGCGCCCCAGCGCATGAAGCCGGTCGAGTCGAGCGGATATTCGAGCAGGCCGGCGAAGTGCAGCACGTAGCTGACCGAGCCCGAGCAGTCGTAGCCCGGCGAGTTCCACTGGCGGTAGCCGCCGCCCCAGCGGTAGGGCCGGTGGCGGATCCGGTTCGCCGCCTCGATCATCGCCTTCACCGAGGGCGGGGCGGAGGGCGGCGCGATCGCCCGCCCGCCCGGAGTCAGGGTCGCCTGGGGAACGTCTGCGGAGGCCCCGGCGGGCAGGGCCAGGAGCATGACCGCCGCTCCCAAAAGCAACAGAATCCTTGTCCTTGAGCCAAATGGCATGAAGGACGGTCATCGGCAGGGCACGCGCCCGGCCTTAATCGCCGGCAACATCGCGATCCAGCCTTCGCAACATTGACCCCACCAGGGTGGGGTCAATGTTGCAAGCGCGGTTAGGAGGCGTCGCCCGGCGATTCGGGTAAGGATCTCCGGGATGACGGAAGCGCAACCGGCCCGAGGTAGATCGCTGGTTCCAGTCTGGGCCTTGACCGGCTTGGTCGCGCTGGTCGCCCTCGCCACGGCGTTCGCGGTCCACCAGGCCTGTTTCCACCCGCCGGTCCCGTTCGAAAGGCCTGACCCCGGGACCGAGAGGGCCGGCTACTGCGAAGCCCTCCAGGCCACTGATCCCTGGATCTCGCTCACGGTGCTGCCCAGTCTGGCGATGCTCGCCGGCGGCCTCCTCCTGCGTCGCCGGCCGCGGGTCGCGATGGCACTCGCGGCTCTGATCTGCGCCGCGCTTGTCGCCAACGCTCTGGTCGCCAACGATCTCGACTACGCGACTCCGTTCTATTGACGCCGCCCGGTGCCGCGACGACCGCAAGCTGGCCGACCGGATAGCCTCCGCCCGCGGCCCAAGCCGCACACCAAGCCGAAACCGGGAGGACTCAGCCGCAATGTTCGTTTCCAAGGCCGCCGTCGTCGGCGGCGGCACGATGGGCGGGGAGATCGCGCAGGCGATCGCCGCCGCCGACATCCCCGTCGTCGTCAAGGACATCGACCAGAAGTTCGTCGATGCCGCGCTCGAGAAAGCCCGCGCCGTCACCGAGGGCCAGCTCGGGCGCCTGGTCAAGAAGGAGAAGCTGACCCAGGAGCAGGCCGACGCCCGCCTCGCCGAGGTGATGGGCAACGTGATCGGCACCACGACCTACGAGGAGCTCGGCGACGTCGACTTCGTGATCGAGGCGGTGCCGGAGAAGATGGCGATCAAGCAGGCGGTCTTCCGCGAGCTCGACGCCGCCACGCCGGGTCACGCGATCCTCGCCTCCAACACCTCGGCGCTCTCGATCACCGAGATCGGCGAGTCCACCACCCGCGCCGACAAGGTCGTCGGCTTCCACTTCTTCTACCCGGCCTCGGTGATGCCGCTGGTCGAGGTGATCGTCGGCGAGGACACCTCGCAGGAGACGGCGACCGCCGCCTACAACTTCGCCCAGGCGATCAAGAAGCAGCCGATCGTCTGCGGTGAGATTCCCGGCTTCGTCGTCAACCGGATCCTGATGGCGACGATCGGCGAGATCTGGCGCGCCCAGGAAGAGCACGGCCTCTCGCTGGCGAAGATCGACGAGGCGATCGCCGCCGCCCAGGTGGCGCCGATGGGCCCGTTCTTCCTCACCGACCTGCTCGGCCTCGACACCGTGCTCCACGTCGCCGAGCACCTGCGCGAGGCCTACGGCGAGAGCTTCTACGTCCACAAGGGCCTCCAGCAGCTGGTCGGCGAAGGCAAGCTCGGCGCCAAGAGCGGCGGCGAGGGCTTCTTCAAGGACGGCGTCCAGACGATCCCCGGCGAGGCCGAGCCCGACGCCGAGGAGCTGGTCGCGATGTTCACCTGCCGGGCCCTGATCGAGGCCTGCCTGCTGGTCGAGGAGGGGATCACCTCGGTCCGCGACGTCGACCTCGGGATGATGGCCGGCGCCGGCCTCGACCCGCGCCGCGGGCTCTTGCCGCCGTTCTGGAAAGCCGACGTCGAAGGTCTCGGCAAGACGCTCGAGAAGATCGAGAACCTGGAGGAGCGCTACGGCGAGCGCTTCGCGCCGCCGGTGCTGCTGAAGCGGCTCGTCGCCCAGGGCCGCCTCGGGCTCGAGTCCGGCCAGGGCTTCTACCCCTACCCGCAGCCCGACGAGGGCGAGCAGGCGGAGACGGTCAAGCTCGAGACCCGCGGCGACGTCGCGATCGCCTGGCTCGCCAACCTGCCGATGAACGCGGTCTCGCCCGACGTGATCCGCGACCTCGGCAGCGTCTGGGAGCGGGTCAAGGCCGCCGACGGAGTCCACGCGATGGTGGTCGCCTCCTCGGTCCCGGTCGTCTTCTCGGCCGGTGCCGACATCAAGGCCTTCACCGCGATGGACGAGGCGGCGGGCGAGGAGCTGATCCACAGCGGCCACGCCCTGCTGCGCGAGCTCGGCACCGAGCCGGTGGCGACGATCGCCGCCGTCAACTCGATCGCCTTCGGTGGCGGCTGCGAGCTGGCGATGGCCTGCGACGTGCGGATCGCGGCCGAGGCGGCCGTCTTCGGCCAGCCGGAGATCAAGCTCGGGATCATCCCCGGCTTCGGCGGCACCCAGCGGCTGCCGCGGCTGGTCGGCCCGAACCGGGCGCTGGAGCTGAACCTGGTCGGCGACGCGATCCTCTCCGAGGAGGCGCTCGAGCTCGGCCTCGTCAACCGCGTCGTCCCCGACCACGAGCTGCTGGAGACGGCGCTGATGTGGGCGCGCAAGCTCGCCGGCCAGGCGCCGATCGCGGTCGGCCAGATCAAGCAGGTCTCGCACGGGGGCGACCTCGACGAGGGCATCGAGGCCGAGAAGCAGGGCTTCGCGACCGCCTTCAGCAGCGAGGACGCGAAGGAGGGCATCGGCGCCTTCCTCGGCAAGCGGACGCCGAAATGGAGCGGCAGGTAAGGGACCCGGAGGCGACCGCGCGGCTGGCGGAGCTGCTCCGCGAGTCGCGCTGCACCGTCGCCCTGACCGGGGCGGGGATCTCGGTGCCGTCCGGGATCCCCGACTTCCGCACCCCGGAGACGGGGCTGTGGGCCAAGGTCGACCCGATGGAGGTCGCCCACATCGACGTCTTCGAACGCGACCCGGAGCGCTTCTGGTCCTACTACCGGCCGCGCTTCAACACGCTCGGCGACAAACGGCCGAACCGCGCCCACGAGGCGCTGGCCGAGCTCGAGCGCCGCGGCCTGCTCGAGGGCGTGATCACCCAGAACATCGACCGTCTGCACCGCGCTGGCGGCTCGCAAAACGTGGTCGAGGTCCACGGCTCGATCGCCACCTCCTCCTGCCGCGAGTGCGGTGAGTCCTTCGGCCTCGAGGCGGTCGAGGAGCTCTTCGACGAGCGTGGTGTCGCGATCTGCTCGGTCTGCGGCGGCGCCGTCAAACCCGACGTCGTCCTCTTCGGCGAGCTGCTGCCGGAGGCCGCGGTGGCGCGCGCGACCGACCTCGCCGAACGGGCCGAGCTGATGCTCTGCGTCGGCTCCTCGCTGGTCGTCCACCCGGTCGCGGGCCTGCCGGCGCTGACGCTCGAGCGCGGCGGCAAGCTGGCGATCGTCACCCAGGGCGAGACGCCCTACGACGGCGCCGCCGAGGTCAGGCTCGGCGGCGAGGTCGACGAGGAGCTCGAGGCGCTCCTGACGACCCTCCGCTGAGGTTGCGTTTGATCCCGCTATGCGGGATCAAACGCAACCTCAGAATCGGACCCGCTGCTTTTCGCACTCGGCGACGACGGTCTCGGCGCGGGGGCTGTCGAACCTGGCCGCGTGGGCGCATTTTTCTTGCGCTTCGACGCCGCAGCCGCTGATCGTTTCCGCCCCGACGATCCCGGCCACGTTGGCGTGGATGCAGCCGATCGGGGTCGGCGGGTTGCTGTCGCCGACGGTCCAGAAGACGACCGCGAGCATCGCCGCGATCGTCACCACACCGGCGACGATCGCTGCCTTCAGCTCGCGCCGGCTCAGTTTGTAGAGCGGCGTGTTCTGCCGCGCGTAGTGTCCTTCCAGAGGCATGGCGGCAGCTTATCCCTGCGGTTTGCAGGTCCGGTACCGACACCGGGGCGAAGAATCGGCACCGATCTTTAGACACTCGTACGTAGTCGCTTCCGGCCCGCGGAGGAAGGCTTTGACCCAAATCCGCGACAGGAAGGGAAGCACCGGATAAATGGAATGGTTGAACGAAGGCGCCAATTCGTGGCAGCTCACCGCCGCGACCCTGGTCGGCTTGATGAGCATCCCGGGGTTGGTCGTTCTCTACGGCGGCGTGATGCAGAAACGCTGGTCCGTGAACTCGATGATGATGGCGTTCGTCGCCTTCGCGATCGTGCTGATCCTCTGGGTCCTCGTTGGCTTCAAGATGGCCTTTGGGACCCCGATGCACATCTTCGGCACGCACAGCGGCTTCTTCGGGAACATGTGGGGCCAGCCGGGCTCGATCCTGAACAGCGCTGAGCTGCTCAAGCAGGCCCACATACCCGAGCTGGCGGAAGAAGAATTCCTCTTCCCGATGTCGACGCTGGCCTACTTCCAGATCGTCTTCGCGGCGATTACCCCGATCCTGATGCTCGGCTCGGTCCTCGGCCGCTTCAACTTCAAGGCCTGGATCCCGTTCGTCGGCCTCTGGACGCTGCTCGTCTACACGATCAACGCCTTCCTGATCTGGGGCGGCGGCTGGTTCGCCCAGCAGGGCGCCGTCGACTACTCGGGCGGCTACGTCATCCACCTCGCCGCCGGGGTCTCCGGCTTCGTCGCCGCCTGGGTGATCGGGCCGCGCCTGCAGCGCGACCGCGAGGTCGACGCGCCGAACAACCTGGCGATGGTCGCCGTCGGTGCCGGCCTGCTGTGGATGGGCTGGAACGGGTTCAACGGCGGTGACTGGTACAGCGCCGGCAACATCGCTTCCGCTTCGGTGCTCAACACCAACCTCTGCACCGCCGTCGCCTTCCTCGTCTGGGTCGCGATGGACTACCTGACCGGGCGCAAGCCGAGCCTGATCGGCAGCGTCAACGGGATGATCGTCGGCCTCGTCGCGATTACCCCCGGCGCGGGCTTCGTCAACGGCTGGGGCGCGATCATCATCGGCGTCGTCGCCTCGGTGATCGTCTACCTGGCGCTCAACTACCTGAGCCGGGTGCGGCCCTTCCGCAACGTCGACGACACCCTCGGCGTGGTCTACACGCATGGGTTCGCCGGGGTCATGGGCGGCCTCCTGGTCGGCATCTTCGCCAACAACCTGATGGCCGGCGAACACGAAGGCCTGATCTCCGGCGGCGGTCTGCACCTGCTCTGGGTCCAGGCCTACACGGCGGCCTGGGTGATCGCCTTCTCGGCGATCGGCACCTTCATCCTGCTCAAGCTGGTCGGGCTCGTGATCCCGCTGCGGATGTCCGACGAGGAAATGGAACAGGGCGACATCGCCGTCCACGGGCACGAGGTGTACCCCTCGGACGTGCCGTCGCTGGGCTACCCCGACGGCTACCCGGCGCAGCCCGCTCCCGCCCCCGGAGGCGCCGCCTAGGCGCCCCTGCGCAGTACCCCCCAAGCGCAGTCCGGAGCCGCCCCCGCCCCCCTTTCCCGGGGGCGGCTCCTTTTTTTGGGGCGCGTGAGGAGATCAGGGCGCGCATCTGGCGGCGCAGGGAACAGCAGCTAAAGAGACCTTTCACCCGGCTCCCCCTCGCAGGACATTGATCATCGTCGCCACGGCCGGCGTCGCAGCGGCGCCGCGCGGCGTAGCGGCGAAGACCTTGCGCACCGGGCTGGCCGGGTGCAGGGCGCGGACGTTGATGTCCTCGCGCACGGTCGAGAGCGCCAGCTCCGGGATCAGGGCGACGCCGACCCCGGCCGCGACCAGGCCCTGCACCGTCTGGTAGTCGTCGCTTTCGAAGGAGACGGTCGGTTCGAAGCCGGCGGCGTGGCAGGAGCGGATCACGTGCTTGGCGCAGGGGCTCTGGGCGGAGGTCTGGACCCAGGCCTCCTCGCGCAGGTCGGCGAGCTCGATCCGCTTGCGCCGCGCCAGCCGGTGGTCGCGCGGCAGCGCCAGGTGCAGCGGGTCGTCGAGCAGCTCGTAGCGCCGCATCCCGGTGCTGAGCCGCTCGCCGACGCCCTCGAATTCGAACAGCAGGACGAGGTCGAATTCGCCCGCCCGCAGGCGCGGCGCGATCTCCTCCGGCTCGCCCTCGGCGAGGGTCAGCTCGACTCCGGGATGGGAGGCGCGGAAGGCGGCGACGGCGCGCGGCATCAGGGTCGAGCCGGCGGTCGGGAAAGAGGCGGTGCGCAGGCGGCCGCCCTGACCGCGGGCGATCGCCGCGACCTCCGACTCGGCGCTGTCGATCTGGGCGAGGATGCCGCCGACGTGGGCGGCGAGCGCGGCGCCGGCGGGAGTCGGGCGGACACCGCCGCGGCGGCGCTCGATCAGCGCGGTGCCGACTTCGCCCTCGAGCGTCGCGATCGCCTGCGAGACCGCTGATTGGGAGTAGGAGAGGGCATCGGCGGCAGCGGAGAAGGAGCCGTGCTCGACGACCTCGCGGAAGACGTTGAGGCGGCCCACGTTCAGCATCAGCTGTGCTTATTTTAGCTATCAGTATTACAAGTTGCACTAATGCTGACGCGGTGCCACGATCGCTCGCGAACTTCCGAGATCACTTCCACAGGAGGCACCCAAATGGCTCTCGAGATCATCGTTTCCTACGACGGCACCGACTACGACAAAGACGCATTGGCGCTCGGTCGGCTGCTTGCCCTCGGCGGCGCCGAGCTCTCGCTCGCCTACGTCGTCCACTCCTTCGGCGGCGCCCTCGACGAGAAGGCGGCGGCGGAGATGCTGGCGCGGGCGGCGGCCTCGGTCGGCTCGCCCGAGATGCCCCGGCACGTCGTCGTCAACCCCGGCACCAGCGTCGGCCTGACCGAGCTGGCCGAGCGCGAGGGCGCCGACGTGATCGTCTTCGGCTCCGAATACCGGACCGCTCCCGGCCTCGTCAAGCCGGGCATCTCGGCCCACAAACTGCTGCTCGGCGGCCCGGCGGCGATCGCCGTCGCCCCGGCCGGCCTGCACACCGCACCGGCGGTCAGCATCAACACGGTCGGCATCATCGACGAGGGCGACGCGGCGGCCCGCGGCACCGCCGCCAACCTCGCCTCGGCGCTCGGCGCCAGCGTCGGCGAGTACGGCTCGGGCCCGGTCGACCTCCTGGTCGTCGGCTCGCGGCCCGAGGCGCCGGAGGGCAAGGTCGTCCTCAGCGCCAAAAGCGACTACGCGGTCGAGGCGGCGACCTACCCGGTCCTGGTCCTGCCGCGCGGCTCGCAGCTGTCCTTCTGAGCGGCTAGGGAGAGGACGCGTCCTCTCCCTTGCGCAGGACGAGGATGACGGCCGCGACCTCCGGGTCGCGGCCGTCGAGCTTCTCGCGCGCCTGCGCCCAGTGCAGCGGGCGGCCGCGATAGCCGACGACCTCGGCGATCACCGCCTCCGGATCGTCGCTCTCGATCACGAAGGCCTCCGGCGCCGGCGCCGGCGGCGCCGTTTCGAGCAGCTCCTGGGTGACGTTCGCCGAGGACCGCTCGGCGTTCGACCAGCCCTGGCCGAAGGAGAGGTCGGCGTTCTCCATCCGCGGCCCCTCGAGGATCCTCAGGTCGCTGTCGCGGGGGATCCATTCGCGGTCGCCCATTGCGATCCGCCGATCCTCGAGCCAGGGTTGGACGACTTTCTCGACCAGGTCCTCGCGGCTGAGGTTGAAGACCCGGGCGCGGTGGACACCGCCGCTGATTTCGACGTGGAACACCGGCGCGACGCTACTGAAATGATCCGGACGATGGACGTCAACCTGCCCGCGGCGGTCGTCTTCGACAACGACGGCCTGCTGCTCGACACCGAGTCGGTCTGGACCCGCGCCGAGGAGGACCTGTTCGCGCGCCGCGGGACCGAGTTCACCGCGGCCGACAAGCACGACCTGGTCGGCACCTCGGCCGCCGTCGCCGGCAGGACGCTGGAGCGCCGGCTGCAGGAGCCCGGCCGTGCCGGTGAGCTGATCGAGGAGCTGAACGCGCTCGTCGTCGCCGAGCTCGAGCACGGGGTGGAGGCGATGGTCGGCGCCCGCGAGCTGCTCGGCCGCCTGCGCGAGCGCGGCACGCCGATCGGCCTCGTCTCCAACTCGCCGCTCGTCTTCGTCCGTCGCTCGCTGGAGCTGGTCGGCTTCGAGGAAGTGTTCGACGTCGTCCTCAGCGCCCACGAGGTGGCGGCGCCGAAGCCGGCACCGGATCCCTACCTCGAGGCCTGCCGCCGGCTCGGGGTGCCGGCCGGCCCCGAGGTGGTCGCGCTCGAGGACTCGCCGACCGGCGTCGCCGCTGCCCGCGCCGCCGGGCTGACCGTGATCGGCGTCCCCTCGATCGAGGGGATCGCGCTCGAGGAAGCGCACCACATCGCCGAGTCGCTGCTCGACGCGGTGGTCGCCGACCGCCTCGCGCTCTAACCCGTTGGCGACTTTGTACCGCCTATAGCCCGTACAAAGTGACCAGCGCGTCAGCCGCGCATGACTCGCCGCCGGCGCAGCACCCGCTCGGCGATCTCCAGCAGCTCGCGCAGCCCGCGGCTCTGGACCGAGGTCAGCTCGCTGCCGACTGCCGTCGCGGCGGCCGCCTCGACCTCGGCGTGGCGCTCGCGCAGAGTCGCCATGTCGCGGGCGTGGCCCTCGTCGTCGATTCCACGTCGCAACTCCTCGAGCACCGCGTCGAGCCCCCCCCGGAGCTGCAGTGCCGCCTCGCGCTCACGGCCGGCGTCGAGGTCGGCGCGGGCGCGCAGCAGCAGCGTCTCGCAGACGTCGAGCCGCTCGCGACCGCCGAGCACGGCCGCGACCCGTTCCTGCGGGCGCAGGCTCTCCTCGCGTCGCCGCCGGCGCGAAGTGCCGGCGGCCACATCCACTTCGCGCGCTGCGCTGAACCGCCCGGCCGCCGTCTCCTCGCCGCTGCCGTAGCCGATCCGGACCGCGGCGGCCCGCGCCGCGTTGACGCCCGCGGAGTGCGGGTCCGTGGCGGCCACCGCCTGCACGTGGAGGGCGCGATTCAGCAGCGCCGCCGCCTCGCCGACGAGCACGTCGACGGTGTCCTCCGCCTCGGTCGCCTCGTCGAGCCAGCGCCCCGCGTTGCCCTCGTCATCGAACGGAGCAAACGCCCGGATCGCCGTCACCCGCGCCAGCGGCAAGGCGACCGGCGCATCGGCCTCACCAGCGTCCCGCGCCCGCCGCCGCCGCCTTCGCGGCGCAGCCGATGCGCCAAGCGTCGAGACCACCAGCACGCTCTCGTCCCCGTCAGCAGCATCTCGCACCAGATAACGCCCGTCCGCCAATGCAAGCCGTCCCGCGAGATCGAACTGCACGAATCCGAATAGCTGGCTCAAGAGAACGATTCTCGCGCGTAGTGAGGAGAGGGCGGGTACCCCCTCCGAACGAACTGAGCAGAAGGAGCAGCGCACCAAGAGGCGACAGCCGGGGCCTCTCCAGCGACGCCGTGCGAGAGAGGAGGGGGTACCCGCCCTCTCCACGCCGACCCCTCCGACTTAATCGTCCCCCTGCGACAACCCGAGTTCCTGCTTTTCCTTCGAGCTATCCGGTTCCGAGAACCTGGAGGGCGATATCGGCACTTCCGGGTTTTCGATCTGGCCCAGGCGGTCGATCAGGCGCTGCCACTGGTCCGGTTTGAGCAGAGTCGAGAACTCAGTTTCGAACGGGTTGCCGACCTCCGGGTGGTAGCCGATGTGGACGTGGTCGTAATGGTCCGGGAGGGCGAAGCTGGTTTCACCCGGCAGGTCCTCGAGCGAGATCACCTGATGGGGGTGCATCGTCCCCTGCAGAGCCAGCACGTCTTTGATCAGCTGGTCGGTCAGCGTCCCCGGACCCTGATGCCCGGTGACCGGGACGCCGTTGATGTCGGCGATGTCGACCGCGTCCCCGGTCGAGTGCTCGGAGACGTTGCCCGACGTGGTCAGGTAGCTGTGGCCGCACTCGAGCGCGGTGACCGTCAGTTCGAAGCCTTTCGTGCGCAGGTACTCGAGCACCGCGAGGATGCGGCGGTCGATCAGGCCGGATTCGATGTCTTCGCGGCCGCAGGGGTAGATCGAGAGGCCCTTGTCGGCGAGGACGCGCTGGGTCAGCGCTTCCTTGGAGAGCAGCAGCACGCCGGCGCCGCTCAGTTTGTCGCGGAACGGGTTCTTGCCTTTGGCGCGGTAGATCGCCGTCGCTTCGAGCAGCTTCCAGCCGTCGAGGATCGGCTTCGGGTCGATCCGCGGCGCGCCCTTGCCGGCCGGCCTGATCGAGAAGTTGATGTGGGGGTCGACGCCTTCGGCGCCGTCGCCGACCTTGGCGAGGACGGTGCCAGCGATCACCCTCGACCCGACCTTGAGCCTGCCACCGCCGGGCGCCGGGGTGATCTTTTCGCCGGCCGAGGCGTTCTTCGCTTCGCCCTTGCCGCCCTCGTTCTCGCGCGAGCCCCCTTCGCCGCGGTCAGGCAGTGCCCGCAGTCGCGGCCGCAGGTTCTGGCTTTCGACCGGCAGACGTTCTTCCTTGCCGGTCGACGTCACCAGCGAACGGTGCTTGCGGACGATCTTGCCGAGGCCGGCGTAGGTGTAGCGGTTGCCGTAGGTGTCTTCGAGGACGATGAACTTGCCGAGCTTGGCCGACCTGCCGATCTTGCGGACGATGCCGTCATTGACGGCGACGACCGGCGCTCCCTTGGCGGCGAAGATGTTGATCCCGCGCCGGGTCGGAGAGGAGGAGATCACTTCGGCCGCGTTGCCGCTGATCCGCCTGTCGGTGCTCGAGCGCTTCAGCGCCGCCCGTGCGGAGAGGTCGTCGGCGTAGCGGGCGTCGGCGGCGATCGGGAAGTGGGCGCCCTCGGTGAGCCCGGTCAGCGAGCCGACCAAGTCGGAGGGAAGGCGGCCGTAGGCGCGGGCGTAGAGCAGCACCTCCTGCACGTACCAGTCGGCGTGGTTGTAGGCGAAGATCGCGTCGTAGAGGTTCTTCTTGCCGCCGGCGATCTTCAGGTAGTGCGCCGCGGCGCAGATCGCGTCGACTGGGTTGTAGGGGTCTTTGCGACCGTCGCCGTTGGCGTCGAGCCCGTACATTTCCCAGCTCGACGGGAGGAACTGCATCCAGCCGACAGCGCCGGCGGTGGAGACGTTGAGGTTGGTCCCGAAGCCGGTCTCGATTTTGTTGATCGCGGCGAGCACCTCCCAGGGGACCCCGTATTCGGCGCCGCAGGCCTGGTAGATCGGCAGCAGGAAGGGCGGGATCTCGAACGAGTCGATGACGAAGTTGGGGACGCCGATCGGCGCCGGGCCGAAGGAGGCGATCGTCGTCGTCGGGTTGCCGAGGGTCGGACTGCCGCCGGCCTGGAACTGGGAGCCGCCGTCGGCTTCCGCTTCCAGCGGCTGCTCGCCGCCGGTCGCGCCCGGGGAGCGAACGCCGCCGTTGGAGCCGCCGCCGCCGCTCGGGTCACCGAGGTTCTGGTTGTGGGCGACGCCCCCGTTGAAGACCTTTGCTTCGTTTTCTTCGCCACCGATCTCGCTCGCTTCCTCGGTCGGTTCGGCGGCCTGCTCGGGCTTCGAGGAGGGAGAGGGCGGAGTCAGGGTGATCGATTGCTGGGCCGCCTCGCTGGTGTCGGTCGCCGATTCGCAGTCGGGGTCGGCGAGATCGACGAGCCCGTCACCATCGTCGTCGGAGCCGTTGGAGCAAGCGGGCGCCGTCGAGGGAGCCGGCGCGGTGCCGTTCAGTTCGGGCGTTACCGCCTGGCCTTCGGAGAGCGGGTCGGCCGTCGCGATTGCCGCGCCCGCGGTCGTGAGGACCAGCAGGCTGGCGAAGACGACGATCGTGGCGACCTTGTTTCTCATCCCGTTGCGATCAGTGCCCACAGGCCCGTAAACATAGGGGAAACATCGACCCTGCCCTGCCTTCCCGATCGCAGGGTCAAGCTACTGATTACCCCGTAGGGGCGCAACGACATCAGCCGCCCCCCAACATGCCCTTAATCAATGCCCGCTTCATGCCTGCAGATCGCAGCGTTTCAGCCGAGCCGGATGGGCTCGTTAAGCTGCCGTATCCCAGTGGCGAAAGGCGGGCGGAATGACCTATGACGAAGAGGAGCAGGACGGGCTCAGGGCCCGTTCGGAGCAGGCGATCGGCGAGCTCGCGCAGGCGCTGATCGACAATCCGACCCTCCACAACGCGATCTCCGCCGCCTTCGGTGCGCGGGAGAAGGCGATCGAGGCGCAGCAGGCGGCGATGAGTGCCCTCAACCTCTCCTCGGCGACCGACCTGGAGCGCCTCGAGCGGCGCCTGCGCTCGTTCTCGCAGCGGCTGGAGGAGGTCGAGGAGCAGATCGACGACCTCAGCCGCGAGATCGGAGCCCTCCGCCGCGCCCAGGAAGCGAAGAAACCGCAAGCGGCAAAGAAAAAAGCCAAAGACTAACCCTCAGCTTCAGCTTGAGAGTACCGCCTGAGCAGCGGTGGCGGCCGATTTCGCGGCGCTCGCCGCCGCCTCGTCTCCGAGTTGCTCGCCGGACCGCCCCACGGCGACGACCAGCACCGCCCCCAGCATCACTCCCAAGGTGCTGCCGCGAGTCATCAGGGCAGCCGTCTGCATGTCCGCGATCGCGGCCGGCGATCGCGGCCTGTCGCCGACGCCGGGCAGCGTGTCGAGGCTGACCGCCGGGCCCGTCCGGGCCGTGTCCCCGAGCTCCGCCGCCAGCCCGGCGGTGAGCGCGGCGTCGGGCCGGGCAGTGCCCTCGCGGGCCGGAGGAGAGGTGAAGGCTTCGGAGACGACGACCAGCTCGCCCAATCGCAGGCCGGCCTCCAGCGCCGTGCCGGTGCCGATCCGGATCGCCCGCCGCACGCCCAGCTCGGCGAGGTCGGCGAGGACCAGCGCCGCGCTGGGACCGCCCATGCCGGTCGACTGCACGCTGAGCTCGGCCCCGGCCGGGGTCCGCCCCGAGTAGCCCCAGAGCCCGCGCGCGTGGTTGCTCATCTTCGGCTGCTCGAGCAGCTCCTGGGCGAGCAGCAGCGCCCGGCCCGGATCGCCGACGAGGATCGCGTCGGCGGCGATGGGAGCGGTGGGGCGCAGGCGTGCGGGCATCGGGCGGGACCCTAGCCGCGCCGATGGCTAGCCTCGGGCCGCGATGGCGGACGAGCGGATATCGCTGAGCGAGGCGGCGCGGCGGTCCGGCGTCCCCTCGAGCACGCTCAAACGCTGGGCCGAGGAGAAGATCGTCCCGGTGCGTCGCGGCCGCTGGACGGCGACCGCCGCCGCCCAGGCGCGGGTCGTGGCGCGGATGCGCGAGCGCGGCTACTCGCTCGAGGACCTGAAGGCCGCGGGGCGCGAGGGCCGGCTCGCCTTCGGCTTCGCCGAGGAGCTGTTCGCCGAAGACGAAGGCGAGGTGACGGTCGCGATGATCGCTGCCGAAACCAACCTCGAGCCGGAGCTGATCGAGCGGATCCTGGTCATGCTCGGGACCCCGAAGGCGCGCCAGCGCAACCTGACGGCGGAGGACGCGGTCGCCCTGCGCCTCTGCGCCCGGGTGCTGGCGGCCGGCTTCCCGCTGGTCGCCTTCCTGCAGCTGGTCCGCATCTACGTGCAGTCGATCCGGCGGATCGCTGACGCCGAGGTGCGGCTCTTCCACCTCTACGTCCACGAACCGCTGATCCGCGACGGCGTCCCGGAGCTGCAGATGGCGGAGGAGATGGGCGACCTGGCGGCCGACGTGATGCCGCTGGCGGCGCCGCTGACCGAGTACCTCCACAACCGCTACCTGCGCTACTACATCGAGCAGGACGTCGTCGGCCACATGGAGTCCGAAGCGGCCAGCACCGACACGACCGAAATGGAACTCGGCCAGGTCCTGGTCACGCTCTGCTTCATCGACCTCACCGGCTTCACCCGCTACACCGAGGAGGAGGGCGACATCGAGGCGCTCGACGTGGTCGAGAGCTTCGTCGACGGGGTGGAAACCTCACTGCCGCGGGAGGCGACGATCGTGAAGACGATCGGCGACGAGGTGATGGTCGTCTCGCCCGACGCCGCCGCGCTGACCGAGTGGGCGGTCGAGTTCCTCGGCCGCTTCAGTGCCCGCCCGCAGCCGCGCGTCGGGATCCACTGCGGCGCCGCGGTTTACCGTGACGGCGACTACTTCGGCAGCCAGGTCAACCTCGCCCACCGGGTCGTCAACCGCGCCCTCGCCGGCGAGGTGCTGGTCACCGACCGGGTGATCGACTCGATCGCCGGCCGGGATCATCTCGCCTTCGAGCCGATCGGCCAGGTCAGCCTCAAGGGCTTCCCGGTCCCGACCGAGCTGTTCGTCGTCCGCGCCGCCGGCTGAGGAAGCGCGAAACTGGGCGGGTGGACGCCGACCCCCTCCTGGAGCGCGTCGTCGCCGAGGGCCTGATCGCGGGACCGGCACCGGTCGTGGCGATGCTCTCGGGCGGCCGCGACTCGGCCTGCCTGCTCGACCTCGCCGTCGCCGCCAGGGGGCCTGGGGAGGTGACGGCGCTGCACGTCAACTACGGCCTCCGCGAAGAGGCCGCGGCGGACGAGCGCTTCTGCGCCGAGCTCTGCGACGCGCTCGGGGTCGAGCTGACCGTCGAGCGGCCGGTCCGTCCCGAGGGACCCGGCAACCTTCAAGCCTGGGCCCGCGACAGCCGCTACGCCGCCGCGGCCCGGCTGGCGCAGCCGCGGCGGGCGACGATCGCCACCGGACACACCGCCGACGACCAGGTCGAGACGATCCTCTACCGGCTCGCCTCCTCGCCGAGCCGGCGGGCGCTGTTGGGAATGAAGCCGCGGGACGGCCAGCTGGCGCGGCCCCTGCTCGGCACGACCAGGGAGGAGGTGACGGCCTATTGCGAGAGGCGCGGTCTGCGCTGGCGCGAGGACGCTTCCAACGCGGAGCCGGCCTTCGCCCGCAACCGGATCCGCGCCGGGCTGCTGCCGGAGCTGGCCAGGGTCCACCCGGCCGCCGCGGCCAACGTCCTGCGCACCGCGAGCCTGCTGCGCGACGAGGCCGAGGTGCTCGACGCGCTGGTTGCCGCCGAGCTCGACGGCTCCGGGGACGCTCCGCGGGGGGCGATCACGGCCGAGCGCCTGCGCGAGCTGCACCCGGCCCTCGCCCGGCTCGTCCTCCAACGGCTTGCCGACGCCGCCGCCGGACGGCCCGTTCCAGGCGCGGCCCGCTACGCCGAGCAGGTCGCCGCCCTGCGCGAAGGCGGCGCGATGCTCGATCTCGGCGGCGGCGTCCGCGCCGTGCTCGAGCGCGGCGTGGTCCGCGCCGAGCGTCCTTGACGCTCATATATCTAGACTCCAACCAGTGAGCGAGCCGGCGATTGGGGAGACCCTCGTCTCGAGAGACGACCTGCAGCGCCGCGTCGCGGAGCTGGGGCAGGAAGTCAGTCGCGACTACGAGGGGCGCGAGCTGTTCATGGTCGGCGTGCTCAAGGGCGCCGTGCTCTTCCTCGCCGACCTGATGCGCCACATCGACGTCCCCTGCGAGATCGACTTCATGGCCGTCTCCAGCTACGGCTCCCAGACCGACTCCTCCGGGGTCGTCCGCATCCTCAAGGACCTCGACGCGCCGATCGAAGGCCGCCACGTGCTGATCGTCGAGGACATCATCGACTCCGGCCTCACCCTGCACTACCTGATGCGCAACCTCCGGGCCCGCAATCCCGCCTCGCTCGAGGTCTGCGCGCTGCTGACCAAGCCGGAGCGCCTGCGGGTCGACCTCTCGCCCAAATACGTGGGCTTCGAGATCCCGAACCGGTTCGCGATCGGCTACGGGCTCGATCACGCCCAGCGCCACCGCAATCTCGATTACGTCGCCGCTCTCGCGGACTAGAGCGAAGAAACCGCCCTGGTACGCTGATTTATTCCCTTGAGGCGGTTTTTCAAAAGCGCGGCTTTTCCGATCCTCCTGGTCGTCATCCTGGCGTTCGTCGCCCAGCGCTGGATCAGCAACGACCCCGGCACCAAGGCGCCGCCGTACAACGAACTCATCCGGGCCGAAAACGGCCTGATCGCCAAAGGCGAAATCGAAAAGGTCTCGATCAACGTCAAGGACTCGACCCTCGACGTCACCAAGACCGAAGCGGCGGGCGGCGAAAGCTTCTCCACCGGGTACCCGCCGAACACCGAAGAAACGCTGCTCAAGCGGCTCGAAGAAGAACCGAAAACCGAAGTCTCGGTCCACGGCACCGGCGGCTCGAGCATCCTCTCGCTGCTGACCTACATCCTGCCCTTCGTCCTTTTCTTCGGCTTCTGGATCTTCCTCATGAACCAGATGCAGGGCGGCGGCTCGCGGGTGATGAACTTCGGCAAATCGAAAGCGAAGCGGATGTCGGTGGACGCGCCGAAGATCACCTTCCGCGACGTCGCCGGCGTCGACGAGGCCGTCCAGGAGCTCGAGGAGATCAAGGAATTCCTCGAGAACCCGAAGAAGTTCCAGGCGCTCGGCGCCCGGATCCCGAAGGGCGTCCTCCTCTACGGCCCGCCCGGCACCGGTAAGACGCTGCTTGCCCGTGCCGTCGCCGGCGAGGCCGGCGTGCCCTTCTTCTCGATCTCCGGCTCGGACTTCGTCGAGATGTTCGTCGGCGTCGGCGCCAGCCGCGTCCGCGACCTCTTCGAGCAGGCGAAGCAGAACTCGCCCTGCATCATCTTCATGGACGAGATCGACGCCGTCGGCCGCCACCGCGGCGCCGGCATGGGCGGCGGTCACGACGAGCGCGAGCAGACGCTGAACCAGCTGCTGGTCGAGATGGACGGCTTCGAGATGAAGGACAACATCATCCTCATCGCCGCCACCAACCGGCCCGACATCCTCGACCCGGCGCTGCTGCGGCCCGGCCGCTTCGACCGCCAGGTCGTCGTCGACCGCCCCGACCGCAAGGGCCGCAAGCACATCCTCGAGGTCCACACCCGCGGCAAGCCGCTGGCCCGCGAAATCGACCTCGACACGCTCGCCGGCCAGACCCCCGGCTTCACCGGCGCCGACCTCGCCAACCTGATCAACGAGGCGGCGCTGCTGACCGCCCGCACCGGCAACCGCGAGATCTCGATGAAGGAGCTCGAGGAGGGGATCATGCGGGTGATCGCCGGCCCAGAGAAGAAGACCCGGGTGATGAGCGAGAAGGAGCGGCTCGTCACCGCCTACCACGAGGTCGGCCACGCGATCGTCGGCCAGCTGCTGGAGAACACCGACCCGGTCCACAAGATCTCGATCATCAGCCGCGGCCAGGCGCTCGGCTACACGATCAGCCTGCCGACCGAGGACAAGTTCCTCACCACCCGCGCCGAGCTGACCGACACGATGGCGATGACGCTCGGCGGCCGCGCCGCCGAGGAGATCGTCTTCGGTGAGATCACCACCGGCGCCTCCAACGACCTCGAAAAGGTGACCGAGACGGCGAAGCAGATGGTGATGCGGTTCGGGATGTCCGAGCGCCTCGGCCCCCGCGTCTTCGGCCACGATCGCGGCCAGCCGTTTCTCGGTCGCGAGTTCTCCTCCGAGCCCGACTACTCGGACGAGATCGCGCGCGAGATCGATGACGAGATCCGCCGCATCGTCGAGAGCGCCCACCAGACCGCGAAGGGCCTGCTCAACGAGCGCCGCGACGACCTCGAGCGGGTCTCGAAGCTGCTGCTCGAGCGGGAGACGATCGACGCCGACCAATTCGTCGCCCTGCTCGAAGGGAAGTCCGAGGACGAGGTCTTCCACGACGACGAGGAGCCCTCGCCGCCGGCCGAGCCCGCCGCCGAGCCGGAACGGCCCGCGCGTGAGCCACGGCCCGCGCCGTCACGGCCCCGCCCCGGATTTGCCGGCGGGGACGCAAGCTAGGGATTTCCGGCGCTCCGGCCGGCGGGTCCTGTCACGGGTGGACAGGCCTGCGGGCGAGGTTTTCGTTCTCGGCCTGTCCACCCGTGCCACCCGCCGGAGGAGAGTCGAGATACTCCGCTGGTGACTCGGCCGCGAATCATGGGAGTCGTGAATGTGACGCCGGACTCGTTTTCGGACGGGGGGCTGTATTTGGAGCCGGACGCGGCTATTGCGCATGGCGAGAAGCTGGTGAGGGACGGGGCGGGGATTGTCGATGTCGGGGGGGAATCGACGCGACCTGGGGCTGAGCCAGTTTCGGCCGAGGAAGAGCTGGGGCGGGTCGTGCCGGTGGTCGAGGGGCTGGCGGCGGCCGGCCACGAGATCTCGGTCGACACCTCGAAGCGGTCGGTCGCCGAGGCGGCGCTCGACGCCGGCGCCGCGATCGTCAACGACGTCACCGCCCTGCGCGGCGACCCCGAGATGGCCGCCCTCTGCGCCGAGCGCGGTCCGATCGTGATCCTCATGCACATGGCCGGCGAGCCGCGGACGATGCAGGACGCCCCCCGCTACGAGGACGTCGTCGGCGAGGTCCGCGCCTTCCTCGCGGCTCGGCTGCAGGCCGCCCTCGACGCCGGCATCGCCGAAGACCGGGTTTGGCTCGACCCGGGGATCGGCTTCGGCAAGACCGCCGCCCACAACCATGAGCTGTTGCGGCGGCTGCCCAAGTTGCGCGAGCTGGGCCGGCCGCTGGTCGTCGGTACCTCGCGCAAGCGGTTCATCGGCCAGGCCGACGCCAGCGGCCCGGGCGAGCGCCTCGGCGGCACGATCGCCTCCTCGGTGCTGGCGGCGGCCGAGGGCGTCGACGTCCTCCGCGTCCACGACGTCGCCGAGGTTGCGCAGGCGCTGAAGGTTGCGGCGGCGATACTCGGATAGGTTTCCCTGAGTGCGGAGCGAGCAAGCGTGCATATCTGATTCTCCGCGCAGCGAGCGAAGCGCGAAATTTCTCCTGTGAACCCCGACGGGCACAACGGCGTCGAGTCGAGCGCCGAAATCGAGATCCGCGGGCTCTCGATCTACACCCACCACGGCGTCTCCGACGCCGAGCAGGAGGTCGGCCAGCGGCTCGAGTTCGACATCTCCTTCGACGTGCCCGACTGCGACGCCGTCCTCACCGACCGGCTCGAGGACACCGTCGACTACGCCCAGGTCTGCGACATCGTCGCCTTCTGCGCGACCGAGCGCAGCTACCGGACCCTCGAGCGGCTGGCGCAGGTGATCGGCGAGCGGCTGATGGAGCGCTACGGCAGCGAGTCGGTGCGGGTGCGGGCGGCGAAGCCGGAGCCGCCGCTGCCGCTGGCGATCCAGGAGATCGCGGTCGAGGTCACCCAGGAGCAGGCCGCCGACGAGGACCCTGAAGCGACCGAGGGCTAGCCGGTGCGCACCGGCTACCTCGGGCTCGGCTCCAACGTCGGCGACTCCGCCGCGCACCTGCTCGCGGCGGTCGAGCTGCTGCCGGCCCACGGCGTCGAGGTCGAGGCGGTCTCCTCGACCTACGTGACCGAGCCCGTGGGGGAGATCCTCGACCAGCCGGACTTCCTCAACGCCGCGATCCGGATCCGGACCGAGCTTGACCCCGAGGCGCTGCTCGACGCCTGCAAGGCGGTCGAGGCCGAGCGCGGCCGCGCCTTCGACCTGCCCCGCCACAGCCCCCGCCCGCTCGACGTCGACCTGCTGCTGCTCGGCGGCCTCGAGCTGCGGACCGAGCGCCTCACCCTGCCGCACCCGCAGGTGACGAGTCGCCGCTTCGTCCTCGCGCCGCTGCTGGAGCTCGACCCCGATCTCGCCCTGCCGGACGGAACCCGCCTCGCCGACGCCCGCGCGGCGCTGTCCGACGACGAGCAGCGCGTCGAGCGCCGCGGCCGGCTTTGACATCTATCGAGACTTCTCGCTCCGAGCGGCTTATGCGGTTCGTGCTGTCCAGTGAGGTTGTCAAACTGATTAGGCAGGTTAAGAAAGGCAAACATGAGCAAAAACGTTCACGTGGTTCCGAGCGATGGGGGCTGGAAGGTCAAGGTTGAAGGTGGCCAGCGCTCGAGGCAGTTTCGGACTCAAGGAGAGGCGCTGAAGGCCGGAAAGCGCATCGCTCAGCGGAATCACTCGGATCAAATAGTTCATGGCCGAGATGGCCGCATTCGGCAGAGGGACAGCTACGGAAGAGATCCGTTCCCGCCCAGGGGTTGAATTTGCGGCCGACGATCAGTGCTACCGTGCGATAGCTGGCTGAGAGAAGGTTCGCGTCAGTGAGCCTCCGGGTCTAACCCCTCGGTCGGCCCAACTTCGTCGGGCTCCGCACCTGTGCGGAGCCCGCAGCTTTTCTAAGGGGTCGGAAACCAGACCTCGTTGGTGCGAACAAACGGAAGAATTCGGGTCTCCCATAGCCTTTCGACGGCCTCGGCGGAACGACCATCCGGGACGATCCCTTCTTGGATCTTGCGCACTCGGGCCGCGATGAAGGTGGCGCAGTCTGCGATTTGGATGGCTCCGTTTCTGTGCGAGGGAACGAAGTGAATCGTGTCGACGATGTGATCGATCTGCTCGGTATTCCAGCCCCATGAGGTTCCCAACTCTTGGTAGTTGGCCAAATCTCTCAATGCAGCGTCCTCAACCTCTTTTGCCTCATCGGCAATGAGTAGTACGCGGCAATCATTCGCTTGCGCCATGCGCTCCACGACTCAATCGTGAACATCAGTGCGATGTCATGAGGGTGGTACGGGTTGGAGTAGCGCTCAGCCAAACCGGTCTTCTCCACGCCCCTGATGATCACTTCGGCCTCCGCAATCTCCAGACCCCTGAGAAAATCGTCGTAGATCTCTATTCGCTTGCTTGGCTCGATCTCTCCGAAGCAACCTCTCCCCGAGAAGAGATCCTGCCCGTGAAACTCGAAGTCGGTGTCGTCGCAGCTCGAAGGGAGATGGAGACGGCCGGTGTCTCGGACATGTTCGTGGAGACGGGACACCCTTGACTCATCGATTGCTGCGGTGAGGATCATGTGGATTGGTTGAGCGGGGTCGTCGCATCGCCGGCCCGTATTCCCCGCCTCGTCCATATATGCGAAGTGCATCTCGTCCCCCAGACGAATCCCTGCTCGCTTGGCCCTTCAGAGAGCAGGCGCCAGAGTACCGGCCGTACCTATTGCCAGGGCTGCCTCTAGGAAGCGGCCCTAAGCGGCGGCCGGAGCCGAGAGCGGCGCCAGCCACTCGGCCGGCAGGATCGGCGGCGTGTGGCCGGGGTAGTCCGGGACCACTCGCTTCGCCAGCGCCCCGGCGGGACGGCTCTCGATTGCCGGCCGCAGGTCGTCGAGGGTCATCGCCAGGCCGAGGCTGGGGCCGATCTGGAAGTCGGCGGCGTTCAGGTCCGGTCCGTTCAGCACCCCGGCGGCGATCCAGGCGTCGACCCGGTCGAGCAGCGCCGGGAGGGCAGCGAGGTCGGCGCGGGCGTTCTCGTCGCTGGCCTCGTTGAAGCGGGCCGAGAGGGCGACGATCGGCGCCGCCGTCTTCATCGCCAGGCCGATCGGCAGTCCCAGTTTCGCTCCCTCCGAGTAGCTGCGCAGCGGTGCCCTGTCGCGCTTGATCGACCACCAGAGGATCTGGCGGATCGGGTGCTGCAGCTCCTCATCGCCGAAGCGCTCCGCCTCCTCGACCGCGACCCGCCTGTCCGGGTCGGAGGGGAACAGCGGCGGCTCCGGCCGCAGCCGCTCGAGCTCGCGGGCGATCTGCCGCGAGCCCTGGACCTTGGTCCCGTCGATCTTCAGCGCCGGCACGGTCTTGCCGGGGAAGCCGAGGCCGCGCAGGGCCCCCTTCGAGATCACCGGCAGCAGGTCGGTGCGCTTGTAGGCGATCCCCTTCTGCTCGAGCATCAGCTGCACGGCGATGCTCGGATGCGAGGCCGGGATCACGTAGAGGCGAGCGTTCACGTCATGATCCTATTCACAGATGCTGCTCGTCGCCGATATCGGCAACACCCAGACCCACATCGGCGCCTTCGAAGGCACGGAGCTGGTCGAGCACTGGCGCTTCCAGACGCGCTCGGGCGCGACCGGCGACGAGCTGGCGGAGCGGATCGCGGGTCTCTTCTCGCTCTCGAGGATGGACTTCCGCGCGGTCGACTCGGTCTGCGTCTCCTCCGTCGTGCCTCCGCTCGGCAGCCAGTTCGAGCAGCTCTCGCGCCGCTACCTCGACGCCGACTGCGTGACGATCGGCCCGGGGGTGAGGACCGGGATGCCGATCCGGATCGAAAATCCGCTCGAGGTCGGGGCCGACCGCCTCGTCAACGCGATCGCCGCCTACGACCGCTTCGGCGGCGCCTGCGTCTCGGTCGACTTCGGCACCGGCATCAACATCGACGTCGTCTCAGCCGACGGCGAGTACCTCGGCGGCGCCATCGGCCCCGGCCTGGCGCCGTCGCTGACCGCGCTGATCGACCGCGCGGCGCGGATCTCGCGGATCGACCTCGAAGAGCCGAAGGAAGCGATCGGCCGCTCGACCAGGGCGGCGATCCACTCGGGTTTCATCTTCGGCTTCGCCGGCCTGATCGACGGCATCGTCCGCCGGATCGAAGACGAACTGCCGAATCCGCGCGTGCTCGCCACCGGCGGCTACGCCGGATCGGTGGTTCCCTTCACCGAAACGATCGACGAGGTCGACGACCTGCTTACCCTGAAGGGGCTGCAATTGATCCATGCCCTCAACTCACCCACAGCCCCAGCTGACTGAGCCGTTCGAGATCGGCGGCATCCGCCTCTCCAACCGGGTGCTGCTGGCGCCGCTGGCCGGGATCGGCAACTGGTTCGTGCGCCTGCAGGCAAAACGGCACGGGGCCGGGCTGGCGGTCTCGGAGATGGTCTCGAGCTTCGCCCTGCACTACCGCAACGAGCGCACCCTGCGGGACCTGATGCGGATCCACCCCGACGAGCACCCGGTCTCGATCCAGCTCTTCGGCCACGACGCCGAGGTGATGCGCTCCGGCGCCGAGATCGCCGCCGGCGCTGGTGCCGACCTGATCGACATCAACATGGGCTGCCCGGTGCCGAAGGTGCGCAAGACCGGGGCCGGCGCCCAGCTCCTGCGCGACCCCGAGCTCGCCCTGGCGCTGGCCCGCGGCGCCGCCGAGGGCAGCGGCCTGCCGGTGACGGTCAAGCTGCGCTCCGGGATCGAGGCCGGCGACCGCTCCGGCTTCGACCTCGCCGTCCGCCTGGCGGAGGAGGCCGGCGTGGCGGCGATCGGGTTCCACCCGCGGGCGGCGACCAAGGGACACAAGGGCAGCCCCGACTACGCGCTCACCCGCGAGCTGGTCGAAAGGATCGATGTCCCGGTGATCGTCTCCGGCGGGCTCAGCGACGCCGAGGCGGCCCGCCGCGCCTACGCCGAGTCGGGTGCCGCGGCGGTGATGATCGCCCGCGGCTCGCTCGGCAACCCCTGGTTGTTCGAGGAACTCACCGGCACCCGGGTCGAGCCGCCCTCGCGCGAGGAGGTCGTGGTCGAGCTCCTCTGGGTGATCGACCGGGCCGAGGAGCACCTCGGCAGCGAGCGCGCCGAGCGCTACCTGCGCAAGTTCTACCCCTGGTACACGGATCGGCTGGAGGCGTCCCCCGAGGTGGTCGACGAGCTCCAGCGCAGCGCCGACCTCGACCGCGCCCGGGAGCTGATCGGCGCTCTGGCCGAGCCCACCGGGGTCGCGTAACACCCTCGCTATAATCCCGCGACTCCGTGCCCGGGTGCGTCGCCACTAGTGGCCGCACCGGGGCGTTTTTTTCGGTCAGGGAGCCGTTTCTTGGCTCTCGCAACGCAAAAAAGCGAGGTAGTGCAACGTGAGTCGTCAGGCGGTTGTGACCCCAGAGGGTCTCGAGAAACTCAAAGAGGAAATCGAGGAGCTCTCGACGACGAAACGCCGCGAGGTCGCGGCGCGGATCAAGGAGGCGCGTGAATTCGGCGACATCTCCGAGAACGCCGAATACGACGACGCCAAGAACGAACAGGCCCTGCTCGAGAACCGGATCGCGCAGCTCGAAGAGCGGCTGCGGCGGGCGACGGTGATCGACGAGAAGGCGATCGGCACCGACGAAGTCGGCTTCGGCTCCGTCGTCCACGTCAAAGACCAGAAAACCGGCGACTCGCAGAAATTCCAGATCGTCGGCTCGACCGAGGCGAACCCGATCGAGCACAAGCTCTCGAACGAGTCGCCGATCGGCAAGGCGCTGCTCGGCAAGAAGCGCAACGACGTGGTCACCGTCGAGGTCCCGCGCGGGCCGAAGAAAAAACTGAAAATCACGAAAATCGAGAAAGCCTGAGAGCGACGCTCTCAGAACGTGACTGAAGAAAAAGCTCTCTCTGACGTACTTCGCGATCGGCGCGAGAAGCTCGACCGCATTCGGGATGCCGGGGTGGAGCCGTTTCCCCATGAGTTCTCCCAGCGCGAGGAGATCGGCGAGGTGCGGGCCGCCCACCAGGGGCTGGCGCCGGGGATCGAGACCGAGTCCCGCCACCGGGTCGCCGGCCGGATCGTCGCCCGCCGCGGCCACGGCAAGGCCTGCTTCCTCGACCTCCGCGACGGCAGCGGCCAGATCCAGCTCCACGCCCGCGAGGACCTGCTCGGCCCGGAGGCATACGAGCTGCTGGTCGATCTCGACCTCGGCGACATCATCGGCGCCGAGGGGACGGCGATGGCGACCCGGCGCGGGGGGGAGCTCTCGCTGGCGATCGACCGCTGGCGCCTGCTCGCCAAGAGCCTGCGGCCGCCGCCCGACAAGTTCCACGGCCTCGAGGACGTCGAGACCAGGTTCCGCCGCCGTGAGCTCGACCTGATCGCCAACGAGGCCAGCCGCCGGATCTTCAAGGTCCGCGCTGCGACGATCAGCGAGGTCCGCCGCCGGCTCGACGAGCACGGCTACGTCGAGGTCGAGACGCCGGTCCTGCAGCCGCTCTACGGCGGTGCCCTGGCGCGGCCGTTCACGACCCACCACAACGCCCTCGACCGCGACCTCTACCTGCGGATCGCGACCGAGCTCTACCTGAAGCGCCTGATCGTCGGCGGCATCGACCGCGTCTATGAGCTCGGCAAGGACTTCCGCAACGAGGGCGTCTCGCACAAGCACAACCCCGAGTTCACGATGCTCGAGTGGTACGAGGCCTACGCCGACTACGAGAAGACCGCTGCCGACCTGGAGCGGCTCGTCTCCGAGACGGCGGAGCGGGTCCTCGGCACGACCGTGGTCGAGCGCGACGGCGTCGAGATCGACTTCGCCCCGCCCTGGCGGCGGCTGACCCTGCGCGAGGCGATCCTCGAGCGGGCCGGGATCGACATCGCCGAGCACCCGACCCGAGAGGCACTGGCGCGGGCGATGGGTACCGAGCCGGACCCGAAGGAGGGCTGGGGCAAGCTGGTCGACGGGCTGCTCTCGCGCGAGGTCGAGCCCGGCCTGATCCAGCCGACCTTCATCCTCGACTACCCGGTTGAGCTCTCGCCGTTCGCCAAGGCGCACCGCTCCGAGCCCGGCCTGGTCGAGCGCTGGGAGGCGTTCGTCGGCGGCGTCGAGATCGCCAACTCGTTCAGCGAGCTGAACGACCCGGATGAGCAAAGGCGTCGCTTCGAGCAGCAGGCGGCCGAGATCGCCCGCGGCGACGAGGAGGCGCAGCCGACCGACGAGGCCTTCGTCGAAGCACTCGAACAGGGCATGCCGCCGACCGGCGGCGTCGGCCTCGGCATCGACCGCCTGGTGATGATGCTCACCGGCGCCCAGACCCTCCGCGAAGTCCTGCTCTTCCCGGCGATGAAGACCTGAGCACTGGGTGAGAACGCAGTTCTGCTCGCTATGCGAGCGAAAGTGCGTTTTCGGCAGGACGGTGAGAGGAAGTGCGTTTTCAGCCCGCGGGAGTGGTGGCGGCGTCTTCGCGGGCCTCGCCGGCGAGCTGGTCGAGGTAGGTGTCGAGGTCCTTCGCCGAGAGGCCCTGCGGTTCGGCCTCGAGCTCGGATTCGGCGACCGGGCCGGCGGGGCCGGCGACCACGGCCACCCGGTCGGCGCGCTTGCCGCCGTCGCCGAGGACGCAGAGGCAGCCTTCGCCGCCGCCGGGCAGGGCGCCGCTGAGGACGCGGTCGGGTTTGAACGGCAGCTTCGCCTCGGCGTGGGTGGCGGAGAAGTGGAGCGGTTCCTCGAGCGCCATCCCGCGGCTCGCCGCGTAGCCGCGGTAGAAGGCCTCGGCGGCGCACTTCTTCGCCGTGCCCCGGACCTGACTGCGGAAGACGAAGAAGAAGATGACCAGGACGAGAACCGCCTCGAAGATCGCCAAGCTCAGGTAGGCGCCGTTGGCGACCATGATGATCGGCAGCGCCGCCGCCGGGACGTTGAGGGCGAGGGCGATCAGGATCGCCCAGCGCAGCGCTCGCCCCAGGGTCCGGGGGGAGGCGTAGAGGTGGCGGCGGAACTCCGCCTCCGCGGCGATCGCCGTCGCCGGCGGCTCGAGCTCGACCTCGGCCAGCGCCCGCTCGACCCGCGGGTCGCTGGCGTTGGGGTCCTTCGCCGCCTGCGACTCGGCGCCGCCGGTGTTCGACTCCTCTTCGGACTCGGTGCGGATCGCGCCGGTGACGTGAGCGGCCTCTTCGCACAGGGTCTGCATCGCCGCCGGGTCTTCGAGATAGGATCTGCGGCTGGTGCAGAGGACGCCGTTCGCCAGCTCGAAGCCGAAGTCGGCCTCCGAGCGCGCCAGCCAGTCGACCAGCGCCGGCGAGAGCAGCTGCATCGTCCAGTTCTCGCTCGAGCCCTTGTAGCGGTAGCAGCGACTGCCCTTCAGCCCCTTGTCATCGCCGAGGTCGACCTTGACCGCTTCGCCGACCGAGCCGCCGAAGCCGCTCATCTCGCTCTCGGCACCGACGAAGCCGAGCGAGGGCATGAAGCCGATGCTCTCCGGGATCTCGGTGACGACGATCGTGAAGTAGCGGTGGTGGGTCTCCGTATGGTTGTCGGAGTCGGTCGTCGTGTAGGTGTACGTGTAGTGGGCGAGAGCTCCCTCGACACCACCGGGCAGCTGGCCCTTGACGGCCCCCTCGACCCGGCCGCCGCTGGTCAGCAGGCTGCCCTGCTCGGGCAGCGAAACGGTCTCCGAATGGGCGAGTTCGTGCGCTTCCGCGAACTTTTCCAGCGGGGTGCGAGCGGCCACGAAGCGATCCTATCCGCGCCCGTAGGAGCGATTTACGCTTGGAAAGCGCAACTTGTACGCCGAAAGCCCGCTCTTAGCGCACAGACCGGGTCGCAGGCCGGGGGTCCGGTCTCGGTAGAGTTAAGGGACACATAGGCGCCTTCCGATATCGATTGGGTGCCGCCGGTAGCAACTCGGGCCATCCGAGTTCAACCAGAAGAGGATTCATTTGTTCGAGCGATTCACCGAGCGAGCTCGTCAGGTCGTCGTCCTAGCGCAGGAGGAGGCCCGCACGCTCAAGCACAACTACATCGGCACCGAGCACATCCTGCTGGGGCTGCTGCGCGAGGAGGAGGGCCTCGCCGCCCGGGTGCTGGAGTCCCTCGACATCACCGTCGAACGCGTGCGCTCGCAGGTCGTCCGCATCGTCGGCTCCGGTGAGGAGGTCACCTCCGGCCAGATCCCGTTCACCCCACGGGCCAAGAAGGTGCTCGAGCTGGCGCTGCGCGAGGCGCTCAGCCTCGGCCACAACTACATCGGCACCGAGCACATCCTGCTCGGCCTCGTCCGCGAGAACGAGGGCGTCGCCGCCCGCATCCTGCTCGACTTCGACGCCGACTCCGACAAGATCCGCAACGAGGTGATCCGGATGCTCTCCGGCCCCGGCGGTCGTCGCCAGGGCTCCGGCGGCGGTGGCGGTCAGGGCGAGGGCAAAAAGTCTTCGAAACTGCTCGACCAGTTCGGTCGCAACCTCACCCGCCTCGCCGAGGAGGGCAAGCTCGACCCGGTGATCGGTCGCGAGACCGAGATCGAGCGGATCATGCAGATCCTCTCCCGCCGCACCAAGAACAACCCGGTGCTGCTGGGCGAGCCCGGCGTCGGCAAGACCGCCGTGGTCGAGGGGCTGGCCGCTCGGATCAACAAAGGCGAGGTCCCCGAGCTGCTGAAGAACAAGCAGATCTACACCCTGGACCTGGCCGCCCTGGTCGCCGGCTCGAAGTACCGCGGCGAGTTCGAGGAGCGGCTGAAGAAGGTGATGAAAGAGATCACCCAGCGCGGCGACATCATTCTCTTCATCGACGAGCTTCACAACCTGGTCGGCGCCGGCGCCGCCGAGGGCGCGATCGACGCCGCCTCGATCCTGAAGCCGGCGCTCGCCCGCGGCGAGCTGCAGACGATCGGCGCCACGACCCTCGACGAGTACCGCAAGTACCTCGAGCGTGACTCGGCGCTGGAGCGCCGCTTCGCCCAGATCAGGGTCGACCAGCCCTCGCCGGAGGACACGGTCCGGATCCTCGAGGGCCTGCGCGAGCGCTACGAACAGCACCACCGGGTGACGATCAACGACGAGGCGCTGGCCGCTGCCGCCGAGCTCGCCGACCGCTACATCTCCGACCGCTTCCTGCCCGACAAGGCGATCGACCTGATCGACGAGGCCGGCTCGCGGATGCGCATCAAGTCGATGTCGACGCCGCCGGTCTACCGCGACCTCGAGGAGGAAATCGAGACGACGCGGCGCGACAAGGAGGCCGCGATCGAGGCCCAGGAGTTCGAAAAGGCCGCCAACCTGCGCGACCAGGAGCGGCAGCTGACGACGAAAAAGCGCCAGCTCGAAGACGAGTGGGCGGAGGGCGAGAACGGCGAGCGCCCGGTCGTCGGCGAGGAGGAGATCGCCGACATCGTCTCGATGTGGACCGGCATCCCCGTCTTCAAACTGACCGAGGCGGAGACCAAGAAGCTGATCCGCATGGAGGAGGAACTGCACAAGCGCGTGATCGGCCAGGAGGTCGCGATCACCGCCGTCTCGAAGGCGATCCGCCGCTCCCGCGCCGGGATCAAGGACCCGAAGCGGCCCGCCGGCTCGTTCATCTTCCTCGGCCCCTCCGGGGTCGGCAAGACCGAGCTCGCCCGCACCCTCGCCGATTTCCTCTTCGGCGACGAGGAGGCGATGGTCCGGATCGACATGTCCGAGTACATGGAGAAGCACGCGGTCAGCCGCCTTGTCGGCTCGCCCCCGGGCTACATCGGCTACGACGAGGGCGGTCAGCTGACCGAGGCCGTGCGCCGCAAGCCGTACTCGGTGCTGCTGCTCGACGAGATCGAGAAGGCGCACCCGGACGTCTTCAACATCCTCCTCCAGATCCTCGAGGACGGGCGCCTGACCGACGCCCAGGGCCGCACGGTCGACTTCCGCAACGCGATCGTGATCATGACCTCGAACATCGGCGCCTCGGAGATCTCGAAGAACACCTCGATCGGGTTCACCGTCTCCGACGAAACCGGGATGTCCTACGACGACATGAAGAACCGGATCATGGGCGACCTGAAAAAAGTCTTCCGGCCCGAGTTCCTCAACCGGATCGACGAGGTGATCGTCTTCCACAAGCTCTCGAAGGACGAGGTCAAGGAGATCATCGACCTGATGATCGCCCGGGTCCGGGTCCAGGTCGCCGAGCACGAACTGCAGCTCGAGCTGACCGATGAGGCGAAGGACATCCTCGTCGACAAAGGCTGGGACCCGTCGATGGGCGCCCGCCCCCTGCGCCGGGCGATCCAGCGCTACATCGAGGACCCGCTGGCCGACGAAGTCCTGCGCCAGGGCACGATGGTGCCGGGCTCGACGGTGATGGTCGAGCGCGACAAATCCGGCGACGAGGAAGACAGGCCGCTGAAGCTGGAGATCATCGCCCCGAAGAAACCGGCGGCGAAGCCGAAGCAGAAACCGGAGCCGGAGAAGGTCGGCGTCGGCGCCAAGCAGGGCGACGGCGGCGAGGACGGCTCCGAGGGCGGCGACGAGTCGCCGCACGAGGACGCCGGCACCTGAGCCGGCGCTGCTGAGGCACCTTCTTGCGCGATCCGGGCCGCAGCGCGATCGGCACCTGGAGCGGCGGTCGCTTCCTCCATTTCGGTGAGGCGATCGACGAGGAGCGGCTGGTCTCGTTGCTGCGGCCCGGCGGCGGCATCGACACGGTCCTGACCGCCGACGCCTACGGCCAGGGCGAGGCGGACCGGGTCCTCGGACGGGCGCTGTCAGGTGTCGACCGCGACTCCTACAGCTTGGTCGGCGCCGTCGGCCACGACTTCTACGAGGGTGAGCGCAACGGGCCGAAGGGCTTCCCGCGCTTCACCGACCCGGCCCTGCGCGGACCCGACCAGTACGCCGGCTACCTGCGGATGGCGGCGGAGGCGAGCCTGGAGCGGATCGGCGCTGACTCCTTCGACGTCCTCCTGCTCCACAACCCCGATCGCACCGGCTACTCGAGCGAGGTCGTCTGGGACGGGATGGCGACGCTGCGCGAGGCCGGGCTGACGGCGCGGATCGGCGTCGCGCCGGGGCCCGCCAACGGCTTCACGCTCGACCTGATCTCGTGCCTGGAGCGGTTCGGCGACCGGATCGACTGGGCGATGATCATCCTCAACCCGCTCGAGCCCTGGCCCGGCGAGCTCTGCCTCGACGCCGCCGACCGCCACGACGTCAGGGTCCTGACCCGCGTCGTCGACTACGGCGGCCTATTTTGGGGCGACCTGCGGCCGGGGATGGAGCTGGGGCGGACCGACCACCGCTCCTTCCGGCCCGCTGGCTGGATCGAGGCGGGGCTCGAGAAGCTCGCCCGGCTGCAGCCCTTCGCCGAGCGCGCCGGGCTGACCCCGATCCAGCTCGCCTGCCAGTGGAACCTCGCCCACCCGGCGGTCGAGTCGGTCGCCCCGACCCTGATCCAGGAGCTGGGGGCCGAGGCGCGGCCGATCGAGGAGAAGCGCGCCGAGCTGGCGGCGCTCCCCGCCGAGCAGCGCATCTCCGACGAGGACGTCGCCGCGATCCGCGCGATCGGCGACAACACCGGCTGCATGGCGCTGAAGGGCGCCAGCGCTGAGCACGAGGGGGCGGAGCAGCCCGACCGCTGGGGCCTCGACGACGAGCTCGTCGCGGTCGGCGATCGCTGGGGCATCGACCCCGCCCGCGATCTCGTCGCCTCCTAGATCCATACTGCCGCCCGTGGATCGCAAGTGGTGGACCCTCGCGGGCGCCTGCGCCGGGCTCTTCCTGCTGATGCTCGACTCGACCGTCGTCGCGCTGGCGCTGCCGGTGATCCACCACGACCTCGACGCCACCTCCGAGGCGCTGCAGTGGGTGATGAACGCCTACCTGCTGACGATCGCGATCCTCGTGATCAGCGCCGGCCGGCTCGGCGACATGTTCGGCCGCAAGCGCGCCTTCCTGATCGGCATGGTCACGTTCGCGGCGGGCTCGGTGGTCTCGGCGACCGCGCCCGGGCCGGAGATGCTGATCGTCGGCCGCGTCGTCCAGGGTGTCGGCGCGGCGCCGATGCTGACGCTGTCGCTGGCGCTGATCTGCAATGTCTTCCCGGGCCGCGCCGAGCAGGCGCGGGCGCTGGGGATCTGGGCCGCGGTCTCGGCGGTCGCTCTGGCGATCGGGCCGCTGGCGGGCGGAGCGCTGATCGAAGTCGACTGGCGGGTGATCTTCTGGGTCAACCTGCCGATCGCGGCGCTCGGCATCGCGATCATGGCGGTCGCGGCGCCGGAGTCGACGGACCCCGGCTCGGGCACGAAGATCGACTGGAACGGGCTGGCGCTGCTCAGCGTCGGCCTCTTCGCGGTCGTCCTCGCGCTGGTTGAGAGCGATGCCTGGGGCGCGGGACCGGCCCTTGCCGTCGGCCTCGGCGGGGCGCTGCTGCTGGTCGCCTTCGCCTTCGTCGAGCGGCGGGTGCGGGAGCCGCTGGTCGAGCTGACGTTGTTTCGCAACGGGCCCTACTTCGGCGCCACCGCCGCCGCCTTCGCCCTGGTCGGCTCCTACTGGGCGGTGATGTTCTTCCAGCCCCAGTACCTGCAGGACGCCCGCGGCCATTCGGCGGTCGAGAGCGGCCTCCTGATCCTGCCGATCACGGTACCGATGATCTTCATCTCGCCGTTCTCCGGCCGCCTGATCGGGCGCTTCGGGGCGCGGGCGTTGATGACCACCGGGATGGTGCTGGGGACGGTTGGAATGCTGGTCCTGACCCAGATCGACGGTTCGAGCCCCTACGGGACGCTGCTGGTCGGCTACCTGCTGTTCGGGATCGCGCTCGGCTTCGTCTACGCGCCGATGTCGACCGCGGCGATGGCGGCGATGCCGGCCGAGAAAGTGGGGATCGCGGCCGGGGTGCTGGCGATGAACCGGCTCGTCGCCGGCGCCGTCGCGCTCGCCGCCAGCGGCGCGGTCTTCCACGCTCTGCTGGGCGATGGCAGCTCCTTCGCCGACGCGGTCGCCGGCTCGACCTGGGTCGCGGTCGTCCTCTGTGCGATCGGCGTCGTGCTCACCTGGGCCTTCGTCCGCGACCCCGCTCCACCCGGTCCCGACCCGGCGGTCGCGGGCGATCCGCCGGTCGAGCAGTTGCATCATCACCAGCACCACCGGCGCTTCCACCTCTGAGCGGAGGCGAGTGGTCGATCGCGCTTGACAAAAGCTAATCCGACCTGTCCACTCGGGTATGGCCAGACCGCATTCCAGAGCGCTTTTTGCCATTCTCTTAGTTGATGCCTTCTTTGTCCGGGGATGAGCTTCACGAGTTGTCCGAACGCCAAGATCCCCGCCTACTGAGAGCCCTCGACGTCGTCGCGCCCGGCGGTGCTCTGCGCGAGGGGATCGACAACATCGTCCACTCGCGGACCGGCGGCCTGATCGTCGTCGGCGACCTCGACGACATCTCGCACCTGCTCTCCGGCGGAATCAAGCTGGACATCGACTACACGCCGGCGATGCTCTACCAGGTGGCGAAGATGGACGGTGCGATCGTCCTCAACGGCGAGGCGACGACGATCGCCTGGGCCAACGTGCAGCTGATGCCGGACCCGACGATCCTCTCCTCGGAGACCGGCACCCGCCACCGCACCGCCGAGCGCGTCTCCAAACAGACCAGCGCCCTGGTGATCGCGATCTCCCAGCGCCGCGACGTCGTCTCGCTCTACGTCGAGGGCGCCAAGTACATCCTCCAGGACATCCCCGCGGTGCTGGCGAAAGCGAACCAGGGCCTGGCGACGCTGGAGAAGTACCGCGAGCGTCTCGACCAGGTCTCGGCGCGTCTGACCGTGCTCGAGTTCGAGGGCGGCGGCGTCCTTCACGACGCCCTCGCCGTCCTCCAGCGGGCCGAGCTGGTGACGCGGATGGCGGTCGAGGTCGAGCGCTACATCGTCGAGCTCGGCACCGAGGGACGGCTGATCGAGATGCAGCTGGAGGAGACGATGGTCGGCGTCGCCGCCGACAAGACCGCGCTGATCCGCGACTACAGCATGGAAGACTCCGAGGGCAACCTCGCCGCGGTCCTCCAGGCGCTGAGCCGGATGCCCCACCAGGACGTGCTCGACTTCGGTCGTCTCGCCGAGCTGCTCGGCTACGACCGCAAGCTCAACACGCTCGACTTCCCGGTCTCGCCGCGCGGCTACCGCGTGCTCGGCCGGGTGCCGAGGATCCCGAAGCTTGTCGTCCAGAAGATCACCCACGAGCTGGGCGGGTTGGAGGAGGTCCTGGCGACCTCCGACGCCGACCTCGCCGCCATCGATGGAGTCGGCCCGACCCGGGCCAAGGACATCCGCGAGGGCCTGCGCCGGCTCCAGGAGGTCGAGCTGGTCGATCGGTACTTACAGAGTTGACGGCGACAGGCGCCGTCGAAAATGACGAAAGGAGCCCCCGATTTCCGAGCTAGATGAGGCGACCATCGAAGAGGTCTTCGAAGAGGACGTCGTTTACGTCTGTGACTTCGAGGAGGGTGACAAGGTCGTCTATCCGCACCACGGCGCGGGCCTGGTGATGACGAAAGAGACCCGTGAGCTGATGGGGAGCGAGCGTGAGTACCTCACGATCAAGATCCTCCACAACGAACTCACGGTGATGGTCCCAACCGAAAACGCCGGCAAGGCCGGCCTGCGACGCGTGATCGACGAGGAAGAAATCAAGAAGGTCACAAACGTCCTCACCGATGACGTGTCGGAGATGCCGAAGAACTGGAACCGGCGCTTCAAGTACAACCGCGAGAAGATCAAGACCGGCGACGTCTTCGAGCTCGCAGAGGTCGTCCGCAACCTGGCGATCCGCGAGATGGAGAAGGGCCTGTCGACCGGCGAGAAGCAGATGTACACCCGGGCGAAGAAGATCCTCGCCTCGGAGTTCATGTACGCGCTCGACAAGGACGAGGAGGGCGCGGAGGAGTACCTGGACGAGCTGCTGGAGGCGCGCTTCGCCACCACGGCGTAGCCAACTCGGCCGCGGGGCTCAGCGATGAGCCCCGCGGTGGCAGTGACCGCAGTCATCGCGGCCGCCGGCTCCGGGGAGCGACTCGGAGCCGGCGGCCCGAAGGCCTTCGTGCCGGTTGCGGGGCGGCCGATGGTTGCGTGGTCGCTGGAGGCTTTTGCGGGGTGCGAGGCGGTGACGGCTGTCGTCGTGGCGGTGCCGCCGGAGCTCGCCGAGGAGTCGTCGAGCCGTCTGCCGGACATCCGGCAGGTAGGTCCGGCAGACGGCTCGACGACCGTGGTTGCGGGCGGGGCTACCAGGGCTCAGTCCGTGGCCAACGCTCTCGAGGTGGTCGATACGGAGCTGGTGGCGATACACGATGCCGCCAGGCCGTGTGTGACGCCGGAGTTGATCGAGGCGTTGATCGAAACGCTGGTGGCGAACCCCGACGCCGCGGCCGTGATCCCAGCCGCTCCGATTACCGACACGGTCAAGCGGGCCGCCGATGGATCGATGCGGCAGTTTGCCGTGCCAGAGACGGTCAAGTGCCGCATCGTTTCGGAGACGCTGGATCGGAGCGAGCTCTGGGGGGCGCAGACGCCGCAGGTGTTCCGGACGGCGGCGTTGCGCGAGGCGCTGGCGAGCGAGGTGGAGGCGACGGACGAGGCGATGCTGATCGAGCAGGCCGGCGGCATCGTCCTGATCCACCCTTCGAGCCCCGAGAACCTCAAGGTGACGACGCCGCTCGACCTGCGCGTCGCCAAGCTCCTCCTCGCCGACCGTTAGCAGCCGCGTTGCTTGTCGGTCATCAGGACGAAGACGAGCATGGCGGCGAAGGTGAGCTGGCCGACGCCCATCGCGGTGCCGAGGTTTTTGGCGCCGAGCGCCAGGGCGATCAGGGTGCCGCCGCCGAAGGCGAGCGCGAGGAGCAGGAGCTGACGGCCCATTCCGTCGGGGAGTCTAGGCGGCGGGCGTCGCCGGTGGCGCCGCTGCCCTAGTCTCGCGGCATGCTCACCGACTACCACCTCCACCTCCGTCCCGACGACGGTGACACGCCGGCCGCTCGCTTCTTCAACGCCGAGAACGTCGACCGCTACCTCGCCGCCGCCGCGGTGGCCGGGATCGAGGAGCTCGGCGTTTCCGAGCACGTCTACCGCTTCGAGCAGGCGCTCGACCTCTGGCGCCACCCGCTCTGGGTCGAAAACGCCCGCGACGACCTTGACGCCTACTGCGCCTTCGTCCGCACGACGCCGCTCAAGCTGGGGATCGAGTGCGACTACATCCGCGGCGTCGAAGACCGCACCGCGGAGCTGCTCGCGGCGCGTGAGCTCGACTACGTCGTCGGCTCCGTCCACTTCATCGGCGAGGGCGACGCCGCCGTCGATCATGAGGGCTGGGACGTCTGGGAGGGAGGTGAGCCGGACGAGATCTGGCGCCGTTACTTCGAGATGCTCGCCGAGTGCGCCCGCAGCGGTCTCTTCGACATCCTCGCCCACCCGGACCTGGTCAAGGTCTGGGGCCGGGCACGGCCGCTGCCGGAGATGGACCTGCGCTCCTACTACGAGCCGGCGGTCGAGGCGATCGCCGAGAGCGGGATCGCGGTCGAGCTCTCGACCGCGGGGCTGCGCAAGCCGGTCGGCGAGCTCTACCCGGCCCGCGCCTTCGCCGAGATGTGCGTCGAGGCAGGGGCGCCGTTCGCGCTCTCCTCCGACGCCCACCTGCCGGAGCAGGTCGGCTTCGAATACGACCGCGCGGTCGAGTTCCTCGACTCGCTCGGCGTCGAGGAGATCTGCGTCTTCGAGGGTCGCCGGCGGACGCTGGCGCCGCTCGGCAGCCGCGTCGGCTGATGGCTGCGCCCGGGCGAAACCGGGATGATCCAGCGATGGTCGGGATCGGTTACGACAGCCACCGCTTCGCCGCCGGCCGCCGGCTGGTCCTCGGCGGGGTCGAGATCGAGCACGAGCTCGGGCTCGAAGGCCACTCCGACGCCGACGTCCTCACCCACGCGGTGATCGACGCGCTGCTCGGCGCCGCCGGCCGCGGCGACATCGGCACGATGTTCCCCCCGGACGAAGAGCGCTGGCGCGACGCCGACTCGATCGACCTCCTGCGCACCGCCGTCGGCGTCGTCCCGGGCATGATCGTCAACATCGACGCGACCCTGATCTGCGAGCAGCCGCGCCTCGGCCCCTACAGGGCGGAGATGGAGAGCGTGCTCGCCGAGGCGACCTCGGCGCGGGTCAGCGTCAAGGCGACGAGCAACGAGGGGATGGGCTGGATCGGCCGCGGCGAGGGCGTCGCCTGCATCGCGGTCGCAACGGTCCAGAGCGAATAGTCTTCACCGTCCGATGGCAAACTCGACCGTCAGCGCAGGCACCCTGCTGGACTCGATCGCCGACTCCGCCTTCGAGGCCAAGGTCCTGCACGAGGCCGGGATCATCGCCCCGATGCGTCCCGACAAGGCGCTGCGGATCGGGGCCGCCTTCCTGCGCTGGGGCGCCTCGCCGGCGACCGGCGTGACCACGGCGGCGATCCACCACCCGCACGAGATCGCGATCATCGACGAACGCGGCGCGCTCAGCTGGGAGCGGCTGCACCGCCGCTCCAACGCCCTCGCCCACTCGTTCGCGGCGATGGGGATCGGCTACGGCGATGGGATCGGGATCATGTGCCGCAACCATCGCGGCTTCATCGAGGCGACGCTCGCTGCGGCCAAGCTCGGCGCCAGCGCCCTCTACCTGAACACGATGTTCGCCGGCCCGCAGCTGGTCGAGGTAACGCGCCGCGAGGGCCCGAAGGCGCTCGTCCATGACGAGGAGTTCGCCGGCCTGCTCGCGGGCGTCGACGCATCGGTCGACCGCGTCGTCGGCTGGAGCGACGGCGACGCCGGCGGCGCGATGACGCTCGAGTCGCTGATCGCCGCCGGCGACGATTCGGACCTCAGCCCGCCGCCGGAGAAACCGCGCTTCGTGATCCTCACCTCGGGCACGACCGGGACCCCGAAGGGGGCCCAGCGCAGCAACCCGGACGGCCTCTTCACGCTCGCCTCGCTGATCGACAGGATCCCCTTCCGCGCCCGCCAGACGATGATGATCGCGGCGCCGCTCTTCCACTCCTGGGGCTTCTTCCACTTCGTGATGAGCCTGCCGACCGCGTCGACGATGGTCCTGCGGCGCCGCTTCGACCCGGAGGAGACGCTCCGTGCGACCGAGCGCCACCGCGCCGACGTCCTCGCCGCGGTGCCGGTGATGGTGCAGCGGATCCTCGCCCTCCCGGACGAGACGCTGGACCGCTACGACCTCTCCTCGCTGAAGATCACCTCGCTCTCCGGCTCCGCCCTGCCGGGTGAGCTGGCGATCGCCTGGATGGACCGCTTCGGCGACTCCGTCTACAACCTCTACGGCTCGACCGAGGTCGCCTACGCGACGATCGCCACGCCCGCCGACCTGCGGGCGGCACCCGGCACCGCCGGCACGCCCCCGCGCGGCACCCGGATCAAGCTCTTCGACGAGTCGGGGCAGGAGGTGCCGCAGGGCGCCGTCGGCCGCATCTTCGTCGGCAACGAGATGTCGTTCGAGGGCTATACGGGCGGCGGCAACAAGGAGGCGATCGACGGCCTGCTCTCGAGCGGCGACGTCGGCCATTTCGATGACGCCGGCCGCCTCTTCATCGACGGCCGCGACGACGAGATGATCGTCTCCGGCGGCGAGAACGTCTTCCCGCGCGAGGTCGAGGACCTGCTCGCCGATCTCGACGGGGTGGACGAGGTGGCTGTGATCGGCGTCGAGGACGAGGAGTTCGGCCAGCGGCTGAAGGCGTTCGTCGTCCTCGTGCGGGGCGCCGATCTGGGGAGGGATGCGATCAACGCCCACGTCAAGGCCAACCTGGCGAGCTACAAGGCCCCGCGCGAGGTCGAGTTCCTCGACGAGCTGCCGCGCAACGCGACCGGCAAGGTCCTAAAGCGCGAGCTGAAGGCGCGCGAGCCGCAGCAACGATCCGCCTGACCGGGTAGTTTGCCTGGGCATGAGCGACCCAGCGAGGCAGCTGAGGGTAGTCGGAGAGGCGTCGCAGACCATGCACGGGGTCGCCCAGCAGGCGCTGGACTGGGTCCGGGTCAGCGAGCAGCGCGTCGCCGCCGCCGAGGCGCGGACCGAGAGAGTTCGCGAGACGCTGAAGGAGCGGGCGCTGGAGACCGTCAAAGGCTTCTCCGAGCAGGCCCGCGAGCGGCTCGCCTCCGAGCGCGAGGCGCGCAAGGGGGCCGAAGCGAAGCTGGGCGGGGCCGAAGCGGGCCGCAACCGGGCCGAGAAGGCCTTCGAGGACCTGCAGCGCAGCAGTGAGGCCGAGCGCGAGAGGCTCGTCGCCCAGGCTTCCGAGGCGCGTGGCGAGGCGGAGACGACCGTCGCCGCCGTCCGCAGGGGCGCCGAGCAGACCGCGGCCGAGGCGCGGGCGGCGGTCGAGCGCGAGGTCGCCCAGCAAGTCGACCGCGAGCGCGAGCAGATCGAAGCCGAGGCCGACCGCCGGGTTGCTGCCGCCGAGCAGCGCGCCGCCGACGCCGAGGCGGCTGCCGCCGAGGCGCACGAGTCAACCGTCAGGCTCGAGCAGGAAATCGAGCGGCGGGTGATGGACGGCACCGAGGAGATCCGCAGGGAAGCCGAGGACAGCGTCCGCAAGCTGGTCGAGAAGGTCGAGCGCAGCGCCGAGGATGCAGCCCGCTCGCGGGCCGAGGACCAGATGAAGGTCGAGTCCGACCGGATCCGGATCCAGTCCCAGCGGCGCGAGGAGCGCGCCCGCGAGGCCAGCGAGAGCGAGATCAAGGCCAGCGCCAGCAAGGCCCGGCGCGAGGCCCAGGCGGCCGCCGACGAGAACGCGCCGAGCTGGCTGCGCAGCGAATCCGCCTCGACGACGAGCGGCTACCGGACCTTCTAATCTCACCTCGCAATGCGCGAGGTGGCGATCAGGGACACGCTGAGCGGGGAGCGGCGGGCGCTCGACCCGACCGGTCAGGTCGGGATCTACGCCTGCGGCCCGACCGTCTACAGCCGCATCCACATCGGCAACGCCCGCCCCTACGTCGTCTTCTCGCTGTTCGCCCGCTTCCTGCGGTCGGAGGGATACGCGACGAAGCTGGTCGTCAACGTCACCGACATCAACGACAAGATCTACGCCGCGGCGGCGAGCGCGGGTGTGCCCTCCGGCGAGCTCGCGCAGCAGATGACCGCCGCCTACTTCGAGGACACCGACCGGCTCGGGGTCGGTCGCCCCGACGCCGAGCCGCTGGCGACGGAGACGGTCGCCGGCATCGTTGGCCTGATCGAGGAGCTGGTGCAGGGCGGCCACGCCTACGAGTCGGGCGGCGACGTCTACTTCCGCGTCCGCAGCTTCGACGGCTACGGCAAGCTCTCCAACCGCCGCTTCGAGGACATGGACCAGGGGGAGGAGGCCGGCTCGGCCTCGCTGAAGGAGGACCCGCTCGACTTCGCCCTCTGGAAAGCGCACAAGGAGGGCGAGGACACGCGCTGGGACTCACCCTGGGGGCCGGGCCGGCCTGCCTGGCACATCGAGTGCTCGGTGATGGCCGAGCAGGAGCTCGGCACCTCGTTCGCGATCCACGGCGGCGGCTCGGACCTCCTCTTCCCCCACCACGAGAACGAGATCGCCCAGTCCGAGTCAGCTGGGCGACCCTTCGCGCGGGCCTGGATGCACAACGGGATGGTCGAGTTCGGCGCCGAGAAGATGTCGAAATCCGAGGGCAACATCTTCCAGCTGAAGGAGGCGCTCGATCGGTACGGGCGGGAGGCGGTGGTCCTGTACCTGATCTCCGGGCACTACCGACAGCCACTGGCGTTCGGTCCGGAACAGATGGATCAGGCGGTGGCGATGGTCGAGCGGCTGCGGAACTTCTTTCGCGAGCACGGGGACGGGGGAGGGCCTGCTGCGAGTCCGCGTCTCGACGCCTTCAGAGATGCGCTCGCCGACGACTTCAACACGCCCAAGGCTCTGGCCGAGATGTTCGAGCTGGTCGGAGAAGCGAACCGCGGTGAGGTTTCCAGGAGCGATGCGGTCCCCGCCCTGACGGAGATGCTCGAGCTGATCGGCCTCAGCACCCTCACCCAGCCGGATCAGGGAGCTGAGGCCGACTCCGGGGCGCAAGAGTTGATGGCAGCGCGGGAGCAGGCCAGGGCCGAGAAAGACTTCGAGCGGGCGGATGCGATTCGCGATCAGCTGGCCGAGATGGGATGGACCGTCCGCGATTCGAGCGACGGGCCGCGGCTCGTGCCGCGATGACCGAGTTCGTCTACGGCAAACAGCCGGTGCAGGAGGCCGAGCGGGGCCGGCGCCGCGTCCACCGGGTGTGGCGGGCGCCGGGGACCTCGGCGGAGGAGCTGGAGCGGATGTGCGGGTCGCCGGATCACCAGGGCGTCGTGGCTGAAGTCGATCCCTACCCGTACGGCGATCCGGTGGCGCTGCTGCGTGGTGAGGCGCCCCTGCTGGTGGCCCTCGACCAGGTCCAGGACCCCCGCAACCTCGGCGCGATCTGCCGCTCGGCGGAGTTCGCCGGCGCGGCTGGGGTGATCGTCCCCGAGCGCCGCGCCGCGACCGTCACCGCGGTCGTCTGCAAGACCTCGGCCGGCGCCGTCGAGCACCTCGAGGTAGCCCACGTCCGCAACCTCGCCGACTGGCTGGCGCAGGCCAAGCAGGCCGGCTTCTGGATCTGGGGCGCCGACGCCGCTGCCGAGGCGGCGCCCTGGCAGACCGATCTGACCGGCCCCACCGTGCTCGTCCTCGGCGGCGAGGGCAAGGGCCTCCGCCCCCGCGTCGCCGCCTCCTGCGATGGCCTCGTCGCCCTCCCGCGCCGCGGCCAAGTCGGCTCCCTGAACGTCTCCGCCGCGGCCTCGGCGCTGCTCTTCGAGGCCCTCCGTCAAAGAAGCTGAAAGCAAGGAAAAAGCGCCTCCGGTCCATCGTGCATCGGCCGAGCGACGGCGGAAGCGCTCCTCCGGCGGGTGGCATCGGGAGGGACCCCGAGAACGGAGGCGAAGCCCCCGCCCGCAGGGGTCCCTCCCGGTGACAGGACCCGCCGGTCGGAGCCCTTGGTCCCTCGGCCCTTGCAACCCCGGTTGCACTTTTTCGCAATTTGGGGTTGACAGAACTCCGTCGAGCGGTAAACATGCCGCCCACATAAGGCTGAACCTCAGCTTGAGTCTGAGATTTGGCCGTGGCATAGGCGGCGCCCCTGGGGAGGTAAGCGGCGCCACGACCCTTCAGCAAGGAGAAGGATCTGTGGCTCTAACTACGCCCTCGCAGCACCAGCCTAACGTTCAAGCTGAACTTGATGATCACTACCTGGTCGCCCTCGCAAAGGAGGGAAGGCCGGACGCCTACGACATGATCGTCCGCCGCTACCGCGGCTTCGTCCGCCTCAAGGCCTCGTCCTACTTCCTGCTCGGCGGCGAGTCGGACGACCTGATCCAGGAGGGCCTGCTCGGCCTCTACAAGGCGATCCGCGACTACCGCACCGATCGCGAGTCGAGCTTCCGCAACTTCGCCGAGCTCTGCATCACCCGCCAGATCATCACCGCGGTCAAGACCGCGACCCGCAACAAGCACACGCCGCTCAACCAGTACGTCTCCTTCAGCCAGACTCCGGCCGCCGCCGGCGACTCGGAGACGACCCTCGACGAGATCCTGCCGGGGCCGAGCGTCCACGATCCGGTCAACCAGGTGATCGCCACCGAAGAGCTCGAGAGCCTGGTCTCCTGCCTCTCCGGGGTCTCCGGCGTGCTCTCGGACCTCGAGAGCCGCGTCCTCTCGCTCTACCTCGACGGCCACTCCTACGAGGCGATCGCCGAGAAGCTGGAGTGCGACACGAAGACGGTCGACAACGCCCTGCAGCGGGTCAAGCGCAAGGTCGGCACTCACCTCGCCTCCCGCGAGGTCGCGGTCTAGCGGCCCTCAGCTGCGTTCCATGTCGGCGAGCACGTACTCGAGCAGTTCGCGCCCGTGGTCCGAGGCGACGGCGACGTCGTCGGCCTTGACTCGGACCCGGTGCAGCGACTGCATCCGCAGCACGTCGCCGTCGGTGCGGTTGTTGGGGAAGACGCCGGAGTAGGAGACGCCGAGGCGCTCGAGGTCGTCGGCGACGAGGGCGGTCGCCGGCTGCTCCAGCGGCAGGTCGACGTAGACGGCGTCGAGCCCGAGGCTGTGGAAGAGGTGGCGCCGCTCGGCGCCGATCGCCGGCTCGAGGTCGGCACCGGGAACGTCGACGGTGATCAGGGCGAGGTTGTGATCGCGGTTGACCTCGACGTGCAGCTTCGTGCAGGGCTCGAGGTCGGCGTCGGGCGCCGGCACCGCCAGCGTCCCCCGCAGCTCGCACAGCGCCAGCGTCTGGCCGACGATCTCGTGGTGGCGCTCGGGGGCGTACACGCGCCGTTCGTCGCCGTCGTTGAGCTTGGCGTAGAAGAGGGCGGCCGACTGCCGCCGCCGCGGGCCGCCGCCGGCGGCGTCGTTGGCGACCGAGGCGGGGATCCAGCCGAGCAGGAAGCCGGTCTCGTTGGCGCCGAGGTCGATGTTGGCGCGCTGGCTGTAGGGGTGGGCGGCGGTCGCCTCACTGAACATCCCGGCCAGTCCCTGGCCCTGGGCCCAGTCCATCAGGTATCGCTTCGTCCTGGTGAAGAGGTGCTGCCCCCGCGCGGCCGGCATCGTCACCGCCTGTCCCGAATGGGCGACGGCATCGCCCGCTGCCGCCAGGCTCATCCCCTCGTGGCAGAGGAGCTCGCCGTCGAGGGTCTCGGCCACGCATGAGACATACCGTCCATCGGCCAGCCGGCTCGCGACCTCGGCCGGGTCGTAGACCCAGCGCACGTCGTAGGTGTCGCCGTACGCCGCTTCGATGGCCTCGGTCAGCACGCTACCCTCATGGGGCCCCAAGAATCTGAAATTGACGTCCATCGGCGTCTCTTATTGCCACCTGCCCGCCTAGCTCAACCTGGGAGAGCACCTGATTTGTAATCAGGAGGTTGCCGGTTCGAACCCGGCGGCGGGCTTCTCCGAGCGACATCGTGCCGGACCTGCCGGCACGATGCAATTTCCCTTTCCGAAACTTTCCCCGAGCCCCGCGGTTTCTCGCGGCATACCCAGTCGCTTCACCCCTTCCGGGTGAGGACCAGAAGCCAAGACAGAGCTAATTCGGAGGGATGGAAATGACTGGAGCAGGGAAGTTCCGGCTGCCCGGATTCGGGCTGCTCGCGGTACTCGCAGTCAGCGTTTGGGCCCTCGCTGGTGGTGCGGTGGCAAGCGCCAACACGATCACGGTCGGCAGCGTGCTGCCGCCGGGCCCGACCTCGAAGCCGGTCGGCGAGATCGACACGTTCCTCAACACGGCCCTGCCGGAGAAAGGCGCGAATCTGACCTCGCCGGTCTCCGGTGTCGTCGTCCGCTGGCGCCTGCAGGGAGCCAAAGGCGGCCCGTTCTATCTGCGGGTCCTGCGCCCCAACGGGCTCGGCGCCTACACCGCCCTGGGCAAGAGCGATCCGGCGACGGTGACCTCGGCCGGGCTGCAGACGTTCACCACCAACCTGCCGATCAAGGCCGGCGACGTGCTCGGGGTCGAGCCGACCAATGCCGCCGACGAACTCGGCTACTCGACGGCGGCCGGGGCGGCGTTCACGACGATCTTCCCGACGCCGTTCGAAGGCGCCACCGTCCCCGCTCGCGCTCCGACCTCGGGTGAAGAGATCGAGCTCAGCGCCGAAGTCCAGCCGACGCCGACCGTCACCTCGGTCAGCCCCAGCCGCGGCTCGGTGGCCGGCGGCACCGAAGTGAAGATCACCGGCGCCGACTTCACCAGCGCCAGCGCGGTCAAATTCGGCACCCTGACGGCAGCGACGTTCAAAGTCGAATCCGACTCGGAAATCGTCGCGACGACGCCAAAGAGCAGCAAGGTGAGCACGGTCGACGTCACCGTCACCACCCTCGCTGGGACCAGCCCCACGGCCCGCGGCGACCGCTTCACCTACCTGGGTTGCGTCATCCCGAAGCTGAAGAAGAAGAAGCTGGGAAAGGCCGAGGACATGATCAGGCGGGCCGGCTGCAAGGTCGGCAAGCTGACCGTGAGGCACGGGGTCACCAGAAAGACCGGCAAAGTCGTGAGCCAGGGTCCGGCGGGGGGCAAGGTCGTCCCGCGCGGCACCAAGGTGAACGTCAAGCTGGGCTGACGAGCCGGACACCGCCCGGCGCCTGCGGGTGCCGGGCGGCCGTCAGTCCCCGCCGAGGATCCGCGACTTCTCGGCGGCGAACTCCTCGTCGGTGAGGACGCCCTTCTCGTGCATGGTGCCGAGTCGCTCGAGGCGGCCGAGGCGATCGTCCTCGCCGCTGCGAGGCAGGGTTTCGGTCGGCGCCTCCGCCGTCGGCGCCTCGCCGGCCGCTCCCGGCGCCGGCGGCCGGCGCACTTCGGGCAGCCGCAGTTTCGACGCCCGCTCGCCGAGGTTGGCGCCTTTGACGGCGGCGACGACCTTGTCCCGGGTGCCGCCGAAGGTGTCGCTGAACCTGGCGTCCGGGTATTCCTCGGCCGCCTGCTTGCGCAGCTCGTGGATCCCGAAGGCGGCCATTCCGGCGAGCACCAGGGTGGTGAGGAAGGAGCGCAGGTTCTGGCTCGGGGCGGAGATGAAGTAGATGCCGACGATGATCGCCAGGCCGGTGTAGACCCAGGCGATGTAGCCCTCGAGCGCCGGCGCGAGGACGCGGCGGGTGGCGCGGGCCGGGCTGGTCGGCGAGGCGAGCCAGCCGGCGATCCCGAAGAGGACGCCGACCAGGATCACCGTCGTCGCGATGCTCGTCATCAGCGAGGTCCCGATCGACCAGGCGGCTTCGCCCGCCGGCTTGACGCTCTCGGTTTTGACCAGTTGGTCGACGACGATGCCGCCGGCGATGTGGCGGGCGACGATCACCGCGAAGCCGGCCGCGATCAGGCCGACGCCGCTGAACAGGACCGTCACCCAGCGGCCCTCCTTCGAGAGGTAGATCGCCAGCCCGAAGACGAGCAGGGTGAGGATCGAGAGGACCAGCGCCAGTCCCTTGATCGCGACGGCGATGTTCTGCGCGGTCTTCAGTTCTTCGGACTTGAGGATCTCGATGTGCCCGGCGTCTTCCGGAAGCTGTTCGGCGAGGCTCTTGCCGAGGCCGATCTGGTCGGCGAGGTTGGTGATCAGGCTGGCGACGTTTAGTTCGACGTTGCCTTCCGAGGTCGAGACCGTTTCTTTCTTGTTTTCGAGCACCGCCAGGAGCTGTTCGTGTGCGACCCGGTTCGCGTCTTCCCAGGCCGCCTGCATGGCGGACGTTTCGAGGACTTTTTCCGCCCCCTCGCCGGCGAACTGGCGCACCGCGCCGGCAACCGGCCCCGCCAGTTCCTTGGTCTCGCCCGGCAGGCGTTCCTTCAGTTCCTTTTCGACGTCGACGTTTTCGTAGAGCTGGTCGACGAGGTAGTCGGCGAGCGCGGTGCGGATCGTCGAGTTCTGCAGCAGCCGGGCGCTGGTGTGGACCCAGTCATCGGTGTTCAGCGCCTGGCGCTCGATCCAGATCGCGAAGACGCTGAGGAAGGCGAGGACCGAGCCGAGCACGATCAGCGCTTTGACCGTCCGGCGGCGTCCGCGGCTCATTGCCGGGATGGTATACGTGGGTCATGAAGCTAGAGGGGATCCACCACATCACGGCGATCACCGAGAACGCCCAGCGCAACGTCGATTTCTACGTCGGCGTGATCGGCCTGCGACTGGTCAAGAAAACGGTCAACCAGGACAGCCCGACCGTCTACCACCTGTTCTTCGCCGACGAGGACGGCGACGCGGGCTCCGACCTCACCTTCTTCGAGTACCCCGGCGCGCCGCCGGGCCGGGCCGGCGCCGGCATGGTCCACCGGATCGTCTGGCGGGTCGGCTCCGAGGAGACGCTCTCGTTCTGGACCGACCGTCTCGCCGCCGCGGATATCGAGTCGCGGCGCGAGGGCGCCGGCCTCGTCTTCGCCGACCCCGAGGGCCTCGACCACGAGCTGCTGGTCGTCGACGTCGCCGACGCGCCGCTGAGCGCCGAGCACCCGGAGATCCCGGCCGAGCACGCGCTGCAGGGCTTCCACGCGGTGCGCGCCTACAGCGGCGCCCCCGACGCCAGCTCGGCGCTGCTGGAGGCGCTCGAGTTCGAGCGGGTCGACGGTGCCTGGGAAGCGCGCGGCGAGCAGCGCGGCGGCCGCTACGTCTACGACGAGCCGCCCGCCGAGGCGGGCCTGCAGGGCGCCGGCAGCGTCCACCACGTCGCCTGGGCCTCGACCCTCGAGGAGCACATGCAGTGGCGCGAGAAGGCGATCTCGGCAGGCGCCCGGCCGACGCCGGAGATCGACCGCTTCTACTTCAAATCGATCTACTTCCGCGAGCCGAGCGGTGTCCTCTTCGAGATCGCTACCCTGGGCCCGGGCTTCACCGTCGACGAGCCGCTCGAGCACCTCGGCGAGAAGCTCTCGCTGCCGCCCGCCTTCGAGCACCTGCGGGACCAGGTCGAACCGAACCTGCGCCCGGTCGTCAACCCGCGCACCGTGCAGAGCGATTGAGCGGCGACTTCGTCTGGCGCGATGCCGGGCGAACCGTCGTCTTCCGTGGCCTCGATGACGCAACGGCGATCCTCGCCGAGCACGGCTTCGATTCGTTCACGCTGCTGAGTACCGAGCGTGCCCTCGCCTGCGACCCGGCTCTGGCCGAGGCCGCGAGCGCCGTCCACCTCGTCCCGCCCGGCCAGGTCCCCGCCCTCGCCGCCAACCTCCTCGACGGCGTGGTTGAGCTTTGGTGCGGTATGGGCCACGAAGCTCAACCACACTCGTTGGTGGCGTTCGGCGGGGGGCGGGTGATCGATACCGCCAAGGCGATTGCCTCGGTGGCCGGCGCGCGGGTGGCGGCGATTCCGACGACGATGTCGGGGGCGCCGATGACGGCGATCCACCGGCTGCCGGCGGGATTCGAGGATCGGGTCGAGGCGACGTTGCGGCCCGAGCTCGTCGTCGCCGCCCCCGAGGTGATGACGAGTCAGGCAGAGCCGCAGATGCGAGCGAGCGCGATGAACGCGCTCGGCCACGGTGCCGACTCTCTCTACACCCCGTTCGCCAACCCCGTCTCCGAGTGGGCGGCGCTGCGGGGCGCGGCGGCGATCTCCGCCGCGCTCGACGAACCGCCACCGGAGCGCGACCAGGCGGCGCTTGCCCTCGGCTCCCTGCTCTGCGGCTATTCCCTCGACTCCGCCGGCCTCGGCCTCCACCACGTCGTCTGCCAGTCGCTGGTCCGCGTCTGCGGCAGTCCCCACGCCGAGACCAATGCCGCGATCCTGCCGCCGGCGATGTCGTTCCTTGCCAGCCGCGCCCCGCAGGCGATTGGACCGCTGGCGGCGGCGATCGGCACCGACCCCGGCCAGCTCGAACCGCGCCTACTCGAGCTGGGCGGCGATCCCGTCGGCCTCGGCACCCTCGGCGCCGACCGCGCCCGGCTCGGGGAGGCGATCGAGGCGATGCTGGCGCGCTCGGAGCTGCGGCGCGTTCCCGGGCCGGCGCTGACCGCGGCCGACCTCGCCGATCTGATCGATCGCGCCTGGTGACGGCTTACCCGCACGCCTGGCGCTCGGGTAACCGACCCGCGGCTCGCGTGTAGCGCTCTGCGTGGACGCCGAGCGACTGTCCAGATACCACGCCTACACGCGCAGGCACAGCGTCAACTGGCCGATGTACATCGTCGCCAGGATCTTCCTGACGCCGTTCTTCCTCGTCTACTTCCGCTGGGGCCGGACCGGCCGCGCCAACGCCCGCCACATCAAGGGCGGCCTGATCGTCGCCTCCAACCACCGCAGCTTCCTCGACCCGTTCGTCGTCGGCGGCTGCCTGCCCTGGCGGCGGCCGATGAACTACGTCGCCAAGCAGGAGCTGTTTCACAACCCCTGGCAGGGCTGGCTGCTCTCCCGCCTCGGCGCCTTCCCGATCCGCCGCGGCGAATCCGACGAGGAGTCGATGGAGACCGCGCGGCTGACCGTCGAACGCGGCGGCACCGTCTGCATCTTCCCCGAGGGCACGCGGATCCGCCGCGGCACCCTCTCCAACCCCCGCCGCGGCGTCGGCCGGTTGGCACTGCAAACCGGGGCGCCGGTGATCCCGACCGCGGTGATCGGCACCGAACACGTCCGCCGCGGCTGGCGGATCCGGCCGCGCAAGGTGAAGGTGAGGCTGGGCCGGCCGATGACCTTCCCGCGGGCCGAGGAGCCCTCGAAGGCGCTGGCGGAAACCGTCACCGCGCGGATCTGGCCCAACGTGCAGCTGCAGTGGGAAGACCTCGGCGGGCTGCCGCCGCTGCGCCGCGCCGCGGTGATCGGCGCCGGCAGCTGGGGGACCGCGGTCGCCGTCCTGCTCGCTCGCGGCGGCCTCGAGGTGCAGCTCGGCGCCCGCACCCCGGAGGCCGTCCGGCAGCTGATCGAGGACGGCGAAAACCGGCGCTACCTGGAGGGCGTCTCGCTGCCCGATTCGATCGACGTCCGGCTCGCCTCGGAGATCGAGCTCGACGGCCTCGACCTGATCTGCCTCGCGATTCCCTCGAAGAACCTGCCGCAGGCGGTCGGGGCGATCGCCGACCGGGTCGGCGGCCGCTCCTCGATCCTGCTGATGACCAAGGGCCTGATCCCGCCGCAGGGGCAGTTGCCGGCCGAATACGTCGGCGAACGGGTGCGGGCGCGGGCGATCGCCAGCCTCGGCGGCCCGGCCCACGCGCGCGAGGCGGTCTCCGGCTCCGCGGCTCTCGTCCTCGCCTCGGGCGATCCCGATCTGCGCCAGCAGCTCGGCGAAGTCTTCGACCACGCCGGCCTCGTCTGCGAGCGCTCACGCGACGTCACCGGGGTCGAGATGGCCGGCGCGGCGAAGAACGCCGCCGCCCTCGCCGCCGCCGCGGCCGAGCCCCACGGCCTCAACGCCGCCGGCATCGCCGTCGCCGAGATCTGGAGCGAGTGCATCGAGTACGCGATCGAGCGCGGCGCCGAGCTCGAGACCTTCTCCGGCCTGGCCGGGGTCGGCGACCTGACGGCGACGATGATGGCGCCGGCCGGCCGCAACCGCCGCGCCGGCGAGCTGCTCGGAACCGGCACCCCGGCGGCGGAGATCCCGAAGCAGATCGGGCAGGCCTCGGAGGGACTCGACACGGCGCCGCTGCTAGCCGAAGCGGTCACCGCCTCGGGGGTCTCGGCCGAGGCCCTCAGCGGTCTGGCGGAACTGATCGCCGGCGAGGTCGACGCCGCCGAGTGGGTTGCCGGCCTGCGCAAGGTCGAGCGCGCCCGGCGGGCCGCCTGATGGCCGCCGCGCGGGCAATAGGCTTGGCCGGTGAGCGGCCCCGAGGAGAACGTCGAGCCGGCAGAGCTGGAGCCGGCCGCGAAGGCGGAGCTCGACCGCGCCTTCGAGGACTTCTACCGGGCCCACCTGCGCGACGTCTACTCCTACGCCTACTACCGGGTGGGCAACCACCACGACGCCGAGGACCTGACCGAGCAGGCGTTCCTGCAGGCCTACCGGCATTTCGACCGCGCGCGGCGCGAGTCGCATGGGCGGCCGTTGCGCCCGTGGCTGATCCGGATCGCCCACAACCTCGCCTCGAACTACTACCGCGACCGCTCGCGGCGGCCGCAGACCCCGCTCGACGAGTCGGACCCGATCGCCGCCCGCCACGACACGGTCGCGATCGCCGAGGGCCGCGAGGAGCTGCGCCAGGTGATGGCCAACCTCGAGCACCTCTCGGACGACCGCCGCGAGGCGCTGATCATGCGTTTCGCCCTGGGCATGGACAATCGGGAGATCGCGCGGGCGCTGGGGCGCTCGGACGGCGCCACCAAGGTCCTGATCCATCGCGCGATCAAGCAGTTGCAGGAGGAGATGAGCGATGAGCGAGACGAGTAGCGGGGCGGGAGCGGGCAACTGGGACGTCGAGAGCCTGCTGGCCGACGCCCTGCGCCCGATCGAGCCGCCGGAGCGGCTCTCGGGCCGGGTCGAGGACACGCTCTCGGCGATCACCCAGGCCGCCGCCGAGGAGCTCTCGGTCTGGGCCGAGGAGCTCTCCGAGGGCGAGCTGAGGGCGCTCCGCGACCCGCGCAACTGGGTGCGGCCGGTGGTCGCCGTCGGCGCCGGGACCGCCGCCACCGGCGCCCTCGTCCTGCTCGAGCTGCGCCGCCGCAGCCGCCAGAAGAGCGAGAGCGGGCTGAAGTCGCTAGCCGGCGGCCTGCGCTCGCGGCTCTAGCGGTATCCGCTTCGGCGTCGCGGCGGCCGCCGCCAGCCCGAGCAGGCCGAGGACGAGGCGCAGTCTGTCGTCGGCGGAGCCGGAGGGGAGGAAGCCGAGGATCGCGTCGCCGCCGTCGATCGCGAACCCCCAGACCGCGAGCACGGTGAAGAAGAGCCCGATCGCGAGCGCGTAGCGGCGCGAGGCAAAACCGGCGGTGAGGACACCAAGAGCGCCGGTGACGATGTAGAGAAGGTTCGCCCAGGCGTTGACGTGGAAGGTCCCGAGTGCCTCCTCGACGCTGCCGGGAGCGCCGAAGGAAGCGCTGTAGAAGAAGCCCACGATCCCCATCAGTAAGAGGAACGCGCCGACCAGTGCGGCGTACAGGCGGGCGGGGCTGGCGACCTCCATCGGCGCCGATTGTAGGCTCCATCGTCCCGATGGCCGAGACCTGCTACCGCCACCCTGACCGCGAGACCGGAGTTTCCTGCTCCTCCTGCGGGCGCCCGATCTGCCCGGATTGCATGACGCCGACCCCGGTCGGGATGCGCTGCCCGGAGTGCAGCCGCCAGCGGACCAAGGTCGTCCGCAACCCGACCGGCAGCCCCGGTCAGTTCAGCGCCTTCCCGGCGACGATCGTCCTGATTGCGATCAACGTCGTCATGTACCTGGTCGAGATTGGCGCCGGCGGGGGCGGGATCAACAACCCGAGCGGCAAGATCGTTCTCGATCTGGCGCTGTTTGGGCCCTCCGTCGCCGAAGGCGAGTGGTACCGCCTCGTGACCAGTGGATTCCTCCACGCCAGCTTCTTTCCACACTTGCTGTTCAACATGGTCTTGCTCTACTTCCTCGGCCGACTGCTCGAGCCGGCACTCGGTACGCCGCGCTTCGTCGTTCTCTATTTCGCGTCTCTCCTCGCCGGTTCGCTTGGGGTGATGGTGCTCGACCCCAATGCGCTCACCCTTGGCGCATCGGGGGCGATCTTCGGTCTCGCCGGGGCCACCTTCGTGGTCGCCCGCGGGCGCGGCATGGATGCGATCGCGGGCGAGATCGGGTTCCTGATCGTTATCAACCTGATTCTCGGCTTCAGCCTCGCCAACGTCAGCGTCGCCGGCCATGTCGGCGGCCTCGTCGGCGGCGTGATCTGCGGGATTCTGATCGTCGCCGGGGAGCGTGGCAGGCTCGGTCCCAATCGCCTGCCGCTCGAGCTCGGCGCGATGATCGCCGTCGGCGCGATCTCGTTCCTCGCCGCCTTGGCGATCGCCTGAAGCCGATCGAGCCCTGGCTAGGGCCGCGCCACCGGCGCCTTCAGCGCTTCGAAGCCGAGGTTGCCGGGCGGGTCCATCAGCTCGGGGTGGAGCAGGTGGCCGAGCAGCTCGACGCCGTCGACGAGGCGCGGGCCGGGATCGACGAAGGCGGCGCCTGCGTCGACCGCGAAGATTCTCGTTGCTCCCAGCGACGCGATCAGCTCCCAATGCTCCATCGCCTGCGCGTGGGCGTCCGGGAGCGAGCCGGCGGGGAGGACGATGACGACCTCGGGCCGCAGGCTGGCGAGCTCCCCCCAGCCGACCTCGGGCGGGCTCAGGCCGGGGTCGCCGGCGACGTCGACGCCGCCGGCGATCGAGATCATCTCCGGGATCCAGAAGCCGCCGGCGCGGGGCGGGTCGAGGTGCTCGAGCGCGACGACCCGCGGGCTCGCCGCCTCGGAGACTGCCGCCCGGACCGTCGCCAACCGGCCCTCCAGCTCGCCGCGCATCTCGTGCGCGTGGTCTTCCATGCCGGTCGCCTCGCCCAGGCGGACGATCTCTTCGAGCATCTCGCTCAGCGTTCCGATCCGCACGATTCGCCCAATATCCCACGATCTCAGGGTGCCGCGGGGTGGGCAGCTATATTGCGTGCGCCGAATGGCCGAGGACGTCCCAGCCCGAAGTACCGGGCCTCATAGCGGATGAGCAGCGTTCTCCTGCTCCTCCTGCTTTTGCTGTTGATCGCGGTCAACGGCTTCTTCGTCGCGGGCGAGTTCGCGATCGTCCGCTCCCGCCGCGAGCGCCTCGAGCAGATGCGCGGCGAGGGGGTCCGGGGTGCCTCGCTGGCGCTCGAGATGATCGATCACGTCGACGAGTTCGTCGCCACCTGCCAGGTCGGGATCACCCTCGCCTCGCTGGGCATCGGCTTCCTCGGCGAGCCCGCCCTGGCGACCCTCTTCGAGCCGATCTTCGGCAACTTCTTCTCACACGCGGTGGCGCTCGCGATCGCGATCGCCTTCGCCTTCATCATCGTCACCTTCCTCCACGTGATCCTCGGCGAGCAGTCGCCGAAGATGCTGGCGATCGCCCGCGCGGAGCCGACCCTGCTGCGGATCTCGCGGCCGCTGCGCTTCTTCCGCTCCGCCCTGCACCCGCTGATCGTCGCCACCAACGCGCCGGCCAACTTCATCGTCTTCCGGATCTTCCGCGTCGACCCGGCCTCGATCGAAGAAGAGACCTCGCCGGAGGAACTGCGGCTGCTGATCTCGCGCGGGGCCCAGCGCGGCCGGCTCGACCCGGGCGAGGCCGGTCACCTGGCCGGCGTCTTCCACCTCCACGAGCAGGAGGCCCGCGAGGTGATGACGCCGATCCCGGCGGTCGTCACCGTCGACGCCTCGGAGACGGTCGAGGCGGCGCTGCGGCGCTGCGTCACCTCCGGCCACACCCGCCTGGTCGTGATCGAGGACGACAACCCGGACCGGGTCAAGGGGATCGTCCACAACAACAGCCTCGCCCGCCTCTACATGAGCGACGGGCCCGAGTCGGCGATCGAGTCGGTGATCCGCGACGCGCTGATCGTGCCGGAGACGCGGCCGCTCGACGACCTGCTCCACGACCTCCAGGTCCAGCGCACCTCGCTATCGGTCGTCGTCGACGAGTACGGGCGCACGGTCGGGATCGTCACCGTCGAGGACATCCTCGAGGAGGTGGTGGGCGAGATCGAGGACGAGACCGACCCGCGGGCGGCGGCGCTGCGGCGGCTCGCGAACGGCGACTGGTTCGTCCGCGGCCACGTCTCGCTCGGCGACCTCGCCGACGCCGGGATCGAGCTGCCGGCCGACACCGACGCCTACAACTCGGTCGGCGGCTTCGTCTTCGGTGAGCTCGGGCGCCTGCCCAAGCGCGGCGACTCGATCAGCGTCGACGGCTACACGATCCGGGTCGAGGCGGTCCGCGAGAACCGGATCGAGGCGGTTCGGATCAGCGATTCCGTCCGTCCCGCCGCTTAGCTTCTCCGGGCAACCCGCGACCCCGCCGACAGTTGGAGGTACCCGATGTGGGTTGTACGCCTGACCGACAAGCAGCTCGAGGTCTTGCGCGCACTGCTGCGCTCCGAGGAGCATCTCGGCCCGGCGCTGAAAGGCTCGATCGAGGCCCTCGACCTCGCCCGCTGGGACGACCTGCCGGAGGCAGAGCTGCCCTGGGAGGAAATCGAGTCGATCGCCCGCCGCCAGGGAATATCCGAGGCCGATGTGATCTGGGACGTCTCGGGGAAGCGCCGCACGGCGCCCGCCGAGTAGCTCAGTCGTAGGAGTAAAACCCAGCGCCGGACTTGCGGCCGAGCTTTCCTTCGCCGATCAGCTCGATCATCAGCCCGGGCGGCTTGCTGGCGTCCTCGCCGTTGTCGGCGTAGAGGGCGTCGCCGATCGCCTTCGAGACGTCGAGGCCGACGAAGTCGAGCAGCGCCAGCGGCCCCATCGGGTGGCCGGCGCCGAGTTTCATGCAGGTGTCGACCTCGCCCGCCTCCATCCCGGTCCGCTCCATCAGGCGCACCGCTTCGAAGAGGTAGGGGAAGAGGAGGCGGTTGACGACGAAGCCGGCCTGGTCGGGGACCTCGACCGCGGTCTTGCCGAGCGCCGCGCACCAGGCGAGGGCGCTCTCGCGGGCGCCGGCGGCGCCGTCGGGGAAGCAGACCTCGATCAGCTGCATCCGCGGCACCGGGTTGAAGACGTGGAGGCCGAAGAGCCTGTCGCTGCCGGCGGCCTTGGCGATGTCGCCAATTCCCAGCGAGGAGGTGGTGGTGGCGAGGTCGGCGTTGGGGCACGCTTCGACGATCGTTCCCAGCAGCTCCCCCTTCGGCCCGAGCTCCTCGACGATCGCCTCGACCACGATGTCGCAGTCGGCGAGGTCGTTGGGGTCGGTCGTCACCCGCAGCCGCGAGGGCTCGGCGGCCTCGATCTTGGCGCAGGCGGCGACCACTTTCTCCTCGGCGCGCCAGGCGGAAGCCTCGCTGCGGGCGAGCAGGATCGTCTCCGCGGTCGTCGTCGATACCGCGGCAAGACCGGTGGCTATCGCCCCGGATCCCGCGATTCCCGGGCTGTCGTACCCCTGTTTGGAACTCATTGGCCCGGGGTTCCTATCACGCCCGCCCAAGACGATGCCGTGAGGCTGTGCGACCGTCGGCGAAGACGGTCGATTGACGAGTCAGTCGGAGCTATCATCTGGGGACAGAGTCAGTTTCGTCACAAAACTTAGAACGGAGAAAGCGATGGCGGTGAACGGAAAGGGACAGTTCGGAGGGCGCGAGGTCGTGATCGTCGAGGCGGCGCGGACGCCGATCGGCCGAGGCCACCCGGAGAAGGGCTACTACAAGGACACCCACCCCTCGACCCTGTTGGCGCGCAACCTCGAAGCGCTGATCGAGCGCGCCGGGATCGACCCGATCGAGGTCGGCGACGTGATCGGCGGCTGCGTCCAGCAGTTCGGCGAGCAGACCTTCAACATCACCCGCAACGCCTGGCTGCAGGCGGGGCTGCCCGAGGAGGTGCCGGCGACGACCGTCGATCGCCAGTGCGGCTCCGGCCAGCAGGCCGTCAACCTCGCCGCGGCGCTCGTCGCCTCCGGCGTCCACGACGTCGCGATCGGCTGCGGCGTCGAGCACATGGGCCACAACTCGTTCGCCAAGGGCGCCGAGGTGGTCGCCGAGTTCGGCGCCCCCTTCACGCCAGAGCTGATGGAGCGCTACGACCTGATCCCGCAGGGACTCTCGGCCGAGATGATCGCCGACAAATGGGAGATTCCCCGCTCCGAGCTCGACGAGCTCGGCGTCCGCTCCCAGCAGCTGGCGATCAAGGCGACCGAGGAGGGCCGCTTCGAGCGCGAGATCGTCCCCTTCCAGGTCAACGGCGACACCTACATGACCGACCAGGGCCTGCGCGAGACCACGCTCGAGGGCCTGGCGGGGCTGAAGCCGGCCTTCAAGGAGGACGGCAAGATCACCGCCGGCAACTCCTCGCAGGTCTCCGACGGGGCCGCGGCGGTGCTGCTGATGGCGCGCGAGAAGGCCGAGGCCCTCGGGCTCGAGCCGCGGGCGCGGATCTACGACCAGACGACGGTCGGCGTCGACCCGGTGATCATGCTGACCGGCCCGATCCCTGCGACCAGGAAGCTGCTCGAGCGCAACCAGATGGAGCTCTCGGACATCGACCTGATCGAGATCAATGAGGCCTTCGCCTCGGTCGTCGCGGCCTGGCGGCGGGAGCTCGACCCCGACATGGACCGGGTCAACGTCAACGGCGGCGCGATCGCGCTCGGCCACCCGCTGGGCTCCTCGGGCGCCCGCTTGATCACCACCCTGCTGCACGAGCTGGAGCGCAGCGACAAGGAGATCGGGATGGTGACGATGTGCTGCGGCGGCGGCCTCGGCACGGGCACCCTCATTCAGCGCGTCTGATTCGAAAGTGATCCAGCCGGCCGGGGCGACGGCCCCGGCCGGCTGGATGATTGATTCCACGACCAGGCGCACCTGGATGACCCGCCTGGCGAGAACGCAGTTATGCCCGGATAGCGGGCATAACTGCGTTCTCGGCGCGGCTCTGCGTCCTCGGGCTTGCCTTTGCCAACCGGCAACCAGCTTTCGCCCTGCGTCCTTGATCCGCTTGGCCGGGCGTGGCCCCAGTCACACCTCGTCGTGGAATCAATCATCTAGGTTGCCCTCCTCATCCACTTCAAGAGGAGGCCAACTTTGAGCAAGCGATTCCTGGCGGCTCTGCTCGGTGCCGCCGCCGTCGCGCTTCTCGCCGCCGGCTGCGGCGGCGGCGGGGACAGCAGCGGTGACGAAAGCGGGAGCACCGGGAGCAGCTCGTCCCTGAGCAAGGCCGAATTCATCAAGCAGGGCGACGAAATCTGCGAACGGGGCAACGAATCGATCGAAACCGAAGCCAACGACTTCGCCAAGGAAAAGGGGATCGACACCAAGAGCCCGACCAAAGCCGACCAGGAAGAAGTGATCGAAGAGGTCGTCGCGCCGGCGATCAAGCGCGAGGCCGAAGAAATCTCCGACCTCGGCGTCCCCGCGAGCGACCAGGAAGCCGCGGAAAACGTGATCGAGGCGGTCGGCCGCGGGGCGGACGAAGTCGAAGAAGACCCGGCCGCGGTGCTCGAAGGCAAGAACCCGCTGGAAGAAGCCGGCAAGCTCGCGGCGGCGTTCGGCTTCAGGGTCTGCGGCGGCGGCGAATAGCGAAAAGGCTTGACTTGTAGCCCGCCGCCTGTAGGTTTCTCGATTAGTAAAACTTTTCGGAAAACCGGCAGGGGGCAGGCGAAATGCGGTTCAAGGTCATTCTCAGTTGCGCGTTTGTGATTGCGGTCCTGGTCATCGCCGGCTGCGGCGGCAGCGACTCCTCCTCGAGCGGAGGTTCGAAGGGCGAATCGGGGTCGACGACCACCGCACAGAGCGAAGGCGGCGAAACGACCGAAAAGGGAAGCGAAGGCGGCGAATCGACTGACGGCGAATCGCCTGAAGCCCGTGCCCAGCGGGAAGAAGAAGAAGGCAAGCCGCTGTCCCCCGAGGAATTCAACACCCGGATCAACGAAATCTGCATCCAGGTGCCGCCGACCTACGAAGAAGAACTCAAAACGCTCGAAAAAGAAAACGGCGGCAAGAAACCGTCGAAGGCGGAAACGAACCTCAAGGCGGCGATCCCGCCGCTCGAATCGGCAATCGAACAGATGAAGTCCGTGACTCCTCCGGCCAGTGAAGAGCAGACGATCGAAGAAGTTTATTCGTCGCTCGAAGACGCCGTGAAAGGCCTCGAAGAAGAACCGAAATCGGAACTGAGCGGGCCGAAATCGCCATTCGCGGAATTCCAGAAAATCACCAAAGAATCCGGCTTCGAAACCTGCTCGGGCCTGTAGGGGGCTGAGGGGAAGCCCGCGGGCGAGCTCGAGGACGCGTATATGCTCCCTGGCCGATGGACCTGACGCTGTCGCCATCGGAGGAGGAGTTCCGCGACGAGGTTCGCTCCTGGCTGCAGGAGAACAACCCGGGCCCGGAACCGGAGGGCAGCCTCGACGAGGTGATGGCCTTCCGCGGCGAGTGGCAGCTCAAGCTGCACGCGGCCGGCTGGGCCGGGATCTCCTGGCCGAAGGAGTACGGCGGCCGCGGCGCGACCCTGATCGAGCAGGCGATCTTCGTCGACGAGGCGACCCGCCAGGAAGCGCCCAGCCCCGCCAACGTGCTCGGCCTGGCGATGGGCGGGCCGGTGGTGATCGCCCACGGCACCGATGCGCAGAAGGAGCGCTACCTGGAGCCGATCCTGACCGGCGAGGAGATCTGGTGCCAGGGCTTCTCCGAGCCCGAGTCCGGCTCCGACCTCGCTTCGCTGAAGACGCGCGCGGTCAAGGACGGCGACGAATGGGTCGTCACCGGGCAGAAGGTCTGGACGACGTTCGCCCAGTACGCGAAGTGGTGCATGCTGGTCGCCCGCACCGACCCCGACGCCCCCAAGCACCAGGGCCTCACCTACTTCCTGATGGACATGGAGCAGGACGGGGTGGAGGCGAAACCGCTGGTCCAGATCACCGGCGAGGGCGAGTTCAACGAGGTCTTCATCGAGGAGGCGCGGATCCCCGACGAGAACGTCGTCGGTAGCGTCGGCGACGGCTGGGGGGTGGCGATCACGACGCTGATGAACGAGCGCGCCGGGCTCGCCTTCGGCGCCATCGCCCAGATCCAGAACAGCCTCGGCCGCCTCGCCCGGCTCGCCACCGAGGTTCGCGACAACGGCGGCTCGGCGGCCGACGACTCCTACTACCGCCAGCGCCTCGCCCAGCTCCACATCGAGGCCGAGGCGATGCGGCTCGGCGCCTACCGCGGCCTGACGAAGACGATGCAGTCGGGCATCCCCGGCCCCGAGGGCTCGCTCGGCAAGTGGCAGTGGGCCGACATCAACCAGGGGCTGACCGAGCTCGCGCTCGAGATCGAGGGTGCCTACGCGCCGCTCGCCCGCGGCGCCGAGCACGCGATCGACAACGGCGCCTGGCAGTACGGCTTCCTCCGCTCGCGCGCCAACTCGATCGAGGGCGGGACGACGGACATCCTCAAGAACATCATCGCCGAGCGGGTACTCGGCCTGCCGAGGCTGAGATGACGACTCTGACCCGCCCGCGGCGGACGCGGAAGCAAGGACGCGAGATCGCCGGGTGTGATGAGCGCGTCCTTGCGAGAGCAGAGTACGCGGGCGGAATTTAAGTCATGTACTTCGATCTCACTGACGAGCAGCAGGCGATCAGGGCGACCGCCCGCGACTTCCTCGCCTCGCGCTTCAAATCGGAGCGGATCCGCGAGATCGCCGCCAGCGACAGCGGCACCGACGCCGATGGTTGGCAGCAGATGGCGGAGCTCGGCTGGGCCGGGTTGGCGCTGCCCGAGGAGTGGGGCGGCCAGGGGTTGGGGATCGTCGACCTCGCCGTCCTCTTCGAGGAGATGGGCTACGCGCTCGCCCCCTCGCCGCTGTTCTCGAACACGATCGCCGGCCTCGCGCTGACGATCTGCGGCTCCGACGACCAGCGCCAGCGCTACCTGCGGCCGCTGGCCGAGGGAGCCCTGCGGGGCACGCCGGCGCTCTGGGGCGCCGGCACGACCGGCACGCCGGGCGCCTACGGGATGGAGGCGCAGGCCGATGGCGACGGGGTCGTCCTCAGCGGCGAAAAGGTGCTGGTGATGGACGCGGCGAGCGCCGACTTCTTCCTCGTCGCTACCTCCGACGGTCATCGCCACATCGTCGAGTCCGGCGCCGAGGGCGTCAGCGTGACGCCGGAAGAGTCGATCGACCTCACCCGCCGGCTCTCGAGCGTGCGCTTCGACGGCGTCCGCGTTGCCGCCGCCGACACGCTTCCGGCCGAGGGCCGCGAGTACGAGAAAGTGTTCGATCGCCTCTGTGTGGCGCTCGCCGCCGAGTCGACCGGGATCGCCCAGCGCACCCTCGACCTCGCGGTCGAGTACGCCAAAGACCGCCAGCAGTTCGGCCGCCCGATCGGCGCCTACCAGGCGGTCTCGCACCGCTGCGCGCAGATGCTGCTGGAGACCGAGAACTCGCGCTCGACCGTCTACGGCGCCGCTTGGGCTGCGGACGCCGAGCCCGAGTCGCTGCCGCTGGCGAGCTCGATGGCGAAGGCCTACGCCTCCGACGCCGGCTGGCGCGTCCCCAACGCCTCGATCCAGGTCCACGGCGGGATCGGCTTCACCTGGGAGCACGACCTCCACTTCTTCCTCAAGCGCGGCCGTGCCAACGCGGCGCTGTTCGGCGACGCCAAGTGGCACCGCGAGCGGGTTGCCGCGGCGGTGCTCTCGCGGGCCGCGGCCCCGGCGGCCGCCTGAGCGATCGCGTGGGCGCCCTCGACCGCATCTCCGTCGCCGCGATCGGCACCTCGGTGGCCGACCTCGAGGCGGAGACGCTGCGGGCCGAGGCGGCCGGGGTCGAGTGCGTCTGGGCGCCGGAGCTGTTCCGCAGCGCCGTCACCCAGGCCGCCTACCTGGCGGCGAAGACCGAGCGGATCGACGTCGCCACCGGGATCGTCTGGGCCTTCACCCGCAGCCCCTTCATCCACGCGGTCACCGCGCTCGATATCGACGAGATGTCCGGCGGCCGCTTCCGGCTCGGAATGGGCGCGGGCGTCAAACGGCTGAACGAGACCTGGCACAACGCCGGCTACGGCAAGCCGGCGCCGCACCTGCGCGAGGCGATCGAGGCGACGCGGTTGATCATGCGCCAGGCCGCCGCCGGCGAGCCGATCCGCTACGAGGGCGAGTACTACGACATCGACATCAAGGGCTGGGTGCGCCCGCACCCGCCGGCGCGCGAGGCGGTGCCGATCTACACCGCCGCCGTCCAGGCCGGGATGGCGCGGATGGCGGGCGACGTCGCCGACGGCCTGATCGGCCACCCGATCCAGAGCCTGCGCTGGATCGACGAGGTCGTCGTCGACGCCTTCGAGGAGGGCCTGCGCCGCTCCGGCCGCGAGCGCGGGGACTTCGACTACCTGCCGACCGTCTGCTGCGCGATCGACGACGACGAGGCGCGGGCGATCGATATGGCCCGCCGCACGATCTCCTTCTACGCCACGGTCAAGACCTACATGCCGCTCTGGGAGCTGCACGGTTTCGCCGAAAACGCGGTCGCCGCCGGCGATGCCTTCCGTCGCGGCGACCTCGCCGGGGTGCCGGCGGCGATCAGCGACGAGATGGTCGAGACCTACTGCGCCGCCGGGCCGCTCGACAAGGTCCGCGCCCGGGTCGAGGCGACGGCCGAGCGCGCCGACGGCCTCTTCCTGACGCCGCCGACCTACTTCATCTCGGCCGAGGAGCTGAGCGAGTACCAGAACCGGATCATCGACGCCTTCGGGCCGGCCGCCTGACGCACCCCCCTCGCTCTTTGTCACCCAGAGGGTTACAAACAGCGAGCCGAGATCGCGAAGGCGAGGTCTTGGCGCGGGTGCGCCGCATCCCGGAGGGCTCGGTGGCCACCTACGGCGACGTGTCCCCCGGCGCGCCCCGGTTTGCCGGCACCGTCCTCTTCGCCGCCGACGAGCCCGACCTGCCCTGGTGGCGGGTCGTCCGCGCCGACGGCTCGTTGGCCAAGGGCGCGCGTCAGCGCGGCCTGCTGGTCGCCGAGGGCGTCCCGTTCAAGGGCGAGCGGGTCGACATGGGGGTCGCCCGGGTCCCGGGCGACGACTGAGGGCTCAGCCCTTGCCCATCTCGCGCTGGATGTCGGCCTCGGTGATCTGGCTGCTCGGCCCGTAGGCCTTCCAGCCCTGGGCGACGACGCCGATCGCAACGCCGAGCATCACCCACATCGGCCAGAAGTAGCCGCCGTCCCCGAGCGCCCAGATCACCACGGCGACGACGATCGCGAGGACGCCGCCGGCGACGATGCCCTTGAAGTCCTGCTTCATCTTCAGCCGCGCGATCGCGAGCTCGCGGGCGTTGTCGTCGTTGGCGATGCCCTGCTCGGGTGCCATCGGCGTGTCGGTCATGGCGATGATCGTAGCGTCGCCGCCGATTGCCGATGGCACTTTTCAGGCCGAGGGGCGCTACGGGCAGATGACGATCAGCTGGAAGTCGGCGTCCTCGTTGGCGCCGGTTTTGTCGCGGGTGTGAACTTCGATCGAGTTCGGGTTCGCGGGATTGATGTTGGTCTGCGCGTAGCCCGAGTTGGGGACGACCGTGCCGGCGTTGTTACGGCCGGCGACGTTGGCGCAGCCGGAGACGTTGACCGGGAAGATCACGTTGACCGCGCCCCCCGCCTCGACCGCGGAGATGCCGGCGTCGCTGGCGCGGGCGAGCGTCGCGTTGGTCGGGTTCGCCGGGTTGTCGATCACCGCCCAGTAGGTGTGCGCGGCGCGCTTCGCCGACGGCACGACGCCGAGCTTGTTGGTGTTGATCTGGTATCCGGTCAGCGTCTTGTGCTTGAGCTTGCCGGCACCGATCGACTGCTTCTGAATCGAGTTGCCGTTGATCGAACCCGCGGCGTAGGCGGTGCCGCCGAGCGCCGCGACGAGAGCGATCAGGGCGACGACCATGGCCGGAGACGGACGCTTCTTGAGCGTGCTCATCTGGACTCCCTTCCAGAGTTGGGGGACTTAAAACTAAGTAACCCCCTGCAGGGGGGAACGCTGCGGTGTCCCTACCCGGGGAGTCCGTCGACGAAGCGCTTGAAAGATTCCATGTTGCTGACCGCGGGGCCGTGGCCGGGGAGGATCAGCGACGGCTCCAGCGCCGCCAGCTTGCGGATCGAGCGGCGGTTCTCGGCCGGGTCCGGGGTCAGGTCCCGGGGCGGCTCGGCGAGCCTGGTCCGCAGCGAGACATAGGAGATGTTGCGGACGACGTCGCCGCAGATCGCGACCCGGTCGCGCTCGCGGAAGAAGATCACCTCGCCGGGCGCGTGCCCGGGGGCGTGGACGACGCGGAAGCCGGCGACCTCGTCGCCCTCGCGCAGGACGCGGTTGACCCTGTGCGGCGGCCCCTGCCAGAGGCGGCCGAAGAACTTCGCGATCGGCGCCGCCGTCGCCGCCACCTGCCTTCGCCCCTCCATCGCGTCGACGTCGTCCTCGTGGCAGGCGAGCGGGATGCCGCGCTCCTCGCAGATCCGCCTGGCGCAGCCCTGGTGGTCGGGGTGGACGTGGGTCAGTGCCAGCAGTGAGAGTGGCACGCCCTCGAGCTGCTTCTCGATCCGCCGTCGGTCCCAGCGGCGCCCGGCGTCGATCAGGACGTCCTCGGCGAGGTAGACGTTGATCAGCGGCCGCGGCAGCTCATCGAGTCGCCAGACCCCTGGCGCCAGGGACTTCACCTCAGTGCGAGATGCCGAGCGTTCCGCGCGGGTCGCCGCTGTGCTCGGCGAGGTCCTCGAGCCGGGCGATCTTCTTTTCGCCTTCGATCCGGGCGGGGTGCTCGGGCGGCAGCGGCTCGATCAGGCGCCGGATCCGGTTGCGGACCTGGAGCGCGAAGTGCGGGGTGGAGGCGCCGGCCAGCGCCCGGATGTCCTCGGCGGTGACTTCCGGGGCCCGGCTCAGCAGCTGCGGGTTCTCGGACTCGCTCATTCGCCGCCGCCGATCTTGGCCAGTTCGGCCAGTTCGTTCACTTCCGCCTGCTGGTTCACGTCGATCCTCTCTTCATCGCCGATCACCCAGACGCGGTTGTAGAAGGCGCGGGTCGGGTTGTCGGTGTAACCGGGCTTCACGTCGAGAAAGTAACTGCGCAGCTCGGCCGGGAGCTTAGTGGCGCTGTCGGTGAGCAGCAACGGCCCCCAGGTGCCCGAGCCGGAGAGGGCCGCGGCGGCGGCCGCGTCCTCGGGGCCCTGATCGCGGGCGAGGACGAAGCCGTGGCCGGGGTCGTTGACGTTCCAGCCGAAGCCGTCGTCGCTGTAGCGGGCGAAGGCGATCGCGTTGGCGACCGGCGTCTCGCCGGAGATGCGTTTGACGCTCTTGACGATCGCGCCGATCCCGCGCAGGACGTCGGAGGAGATCGCCGAGGAGGGGCCGAGGACGTAGACCGGGACCTTGGTGTGGCGGCGCAGCGCCGTCGCCGTCGCCGCCGGCAGGTCGTCGACGCCGGCGAAGAGGACCGGGTCGCCCGAGCGGGCCGCCCAGGCGGCGGCCGGCATCGCGATCCCGGGTTTGGCGCTGGGGGCGACGATCACCGCTTGCGGCGCCGAGGCGAACAGCTCGTCTCGCAGTTCGGCGATCTTCGCCGCCTGCTTCGCGGCCGAGCCGCCGCCGCCGACGGTCCGGGTCGTCGCCGGGTCGAGCGCTTCGAGCGCTTCCGAGGTTGCGTCGGCACCGGCGAAGAGGACCGGCGCCCGCACCGGTTCGGCCATCAGGACCGAGGCGGCAATCGCTGCGGCCCAGTCTTCCTCGGGCACCAGGGTCACCGCCTGCGGCCGCTGCGAGGGGCTGGTCGAGGGATAGACGGCGAGCGCGGCGGCAGCGGCGATCGTCGCCGGGTCGGAGCCGCCGATCCGGGTCGTGTTGTTGGTCGCGAAGGCCGGGTAGCCGAGCTCGTCGGCGCTGCCCGAATCCGAAGCATCACCGGAGACGCTGACGTTCGGCGCCGGCGCCGTTTCGTCGGCGGACCGATCGCTGCCACCGGTGCCAAAGAGGACGGCGGCGACGATGAAGACGACCGCGACCAGGACCAGCGCCCCCAGCAGCCACGGCGTCAGCGCCTTCGGCTGCCGCGCCGGCTCCGGCTCCTCTGGCGGCTTCTGCTCGGCGGTTTTCTCCTCCGCGACCGGCTCCTGGTCGGGCAGGTCGGCGTTGATCGGCCGCTCGCGCTTCACCGCGCCAACGCTACACCGGCTCCTGTCGCGATCGAGTCCGTCGGGGTGGGGTAGAGTTCCCGATTGACTGGCTGACTGACCAGTCAATCGGTCCTCAGGCGTAGAAAGGCTTCCCATGGATTTCGGACTCAACGACGAGCAGCTCGAGTTCAAGGCCCGCTGTCGCAGGTTCGCCCGCGAGGTGATCCGCCCGGTCGCGCGCAAGCACGACGAAGAGGAGAGCACGCCCTGGGAGGTGATCAAGGAGGCCCGCCGCCAGGGCCTGCAGGGGATCGAGTACCTGCAGATGACCGCTTCGGACCCCGAGGGGCAGATGGGCGCGATCTCCGCCGAAGAGTCGCACTGGGGCTGCGCCGGGATCGCGCTCGCGATCAACGGCTCCGGTCTTGCCGCCGCCGGCATCGCCGCCTCCGGGACGCCTGAGCAGATCGCCCACTGGGTGCCGGAGTGCTTCGGCACCGGCGAGGAGATCAAGCTCGGCGCCTACGCGGTGACCGAGCCGCAGGCCGGCTCCGACGTCAAGAGCCTGAAGACGACCGCCAGGCGCGACGGCGACGAGTGGGTCCTCGACGGGACCAAGGTCTTCATCACCAACGGCGGCATCGCCGACGTCCACGTCGTCGTCGCCACCGTCGACCCGGAGCTCGGCACCCGCGGCCAGGCCTCGTTCGTCGTCGGCAAGGGCACCCCGGGCCTCTCGCAGGGCAAGAAGGAGACGAAGCTCGGGATCCGAGCCTCGCACACCGCCGAGGTCGTGCTCGAGGACTGCCGGATCCCGGTCGAGAACCTGCTCGGCGGCGAGGAGAAGCTGGCGAAGAAGCTGGAGCGCGCCCGCTCGGGCCAGAAATCGCGCTCGGCCGACGCGCTCGCGACCTTCGAGATCACCCGCCCGATCGTCGGCGCCTCGGCGCTGGGAATCGCCCAGGCGGCCTACGAGTGGACGCTCGAGTACCTCGACGGCCAGTCCGAATCGGGCGTGCCGCTGCTGCAGGCGCAGCGGATCCAGCAGACGCTGGCCGACGTCGCGACCGAGATCGAGGCCGCCCGCCTGCTCGTCCAGCGCGCCTCCTGGATGGGCCGCAACGGCGTGCCGATGACCGGCGGCCAGGGCTCGATGTCGAAGCTCAAGGCCGGCGACGTGACGATGTGGGCGACGACGACGCTGATGGACCTGGTCGGCCCCTACGCCTGGGATACGGATTGCCCGCTCGAGAAGTGGTTCCGCGACGCCAAGATCTACCAGCTGTTCGAGGGCACGGCGGAGATCCAGCGGATGGTGATCTCGCGGATGCAGGCACGCGAATACGCCGAGCGCTTCGAATACGGGGCCGAGGTCGCGGCCAAGGCGATAGCGCAGAAGGAGCCGGTCGCCGCATAGGTTCCGCGACTCCGTCCCAATGCACGGTATGCGTGCATTGGGACGGAGTCGCGCTTCTATGCTCCGGGTCGTGCACGGACCGCATGGCCATAGCCACGCGCTCGACGCGCGGCGCGAGGACAGCCGGCGCCGGATGTTCGCGGCGCTGGCGATCAACGTCGCCCTGCTCGTCGCCGAGGCGGTCGGCGGGATCCTCACCGGCTCCTTGGCGGTGCTGGCCGACGCCGGCCACCTGCTCTCCGACGTCGGCTCGATCGTCCTCGCGCTGATCGCCGCCCGCCTGGCGGCGCTGCCGGCGGCGGGGCGCCGCACCTTCGGCTACCAGCGCTCGGAGGTGCTGGCGGCGCTCGTCAACGGCCTGCTCCTGGTCGTGGTCAGCGTCGTGATCGCGGTCGAGGCGATCGGCCGTCTCTCCGACCCGCCGTCGATCGACGGCGCCGGCGTCCTCGTCCTCGGCGTCCTCGGCCTCGCCGGCAACCTGGCGGCGACCTTGGTGCTGGCCCGCGGCCAGCGCGAGGACATCAACCTCGAGGGCGTCCTGCGTCACTCCTTCGCCGACGCGCTGGGCTCGCTCGGGGTCGTGGTTGCCGGTGCCTGGGTGCTCGCCGGCGGCTCCGAGATCGTCGACCCGATCGTCGGCCTGCTGATCGCCGCGCTCGTCCTGCTCTCCTCCTGGCGCCTGATCAAGGAGCCGGTCGACGTGCTGATGGAGGCGGCGCCGGCCGACCTCGACGTCGAGGGGCTGGGCAGGGCAATCTGCGCCGAGGACGGGGTGCGCGAGGTCCACGACCTCCACGTCTGGACGGTGACCGCCGGCTTCGGCGCCGTCGCCGCCCACGTCGTCGTCGCCCGCGGCTCCGACCGCGACCTGATCCGGCAGCGGCTCGAGCTGACGCTGCGCGAGGGCTTCGGGATCGAGCACACGACCCTGCAGATGGAGGAAGAGGCCGAGGGCGGCCTGCTGCGGGTCGAGAACGCCCCTCTCGACAGCGCCTGAGACAGCCGCCTCGTCCGCAAGCCAGCTTGCACGGAGCAAGGCCAATTGCAGGGACTTCTCTGCCGCAGAGCCGGAATTCCGGCTTGGCTAGCCTCGCTTCGATGTCTCTGCGACGCCTCTGCGCGACGGCTCTCGTCCTCGCTGCCGCCGCGCTCCCGACCCTGCTCGTCGCCCCCGCCGGCGCCGAAGACCTCCGCTCGCAGCTGGAAGCGAAGGAATCGAAGCTGGACGAAGTGCAGCAACGCAAGGGCGTGCTGACCAGCACGATCGCCGAAAACAAGGCGCAGATCGAGCGCCTCACCGGCGAGGTCGCCGCGATCCGCAACCGCGAGGCCGCGACCCGCTCGCGGCTTGCCGCCAAGCAGGAGGAGCTCGACCAGGCCGTCTCCCGGCTGCAGGCGGCGGAGGGAGAACTGGCCGAAATCCGTGCCCGGCTGAGCCGGGCGCTGGTCGTCCTGCGCGAACGCCTGGTGGCGATGTACGAGAGCGGCAACCCGGACCTGCTCAGCGTCCTGGTCAGCTCCGGCGACATCGAAGACCTCTCCGCGCACCTCGAATATCTCGACCGCCTGCACGGGGCCGACGAAGCCGTCGTCGACCGCGTCGGCGATCTGCGCGACGAAGTCCGGCAGCTGGTGGCGAGCCGCCGCGAGAGCAAGAACCGGATCGAGTCCGCCCGCGACGAGATCGCCGCCGAAGAGCGGGAGCTGAGCGAATCGCGTCTCGCTCTCGCCAGCCGCCAGCAGGCGCTGGTCGCCGCCCGCGCCGGCCGCGAAGCGGCGCTGGCGACGATCTCCAGCCACGAGGAAGAGCTCGACGGCGACGTCACCGCGATCCAGGGCGAAATCGCCGCCCAGCTCGCCGCCACCGGCGCGGCGCCGCTACCGGCGGGCCCGATCCAAGAAGGGAGCGGCGGCCTGATCTGGCCGGTGAACGGGCCGATCGCCTCCGGCTTCGGCGGCCGCGACATCGGCGCCGGCTACGAGTACCACCCGGGAATCGACATCGCCGTGCCGGAAGGGACGCCGATCCGCGCCGCCGCCGCCGGCACCGTCGCCCTGCAGGAGTCCGAGGCCGAAAGCGGCGGCTACGGCAACTACACCTGCATCGACCACGGCGGCGGGCTCTCGACTTGTTACGCCCACCAGAGCGCTTTTTCGGTCTCCCTCGGCGATTCGGTTAGTCAAGGGGAGGTGATCGGGTACACGGGATGCACCGGTTACTGCCTCGGGCCGCACCTGCACTTCGAGGTTCGTATATACGGCGAAGTTACTGACCCGATGGGCTACCTTTAGTAATAGGCCGATGATCCGCCAGGCTCAGACCTACCTGGTGAGCGCGATGTCCGGGGCGACGCTGATCGCCATCGCCATCGTCGCCTTCGTCCTGCTCGTCTCGGTCCAGGTCTTCCGCGACTGGCCGATCGCCTCGCTCGGCGGCGACGAGCCTCACATATCCGACTCGCGCGCCGCCGCCTCACCGTCCGTGGCGACCAACACCGCCGCGATCGCGCCGCAGCGGGCCGCGGGCGCCAGGGCAGGGGCGAAGGGCTCCGACGGCTCGGGCTCCGGCGGCGGCTCCACCGCCGCCACCCCACAGGTCTCCGAGGGCAGCCTGGCGCCCAGCGACGGCCCGACCGCGACCACCAGCCCGGTCGAAAACGGCAGCTCGGACGGCGGCAACCAGGGCTCCGATCAGCCCTCGTCGTCTCCGGCCCAGAACCAGGGCTCCGGCGGCTCCGGCCAGACCAGCTCCTCGTCCTCCTCCGGCGGCGGTTCCAAATCAGGCTCCGGCAGCAGCCCGGCGACGAGCACCACCGGCCAGCTGACCGAAACCGTCAACGACACGGTCAACCAGGTCGATCAGACGGTGACCGGCGGGGCGCTTGAAAAAACCGGCGTCACCCAGGTCACCGAAGGCGTCGTCAACGGCGTCGTCGGCCCCGAATCGGCGGTCGGCAAAGTCGTCGACGGCACCGTCGAAACCGTGACCGGGTTGCTCGGCGGCAACAAATAAGAGACGCCGCCCTGCGCGGCCCGGCCTCGCCAGTCAGAATGGCGGGCCGATGGCGCCGGAGCGAGAACAGGTGGGATCTGTGGCGAGCGGAGACCCGATTCAGGGGTCGCGGGTCTATCCGGCTGGCAGCCGGGTCAACGAGAGCGGCCATCTCGAGCTGGCCGGCTGCGACGTCGTCGAGCTCGCCAGCGAGCTCGGCACTCCCGCCTACATCTACGCCGAGGACGACCTGCGCGCCCGCGCCCGCGCTTACCGCGAGGCCTTCGAGCGCCGCGGCGCCGAGTTCGAGGTCGTCTTCGCCAGCAAGTCGTTTCCCTGCACCGCCGCCTACCGGCTGTTCGCCGAGGAGGGGCTCTCGGTCGACGTCGCCTCCGGCGGCGAGCTGCACATGGCTCTCCGCGCCGGCTTCGATCCGGCCCGGATCCACATGCACGGCAACAACAAGTCCGACGAGGAAATCCTGCTCGCGGCGCGGGCCGGGATCCGGCACCTGATCCTCGACTCCTTCGACGAGATCGAGCGCTGCGAGCGGCTGCTCGACGAACCGCAGCGGGTCCTGATCCGGGTGACGCCCGGGATCAAGCCCTCGACCCACGACTACATCACCACCGGCCAGCTCGACTCGAAGTTCGGCTTCGGCCTCGAGGACGGCCTGGCGGCGCGGGCGATCGAGCGGGTGCTCGCGTCGGACAAGCTCGAGCTGGTCGGGCTGCACGCCCACATCGGCTCGCAGATCTTCGAGCTCGAGCCCTACAAGCTGGCGATTCGCGCCCTCGGCGAGCTGGCCGGCGATTGGTGCCGGGTGGTCAACGTGGGCGGCGGGCTCGGCGTCGCCTACACCGCCGAGGACGAGCCGCCGGCGATCGACGATTACGTCGACGTCAAGGTTCGCGGCGTCGCCGACGTCTTCGGCGAGGGGGTGCGGATCCTGGTCGAGCCCGGGCGCTCGCTGGTCGCCAACGCCGGGGTCACCGCCTACCGCGTCGGCACCGTCAAGGAGATTCCCGGCGTTCGCACCTACGTCGCCGTCGACGGCGGCATGTCGGACAACCTGCGGCCGATGCTCTACGGCTCGCGCTACGAAGCGCTCGTCGCCGATCGCGCCGCGGCCGAGCCCGACACCCTGGTGACGATCGCCGGCATGCACTGCGAGTCCGGCGACATCATCGTCCGCGACGTGATCCTGGCCGCGCCCGCCGTCGGCGACGTCCTCGTCACCCCGGCGACCGGTGCCTACGGCCACGCGATGGCGAGCAACTACAACGGCGTGCCGCGGCCGCCGGTCGTCTTCTGCCAGGACGGCGAGGCGCGGGTCGTGGTCCGCCGCGAGACCTACGACGACCTCACGGCGCGCGATGTCTGACGGCGGCCCCAAACCGGTGCGGATCGGCCTGCTCGGCCGCGGCAACGTCGGCGCCGCCTTCGCCGACCTGGTCGCCGAGCGCAGCGCCGCGGTCGAGGCGGCGACCGGGCGCAGCCCGGAGATCGCCGGGGTCCTGACCCGCTCCGAGGGCGACTTCGGCGCGATCCTCGAGCGCTCGGACCTCGTCGTCGAGCTGATGGGAGGAACCGACCCGGCGCGCCAGTTCGTCACCGACGCCCTGCGCGCCGGCCGGCCGGTGGTGACCGCCAACAAGCAGCTGCTCGCCCAGCACGGCGACGAGCTCTTCGGCATCGCCCGCGAGGCCGGGGTGCAGCTGCGCTTCGAGGCGGCCGTCGCTGCGGTGATCCCGATCGTCCGCACGATCCAGGAGAGCTTCGGCGTCACCCGGATCGAGAGGGTCTTCGGGATCGTCAACGGCACCACCAACTTCATCCTCAGCGAGATGGCGGCGAGCGGCGCCGGCTACAGCGAGGTGCTGAAGGAGGCGCAGCGGCTCGGCTACGCCGAGGCCGACCCGACCGACGACGTCAGCGGCGCCGACGCGGCGGCGAAGATGGCGATTCTCGCCCGGCTTGCCTTCCACACCCAGGTGCCGCTCTCCGAGGTCGCCTACGAGGGGATCGAGGCGATCCGGCCCGACGACCTCGCCTACGCGAAGGAGCTCGGCCTCTCGCTGAAGCTGCTCGGCGTCGCCGAACGGCGCGACGGCGGCATCAGCGTCCGTGTCTTCCCCTGCTTCCTCTACCGCGGCCACCCGCTGGCGCCGATCGAGGGCCCCTTCAACGCGGTCATGGTCGAGGCGCCGGCGATCAACGAGGTGACGATGTCGGGTCCCGGGGCCGGTGGGCTGCAGACCGCCTCGGCGGTGCTCGGCGACGTCGTCTCGATCCTCGCCGGCGATGCCCCGGTACACGAGACGCGGACCGAGCTGCCGATCGTCGCCGACGTCCCCTCGGCCTTCTACCTCTACCTCGAGGTCGCCGACCAGCACGGCGTGCTGGCGCGGATCGCGACCGTGCTCGGCGACCACGAGGTCTCGGTCAAGAGCGTCGTCCAGCGCGGGATCGGCGAGGACGCGCGGTTGGTGATGGTCGTCCACGAGTGCCTCGAGTCGCGCTTCGCCGAGGCGGTGGCGGCGCTCGGCGAGCTCGATGAGCTGCGCTCCGCACCCCGCTACATCCACGTGATCGAGGACGAACCGTGACTAAGAAGGGTTCGCCTCTTGGGGGCGGCCGATGACGGCGCTGATCGAGCGCTATCGCGACCGCCTCCCGCTTGAGCCGGGCGACCCGGTGGTGAGCCTGCAGGAGGGCTCGACGCCGCTGATCGATGCGCCGCGGCTCTCGGAGCGGATCGGCACGCAGGCCTACCTCAAGTTCGAGGGCGCCAACCCGACCGGCTCGTTCAAGGACCGGGGGATGACGGTCGCCGTCTCGCGGGCGAAGGGGCGCGGGGCGGAGGCGGTGATCTGCGCCTCGACCGGCAACACCGCCGCCAGCGCCGCCGCCTACGCGGCCCGCGCCGGCCTGCGCGGCGCGGTGATCGTTCCCGAGGGCAAGATCGCGATCGGCAAGCTGGCGCAGGCGCTGATGCACGGGGCGCGGGTGATCGCCCTGCGCGGCAACTTCGACGACGCCCTGACGATCGTCCGCGAGCTCGCCCAGAAGCACCCGATCGAACTCGTCAACTCGGTCAACCCGTATCGGATCGAAGGCCAGAAGACGGGCGCCTTCGAGGTCGTCGAGGAGCTGGGGGAAGCGCCCGGCGCCCTCGCGATCCCGGTCGGCAACGCCGGCAACGTGACCGCCTACTGGCGCGGGTTCAAAGAGGTCGATGCTCGGCCGGTTCTCTACGGCTTCCAGGCCGAGGGCGCGGCACCGCTGGTCAGCGGTGCGCCGGTTCCGAATCCGGAGACGGTCGCCTCGGCGATCCGGATCGGCAACCCGGCCCGCTGGGAGGAGGCGATGGCCGCCTTCACCGAGTCCCGCGGCCGCGTCGCCGCCGTCTCCGACCAGCAGATCCTCGACGCCTACCGCTGGCTGGCCGACAACGAAGGCGTCTTCTGCGAGCCCGCCTCGGCCGCTTCGGTCGCCGGCCTGCTCGCCCACGGGCTGCCGGTGGTCGAGGGTGCCGAGCCGCCGAGGTCGGTGGTCTGCGTACTCACCGGCCACGGCCTCAAGGACCCCGACACCGCTCTCGGCAAAGCTCCCGCCGTGGTCAACTGCGACAACGACCTCAGCGCGGTCGAGCGCGCCGTCTTCGACTGAGGCCGACGGTGACCACCCGCCGCCGGCTCGTCCGCGTCCCCGCCTCTTCGGCCAACCTCGGCCCGGGCTACGACGCGATGGCGGCCGCAGTCCAGCTCTTCCTCGAGCTCGAAGTTGAGGAGACGGGGGAGTTCTCGCTCGACCCCGGCGGGCTCGGGGTCTCGACCGGGCGCGACAACCTGATCGTGCAGGCGTTCGAGAGCCTGCACTCCGCCGACGGGATCGCCTTCCGGCTGCGCAGCGAGATCCCGCTGGCGCGCGGGCTCGGCTCCAGCGCGGCGGCGATCGTCGCCGGCCTCTTCGCCGCCGACCATCTCTTCGAGCTGGCGCTGACCCGCGAGGAGATGCTGGTCCGGGCGAGCGCGATCGAGGGTCATCCCGACAACGTCGCCGCGGCGATCTACGGCGGCTTCGTCGTCTGCGGCAGCGGTGGGGACGGAGGTCCGCTCGCCGCCCGCTTCGACCCGCCTGACGGCCTCGAGGGGATCGTCGTGATTCCGCCCGAGAAGGTCTCGACCAAGCTCGCCCGCGAGGCGATCCCGGCCGAGGTGCCGCTCGGCGACGCCGTCGCCAACGTCGCCGCCGCGGCGCAGCTGGTGCTGGGGCTGCGCAGCGCCGACCTCGACCTCGTCGCCCGCGGCCTCGACGACCACCTGCACCAGCCGCGCCGCCGCAACCTCTACCCGCGCTCGATGGAGATCGTCGACGACGCCCGCGAGCTGGGGGCGCTGGGAGCGACGATCTCCGGCGCCGGCCCGACGGTGCTGGTTTGGACCACCTGGCAGGAGGCCGGTGGCGTCGCCGCGGCGCTGGAGCAGCGCTGCGCCGGCTGGGCCGAGGTGCGGCGGCTGCCGTTCTCGCCGCTCGGCGCCGACGTGCCCGAGCTTTAGGCTGCGGTCATGGACTGGGTCGTGGAGGTGGGCCTCGTCGAGCTGGCGCTCGGCGGTCTCTTGGGCTGGGCGATGGTGATGCGGGAGGAGAGGCCGGCGCTGCTGCGGCGGATCGGCATCGTCGCCCCGCAGCGGATCCGCCAGGTCCACCTCGACTACGTGATGATGGGCCTGATCCTGATCGGGATCGGGCTGGCGGTGCCGGACCTGCCGACCGTGGTTGCCGCCGCGCTCGTCTTCGGCACCGCCGTCAACCCCTTCCTCTTCGTCCCGCTCGCCTTCGACCCGGACGTCGAGAAACGCACCTGGTACCGGGCGCTCGCCGTCGTCTCGTTCGTTTGCGTCAGCGGCGGGCTCGTCGTCGCCGCCGTCGTCGGCCCCGGATAGCATCGCGCCATGTCAAAAATGCCGCGGTCCAAGACGCTCGCCCCACTCCTTTTCGCCGCCTTTCTGCTGGCGCTTCCGGCCGCCGCCCAGGCCAACATCGCCTTCACCCGGGGCATGGCGAAGCCGGCCGTCTACACGGCCTCCGACAACGGCAAGGGCGTCCACAGGATCGGCGCCGGGCGCAACCCGCACATCTCGCCCGACGGCGCCACGGTCGCCTATTACGCGGAAGGCAAGGGCCACAAGGGTGAGCTGAAGGTGGTGCCGGTCGACGGCAGCCGCGGCGAAACGCTGATGACCGGTTTCCAGGAACCGTTCGAGCTCGAGTGGTCGCCGAACGCCGAATTTATCCTCGCCGAGCGCGGGCCCGAAATCGGCAAGCGCAAGCTGGTCCAGATCACCGTCGCGACCGGCGCCCAGAAGGTGCTGGCGAGCGGCTACTTCTACGGCTTCGGCTTCGACCCCGAAGGGAAACAGGTCGTCTACGCGCACACGAACACCGAAAAGTTCCCGCCGAAGCCCGACGTCTTCCGCGTCTCGGCCGCCGGCGGCAAGGCCGTCGCATTGACCAAGGACCACGTCTCCGAGTACCCGTTCTGGGGCCCGACCGGCAAGATCGTCTTCGTCAAGCTGCTCGACGCCGGCAAGCGCAAATACGGCCCCAAGAACGAGCTTTATCTGATGAACGAAAAGGGCGGCCAGGTGAAGCGGCTCACGCACACCGGCGTCGACCCGCTGTTGCAGGGCCTGTTCCCGACCGCCTGGTCCGGCAACGGCAAGCGCATCCTCGCCCAGTTCGGCGGCCAGGACACCAGCTACGCGGTCGGCGTCAACGCCCAGACCGGCGCCCAGAAGCCGGTCATCGAAGCGACCGAGGAGGGGCTGGTCGGCGAGGCGATCTCCTTCAACGGCCAGACCGTCTTCGGCTACGAGGGCGGCTTCGACCCCGGCAATCCGCACAACGTCGTCAGCGTCACGGGTGGCAAGACCAAGGTGCTGATCAAGAACGGATACGAACCGAGCTTCGGCCTCTGAGGAATGTCGAGTTTGTCAACCTGTGGTTGACAAACTCGACACGCTCAATCGAGCAGCCCGACCTGGCGCAGGATCGAGACCGAGTCCGACCAGACGTCCTTGCGCTTGACCAGGCCGTTCTCGAATGGGATCACGTCGAGGCCGTCCCACTCGACCCGGTTGCCGGTCGGCTCGGCGACGAGGTCGCCGCGGCGCATCGTCTGCGTGTGGGTTGCGCTCGCGGTCCATTCCTGCACCACCAGCCCCTCACGGACGTAGAGGCGGCGGGTGGTGAAGGCGATGTCGGGCCAGGTCGAGAAGATCGAGCCGATGTGGGCGCGGGCCTCCTCGCCGCTCGCCGACTCGCCCGCGGTGTGGTTGTCGAAGACCATGTCGGGCGCGTGCATCGACATGATCAGATCGAGGTCGTGGGCGTTCCAGGCCGCGTTGTAGCGGTCGATCGCCTCGCGCAGCACCTGCTCTGAGTCCTTGCCTGGGTCGGTCATCGGCGGTTAGAGTCGACGCTAATGGCAGCCGGCTACTCGATCAAGCACCGCGACGAGTTCGAGGCGATGGAGGGCTCGGGCGACTCGACCTGGAAGCTCGCCCGCAAAGCGCTCGGCACCTCGGCCTTCGGCTTCAACCTGGTCGAAATCGAGCCCGGTGGGGAGATCCCCGAGCACGACGAGTCCGGCAGCGGCCAGGTCGAGCTCTACGCGATCCTCGAAGGCGAGGCGGTCCTGCGGATCGACGGCACCGACCACCCGGCGCCCGCCGGCACCTTCGCCTCGATCGAGCCGCCCGCCAGCCGCACGATCCTCAACCGCTCCGACGCCAAGGTGACGGCGCTGCTGATCGGGGTCCAGCCCGAGGGCGGCTACGAGCCGATGCCCTGGGGCTAGCTTTGGCCCTATAATTCCGGAGCCCGTCAACCCGTCGCGCGCCCGCTCGAAGAAGGCGTGGAATCCGGGAGGTCACATATGCCGAGGTCCCAGTCAGCTCCTGGCGCAAGCGTCGAGCGCTACTCGCCTGAGCGTCCCTACAAGCCACTGGTTTCACCGCCGAGCGTCGAGGACAAGGACGCCTGCGCGATCTATGCCTCGGTCCGCAAGGACGCGACGCCGAGCCACGAGCCGATCGAGATCGCGATCCCGGCGATGCAGAAGATGCTCCATCGCGCCGGCAACGTCGACGGCGAGGGCGACGGCTGCGGCCTGCTGCTCGACATCCCGCGCAAGATCTGGGCCGAGGAGGTCCGCTCCGGAGGCCACGACCCCTCGCTGACCCTCGACGACGCCTTCGCCGTCGCCCACATCTTCATCGAGCGCTCCCAAGACCGCGACAAGGTCCAGCACGACGCCCGCGAGCTGCTCAACCGGGGCGGCTTCCGGATCCTCGCCGAGCGGGTCGGCGTCGTCGACTCGACCGCGCTCGGCCCGACCGCGCGCGAGGAGGAGCCGGTCTTCTGGCAGATCGCCGGCCTCGTCCCCGACGCCGCCCGGCGTGACCCGCTGCTGTTCGAGCTGCTGATCGAGCTCGAGAAGCAGCTCGACGTCCACGTCCCCTCGTTCTCGGCGACGACCTGCGTCTACAAGGTGATGGGCACGCCGAAGGTGCTCGGCGCCTACTACCCCGACCTTCGCGACGAGCGCTTCGAGACGATTGGCTGCTTCGGCCACAACCGCTACTCGACCAACACCTGGCCCTCGTTCAAGCGGGTGCAGCCGTTCTCGATGCTCGGCCACAACGGCGAGATCAACACGATCGAGCAGCTGCGCCAGGAGGCGAAGATGCTGGCGGTGCCGGTTCGTCCCGGCGCCTCGGACTCCCAGGACCTGAACCTGACGATCGAGGCGATGGTCAGCCGTGAGGGGCTCAGCCTGGCGGAGGCGATGGAGATGATCGTGCCGCCGATCGTCGCCGAGATCCGCCGCTTCCCCGAGGACCTGCACAGCTTCTACATGTACCTGCACCAGTCGATGGGGCCGTTCGCCCAGGGCCCGGTGGCGCTGATCGCGCGCCACGCCGACGAGTGCGTGTTCTCGGCCGACGCGATGGGACTGCGGCCGCTCTGGCAGGTCGAGACCGGCGCTGATTTCGTCTTCAGCTCCGAGCCGGGCGTGGTCTCGGTCCACGAGATGGTCGCCGAGCCGAAGCCGCTGGCGCCGGGCGAGAAGGCGTTGGTCCTGATCGACCGCGCCGCCCGCGCCTCGACCCTGCACCCGCACGACGAGATGCTGCGGATCGTCAAGCGCGCCTGGCTGAAGCGCAACGGCGTCGACGAGGTCGCCGAGTACGGGCGGGCGCTGGAGACCGGCGGGCCGCTCGAGGGCGAGGACGTCCCCGGCTACTCGGACGCCGGCCCGGAAGAGCCGGTCAAGGTCGAAGACCGCGTCCTCGCCGGCTTCGGCTGGCAGCGCGACGACGTCAAACTGGTCCAGCAGATGGCCTCCAACGGGGCCGAGCCGGTCGGCTCGCTCGGCTACGACGGGCCGCTGGCGGCGCTCTCGCCCGAGCGCCAGAACCTTGCCGACTACTTCAAGGAGACGGTCGCGGTCGTCACCAACCCGGCCCTCGACCGCGAACGGGAGCTGGAGCACTTCTCGACCCGCGCCTTGTTCGGCCGCCGGCCCTCGCTCGACGCCGCCGGCACCGACACCGGCACGATCGAAACCGAGTTCCCGGTGATCCTCGGCGGCCACCACGGCCTGGCGCCGCTCTCCGACAAGACCTACCGCAAGATCGCCCGCGATCACAACACCTACCTGCTCGAGGACCTCTGGGAGGAGTTCCGCGGCCGCGCCGCCGCGGTCGACATCTCGCTGCTCGAGTCGGAGACGACCGCCGGCGCGATCGAGCGGATCAAGCAGGAAGCGGTGAAGAAGGTCCGCGACGGGGCGGAGCTGGTGATCCTCACCGATCGCACCGTCTACGACGCCGAGCGCCGCTACCTCGACCCGCACCTGGCGACCTCGGCGATCGACCAGGCGCTGAAGCAGTTCAAAGTCGAGCGCGGCGAAGAGAACCTGCGCCGCCGCTGCGGCCTCGTCCTGCGCTCGGCCGCGATCCGCAACGTCCACGACGTGATGCTGGCCCTCGGCCTCGGCGCCAACGGCGTCTGCCCGTACACGATGGTCGAGGTGATCTGCGTCGAGGACTACGAGACCGACGTCGGCAACCTCTGCGCGGCGCTGCGCAAAGGGATCGAGAAAGTGATCTCGACGATCGGCATCCACGAGGTGCGCGGCTACGCGCGTCAGTTCTCCTCGATCGGGATCAAGCCGGAGCTGGCGGAGATCTTCCAGACCGAGGCCTTTGCCGCCTCGGCCAAGGGCGGCACCGGCTTCGCCGACCTCGACGAGGACACCAACGAGCGCGCCCGCGCCCTGGCCGGCGACGACGAGGCGGCGAAACCGGCGAAGACGTTCCGCTTCTACCCGAAGGTCTACAAGGCGGCGATCGCGACCGCCAACGGCAGCGGCAGCTACGAGGAGTACTCGGAGAAAGTGCGGGAGCTGGAGAAGCAGAGCCCGATCTCGATGCGCCACATCATGGGCCTGAAGGGCGATCGCGACCCGGTCGACCCGGCCGACGTCGACGCCGGCGTCGGCCACCACGACTACCCGATCGTGATCTCCTCGATGAGCTTCGGCTCGCAGTCGGAACCGGCGTTCCGCGCCTACGCGGACGCGGCGAAGGCGACCAACATCCTCTGCATGAACGGCGAGGGCGGCGAGATCCGCGACATGTACGGGCAGTACCGAAACTGGCGCGGGCAGCAGATCGCCTCCGGGCGCTTCGGCGTCTCGGCGGAGATGATCAACTCCTCCTACGTCGCCGAGATCAAGATCGGCCAGGGGGCGAAGCCCGGCGAGGGCGGCCACCTGCCCGGCAAGAAGGTCTCGGCCAAGGTCGCCGCCGCCCGTAACGCGGCGCCTGGGACCGACCTGATCTCACCCTCAAACAACCACGACCTCTACTCGATCGAGGACCTCGCCGAGCTGATCGACGAGCTGAAGACCGTGAACCCCGACGTGCGGGTCTCGGTCAAGGTCCCGGTGGTGCCGAACATCGGCACGATCGGCCTCGGGATCGCCAAGGCGGGGGCGGACATCATCACCCTCTCCGGCTTCGAGGGCGGCACCGGCGCCGCCCGCCAGCACGCCCTGCGCCACGTCGGCCTGCCGAGCGACATCGGCACCCGCGCCGTGCACCGGGCGCTGATGGAGGCCGGGCTGCGCAACCGGGTCGAGATCTGGGCCGACGGCGGCTACCGGACCGGCCACGACATCGTCAAGCTGCACTGTCTCGGTGCCAACCGGGTCGGCTTCGGCACCCTGGCGATGGTCAGCCTCGGCTGCACGATCTGCCGCGGCTGCCAGCTCGACACCTGCCACGTCGGCATCGCCACCCAGATCGAGACGATCGAGCAGGCGCAGGAGCACGGGCTGAAGAAGTTCACGCCGCAGGAGGTCGACCGCTCGGCCGAGAGCTGCGCCCGCTTCTTCTCCTCGATGGGCGAGGAGGTCAAAGAGGTGGTCGCCTCGCTCGGTTACGAACGCGCTCAGGACCTGGTCGGCCGTTACGACCTGCTGCACCAGATCGCGGCCAAGGACAGGATCGACCTGGCGCCGCTGATCACCCCGCTGGAGGAGTTCCTCGACCTCGAGCCGCTCGACCTGCCGGTCGCCGAAGAGGTCGAGGCCCGGGCCGAAGCCGGCCTCGTCGTCGCCCGGCCGATCCGGATGGAGGCCAAGGCGGCCTCGGCCGAGATCGCGGCGCTGGCGCCGGAAGTCTGCTCAGGGCGCACGGTGCGCAGCGAGTTCCCGCGCCCGACCGATGCCAACGACCGCGTCCTCGGGACCGAGCTCGCAGGCGCGATCGCGCGCCAGCGCGTCTTCGAGGACGGGCCCGAGTCGAACGACGAAGTGCTCGCCAGCCTCGAGTTCAACGGCGGCTCGGTCGCCGGCCAGGGCCTCGGTGCCTTCAACGCGTACGGGGTCTCGATCCGGGTCGAGGGCGGCGCCCAGGACGGGGTCGGCAAGACGATGCTGGGCGGGACGATCGCCGTGATGAAGGGCAAGGGAGCGCACGGCAAGCGCCTCAACGGCTCGGTCGGCAAGTCGTTCGCCTACGGCGCCCAGCGCGGCCGCCTCTTCGTCCAGGGCTCGGCCGACTCGCGCTTCTGCATCCGCCTCTCGGGTGCGGACGTGGTTCTCGCCGGCGAGCCGGAGGAGGCGATCGACGACAGCCGCGGCAGCCTCGCCGACCGGGCGAACGCCAAGGGCTTCGCCTTCGAGTACATGACCTCGGGGCGGGCGATCGTCCTCGGCGACATCGGCCCCTGGGCCTGCGCCGGGATGACCGGCGGCCGCGTCTACGTCCGCCACAACGCCTTCGGCATCGACCGCGAGGCGATCGAACGCCGCCTCGGCGAGGGCGCCAAAGTCGAACTCAAAGACCTCGACGCCGAAGGCCTGCTCGACATCGACGACCTGCTCACCGCCTACGCCACCGAACTGCGCGAAACCGGCCAGGACAAGGAGGCCGTCCGGATCCTCGACCTCTCCGCCGACGCCACCAGCAACTTCCTGATGGTGATCCCGCAAAAGGTCCAGGCCGACCCGAGCATCTCCACCGAGTGAGTTTCAGTCGCCGAGGTTGCCTTTTCCGTCGCATAGCGGGGTAAAACGCAACCTCGATGAATTGCTGTCCGGATCGGGGGCTTATGGGTCGCTCAGGAGGTTCGCGATGGCGCGGACCTCCTGGAGCAGGCTGTCGAGCATCCGCTCGGTGTCGGAGTGGATCCGGTACTCGGCGGCGGCGCGGTCGGCCTCGACCTGGTCGATGCGGCGCTCGAGGCGGGCGGTGCGCTCGTCGATCTCCTCGATCGAGCGCTCGAGGCGCTTCTCGCTCTTGCGCAGGCGCTTCTTGACGTAGAGCCGGGTGTCCTCGCGGAGGTCGTTGAGCTCCCGCTGCAGCTCCTCGCTGGAGAGGCCGCGGTCTTCGGAGAGCATCTCTTCGACGCCGAGGCGGACGCGCTCGATCTCTTCGTGCAGCTGGGCGCGGGCGCGGTCGGCGGCAGCCGAGATCGAGGGCTCGCGTGGGGGTAGGGAGGGATCCACCGGGTTCGGCGCGGCATTCACCGCGACAGATCCTAGGGCCGGGAGTGGCGGCAAGCTGGGCCTCGCGGCGTGGTTGAGCTTCGTCTCGCTATTCGAGACAAAGCTCAACCACTATGCCCGGCGGGCTCAGTTCTCCAGCGCGTAGAGGGAGTAGCGGCCGATCGTCAGCAGGTCGCCGTCGCGCAGCCGGCCCCATTCGACGGTGTGGCCGTTGACGTAGACGCCGTTGAGGCTGCGGTCGTCGAGCACCCGCAGGTCCTTGCCCGGTTCGGCGACGATCAGCGCGTGGCGGCGGGAGACGGTCGGGTCGTCGAGGCAGATGTCCGAGACCTCGCTGCGGCCGATCCGGGTCCAGCCGCGCTGGATCTCGAAGGTCTCGATCTCGCCCTCGTCACTGCGATAGGCGATGAAGCGGCCGCTGCGGCTCAACCCCTCGCGCGCCTCGGCCAGCCACTCGGGCGGCTGCTGCTCGCCCGGGGGCGGGACTTCGACGGTGGCCACGTCACCGTGCTCCTGATGCTCCTCGAAGATCGAGTCGCGCCGGAACTGGGAGCCGCCGCAGCGCGGGCAGCCGGGCAGGTGATCGGTCTCGCGCAGCGAGAGCTGTGCGCCGCAGTTGATGCAGAAATAGGTGCCCGCGCCCGGCATCGAGCCAGGGCCGAAAGCCTCTCCCAGAGACCTCGATCCGACGCTGTCGAAGATGGTGACCTCCCCCAAGTTGATTCAACTTCGATCCTATCGTCACAAGTACTACCCGTCACTCAAATCCGTCAATCCGGTCGGCGGGGCATCGGCCGCCCGGCGTCGGCGCGACGAATAGAATCGCGCCGCGATGGGTCCGATTCACGCCGAGATCGAGATCGACGCTCCCCGCGAGCGGATCTTCGACCTGATCGGCGACCTCTCGCTGCGGCCGAGCTTCACCGACCACTTCCTCTCCGACTTCCACCTCACCCGGATCGAGCCGCGGGGAGTCGGGGCGGGGGCGAGGTTCCGGGTCCAGGCGCCGCTGCGCAAGATCTGGATGGACACGACGATCGTCGAGCAGGAGGACGGGGTGAAGATCGCCGAGGCCGGTGCCGGCGGTCGCACCAACCGCATCCGCACCCACACCGTCTGGGAGCTGAGCAGCGGCACCGGCGGCCTGGCCGCGGTCACTGTCACCCACTGGAGCGAGCCGGGCAACCCGCTCGATCGCGCTCTGGAGGTGGCCTCGGGCGGTTCCTTCTGGCAGGAGCGGGGTTGGCGCGAGGCGCTCCGCCGGCTGCGCGAGATCGCCGAGGGCGAGCTTCCCGTCGGCGAGCGAATCGCCGTCGCCGGCGGCAACCGTCACGCGACCGGCATCCCGTAGCCGCCCCTAATAGACTCCGCCCCGCCGATGTCCCGGAACCGCAGATTCGTCCTGCCGCTGCTCGCCGCCCTGGCCCTCGCCGTGCTCGCGGTGGGCGTCACCGCCTGCGGCTACACGAGCGACTCCAAGGACGTGGCCGAGGGCGAGTCGGTCCACCTCGGCGACCTCCAGTTCAACGTCATCTTCTCGCGCTACCTGAATCCCAACGACACCGAGGACTCGGCCTACCTGGTCGGCCAGCAGCCGCCGCCGGACGGCGAAAGCTATTTCGGCGTCTTCCTCCTGGTCCAGAACGAAGCCAACGAATCGCTGCCGCTGCCGGAAACGGTCTACATCACCGACTCCGAGCACAAGAAATACGAGCTGATCGAAAGCGAAAGCCTCTACGCCTTCCCGTTCGGGACCGAAGTCGAAGAACAGGAACAGATCCCGGTCCTGGACTCGACTCCGCAGCAGGGCCCGATCGAGGGCTCGCTGGCCCTCTTCCTGCTCGACGAAGCGGCCAATAACAACCGCCCGCTGACGCTTCACATCCCCGGCGCCGAAGGGGAAGAAGCCGAAGTCGAGCTCGACCTCTAGAGCCGCCGCGCCGCCGTCAGCCGCCGGCAGGCTAGAGCCCGGCGGAGAGGACTTCGGCCGCCGCCGGCGCCGCGACTTCGCCGCCGGCCGCTTCGGCTTCGACCAGCAGCACGCCGATCGCCAGCTTCGCCTTCCCGGCTGGGGCGAAGGCGGCGAACCAGGCGTCCTTGCGCTGCTCCGGGTGTTCCTGGTCCTCGGTGCCCGGTTTCGGGCCGAGCTCGGCGGTCCCGGTCTTGCCGGCGACCTGGGCCTCGGGGATCGCGCCCGCGGTCCCGGTCCCTTCGGTGACGACGCCGACCATCAGTTCGGTCAGTTCGTCGGCGATCTGCTTCTTCATCACCCGCACCGGCTCGGCGTCCGGGCGCAGCTTCTTGTTGTTGACGATCGAGGTCGGCATGCGGACGCCGCCGTTGGCGATCGTCTGCGCGACGCTCGCCATCTCCAGCGGCGTCGCCTGCACTTCGCCCTGGCCGATCGCCGAGACGCCGAGGTCGATTTCTTCCCCGATTTCCTTCGGGATCGTCGATTCGGCCGGTTTGACTTCGCGGACGATTTCCGGCGCGTAGAGGGTCGGCGGCGAGTTGAAGCCGAAGCGCTCGGCGGTGCCGACGAGCTCGTCGTTGCCGATCTGCGGGCCGAGCGGGGCGAAGTCGGCGTTGCAGGACTCGGCGAAGGCTTGGCGGAAGGTGCCGCCGCAGATCTCGCCGTTGGCGTTTTCGATGAAGCGGCCGCCGACGTTGACGCCTTCGGTGTATTCGAATTCGTCATCGAGCGAGATCAGGCCCTTCTGCAGGGCGGCCGTCGTGGTCACGATCTTGAAGGTCGAGCCGGGCGGCTGCGGCGCCGAGAAGGCCTGGCCGGCGAGGGCGCGGACGTCGCCGTTGCGGGCGTCGAGCACGGCGATCCCTCCAGCCCGCCCGGCCAGCGCGGCCACCGCCGTTTCCTGTAGTTCGGGATCGATCGTCGTCTTCACCGGCGCCCCTTCTTCGGCTTCCGATTCGGCGATCACGCTGGAGCTCGAGCCGGAGCCGTTGACGGCGAGCAGCTTGCCGCCGGGCTTGCCGGCGAGACGCGTGTTGAAGGCCTGCTCGAGGCCGCTGATCCCGACCGGGGTGTCGGGGCCGAACCCGTGGCGGGCGAGCTTCGGCAGCTGCTCTTCGGAGGCCATCCCGAGTTCGCCGACGACGTCGATCGAGGCGCTGCCGAGCGGGTGCTCGCGTTCGTCGGCCGGGCCCTCGGCGAGCGGCGTGCCGTCGTTGGCGAGGATCGCCGCCCGCGGCGCCAGTTCGATTTCGCTTTCCAGGTGCTCGCCCGGATCCAGGCCCGGGAAGACGAGGTTCGGTTCCCATTCGATGCCGCCGTCGGCGAAGCGCAGGACGAGCTCGTTTTCGAGCCGGCCGAAGGCGGTCGTCGTGACCGTGATCGGCACCGGGACGCTGGTGGTGCCGCCGCTCGATTCTTCGTCGTGGGCGGAGCCCGGTTCGAGCGAGCGCAGGGTCGCGGTGATCGCGGCTTCCCTGTAGACGTCGGTGAACTCCACGCGGCTCACCGCCGCCTTCGAGGCGTCGTTCAGCTCCGCGTACATCGCCCTGAAGTCGTTCGCCGCCCAGGCTGAGGAGAAACGGTCGGCTGCTTCCCGCTCGGGCGAGCCGGGGGCGCCCATCGCCGCGCCCACCACGAAGGCGACGACCGCGACGGCGGCGAGGGGAAGCGTGCGGGTGACGAGGCGACGACGTCGCTCCGCCTCGGGCGGGAGCCTACTCACCAGTGGAAAGGTAATAGAGCGATCTTCCGCATGCTTCTATTCAGGAGTGACTGTTCTGGATTGGGCAATCGTCGCCTTCACGATCGCTCTCGGCATCTGGGGTTACCGCCAGGGGCTGATCGTCGGCGCACTCACCCTGCTCGGTTTCGGGGCGGGCGCATTCGCCGGCAGCCGGCTCGGGCCGCTGCTGCTCTCACAGGGCTCGGAGTCTCCGTACGCGCCGCTCTGCGCCGCCCTCGGCGCGCTGCTCGGCGGCGCCGCGACCGCGGTCGCGGTCGAGAGCTTGGCGCTCGGGCTGCGGGAGCGGGTGATCCGGCACCCGGCCCTGCACCGGGCGGACGGTGCCGGCGGCGCGGCGCTGATCGCTGCCGTCGCGCTCGGGATCGCCTGGATCCTCGGCGCCGTCGCCCTGCACGCGCCGGCCACCGAGCGCCTGCGCGCCGACGTCCAGGACTCGCTGATCCTGCGCAGCCTCAACGACGTCCTGCCGCCGACCGGTCCCGTCCTCAACGCGCTCGACCGGGTCGACCCGGCGCCCTCGGTGCTGGGCCCGACCACGCCGGTCTCGCCGCCGAGCCAGGCGGTCGCCACCGACCCCGACGTGCTGCGCGCGGGCCGCTCGGTCGTTCGGGTCCTCAGCACCGCCTGCGGGCTCGGGATCGAGGGCTCGGGCTGGGCGGTGGCGCCGGGCCTGATCGTCACCAACGCCCACGTCGTCGCCGGTGCCGACGACACCACGGTCACCACCCAGGACGGGGTCGAACTCGACGCGACCCCGGTGTTCTACGGGACCCGCAACGACATCGCCCTGCTCCGCGTCGGCGCCGACATCCCGACCCTGCCGATCTCCTCCGAGCGCCGGGCCGGCTCCGACGCCGCCGTCCTCGGCTATCCCGAGAACGGGCCCTACTCGCTGGCGCCGGCGCGGGTCGGGCAAACGCGCGACACGGTCAGCGAGAACTCCTACGGGCGCGGGCCGGTCGACCGTGAGATCACCGCGCTGGCCGGCTCGGTTCGCAGCGGCAACTCGGGCGGCCCGCTGGTCGACCCGGCGGGGAGGGCGATCGGCATCGTCTTCGCGACGACGACCAGCGGCTCACCCGGCGGTTTCGCGATTCCGGCCGAGCTCGTCGAGGGGGCGCTGAAGCGGGTGCAGGCCTCGGTCGACACCGGACCCTGCACGGATTGATGCAGTGGTTCGGCCCGCCCAGCACTTACGTTCAGTAAGCTCAATTTGATGGAGCCGGTCGCGGAGACCCAGGTCCAGGCCACCCCTGGCGGCCAAGCGAACGGAGCCGCCGGCGTCTGTCCGCACTTCCACGCCGCGATCGAGCTGATCGGCAAGCGCTGGACGGGTGCGATCGTCTGTGCCCTGACCGAGCGCCCGATGCGCTTCGGCGAGCTCGGCAAGGCGGTCCCCGGACTCTCCGACCGCCTGCTCTCGCAGCGCCTGCGCGAGCTCGAGGACGAGGGCCTGGTCCAGCGCGAGGTCGAAGCGGGCAGTCCGGTCCGGGTCACCTACTCGCTGACCGCGATGGGGCGGGAGCTCGATCCGGCGATCAGGGAGCTCAGAATCTGGGCTCGCCGCTGGAAACAGGCTGGATAGCGCCCAGGCGCGTCAAGACCGTCGAATAGCCTCAGTCCATGGATCTGCCCGGGCCGTTTCCCGTCGGCCGCTACGCGCGCAAGCTCGAAGAAGAGATGAAGAAGCGGGCGCGGGTGCAGCTGATGGGCGAGGTGACCGGGGTCGGGCGCAGCAAGAAACAGGCGTTCTTCGAGCTGCGTGACCGCGAGGGGGCGGTGCCCTGCACGATGTGGCTCGACGACTTCGAGCGCTCGAAGCTGCCCGAGGGCGCCCTGCGCGATGGGGTCGAACTGGTTGTCGCCGGCGGCCCCGACTACTACCGCGGCGGTAGCCAGGCCTCGCCGAGCTTCTCCTTCCGCGCCACCCACATGCGGCTGGCGGGGGAGGGCGACCTGCTGGCGCAGCTGGCGGCGCTGCGCAAGCAGCTCCAGCGCGAGGGCCTGTTCGAGCTGCAGGGGCAGCTGCGGCGCCCGCTGCTGCCGAAGACGATCGGCGTCGTCACCGCCGAGAGCGGTGCCGCCCGCCGCGATCTGCTCGCCGGGCTCGAGCGGCGCGGCTGGGCCGGGACCGTGGTCTGGGGCTTCGCGCCGGTCCAGGACCGCCGCGCGGCGCCGGCGATCGCGGCCGCGATCCAGGACATGGCGGCGCGGCCCGAGGTCGAGGCGATCGTCGTCACCCGCGGCGGCGGCAGCCTCGCCGATCTCTGGGCCTTCTGCGACGAGACCCTCTGCCGGACCGTGGCGCTGCTGCGGGTGCCGGTGATCAGCGCCGTCGGCCACGAGCGCGACTCGACCCTGATCGACGACGTCGCCGCCGTCGCCTGCTCGACCCCGACCCACGCGGCCGAGGCGGCGGTGCCGCTCGACTGCGTCGCCGCCCGCCGCGACCTGGAGCGGGCGGCGCTCTCGCTGCGACGCTCGGGAGAGGGGGCGGTCGGGGCGCGTGCCCGTCACCTCGGCGCTCTGGCGCGCGGGCCGGCACGCGCCCTGCAGCGCGAGCGCAACGGCCTCAACCAGAAGATCCGCGAGATCCGGGCGGCCTCCGAACGCGGCCTCGCCGAACGCGGCCGGTTCCAGCGGCGGATCGCCGCCGTCGTCCTCAGGCGCGCGCGCCAGCGCGGGGTCGAGCGGGCGGCGGCCGGGATCGGCGCCGAGCGGCGCCGAGGGGCGGCGATCGAGGTATCGGCCGAGCGGGCGCTGGCGCGGCGCCGCGAATCCCTGGAGCGGATCGCGCTGACCCTGCGCGCCCACGACCCCGAGCGCACGCTGGAGCGCGGCTACGCGCTGGCCGAGGCCGGGGATGGGGAGCCGGTGACCACTGCAGCCGCCGCGGCCGCCGCCGGAGCGGTAAGACTGCGGTTCGCGGACGGACGCGTCAAAGCTGAGATCGAGGGAGACGTTGAGCGAGAGGCCTGAAAGCTACGAGGCGGCGGTGGAGAGGTTGGAGGAGATCATCGATCGCCTCGACTCCGGCCAGGCCGGCCTGCGCGAGACGCTCGACCTCTGCCGCGAGGGTCGCGAGCTGGTCAACTACTGCGCCGCCGAGCTCGACGCGGTCGGCGAGGGCCTCAAGGAGCTGAAGCTCGACGAGCTCGCCGCGAAGCTGGACTCTCAGGCCGCCTGAGCGCCCTCCGCCCTCGGCGGTCCCGAGCACAGCCCTCTCAGCGCCGGGCACTCGCGACAGAGATCCCAGTCGCGGCGCTGCGGCTCGGCGACCGGGAACGCGCCGCGGCCGATCTGGGCGATCGCCTGCTCGAGGGCGGCGCGGCCGGCGTCGACATCCGCTCGGTCCAGACGGGCGAGGACCGGCTCGTCGGCGCGCTCGAGGAAGACGTAGGCGACCTCGACCTCGTCGGCCGCCAGCGCCTCGGCGACGGCGAGCGCGTAGATCGCACGCTGGGTTCCGTACTGCTCGGCCTTGGCCTGCGGGTCGACGCCGGCGAGGCGGTCGGTCTTGTAGTCGACGACCAGCGGCGGCGCGCCCTCACGCTCGACCAGCAGGTCGATCGAGCCGCGCAGGACGGTGCCGCCGGCGGCGAGCAGCAGCGGCACCTCGGCCCGCACCCGGCTCCCGCCGCCGACCCGCTCGCGCAGGAAGGCGGAGCCGAGCCATTGGCGGACGGGGGCGAGCACCTCCGTGTCGAGGTCGTCCTGCTCGGGATCGAGCCCCTCCGCGGCCGCGGTCTCGCGCAGCAGCTCGACCGGCGGCTCGCTCCACCCGTTCGCCTGGCTCCACTCGAGCAGCGCATGCACCACACGCCCCCGAATCGTCCGCTCCTCCCGCGCGCTGGGGCGGGTCGGAGCGCCGTCGTCCCCATCCGCCTCGAGCGTGGTTGAGCCTCGTCCCGCTATCCGCGACGAACCTCGACCACGCGGGGTGAGGCCGAAGACGCGTTCGAGCTGGAAGCGGTAGCCGCAGTCGCGGTAGGCGGAGAGGGCCGAGTAGGAGAGGGGGCGGTTGGGGACGGCGGGCGGGTCGCGCTCGAGCAGGGGGGCCGGACCGTCGCTTGGGCCGGTGGTCTCGGCCGGAGTTGGGAAGCGGGCGACGAGTGCCGCCGCCCGCTCGGCCGAGGGGGCGTTGACGCGGACGGCGATCTCGGACGGCGCGAAGGACTGCTCGAGGCCGGGCCGCGGCCGCGGCGCCGGCACCGCGATCGCCCCGTCGGTCGCCCGGTCGAGGCCGAAGCCCTCGACGATCCGCTCGACGACCGAGGTCGAGAGTCCGGGCTTGCTTGCTTTCTCCCTGACGATGCCGCTGAGGATCAGGCGCTCACGGGCGCGGGTGGCGGCGACGTGGAAGAGGCGCAGCGCCTCCTCGGCGTCGCGTTCCTGGGTCGCTTCGCGCAGCGCCTCGTGGTCGTAGAGGTTGAGCGAGGGGGCGCCGACGCGCCGCAGCTGCAGCCCGACCCGGCGGTCCTCACCGCGGCCGAAGGTGAGCAGCGGCGGCCAGGTCCCGGTCAGCAGGTTGCGGTCGAGGTGGGGGACGGCGACGACGCCGAACTCGAGGCCCTTGGCCCGGTGGACGCTCATGATCCGGACGCCGTCGTGGTCCTCGGCGGCGGTCGCCGCCGCAGCCTCGTCGGCGGCGGCCTCGCGGAAGGCGAGGAAATCGAGCAGGCCGCGCAGGTCGCGTCCCTCGCGGGCCTCGAACTCGGCGGCGAGCTGCATCAGCTTGCGGACGTTGGCGAAGCGCGCCTCGCCCGCCGGCTTCAGCAGTACCGCGAGGTCGTAGCCGGTGGCGGTGACGGCGCGGTCGATCAGCTCGGCCAGCGAGAGCCGGGTGGCGCGGCCGCGGAGCTCGACGACCGTGGCGACGAATGCGCTCAGGAGCTCGGCGTCGCCGGCCTCGATCTCGCCGAGCAGGTCGGCCTCCGCCAGCTCCGCCTCGCCCTGCCCAGCCAGCGCGCGCAGCGACGGCCAGAGGTGGCGGCCGGGACCGCTTGCCGCCCGCAGCAGCCAGAGAGTGTCCGGGGCGACGCCGCAGGCCGGCGAGGCGAGCGCTCCCAGCAGCGCCTGGTCGTCGAGTGGGTTGGCGAGGACCGCGAGCAGGGCACAGACGTCGGAGACCTGCTGCTGGGACCAGTAGCCGCGGCCGCCGACCAGATAGGGCCGCAGGCCGGCGCGCGAGAGCGCGTCCTCGTAGGCATCGAGATGGGAGAAGGCGCGGAGGAGGACGACGATCTCGCCGCGCGGCGTCCCCCCGTCGACCAGCTCGCGCAGCCGCAGCGCCACCGCCCGCGCCTCGGCGAGCCGGTCGGCCGGGGTGCCGGCGTCGAGCGGCGGCTCCAGCTCGAGCTCATCCCAGCCGGCTTTCGCGGTCAACAGCAGCTCGACCGGCGGGCCGGCGAGGTCGGCGGCGGGCGGCGCGCCGACGGTCAGCGGCCGGTACGAGGACCCGATCAGCTCCGCGCCGAGGGCGTTGACCGCGCCGATCACCTCCGGCCGCGAGCGGAAGTTGCCGCTCAGCTCGATCGTCTCGCCGCCCGGGTCGGCGGCGATCGCCTCGCGCTCTTCGCGGAAGACGCCGAGGTCGGCGTGGCGGAAGCCGTAGATCGACTGCAGCAGGTCGCCGACGACGACCAGGCTGGTGCGCGGGCCGCGCAGGCTCTCGACCAGCCGCAGCTGCAGGCGGTTGGTGTCCTGGAACTCGTCGATCAGCAGGTGGGCGAAGCGGGAGCGGTAGGCGCTGCCGATCGCGTCCTGCTCGAGCAGCTCGGCGGCGAGCAGCTGCATGTCCTCGAAGTCGATCCCGCGGCGGCGCTCCTTGACCGCGTCGAACTCGGCCCCGAAGCGCTCCAGCAGCTCGGCCGCGTGGGCGTAGACGACGCCGCCCTCGCCGGCCTCGGCGACGCGGGCGATCGCCGCCGCGATCGCCTTGCAGTACTCGACCATGTCCTCGGCGCTGCTCTTCACCGCCAGCGGCGCGATCTCGTCGAGGTCGATCGCGGCGCCGCGCTCGGCCAGCAGCGCCGCCGCCCGCTCGACCCGCGGCCGCCAGCGCGATTTCTCGCCGAGCTCGGCCAGCGCCGCCTCGGCCGCGCCCCGCGCCTCATCGATCGCCGCGGCCGGGTCGCCCGGCGCTGCCGGCGGCAGCTGCGGCTCACGCACGCCGCGGCTGCGGAGCTCGGCATGGGCGCCGACGATCATCCCGCGCAGGGCGTCGATCCCGTAGCCGGCGACGGTCTCCTCGCGGTCCGGCTCGTCGGCGGCGAGGAACCCTTCGAGGGCGGCGTCGAACGCTTCGCGGGCGGCGCGGTCGGTCTCGGCCGGGTCGAGGACCGTGAATCGCGGGTCGACGCCGGCGGCGACCGGGTGGGCGGCGAGGACCCGGTGGCAGAAGCCGTGGATCGTCGTGATCCAGGCCGCCCCGACGCCCGCCAGCAGCTCGCGCGCCCGCTCCGACCCGGCCTGCGCCCGCGCTGCCAGCTCGGCCCGGACCCGCTGGCGCAGCTCCGCCGCCGCCTTGTCGGTGAAGGTGATCGCGAGGATCGCGTCGGGGGAGACGCCCTCGTCGCAGGCCAGCCGGCAGTAGCGCTCGACCATCACCCCGGTCTTGCCGGTGCCGGCCCCGGCCTCGACGATCACGCGCCTGGCGGCGGCCTCGATCGCCGTCCGCTGCTCGGGAGTCGGCCGCCGCTCGCTCAAAAGTCCTCCCCTTCGCGCTCGATGTCGGCGACCGGGGTGCGGTCGCGGCGGCAGATCGGCGCCAGGGCGCAGTAGGCGGGGCAGACGTCGTGGCTGCGGTAACCGGCCGGCGGGCCGGGGTCGCGGGTGATCTCGCCGCCGCGCATGCGGGCGACGATCCGCCCGGCCCGCCCGCGCGCCTCCTCGACGACCTCGGCGAAGCGCTCGTCGGTGAGGACGTCGGTGCCGACCAGGGGATAGGAGGAGAGCTCCTCGCGGTCCTCTTCGAGCACCAGCCCGCGCGGGCTGCGGTCGCGGGTCGCGCGCAGCGGGTGGTAGAGGGCGCCGATCGGCTCGACGCCCCAGAGGTCGCGCGCCGCCAGCGCGTAGAGCGGCAGCTGCAGCTTGCCGTCCTCCTCGAACTTGGCCGCCGGGGTCACCCGGCTGGCGACCTTGTAGTCGTGGACCAGGGCGCGGCCGTCGGGGCTGCGGTCGATGCGGTCGATCGCCCCGTGCAGTCGCCAGCCGTCGATCTCCAGCGCCGGCCGGTCGGCCCCCTCGTCCTCGCCGAAGCGGGCCTCGAACAGGTCCGGCTCGAAGGGTCCTCCCCGTCCCGCTTCCTCGCTGAGGAAGCGGTTCAGCAGCCGCTCGGCGCCGCGCCGCATGGCGCGCTCGGCGGGGCTGTCGCCGAGCTCCCACTCGGCGGCCAGCTCAGTGACGAGGGCGGCCGCGCGCTCGGCCCAGAGCCCGACGGTGTCGGCCGTCGGCCGTCGCTCGCCGCCTGGCCGCTCGCGGTAGAGCGCGTCGAGCGCCTGGTGGACGATGCCGCCCTGCAGCAGCGGCTCCGGGACCGGCTCCAGCAGCTGCGGCGCCAGCTCGTGCTCGGCGAACCAGATGTAGGAGCAGGTGTCGAACCGCTCCAGGGTCGTGCCGCCGTAGGCCGGGACCGCGGCGAGGCGGGCGAGCACGGCGGAGTTGCGCAGCGGGCCCGGGGCGCGGGTCGCCGCCTCGCGGGCGCGCGCCGCCTCGATCCGCCGCTCGGTCCGCGCCCGCTCATCGCCGCCGATCGCGGCGAGGTCGAGCAGCTCCGGCCGGGCGGCGGCAGGGGCGACGGCGAGCGCCCGCGCCAGCTCGTCCCGCGAGGGCGCTGCCGGCGCCGGGAAGACGACGTCGGCGAGGCCGCGGCCGCCGCCGATCTCGGCCTCGACCGGGTCGGGCCCCTGCGCGGGCGGCGGCGGCGCCAGCAGGTCGCGGACCTCGTCGACCAGCGGCGAGCGCGCTTCCGCCGCCCCCGCCTCGTCGCACTCGCGGTAGGAGAGGACGAGGCTGCGACGGGCGAGCGAGAGGCTGGTGTAGAAGCGGTAGCGCTGCTCGGCGTCCTCGTCGCGGCGCGGGTCGAGCCCGAGCGATTCGCGCAGCGCGTCGGAGAGGAACGGGTCACCGCCGCCGCGGCGCGGGAACTCGCCGTCCTGCAGCGAGGCGATGACGACGTGGTCGAAGCGCAGCGCCCGCAGCCGCTGCGGGTCGGCGATCCGCACCCGTCCCTCGACCGGGCCGCTCCAGACGCGGAAGCGGAGGTCGCCGAGGAAGCCGATCAGCGCCGCCGGGTCGGGGGCGAGCGGGCCGAGCTCGTCGAGCTCGGCGAGCGCCGCCGAGACCCGGGCGGCGGCGCGCAGCTCGACGCCGTCGCCGGGGCCGGGCCGGGGACCGTCCTCGCCGTCAGCGACGAAGCGCCTCGCCATCCGCACCGCGGCGGCGGCGACCGTGGCGCCGAGCTCGCCGGGCGCGGCGTCGCGGAGCGCCCGCAGGTCGTACGGGAGCTCATCGTGGCGCTCGAGCCAGAGGTCCAGGACCTCGGCGGCGGAGCGGGCGCGGGCGCGGCGGGCGGCGCGCTCGAGCCAGTCGACCGCTTCCGGGCCGGCGCCGGCGGGACCGCGCAGCCAGCGCAGGACGTCGGCGGCGCGGCGGCTGCCGTGCTCGGCCTCGAGCAGCGCCAGCAGGGCGCCGCCGACGCCGGTGGCGGCGACCGGCAGCTCCGCCTCGAGCGCCGCCGCGATCCCGTAGGCGCTCAGCACCTCGGCCAGCAGCGGCCCGCGCCGCGCCGGGTCGGCGAGGACGATCGCGATCTCCTCCTCGGCGGCGCCCTCGTGGAGCAGGCGCCCGACCGCGGCGGCGACCGCCTCGGCCTCGCCGCGGGCGCCGGCCGAGCGCAGCAGGGTGAGGCTGTCGCCCGGCTCGACCGGATCGGCGCCGGCGACGCCGAAGTTGCGCTCGAGGTGGAAGAGCACCGGGTCCTCGGTGTTGGCGGCGTCCGCCTCGGCGGCGACCGTCTCCACCCCCTCGAGCTCCCGCAGGCGCTCGAACAGGCGGGCGCGCTCGGCCACCACCTCGCGCGCCTCGAACGGCAGCGCGATCGTCAGCTCGGTCACCGCCGCGAGCCTGCGCAGCAGCTCGAACTGGTTGCCGGTCAGGTCGTCGAGTCCGTAGAGGAGGACCGGCCGCCCGTTCCAGGCGTCCCCGCCGGCCGCCAACCCCGCGATCGCCGCCCGCGCTTCGCTGTGGGAGTCGCCCCGGCCGAGCCGCCCGCGGACCGCCTCGTAGGCACCGAACAGGGTCGCGAGGTCGGCGAGGTAGGCGGAGCCGTCGAGCGTCGCCGCCCCGGCCGCGACCCCGTCGGGGCCGATGCCGGCGGCCTGCAGCTCGTCGAGCAGCCGCGAGAGCGAAGCGGCGAACCCGGCCCGCGCGGCCGAGCGCCGCAGCGGCACCAGCCGGCCGCGGCTCTCGGCGACGGCGACCGTGACCGCGCGCAGCCGCTGGGCGGCGGTCAGGGAGGGAGCGGGGGCGGCGCCGGTCGCCCGGGAGACGGCGGCGATCAGGCCGCGGAAGGTGGTGACCGAACCTCCCAGCACCGCCCGCTCGGCGCAGAGCTCGCGCTCGAAGTCGAAGACGTCGTCGACGTTGGGCACGACGAGGACGGGATCGCGGTCGATCGCGTCGGCGAACGCGCGCAGGATCAACCCCCGCTTGCCCGAGTTCGGCGGCCCGTGGATCAGTCGCAGTGGCACCCTCCCAGCCTGCCGCAAACTGCGGCGGCAGCGCGTCGTTTAGCCGTCTGCCCACCCCTCTACATTCCCGGCCAAGTCATGTCCCTGTGCTTCGTAGACCCAGCCGACGCGATCCGCGCGATCTCCGACTCGATCGGCCGTGAGGCCCGCCGCCAGCTCCTCGGCGAGGCGGTCCGCGCCTGGGTCGACGAGATCCCCGAGTCCGAGCTCGAGGTCCACTACGCGAAGGCGATCGCCGAGCTAGATGAACACGACCTCTCGATGCTCGCCGCCTGGCACGGCTCGCTCGAGGTCGGCCAGCCGATCCCGAACCGGGACTTCCTGATGGGCGCCTTCGGCTCGCTCGGCGAGAACCGCCGCGAGGCCCTCAAGCTCGCTGCCGGCTTCCGCGGCGAGGAGGCGGTCGACGCCGGCGTCACCGAAGACGACGCGCTGGAGCTCGTTCTCGCCCTGCTCGCCCCGCCGCGCCTGATGCAGCTCGCCGTCGAGGCGGTCGAGCTCTACGTCTGGGACCGCGCCGGCTCCGACAACTAGCGACGCCGCCCGGACCGCCGCCTGCGGCGGCCGGCTCAGCGTTTGACCCGGCCGCGCAGGGAGAGCAGCGCGAGGCCGAGCAGCAGCGGGCCGAGCAGGCGCAGGGCGACCTGGATCACTTCTCCGCCGGTCGTCAGCTGCGCGTCTGGCGCGTGCAGGAGGCTGATCGTGCTCTCCAGCGAGAAGAGCACGGCCGGCGGGTGGTGGTTGGCGACGAAGCCGGAATCGGCCAGCAGCAGGGCGCCGGCGAGGACGACGAGCACCAGCCAGGCGAGTGCCCGGCTGGCGCGCAGCCCGTAGCCGGCCACCAGCCAGTAGGCGTCGAGGATCGCCCGCTCGCCCCAGAACCGCGCGAGGCCGCTGAGACCCCCGCCGGGCTCGCGGCTGGCATGGCGGCGCATCTCCATCTCCCCGTAGTAGAAGTCGGCGGCTCCGGGCTCGTCCTTGCGATCCTCGTAGGCCTTGCGCAATGCCCTGTAAACGGGCGCGATGTCCGCCGGCTGCGGTCGCTCGGACGGGTCTCGGCCGAAGGGGTGCCGGGCGCGCTGGCACTCGGGCGGGTTCCAGCCTTTGCCGGTCCGCCAGTGGTGCTCTTCGGCCAGGATCCGCCGCCGGCTGTATCGCAGCAGGGGTGGGGGGTCGCCGAACTCGCAGTTCGCTTCCAGCCGCATCTGGTCGAGGTCATGGGCGCCGTCGAACTGGCAGGCCCGCAGGTCGAGGTCGTCGAGGGCCAGGTCGGCGACATCGGCCCGCTTCAGGGTCATCAGCCGCGGCGTCGACTCCTGGCGGTGCTCCTCGGCCGGCTGGGGGTGGGCCGCCGAGTCGTCTTCGAACTCCATTTCGGCGCTGGAGAGGCGCCCGCCCTGGAGGAAGGTTGCTTCCTCGAGGCCGATCTCCGCCCAGCGAGCGCTGATCTCGGTCCTGCCGCCGAAGCGGGCGCGGCGGGCGTCGAGGCGCGGCGTCGCGACGGCGATTACACACTCGTCTTCGAAGCGGGCTCCGCTTATGGCGAACTCGTGAGCGGCCACGTTCAGCCAGATCTGCACCGGTTTGGCAAACCGAGCGTCTCCGAACCACGCGTCTTGCCAGTTGCAGATCACGAAGCTCGCGGGGCCGAGGAAGGCTGCCGAGTTGAACCCGCCGACGAGGAAGGTCGTGGCGAGGAAATGCGCCGTCGCAGCGAACTGGGCCTCGTAGAAGTAGGCGTCCCCCGAGAACGCGGCGCTGTCGAATCTCGCAGCCGAGTCGAATCGCGTTCCCTGGAAGCCCGCATCTTTCTTGAATTTGGCGCTGCCGAATGCCGCTTCGCCGCGGACCCGTGACCCGTTGAACGAGGCGTTGGCGCCGAACTCCGCGCCGAAGAACTCGGCGCTGTCGAAATCGGCGCCGTCGAACCTGGCGGCGCCGGCGAAGCGGGAAAGCGCGAAGTACGCCTCGCCGGCGAACCGCGCGCCGGAGAAGCTGACGTCGCCGCCGAAGTCGACGAAACCGAATTGCGCGCCTTCGGGAAACTCGGCGCCGTCGAACCTGGCCGGTCCCGGCAGCTGGGGCCGCTCTTCCCCGTGTCCCTTGTGCAGCGCGTCGATCAACTCGGAGAGGCGTCGCGCGGATACCCGCGCCCCGCTGGCATTCAGCTCCTCGCCCCGGCGCAGCCTCTCCACGAGGGTCTCGAGCTCGGGCGGGCGGAGATGGGCGAGGCAGTGCCCGCCCTCCGTCCGCGCGCCCTCGCAGTGGAACGCCGTGCAACTCCCCGCTGCCGCCACGGGTGCGATTATCGACCAGGAGAGAGAATTGCGCCCAGCCGGGCAAGCTGGTTCATCGCGTGCGGTGTCTAAGCTCAGACCCTTGGCAGGCACCGACCACGCTGGACCCTCAGTCACTCCCGAACCGCTCGGCGAGGACTCGCTGGAGGCGGTCGGCAGTCAGGCGTCGCCGCTGCCGCCGCACGTGCTCGTCATCTTCGGCGCCACCGGGGACCTCGCGCGGCGCAAGCTGCTGCCGGGGCTGCTGCGCCTCTACCAGGCGGGACTGCTGCCGGAATTCCGGATCGTCGGCGTCTCCCTGGAGGAGATCGACGAGGTCGAGTTCCGCGCCGTCGCCGCCAAGGCCTGCCGCGAATTCGCCCGCCACGCCTTCGGCCAGGAGGACTGGCACGAGTTCTCCAACCGACTCAGCTACGTGCCCCACGCCAGCGCCCACAAGCAGCTCGGCGGCGTCGTCAAGGGGCTGCAGAGCGAGCTGGGGGAGGGGACCTGCCTGCTCCACTACCTGAGCGTGCCGCCGGCCGCCGCCGAGGACGTGATCCGGATGCTCGCCGACAACGACCTGGTCGACAACGCCAGGGTGATCATGGAGAAGCCGTTCGGGACCGACCTCGCCAGCGCCCGCCACCTCAACCAGACCCTCCACGAAGTCCTGCGCGAGGAGCAGATCTTCCGCATCGACCACTTCCTCGGCAAGGAGGCGGCGCTCAACATCCTCGCCCTGCGCTTCGCCAACGGCCTCTTCGAGCCGATCTGGAACCGCGACCACATCGACCACATCCAGATCGACGTGCCGGAGACGCTCGGCGTCGGCTCCCGCGCCGCCTTCTACGAGGGCACCGGCGCCTACCGCGACATGGTCGTCACCCACCTGATGCAGATCCTCGCCTTCGTCGCGATGGAGCCGCCGACGGCGCTGGCGCCGGAGCCGATCACCGAGGAGAAGAACAAGGTCTTCCGCAGCCTGCGCCCGCTCGACCCCGACTGGGTCGTGCGCGGCCAGTACGAGGGCTACACCGACGAACCCGGCGTCGACCCCAGCTCCAGCACCGAGACCTTCGTCGCCCTCCGCAACGAGATCGACAACTGGCGCTGGAGCGGGGTCAAGTTCTACCTGCGGACCGGGAAGCGGATGGCAGAAAGCGCCCGCATCATCTCGATCGCCTTCCGCGAGCCGCCGCAGAGCATGTTCCCGGGCGACTCGAAGGTCGGCCGCTACGGCCCCGACCACCTCACCTTCGACCTCGACGAGTCCTCGCGGGTCTCGCTCTCCTTCTACGGCAAGAAGCCGGGGATGGGGATGGTCCTCGACAAGGCGAGCATGCAGTTCTCGCTCGAGGAAACCGACTACGCCGGCGAGACGCTGGAGGCCTACGAGCGGCTGATCCGCGACGCGATGGCCGGCGACCGCACCCTGTTCACGACGGCGACGGACATCGAGCGGCTCTGGGAGATCTCCGAGCCGCTGCTGCAGAGCCCGCCGCCGGTGAAACCGTACCCGGCGGGCTCCTGGGGGCCGACCGAGATCGGCAGCCTGATCGCGCCGAACAGCTGGCGGCTGCCGTTCGCGCGGCGCTGGCGCCGGGTGCCGGTCAGCTGACCGCGGCGCGGATCTCGGCGATCGCCTGCTCGTTGCTCTGGAAGTGCACGGCCTGCAGGCCGAGCGCCCGGGCGCCCTCGATGTTCGGCGCCAAGTCGTCGATGAACAGGCAGCTCTCGGCCGGCAGGTCGAGCCGGGCCAGCGTCAGCTGGTAGATCTCGGGTTCGGGCTTGCGGCAGCCGACGAAGCCGGAGTCGACGACCGTCTCGAAGATCTCGTCGACGGGCAGCTTCGGCCGCCAGACCGGCTCCCACTCGCGCACGTTGTTGGTCAGCATCGCCATCCGCAGCCCCTTGCCCTTGAGCTCGAACATCAGGTCGATCATCTCGGGGTTGGGGTCGAGGCCGCCGAGGAAGACCTCGCGGAAGCGGTGCAGGTGGGGATGGTGGCCGAGGATCGGCTCCAGCTCGTCGCCGATCCGGCGCAGGAACTCGGCCTCGGTGATTTCGCCCCGCTCCAGCGCGAACAGCGGGTTGACGCCCTCCTTCTCCTGGCTCGCGTGCAGCGCTTCGCCGAACGCCTCGCGGGTGAGGCCGATCTCGTCTTGGAGCGAGAGCAGGGCCGGCATCAGCGGCGTCGTCAGGACGCCGCCGAAGTCGGAGATGATCGCCTTCACGTCGGCGCTCATCCGGCCCGCGCGACCTCGTAGTGGCCGAGGCCCTCGCGGCCCTCGACCGACCAGCGGAAGAAGGCGATCTCGGCGTCGAGCCCGGCCCGCTTGACCGCGACCGAGCTGATCAGCGTGCCGGCGCCGCGCAGCGGCTGGGCGTCGTTGGCGTCGGTCCACAGCTCGAGCGCCGCCCGCCGCTGGACGCCGTCGTCGCCGTACTCGGTCGAGAGCAGCGCCTCGCCGAACTCGACCGGGGCGGCATCCGGGTCGCAGAGCACCGCAACCACCTGCTCGTCTTCCTGGGCGCGGCCGCCGGCCGGCAGCGAGGAGGTGAGGGCGAGCAGCCCGCCGTCGGAGAAGACGATCCCGATCGATCGCCGCAGAATCGCCTGTCCCGGGTCAGCCATGAGCGGGGAGCCTATTCTTTCGCCGCGATGAGCCTGGTGAAGATTCGTGACGCCGATCCCGGGCGCGACGCCGCCGCCTGCGCGGCGATCTACGTGCCGAGCGTCGAGGGCAGCGCGACCTCATTCGAGGAGCGGCCCCCCGACGCCGCCGAGATGGCCGCCCGGATCGGGCGCCACGCCGCGACCCATCCCTGGCTGGTGGCCGAGGAGGGGGGAGAGGTGACCGGCTACGCCTATGCCTGCCCGTTCCAGGCGCGGCCCGCGTACCGCTGGAGCGCCAGCGTCTCCGTCTACATAAGGGGCGACCGCACCGGCCGGGGCCTCGGCCGCGGCCTCTACACGGAGCTGCTCGAGCGCCTGCGCCGCCAGGGCTTCCGCAACGCCTGCGCCGGGATCACGCTGCCGAACGAGGCGAGCGTCGGGCTGCACGAGTCGATCGGCTTCGAGCTGGTCGGGATCAACCGCGAGATCGGCTGGAAGGAAGGAGCGTGGCGCGACGTCGGCTGGTACCAGCTGCAGTTGGCGCCCGCCCTTCCCGGCACGCCCCCGGAGCCGCTCCCGCCCGAGCCCGCCGAGCGGCCCGGGTAGCATTCGAGCCATGTCCGATACCGAAGTGCTCACCGAGGAAGACGTCTACGAAGCCCTCGAGGAGGTAATCGACCCCGAGCTCGGCCTCGACTTCGTCTCCCTCGGCCTCGTCTACGACGTCGAGATCGAGAAAGAGGACGTCTACGTCACCTTCACCCTGACGACCCCTGCCTGCCCGATCGGCCCCCAGGTCTCCGAACAGATGAAAGAGTTCGTCGGCGACCTCCCCGGCGTCTCCACCGTCCACCCGAAGATGGTCTTCGACCCCCCCTGGTCGCCGGAAATGATGACCGACGACACCAAGTTTGCCTTGGGCTTTTAGGCACGGATTGCGGGGTCATAGAGGGTCATAGGGGGCCAGTTTTGTCCCCATCCCGTCCCCACGGCGTCCCCACGGATGGACTCGTCTTTCAAACGAGGGGGGCCTTTCGGTTGATCTCGTCAAGGAGATCGTCAAGGGTGAAGCGGGTCGCATCCGGGACCGACGCCGACTGCCCGTCTGGGGTTTCCACATCGCGACGGAACTCGGTGATCACAGGCTCAACCTTCTCCGCGGAAGTCGGCTCTAGTGCGCCCTGATCGCTGAGTCGACGCCACAGCCGGTGATACCAGTGCTCCTGTCCCGCTATTGAGGCTAATTCTCTTTCAGCGACGTGAAGACGGTCACGCCACCGATGAAGCACTTGGGCCTTCGCTGCGGATCGGGCATTTAGATGCGATCCATCCTCGACGTGCTGGCCCGAGGTGTTGCCTATCCGCCGAAGCTCGCGCTCCAATTCACGGTAGGTATCAGCAACCCATAGCTCCAAATCCTCATTCAGCACCCAAACAGCCACGTCGTGGGTTCGCAGATCGCCCGGGACTGAACTGAGTCGCGCCAAAAGCCACGCAAGGCCCGTGAGAAGTGCGCCGATTGCTCCACCGGCAAGGGCGATGAGCAGGGTTTCGCTCGTGCTGGCTCCGGAGTCGATTGACGAATTTTCGCTACGCCGCCGGTCGACTACCTGCGCTGTGGACCTTTTACGGATTTGCTTCGGATCCGTTGAGGTAGCCGTCTAGCAGTGCTTTCGCTTCGACCTCGCTACCTGGCATCAGATGCCCATATCGATCCAGCGTGATCGTGATCGTCGCGTGTCCCATGTACGTGCTCAGGGTCTTGGCGTTCAGTCCGGCCGCGATGGCGATGCTCGCGAAGGTGTGGCGGCCCTCGTGGAATCCGAGCCGCTGAAGTCCGGCGTCGTCCCATCGCTTGTATGCGCGGCGCCGGAGGATTGCGGGATCCGTCGGCCACTCGGGATTGTGGGTGCTCGGGAAGACCAATCCCTCACTCGGGTGGTCGCGAAGCACAAAGTGATCGGCGGCGAGGGTCGCGAGCCGATCGATGACCGGCACCTTTCGCGACTTGCGGCTCTTGGTCGGAACGAACTCCTTTGCGCCTGGATCCCAACTGCGCCTCACATGGATCCAGCCGCCGTCCAGGTCAACCGCGTCAACATCGAGGGCCAGCAGCTCGCCAAGCCGCAGCCCCGCGTACACCGCCAGCCCGAGGGCGAGGCGATCATCTGGGCGGAGCGCGGCGATCAACGTCGCCGCCTCGGCCGGCAAGGCGATGCGGTCGCGCGCTTCCTCTCCCGCGGGCAGGCGAAGGCCATCGCAGGGGTTGACGTGGGTCCAGCCTCGGAGTTCCGAGAACCCGACCAACGCTCGCAGCGCGGCGACGATGTTCTTTACCGTCGAAGGGGAGCGCTCGGGTGTCGTCAGCCCGTCGACCCAGCGTTGAAGTTCTGGCCGTTGCAGGCGGGCGACTCGCTTGCCGCCGAGTTCAGGGAGCACATGTTTGCTCAGGTCACGCTCGTAGCTGCGGACGGTGCTCGGCTTATAGATGTGGCCGCCTTTCTGGCGGAACCTGCCCGACTTGATGTCGGCGACGAAATGCTCCGAGGCTTCGGCGACGGTGGGGCCGGTCGCCGCCGACAGCGTGCCGGCCTGAAGACGGGCTTGTGCATCGACCCGCCACGAACGAGCCTCAGCGAGGGATCCGGTCCAGGGGCCTCGTAAGTGCCTGCCGACGATCTTGTCGCGGGCGGTACCGCGGTAGCGCTTGTTGCCTTTCGCGTCGGTGCGAACTTCGATGCCCTGCAACGCAGGGCTACGCTTGGCGGTGCTCATGGAGTCTCCTCTCCGTGGGCCATGCCCCCGGCCGCTCGAACGGCGCGGGGGCGCTTTTGTGACTCCAGTCTAGATGCAGCCCGGGTCGTTGCGGCAAGCGTGGCGTTTGACTCAAGCCACCGCTCGATCTCCGGGATGGGGATGATCCGCAAGCTTCCCCGCCGGACGATTCGCAGCTCGGGTTGTACGTGCCGCTTGAATGACGACTCGCTCATGCCGACCGCTTCGGCGGCCTCCTCGACCGTAAGGCCGAGGCGAGGGGGTGAGGGACGGTTAGCCAAAGGACACCTCTGGCCCCCAAGCTAGGGCGGTCGGGCAAAGGCCGGAAGGGGGGCGAGGGGTGGACCCCCCACGCCCGGGGTGCGCCCCCTTGCGCCAGGGTGTGCCCCTCTGCGCCGGGGTGGTGATCGCGTCGTCGGAGCTGACTGGAGCACCGGCAGCGAAGCTCAATGCTCGGGCATTCCCGAGCCGCAAGCCCGGTCTCAGCCCCGGCAATGCCCCGGCAAAGCCGGGGCTCGAAGGCACGTAGGCCCGGGTAGAGAAATATGCCCGGGCAAAGCTTCGGCTCAGCCCGTGCATCGCTGCCCCGGCAATGCCCCGGCACCTCACAGCTCCAACCCCCTGCCCAGGCTGCGACGCGGCGTGCGCTCGAGACCGAGGTTGCGCTGAGTCGAGTCGATCTGCCGTTGCACCCGCTGCCACTCCAGCCGGCGGCCGGCGTCGTCGGCGGGCCGCTGGCCGATCGCCGTGTCTCTGTCCTCAAAGCCATGCTGTTTTCGGTAGCCCTCAATCGCGCTCGTCGCCCGCTCCCAGCTCCGGCGTCCGGCAGGGTCGCTCGGCCGCGGTCCCAGCTCGTTCTGGATGTAGGGGGGAGGGGAGAGGGCCAGTGCGGTGATCTGGACTCGCTGGCGCTCGGCGAGGACGTGGTCGATCACGGCCGCCTCGGCTCGCGCCCGGTAGGAGATCGGCGGCAGCTCGGCGAGCAGCCCGCGAGTCCGGTGGGCCTCCTGCTGCCCTTGCCTGATCAGGCTCGCCGTTCGGTCGGCCATCGCTTCGCGCTCGCGACGATCGGCGCGGCGCTCGCGCCTGGGGACCTGAGTGAGACGCTCGTGCTCGACTGCCAGCTCGGTCAGCCGCGCCTCGGCCCTCTCGATCTGCTCGGCGAGGTCGGTCCGGCGCTCGCCCGCCGTCTGCTCGGAGCCGGCGCCGAGGCTACGGCGGCGGGCGAGCAACTCCTCCGTCGAGAGCTTGCCGAGCGAGGAGCGCAGGGCTTCGTCGTGGGCGGCGACGTGGGCGCCGTCGCGCTCGGCCGCCCGGGCAATGTGGGCAAGACCCCTGGCGGGCTCGCCGACCGGGCCGATCTCCTCGCGGTCGAGCGCGATCTCCGGAGTCGCGTAGAGCCAGGTCTCCTCCCGCGTCCGCGAAGCGGCGACGTAGAACTCCTGGCGGTCCATCGAGGCGTCGGCAGCGACGTAGGCACGGTCGGCGGTCGAGCCCTGGGCCTGGTAGGTGGTGACCGCGTAGCCGTGCTGGATCGCCGCTGCTCCGTCCCGCTCGTTCACCCGCCCCAAGAAGACGGAATCGACACACACCTGCCTAGGGGTGTCGATTCCGTCCAAGACCACGGCCTGAGCCTCGGCGTCAACCTCCGCCACCCGCCAGCGCTCGCGGTTGTAGATCTCGGCGCGGTGGTCGTTTATCCGGGTGATCACCTGATCGCCGGCAGCAAAGCGCTCGCCGCCGATCTCGATCTCCCGGGAACCGAGCCGCCCTTCGGCTGCCATCACCTCGCGCGCCAGGGCGTTCAGCTCGGCGACCTCGGCGTTTCGCTTCGCGATCATCACCGCGTCCTCGCCTGCGCCGTAGCTTCGCCACCAGTCGGCGACCATCGCCTGGCGCCGCGCCTCGGCATCGACGCAGACGACGACGCGCTGCTCGGTCTCATAGAGCGTCAGCGCCTCGCGCCCCTCGCCCTCGCGGATCCGCTTCGCCGCCTCGCGGTCGAGGTCGTGGTTGTGGCGGATCACTTCGTCGAGGGTGATCACCTCGTGGCGCTCGACCAGAGCTGCGAACAGCCCGCCGGCCTCGATCTCCCCGAGCTGGGCGGGGTCGCCGACCAAGACCAGCTTTGCCTTGCCCTCATGGGCGTGCTCGACCAGCCGCGCCAGGGTCGCCGAGTCGACCATCGCCGCCTCGTCGACCAGCAGCACCGAGCCGTAGCGCAGGTAGCGATGGCCTGCCCGCGCGGCGCGGTCGGCCTCGGCGAGGAAGCCGGCGACGCTGGTCGCCTCGATGCCCTCGGCGCGCAGCACGTTCGCCGCCCGCCAGGTCGGCGCCGCCACCCGCACCCCGATGCCGGCGCCCGCCCAGCCTTCGGCGGCGGCGGCGATCGCGTAGCTCTTGCCGGTGCCGGCCTCGCCGACGACGATCGCGAGCCGCTCGCGATCGCAGAGCAGGCGATCGACCATTGCCCGCTGGTCGGCCTTCATGCTCGGCCGTGCTGAGGTGACCCGAGCGGCGAGCAGCTCGCCGGCAACCATGCCGTCGGAGTTCTCGGCCATCGCCGCCGCCGAAGCGAGGGCGCGGCGCTCCAATTCCCAGATCGCGACCGTGGTGAAGCGCTCGCCCTTGGCGCCGGCGCCGAGCGGAACAACCTCGGGGGAGGAGAGGAACGCATCGGCGGCCGACTCGATCGCCGCCACCCGAGCCCCGGCTCCCGCCTCCTGGGCGACGGCCTGGATCACGTCGCGGCGGTCGAAGTGCGATCGTCTCTCGGTGACGGCGCCGCCGATGCGCTTCGCGCCCACGCGCATTTGGATGGCGGCGGCGTCGTCCCGCTCCCTCTGGCCGGCTTGCTCCCGCACCCCGGCGAGCCGCTCTGTTGTCAGCCCGATCTCCTCGGCCTGCGAGCGCCAGCGCTCGTGCAGGTCGGTGCCCGAGAGGTCCTCCTTCGCGCGGCGGGTGTCGAGGGCGGCGACCTGGCGGGCGCGAGCCGAGGCATCCGGCCCGGTGGCCTCGAGGATCTCTTTGCGGCGTTTCGAGAAGTGGCGCAGCTGATCGTCGTCAAAGCCCTCGATCTCGGCGATCCCGTTGCGGACCTCCTGCCAGCGGACGCCGAGCCGGCGCGTCAGCTCGGCCCGCAGCTCTGCCTCATAGAGGTAGCCGGCGGTCTTCGCGTGGTCGTAGATCGCCGGGTGGTAGAGCCGGGTCCAGCGGCCATCGGCCCGGGTCGCGTTGGCGATCAGGACGTGGGTGTGGAGCTGGGGGTCGCCGGCTCGGGAAGAGCGGTGGACGTAGCCGGCGGCGAGGAAGCCCTCGCCGTGGAGGAATTGGTGCCCGCCGGCACCGCGGCGGGTCCAGCACGCTTCGCGCTCGACGTAGGCGAGGGCGGCGCGGACTGCTGCGTGGTGCGCGGCGGCCACCTCGGCGCCGACCTCCGCGCCGCCGAGGGCGCCGAGCAGGGAGACCGACTTCGGGGAGGAGAAGGTGAGGTCGAAGCCGGGCACCGGTTCGTCGACCTCCCGCAGCCCGAGCGGCGTGCCGTCGGCCGGGTTGCGGCCGGTGAGCATCGCCCCGAGCTGATCTCCGTCGACCTCTCCCGCAAGGCCGAGAACGGCGGCACCTTCGCCGAGCCACTGGCCCTCCGACTCGCCCTTGCCCGAGTAGTAATCCTCGGCGCCTTCGGCGACCTTGTCGAGGTAGTAGCGCTCCTGGCCGGAGCCGAGCTTGCCGATCGTCAGCATCGGCTCTCGTGTCCTCGGCGGGGGCGGCTTCCGTCGCGGGTCTTCGCGCTCACGCCCCTATTGGCCAGCGGCGGCGGCGATTGCATCGGCGAGATGCGATTCATGCCCCGAAGGTCATCCGCGGGCGGGCTTTGCACCGGCTGGCTTTGGCTCACACCTCCGTTGTCACCAAAGGCGGGTGGCTGTATTGGGGAGATTTGGGCAGAGGGGTGTGGAGGCACCCCTTCTATGTCGAATCAGCGAGGCGAACGCCCCGGCGAATCGGCGACACCCGGTGCAAACAATTAGGCCCAGCCCGTGCCCATCCGGCACCCGGCACGCCTGGATCTAATTGCACGAGAAGGCGCTAAAGGACGGGCTTTGGGGTTCGGCCGGCCGTCTCTACGCGGCGCGGCCGATGTAGACGATCTTGTGGTCGCGCTGTTCGTCGGGCGGGTCGACGAGGACCACCTGCCCGTCCTCCTCGGTCTGACCTAGCGCGACGACGTACCCGAGGCCTGCGGCGGCCATCGCCTCCCGGATCTCCTCCGGCGTGTAGTGCCGCGCCCGATGCACGTGAGTCTCGACCCCGGCGCCAGAGACCTCGGCTTCGTGGATAGCACCAGCGACCGCAGCATCGCTGAGCCCCCGCCAGGTCCACTCGCCGACGCTCATCCCCTCGGAGTTGCCGCCGGTGAAGTCGGATTCGAACAGGCCGAGGCTGTTGGAGTCGAAGAGGACCATGCCGTCGGCGGCCAGGTTGACCCGCATCCCGCGCAGCGCCCGCTCCAGATCGCCGTCGCCGGTGAGGTAGTTGACGACGTCGTTCAGCGCCCAGACCAGCTCGAACTCGCCGTAGACGGGGAGCTCGGCGGCGTCGGCGGCGTCGAGCGCGACCGCGTCGCCGAATTTGCGCTCGGCTTCGACCAGCATCGCGGTCGAGATGTCGCTGCCCTGGATCTGCCAGCCGCGCCGCAGCATCGGCTCGAACGCCCGACCCGTCCCGCAGCCGACATCGAGCAGCCGACCCTTCTTTAGCCCGCGCTTTTCCAGCTCCGGTAGCAGCACCCCGAACCACATCTCGTAGTCGTTGCGGTAGTTGAAGTCGTCGTAGATCGAGGCGAACGCCTCGTAGGCCTCTTTGGCCGGCCGGGATGAATTCGAGGCGGCCTTTTGTGGCAGGGTGAAGAGGTCTGGTCGTTGGCTCGCCTTCGCCACGATTCCCCTCGCCCACTCGTCCTCGGGGGTGGCTAGGAGCTTCTCTCGCGCTTCCGCCAGACGCTCGCATCGCTCGCGCGTATTGGCCTCCGAAATCGGGCGTACCCCGGCCTCTTCATCGCGCATCGACTGCGCGTGGATGAGTCCCGCGTAGATCCCGTATGCCACTGGATCACCTTCTCACATCTGCATCCGACTCAATCGCAGAGATTGAGTCGGCGCGCTCCATGTGTCGAAGACGCGCCCGACCCCAGCGACCGGTCGTGGTTCTCGGAGATTCCTCCCCATCCCTGGACTTGCCGGAGCGGTAGCCGGGCCGCTATTCACCCCTGTTCGGGTGCCCCTGTCAAGGCCCTCCCCGGCGTTCTCGAATTGCTGATCAAGAAGCTGTGGCTGAGGCATGCAACCGGAGGTCGCTCCTATGTCAAGCAACACCTCTGAGAATCAACGGTTTGCTGGGGTATAGATCTAGAAATTCCAAGGAGAAAAACAGCAACTACCTCCCGGGCCTTGACCCGCCCTGAAGACGACGAGAGCCAAACGGCGGTAGCGGCCGAGTCGGCCCTACCCGGCGCCCAGCAGCAGCTTCCCGCCACCCCAGTCGAAGACGACCGAGCCGAACTGCCAGAGCGCATAGCTGCCGAGGATGCCGCCGACGCCAGCTTTCCTCAGCCCCTTTTGCGAGCCGACCGTCTGAGCCCTCAGCTTGCCCGAGGACAGAGGCAGCGAGTTCGCTTTGTATTCGGTGACAGTGATGATCGAACAGTAGGTCGAGCCCTTCTGGGCGGTGCCGGTCGCCCGAAGCTTTGCTTTCGCGACGAGGCCCGCATCGACGAAGGAGAATGCAGCCCCGGTGTCGATCAGCCATGGCAGCGGCTTGGTCTGCCCGACGCCGACCTTGACCGTCTGGATGACTTCCAGTCCGGCGATCTCCGATTGGACCTGCATCGGGATGGTGAACTTCGGCCGTCCCTTCAGCAGGGCGCCGGGCGTCTTTGCCGCCTTCTTGGAGCCGGTGAAGGACGGCCCCTCCTCGCCGGCGAGGGTCAGCGTTTCGCGTTTGAAGTCAAGCCGTGCCGCCCCGAAGCGGCTGAGCACGTCGGCTCCGAGTGAGCCCCGTGCGTAGCCCTTGCCTTTTTCAGGCGCCTGGACCGCGGTGATCACCGCGGGTTCGAGATCGAGGCCACCCAGCGACCAGCTGGGCAGTTCGAAGCTCTGCGTCTTGGTGGTGCAGCCCGCGCCTTCTGCCGTGCTGGGGGTGCCGACCTTCTTCAGGCCGAGTTCCTTGGCGAGCGAGATCGAGATCACCGAGGCGCTAGCCCCGGTGTCGATCAGCATCGGGTAGGGACCTTTGCCGTCGAAGCACATGTTCACGACCGGTTCGACGAGCTGGCGGACCTTGGCGACCTTGATCGGGATCGTTGTCACGCCGTTCTCGGTCGTTCCGGCCTCGCAGCCTTCGCTCGCCGAGGGCATCTGCGGCTTTGGAATCGGGTAGACCTTCGGCTTGCCTGCGGCCTCGGCGCTCGTCGCGGTGCTCTCCGCAGAGCCGCAGCCGAGCGCGACCAGGGCGACGGCGGTGAGGAGCGCCAGCGCAGCTCGGCGGCCGAGGAGCATGGCGGCAATCTACTCGGTGATGGCTAGAGGGGCTGCGGACTCGTTGAGCGCCCTGAAGACGACCCGCACCAGGTGTCGTTTGAGGCAGCGAAACGCCTCCTTGGTCGACTTGCCCTCGGCCCGCTTCTTGGCGAGGTAAGCCTGTGCCGGAGGGTGGACGCGAGCCTGGGTCAAGACGACGACGTGCAGCGTCGCGTTCAGCTTGCGGTTGCCCAGGCGCGAGAGGCGGTGGCGGCGGGTGCGCCCGGAGGAGACCTCGATCGGAGCGCAGCCGGCGTGGCGGGCAAGCGCGGAATCTGAGGCAAAGCGCCCAGCGCCGCCGATCTCGACCAGAAGACGGGCGGCGACCAGCTCGCCGACGCCGGAGATCGCGAGCAGGCCCGGCGCCATCGGGGCCACCATCGCCGCGATCTCCTTGTGAAGTGCCGCCTCGGCGCGGGTCAGCTCGCCGATCCGCAAAAGGAGCGCCCGGCAGATCCGGACCTGGGCGCCCGTGCCGTAGCGGCCAAGGCGCCGGGAGAGCCCTCGGCGGACAGGATCGCGATTCAGGCTGCGGGCGAATGGCTCTAGACCGGAGTCGATGTCGTGCAGGTGCCACCGCAGGCGCGAGACGACCGCCGTGCGCTCTGAGACGAGATCCTCGCGGTGGTCGACCAAGAGCTTTAACTCGCGGAGCTCGGGGTCGATGCTGGCCCGTGGAAGGTCGGGTTCGCGAAGGGCCGCCCGGGCCACCGCCAGAGCGTCGATCGAGTCCGACTTGCCGACCGTGCGGGCGGTCTTTCGGGCATGGGCGGTCAGCCGCGTGCCCACCCGCAGCACCACCTCCTCGGCGCCTAGAAGGAAGCGCTCGAGGCGGCCGTTGACGTGGCGGCAGTCCTCCAGAGCGAAACGGACTTCGCCGCCATCGCCGGCGATCTCATGCGCCCAGGAGCGCAGCTCCAGGTGGCCTTTTTCTGTGCCGGGGACGGTCAGCTCGCCGAGCAGCTGCCCGGTTGAGTCTTCGACCGCGGCGGCGGTGTGGGTGTCTTTGTGGGGGTCGATGCCGATCGTGATCACTTCTGGCTCGTCTCCTGGCCTTGTCGCGTTGTAGGGCGGATCGGCGGCGGACAGAACCGGATGGGGCTGAAGCAGGCTCCTATTAGGTCACGCCGTCGGTCCTCGAAACGCGGCGGGCGACAGGACCCTCCCGGTCAGCCTCCAAGGCGACGAGATAATGCGGAGTCAGCCCGCCGCGCTGAGGACGCTAGGCCGGGAGTTGGACGTCAACTCCGCGGCTTTGTGGAGGCATGAAACCACCCGGTGATAGTGCGTGAGGGGCTTTTGCTGTTGGCTGTTGCGAATGCTGGCTAGCTCTGGGCTAGCCAGTCAGTCTTAGTGCCTGGCTCAGGATGCGTTGCCTGAGTCTGGATGGCTGGTCCTGACTTGGTGATGAGCTTGATGGCTAGCTCTAGCTACGGGTTTACTGAGTCAGGCTGGTATCGGGCCTTGTCTGCCGCCGCGCCGAGGGGGCGCCTGTCTCGGGCTCAGGTGCCCTGGTGGGTAGCGCTCGGCATCAGCCGTCGGCAATTGGAGGTCTCCACGGTTCGCGTCCTCCCTGTTGGTCGTGTCCGAGTTGAGGATGTTCAACTCGAATAAGAGCCGCCGACACGAGGACGGCTGATGCCACGATCCTGCCATCGCCGCCCTCGCTCGGCGTTTGCTGGCTCAGGCGCCCTTGTGGGTTGCCCTCGGCATCAGCGCAGCGCAGCCAGAGACATCCATGCCCTCACCCCCTTCCAGCGATCGGTATCCGTCCGACCGATAGAAGCGGAGCCATCAAAAAAGGACTACCCATCAAAAGAGGAACGGGCCGCAAATTCCTATAAATCGTGCCCCTTAATCAACTACAGTCATCCGCTCTGGAATTGTTGATCTGCCGCGAGGGCAGACGGAGGGAGAAGCGGATGGCGCGGAGCAGCAAAAAGGAGAAGCGGCGCAAGCGAGACTTGGACACGACCTGTGGTCCGCTCGGCCACCCGATGCGGATCCGCATTCTCGAAATCGCGAACACGCGCGAAATCAGTCCGGTCACCTTCGTAGATGAGGGACTACATCCTGAAGGCTTCGGCTTTTCGAGTAGACCCGCGGCGCTCTCCGATGTCGCTTATCACTTTCGCGTCCTTGAGAAGGCGGGGTGCATCGAGGTCGTCAGGACGGTGCAACGCCGTGGTAGCACCGAACACATCTATCGAGGCGTTGCGGTGTTTGAATTCACGAGCGAGGAATTCGCAGAGCTGCCCAAAGAGCGGCGGGAACTGTATTCGCGGGTTTCGCTGCAGGCCCTAATCGCTAGGGCCGAGAGTTCAATTCGGACTGGGCGGTTCGATTCGCGAAGCAACCGCTTCTTGGTCTGGGAACCGATTGAGCTTGACGAGCGAGGCTGGGAGGAGTACGTCGAAGCCTTGGATGATTGCCTAGCCACCTTGAGGCGGATTCGTTCCGACTCGAAGGTTCGGCTTGTCGGCTCCGGGGACGAGGTGATTACCGCGACCCTTGGGATGCTCGCCTTCCCGTCGCCGCCATTGCCGCCGATTCCTGGTGCCGGAGCGTCCGAGTAGCGATTGTTCGGATCGCGTACGTCGTCCTGGGCAGTTGTCAAGCAGAAGCACTACCGGAGCCGGAGAGCTTCGTCTCCGCCACCGCCGCCAGAGCGGGGCGTCAGCGACTGCGACTAGCGCGATCGGCCAATAGGCGGCTCTCCATCAATAAATCGCCATTGATCTGAATATTTGGTTTTTCAGCAGCGGACACACGCCAGTACGGGAACTCTGCGATAGAAGTGCCGCCGCAGGTCAGTGGTTGCAAGCAAGCACAGACGGGAGAGCGGCATGATCGGCAGGGGAAGTAGCGACCAGCGGGGCTTGGATGGCAATTCAGGGGCAGGGCTAATGCGCCTTCTCGTTGTCGCGCTGCCGTTCCTCCTGTTGCTGGGGATGCTCGTGGTCGTATCGGCCGCGTTCGCGGACCCCGAAGGGACCGACGGGGCCACGCCTCAGACCGTCCTGACGCCTCAGCTCATCAACGAAGCGATCAGCTCCCCGACTGAAGAGATGGGTATCTCGGAAACCGACCCCGATGCCGCTCAGCAGATGCCGCACGACGATCTTGACCGGGGCGAAGCGCTCGACCTCCTTACCGCTGTGTTTGGCGCCGAGGTCGAAAGCCCCGCCGGACTTCTTGACGAGATGCCGCCGGCACATTTCCTCACCGACAACGCGGCGGTGATGCAAAGCGGCGCGGTCGCCGCAGTGTTCACGGGCGAAGGAGAATCTCCCCAGGCGACGGGAGGTCCCGTGCTCATCGAATCGTCGGTGCCTTTACGGACCGAAGACGAGGACGGACGAAACGCGCCCGTCGATCTCAGCCTCGAACACTCCGAAGGCGAAATGCAGCCCGCTAACCCGCTCGTCAAGGCCGGGATCCCGGCCGAACTGGGAGAGGGGATCTCGCTCGCCAATGGCGGTGTCGAACTCAGCTTCCCCGAAGCTGCCGCCGAACGCTCACCTTCGACGGTTGAAGGTAACGCGGCCTTCTATCCCAACGTTCAAGAAGACAGCGACCTCGTGGTCGCCCCGGTGGCGGGCGGGATCGAGACGCTGACTCAGCTGCGCACTCCGCAGGCGCCACGAACCCAGACTGTCCACGTGAGCCTGCCCGATGGGGCGATGCTGAAAGAGACCGAAGCGGGAGGCGCGGAAGCAAGCCTCAATGGGCGTGTCCTGATGAGTGTGCCGCCACCCACGGCCCTCGATGCCGCCGGCAACCCGGTCCCGGCGGGGCTGTCGACCTCCGGCGACAAGGTGAACATCACCGTGTCGCCGACGCCAGAGACCTCTTACCCGATCTTGGTTGATCCGCTCTGGCGATATGAAATCTGGAACTGGACGTGGGAAAACAGCAGCCTTGCAACCTGGGAAGGCGTCTCTTCGACTGCCTCATACCAATCTCTGCCCTACACCTACTGGGACCCCGGCCACCTTAAGGGGCTGGATATGACCTCGGGTCTCGGGGGCTCTGCCAAACAGTACGACGCCGCCAACTGGTATTTCCACGTGCCTCGCTTCAACTCCGATCAGAACGAATTCAAAAACCGCCCCGAAAGCTTCATCAGCTTTCTGGCACTAGGTAATGCGGAGTTTCTTCTCCAGGGGAACAAAGCCTTTTCACCGGTGATGGTCGCCGGAATCGTCGACGAAAGCCTAGGGAAATGGGCAGTTGTCGGCCAGCGCTCGGGCACCGAAGGCGAACTCTCAGGATGGTCGGGAACCTTTGGCTTTGAAAATTGGGGCGACACCCATGCGCTTACGGCGGTTGTCGCGCTGACCGCAACCGAAAATGAATCGACGGCGAAATACCGAAACGCCTTCGTCGCCACCGGTTGGGTCGGCATGTCCGATCGCAATACGCCGAGCTTCCTTCGCTTACAGGGACCATCGGAATGGATGAACGCCGTCGAAACCTCCCACATCTCCTACTCGGTAGAAGATCCGGGCCTGGGCGTCTTCGACCTCCAGTTGAAGCGTCCGCAGGAATCTAGTCCGGTCGAATATCAAACCGGCTGCTCTGGTCTCCCCGCCTCGCCCTGCAAGAGGGTCTATGACTCGACCGCTGCGGGGACCGTCAATTTGCCGCTCAATCTCACTAGCGCGCCCACCGGGATCGACGTGTACAAAGTTCGTGCCGAGGACCCGCTCGGCAGTCTGCATTCTGCAGGTCAGGGCGAATCGCCGGGTGGCGAATCGACCCCCCACGCGATCGAACAGGAAGTCAAGGTGAAAGTCGATCACGCCGCACCGACCTTGGCGCTCTCGGGATCACTGACCGAACAGGCAACGCTAGGGACCGCTCGCTCTCAGTATGTCCTCAGATACAGCGCTGCTGACGGCGGCGAGGAAATGCCAGCTTACATCGCCTCGGTGGGCTCGGAAGGCACCGCCGCCGGGCAGTTCAAACACCCCGCCGACGTCGCGCTCGACTCCAACGGCAAGTTGTGGGTGACCGACGAGAACAACAACCGGATAGAGCACCAAAACGAAAAAGGCGAATTCACGGCCTACGGCACGCTGGGCTCGGGCAATGGTCAGCTCAACCACCCGACCGGCATCGACGTTGACTCCGCCGGAAATGTCTGGGTCGCCGACACCGGCAACAACCGAATCGAGGAGTTCAACTCCAAAGGTGAATACGTCCGCGCCTTTGGCTCGCTCGGCTCGACCAACGGCAAACTCTCGGCCCCACAGGGAATCGCAGTCGACCCCGCCGGCAACGTCTGGGTCGCCGACACCGGCAACAACCGCATCGAGGAGTTCTCCTCGATTGGAACCTTCCTGGGCGCTCTCGGGGCCAAAGGCTCAGCGACCGGACAGCTCATCGAACCCGCGGCGCTCGACATCGGCCCCGCCGGCAACGTCTGGGTCGCCGACACCGGCAACAACCGCATTGAGGAGTTCTCCGAAGCAGGCGAATTTCTCGCCGCTTACGGGTCGAGCGGCGCGGGCAACGGTCAGCTCAGCCACCCGGCCGGGATCGACGTTGACACCTGGGGCAACGTCTGGGTCCTCGATCAAGGCAACAACCGCGTCGAGCAGTTCTCCGAACGAGGTGAATACCTGGGGAAGTTCGGCAGCGCGGGTACCGGGGCCGGCCAGTTCAGCTTCTCCGCACCGGTTGGCCTGGCGGCCACCCGCGCGGGCCTTCTCTGGGTGACTGACTCGGGCGCCAACCGCATCGAGAGCTGGTCCGCCCCTCAGGGCACCCAATCCGGAATACGCACCGTCGCAGTCAAGGTAGACGGCAAAGTCGTCCAGGAACCCAAACTCACCTGTGAAACCGGCGGCTGTCCACTGGTGGGCGAATGGACGCTGCAGTCGGGCAACTACGCCGCGGGATCGCACACCGTCGAAGTCATCGCGACCGACGGCGTTGGGCTATCGACCACCCAGAAACGGACCATCAGCCTGAACCCTCCGATGCCGACGCTCTCGATCTCGGGGACGATGACCGAACAGGCGAGCCTCGGCACCACCCGTCCGACCTACGCCCTCAGCCTCAATGCCGGTACCGAACTTGGCAACGGCACGCTAGCGTCGACGCCGCCTGTGTTCTCGCGCTCGCTCGGTTCGCCCGGCTCGGGCAGCGGCCAGCTCTCCCGACCCGCTGACGTGGCTGTGAACTCGGCCGGGAACCTCTGGGTTGCTGATTACAACAACAACCGCGTTGAGGAGCTCAGCTCCAAAGGCGTCTACCTGGCGCAGGTCGGCACTGCGGGCTCGGGCAACGGGCAGCTCTCTCATCCAAGTGCCGTCGCGCTAGACGCCAAAGGCGACATTTTGGTCGCCGACGCCGGCAACAAGCGAATCGAGGAGTTCGGCGCCGGGGGCGAATACCTCCGCGGCTTCGGAGCCGCGGGCTCTGGCAACGGCCAGTTTGGAGCAGAAGGCCCTCGCGGCATTGCGGTCGATGCCAAAGGCAACATCTGGGCTGCCGACACCACGAACTCCAGGGTGGAGGAGTTCACCGAAAAAGGCGAATTTGTCAAAGTCGTCGGCTCTCGCGGCGGCGCGACCGGGCAGCTCTCCGAACCGGTGGCGCTCGACGTAGCGCCGAACGGCAACGTCTGGGTCGCCGACTGGGGAAACCAGCGCGTTGAGGTCTACAACGAAGCCGGCGAATACGTCCGCCAGTTCGGGTCCGAAGGCAGCGGGCAGCGGCAGTTCAAACACCCCGACGGGGTCGTGGTCGACGCAAGCGGGAACGTCTGGGTCGGGGACCAAAACAACGAGCGCTTTCAGGAGTTCAATCAGAGTGGACGCTACCTCACCGAATTTGGCACCCCCGGGTCGGGCGAAGGTCAACTCAACCTCGGCTTCCCATTCGGCATCGCCGCCGATCCGCAGGGAGTGCTGTGGGTGACCGACTCCGCCAACAACCGGATCGAGCGCTGGCGTGAGCCTTCTCGCTCGCTGATCAAGACCGAAGTGCTGTTCGACAACACTCCCGTCGAATCCGGGGAAGTCTTGTGCACGACCGAAAGCTGCGCAGGGACCCTGGGGTGGACCCTCGAATCATCGGGCAAAGCCGAAGGCAAACACACTGTCGTGGTAAAAGCGACCGACGGCTTCGGGAACACGACGAGCAAAACGCTGACGATGGAACTGCAGCGGGACAACGTGGCGCCGACTCTCACCGTGAGCAGAGCGCTCGCGACGGCACCAGAAGGCTGGGTGGAACAGGACGGCTACGAATTCAGCGCCAGCGCCGCAGACCCCAACGGCTACGGCGTCACGGCCTTGCAGCTGAAGATTGATGGCTCGGTAGTTGCCTCGAGTAGCCAGAGCTGCCCAGCTGGAGGATGTGGAGCGTCGATCTCAAAATCGATCAATATGGCTTCCTACTCGGGAGGTGCCCATGCAGCCGAAGTGATTGCTGTCGATGGTGCAGGACATGTGACGACCCATCTCTGGACCATCAACGTGGACCCCGAAGGTCACGTCACTACCGATGAAGCGACGAAAACTCTAGAAGCTGTGGAAGAAACGAGCGGCGCGCTGCTCGTCGGGCCGTCCGCAGGAGAAGAAGGTCTCCCGGGTGGGGAAGGTTCCATTCATCTTGAATCGGGAGAAGGCGAAATGACCGCCGCTGGGGCGGCCGCTCCAGTCTCGCTCGATCCGGCCCCCGGAGGCGCGATGACGGTTGAAATTCCGAAAGCCTATGAACTTGACTTCTGCGGAGAAGGAGAAGCCCCTGAAGTCTTTCTATCTGAAGAAGAAGAATGGAAAGCTGAAGAAGCGGAAGCGTGCGAAGCAAAAGAAGGCGCATCGAGCCTGATCCCGCTAGCAGTGGAACCGTTGTCGGTGAAAGAAGGAGCTGGGATCGGAAACCTCGTAGAAGAAGCGGCCGTGGTGTCCGCCAATACCGGAGGCGGCGCCGACACCTTGTTCCGCCCTCTGACGGATGGCGGCATGTTCTTTGCTGCGATCCGCGACGACTCCGCTCCCGAAAGCTACTCTTGGCGCGTCGATCTTGCCCCTAATCAAGAACTTAAATGGGTCGACGAACACGATGCCGCCGTCTACTACAACGACAACACCATTGCCTTCTGGATTCGCGCGAAGCCAGCTAGTGACGCGATCGGAACGGAAGTGCCCACGAGCATCGGCGTGAGTGGGCAGGTAGTCACGTTGACGGTCCACTTCAAAGCCGGCCACGAAGGCAAACCATTCGTGTTCCCGGTCGTAGGAGGGGCTGGCTGGGAGGGCGGCTTCCGGACGATCGAAGTAGAAATGGGACCAAATACTGCGGAAGAAGAAGGTGGAGAAGGAGGCGCTGAAGGTCCGGAACCCGGAGTCAGTGAATGGTTCATCTCTGCGCCGGAACCAGCGTCACCCGAGGAGTTGCAGGGAAGCCCATCGTTTCTGAGCAAAGCCCAAAAAAATGGCGTTGAACACCGACGCTTTCGCTGGATCAGATGCCACCCTGTGGATGACGCCGTACCTCCCTACCAACTAGAGCCCGACTCATGTGGCAATCCATTCCAAAATGATTCCGGTGCGGACTGGGTGGCGTTCAACTACGCAATACGCGGAGCCTTCTTCCGTTTGCCGGGTGTCTTCGCCAAGCACCTCGGTACTCAGACCCAGCACATCGAATGCAAGAAGATGCTCGATAAAAGCCACTTCGGTCAGGCGTGGGTTGAATGGAAGTATTACATTGCTCCCGACGTGCATTGCGAATGGTATGGAAAAACCAAAGAAGGCGAGCCGGTTTATGCTCCCTACGGCAAGCACATCACTCCCTATGGAGAATGGAACTGGGGAGTGGGAAATACCTGGGAAGGACCGTGGGAACGGTACCATGCCGGGCTCGCTCTCTACATTTGGGCCTCTAAAAACGGCTATATTGGTCACCATGAAACGACTTGTATCGATTGCTAATCAGAGATGCACTGACAATGTTCTCTAGCTCCACCTCCAGTTGCCGCCGCGTGGTTCGCGCAACGATGATCTGTGTCGCCGGCGCGATCGCATGTATGGCGACTTCTGTGGCCGAGGTCGGCGCAGACGCTCCAAAGTACGTCACTCTGGACAGAGGAGCGATCGGCAGCAGTGAATGGGCGGCATTCGCAGATGGAGAAGGCGCATCGGGATCGGGAAGAGATGCCTGCCTTGACTTGTCGCTAGCAACGCCGTCGCCCGGCCATGGGTACTGGCTCTCTGAAAGCCATCAATGCAACGCAATCGGAACTCGCTCGGTGATCGAATCGGTTGTGAACGAAGAAGGGCCTAAGAACCGCACGGTTGAGGCGGTGTTAGTGTCTCCTTTAGTGCAGACTCTGTATGTGACCCTTTCGGGAAGGGGCGGGCGGCGATCCGTGCAGCTTCGATCTTTGGGCTCTGCGAGCGCCAGGCGGCTCGGCATTTCACCGTTCGGTTACTGGATACGGGGATTTTCTGGCCATGTCTGCCTTCGACGGGTTATGGCGTACGGTTCTGACAAAGCGTTGATCGACGACTCCGGCCGCTTGCCCTGTGGATAGGCCTAGGAGTGGCGCCTCAGGTGAATGGCGACCATCGAAAGGCCTTTGCCAGAGTGGGTTGGTCTCGGGAGGACTCTGCTGAACATCGTCGTCCTAGGTTTCAGGGAGATGCGGCTTGGTTCAGCACCGTCCCCAACGCTGTCCCCACTGATTTGGAAAATGCGCCATTTGCAGGGGTGGCTAGGGCTATGTCGCCAGCAATGATGACCGACGACACCAAGTTTGCCTTGGGCTTTTAGGTGAGAAACGGTTTCCCGACTCTGTCCATAAGCGCCGATCCGGCGCACGGCGCGATTGGAACCGATTGACCAACCACGCTGCAAAAAAAGGGCGAAGATGTCGTTACATTGTTCGTCCACTACAAAGCCGGAAATAACGGTCAGCCCTTCATGTATCCAGTATTCGGCGGAACCGGCTCAGCCTGGCTACGGATAACACGGTGAGGCAGTTCGTCCGCTGGATAAGGTGTGAAGTTTATCAGGAACTTATTCCCTTCGATCCTGGCAATGGTCCGGGCATCGGTCTGCCTCGACCCGGGTTAGCTATCACATTGAAAGACACAAGACGTTGTGTATTGATTGCTAAGCTTGGAGCTATGAGGGCGATTCTCAAAAACGTACAAATTGTGGCACGGGAGAGTGATTGAGGAATGAGACACAGGCTCTTCATCGCCCTGGTCTCTGTCGCTTCGTTGTGCGCCGCTAGTGCAGCCGCTCAGGAAGTGACTCCCCAGATCCTTTTGGGTAGCGGTCATATGGGCCGCTACGAGTGGGCCGTCGAAGTGGAAGCCCCGGAAGATGAAAACGAACTTCGACAGGGCGCCATTTGCCTGTCCGTGATCATGCTGGAACCTACCTCCGCCCATACGGCAGAAGGCAACGAGGTTGCTCAATGCGGTGTTCTTGAACCCCAGACGCCGATGATCGAAATCTACGATGGGGGAGCTAGGAGAAAGCCGCGTCGTGTGATCGGCATGCTAATCGGCGGCGAAGCCAGGACCCTTCGCCTCAAGCTTGCCGGGCAGCCGGTGAGATACGTGCGGCTGCGGACGATTGACAAGAAGAGCCTGGAACCGATAACTAAAACCCGAGTGACCTATTTCGTGCATGGCTATGCGCAGGCTGTGTGCATTCAACATGCTGTCGCCTTCGACGCGACCGGCGCGCCTGTCGCCCGGATCGGCAGGCAGTGCTGATCACCCCGTCGGCGCCTGAGCGGGCGATACGCACGTCACGCAGGGAGCGGGCGTGGGGTCGTGCGGTCCCCGGCCAGCCGGTCGCGGTTTCCTAAGGCCCCAACAGAATCGCCGAGAACAAATCACTTAAAGGCAAGCCTTTGTACTAGCTAAGCGGTCAATCGGCAGGGCCTGGGGCTCGAGAGCCAGCTCGTCTCACAATGTGGGACGCTCTCCGTCATGGAGCTGGGGCGCGGGTATTACCTGGGAAGGACCGTGGGTAAGGCACCAAGTAGGTCTTGCCCTATATATATGGGCCTCTAAAGATCGTTAGATTGGCCATCATGAAACGACTTGCATCGATTGCTGATAGGAAGGGCGCTGATGGGAGAGAGGTCTGAAGAGGATGATGACCTGGATGCAAACGCAATGTCGCCGATCATTGGATCACCCAGAGAGTGACACGTCATGAGGCGGGGAGTGGTAATCGTGGTTGTGGTGAGCTCTGCTCTTGCGCTGGCGGCGAGTTCGGCGAGCGCCAACCACTGGCGTCATTGTGGCGATGCGGTCAGGGCGCACAATCTGAGCTGCAGAAAGGCTCGGGGCATTGGTCGAGCCTATTTCAGAGGCTTGGAACGCTTTGTGTCATCGCCCAGCCCAAAGGGCTTTTCGTGTAGCTCCCGCAAAATGTCGGCGAAGCCCCGCTTTCATGTCGCATGTCGGCGAGAACGTGGTCATCGGCTTGAGCAGGTGCGCTTCTTCTACGGATGGGGTTCGGAATGAGGTGGCGGTGTCGGTGGGTGCTGGTGGTAGGGGCCGTGGGGCTTTGCGTCCTGGCGCTGGTGGCGGGGGCCCTTGCTAGGACTGGTCCTGGGCAAATCGGTGGCCCGCCGACGCGTCCGGTGGATCCTCCGCCAGAGGAAAGGCAGAGCAGTCCTGCTCGCATCGTCGGGGTCGGTCGCGACTACTCAGGATGGGTAGAGATCGTTGCCTACGGGACGGAAGGCGAGCCTGAATCACCTTCGCAGGGCGACGGGTTTTGCGTTTGGCTCGAGTACGGGAAGTTTCGCTTCCCAAGCTTTGGGTCGTGCCTCGCGGCCGGCCCGATTGAACGGACGATCGCAATTGAAGACACGACTCAGCTGATCAGTCCGAAGCGGTTCCGCTTCAGTGAGTTCGCCGGTGCTTTGTCTCCTGACGTGGCCCGGGTGGTCGTTGAGTACAGGCGAAATGGAAACGGGAAGACGTATCGGACGCAAGCCACCGTGGCGCAAGTGTCCGGCACCCTCCAGAACGAACTGGACCAGCCGGCTCCATTTGGCTACTTCGCTGCAAAAGTGCGCGGGCTGATCAGAACGAAAGATGCCCGGGCGCTTGCCTACAACTCAGCAGGCGACCTGATCGGCTCCACGCGGGGACTCAGTTCCCCGGGAATCCCGGTTCCCATTTCTCCGCCGCAAGTCAACTAGCCCCGTCGGCGTCACCGCGCCCAGGAACTGGTCGCGCTCGAGGACGAGAATGGGGGTCGGCTCGGTGGCGCGGACCGTGGCGGTGCGGGGACATCGCGGAGGAGGGCGGTCTCGCTGTAAGCCCCAGGCCGGGCGCGGTCGCCCGGCCTGGGGCTGAGATGGTCGCTTGGTCGTCGTCGACCGCGATCGTGCTTATGTGAGCGTGATCGGGTTGCCTTCTTTCCTGCTGATTGTCGCGGCGCCTTCGAGGCCGGCTTTGACGCCTCCGAATTTCAGCGTGTTCTGGGCTGTCACCCCGGTGTGAGTGGTGCTGGCTGTGGCTCCGTTGGCCGTGACCGTCACGCTTCCCGTAACGGGGAAGGTGTTGTTCAGGGCTTCGTTGCTGCAGCCTTCGATTTTGATGCTGGCGAATTCGGTTCCTTCCAGGGGGGTCACTTTGACGTTATTTTCTGCCTGACCCACGGTGGTCGCCGTGAGTTCTTTCGTTTTCACTTCGCCGCCCGAGACTTTGCATCCTTTCCCGGCGGGCTTGGTGACCGAGCAGGTTGTGTATGTGATCAGGATTGGAAGGAAGTGAAGTGAGGTGGGTGTGTTTGTCAGAATGCCGTGCACGTCGATGACGGTGCACTGAATTTCGGTTTCAACGCCAGAAAGTGCACCTTTTAGCTTCGATACCGCGGCGGCCGTTGTTTCACTGGCGGTTTTTTCGTTGGTCCCCGAGATTTCTGTTTCGACGCCGGTTTCGATGGCGACATGACTGAATTTGCCCGCGCCCGATGGAGACGTGCAGTGAGCATCGGAGAATCCCGTGCCCGTTGGTGCGCATGTGAATGCGCGCTGTTCTGCGGCGGCGTTCGCTGCGGTCAGCGCGCTCAATGCCAGCGCGCACAGCACGGCGATGCCGATGACGGATTTACGTCCGAACATGGTCCTTACCTCTTTTCGAATTCGAGTGGCGTTGACGCTCGCGACCTCCCGATTGGACTGGGAGCGGCAAGCCCTGGATCAGATCCTTCGTCGATCTGATCAGCCGAGTGTGCGCTGGACCTGACGACCAGTCAAGAAATCTGCAGCCCTGTCTCCTATCTATGGCGCGAGTGGCGCTCTAGGTGTCCTACCCACGGACGTTGTGAACACGGCTGATCGGCGGCCGGTCTCCAAGTGAGCTGTGGGGCCTGCGCCGGTTGTAGTAGCGCAGGAAGGATGGCAAGGCCCGGGAGCGCTCTGCCGAGCTCGGCCAGGAGTGGGCGTAGGCCCACTCTCGCTTGAGCGTCTGGAAGAACCGCTCGACCTTGCCGTTCCAGCGCGGCGTGTAGGGCGGGGTGAAGATATGC